>JAABUH010000010.1_pt1 | contig 221917 bp, 297 predicted proteins | sample 5559121 | NCBI WGS metagenome assembly JAABUH01 (sample SAMN10711871, study PRJNA513364) | rock metagenome | isolation source: Antarctica rocks | place: Antarctica: Victoria Land, Battleship Promontory nord | collected 2015-12-28
GTATGGGAATGTCCGAGAAACAGTCCAAAGCACCAAGAGGCAAATCGAAGAAGGTAACAGAGATCCTCAGGCAGGTACTGGAGAAACCCGAATCACAGCACCCGATGCAATCTCCTTCCCCCTCCACCCTCTTCCAACCGTCTCACTCCATCCTCGCCCAAACTCTCCCGCACCATTCGCAAGATATCCGGTACAGACTTCTTCACCCCTCCTACCCTCCCATTTGGATCGTTTGAACCCGGTCTGTCCTGGAAGTTGAGCAAGTCATACAGGGAAGCGATCTGGTCGGCCTGTACATCGTCAGCACCCGAGGCTTACAATCAGATGGGAGCCCTGAACGGCTAGCAGCATTGCGCTCGGGGCTGACCTTTTGTTCGAGCGTATCGATCACTTCTCTCAGATGATGTGCTAGGATCTTCCGCTTTGCTAGGGCTGAAGCTGCATCGAGGACCTTGTACGAGTCGGCAAGCTCGCCGTATACCCTGACCTCATCAGCGTCGAATTACCCAGCTCAACGTGGACATACGCTTTGTAGTGAGCGAAATCGTCTTCAAGTTCCCGCAAGACCCGGGCAAGAACGGTCTGAGGTGGCAAACTCTCCATAGCAGTGTCGGCCAGCGGCGAAGGTGAATGAGACTTTGATCTTGCCTTGGCTGTCGGTACGAACGGTACAGAAGCGGTCGCGAAATTCTTCGAGAAAGGTGAAGGTCGAGGTGCAGGTGAAGTTTCTTCGAGAGCAGCGAAAAATTCCCCTTCGTCCTCTGCTCGGATGGAGGGGAATGGACTAGACGGTCCTTCGTCTCGCCTCTCTTTGTCTTTGCGGCGCAACGAAGAGGAGCGGGATGCGGGAGTGGGTGAGTCGTTCCCATTTTCCGCAGCTGGTGGGGTCGATCGTTGGTTGGGACGTTGTGAAGGATGCGAAGGCTGGGTGGGAGCGACAGTACGAGTTGGGGGTTGAGCGGTAGGTGGCATGAGTTGAGGTTGTTTCGATGCAGCTGTATGCAGTCCTTGACGGAGCTTCGATGGTGCAAGTGTAGGTGGTGGTGGTATCGATGATGAAGATCGAGCATGTGCTTGTCGCCTCTCGACATCCCGCCGTGCTCTCTCCATCTCATCTCCTCGTTCCCTTCCAAGCTCACTGACCATCCTCGCCACTTCTTCCGCTTCCATCCGCACAATCTTTTCCCCTCTTGCTTTCCGTCGGGTGTCCAGTCCCTCCTCCACGATCCCGCCAAGTCGCTTGACCTCCTTATCCAGGCGCTCAACCTCCTTCCGAAGATTGGTAAGTTCGTTATGGACCGATGTATTGCTAGATCGAGGAGGGGAGTTGGGTTGTTGAGCTATACGCAGTTCCGAGACGAGGGCTTTGTTCTGCTCGAGCTCGATGGTGAGGCGGGCGAGGTGGGCGCGAAGAGATTTGACGAGGTCTTCGAGAGCTGTACCGCAATAAGCGAGAACCTCACCAAAAAACGCGGACTGACCAGACTTCTCGCCTACAACGTCCCGTAATCGACGATCCCCATCCCGCTTTGCCTCCTCGACCTCGCTCTTCGCCCTCTCCAGTTCCCCCTCCAATTCCCTCACTCTCCTCCGACAGAGCGAATTCTCCGTCTCGAGCGCTCTCAGCCTAGCATGTAATGTCGCAAGTGTCTGCGGTATCGTACCTAACCAAATCCATCAGCTCAAACTCCCACTCCCAGACTCATTATACGAGCTCGACTCACCACCCGCATCACCTCCAGCCTCCCCATTTTTACCCAACCCACCGAACTCCCCTCCTTTAGCAGGAGTCTCCATCAACCCAGTCAGACCGGTGACATCTGCACTCTGCTCCACACGTCCTGGCGCTGACGATCTTCTCCCTTCATCCTGTAACGTTCGGACCCTCGATTTATCCTTGGGACCAGTACGTCTCGGAGCTGGAGTCTGAGCCTGGACGTTATGCACTGTCGACTCGCCGAGTACAAGTCGGGCTTTCAGCTCGTTCCCTACTTCTCGGGCCATGGATGTGAACCGACTGCTTCCGGTGTCTTGCTTGGGCTTTGCTGCGGCTTTGGTGGCTGTTACTGTGTAGTCGCCTGAAGATCCTGAACCTGATCGAGAAGCTGGAGGGGATGGGAGGGGATCGTTCCGATTCAGAGTGAAAGAGAGGTTTGGGTTGTTCCCAAGTAGCGAAGGGAAAGGTGAAGGTGAGCGGGGTGAGCGGGGTGGTGAGAATGGCGAAGTCGGTCGGGGTGAGATACGCTGCGAAACCAACCCATCAGCCTAGGGAAACTTCGATCGAGCATCTTGTGCAGATTGAAACAGCGGTTTCCCGGGACTCACCTCCCCCATGACCCTTCCCAACTCTCCAACCAACCTACCCAAACTCCTCTCTGGATCCCATTCATCCTCCTCTCCCACTCTTCTTTGTCTCCCTCCCACCCAACCATCACCCCTTATTCCTTTCCTTCCGAAGACACCATCAGCAAGCGTCACAGCTGAAACATGATGTCCCTCCGTCGAAACAGGACTCTCTCCAATTCCACTTCCACCACTAAGAGTCCGACTAGCAGCTCGAGGTGTTCCATGTGGACCGTTTGTGGAAGCCACTCCTCGGGGATATTCGACCGAAGATATGGATGAGAATGAATGCGAATGGGAGTTCGTCCCTGAATTGGTCAAGGAGGCAAGGGAGAGGGAATGAAGGTCTTGATCTATTGTTGATTCTAGACAACGACGTTCGAGGTCCGTTGCGGAGGGTGGAATCGGGCGGGGGTCCATGTCGAGGGAAGGCGGGTTACAAGGCGGATTTTCTCGAAAGAGTGTCGTCGGCGATGGATTCCGGTCTCCTTCAGAGCAATGCACGGCACAGAGAAAGTGGGACTAGGGCGAGAAGAGTGAAGGAGAGAAAAAGGTTGAGAGGTTGAATGACAAACTGGCACCATTACCATTGTTTGTAGCGTGCCGAGCCGCCGTTCCTGATTTCCCGGGAAAATCAAAAACAAAACAAACCGAAATATTCGGGTGAACCGGAGAATTGCGGCGATGCGTAACGGCTCATATACCATCATCGCGTAACAGTACAGGCTGCATACCTCACAAAGGCCCTAGAGGACTATCGCCAGCTTTCCCCTTCCCCTTCCCAATCAACTCTACCTCACCCTCACCATCATCTTGCAAAGGAAGAGGGACATTAGCCGCTTCGACCCTATCTATCGCTTCTTTCAGCTCCTCAACACCCATGGGCTTTCGGTCTGTTTCAAGATGTGCTGGTGGGGTCGGCTGAGCAGATGCAGGTGGCTGGTTGGGATGCGACTCGACTTCTCGTATCGCCGTTTGAGCGGCTTGCCATGCTTCGAGGTTCTACGATGTAGTCTTAGCCTTATGTTGAGAGAGAGGGAACAGTGGAAAAGCCATACCAGTCGACACCACTCCCGATGAACTTTGGATAGCTGGATCGTAAGCTGTCGAAGATCCGCGACCTTTTGCCGTTGAAACCTGTCGAGGTCTGCCTGCAAGGTGGTTGAAGCATATTTGAGGTCTTGAGCCGAAGCTTGAAGCGAGTCTTCGAGCTGCAGCAGATGGATGTAAATCAGCCCCAAACGTCGAGCGAAGCCCAAGGGCTGGAGACGTAGGCCGCTCACTCACCTGAGCGATATTGTCCCTCGTCTTTCCGATATTCGCCCTCCTCGTAGCCTCCGGATCGACATCCATCATCCCACTCAGACTATGCTTCACAGCATTGATCAACCCAAATCCACTCCCACCTGCCTTCCTCTGCGTCCTTTCAACCCTCTCCGCTTCTCTCTCCCGCTCATACCTCTCTTCATCGGCATTCGCCAATCCTTTTCCACCGCGTTCCAGCGCTTCTTCCAGCCGCTTTGCTTCTCGCTCGGCGTTCTCCAAGAGGACAAGCTTGTCTTTCTGCGTTTCGAGCGCTTCTTGGACAAGCTCGTATTGGACGTGCTTTTGGTGGCGGAAGGAGAGACGGGCTCGGATGAGGGTCGCGAATTGGGTATAGATGTGAAGTGGTTCGGTGGTACTTCTCTCCCATGACTGGAGCTGAAGGTGCCACGAGATCAGCTTCTCCTCGTGTACATCGCATCATATTAGGTATCGACATACCAGAGCCGCCGTAGCAAGATACTCCGCATCAACCGCCTGTCCAACCTTCTCCACCGCCTCACCCAGCTTACCTCCCTCAACCAGACTGAACCCATTCCAGACCGCTCCAAGTTCACTCAAATCTCCAGCTCTTTCACCCCATCGCTTTGTCACCCTCCTATTCACCCTTTCCATAGTCCCGCCGAAATGCGCCTGGAACTTCTCTGTGAATGCTTCGGAGTCGAGGAACCGCTGATCTGGGCGTTGGAGTGGGTGGCTTGGTGACGGAGCGGGGAGGAGGTGATGTGCAATGTATGGTGTAGTGGTTGGTTGATCGGGTGAGGAAGGAGAACCTGGTCGTGCAGAGGGTGAAGAGGGGGAGGCTTCGAACGTCGGATTATGGGATGGGGCATGGAGCGGGTTCTTGGGAAGAAGAGAGATAGGCGGGGAGTGAATGACCTCGGACTACGGGAGACCACACATCAGCACCTTGAGCTAGGCTCCTCGCTCCCTGCACGTCCGCACACGTATCAGGCGGGAGGTCCACTCACCCAGCTCACACCTTCCTCCAAGAACCGATGTAAAATATGCTCGCCTCCAAGTATCGGATGTCTCACAACCCTCCTCAAGAAATCCTCGAGTAATCTTTTCCGCCTAGCAATAACAGTCGCATCCTCCTTCGCCTTGCTCTGCCCTTTCACAGCGTAATCCGCTAGACTCTGCTTGCTCGGTATAGGCGGGATGATAAGGACGGGATATAAGCCTGTCAGGGCTTGATGTAATGACAAGAAAGAGGAATATCGCCGTCTAGTCGTGTGATTCTACATCTCATCAGGATACACGCTAAAGGAAAAAGGTGGGTGACTTACTCCAAGCTTGATCACATAGGTGATGTAACTCGCCTTCCCACCTTCCGTCGTTTTGAACGCATCGACTATACTGATCTCCTCTCCTCGATGGATCTCTTTATCCCTCTCACAGCAGAAATCGACTTTCGGTAGAGGACCTGATAGTCTGCTGGAACCTTGTTTCGGTTCTTTGCTCGGATCAGGGAAGGACGCGCGGTGAGTTGGCGGAGGGGAACCTGATGCCGCAGAGATGGTTGATGATGGCTTGGAAGGTGGAGTTGGGGATGGTGAGAGCGGTCGGGATGGAGCAGGAGAGGTCGATGGCGAATTTGAGAATGGGTTCGGCGGTGTCTTGTCGTCCATCTTGTCCAAGGTAATGCGAATGTTGGGTGAGTTCATGAAGGCGAAGCACCGCTTAGCGCGCATTGACCAGGCCAGGCATGACGTGGCGTAACGATGGATGGACCTTGGGAGGAGGGTATCAGAAAGGATTACGCGAAGGAAGATTGCGGGTCGAGGACGTAAGTTATCTCTATTTCTTCGGTTTGACCTGTATATAGATATCGGCCCCTTATGTTATACCCAATAGCCACTTCATCTTCTATATCGTCTCCCTTAGGTAACCCTGCCAAGTTTGACTCTTAGCTTCTGCGATACCCGATACCATCGATTCGGAACTTTTCGCCAGCTGTTTGGGGCCAGCATGCAGCACCCGCTCACCTCGGACGAGCTATCCTCGATAGCAGGGTGGATGTCGATAGCCTGCTGGTTCGTCGTATATGTGTGCCTCTCCCCTACTTGATTTTTTGCTGTACTGATATATTTCGCAGACACCGCAAATATGGGAGAGCTATCAACTTCAATCCGGCGAGGGCTTATCAGTATCGTTCATCGTCCTCTGGCTATTAGGCGATATCACCAACGCATTCGGAGGTATCTTGGCAAAGCTCTTGCCGACGATGATCATCCTCGCTTCATACGTAAGTGCAGATTTTGCGTTCAGTCAATAGTCCGAGGGCTGCTTCATCTGTTTTCATCTGGATCTGCACTGATCCCATTCCAGTATACCCTATGCGATCTAGTCCTTCTCTTCCAAGTGTATTACTACCGCCGAGTCCGCCGAATCGCCTCCTCTTCCACGTCCGAATCCGCTCCTCTTCTCCCTTCAGTTCCACCAGCACAACCCAAACCTCTCCTCCCTCCAGGACTCGAATACCCCTTACTCCTCCTCTTCGTCCTCCTCTCCGGTGTAGGAGCTTGGTACCTCTCCGACGTACCTGACAACGTCTCCATACCCGAGAAACCCAGAAAGAGCGGAGAGGTGGAGTTGGAATGGCGGAGTCAGACTTTGGGTTGGATTAGCGCTGCGCTTTATATTGGGAGTCGAGCGCCGCAGATCTCGCATAACTAGTGAGCTATCGACTCTACTTTTTGCCACCCGCGTAGCTTGACGCGCGTATGGGAAGAGGCGTCAGCTGATGAAGACCGAAAATAGTAAGACACGCTGTGCCGGTCTGTCACTAGCAATGTTCTTCTTCTCCATCTCGGGTAGTACGTCGATTCCCCCTTCTCGATCGCTCTCTCCCCGTTCTTCCCTGTTTCGTCCTTCTTCCCCTACTCCATCCTCTTGTTCCTTCCGGACCTAATCCTCGATTGTAACCCGAGCTGACAGAAAGAAACAGACGTGACCTATGTCATGGCCATACTGCTAGTGTCTCTCGAGAAGCGATATCTCATCGCCAACGCGTCATGGCTCGCCGGATCCGCCCTGACTGTATTCTTGGATCTTTTCGTGCTGGCTCAATTCGCTATCTTCAACATGCAGGATCGGCGGAAAGAGAAGGAAAGGAAGTTGTTGGTTGACGAGGGGGAGGATGATTCGCGAGGGGAAGGAGCTTGACGTGTGGGGAGAGCGGAGTGAATAGGGATTGGGGGATTTGGGCAGCATGATCTATGAACTGGTATCTCCGGAGGGAAGTATAGCCAGCTAAAAGAAGACGATAAGTCAAGGATAGGCTGGGAACATTGTCGTGCCCGACACTCCTCTTGACGTCTGACGTCGCATCGTCGTCAAAGGCGGTTGGTACGGGAGAAACATGCGCATGTCTCTACCGTATCAAAATGGGAAGAAAGTGGCTACATGTTCCTAACGCTCTTATTCCATCTCCTCCGCACATTGTCTAAATCTTCCTATTCGCCACAAAGTCTGTTGTTTCTCCTCTATGTTGTGCCTTGACCTGATCGGGCTGGGATCCTTGTCGAGACTATATACAGGGTCCTCCTTCATGCCGCCCAAGTAGTACTGATCTACTGTAGAGGTAATCGGGGCCATATACGAGACTCGGACCCACGGTACCACCCCATACGATAGTCCCAACGGACTCACCGGGATTACCGGTTATCTTGTTGCGCCCACACCAACCAAGATTCACAGTTTGATGCTCGGCAACGGGTTAAGAACATTATAAGTTTGTCCATCCAAATCTGCCCGAGGACGCCAAGGCAAAGCAGTCACCTCAATGGTTTTTGTATCATGCTGCCCAATAAAACAGATTGGAGCATACGCTAGAATCGAGCCACGCGTACTCCTGTGCGTTAGCGGTATACAGCATCACCATGCTTGGACGGGCGCCTCGTTCCAACTCACACAGATCGGTAAACGTATGATGCTCGACGTTCATCAAGACTTCGGTACGTACACCGCGATGGGGGAAGTTTTCGGGGCTCCATACTCGACTTTCCAGTTGTTCTGGCCAACTTTGATTAGAGCTGTTTGCTTTGTGTTATGTAGATACGCGATGACTATGACGCTCGCTACGACATGATGCAATGATACGGCGATGCCCCCACCCCTTCGACGTAAAGCCCTTAATAGCTTACCCTACCTCCTCCCCTTTATAGTCACCTTCACTCATGTCATCCTCTCTCCTTGTACCAAAGTCGAGGAGTCCTTCACCCTCCATGCGGCTCATGACGTACTCGCATACTGTTCCTCGCCTTCTCGCTTCGGCTTCGTACGTCGTTTTATTATCAGGAGATCTTGCGACGAGCTGATGAGCAGGAGTGGGATCACATCACCTTCCCCGGAGCTGTACCCCGCTCATTCCTCCCTCCCATCCTACTCGGCCTGATCACCTACCCAATCTCTTTAGCCGCCATAGCATCCGGCCTACTACGGTCAAAGCTTGATGTACAGATCCTAAGTGAGTTCGTTGTCTCCAGATCTGCCCTTCAAAGCAAGCTAAAAGCCCACAGTCCGGCTAGTATTGGCAACCATCCACTCAATATCCATTAATCACCTCTGCCGAACACTTCGCTCTGGCTACCTACCTCAAATCCGAACATGGTTCTTAGCTCTCTCGTTGACCCAGTTCCACATCCCATACTACGCCGGACGGACCCTGCCAAACTTCCTCGCTCTGCCTTTTGGTAAAGTCCTTCCATGAATCTGCTTTGAATCGAGCTGATATGCAGCAGTATTTATCGGTATTTCATTGATCCTCCGATCGTCTTCCTCATCCATTCCACTACGAGTTTCGAGACGAAGGCTACGTAACGCAGTGATCCTCCTCACGGCGATAGCGACAACCCTCCGACTCGAGCTAGCGTTATTCATCTTCCCGACTACACTGAGCCTAGTCCTTCTTCGAAGGCTCTCCATCAGACAAGCGATACTCTTCGGTTCCATAGGTGGTTTCGGTTCCCTACGTACGTTTCTCTGATCAGTGCTCGTGCCGAGCTGATAAGAGCATAGTAATCTCCGCACCATTTGACTATACTCTCTGGCGACCGACTCTCATCCACCCTTCCTTCCCCTTCCAGGACGCCTACCAACTTCTCTGGCCAGAACTCTCAGCGCTGCACTTCAATTTCTTCCAAGGTCAGGCTGACAAATGGGGCGTCTCACCTTGGTGGTATTACCTCACGAACGCTTTACCGAAGACATGTCTGGCTTCTCTCCCTTTGGCTGTGATTGGAGTCAGCTGGGCGGTGACGGGACGGGGGAAGGTAGTAGCTGGGATCAGGGAAGTGGTGGTATTGTTTGGGTTGGGTTGGGTCGGTCTAGTAGGCGGGATGAGTTTTGTTGGACACAAGGTGAGACTTCGAAGCTGGTTTGAGCTGATGAGAAGGAATGGAGGTTTGTAGTATACGTCGTACCTGTAATCAACCTCCTCGCGGCCTTCACAGCTTCCGCAATGTAAGTCGTAGGTTTCCGATATTGGCTGAAGGTGTGTCAGATGGCAAGCTCCGAACAAGCGGTTGAGACCGTTCCTCCGACTCGGACTCATCGGGATGATACTCGCGAATCTCGTTGTGACCGGGATATCGACCTTCTTGAGCATGTACAATTACCCTGGAGGAGAAGTATGGAGGGTACTCGAGGACCTGCAGCGAGGATGGAACGAGACCGGCAAGTCCGCCAAGAAACTCAGAGCTGATGAAAGTGATGATTCACTTCACCCCTTATCCCTTACAGACCGGAGCGACTCTCTTCGCCTTCCTTCACTCCGGTCCCCCAGTCTCAACCGTTTATCCAGCTTTACCACCACCTCTCGAGCCGGTTTGGAAGTACTCCAAGTCCGAAGATCCTGCCCTGTCTACTCCGGAGGGAGCATGGATAAGTGAGGTGGATTATGTCGTCACGGATGATTGGGGATTGTATGAAAGCTGGAAAGGAGACGAAGGGGAGGGATGGCAAGTCATTGGTAGTGTTGATGGGTTGAACGGGGTTGGAAGAGGTGGAAAGTGGGGAGTGGAGGTCAGGTGGGGAAGGAAGGTTGCTATATTAGGTCGGAGAAAAGGGAGATGAATACGGGACGTTACGTTTGTCATAAAATATGCTGACATGATCCTAAACTGTCACTGTATTCCACTCATGCCCCGTTCTTGCGACACTGTGTTCGGTGCGAGGGGCCTATGGTGGGCTCGATAATAATTCGACTCGTCCACACTACCCAAGACCAACAATCTGATTCAAACACATGCATGCTCAAATCGAGAGAAAAAAACTATACCAAACGGATATCTACATTGCCTGAGGGGGAATCATCGAAGTGAAGAGTGAGCTTGTTGGGCCTATGACCAGAAGAGAGAGCTTCACGTTCGCTCTTGCTCAAACGTGACCCATAGCGTTTCAAAAGATCCTTGCAACGCACTCTCGATGATCTGCTTCCCACTCGCCACTTTCGAATCCCACTCGTCGACCTTCTTCTCTGCATGGGAGTATAGGAAGTTCCGGGAAAAGCCGGCCTGCTTCTGGGCAATATACCACAACTCTTGGTCTTGGCAGAAGCCGATCATGTCGTAACAATTTGGCCGGTAGGGACCCCGAAGAAGCCACTTCACCGGTCTTGCTGGGTGTCTCCCTGTGTTCGGTGATGAAGTTTGGGCGGATGACAAACGATCGGTCTGGCGAGCGACTGAGGAAACCCATCCTGTTGAAAATTTTGTCGTAGGTCGTGTAGTTGGTGTATGTCGATCCCTCAGGAAACAGGTAGAGTGCAGGAAGATGAATGGAAAGGGGATGTAATATCTCATGCGCGCAGTAGAGTCTTCCACCTCCTTAAGAAGTCCGAACCGGATCAAAAGAGGTGTTTGTCATCTTAAACAGCGAAGAAAGGGAGGGTTATTCCCGTGGCCGGCGCATCGTGGCGTATATCTCGAGAAATGTGAGCTCGACCCTCCTTCCTGCCTGCAAGACAAGCCCCATCAATCGGCAAATTGGCTCTCGATGCTCGTCATGATGGACAGAAAGTCTGAAAAAAACTCGTCAGCAAACGATAGGAAGAGCCCCAGGAGATTGCTTTGCTGACCAAGTAGATAGTCGGCAATGCCTTGAACGTTAGACTGCGATGCATCTTGAGCGGGGAGCGCGTCTAGGAGTGTGACGGCAACAATACGGATCTTGGTGATCAAGCTCGGACCGTTGGCAGCGAGCTGGTCTGGGTTAGGTCTTGTCTTACCACAAATAGAACGTAATTACCGCTTGAATTGGGATACTATGTCTCCAGGATCAGCGTGGTGCATATATGAAGGAGATTTAGCTCACTCGTGAACGGCTTTGAACAAGTCTTGGTACACCCCTTGCTGCCAATCTACGTTCTCGCCTAGATCCGCTGCGACCAGCTCCGCCGCTGCAGTACGACATCAGCTTCAGCAACTCATAACAAAGCAGAACCCACCATTCCGACTAAGCGTTCCAGGCTGACCACTTTGACGCAGTAGGGTCTCCCTGTGCAATCTGTCATTTCTTAGCATCAGCCAGAATTCCTCGCAATCAAGAGGTCGACGGACATCAAGCGCAAGCGCACCATGGCGAGGGTGACATGGATGTTCGCCTTCAACACCAAGTAACCATCCTTGGCGGTCTCGCTCGCCATCGGATCGGAAAAGAACACATTCAACTCGTCTCGCATAATTTCTTCCCATCCCGGTGCTGGCCTACACCACTCTTCAGCACCCCCTGTTCGCACTTGTACTTATGTAATCACTCACAAGGTATTATTGATTACACCAAGCTGGAATGGTCGAGGAAGCTTGTCGGCGATCGCTCTGACCTGACCTTGAAAGTTGCGAACCTCTCGTAGCGCCGCGAGCATGCTTTCGGGATCTTTAGGTGGATATCGGCGCGTATCTCGCTCGTGCACAAGGATGTCACCATGAATCCTGCTATCCATCAGATGAATTCATTAGGGAGACCTGGTGACGGACGTGACAATACGCGTGAGGATATTGAAGCCTGATACTAGAGGAACTGGGTTCGAAGATGGGAGATAGCCCCGGAGAGTGATGGAGTTATCGTCTCTGTATCTGTGTTAGTCATTTGCGAGTCGGCGTTCTAGCATGTATCGAACGTACAACTCGATTGGTAACTCTGTCGCTTCGGGACCGATAAACTCATCGGACCGCAAAAGAACCGGCTTCGAATGCGCAGCGGCCTCGAACTTGTCCGCGTTGTAGATGAGGAACCACACTCGACGACGTCTTTCGGCTTCGATTGGGTCTACGAGAATCAGTTGGGCCAGCAGCAAAAGGGTAAACATACTGAGTCCGGGATAAGACTGCTTGGGGTATTAGCGAGATGAATAAAGTGCTTCGCGACGCACGTCTTCCCGATGCACCTGGAAGCTGATAGCGAGCGATAACGCCGATCCGAACGCTGCTGATTCGAGACCGATATGGCCATGTGTCTGAGACATTCAGTCCGGAGCTCGCTTGTGTAGGCTGACAGCCTTACATTGTGGATGACGAAAACGAGATACCTACTAGCTGGTCAGCATGTATGATCTTGACTGCCGGGATGACTGACTTGATGCAAATCAGATCCACGTTGATGTCATCCTCTTCCCGTCTGGAGACAGCTTCACAGGCTCTCATACACCGATCCGAAAGACGCCGCACATCGCCCGAGGCGAGTGCTGGGAAGAAGGTCTTCGGAATCTACAGCGGGCGGAAAAATCAGTTCAGTCTTGGCGAGGCGTTGGAAAAGGAATATACATGTATGAGGGTGGTAGCGATCATCGCCATGACTAACGCGAAGAGCATGGGACGTCTTCCTTCCTCGCGAGCTGCCAAATCTGCCATAAAGCTGGGCTTGTGTATGAATGGGATGATCGCGTATACCTTAAAGAAGTAAATCAGCTTAAAAGTCAAGCTACGGTAGAACAGTGAGAGGGGCCACTCACATGGTCGAAGTAGAGGGCTATGATGTACATTGCTAAGTCGCGAGGAAGGACGGACTCTATTCTTGTATCCGCTAGAATGCTGGCTTCGGAAAGGGGTACGAACGGGGAGATTTCATCGTTATCCGGAACTGAAAACGGTTCGAAGAGTTGAAGCTGGGGTGGTTCAGCTGGTAAGCCGTTCCGAGCTGGATCTAGGTCGGCATCTATGGGAAGAGACTCGAGTGGTAGAAGGTCGAAAGATGGTACAGGCAGTTGCTGTCACGTATCAGTACAAACCCGACTGAGCGAGCTGCATTTTGGTTCACCTCAAAATTCATTCCAAAGCCCTCGTCCCCGTCCACAGCTCGGTTCCAATTCCCAGAACTTCCCCTCAAATCCTCACATTCCCCGTCACTCGCCCGCCTTGGTCTCGACTTCCTCGCCTTTTGTTCCTCCGCTAGACGTTCGACCACCTTATTTCTCCGACCCCTTCTCTTCCGCTGATAGAGGTAGGAACATTCGAGCTTCCATTCCTTACAGTGCTATTACCTAAATCAGCTTAAAAGAGCCGATATCCGGTAGACTCACCTCACATGCTGTAGCAGCCGTTCCGTCTTCACCAAGCTCTACCACCGCCGGTCGATTACATTTCAGCTTCCTCTGTCTGCACGCATCACAGGAAGGTGGTTGACCCTTATTACGGGTCTCGAGTACGTTTCGACGAGACGGACCGGCGCCAGTCGTCTGAGAGAGAGAGATGTCACTCGACTCGGCAGCTGGGGGCGATCGCGATGACCGAGGCATGTCAAGGTCGACCTCTCATGCATTGCATCAATCGCCTACTGATTATCAACTCCGCTCTACTTATCTCCTGTTTGGTTCCGCCTACACCGAGGGCTGTATCACGTGATACGACCTTCTTTCATCTCCGCAAGGTACCGCCGATTACCCTGGGGCTCATGGGGAACCGGTCCGGACATTTCCCGGTCTCCACTGATGGGCTCGCTCACATTTCCATACCCCTCCCAAGTTCTCACATCGTAGCAGCTCACAGCCCCGCCCTCTATAAGCTACCCACAAGCTTGGCCCAAGAAAAGTCGAGATACAGCCAAAATGGTTCGCACAATCACTCTCAACGACGGGAAGAAGATCCCGGCCTTAGGATGGGGGAACATGCATGGGGAATACGCTGTCAACAATTGTGCTTTGGCTTTACAGCATGGTATCCTGCATATCGACACCGCTCAGGTCCGCATTCCCCCTCTCTCTCATCAAGTCATACACCACGCTGATGAGGTGGTGTGTAGGTGTACAGGACGGAACCTGAGTCTGCTCAGTCGATCAAGAAGGCTGGTGTCAAGAGGGAAGATGTTTTCGTCACGACGAAGAGTAGGCTGACCCTTTCATCCAGCCACAACGATTCAGCTGACACCGAACAGTCTCTGACTACAGCAGTTTGTTTAGCGTTTCGTGATGAGACTTCGACTGAAGCAGCGCAGAGACGAAATGTACCCCCGAGGACGTCCGACGAAGCGTCACCGAATCCATCGACCGTCTCGGCTTCATCCCAGACTTGATCTTACTCCATAACCCCTTCCTTGCGAAGGACAAGTCGATCGCTGAGTTTTACGGATATGTCGAGGATCTGGTCCAGGATGGGACGCTCAAGGGATGTTCTTTGGGTCTTAGTAACTTTAGGTGAATACATATCACTTCTACCCCGTTCCCCACGCTAAGAAGGGATTTAGGCCACAGGATATCGAGGAGATCATGGCTGTTGCTCGTGTCAAGCCAGTCGTCAACCGTTGGTCCTGCCATCCCGATCGCGATACACATATCTGACAGAATCCCAGAGATCGAATACCACCCCTACGTCCTAGCACACCTCGACCCCGTCATGGACCTCCACAAGAAATACAACATCGTCGTCCAATCCTACGGCCCTCTCTCACCAGTCGTCCGTCACCCAACCGGAGGTACACTTAAACCCGTCCTCAAACGCATCGCCGAACGCCTCTCAAAAGACTCCGGGAAAGAAGTCGACGAAAGCGGTGTATTGCTTCTCTGGACCATGCAGAAGGGTGCGGTCGCGCTCACGTCGAGTTCGAAGGAGGAGAGAATCAAGAAGTTTGCTGATACGGAGACTTTGCCGGAGTTGACGAAGGAGGAGATTGATGAGATTGATAAGGCTGGAAGGAAGGTGCATTTCAGGGGTTATGTGAGTTGTTCGAGATCGTGATAGGGGGATTTAGGCTAATGTAAGGTAGACTGATCATATGAGCAAAGATTTCCCTGCTCCGGATCTCCCCAATGACGCTTAGAGGAGTGCGTTCGATCAGTGCTAAATGCACGTCCAATTGGATGTGAAGCGTCTATGGCGCAATTCAACAGGACGCAGTCTTCTTTCCGCATGTCTGCATCGGCGTACAATCTCACCGCTACGATGAATATAGCCACGACCTTTCCACGACCTCTCTGTACACGTGCCTCCGGTACTGTGTCTTGAAGGACCTCTTGAACGACTGCCTGAACGAGTTCTCGAACGAGCTTGTACGAGCTTTCCCATCCGATCCAGCACTTGATTTTTCGAATTGAAACTTGTGATATGAGATCGAAGAGTGGATGGGGGTCCGACTGCAGTCTCGAAGTGGAAGACATTTGTCCAATTGATGTTCTCATCACCTGGAATGTCGAATAGGAACCTGTTCGAAGGTGACTTTTGCTTGTCCCATTTGAACTTCTCCGCCAACTCTCTCTGGACTGCTTGGTCGAAGGAAGGGAAATGGCCAGCAGGCGCCCTTGTGCCGTCAGAAATATTGTAGTCTCGTGAGTTCGTATCAACGCTGAGAGTCGATCATCAACACCGCTCAGTGACGGTGGAATAACGTTACCCTGCATCGGTGAAGATCTTCTTGATGTAGTTGGATAGCTCGCTCACGCTCGAAATCGGTGGGTGTTCCTTGACACGGCCAGCTTGCTCTGTACCCGTACGCTAAAGAAGCTTGGACGACTCCGTCACCAAGCTCTGCAGAAGGTCAATCTCGGCAGGGTCGGCATTTCGCATGTTAAAGGGCTCACGATCGTCAGGTGTGCTTGGACCATTGAGCTGCCCAGACCAAGGGTGCAACCAAGCCCGTGGACATATCGGCTTGAATTTCCCTTGACCAGTACACTAAAGAGGTCAGCTCATTATGGACGGTGCACGACTCACCTTGGAGACCAGCATCCAAAGCACAAAGCTGTCTGCCTTGTCGGTGGCGGTGGCGAGGTTGATTGAATAGGATCAGAGAAGTGATGAGATACCTTGAAAATGCATACCTTCACATCAGTCAATCGACTTGGAGCTTGTTGTGTACTGCTCGGTGTGGTTGAGTTGGACATGATTTTCGATGGTATATGTTAGGTCGTGTGAGAGGAAGTAGTGGAATGCTCATAGAATCTGGATCGAACGAATTATCAGCCCCATAGGTTGCCTTCCACTGGCCATCAAGGTTCATATGTTCTGCCAAGACAAAGGATAGTACTCATTCGAGTAGAACTCGTTTACGGATCAGAGCGGCTCATACAGTAGACTGCTTTAACAGGGAACGGACGGATAGGCAAAAGGGAAGAAGCCGATATATCATGTCTGATAGTCCAAGAGAGGGATCTCTTTGCCATACTTGCCTGGATTGTTTGACACCACGTCCATCCATTATATACAATTGGGGAAGGAGCCGACAGATCATATCTGACAGTTCGAGAGAGGAATCTTTTTACCATACTCGCCTGGATTGTTTGATACAATGTCCGATATGTACCAGTCAAAAAGAGATATGATCAATGAAAACATGTCACTAGCATCGCCGGAGAGAGGCCTCATATTGTCCGTGCGCTTATCAGGTCGGGTACTTCTCGAGTGGCTTAGGCGGAAGTACCAGGAGAGGACATTCGGACTATCCTGAATAAACGCACGGATTCATAGGAAGTACTCGCTGACTATGATCCCTCTTTGTCGACGGATTTTCATCTGACATTCTCACAGGGTCTCTCCGGAACATCACTTTTTTACCCGGATTTACTCTTCGGTAACACGCTTAGCTTACTGTTTCGATATTTCTACATCACACATCCACATCGCATTCGCTCGTCACCATGCACTGTCTACTGTACTGAATCACAAGTTTCAAGCTTCCCACGTGAATACACAACTCTTATTGGATGACTCAACGCTCTGCATTCAGTCCGGAAACGGGTTGCTATGAGTCTTCTCGAGGTCCTTGATGGAGTTTGCGGAGACGCAAGCGCTCCAAAGGCCAAGCAGAAGATGCCAGCGATACCGCCGGAATCATCGACTTCATGGCAATCCGCCCACCCGAAACGGTTGTCGCACGTGAGGTGACTGTGCAAAGCCTGAGCGCATTGATCGAAGTCGCCTCTCATCGTCGCAAAGCCATTGTTCGCATCGTGGACGACGAATTGCTTTCCGGCGATTGTGGAGGGATCGCTGGGCCTGAAACGAGTCAGGCCAGTGAATAAGATGGAGACGTAACACGCACCTCTGCCGTATCGACGCCTGGACGATTTTTCCCTTTAGCCACTGAAGGGATGCACTGACTTTGGGCAGCTCAGTCACGCCGAGATCCTTTTTGGCCTTCTTTTTCGCATACCAGTTCAGTCAACGATCTTTGAGACTGTCAAGCATTCCCGTGCTGGGCGCCTAGTCTTTCTTTCGTACCAGCATTTCCGTAAGAAAGTACGTTGGCGGTTTGGTATCTTGGCCTACGATGTAGGCATTCACAAGGGTGAAGAGGATGCGTTCTCCTGATCGATGCATGTTGCTCTTGAAGTCCTTGACCTCCTCAAAGGTGAGCTTCGTCGATCTGTCAGCTTAAGAACGCCGAACGTCGCCCGCTGCCTAGATGATTCGGCTCAGCGAATTTTTTCCGGAGCGATGTTGCTCACGGTTGGCGCTGGACCCGGAGAAGCAGATCCTGCAGAACTCATCTCAGTCTGATTTGGTTGATCTCTGTCTGATCTCAGTCAATACGATATGGTGAGGTGGGAATGATGGCGAAGGAAGTTGAAGGGTGATTCGGTGAGGTCTATTCGACTTACATATCTTGAGGGAAGCCTTCCGACGGGAACAAAGGTCCTCTCTGAGCCCAGGAGAAAGGATCACGTCAATCAAACGATCGACGGCACTCCTTATTTGACCCCTCAACGTTGGGTCTTGTGCCAGAGGATTCCGGAATGGAATAGAAAGCAGTCGATATGAAGCGCGGCTGCTTTCCTGATACTGTTCTCATACACGTCCCAAAAAAGAAGGATACAGGGAATGCTGGGCAAAGGGGAAGCATTCTCCCTGGCGTCGTTTGTTCTTTCGAATGCCCGTGACTCGGGAGCAGGGTACTATCTCCGTGCGTCTGGCACAATGCGCGCGTACAACGAGGGCCTACGATGGGTAGCATGATTTCCAAGCCAAGTTCTTGTGATGTGTACGACGCAGTCGGAACCGTTTTTGCAATACGATTGACAGGCAAGGTTATCATCATATACTCAGCGTGGAGTGATGTTATATAAGCATCACCGGGGGCACCTTGTTCGACTCTATAGCCAGCCTTCACAGCGAGACTTACGCTGACGGCGGATTTGTATAAAGAGGGATAGTCAGAGAAATCCTCTCAACCGCTTTATGCACAAATATTGACATGTCGCCCATCTATTGTGTATCAAGTCTCCGTCTCGTCCCCCTGTACATCTATCCGACTTGCTCGATCAGAAGGTCTGCGTATCACCTGTAATGCCAGTTGCGAGACTGTTTAGCAGATTAAACGCTTTTGCTATTTCTTGCCCAGTCTCCCATGTTTTCCGCCACTTTTCCTGGTCGATCTTCTTGACTTTGCCTCTGAACTTGTCGGCGGAAGATTGGGAGGAGCTGCTTTCCTCCTTGGCCGTCCTTTTTAAGAAGCTATCCAACGACTCGCCGATGATCTTCATGGGGATGCCAGCGAGGGGCTTGGAGCCATAAGTAAGGTTCAAGTAAGTGGTACCGGACTTGTTCATCTTGTCTGCGAAAGGCACTGTCAGTTCGACGAGCGACTTGGTATCCTCTGTCTCCCTCTTCCCCACCTGCTTCATCTTCCCCCAAGCATTCTTCTCTTGCGAAGCTTCCGTCGGAGAATGTTTGGATAGGGAGTACACGGGATCTTTCGATAGAACGAGTCTACAAGTGCATTCAGCAGACTGTTGACATCTGGAGCAGCAGGAGCTCACCCGCAAGCCTCATGAAAGGAATAGAAAATGCTGAATGCCTCTGCCTGCGTCAAACATCGTTGAGGTCCCTCGCTCTTGCTCCACTTCACCAGATTCTCGTACTCCTCCTTGCTTGTGACATCCATGAGGTGTGAGAAGATCATATGATCTTGTGAAGGATCCTTGAAGAAAACGTGACTCATCGAATCCATCGGGATTGATACAACTTTCCCAGGAGAGATGGAGCCGCCCAAGTTGTTCGCCGGGACCATCTTTCGGGCGATAACACTGTCAGCTAAGTCTCGGGAGTGGTAAAATAGGGACAGGTGCTCACGGTGACCACGAGAGGCTTGTATGCAGGTGCTTTCGCTTTCTGAGCGGTCGAGGAAGAGGATGGCCCGAGATAGGAGCTGCCACCGGTGTCTTTCCCTTTTCCTTTGGGATCGTTTTGATTGCTGCGCTTCGTGCCAGGTGGCGAAGAGGTACGCCTGGACGGTGGCCGGTCACTGGAAGCGAGAGGCTGAGAGGGATTGCTCGCAGATGTAGTGGCTGGCGACGTAGGTCTGGTAGAACGAGATTTATGAGGCGAACCCTCCGAGGAAGGTTTCTGTGACCTTTTTTTCTTGGAGGAGAAGATACTGGAAAGTAATTTACCCATCTTCTGAGTCTGTGTATATGTCTGTGTGTGTGAGGTATGGAATCCAAGTAGGTCAGTGGATTGTTCGGGGATGGATGATGCGGCAAGCTTGAGGGAATGAATCCATTTTATGTGTGGCAAGCGACCGATCGGCGCCTTCTTCAGCAGCTCTCTCCGCCATTCATTAAATGTCGTGAAGAAGCGAATGCGCCTTCCTCAAATTGGAAGGCCTTGTGTAACATACTGAACATCCAATTCCATTGTTCGAAGGCCTCAACAGAAGGAATTGGTGAGCAAAGTGACAGGAAAGTCGTAAATGCACATCGAAAGTGATTGTTCAGAGAAAGTGAGCGAAGAAAGGTAAGGTAGTTCTAGATAAAGACGTATAGTAGGGTACACAAAGGGCAACATCCTTTCAACATATCAGATGAGTGTTCATGGCTTGATGGCGAAACAAACGGCCAAGACCACCGGGAAAGATGACCATGTATCGTTTGACCGGGTGGAACTGAAAGTTTGCGAGACGACAGAAGCAGTTTAAATGCGCACGGATGAAGGTTGCCGATTTGACCCGGCACCTGATGCAGCCTCCATATTCATATAACGCTCCACGTAGCAGCTCCATAAAAGAAGCAGCTCCTTTCAGATCCATCCTTGTGACCTACACTACTTTCTGGGTGATGAAAGGTTGATGGCTCCTTTGCAAAACCCCTTACATCGCCTAGTTCCTCCTTTCTTGCATGAAACCCGTTGTCTCCGTTGTTCCACCCACTGAACTCAAGTATAAGCGTTCGTTGTGCATCTCGCTTGTCATGCTTTATACTTGATACGTACTCGACTACGCAGATCATTCATTCATCATGGTTTTCGGTATTCAAAAGCACGAGAAGTCCTTCAAGGAGATTGGAAATGAACCCATCATCCAGGTATGTTTCGAAGCCCTACTACACTCGATCTGCATACGGGAATGCACACTGATGAAGTCTCAGAGCTTTGTGGTCAGTCTGAACAAAGAGGGGAAGGAGCTTGATACCAACCACTTCCAGAAAGTATTCGATCAGGTATTTGGTAAATTGCTGCCACCATGGCTGTCAATCTCTGCTCACAAATACAGGCGACGGATCGCAGGTCGCTATGTACTTCTCGCGGGTACCAGCCGATTGCATCGACAATAGTGGCACAGACAGGCCAAGTGACCGTCTTGTCGAGGTCAAAGGCCGTCAGAAGCTTGACTTTGGTGCCCAGAATCGTGTGACTGAGAGTGTCCGAGAGGCTGCAAAGGCGTGCGGAGGTTTCGGTAAGTCGCAGACAAATTTGATTAAATGGAGATGTTTGACTGAACGTAGCGGTTCGTCAAAATCGCAAATAAGTCGCCTCGTGATAAGGATGCAGATGTACGATTAGCCGGAGGTGACGAGATGAGATGCATGCACGCGATAGGCATAGCCATGACCTAGTTCTGCATACTCGACTTTTGCCTTCATCCTCCATTGACCGTCCAGAGTGGCAAATATACGGCCCGGGAAAGTCGTTTGATGGAAACGTACCGTCGGTTTCTCTTTTCGAACTATCGACCTAAAGTCATCCATGTCTTCAACTGCTTCAACGAGCACTACAGCCTCGATTCGCGAATCGACAGTCTCAGATGGTACTCCTGCACAAGTAGTTGAATACCCTGATCAGTTTTTTTAAAACATTCACCACGACGAGACGATCGCTCGTCTCGACCATAGAGTGATATTTCAAACCATCTTGGCTATACACCTAACCTTTCGACGGCAATCTGCCCACAATCCGATTGTCCGAAACAACCATTCATCCGAAAACCGAGAATTCGAGCAACACCTTACTGATATCGTTGCAAGCAACAAGTAACTCGGTGCTTGGACGTATTTGCCCGGGGTTGGCTTGACCAGAAAGTTCTCGCATCAGCCAGCCAGCCGGCGCACCGCTCCCCTCCTTTATCAAACGAGACAAGCTTTATCCTTTGTTCCCCTCTCGTGAATCACAAGACATACATCTACTGAGCCGCTGTTCATTCACTCAATGACTATTACGTTACACATATCAAGAGCTCATTATGGTCTTTGGTATCCACAGAAACAAGCATAAGAAGTCCTTCACGGTGCTAGACAGCGAGCCCATCATACAGGTAAGTCCCGCTTAGATTGGTCATACCCCGTGTGCAGCATTTGAGTTGATTCACAGAGCTATGTGATTCTACTGAGTTCAGATACACAGTTAAACACCGAGACATTCCAGACCTCATTCAACAAAGAATTCAGTGAGTGATGTCAGCCACAGAGTCTCATACCCTTGTGACAATGTTGTAGATCGCCTTCGCGGCCCACAAAGCTCGCTTGCTACGGAGTCTCGGAGTGACGCTCCCCCTACCGCTCCTTACGGTTTTGAACTCAGTGATGTTTCCCCAAGTGCTCCTTCAAGAACCACCGACGCTACCCCGACTGCTCCTTCGGAGTCGAACGACACTGTTGGAAATAGTCCTTCCGAAGACGAGTCAGACTTTGACTCAGACATGAGGGTCATCGCGGAGGAACCAAGCGTCGTGTCTAAGCAACCTGAAGGTGACAGAACGTTGACATCCCGTTTCGAGTCCAAGTACAGATCCGGATCGGAGAGCGTTCCCGTCTCGGAGGACGAGAGAAGAGCGCCACCCGCGATATCTGTCTCTTTCAGTGATGATCTCGTCGAATCACTTCAAGAGGAAGAAAGTCAGGACGATTCAACTCTCCGACCCGAACGTACCATGACTACAACTACCCCCTCTGTCGATCAGTCGGAAGTGGCATTGTACTTTTCGCGAGTCCCGGTGGATTGTATCGATTCAAGCGGTACAGACTTGCCAAGTGACCGGCTCGTCGAGGTGAAGGGACATCGGAAGCTTGATTATGGGTCCCAGCGTGCCGTAACCAACAGTATCAGGAAGGCTGCAGAAGATTGTGGCGGTTGTGGTGAGTCAGGGATCGCTGAGGTCGACCTGTCATTTCTGACCACACTTAGCGATACGAACTCAAAGATCGTCTGCTGCTTGAGGAGGCAACCACTGTGATGTTCAACTGAGGGATGAAGGATCATAAAGGGTGCACGCATGCGTACTATATTGACAATAACATTCCGGTCATTAGCTCAGGGAAACGATCGAAGGGTGGCTAGCCATATGGAAGTACATATATGTGTGCCAGAGGTTTCGAGCCATCCTTTCAGGTTAGTTGGAGGTGTCAAGGAGTAGGACGAGGAAGGAAGGAACCTTTCTGATATGGTCCTTTCCGTATAGTTCCCAAAACGAAGACTTGTGAGTAGTAATGAGTTTGAGGGTGTGATATGCCATTCGCTCAGCCTCTTGACAACAGAAAGGATAGTCTAAATAAGCAGTTTTCCGGGAATTTGACAAGCGATCGCTATGCTCGTTTACCAAGTCACACGTCCTTGTGCAGGTGAAAGACGATTTTGGCAATACATGTTGCCTAAAGGTACCCTTCTCAAATCAACTCACCAGACTTCAGCGCATCTACCTGTCATCAAGTCATGGATTTCGGTCCTTGCCAACCCTCCACCAAGCGAATCATCCAGCTGGGCAAAAATCAAAGGCTCGTCAAGGTGGCGTCGAGAAGAAATCACAATCTTCCGCCTGAAAAAGATAAATTTGATTGTACTTTATCGTATCGTCAGGGGGCGGGGTACCGAAAGAGATGAGCAAGCGATCCTTTAGACTTCCCCTCCTTTCACCAAGGTCCCATCCAAGGGGAGGATAAATCATCCCAAGCAAAGTGAGCTCTACCGACCCGTCATGAGGACGCTTAGGCAAAAGGGTGGGAAGGGCATCTCACAGGGAACCGAGGCTTGTCTTGTCTTGTCCAAAGTTCCGAACGGGGAAGGATACGTTTTGAAACGCCTTTCGGCAATGGAAGGGAAAGTATGGATAGAACGGGTCGACCTGTTGAGTTGTATACATCTTCAGATCGTCGAGCTCAATACAACCCAATTTCTCTTCAGATACTCATAGGCCGACCGCCCTGCGCACCATCATCCTTCAAAAGCAGGAACGCCCAGAAAGTCCAAGAAAATCGTTTCAACGCGCTCAATTCACCCACTCGACCCCTTCCCAATCCCAACCCCAACTCCATCCCTCGTAATCAACATCATCATCTTCCATTCCCTTCATCCCATTAGCTCCAACCCTTTCCACATGAGTACATTCCGGTACTAACGGGCGGGGACCGAAGCACTACCCTTCCTTCACTCAGACCTCTCTCAACAACCTCTCTATCCAATCTCAAAACCCCATCTCCCCTGCTCGCCTCGTCAAACACCCTGAGGTAGTATCCCGGCCAGAGGGAAGTCGTCGGATGCAAGTGATTCAGGAGAAAGATGTGGGGTGGAATGGACGATGATGTGTTTCCACGTTCGATGATGATCTGTCTCGGTTCGGCGCAGTTTCGGATCCGACTCGAGGATGGGGTGTTGAGGATCATTTGCTTGGATTGACTAGTGGTGGACGGGGCGAGCTGGACGAGGCATGTCAGACATGCTATGAGATGAAGAGCGATGATGCCGATCAAGAAGTGTTTGAGCGTAGGTATGGTGAAGCTCGACTTGTCGAGGTGGGAGAAAGCAATATCGACGACGTGGTCGAAGAGCATGCTGATCGTGTGGAGAAGATCGAGGATTGATTGGTGGAACTCGATAAAGGCCGATTCGATGTCAATGGCTTCGATGGCTTCGATGATCAGTTGGAGAAGAGCTGGCATGAGTAAAGAAATAGCGGATGTGACCTTGGCGAGACTGTGGATCGAGTGAAAAGATATCTTCAAAGAGGGAAGATAGTAGGATCGGAAGGGAACGAAGCCGAATACGATCATCGTCAATCAAGGACGTCACGGGACCCTGAGCGCACAGACCGCCAAACGACCCCTTAGATCACCGTGCATCAGATCACCCCAACAACGACAGTAGCTCTCAGATTCCCCTCTCTCCCTTCCTCCACATCGCCCGTCCATCCTAGTACACCATCCTCCATCTTCTCCCCGCCTAATCCCGAGTTCGCTAGATACTCCTCGCTTCGTAGTGCTGAAGATTTCCATCCCCATGATTGGGATACTGTGAAGCTGTCTGGAGCGGAGGAAAATCGGATCAGAGCGGTACCGAGAGCTGAAGCGCATGAGATTGAAAAGTATGCCTAAGACGCGATCGTCACTCGTGCCACCAAACGTCAACGCGGCGTCGGTCGGGAGACAGACGTACCTTAGTAATCCTCCTCGGATCCCGATAAGGCTCCTCCATCTCCTTCGCCGCATCTCTTTGCTCAACGCCACCGCTCCTAGGCGGACTCCCAATAGCCACGACAGGCATCGAAATAGTCCTGACCGAGGGCTTGGTCACTACCGACCCTTCCATCCCTTTCTCCCTATACACATCCCTCGGCATGCTCGGAGTCGGGAACGGTTCACCCGGGTTCTGTCGATGTAGATATATACCCAGCTGAACGCCTTTATCCTTCTTCCGTAAAGTCTGGACATAGACGTTAAACCAACTTCCAGCATAAAAATGTGTCTCAGAGTACGCTCGTTCCTTCTCGAGAAGTTTATCGAGATACCAAAACTCCACTGCAAAGCGATATGGCTGGATGGTCGACCATTTTGATTCAGGTGAAGAAGAAGGGAGATTGAGTAGACCGAAACATGTCTTCTCGCCTTGAGGTGGTGGTCTGAACTTGGTTCGAGAAGCTCCTTCGACGGAGTAATAGTCTTCTGGACCGAGATCAGGGATACCGGATAACCCTTGAAGCGCGCTGGGGTTTGGGAGGAGGAGTAGACCGCCTGCTCCGATACGATAAGTGTCATCCGTAGGCACAGGGTAGTAGGCGTTCCCTGCGGGACTGACCGGGTTCGACATTGAGCTGGAGATCGAGACATCGGCTAGGAAGGTGGCGGAAGTAGGGGATGTGACCCTGCTGCGAGATGCAGTCCGACGTCGACGAACGAGAGTGGACGAGATATGCGACGTGGAGCGGGTAAGACCGAGTTCGTAGTTCTCCTCATTGATAGGTGAGGTGTCGCGATCCCTTTCGTGGGAGAGTATATGAGATCCCAAATCAGCTGCTGCCCAATGTGCCGCTTGAAGGACCGGCAGAGGTGCGAAAGGTGCGGAAGTGGTGGGGTCGATATCGGTCGCGATGATTGACAGGTCGTCAAAAGACTACGCCCTCGTCAGACTGCTAACACGGAACACGTAGAAGAGACCCACCATATGAGTGTAGATGATGCCCTCTGTGAACACCTTCCCCAACTCCATCTCATCATCATCCCATTCCCTCTCCGCGCTATCCTCATCAAAGCTGGCCATACTCGAGCTCTCCGTCCCTCGGTTCGTATATTCTTCCCAAGCCTTTCTCCTTAGATCGATGATAGCCCTGGCGGTACGGTATCTCTCCATCTCGCCTTTCACCCAGAATGAGTCAGTACCCAGTAAGGCCGCAACAAATCTCGCAGGTAGACCACCCGTTCCGAAGATCGGTGATGAGGCGGGATTGGAGAGCTCGTAGGACAGAATATCGGTACCCCAGCGGGAAAGATAGCAGACGCAAGCTTCGCCGATCTTGTTGGACGCGAATCCATAAAAGTGGGAGGGCCGTTCGAGCTCGTCCGACACGAACGAAGCTTCTTGTCTGGTCGAAACGCTGTCGGGAGGGTAAACACGCGATGTCGAGGTGGAAAAGTTGGAGCGAGGATGGCTGTCTGAAGCTCGTCCTCCAACCTTGTTATCCTCGTTCTCATTTCTTCCCTCGCCACTGCTTTCACTCGCTCCTGAGTCTTTCCGGTGTTGCATCACTCTTCCAAGCTCTTTGAGATCGGTTGCGCTAGCTTCAGACTGCCCATCCCATTCCTCCTCTCTGATCCCGTCGCCGATAGCAAATCGGAGATATCGCACGACGGATGCCGGGCTGATGGTACGAAGGATCATAGCTAGGATCTCTCGCATGAACGCCGTCTGGCCTAAGTAGATCGTCGTGGCGAGCATTGAGAGGAGCATTCGCGGTGTGGCCAGATGGGTATTGGCTGGTACGGTTATTTGGCTGAAGGAAGGCTTTGAGGTGGAGGATGAAGGCGGATATGACGGTGTGAGAGGGTGAGACGCCGTTGGGAGGAGGTGGACCGGGTAGTGCAGGTAAGGGAAAGGAGAGTAGAGACGAGATAGGCAAATCCTACGGCGACTGTTAGTATCGAGATAATCTATGGTCAATTTGACCTACTCGAAAGCTGCGCGAGTTATATTGGGGTCATCGAACTGCAGCTCCACGTTCTCCCCATCCCAGTCCTCTTCGTCAAGCTGAACAAATGCCTTCTCCTTCCCTTTGGCGCTTGAAGTCTTACGAGCTCCTATCGTCATCTCGGCGAATCCGCCAAGGAAGAGGGACTGGAAGAAGCCTATCAAAAAGCATTTAAAGCCTTTTCTACGCTAAAACAAGGACAAAACTCACCAGCCTGGACCAAAACTACTCGATGCACACACCATCCGACACCCCATTTTCTGACCCACAAGCTGACATCCGCGCATGATCCCTTCAGAAACGATTGATACAGGTGATCGTTCAACGCTTCGTTCGTCTGAGCAGGTGTGATCGGGACAGTGAACGGGGTTGTAGCAGGCGGATTTGGCAATTTTTTCGTAGGCGGGACTCGACTTGAGCTCTTGATCGAAGATGATGGTGAAGTCGGGACTGGTATGGACAAAGGTCGGGCGATAGGCGATGTTGAGATGGAAGGTGAGAGTGGGGTTGGATGGAAGCCTTCTGTTCGAGCTGGAGTCGGCGTGCGAGAAGGAACTGCACTGCTCAGACGTGAGAGTGTAGGTGCTTCGCTCTGAGATCTCCCTCGACCCATCGCGCCAATACCGAGGTATCCGCTCGGCCCAGCTAGAGGAGCATGCAAAGGCGGGGATGTCGAGCTGCCCAACCCTCTCTCCCCTTCACTAGACCCTCCTGCTCGCATCCCGCTAGTCACCACCTCCTGCCTTGATGTACGACCATCCGGCCCAGGTGAGCCAGCTGGACTGGTCGGTCTGCTCAGGACAGGTAAGTCCGGGAAGGGCAAAACTTTCGGTTGCGGAAGATGAGATTTCGAGCGGGAATGATGAGAAGAATAAAGGTGGAGGTGAGTCGGAGTTGAGGATCGAGAAGCCTTGGATGACGGTAAAGTCGGCGACATGTTATCGATCCATTAGCGACCTGTTTACGAGCCGTCAACCTCTTCAATGGGATGGAAGCGAGCCAAGGCTTATAATCATGTATTATGATCCGGCCGGGAAAGCACTACGAGTACGGTTCCTGAAATCCTACTTTTCGCCACGCCACGCTTCGTCAACTCGGGGATTCTCGGATATAGGAATTTCATTCCAGCAAAAGTCCAGTAACAGAAATGGATGAAGCAATCGTTCTAGCTAGATCAAGTTAAATCACCCACCATGTCCAACCTCCGAGCAATCGAGCAGTACCTCACCACCCGCTCTTACGTCGACGGGTACGTTCCCTTTCCTCCGTGTCTATCCTTCCTCCACACCCCTGTCGTGATGAGTTACCGTTTTGGTCCGTGTTTCCGAGCGCAGCGACTTAAGACCCCGCGCCTTTTTGCGTTGACGACTACATCTTTTCCAAACTCACTGATCTTGTCGACTTCTCCTATCCTTTTGATCTGCTTGAAGGGAGGGAGTAGAGCTGATTGAGCGATAGGTATGAGCCTACTTCGGCTGATGTTGAGGTCTTCACCGGGTTGAAAGGATGTAAGTGGCTTCGTCGGTATGAGGCGAGGTCCCACATGCTGACAAGCTCTTTGCAGCCGCTCCCGATGGCAAGGCCTACCCTCACACCGCTCGATGGTACCGACACATCGCCTCATACTCATCCGAGCACTCCTCTCTCCCAAAAGGCACCAACCCCCTCGCGGCTTCCACTTCCTCCGCATCAGCCGACAAGGAAGCCAAACCATCCGCTGAGAAGGAGGCCGAGGGTGACGATGACGACGAGATCGACCTCTTCGGCGAGGACGACGAGGAAGACGATGCCGAAGTCGAGCGACTCAAGGCCGCTCGAGTGGCAGAGTATAACGAAGCGAAAGCCGCCAAGACTGCCGAGAAGCTCGCTTCGGGGAAGAAGCTTGAAGTCGCGAAGAGTGTGGTGACGTTGCAGGTGAAACCTTGGGATGATGAGACGGATATGGAGGCTATGGAGAAGGAGGTTAGGGCTATTGAGAAGGATGGGCTGGTCTGGGGGGCTAGCAAGCTTGTTCCCGTTGGATATGGTCAGTCTTGAGGAACATTGGGGCCCATCAAATTTCGGCTCATGGCGGCTTAGGAATCAAGATGCTCCAGATCAATTTGGTCATTGAGGATGCCAAGATCTCGCTGGACGAGTTGCAGGAGCAGATCCAAGAGATCGAGGATCATGTACAGTCAACCGACGTTGCGGGTGAGTTGGCGTTGTCTTCCACTTCAACCCGCCACGACCAACCTTGAGACTATGCTGATCGCGTCACTTCGCAGCCATGCAAAAGCTCTAGAAGCTCGTTGGATGGTTGCCCGTCGCCATCGCTCTATAGATCCGATGCATGCTGTGCTGACGACTGGTTGTGGAAGCTGGCCCTAAGCCGTCCCTGTGAAAGCTCGAGATCAGTCCGGATTCTGCTCATCCGGACAACGTTTCGCCTCTCGCGGACCAAAAGGCCTCAGGCTCCTCAAAGGCACATCAAGATAGTTCGGTCGTGATAGTCTACTTACACCCACAAGCAATGACAACCGCGCACAGGAGACAGCAGAACTTTTAGTTAGACAAGGGTACCTGCTATGCGCGGAAAACCGGCACCGGGCAAAGCTATGTGTTATCAACAATTCCGTTCAGTCGACGATCCCTTGACCCGTCACTTGTGTTTCCTTCAATGCTATCTGGAGGTGAGAACTGAATCTTGTCCATCCCGGAGATCCTTTTGAGTGGTCCAGTTGGTCAACAATGTTGTCCGGAATCTTTTGTCGTTTTGAGGCAGCGGTCTCTTGCGTACGTACCAGGGCGGTGAAAAGAGCCATGTATGGCATGACGTCATGACTGTCGAGCCGAGACTTTACCCGACTTCTCTCCCCGACCTCCCCAAAAATGTCCCTAAAGGTCCGTGCGTTATCGTTTGGTACAATCTACCGATGATCTACTTGCATCCACACATTAACTCTTACGCGACTTGCGACTATGTTAAATCCTGAATCAACTCCTTGCATGGCTACTTTCGAAGAAAGACATATACCAAATCAATGGATAATCGACCGATCTCAAAGGGGATTATAGCGGGAAAGCCTACACGGCCCGTTCTGTTTCCGACAGTATCTAGTGGAACTACATGTTCAGAAATCTCATATATCGATTGTGAATCTCTTTGTCAGAGAAGAATGGGGTGAGTCAAGTGATTTTAATCAATCACTCGCTTAGTCCAAAGCCATCCTAATTAGCTCATTTATTCGATAGTAGGACATACATTAAAGGAAGGAAGGCATTTTCTCGATCCTCCGTTATGAGCATACTTGTTCGTTGTACGGAAGCTACCAGTCAAGGTATAAGGAGGGTGACGTCCCATAGTCTCTTCCCCCAAAGATTACCTTTCCCTACCAATTTGGACTTGCTCATACACTTACAATATGGCTCACTCTTTACCTCGTACAGCTCTCACCATGTCCAGCTCAAACACCACAGTCCAGACCTCGATCGACCAAGCCCCTCCCACCACATTTGGGTTCTGGAGGCATCGTGATCCACTCAATGAAAACAAGTGGTGCGTGAAGATGTCGGTCATCTCCAATGAGTTGACTGATCACAAGACTCACCAAGGACTACTTGAAGAGGGAAGGGAAGCCAAGGACAAATTTGAGTCCCTATGGAAAAGTGACCCCAACGGCGCCGCGAAGTTCAACGCCAAGTTCCCCTTCCTAAACGCTGCAAGCGAGATCAATGAGTGGCTGAAGACGGTGACCAAGCAGCTGGGCCTGAGGTCGAGCATTCTGTTGTACGATAAAGAGCGTACCAAGGCGTTCACCCAAAAAAGGTACACGCGATTCTCCTTCGATGTGCCCAATCTCAGCAGGACCACAGCTGGAACCCGAGGCACGGTGGTCGTGGTTAGTGCTCATCGGACTCAGCCGGATTGGGGTTCCAAGGGAATCAGCAACAAGTGGCACATCGATGTCAGCTTGTGGACCGAAAAGCACAATCCAAGTTCACTTCGGGTGGCGCGGAAGTGGGCTGCAGACTTACGCAAGCGCATCGACACCTTCTGGAGCTCCCACCTGGACGGTAGAAGCAAGTTTCATACCCGTCGTAATGCTGACTCAGGGCTGGTGGAGGACGCGCTGACGAATGTGGTCGAGGCTTACGGAAGCAATCCGCCCATCATGACTTTGGTCTTGGGCGAGGGTGGACTAGAAAACCTGCGATCCCTGGGATTCAAGCCAATCCATGGATGACAGAGTCTTGCTTCATCAGTTGGGAAACTCTGTAGGATGAAGTGAGGAATACGGTTTCACAGTGATGGGGAATACGGTTTCACAACGATGAGGAGATGCATGTGATGACAACGAGCCTGTTTTTAGAATACGATGCCACTGTAAGAGAAGAGATTAGGTTCATAATTGCCATCCTCATACATTAATCGGCGCTCACAGCTCAGCAACAGCTCGCAAAGCTTTCCAACTCCTCCCGACATTATCAATCTTCCCTCTCACCCTCTCCACTTCAGTTTTCATCCTCTCGCCGTCCTCCCCATCCATCGCGGTGAAAGCCTCCTCCACTTCCTTCACCAGCGCCTCATCCGTGACCAGCACTGTCACTCCTCAATATGTCAATCTACCTATCGCCAAGCCTGGAATACGTCAGCTCATTGAAGGTCGCTCATGAGCAGCGGGAGGTTTTCCTCACCCGAGCAGATCTGAATCAATTCGATACCCGCTTTGTCTACTCGTGAGAGCTGGTTCGCAAGGGAAGACTTGATCCAACGCCATCGGCCATCCCAGCATCCCGACCATCAGCTCAGCTCGGGCGTAGGAGGACAACGCCCGATCTCTGTATGGAAGAGTTCCCGAGAGGTGAGCTGGGAAGGTTGTTCGAATTCGGGAGATTTGGGTGAAGGGGGAGGTGGGCGGAGATCGCTCCTGTGATTGGACGGAGGTGACCCCATCTACGCGAATGCTTCCGATCAGCTCAGGTTTTCGGATTTATCGCTACGGATTGTTTTATTGGGTCCCAAGTGGAAGCGGAGTGGAAAGGGGTGGTACGTACAGTGCTCCGGATTCCGACATGACGATGTATCAGTCCCGTCAGTGCGTATATTCAAGTATCGACTCAGTATAGCTTCCCGAGTCGTGAGGATGAGCAGAGCTGTGGAAACTAAAAAGCAGCATCAGTCCTGTGTGTGAAAGAGGTGTCTAAACCGCCAGGACTCAAGTGAGGTCCGCTCGGTCGAACATGACGGCCAAACGACTTTGAGGGCGAAGTAGAAGGAAGCCCACGTGCCGTGACGGGATCCACACAAGTTTTGTTCCCCCACCGAATACGAAAATATTGTAGTTGGGGGAGTCGCAAAGCATTATTGCTTACTACCCTTTCCAAAATTGAACGGGAACTCGTGTGGTCGTCGATGGTAACATAAATCTATGAAAGATTCATCATCTCGGCACGATCCCGTTAGCCCTATATATGGCCTCCCTAGCTCCTTCAAACCTCTTCCTCGAGCCCTTCCTCCCTTCAAACAACCTATACAAGAAAGGCGTGTTGATCCCACCCACGATCAACCCATACAACTCCCTCTCCTTCCACCAGAAACTCCAACCTTCCCAACCCCAACCTAAAGCATCATTTACCCCATTCCCCGAAACTTCATTCAACCATTTCTCCAAGCCAACCGGATCCGTGCCCGTCCTTGACACTCGCCAAACTTTGAGCTGTCGGAGTGTACGTTCGTAATTATCATCGCACCACTTCTCCATCTCGGTTTGACTTGGAAGTGGGTAAGACCCTTGCCAAACTTGTGCGATGGCTTGAGCGGCTAGGTCGGAGTTTGAGAATGCAGCGAATGAGAAACTTCGACATGGTCCGATAAAGGCTAAAGAATCGGGAAATCGCGTGGAGAAGAGGGTCTGATACAATCTCGGATATTCCAGATCGTTTCGATATTCGGACTTTTCCCATTCAGGCCTCGGTGTCGAAGATCTGGTCGGGTTCGCCTCATCGCTCAAGATCGAATAATCAAAGTACGCTCCTGTGGCGAAGATGACGATATCCACCTTAATCTCACCTTGTTCATCGGTGATGATTCCGGTCGAGGTGAAACGCTTGATCCCGGAGAGATTGATGATATCCCCACTGACGAGGCGATTCACGACGTCCTCATTGAAAGCTGCCGGGGAATGGGAGAACGGAGGAGCAGGAAGGAGTTTCCATTCTTCCTTGTAGTCGGGGTAAAGTTTGAGGAACATCCTGTTGCTGAACTTGTCGGCGAGGCTGGGGAAGTTTCGGGCGATCCTGGATGTCAAAGCCATGCGTCGACGGGAAAGGGAATGATCGAAGGGTTTGCTGCCTTTGGGATATCGTTTCAACTGCCTCGCTGCGTCAGCCCTACGGACGAATGAGACAAAGAAGTGACCGACAACACGACCACCAGCTCGATGAGAGAGGTAGACCTCTTTTGCTGATCCACAAAGCTCCACAGCGATATCACAACCCGTATTACCCAGTCCAACAACGACTACTCGTTTCCCAACGAATGGGTCTGGTCTAACTCGACTCATCAGCTATCACAAACGAGTCTGTCCAAGCTGACCACCCTTTGTAAGCCTGGCTGTGTATGACCCTACCCTCAAAGTCGTCCACGCCCTCGATCATTGGTAGGAAAGGTCTTTCGAAAGGTCCAGTTGTCACAAGTACCCTATCAAACACCTCGACCCTCTCTCCGGCTTTGTCCCGAAACTTGATAGCCCATTTGACGGGACCAGAAGGGGAGGCTCGCTCGATTCGTAGAACGGTGACGCCGAGATGACAGTGTTTCATGAGGGAGAAGTGATTCGCGTAGGAGCGCATGTAGTCGCATATGTGGTCGCCTGTGGGGTAGTCGGGGACATCTACGGGAGATCAGCGAGGGACGAATTATGGAGCGAGAAGGTCAGAGAACAAATCTTCACTGGGTTGAGATATGAAGGGGTTTGGGAGCTAGAAGGAATAGGACACTTTTCGGACTGACCGTTTGGGAATGGATGATCATGATAAGAGGACTGCGGTGGGAAGTTAGGAGTAAGCTTCCGAGCCCCGCGGGTCATTGTGGACGGACGAACCATCTGCTTAGTCACGTTCGTCCTGGTCACTACAGCTGTCCATCAGTACCGCTCAATCTGTCCTCCAAGACATCCATCGCTTCTCGTGCGGAACTTGAACCTACCCTTGAGCACCGTAGTCTGCTTCGGATCAGGGTTATACTGCCATAAACCGCCAACATATTCGTTCCTCTCGAATGCGACCGCATCGAACCCCTGCTCAAGGAAGTTCTTAAGCGCGGTTAAACCGGAGACTCCTGGATCGTCATCAGCACTTGTATTTGATGAGAAGGGAGGGGGGAAGGGGGGAAACGAACCTAAGCCTAGGACGGCTACTCTTCCTCGATCAGCCATGTCGAAGTGAGATTACCGCCTTGTTGGCGGAAAAACTCGGGAGCACAGCTAGAGCGGGCCAAGAAGCTAATATAATCATCACTTCAGGCCGGAACCCCGGGATGAATAGAATCTTTTTGGACCGGTTCGCCGATCGCTTCGGCGAAGATTTTGGCTCCGAGCTCCTTGACAATCACGTTGCCACCATGGTGGTCCTCAGACATTTCCTGTTCATCTCCTATCCGCTGTGAGCGCTCTCTGTCTCCCTGAAACCTTTCAACTTATATCCGTTCAAAGATGGGGTCACCTCCGACCCATGCTGGCAGTCATAAGCGTCACTCCTACCCCTCCATCCAGATCTACGGATCACCCTCCTCCTTCACGCCTCTTTTGGCAAGCTAGCGGGAACCGAGCTCGAAGCTTTCGACCTTATTCCTGAAACTCTGGACCGACTACATCGTATCCATTATGGAGATACTGAGAGATCATCTTAGCGCGCCGATTGAGGTACCGAAGCTCGCTTCAGAGGTCATTGAGACTGTCAAAGCCTTATACCCAAAGATCCTTAAGGCGAGTTTGAGCTGACCGATTAACAAAGAGGGAGGGGTTGATAGTCTCAGGGTGAAGCGATCCTTGACCCGGTGACAGGAGAGGAGATACCTACATTTGAGCTGAACCAACCAACCCATCGACCATCGTATTTGATTACGCCATAACCGCTTCGATGCCTCCTTTACTCTGAAGTCGACCGAGCGGTTGGGGAGGGTGGCTAGGAGAAGGAGAAGGAGAAGGAGAAGAAGAAGAAGAAGAAGAAGAAGAAGAAGAAGAAGAAGAAGAAGAAGAAGAAGAAGAAGAAGAAGAAGAAGAAGAAGAAGAAGAAGAAGAAGAAGAAGAAGAAGAAGTACTTGGTCTTCTCCTCCATCGCGCCTTGTCATCTAGACTGGTACGTTCCTTGATACCCATGTGATCAAGACCGGAATGGAAACTGGAGGACGAGGGGAGAAGCTGATAATGTCACTTCAAGGCATATCTTCTACCGAGTCGATCATCAGGCCGTCAGGAAAGTGCATGAAGATTTGGAGCGTGGTGTGGATATCCATCACACCGTTGCAAAGGTACGCAATACTCAACACGCATCCCACCTTTCCCCTCATCTCGCTCTTCAGCCGGTAGTCGATGCTGATGGCAAATGGCTTAGCATATCGAAGAATCCCATCAAGGCATCAATCTACCAGGGTGCGCACCAATATGTCAGTCCCCCTTAGCTCTATCAAGTCAACTAAGTCTGATTTGAAAACTTAGATGTCTACGAAACCACGGGTAGTCTTCATATCCCACTATGTACGTCAAACAGCCATCATCCATCCCCTTCCCTTCTTTCCTTCATTAATCGTAACCATCCTCTAGACGAACTCATCGTCAGCCGAAGCAGGCAATTTCGCAAAGTCATCCCCGATATCGACGGGTACATCTTTTGTACCAGCCCGCACCTCGGTCAGGCTTCCTCAGCTGCATTGAAACCGTCGGTAAGCGCTTCCTCCTTTTGTCGCCAAGGGGAAAGGCTCACCACACGATTCGGGTGTTTGGTGTCCGCAGGACAAGCCGCATTTTCTCGTTGGTCCGCTCCCTTCACGACCCTGCTATGTCCGGCGATATGGTCCCGCTCATGACCTTTCTGGCCGAGCAACCCAATCGGAGCGTCGCCTACATCTCGTCAGCCTATACCCCTCACATCAGGATTGTCCGCTCTGACGAGAGCGGTTTTGGCACAGCTTTGGATCCCTCTTCTTCCCTCCCACCGAATCGCAAGCCACAATCCTTATCGAAACCCTTGCGAATCGATCGGGAAAGAGCATCATCGTCTCTGGGAATTGCTCACCGGAGATGCGATCTTTCCTCACAAAGACCATCGATCAACAAACAGGTGGTGACGAGGAGAAGATTCGATTGGAAACTTGGGTTGATCAACAAGTTGTTCTACACCAACCGGTTCGTCCCGTCCCGTTCCCGGCAATACCAAGGAAGCACAATCAAGCTGAATCTAAGTGACCTCTCTTCAGGCCATCCAATGGTTCCTTACACATGCCGGACAAGGCGCGATCATCGAGTCCATCTCGGTTGGAGTGCCTATGAGTGAGTCTAAGCGCGACGCTTCACAATGTTTCCCCATCGTGTCCCCCACTTGGCAAAACCCTGGCTCATGTCGCTCGTTATCCTGAAAGAGCACGCTCTCGCCCACGGAGTACAGTCTTCTGGCCATTCGGGGTGGATAACCCTTCCTTAAGCTTTCGCAAATGGAAAAGCTCGGCATCGAGCTTATCCAGATCCGCACAGGTAGGTTTCGAAACCGAGGCCCTTCCCCGCCTTGACAGCTGATTACGAACCAGGCGTGGCGATTGGGAAGCGAACTTATCGAGGTGCAGTGGTTGAGGGAACGGAGGAAGCGATCCGGGAGGAGATGGAAGCGGCTTTCGTAGCTATGGATGGAGATGAGGGGGAGAGCACAGGGGACGGGTTGAAAAGGTCAGACGGGAGGTTGAAGGGGAGAGGAAGGAGGGTGGGAGGAGTTGGGAGGCGTTAATGGATATTGGTCGGATATGACGGATGTCGAAGCTCGCTTGTGTTCCGCTCGGTGTGAAGAGATCAGCGAAACGCTCAGGAAACCGGGCTAGGTGAAGAGGGTTTGGTCGGAACTCAAAAGCAGCAGAGCAGTTGAAGCAGGTCACACCACATTCAATGTCAACGGGATGTATAATCCACGAGAACCATGTGCCCGATCACCGAGAGGAAGGCTGCGTAGGCTCTTTCGCCGACAAGCTTCGGTTCCATGTGAGCGAGACTCGGGCACTTTTGCGTGAGCGTTTGCATTCCGATTCCGAGGTGGAATCTAACTGGGACGGGATCACATGAATCTCATTTGAAATATCGATGAGAACCTTCAAGGCATCAGCACTCTTCTCGATCTGAGCTTCAATACGATGATGTCAGCATAAGGTATGGTAGGTTCAGGGACGCCCACGAGCGTATAAAGATGTGGCGATACGTCCGTTAAATCTCCTCAAGGGATAAAATAGGACTGGTGCCAACATAATCTCATCATATAGGGGGGTTGAGGGGGAAAGGGGAGTGTAGGGGACGGATGAAGGAAGTGAAAAATTGAGCAAGAGGGAGCATGTGACTTACCTGGAACGGATAGCTTTGACGGACTGATTGATATAGGTCAAACGCATATGAAGTCAGACAGACAGACGAACAAGAAGGGCGAATTTCGACAGGAACATCCAAAAAGCTACGGGTATCATAATATGACACGTCATGGACAATCGATCCATGTTTCCGCTTCACTATGTATCCACATCCATTCCCTCCTCCCCTCCAGGTCCAGCACCGACAGCAACAGCCTCAACCTCGACTCCACCTTGATCTTTCCCAGCCCCACTCGTCATCCTCACATCCTCCGTGACGATCAGATCCCGGACATTCTCCTTTGTCCAAGCGGTCGTTCCCCGTCGGAACTTGTAGTTGCGGTTCTTGATACCTCGCTCGTTCTAAGACGTGACATCAGCTGCTTGTATTGATGCAGGATGAGGGATAAGACCCACTGGCATCTCGTAGTTCCGCAGCATCTCCGTTCCTGCTTTGGTGATCACCGCCACATCGACATTGCTTCCCGATCCCAGATCGTTAAAGATACCCGCTCGGACGGCTCGGGCAACCAAAGCTATCGCTTCTTTTCGCTGTAAGACAGTCAGCCTTTCGCCGCAAGGCCAATCGCCGCAGGACCATCTGGTCAGGGCGCGAGGATCGAGACGATAAGCTCACCGGTAGATTCTCCTTGAAACTGCTCTCAAACACCGCCATCGCTGCCAGACTACCACTCCCTAAGGTGACGTAAGGGAGTTTATCGGTCGATCCGTGAGCCTGGACAGTGAAGAGGTGTGCTCCGGTCGTGTCCACTCCGCCCAGCACAAGATAGGCTCCGACTTGGCCCTGATAGCTAGACAAGCATCAGCATACGGTTCAGCAGTGTAACGTTGTCGATATGATCAACAGGAAGTGCGAAAGAAGAAGGGAGCAGGGGTGGCGATGAGGTGACGGTGGCGAGTAGCTTAGAACACAGCTCACCGGAAGAGGTATTGCTTCAGCATGGTCATGGCAGTGACAACCCGGACTGGGCGGCCCTGTGATAACGCATGCAGCTGCTCATGTCAGCGCAGAGTCACGATCTCTGTATAGCTACAGCTCAGCTGATGGCGACGAGAGGGTACTGACTTCGAGGTTGGAAGAGATGAGATTCGTAACGAATCTTTACACCAGCATCAGCTCGAATCCCTTCGTGCAAGCGGAAAAGACATACTCGGTATCGGCCGCTGTTCCTGCACCACAACACCGTATCCCAGGAGTAAGGTAGTGTATCTAGGAACCCATCAGCATTGCTTCAGTCCATCGCCCAGCTGAAGGGCATTCTCCACCAGACTATCTCTTCGCCAACAAGGGATGTAATCGCTCACTTTCTCGCAATTCTTATCAGCCACTATAGGTCCTCCCGTCGCTCTTGTGTCCGCACCGAGACAGATCCCTTCTTCCTCACCGGTCGAACCACCGCCGAACTTGAGGCCGACGATGGTCGTTCCGGTTGATGTTGCTAAGGGCGAGGTAGAAGCGCAAGGAAGGGATGATAAACACGGAAGGAGGCAGCGATATCCGAAAAAGATCGCAACAGGAATACATACGAAGGTGAAGGGGAAGGCGAAGAAGGCGAATCAGCGTTGCTACTGACTTGATGTATAGCTAGCTCCCGCTAGTTCACTCACCCTTTGGTAACCCCCCAAACCGTTGACCGAGAAACTCATTCCGAGCATAGTTGGAGAAGTCAAAGCCGGTCGAAGAGCCTTCGACTTCCGCTACCTTTGGAGACATGACGAAGCAGATCAAATGCTATACCTGGAAGTACTAAGCAGTCCAAAAGCAGTCGTGCAAGAGAAACGATCAGAACGCGCAACCGTCAATCCGACCTTCCTCTGACGTGTATTTACATGGAATTAGCCGGTATCTTATCATCCTGTCCCGCCTCCTGCTCGTGACGTCTTTGACGCGAGCTCTGTCTCCCCACATCCACCTACATCGCTCTTCCATATTCTTTTTATCACCTCGAACAGCTTAAATCCCTCCACGACGGCCAAATTACAAGGAAACTTTGATCCGGACGTCATCATGCAGTCCTGGAGAAACATCTCGGCTCAGTTACCTACCGTTGACGTCTCGGCCGTTTCAAAGAACTTTCGGAATACCGTGCAATTGACCAGGTGCGTGGACTCATCCTTCAGACGGATATTCGCTGATGCATGCTTGACTTTTATCACTTCGCTCCCTTCAATGAAATCTACGGTCTTGATCTCCTTCTTTTATTTGGCTGTCTTTTGGATGTGTGAACCGCTCACAGGGAGAGATTGGGCAACGTCGGACCTGATGGGATCACCGAGTGCGTCCCTGATCATGCCCAAGCTCCTCACTGATCAACTCACCTCCTCCTCCTCTCTTTCGCCTATCTTCTCGGCGTCTCGCCACGATAGACTGCCCGCCGAGTACAAACAGCTCGAAGCCCGCGTCGACGCCCTGAAAGATACTCACCAACGGATCCTGAAGATTACGAAAGTGCACGAGACCGAGTCGGTAAGTTGCCGATCCATCTGCAGGACCGTGTATCGCTTCGGTCATCCCTTGTATCCTATAGCGCCACGATGGGAAGATGGGAGTAAGCTGATACTTCGACTTGCAGTACGACTACCCAACCGATATCACCGAGAGCGTTAGCGACGTTGGACAACAAGCTGCTTCCGCTTGGAGCAGCTTCGCGAACAAGAACCTCAAGGTGAGCACCAGCGTTCATCTCAACGAACATCAGCACTTTCTTGATGCCGTGTTAATTTTGGCTCGTGCTAATCTCGCCAACAGAACACCAACCTCCCCATCCCCATCCCGAACCCTACAGCCACACCTGTCGCTCAACCCAAGACCCTCCCGCATGCCTTGTCTCGTGCAGCAAAGTCCGGGGCCACCGAACTAGGCGCTTCCGACCGACTCGGGAGCGCTCTCGGAGTTTACGGTGCTGCGATGGAAAAGGTACGCTACCGGCCTTCCGCTGCTGAATCCCATCTTCTGCATACCAAGGATGGGATTCAGATAACGGAGCTGAGGTTCATGACTGTAGGTCGGAGACGCTCGACTTTCGCAAGACGCCTTGATCTCGGACCGATTCCTCACCCCTTGGTCGGCTACCCTGTCCACTTCGATCGGATTGGCAATGAAGGCTAGAGCGAATGTCAAGACGGCTCGGGTCGAGCTTGATTCGGCTCGTGCTGCGTTAGTAGCACGCTTCTGGTTGCCTGACCATGCTAATTCTTCATATACACAGGCTGAAGGCTGCGGCACCGGCCAAGCAGGAGCAGGCTAGGTTAGACTGCCTCGCGACTCTTCGGGAAAAGCTAATACGGATGAAAGACTGCATGTCGAGGAGGCGGAGGACAAGCTCGTGCAGAATACCGAAACTGCCATTGGGTTGATGAAGGCGGTCCTTGAGAACGTATGTCTCGCAGCACCGTTACTCCGCAAATCGCCGTGTTGATCGCATCCTCTTCAGCCCGAACCGCTCCAGAACCTATCGAGCTTGCTGAAAGCTCAGCTCATATACTTCTCTACCGCTGCGGAAACGCTCAGCGTGAGTACAACCGTTTCGTACGAAAATTAGATCACTCATATCATGGTCGCAGGGTATCCAAGGGGAGATCGAGGAGACTGCGGTTGCTGCAGAGGCAGAGTATCGTCAGTCTCGTGGGGCATGAGGCGAGGCGGAGTTTCCGAGATGAGTGATTGACGATTCGAGGGTACATAATGGTTTGGACGATTGTGATCTGATATACTTTGACGATGAATACACCTTGGTTATGAAAGGATGCAGGGATGCATAGGGCATGCGGTTGAAGTAGATGCGGGCAGCAAATTGAAGAATGATGGGAGATTGAAAGACAACAGGGAAACGAAGAGGGATATCACGTTAAGAAAGGGTTCTATCCAAGACTGTTATCTTCGGGAGACACGTCACATCCACCAAGCCTGATGAATCAGTAAGTCGAGGACACAAAGAATGCCAACTTGACAGCTGGAATCAAAGTCACCGACTCACCACATCCTGCATCTCCTCATTTTTGCTCAGGATCCTCTGAACTTGCCTCACATCGGTCTCCCCAGCCGAACGTCTCGCTCCACTCTCCCCAGCTGACGAGACGGATGGTGCAGAAGTACGACTTGGATCATGTGCCATGAGTCGAGCTTTCTGACATACCAGATCTAAACCACACTTCGTCAGCTCTCCACTCACTTCACTTCGAATGGGGAAGTGAACCCGACTCACCTGCGATATAACAGACGGGAACGAGTGAGACACTCCTCGTACACCTGGAAAAGCTATAAAACAAGTTATGAACCAACTGCTGCAATTGATCCGGTGTGATCGCCAGTTCATCCAACAGACAGATAGAATGAGTCGGTCTGGCCGTCCCAACCCTCCCTTGATGCGCTTGAAGGAAGAAGTCGAAAGCATAAGGATGAGTATTACTTCGATCGACCACCAATCCACTCGGAAGGCTACCGGAACGATCGACGTCAGGTCTCGAACCGAAGAACCGGGTGTTCTGTCTCTTCGCACAGATACATACCAATATCCTCGGTCGGTAAGTTTTTTTGGAGGCGTTCGCAGGCTTTGAGGACGGCGTTGTGCTCGTAATGTATGCTGCGGCATATTGACCTTCCGATATCCCATCACGGAAGATCTGGATACGTTCAGGGTAGGTTGAGTTGTTTTTCGTGTAAAAGATCTTGAGGTGATCTTCGACCATTGCGGAAAGTTCGGGGATAATCTCGTCTCGACCTGGTTGAAGTCGGACTTGGGCTGAGAAGGCGTCGCAATCGGCGTTGTAGGTCACGATGGAGCATGCGACTGTTGGGACGGCGTCGAGCCGTGTTTGATCGGTGGCTAGAGAGAGTCGGCGGACGCACTGGACGTTTGGAGCTATCATTCGGAAAAAGCGAATGAAGACGGAGAAGAGCATGTTCGACGGACCACTCACGCACCGCGAAGCTTGTTCCTGATGATTCTGTTCTCCATCTCATTAAGCTCGCTGATGTCCGGTGCATGTCCTTGAACACCACCAGAATACCCTCCACGACCACGCATACCTCCTCCACCACGATTGAGGATCTTCGCGATTTATGGGATCGCTGGGCCGGACTCGAGGAAGGCTGAGAAACCGATATCGAGATTGAGTATCGGGAAGCCGGAGTTGGAGTATCGGAATGACCTATCGAACGTCAGCCTTCGGTAAGCAGGGAAGAGGTGGACATACTGCATGAAACCCCTGCAGACGATACCGCCTTGAGAGATTCGATAAGCTCCTTTCATGGAGAACGACCGGTTTCCGGTAGCGCCGACTTGGGTGTACCTGTTGCTTGGGATATCACGGAAGAGGACTTTCGTGGCCATCAGACCTGAAACACCACCAGCTTTAGCACCTCCTCACTGCCAAGCTAACTACAGCTGTCGCGATGATACGGGTCTACCGCCAACTGACCAGTCAAGCACTCCTCTTCTCCGCTCGGGGACGCTTCATTCGCTCGACAGAACTTCATCACCGGCTCGAGGTCGACATTGGCCACCCACTTGACGGAAATCTTGAAGCGGCGATACTCGTCGTCTGAGGAGGACTCTTCGCGGCAAGAGGGTTTCTGGACGATACCTTCGGGAGTGATGGCGGTCTCAAAGTGATGGACGTAGTCTCAACAAGTAAAATAGGCAGTGAAATCAGCTGTGAAAATCAAAGGTAGGAATGCACTGACCTATTATTTTGGTTGACAGGCAACAATCAGTAAAGTCAACAGACATTAGCATTACCTTAAATCCCTCTGTGCTGCCTACCTTTCGCCTTGGGGAACGCCACTGGAGTGAAGCAGTTCTTCCTCCCGTCAAAAGCACACGAAGCGAAAGCTTCCGTCCATTCGCCCTTCTGTTTCGAGGGAGAGTTGTTCCCATACCCCCGGAAGAAGGGCTTTCGGTTTATTCTGATTCACTACCGGGACAGCAAGATGGATGACGACATCATAGTGTCTATGAGGGAGTCAGACTTCCCCCACTGATGCCCAGCCGGTGGCTGTTGCGGAGGAACGGAAAACTGACTGGATGATCTTTGCCCTCACATCTTTCGCCCTCACTGCGAAGAAGTTCGCCAGAACGGCCAACCTCCTCCCAGCTTGACCACAACCCGGACGAACGAGGAAGCTCGTAAGCTGCAGCTTCTCCAAAGTAGTAGAGACATCTTGGATCGGTTGGCTAGGTGGTGATTGCGGACGAGCGGGAAGTACCTCTCGACGAGTCGTGATATACTCGGACTGGGCTTGACGGCCTGGCTGACGGACTCGCTCTCCAAATGGAGGGAGTTATTCGATATAGACTGGCTGCCGGATCGGTTCTTCTCGAGGTGTGTATTCTTGGTGAAGACTAGAAGGTGCTCGGACGGAGCTGGAGGCTGCACGGAGCTGTTCGGTACGGCGAGAATCGTAGAGCGTCGCATTGTCTTCATCCTGTTTTTACCGGTCAGCGGTGGTGTGAAATATGACAAGAAGACCGTCACGCACCTCGGCATATCGATGCCACCTGCCCTCGATGTCCGCTTCGTAATCGTCATAGCATTCGTCATAAGAACCTCTGGACATCTTGACACCTTGTGGAGGGGGGAAACTATCAGTTCGATTCGTACCATCAATGAATAGGAGATTATCAAGATAGAATTTGAGAGGGGAAAGTACCGTTAGAACAGTTTAGTGAAGGCTGAATGAAAAGAAAGAAGCGGAAGCCGAGGGGAAGAGAACGGATGAGTATGGGAAGAGAACACAGAGAGACAGAGAGTTCTGGATCAATGGCAACAACGGGGATTTCTTGGAAAGCACGAGAAGGACGTGTATACTACTTAAACAAAAGAAAAATATGATCATTAGAAGTGTGATTGTAGCAAGGGGTCCAGCCGGTATCCAGGGGACGAGGAAATAAAAGGAAAGGACGGCGCCGTACCGCAGATAGAAAGCCCTCTACGACGGGCCAAAAACACCAGGCAGTTCGGCGAAACACTCACAGTTCTCTTCAAGTGACGAACATCTCCAGCAAAGTACAGCTGGTGATACAGCAGGCAAAAGAGTATAATAGCACAAATGCACACACGAGAAAGATGATGTGGAAAAGGGAAAGAAAAGAATGTCAAGCGCGGGTAAAAATCTGTGAGGAGGCGGTCCGTGCGGAAGCGGGATCAGATTGGCTCGAATGACGCGGTCGTGGTCTCCCACGCCGTCATTGCAGATCATTCTTGACAGCTTGGACGGGCTGTACGTGGCTCAATCGCAGGTCCTGCGGGAATGAGCTTGAGGATCCGAAAAGATCAGCAGGTGCGTAAAGTGGATACGTAGTCTAGCTCTTAAGATTGTCAGAAGTTAAGCGATTCATCCGACCAACTCCATACCGATAAATATACAGATCTTCCACCTCACTAAAATCTCCCTCCCTTCAAAGCCTCCTCCTCCCACTCCATCTCAGCAAATCCTCATCACGCCCGCTCAAACAGCAACCTTCTCATGCAAAACCTCAGTATGCTTCTCCGCCGCCTCAATCTTGTTTCTCTTCCCTGGTCTATCCTCATCCTCCGTCAAGAAATCTCCCGCAGTCTCTTGGGCGGTAGGTTCGGTTATTGCGAGGATTGTTGGGAGGGCGAATGTTAGGCAGATTGCGATGACACACCAGTTTGAGATGAATCTGCGAGCGGAGCGAGCGCGTCAGCGCGAGCTCAGGAGGAAGACGGCCAGCCAGTGATCGAAGTAAAGGGGTAGGAGCGATGACAGTCAATCCAGGGGATGCCACAAGCCGAGAGTCCAGCCACATCCATCGTGCTGCAGATACAGCTCCTCACAGGTTGACGGAGGAGGAGAAGACAAAACTCACTGCTTCCTAGCACTCAAATGATTTGCCGTCAATCGATAAGCAACAGCCCCACCAACACTCTGCATAGTCTTGTAGACCGCTACGAATCGAGCCGCCTCCTTAGGTGTGTTGCATAGAGCGCCAAGGAGCCAGTAGGTGAAACCTTGCCAGAAGGCGTCGTACATCCCGTAGAAGATGTAGAGGAAACATGGACCGACATAGAGTTTGGCGTCGGAGAAGTCCTGATGACGAGCGTTAGTCAGGCTCGAGCGGAGCAGTAGACGAGGTGATAGTAGGTCACGAGAGCAGGCGTTAGACACGTTGTCTGATTGGCTGAAGGGATACAGGATGCATCGGGCACAGGACTGCGCACCGCGAGTGAGAACGTGTGAGAGAAGGAAGTCACACATTACGATTGCGTCGGATAGAAGCGGGAGGGGGTTTGACCAAAGCTCGTCCAAAGAGGAGCGCAAGGGGATCAGACCCCCACACTCACGATGAAGTTCTTCTTTCCCTGCCTCTCAAACCAAGTCTCAAAAGCCAGACCACCTCCCATGATCGCCATACCCGTGACGAAGACGAAGATCCACCCGATGAGCGCTCGTCTGGGTCTGGTGAGCCAAGGGATATCGAGGATGACACCGATGATCACGCCGCCGAACATCTGCGAGCTCGTCAGCGCTTGACCACACCCCGAGTATCATAATGTCCTTGAACTAGGGTTGAATCGGAGGGGATCGGGGATTGATGGGAGGAGAACAAAGATTCGGGGACTTACCTGAGCAGCCCAATAGAGGGATGAATTGAGGGATCGCGCACGGAGGGTGAATGCGCCGCCATTGACGATGTTCTGCTGGTACTGCGGGGATCGAGTGAGCGGGAAATGTATCACCCAAGATGGAGAACTCCACGTACGCTGTAGAACCAATTCGCAGCGAAACCTATCAGGTATCAGCCTTTTCAAACTTCCCCCTTGCAAAACCTACACATCGGGATCAAGAACTATCACGATTCAGCCTCTTACCCAAACCCAAAACCGATGTAACTCACCCAGATCCTCCACTCATCCTTCAACGCGATGATATGCGTAATCTCCCTGACAGCGACCTTCCCGAAAGCCTGTGCCCAGCCCAACCTCTCCCCTACTTGCTTCGGGTCGGGAGCTGCATGCGAGCCGTCCGATCGACGGACAAGGTGGGATGGGAGGAGTCCAGCACAGGCTACCCAACCTACTAGCATGATGACCATGTAGGCTATGTAGGTGGCGTCAGAGACTGTGCCGGCGGCGATGCGGTGGTAACTGCGACAGGACCGAGCACGAGCAAATCGAGTACGAGTGGCGAGGCGGATGGTCGCGGCACGTTGAGATGGAGAATGAAGGACACGAGGCGAAGGGGGATGGCGGTGATGAAGCGGGAATGAGGGACGGGAAAGAACGGATGAGGCGAGATAAATCATGAATCATGTGAAGCGGAAGGAGGAATATGTCGTCAGGAGAGGGGAAGAACAGTGCCGTTTGGTGATGGTGGGGAATAAAAAGAAAATGAGAGAAGCACGGTCATTGTCAATCGCTCTCCACGCAGAGCCACCCACTTGATCCCCAAAGATATGAAACTCCCAATAGCTCCACCCAGATTGAAGATCACCCAAAACAGCGCAATACCTGTTCCCCCCCATCAGCTTTCACCTTCGTCACCGTTTCTCCCCGTCCGACTTACTACGCCCCTTCTGATGGGGTAATGGATAACTGAGCATGATTGCACCCTGTGTGATCCAGAGGAAAGCCGCTCCGAGGCCAAGGATCGCTCCTGAGGCTATGACGAAGGCTCCGTTATGGTGACGATTGTAGTTCAGGAGGGATCCGGTGTAGAGGGCGTCTGGGGCGGGTGATTTAGTCAGTATCATGTCCCCCTCGAAAACCTGTGAGAAGTGAGAAGGGGAGCTCACATGTCCAGCCGCCTAACGTTTCAAGGTGTCAGCCTAAGAAAGGTATGGTGTCAGGAAATGTAACTCGCCTAACATGATCGTTCTCACACCGACGATATCGAAGATAGGCTGAGCCACAAAGATCACAGTCGCTGCACCAACACTCAACAACGCGACACTAGCATTCGCTCCGACCTATCCGCGTATAGCACAATATCAGCGGGTTATCTCTGGTGTCTGTGTTCTCTCCAACTCCAAATCAGACAACCGGAATGTGACTTACCGTCGGATCCAGCTGTCCCGACCCACCCATCCCGGAGATAGCATTATACATCCCAGGTAAACAAAAACAAGCAAACGACACCAGGACGATTTGTGTCCATGAATTCACCCAGAATCGGTAGAGCCATGGATGTGAAGCTAAACTCGTCCGTTCCGCTTCGAGGTGGGCTTGAAAGGCTGCGTCGTTCTCGAGTTGAGACATGGTGAAGTTCGGAGTACCTCAGATCTGCAGAATCGTTAAAGGTCTTTCCTTATACACGGCGGTTGAGATTGCCCCTCTCTCTGAGCTGTGAAAAGGTAAGTTTGGTTGGCGCAAGAAATATCGAAGAGTAAAGAAAGAAGAAGTCCTGGCGGATGAGAGCCCGTTTCGCTTGTCTTGTGACACTCCCCACCTCACACCCATCAGCGTTGCGGGGAGGAACTAGCTAAAGTAAGAGTTTCTTCGGTCGGAACGCGGACCGATAAGAGCGGCCGAACACCGGTATCAGTTTGATAAAGGTACGTAAGCCAAAGTCCTTCCTTTTATTAGCGGAGATTACCGAAAAAGAAAGTTAGTATCGCTGAAAGCGCCGAAATTACTCGGTTGGGATGATTGTAGCAGAAAAAGAGGAGAGAAGTGGGTTCTCGAGAGAAGTGGGTTAAGAGAAGTGGGTTCTCTCGAAAACCCACTTCGAGGCTTCTGCTGATACCCTGTGCTATTCGAAGGAGGTAATCAGGTTCCGGACTCTTGGCGCACTGCTCGACGTTCCTCGGTGGACGAAGCAAAGACCGAGTACGCGCTTGGTTGGCCGTGCCTACCCGAGAATATCAATTTACTACTTACTCGCTATCGAGAAACCCGAGCGTTATTTTCAAGGGCGACACTCGAAAAGAGCATCATCACAACAGGATGCCACTTTACCTCTGTCTCGATGGCGGTGGAACGAAGACGACAGCCGTCATCGCCTCGGTACCGGAACCTTCTTCTTCTTCCTCTTCTTCCGCCGGAGAGACCATCTTTGTTCGTGGGGAAGCTGGACCTTCCAACCTGTACGTCATCTGCTCCTCCTCCGTATCCTCTTCATTCCGGTCCATTCACACGAAACATTTCGGCATCAGCTTGCTAAGTACCACAGCACCTCCTCAGGACCCGAAGCATGTCTCGCAGCCTTATCCTCAGCGACCACCTCAGCCCTCTCCCATCTCCCCATCTCCCACCGTCCTCCACCCCATACGGAACCTCACTCCCGTTCCTCCCCATTCCCCTCCGTCAATCCAAAGTCCTCCTCGAGTACGTCAGTCTCCTCCTCCTCGCCTTCATCCTCGCCTTCATCCTCGCTCACCCCATTCCTCGGCTTCAAAGAAATCTGGACAGGAATAGCAGGTTGTTCCCGACCACCCGAGGTCTCCCTCCTCAAACCCAGACTCACCTTGCTCTTCCCCGACTCCGAGATGAAACTCACAAACGATGCTGAACTCCTCACTTCCCCTCTTTACTCTTCAAACTTGAACGAGGTGATCACAGTCATCTGTGGGACTGGATCACTAGCTATCCGTTGGCAACGATCTACCTCATCCACTTCTCCTTCAACCTCAACCTCAACCTGGACATCGGAAGGAGGTACAGAGAAAGAAAAGGGGAAGGGAAGGGAGGTCGAGCAGGTGACTAGGTCAGGTGGTTGGGGTCCTCTATTAGGTGATGAAGGTTCCGGCTGGTCACTCGGTCGAGAAGGTATCAAGTCGCTCCTTACCCATCATGCAAATCATCGACCTCTCCTTCCTTGGCACCGAGAAATATTGGATAAGTTCGGGATAGAAGATCCTGATGGATTGTTGGGAGTGATGAGTCGGTTGGATACGGGGTTGGAGCATCAGATGGCGGACAGTGAGAGGAAGAAGAGGATTTCGGGCTGTACGAAGGAGGTCATCCAGGCTGGGAAGGGAGGGGATGAAGAGGCTAAGAGGGTGATGAAAAAGGTAGCGAGGGAGGTTGTGGAGTTGCTCGGGCCTTTGGTTGATGAGGAAGCTCATTGGGCAGACGGGGTGATGGTTGGGAAGAGCGACCGATATGGTATCAATGGGGACATAGATCTGAATGAGATTGAACTTGGAGGAGGGAGGGGGATCTCGGTGAGGGAGACGATGCTCGTTATGGGTGGTGGATTGAGCGGAGTGGATGAGTTTCGGGAGATGGTTGAGGATGGGATGAAGGAGAGAGGATGGGATTGGGCGGAGGTTAGGGTCGTTACTGATCCTGCTGAGGAAGGGGTGAGATCGTTGATTGGATAAAACATGCATTTCGACTGCTGTATCAGTCCAAGACATGAAATTATGACTTCGTTTGATGTCTAATGAGGGTGATCGTTGATGGAAACAGAAATTGATTGGGATAGTTACTCATATGATGATGTCAGGATGGGCTCGACCGGGTAGAATGGATTACCGGCAATTCAATCGGAATCATCCTTTCGATCCATCCCTCACTCTGTTTCTTTTGACAAAGCATATATCGGCCCTTGCGAAGCATATATCGCCCCGAACCAATTTCAACCGCCCTCAGCTCTCAGCGGACCCAAAAGTTCGAGTCTGTCATCAACCTAAACCTCCTTCGATCATCCGAAAAAAAGAACCCGTTCGAAAATCATGTCCTTCCACTCCACCTCTCGTCGTCCATCCTCCATCAACACCCCCCAAACACAGCCAGCCTCTTACAAGTCGCCCCTCACTTCCAACCACACTTCTTCCCCACTCGTCCAAAACCGCCCCCACGTGACTCTCGCCCCTTCGTCCCGCGATACCCCTATCCCGGAAGAAGGTGTCGTCTCAGGTGGAGGAGGTGGTGGTGGTGTAGGAGTGGGTAGTAATGAGGGTATGGGTGATGCTCCGGATGTGGAGGATGCCGGTGGGGAAGCTGGATCACACAACGTCTCGGAAAGCGGAGGGAAGAAAGGTGGGAAGGATGAAGAGAAAGTTGGTGGGAAGGTTGGAAAGGGGAAGGGAGGGCGGGAGAGTAAGATCTCAGCTCAAGCGAGGGGTTACGACGATGTGAGGAAGTTTCATCCCGCCTGGGAAGGATTTGGTAAGGGGCCAAGTGGGGTTGAAGGGAGGGACATGGAATGGGCGAAGCTTTAGTGGTGAGTGTTCCCTGTACTTCCGTGCCACGTATAGGCTGATACGGCGGAAAGCAGGCGGTAGAGGAAGCACTGCTGAGGGACGAAGGAATGGCAGCGTGTATGATGGAGAACATGACAGCTTGTGACTGAGACAACTAGAATGTAACGATGATTCCCTTGTAGAGGAAACATCCATGCATTTCGTTAAGCAGATAGGACATCGCCTCGTATCGAGAAGAAGGGGGAACCGCCTCACATCCGGTTCGCGAACTTTGTCCCTCACTGATCCTCCATCCTCGGCTTCGCTCATCCCGTTCGTAGAATCACATGCACTCCAGAGTCCGACTCGACGATATCGCTTAGCTGGCCGGGGTCGAGAGCGAACGTCGCGTCCTGCGGAGTGAAAAGAGGTGTCAGTCGAGGTAGTGACGCAGGGGGACAAAGGAAGAAGCGTGGTGACGACAAAGGTTGTAATACGATGGTGGCAGGGAGAGAGGCAGAGCGCCATCATTGCTCGCGCTGGATACTGCTCGAGATCCCTGAACCTCCTTTCATTCTCGAGCCTCGCTTATCGCACAACCATCCTTCGGCACGAGCACTCGCTAAGCTCGCGTTCTCGCCCTCACTCACCTCAAAACTCTTCTGCATCATCCCCTTCCCAAACCAACCCAGATCCCCACCCTTCTTCGCACTCGAACAATCGCTCTCAGTCGACGCGATCTTCGCGAATTCCCTAGGCACGTCGGAAGGAGGTAGCGAGCGAAGGTGAGTGATATGGGTTTCGATAATTGACAGGGCTTCCGGGAGAGGGCGGGTGATCTTCTCCTACGTGTGCAAAGGTTGACGCATCGAGAGAAAGACAGGTCGGATCGCCAGCAGGTAGTATATATCAGAGGGCGAAAGGTTATTACGAGAGGAGAAGGAGAAGAAGAGCGCATCAGTTCAGTGCTAGGAACGTTGGGACCCGACTAACCTGACGCCAACTACTAGCCCGGCGACTCCCGAGATGTTTACAAAGTATATGACTCGCCCTCACTTGTCCTTCCTTCCCTCCTCCTCCTCCTTCAGATCCACCATTTGTGCTGGCCAACGAATCTCGAGGGAGATACTGCCTCGCTCCAGGTAAAGCCCCGATCTGTTGAGGGGAGAGACCGGATGGAGGTTCCCAGACGGATTGAGATGTTTGGGCGTTGTAAAAGTAAGGGAGTTGGCGGGATGAGGAGAATCGGACTTCCCAACCTGATGTGGACATGTTTGTCAGAGACTTAAGACGATGATAGATGCGTAATACGGCGGTTTTCGCTCAGACTGTTTGATAGCGGGTTTTACAGCGAACGTTCATTTGTTTCGAGGGACGCGATGCCCACGTGGCAATGCACGACTTATGGCTCGAATGGGGCATATATAATCAATGTGGATTTTCCTGACCACTTCATCGTGAGTTGGGCCTAGTTGACCAGCAGCGACCGCTTGCAACTCTCCCAGACTGAACCGCTTACCGGTAACCCGCTCTGTCTCCTTGACCTTGGTTGAGGAAGAGTCCTCCGGTATATCGAATCGAACATGTTTCTGGGTAATCTTGGGTATCTTATCGATTCTAGAATTCATGAGCGGACTGAGGACAGAGGCAGAAAGAATAGTCAATTCGGGTCCAGGACTCTCTGGTACTTCCTCGACCCTCCGGCTTTTGCCGGAGGAGGGGCCGAAATCGCAGCAGGAACTCTGCTCCATGCAGACTGCCTTACCGGTACCGCACGTGATAAATGCCCCGCTCGTCCGCACTTGTAACAGAGGTTCTCCCTCGCTCGACGATCTCGCTCTTCTGACTAATTGTATTGGGTCGCGGAGGAAGAGGGCGAGGATTAGTCGAGGGAGGAAGGAACTTATCTACTCGACCTTGAGTAAACAAGAAGAAGGGAGGAGTAGAGGGGACTTGAGCGGTTGAGACCTGCAGAAGGTGAGTTTTTGTACTCGCAGTCTTAGCTTCCTTCTCAACTTCCTCCTTCTTTTGTCACTGTCCCGTAATCGAATTCGATTGTCCAACGGGACGATAAATCGGATCAGCGACTCGAGAGTTAAGAATTTGAGTCCACTTCGAGCGACTTCGTCCTTCATAGTCAACAACAAGCCCTCCATAGCCTTGTCGACAATCGGCTCATGGTCCACCCATCCAAGGACTGCAATCAACTCCCTGAACCTTGAGAAGTACTCCGAGACCAGCCCTCAACCTTTGTCGAGTGGTACCCTTTTCGTCCGGATCCCCGAAGCTCGCCTTGAGGTAAACGACAAAGTTTAAGGTACGACATGTTATACGAGGGAGTCGTCGACAGGAGAAGGGGTCGTACTGCATCCAGAGCTATTCCTCTTAAGTAGCTTGTGATGTACATCACCTTACTCTCCTCTGTAGGAAACCTTGAAGGCTGCAGCCTGAACACCAACTCGCACTCCATAAGAAACCGATTTGCGCTCCATCGAACTTATCCGGGTCCTTTGCTTTCAGTTCCTTGAAACTTGTCGACGGAGTCGACGACTGACGATTCTGAACATCTTGGTTACTCGCCATCATCCTCTTGAGATCCAGCATTTGCTGCTGCATTTGCTGCTGAAAGACAGCGGGATCGACAGGGGCGGTAGGAGGAGATTGTTGAACAAGGGGGGGACAATTCGAACGGGAGAGGGGAGAAGACGGTTCGCGTTCTTCGTCGACTTCGGGTACTTGACACGACCGTTGCCCTAGTCTGACCTAAAGGCCCGAGTCACACGACTGGTACGTACTTGGCTATGAGTCGACTACTAGAATCGACGACTTGACTTGACTTGACTTGACTTCCTTGGGGTACGCTCTCGTAGCTGAAGGCTCGGTCGAAGATCAAGGGGTGGATTACTGTAACGAAACAAATGCAATGGGTTAAGACATACAATCGAGGATCGCTAAGGATCCTCCTACGGAATATCCACCTACTATACTGTCACGGGGCTACGTCGACAAGCAGTATGGCCCGACGCTCAGCTCCTGGAATCGGCGACGGTTGACTTGGCTTCGGCGAAGTTAGGCTACCGTTGTCGAACTTAGCTTGAATAACTTGAGGACACGCGTGGCTGTAGCTGTCATGAATCGCGATCACTCCTAGCGGGACGCCCCTTTTCCCTTCTGTGTTTCAAACACCCAGGACGCGATGTTTCCCCGTGATTGATATATATAGCGAACAGTTATGTTTGTACGACCTTTGGGTCACTATCAATGTATGTTGTAGGCTAGTCAATACCGACTAGGGCCAGCTTCACTGTGATCTCCACCCGTTGATCGACCCCACGTGATCGTCGACGACACCAAACGATCGTTTATCCACAACCAGCACTGCCCATTCTTTCCATAATCACTCTGCTCGCTCTTTCACCCGACCTGCGGTGATCAGCACGAAGCTCTGGCAGGACCGTAACAGTAGCCAAGTTAAGTGCCGGTCGAGTAGCGTAGGCTAAACAGCGTAGGGGGTAAATCAAGTACGGCAAAGCTAGGTAACTATGTATGACTATCGTTGACTTCAATGACTTTCATTGACTTTCAATGACTTTCAATCTCGAATCGCTGGTTCTCTCCGCGTCTCTCATCTCTCTTAAACCTTCTTCTCCTGGCCTATCTACGGCCTTGTCTTGTTTTGAGATCAATGGTGTTTCGTCGTAGGCAAGGGGGAAGGGTGTTGAGTACAATGGATCGCGTCGGAGACAAAGTGGCGAAAGGTAACCTCGTTTCGGCGAACAACGAACATGGTCGAGCCTCGTTTCAGACAAGCCCGAAGTGAAGCATTGGTTGCTTATAGTCGGCGATATGTTGGCGTCTTGTTTCGAGGTCAATGGTGTTTTGTGGTAGGCGAGGGGAAGCGTGTGGAGTACAATGGAGCGAGACGTGGCCTTGTTTTGGCGAGCAAAGAACATGGTCGAACCTCGTTTCAGAGTACAAGGTCGGGGTGAAGCACTGGTTGCTCGTTGTCATCGATATTTGGCGATGCTATCCGTCAATTCACGGTCGTGACACCCATAGGGGAATGCCCTCATGGCAATGCCCATACACATTGGTCCCACGCAATGTTTATATCCAATGAGTAAATCCAGAACAAGTAAACATGTCAGATGAGACCTAGGGACCAATTTCAGGGCATGTGAATTACAACATGCAAGGCCTATTGACTCTAATCACCAGGAATAAAGCATTACCCTTGTTGCGGTCCTGAGAGAGGGGGAGGAGGAGGGGAGATTTGCTTTGCAGTAATGGGAGTATGGGACCATTTTCACAGAATATTTGTTCCAGACGTTTTGCACTGACATCCCTGACAATCCATAAGCCTATCCTGGCAGGTCTATGAATAGAGCATATATGGTTTGCTTGATTGGTAGATGGAGAAACAGGTGTCGCCTTTTGGGGTATCACAAAATGCATGAAGGTGGGGATCAACTTTGGACTGCATTAGAAGCCCATGACATAACCACCAGGAGGGTTAGAAAGCTCAAGCATCCAGCCTTGAGCAATGTCAGGATCATGAGTGAAGCTCATCTCCACGACATCATGGGCACCTCTGGGTATCTGACAAGAAGTCTCCCACCGAGTGTCTGGGTGGTCAAGCTCGATTCTGTGATGCAAATTTGTTGCCCAGTCTTCGCAGCCCACATCTGAGCAAATCGACTGACGGACACGTTGTGTATGCTGGTGTACAGTAGGATCTGGATGAGTCAAATCAGTAACTGGCCTATCTTCAGCCTTTGTCAAGGAATAGAGAACAGATGTCAACATTGCACTACAAAAAAACAACATTTAGGCACGGCTATTGAAAACAGGGTCACATACTTGGCTATGTTTGGAGCAAGGCTCGATCTTGCAACCATTCTCAGTTGCGAGGTGGATGGCTTCAAGGGCGGCAAGGGGAATGACGTAGACCGGTCTGAATTGATGCTGTTGTTTGTCAGAGGTGTGGCAGTTGCTGTATTCGGATCCACTCTCAAAATCTTCCGTCCTGCGTCGTTGCTGAAGCACTAGTTACCAGATCAGCTATTCAAACAAGGCATATAGCAGCTATAGTGTACATACCCTGATGTAAGTGGGTCTGTGGCGATGGGATTGCGAATGTGGTGGAGATGGGATATGGCTTCTAGACCTGTTTGTCAGAAGTCTGGAATTGCTTGATTCAGGACTGCCTGCTGTAGGCCAAGTGGATGTGGCTGGTGCTCTGGAGATTGGAGTGATGTAAGGCATCCCAAGCGGTAATGAGATGCAATAAGATCCAATGATGGGGTGCGGACTGAGGTGCAAGTTGGAAACAAAAGTAGTTTGACAATTCAAGTCAAGGAGGGGCCTAGGGGTTGAGCTTTATAGGTGACTAGCGAGGCTGAGTATGAAGCAGCTGTAGAAAGGATCCTGCTCATCGCAGTAACATATGTGATATGACGTTATGACGTTATCATAGAATCCGATTGTATTAAACCTCTGATTGCAGTGAAATGAAAGACTCAACTGCTGTGCTTGTATGTGAAGGGAGTTGAACTTGACATAATGAAGCAATATGTGTTATATTGATTACCTGCAATTTATGCCTAGAAATTGATCTCTAATGATAGTGAAAATGATAGAAAGCAATTCTCATGGTGGCATGGCACATTTCATCCTTTTCAAGTGACTCCATATCCTTCTTCCAATACCACAAAGCTAATCGCAAGTCGCCGTGATAGGGAGCTCAAGCCGTTGATGAAGAAAGACGAACCCGGGAAGACCCTTTTTCTCCATTGGAAAGACCTGGGAGACAGGATAGGAAGTAACTTTTCCGTGCCGTAAGTGATGGCTTGTCTTACATTCGCTGAATGAGCAGATCACCAGAAGATGCCGAGAACAAAGATCGATCCCGGTTATACGAAGCCGCTCGCTTGCCCCACTCACTCCCAGCACTAGTCTTCCTAGGTATTGATGATCGTCCAGACGCTTCTCGCTCTTCCGTGCCTGCAACTCAGGATCCACAACAGCCTGAAGGTGTCCCATACTTCGCTCTCGACGCGGGGAAGGGAGAGTGGGAGGTTAATGGTGGAGAATGGGGAGATGCTAGGGCGAGTGGAAGTGCGATGTCGGGGTGGGAGGCTGGGGTGTTTGCTCAGGCTCGAGCGTTGTTGGATTGGAATACACGGAATAAGGTGCGCTTCGACGAAGAACCGATTGAAGGAGAGAGAGTCGGGACTGACTAAAGATATTGCAGTTTTGCCCTGCTTGTGGTCGCCCTACATACTCGCTTTGGGGAGGATGGAAGAGGAATTGTACGAGTGCTTTGGAGCCGGTGGAAGGGGAGGAACCCTGTCCTTCGACGAAGGGGTTGCAGAACTTCGCATATCCTCGGACAGATCCTGTATGTGTCCGAGTCCTGAAGCTGCCAGAATACTCAGCTGACTTAAAAACCAGGTGATCATTATGGGTATCCTGAACGATGCGGGAGATAAGATCCTGCTCGGTCGACAGAAGACATGGCCGAAGGGTACGTGATCTGTACTAAACTGTCGGAAGGTATTGAACAGGATCGCAGGGATGTACTCGTGCCTCGCTGGTTTCGTTGAGCCGGGAGAGACGTTCGAAGATGCCGTTCGACGAGAGGTCCTGGAGGAAGCAGGTCTGGAGATTGGACCAGTGCGGTAGTACGTTCCTATCTGTGGGCTTGTGCTGGGCTTGTGCTGGGCTTGTGCTGGGCTTGTGCTGGGCTTGTGCTGGGCTTGTGCTGGGCTTGTGCTGGGCTTGTGAGCTTGTGCCGAGCTTGTGCTGAGCTTGTGCTGAGCTTGTGCTGAGCTTGTGCTGGGCTGATACCATTTCCAGCTCGTCAAGTCAGCCATGGCCCTACCCTGCCAACCTTATGGTCGGATGCTTCGGTCGAGCGAAAGATGGCCAAGTCATCCGCCTGGATCTGGACAACGAGCTCGAGGGTGCGTCCGCGCAAGTAGTAAGCTAGCTAACTTGCCGCAGACGCCCAGTGGTTTTCTCGCGACCTCATCACTTCGATAACAGGGACAAAGGCAGGCAGCCGCTACACCAAAGCAGAACTCAAATCCCTGGAGGATAAGACCAAGTCAAATCAGGAAACAGCCAACGCTCTCGCTCCGTCTGAAGGAAGGGTAGAGCAGGGCGATGAGGTGGTGGGATTGACGAGAGTTCCGCCTATCACTGCTATAGCTGGACAGCTGATACAACTTTGGGTCAATGGAGGGTTGGACCTCGTGAGCAGATTATAGGGTTCAAGAGGGCATGTATACTTAATCTGGATTTCTCCGACTTAATCCGGACGTTTTTTCAGTCTACCGATGCGACATCTGGCTTCCGAACGACCTTTGTTTGGGCTCAAACAGAGAGTGTGGAAATTGGACTGGATGGATTGAAGCCGTGCAAGCCTATCCATTATGTAGACTGAAAAAACGTCCGGTTTAAGTCTGGAGTTCCTGCTTCAAGCCCTGATGTCTTTTCGGCGTTGTCCGACGATTGGATTTTAAGCGACACGTCTCTCTCACTAGAGCATGAAATACTTGACTCTGGTATCCTGTGTGTCACACGGCTGAAGACCATCGTGTCATTCATTCGCTAAGGTATTTACCTACACCATGCCAACGACCAAAGAGAAGGAGTTCCTCCCTTCTTCATCCCTCCTGTTGGTACCTGTATCAGAGCGAACTTCACGTCGAAAGCTCATCGCCTACCTCCTCATAACCTTCTGTCTCCTTCGCTACATCCTTCTCCCTATTTACTTTCCCTCCCTCCGGATCATCCGAATCACATTTCCCTCGAATACTTTCCGACCGAAACTATGCGAACAAGCCGAAGCTATCTACCTGAAGTTGCTCGATGTGAATGCGTTGATGGATGGGAATGAGAAACGATGTTTGGATTGGTTGAGCGGTGCTGTGAGGGTACCGACTGAGATATTTGATGATATGGGTGATATTGGGGTAGATGACCGGTGGGAGGCCTTCTACGGATTCAGCGAATGTGAGTCAAGCGGGGGGGGCTTGGGGGTTATCGGGATTAGACAACTGGAAAGTAGCTGATTGGTGGAAGATCTGGAGAAGTCGTTCCCGCTTGTGTGAGTTGACAGAGCTTAGTATGGAGCCGTACTGACTGAGCGGGATAGACACCAACATCTGAACCGGAGTCGAGTGATGACCCACGCCTTAATCTATGAATGGTACGGCTCAGATCCATCGCTCAAACCGCTAGTCCTCGCAGGTCACCAAGGTGCGAAACATCTCGCATATTCATACTCGATCCACTTGATCCACTTGACGGCTGTCTAGATGTCGTACCTGTACTACCCGCTACCAAGAAGCTCTGGACACACGTTCCTTATGGTGGAGAGTATGATGAAGAGACAGGCCTTATATGGGGGAGAGGGAGTTCGGACGATAAGTCTGGTGTCATTGGCGCTCTGTACGTCTTCGTGTCGCTCTGATAGATCGCATAGACTCACAATGACAGAGCTGCTATCGAGCTGCTCCTTGAGTCAAGCAAGTTTGAGCCTTCGCGAACGGTGATCATATCCCTCGGTATAGACGAGGAGGCTGGTGGGAAGAGGGTGCTTATTTCGACAGCACTTGGTGAGGAATGGCAGCTGAGTGGATTTTGATCAGGGAGCTTATAATCTTGCCCAGTGGCTCGAGGAGAAATATGGCCCCGATTCAATGGCGATGCTCGTCGATGAAGGGTCAGGATTGACAGATCTCTGGGGGCAGGTATGTCACCGGACAAGACAGGTGGTCTGACTCGCAGGTCTTCGCCACACCTGGGGTTGCGCAAAAGGGCGAGATGGACGTGAAGATTACGGTTGAGACGCTCGGTGGACATAGCTCTGTCCCTCGTGAGTGTGATCTTCCAACTGCACCCGCATTACCTGCTTACCGAGATCAGCCGCTCATACCGGCATCGGTCTCATGTCCCTCCTCATAAACTAACTTGAGCGGTACCCACACTCCCCTATCCTCGGCCCGAAAGATCCCCTGGTCAACTTCCTCTCGTGTGCTGCTGATTCAGCTCCCGACATGCCTCGAGGTATCAAGAAGGCCGTACACCGGGTCGAGGATTCGCTCGCGTCGAAGAGTGGGAAGGTCGATGAGAAGGCATTGGACAAGCTTGTGGATTGGTGGGTTGATGGGAGTTCTAAGGATGGTATGCTTGCGAAGGGGCTGGGAAAGGCGATGGTCACCACTACTCAAGCGGTCGATATCATCAGTGGAGGGGTCAAGGTCAATGCCTTGGTAAGATATACGGATCAAGTTCGGCCAGTAACTCACACCGTGCAGCCCGAAGTGGTCACGGCAGTCGTGAACCACCGGATCAACATCATCTCTTCCGTCGTAGAAGTTCAAGAGCGGTTCATCGACACCCTTTCCCCGATAGTCAGCAAGATGAACCTCTCGATGACCGCTTTCGGCAAGGACGTGGAGGTACGCGGATGTCCGGCCTACATGACCGAAGCGAAGGCGGGAAAGGTTACCCTCGAAGTGCCGAATCAAGCTTCGTAAGTCAAAGAAAGTGGATCAGACTCATGATCCAGCTTCGACCCTTTACCGATATCCCCTTATACTATCCAAAGTCCTGCATGGAGACTGCTTGCCGGTACCATCAAGGGGGTTTATGCAACTCGGCCGAATGCACAGCAAGATGAAGTGGATGCAAAGAAGGTCATCGAAGTGGCGCCGACTGCCCCAACCGGTGTCCGTATCTGATCCCAATCCTGTAGCGACGATGCTGATCTATGAATAGAACGGAGATACGAGGCATTACTATAACCTCACAAGTAATATTTACGGCTTCGCCTACTTCTACTTCCTAGGTTCGAGCGGGTTCAATAACGCTCATACCGTTGACGAGTATCAAGTCAGCCTTCACCGTTGATGTCCAAATGCAGCTGATGACAGGATTAGCATGCGGATCAGTATTTGGAGCAGGTCAAGTGGTTCATGAGCTTTATAGTGAACGTGGATGAGAGCAGGGAGATATAGCGGAGTCTGCTCATAATGGATCGCGATGCAATCCTGAATCAAGACAGCAGGTCGGTGTAAAAGAGGGGCCGTGTCGACTGGCCCCTTCAATTGGATGCTCGGGACCATCGAGGTCGGCCATTGAACTCTTGTCATTCGTGCGATGTCTCGAAAGCAGTGAACCTCGCTAGTGAACCCCGCTCTGCAAATCATATCAGTCCCGTCATGCATCGTAGGAAAGGTGCATTTCAATCTGGCAAGACTGTCGCTGTCACTATGGGTTCAGGTCTGTATCGCGTCAGCCTCTCCTGCGCGATCAAGACAGCGAACAACGCTATCGGTACGGCAGGAAATCTGGCTCACCGAAGTGCGAACACTACCTTCTTCCGCACAACTCCGACAACCTCATAGTGCCTCGTCCTCTCCCTGTCACCCTCCTGCTTCTCCCTCTTCCGTTTCTTCACAACCTTCACCGGTTTCCGTACTTCGTCCTCGTCGTCAACCTCCTCCTCATCGAACCTTTTCTCGAATCCGTCATTATCCCATTCTCTACCAGGACTGGACATATCCAGGTCCGATGAGTAATCCCTAATCAACGAAGGTGGGTACATCGGACTGGAAGAGCTCTGAGGATGTCGAGTACGATGACGAGGGGTAGTAAGGAAGATATCGGGGTCCGGAGCGAATAAAGGTGGTTCTACTTCTTCCTCCTCGTCCTTCTCCTCGTTGACCCGACGTTTCTTAGCCGGTGTCATTTGGTGTACCTCGTCTTCCGCTTCTTCAGTGGCAGACTCTTCTTCTTCGGCATCGCCTTCTACTGCTTCTCCGGCGAGAGGTTGACCTGGGGTGCCGATCACTCGGCGGATTACTGCGTATGGTCGAGGGAGGGATGCGATCTTCCCGTGGAGGAGATGATGTTCCCCCAAGTGCAGAGTGGGCTTATCCTGATAACCACAAAATCAGCTTATGCCATACTTGCCTTTCCGCCTCAGTCGCAGATAGGAGACGATGTCTCGGCAGGAAGCTGACTGACCGGTCTTTCCAAGCCGAGAACCCCTACGACCCCTCCAGCTTTGTCCCCTTCCCAGCTGACTTCACCTTGCAGCTCGAGGATGACAAGTTCACCTCCGAGCTGTACCAGAGGCGAAGACGAAGGTCCTGCTACTGACTGGCGTGCGAAATGATGTGGATCTAAAGGGAGATGTATCCGCATTGTGAGGGCTTAGACACGACTTTGAAAATGGACAGCACAAAAATCAATGTTTCCTGCTCGCCGCTTCGGGACGCGCGGTGGTCCCCAATGCCCCGATAATTAAATCGCTTCATCAACCTCTGTAAATACTTCCTCACCTCAGCATGTCCGACCTTCCCTACCCGCCTCTTCATGTCAATTCGAAGTTTATCGTCCTGTCCGACTGGGTGAGTCCCCCGTGTCCTCCCGAGTGCGTACTGTCGTAGCCGAATCGCTGGCCAGCGTATCGGTGTTCGTATTTGAGCATGACTGATCTCGCTTAGGATGGGACGATCTCGGACAAAGATTCAAACGATTTCATGACAGACAACATGGGAGGAGGCCACGAATTCCGGTCTGTCGTCTCTCCTACCCCGTTCTTACCACCCTAGGACCAATTATTGACATCCCGCTAGACGTAACCTCAACATCGAAGTCCTCAACGAAAGAATCACTTTCCGAGATTCCTTCCGAGATATGCTCGATACTGTTTCCGCCAAACATTCGTTCAACGAGTGTAAAGAGGTCTTACAGAAGAGTGAGATCCCGTGTGCTTCAACTCTCAACCTTTTGCTAATAAGCGGGTGAGATATTGGGTTGGATCCGGGTTTCAAAGAGTTTTACGAATGGTGTAAAAAAACTCATATCCCCGTCATAATCGTCTCAAGGTATGTTGTTCTGTCCCCTCCTCGACAACCAACCGTTCATACCAACGGCCTTGGGACGAGGCTCGCTAAAAGCTGGCTCGTATCGTAGCGGAATGGCTCCGATAATCCGAGCAGTACTTTCAACCCTCCTCTCCCCTACCGAAGCAGACCAAATCGACATCATAGCAAACGACGTGAAATTCCTCGATCCTGAACAAAAAGGAGAACAATGGGAGATTGTGTTTCGTCATCCTGAGTCCGGGTTTGGACACGATAAGAGTAAAGCGATATTACCTTATCGGGATCTGCCTTCTCAGCCGACTTTGTTCTTCTGTGGGGATGGGGTTTCGGGTGGGTCGCGTTGGTCTTTGAGGCGAGATGAAAAGCTGATCTACGCTGACTAGATATGTCCGCGGCGAGACATGCGGATCTGTTGTTCACGAAGGTGATGAAGAATGGCGATTCGGATTTGATGGCGTACTGCAAGCGAGAGGGAATACCACATGTCCCTTTTCATGACTTGTCAGTTCGCGTCAATAGCATGACCCTCTGCGGCATCCCGCTTACCAGGCTTAATTCAGTACCGATGTATTAAGACGAGTGAGGGACGTGGTCGACGGAAAGAGCGTAGAGGTAGTACTGAGGGAGGAGGGCAACTAGACTAATCTCATTGGTTTCTCAACAAGACGAACTTTTGCATGCATAGATGATAGATGGCTCCGCTTCCATACCGCATAGTACGATGTCCGTCTCATATCCCCGCTACTCCAAGTCTGGATGTATCTCCAATACCGATCAACCGGGCCGAGCGCTAACGGTGAACAGCAGTTGCTTCCCCTTGCCTTTCTTCTTCCCTGTTGGCCGATCATCCGCCATCTCCGGCTCCGACTCCCCGTCAACCACTCGCATAGCCTCCACTCCATTCGCGACCGATCCCCAGCTACTGACAGGCGGTGGTGCAGCCGCAGCTTGACCGGTGATCCGTTTTATCGACTCTTCCCGGACGTTCGGCTTGTTGAAAAGGGCTTGTCTGTCCGCTGCTGTCATCTTCCCGTTATTCGTCGGAAGGCTAGGGAACGCCGTCTGGCTAGGCGTTTTGGTTTTCGCTGGAACAGGCACAGGATAATTGACGGATCGTATGATCGGACCCGTAAGTGCAGGTGCCGTTTTCGAGTTCGACCCGGCACCGCCAGAAGACCATGCAGTGGAATGAGGTGTTGTCGAGCGTGCCGGTCCGGCTGCATTCGCACCCAGAGAGGGAAAAGCAGAGGTGGACGAGGGGACGCCTGATCCGGGAACGTGTCGTCCGTTCAGACCGACGCTAGGTGCAGTATGGGAAGGGCGATTGGCAGGATGTGATGCTGCGGCTGCCTCGACCCGATCCCATACTTGCCTGGATGATCCGCCACGTCCAGTCTGCGTGACTCGTTTGGCGTTCAGGATCTTTCCGGAAGTGATCCCTGCCCAATCCGATCCATGGCCAGTCGGGATATTCAGCGCAGGGAACTTTTCGCGTTGCTGCACGACGTCAGCAGGAAGTACCGAGACGGAATGCGTGCACACCTCCACCCGGAACCCGTTCAAGGCTTCCAGCACAGCCCCCTGCTTCTCTTTCTCTCCATCGCCATCGAACAGTCCAGCTATCTCTCGGACGACTCCCATCGTTGCGTCTGCATCTAGATCCAGCACGTGGAAGACGGTATCGATCATGTCCTTCGCCCCGGATTCGTGATTTCGGAACTGCCGAACAGCCGAGCGGAAGGAGGCGAGCTTGACCGTCGAATCCGAGACGAACATCGAGACTCGAGAGAGAAGGGCAGCATGGTGACTGGAGACGTCAGCAAAGCATGCGTTTGGTCCCGCAAACTCACTCAGCGGTCGCCTCATCAATATCCTCCCTCGGTGTATTGTAGCCACTTCCCGATATCTCAGCAGTTGGAGGTACCGTAGCGTCCGCCTCTTCCCTCGCGCTCCCAGTGAGACTAGTAACAAAAGCCTTTCTCCGCCGGCTCTCCTCCTGCCTGTCGGCCTGCAGCTGCCGTCGATGTTGCGCAGCCTGCTCTGGCACCATTGGCAGTGGTTGAGCGATTTGCTGCTGATGTGGCAACCCATCTCGAGCTCTTGATGGGCCGGCTTGTACGTTGTTGTTGGTGTTCTGAGCGAGAGTGAAACCCCGTCCCCCTCGAGCCGAGCGAGATTGTCCGTTACGGCGCGAAGAATCGTCATGCGAGTTAAAGTCTATGGGTAATTGTCGGGCTTGAGCTCGATCGCGAGCACTCATCTGCTCTCCGTGCTTCGGGATATCAGCGATGTTCGAATAAGGGAGAAGGCATACCTCGGCCACCATGTGCGCACGAAGATCCATTTCGGATGGGAAGACCTGAAACTTCTTCTCCTGGCAAATAGGCTGCATGCAAGGAAAGTGCTCCTGGCTACAGTGATTACCCATTATCAACTCAGAGCATCTCAAGGCAGCCGAAGAGGTACTTGAAATGTACTTCGAGCTTGGGATAATTGTGGAAGCTACGATGATCAGCTTGTGCCCCGAAAAGATCAGATCACATGGCTCACTATACATCCTTCTCGTCCAATTGCCGACAGACAAAGCACTCCTCGTGCTTATTCCGCATATGATTGAACAACTCGTCTGGCCCGAAGAATGCCTCGTGGCAAAACTAAAGCGACTTTCAGTCTTCCGGGTATGGACGTGATGAGGCCATACCTCGCACATGGGATGAGGCGCATCCCACCCTTTGACCAGCTCAATTTCCCTGTCCCCTCTCGGTCTAGGCGGTCTTTGTCCCCGCTGTACTCTCGATGGATCATGCAGCGGTAGTAGGTGAGGTGGGTACAAAACCTGTTCATGGGCAAATCGCGATAGCTGACGTCGGCAAAGCGAGCAGAGCACGAGTCCGTGGCTTGATAAGGTGTGTTTTTCGAGTGCGTCCCAGCCGGAAGCCATGTGCGGGCAGTCATGATGTGGGCAGTTGAAGCGGAGGAGCAATAAAGTGGCTTCCATCTGATCGGTATTGTCAGCGATACTCCCAGACTTTCATCGTATGACATGCGGGGAAGGTAAGTGGACTGACCATATCCTCGTCCTCAAACACGACACCTAGTTTCTCATCACTGAATGGGAACGTCTCGATATCAAGCGTCCCAGGCAAGGTCAAGCCCTTATCCCGACGTTCCCCCTTCTCAAGCTTGTCCGTATTCGCTAATGCCGCTGCGATCCGATTCGGAGCAGATGGAGCGATGTGGTGGTCCGAAGGGAAAGGTGTGGAAGGATCGCGTGAGAAGAGGAGGGACGGAAGGGAAGTCTTGCAGAATGTACATGAGAAGTTTCTGGATCTCGTCAGCCGATGTAGTTCCCGGTCAAGGAGGTGAACGTACTTGTAGAAGATTCGAAGCCGAATAGCACAGACACTGTCGTAACAAGATCAGCTACGATCCCGTTGAATGAAGTTAGGCGAGCCAAGAAGCTGAATCCAGCTTGTTGCCGCTAGGCCCTCCAACCCACTGGCAGGTCCGATGTCCGCAAACCCCCACACTCCAGAACGTGATCGGCTCGGCGCAGATGAAGCATTGCACAGTCTCATCGACCTCAAGTGGAGTTGGCGCAACTTCAAGCTCCGCGACTTTCTCTTCCCTTGTCTCGGTTGGTACTGTCTGTGCTGCATGGGAAGGAGATGGAGGGGAAATAGTTGCAGCAGGTTTCTTGGGAGAGCTTTGACGGGGTTTCGAGGTGGAAGAGGAAAGATCGATTTCAAAGGCTTTACGGCGAGACATGGTGCAAGGATGAAAAGTGCGAGAGCGACTAGGCGAGAAGCGAGACAATCCAAGAGCAAGGGGTGCAAATCGCTGCCAGCAGAAGTACAGTACTCCTGGAGGAATGATGGATATTTATGACCGTATTGGAGGAAGGAAGACGGAACCAAAGCTCATGTGGAGGTGAGTCGTCAGGGATCCCGTGGCGCTTCGGATCCGAGATAAGCCGGAATCAACTGATGCATCTCTGCTGTGTTGCGCACGTTACTTGAGTGACTCTGTGTCTCCCCCTTCACGCCACTCAAGCTCGTAGGTCCATTCCTGTATTGCCAAATCTCTCAGGTGCTCGGTACTACCATCCGACTTGCGCACCTTGTGCGATTTTGCTCGATACCAAATCAGGGTCTTATCAGGACGATGAACCCTCTTGTTAGTGATCAGCTCCATCACTCGCTCACCGATGTCACCATTCTTGTCCATCTCCGGACTGGTCGGTGCTCTTGAGGAAGGCATGGAGATTTGCTGCAGCTTCGGAGCGGCTAAGATTTTCTCCGCTGTTATTTCCGAGATCGGGAAGCCCCATACACAAACAACTCCTGGATGCGCTCCTTGACCAGCTCCAGCAAGATATCGATGTCGGCGTGATCAGAGACCGTAGGAGTGATATTTGACTTCCGTACGAAAGTAGCTCGAATCGGACGTGTCTGGATCGCATCGATCGCTCGATTCAGCTCGACTCGTCCCGAACTCCTGGCCTGATGAAGAGCTGTGAGATATACGAAGGGATGTCGAGATCGATCCAGATACGAACTTTTCCGGTATCTTGTAAGGCCAACAAGTACGAGCGAGGCGACGGGCAGAGGGAAGATCGAGATGCGGGCTGATGCTCGTCCAGATCTCAGGTGGAAGATCACCGAGGTGGCAACTTCCTGATGATTCGGTCGTACCATTTCCCATCTTTGAATGATGCGATCAGCTGACTAGATGCAGCGACCAAGCTTTTGTGAACATGCAGATATCTGGACAGATTGAAACCCCAAGTGCTTCAGATAGACTTGGATCTTCCATTATACGTCAACTATCCAAGGGGACGACGACGATCTCCGTCACCGCGAAAGGAGACGAGCGTTGCTTGCGGTGGGGAGACGAACAGATGAGAGGCGAGTTACTCAGCATGAGGCTTGTCAAGAGATTCTAGCACCTAGTCTACATGAGGAACACTACCTTGAAAATCGTCTACATGCTATTGACATGCACCGCTTGTTCTTCGCCAACATACTAGTCAGCTATCACGCTGATCCATCTATTCGTGTATCTTCCAGTACCTCAATACTTCCCAGCCTCCCTCCGGTAGAGACAAACCTCTACCAGGCTCAATGTCGCTCAATTTGACTCTGCCGCAGCAGTCACAGCCAGCAGGACGTTGTTCGGCAGCTCGATACCGTTGAACCAACCTCTATCTTCCCTTCTGCAGGACCCCTTCTGGCCGATATAGATATCGAAAGGTTCATCGACCGGTATGCAAGTCAGGACGACGACCAGCTCATCACCGCCTCCATCAGTAAAAGCTATAGATAAGCAAACCTTCGAAGTTCGTATCTCGCCAGGTAGGTTTGGCAGAGTCTTCTCGGGACGAATCGTTCTGGCTGGAATAGTTGACCGTCGTAAGTGAAGGTGCGGTTCGAACTTCGGTGATGATCGGTGAGTTGATTAAAGGTTTGGCGAGTAATGAAGACCGGTGATTGGTATCTTGACCGGTGATATAAGGACTATACAAGGGTATATTGAAATGATAAGTTCGAAGTGATGGCAGTAGGGGTATTACCGGATGCTGATCAAAGACATCAGCATCGGGATACTAACACAGCAGGAAGAGTGACTTACCCTTCGATCCGCCATCATACCTACCACCCACAGCACAGATGTCTCCTCAACGGCATGGAAGCCGGCAAGATCGTTGCTTACGTCAAGACATGCACCGATAATTTCGAGGCTGTCGAGATGCTGGAGCCGAGATAGTGCAATCAATAAGGCATCATCGAAAGGAGGTCGGTATTGGAATGCATGATCGCGGAGTACCACTTTCTGTAGATTTGGAGCACGCTCGACGACCGCTGCAAGCAGAGGGGAATGTTTCTGGAGAGAGTCCTCAAAGATGAAGGTCGTGAGGATTGAGAGGTTGGGGATTGAGCTGAGGATCTCGGTTGAGAGCGGACGAGAGCTTGGTATGGGTTCAGAACAGTGATTCCGTACATGTAGCTCGCGCAAGTTTGGTGCCTTCTGGAGGAGCGATGTGACCATTTTTTCCCAGTCGTAGTGTACCTTCAATCGACAAACTCGCAAAGCGAAAGTTGATCTTAGCTCGTCGAAGATGAGGTGGACCGACAAAGATCCAGCTCTGGGGATCATCGTCAATAAACTGGGTGGCAACTGTATAAATAGCTCTTCCAGTCCCCTAGAGACTCGATCGAGAAGTTCGACGAGCTCGGTCGGAATATCCGAGGGGAGATAAAACTCGAGATCACGTACTGCAGCGGCTCGGCTAGGTGTAGTGGTGACGAGTTTGAGGATGACATCGAGACTGCGTTGATGCTCGCTCAATCGGTTAGTCGATGTAGCGGGACCTTTCTCGAGCTGCCGTCGCCAAATCGTTCCGGCGAGGTCACCACTATTGAACTTGATCTTCCGCCAGATACGAGTCTCAGCGGGTTCTTGAAAGGTCCGAACTGTTGTAGCGAAATTGCTCGCAGAGTGAATATCGAGATTTCCGGCGATCTGGCGGAGTAGGGGATATGGCAAGCAGATCAGACTCATTTCGTGAGTCTGGCTATTTCAGCTTGTTTCCTTCGTTCAATCACGCGTCAGCCTCAGGGAATTCATACCAGATCACGCAACCCATCGAAACACTATGCTCCTTTCATGCCAACTACCGCAACGGAGTGACGTGATTCCCTTTAATCCCGCCAAAACCCTCAAGTCACCTCTCAACAGCAGGAAACACCCCCTTGAAGGATCTGCCAAGCTTCCTTTGGCAGATTCAAATCCCGCCTCGGCTCCGTCCAAGCTACGCCCTCCCCCAGCGCATGATAAACCTTCGAAAGGAGATCAGCCGCGACCGAGCTCCCCTTATAGTCCGTATACTCCTCCCAGACGTTCTCATATTATGCCATCCGCCACATGGCTAAGGTGCGCGTCGTACGTGGGAAAAAATCTCTCCATGCGAGGAAGCGGAGGAATGTGAACGAGCTTTTTGAGTTAGACCGAAGCTGCTATTAGACTCAATACTCACATCGAGACTGGTGACCGCCCATAACGGCGATCCTCGGCCATCGACAATTCCTTCAGGCTGTCGAATGAGCCCGGGTGGGTGACCGTCCCCCGCCATGTAGCGGGGACACCGAGATACTCCAGCTTCTTAAGTTGAGTGAGTCCTGTTATCGTCCTCCTTCGGTTCCCAGCTTTGAGTTGGATTACGCAGTCCGACGTACCGCAGATCCGGGGCGGCTTTGACCAGTAATGCAAGCATCGGAACGAAGTGCGGGTTCATCTCGCCCACCTCGACTTCGCGCAGCAGCGGGAGTAACGGTCAGCCGGTGTCGTTCGTAGCAGGAGGACAGGTCACCGTCTCGTCCCATTGTCCGCTATATGGTCGCAGAGAGGTGAGCCGGAGCGATCGCAGGTGAGGTGTATACTTCAGGACGGAGCGGATGCATATCTCCCAATCTGGACCGAGCGGGAGCTGGAGATGTCGCAATGCGGTCAGAGGGGTATCCAGCCGGTCGTATACCTTGCGAGGTGAGAAGAGCGCTCGGTCAGGTCTCGCCAGAAGCGGATGCGTATACGGCACGAGTTCCAGCCGAATGAGCGTCCTAGCCACCAGGTTGATAAGCTCTCCTGTTTCCTCAGGAGGCAAGCGCTGTTGTCAAAATACAACGCCTGTACTGACCGAACCCATCGAGGATGAAGCTTGAGTGCCTCGATGAGTGATATCATATACTCAGACATTGGTCGTTCGTGCTTCATCACGAAATCGCCCGAAGTGTCATCGTGCCCAGTAGCTGCCTGTCGGATCCTGTATAGCAATTCCCTTCGAGAGGTCTCGTCCACTCGTAAGGCGGAGGATGAGGGAGGAATGTCCGTTGGATGGAGATGTTGAGCTCTTCCAGGCGCTCGACTCGGCGCAGATTTAGAAATGTAAGTCACGGCAGGTCCGGGCGAGCGAGATGGCTGATCGACGGTCGAGGTGGGCAGCGACGCGATGCTGAATGTTGTCAGGGAGGGATGTCAAGAGGGGCCGCATGCTATCGATAGACCTTGCGGAGGCGGGACAATCAGCCTGCGCCACGGTGGGTGATACCGTCATCTGGTGCGAAGCCTCTTGAATCGAATCTCCAAATACCGCACCGTATACAAGTGAACTCTAGTGGTCAGCTTCACTCCCTTGTTCCTCTTCGTCATTGTGGAAGGTACCCGTCCCAGGGGGTTTCATAAAGGGTAGCATGGTGACTGGCTCATCTAAAATGATTCGACGTAATCCTGAATGACTAGATAAGCTTGTGACCCTTCCACAAACGAGGCTCAATACACTCATATCTCGTAACCCTTTACGCAACCTTCCCCCCACAGCTTCAGGCTGAGCTACCGTATTGACCTCCCTCATTCTGGCCGCCGCCTGATCAACTTCCCCAACTCCCCATCACGCTTCTCCTCATACTGCTTCAAAAACTCATCCTCCTTCGTAACCCTAGCTGAACCTGTGACATTCTCAGGCGGAGTGAAACTTGAACCTCTCCACACGATACATCTTCCGCCCTGATCCCACCAAGCAGGATATCCATCGCCTCAGAACTCCTCCCTCCACCTCATCGGCCGTAGGCTATCACCGCGATAGGTAGTTCGATCCATTCGGGAAGATATGGTCGAAGGCCTTTTTCAACTCACCAGGATAATCTCAATTGTATTGCGGAGTAACGACGGAGAGGCCGTCAAGGTGTCTGGATGATAGCCGAGAAGTCGCGGTCGCGCTTCGAAGGGTAGGCGTAAGCGAACGTCCCGTTTGGTAAGGGTTCACCCTTGACTCCTTGAAGAGCGATATCATCGACCAGTGGACCGAGGGGAAGAGGATATGTTGTGAGGTCCAGCTCTTTCACTTTAGTCTCTTCGCTGGGATCGTGGGAAGGAGCTTCGGCGGGCTTGGCTTCGTAGATAGCAGAGTCTTCAGCCGGGATGTGACCCATGCTGCCACGCCGATGTTATTCGAATTGGTGCGGGAAGATCCGTACAATACGGCAAGGCGGAGTAGTGCGTCAGCAATGTTGAGTGTCGAGAGAGGTAATCAAGAACATCCATGATAAGCTCGTGGCGAGTACGAACCGCTTGGCGGAAGATTCCGACTGATTACGTAAAGAACGCGTCCGGATGCTGGACAAGGATTAAAACTACTGCCTTATGCATGTCGCCCTCGTCCAAAGTGCCAAGCAGGCTTGTAAAATAGGTTGGTCTCTGCGGATTCGCAGTGACCTCGATGGCGGAGTCAAAGGAGCTGGGGACGCTGATTGTCGTCGTTGGCAAAGCGGTAAGCATTCGTCGGTCTTTGGCTGTAATGTCGGGACATCTTGGCATGACTGAGCCATGGTATAGCGGAATCTGCCCAACAAGTCCCGCTTCGGAAAGCAGGATCCTTTCTGTACCGTAACCGTCGGGGAGGAGAAGCAACGCACAAAGGCGATCAAACGGTTCGTCATGCTCTTTCCCGAAACTAGCTTGTGGCCTAACGTACCGCTCAGAGGCGGACAACATCCAGAATGGGACGAAGAGCTACGCTTCACGATCATGGAGGATGTTGACGACGTCCTAACCCGATCCGAGTCCCAGCCCGATACCTCTCTTTCCTCTTCGACCAGCCATTCCTTGAAAGACGGTCAGCCAGGGGTGACAACGGCTGCAGCGTTGGCGAGCAAGAGCCGAAAGGGACCCCTTATCAAGAAAGGGGTGAAGAGCATGAGGGTGGCTTGTTATGCGGATGATGCGAAGGAGCCGGAGTTGATTGGCGAGTGCGTCGTCACCATTGAGGATGTTCTGAAGCAGGGCGAGGTAGATGGTGAGCTGGCTGAAGACAGTATCGGGACAGACGCATCTGACTTCACCCAGAGTGGTACGAGTTTCTGTACAAGGACAAGTATAGTGGAGAAGTCTACCTTGAACTCACCTTTTACTCCAATGTGAGCTCGACGCTCGACTGCCAGGTGTCAACTGATCGCTTCAATAGAATGCTCCGCCCATCAAGCGCAACGTTCCTCGTCCAGCAATCTATGGTGGAATCGATCCCAGTCCATCGTCCTCCTCGATTGGGGGCAGACATCGCACATCAGGAGGAATATCAGCCTCGGGCAGTGTATCCGGCATGAGCTTGTACATTCCACCATACGTCCAGCCTGCAAGAGCACCATCCCCGTCACCGACCCCCCAACCTGCTCATTTGACAAGCTTTGCCGAACTTGGCCTCCCGCCAAATCGTGGTCGGAAACAAAGCCTCCAAGTAGGTCTTAATTCTCAATGATGGGAGACCACTAATCCTCTAAGCCGCATGGAATATTGGGTCATGACGGATCATTCTCATCCGCACAAACCCTCACAGCCACTTCTTCACAATCGCCCCTAGATGCCCTCACACGCCCTATGACTTCAATGTCTCTTGGAGTATCCCATTCTTCTCGACCCTTACCTTCAGCTATCCCGATTGCACAAGCTTCGCGCCTTGGCCACTCCGTCAATCCGCATAGACACTCTGTTGGCGGACCGACCGAAGCACCATGGGGGTCATTACTGCCTCAGTCGCAACCACCAGCTGTACCCGCTCCACATTCCCGTCCAATGTCCTCGAATGATGCGGTTCCGTCGGAGCATTTGCAGCGGTTGGAAGAGGGAAGGAGAACACCGGTACCACGACCTGTATCTGGTCAGAGCTTCCAATCGACAACCAGTCGCCCATATCAACCGGATCTTCGAGCTCCATCGCCAGTCCCTTTTCAACTTATGCCCGGTGCGCCACAACCGGAAGCTCACGCGAACAGCTTCTCGCAAACGGGCGGGCCGCCAGGACCGTCAAATTATCTCAATCCCTCCCCAGGACCGCCGCCACTGTCTCATTCGCACTCGGCTCCACCCATGGCTTCTGCTACGAATCACTACCAGATACCCGCCTCATCGTACGCGGGGCTAAATCAGGCTCATATGGAGCCGCTGAGGATGCCAAGCCCTCAGCCGGGATACCAGCATCACCCCGAGTCCGATCAGCGTCAAGATTTTCAACGGACATCGACTACGGACTATCAATCTCAGAGTCCTTTGCCGTATCAGGACCATCAACAAGCTTACGGGGCCCTGCCCCCGCGAAGCGATTCGTATCAGCGGCATCAGCCTCCTGAGCAGGTCCAGCCGGGACCTTCCTCCTACCAAAGGCCACAACCTTACTACGCATCGTCGTCCTCATCTAGCTATTCAGATCAAGCTCAGCAAGTCCTCCCAGCTCGTCAACGGTCTCCCGCTCCGCCAGCGCAAGGAGGATACGTACCGTGGTACCAGCAAATTCAGTCGGTAAGCCAGCCTGATCCGGCGGAGCCCAATCCGCGATATGATCAGTCGTACGAGCAGCGACACCTGCAATTTGCCTCCCCGCCTCCAATGCCACCGGCAAGACGACCTGTGCCTCAGCCACCCGCGCCAGCCATATCACAGTCAGCCGGGTACTATCCCTCAGACGAGCTGTATATACAACAGCGGTCGCAATCGCCTCAACCGCCTCGACAGCAACACTGGCAGCAACAGCCATCGTCTCAGAATCAAGGTCTTGATCAAGGCTACTACCCGCTTCACTCACAGAACCAATCTCATCCTTTCTCCCCTACGGCCTATCCCTCTGAAGCCGAACCTTTCTCCCCTCAACCACGATATGTCGTGTCTCCGGCTCCGCCTCAGGCCTCTGGACAGAGCTGGCAGTCGGGAACACCAGATTATGATCGTGCTCCATCTCCGCGACCGCCACCGCAGAACCACTACAATCCAAATCCACAGCTGTCCTATTCATCTCATCCTCCACCATCCCAAGCTCCATATCCACCTCACTCTCACTCACAACCGCCACCGCCTCAGCGTGCACCATCCCCTCAACCACCGTTACACCACACAAACTCCGCACCGAACGGCTGGCAAAACAATCTCGCTGCGCCCGGACCATCGCACTACCAACCGGATCCTTCACCTCGGTCTCCTTCACCGACTGCAGGAACGAAGCAAGATTGGCGGAACTACATGCGGGACCTGCCCGGTGAGGTCCCGATACGTTCTCCTAGTCCTCAGCCGCCTCGAAAGGATCAACAGGCATGGTACACCCCTCCGCCGACTTTACCTGCGTCCATCAGACCACCAGAAGGGTGGAGATCGACACTACCAGCTCAGGCGGATGGGCACTCATGGAGAGGATGAGGGTTGAGAGGATGATGGTTGAGAGGATGAGGGGAGGCAGCAATCAGTCGCGGTGTAGTAGATCAAAGTATAGAAGTCATCTCATAGAGGTGATCCGCGACATGCAATTGCATCATCATCAAACCGGGTATCATTTTGCCTGGTGCATACTTAAGTGTCCGTACGACCTGATTACAACACTTTGATCTCAGTGAACCCTTCATGAGGAGCTCGTATCGACGTTGAGTGGTTTCGAAGCGAGGCGTAATATCTCCGCAGACACTGCATCGTTCGTGCTTCGAATCGTCAAGCGGCAGAGCTTGGCTTCTTTGTTCGGCTCGAGTCTGCCGAGAATGCCACTGTTTTGTCACATTAGCTCAAAATCGTCCGAATGGTTAATATCGATATGTACACTTTCCCAACGGAAGACAAATGCAGAACGGCTGCAACCACGAGCTAAGCTACGTGAGCGAGCATTCTGGTCAATGCGGGAAAACTCACATTCGATGGATTCGGGTCAATCCCCTGTAACAAAGAGAAACGGTTCCCACCAATTACCTTGGAATGCTTCGGCAGATCAACATCGCCAGATGAAGTCAACTTGATAGGGAAGATGAGCTGCGCTTCTCGAGGTGGTCCTGAGGACAATGATCAGCTGCATGCCCGTAAACAACGAAGGCGACTCACCGCCAATGATCTTCCACCGCTCAAAGAATGGTGCCTGTTCGAGTGTAACACCCTCCATGAACCGACTCAAGAACACCGGTAATCTCAGCACGACCGTGCTGAATTTCCCAGCGAGATAGGTCAACCGCATAATCGGCGGTTCTGAGAAGACGTCCTTGCACTCGACATGTATCAGCTCCTGGACTTGAGCTAGACCCGCGATCTCGCTCAGAGGTGCATCGTGGAAGGTAGCAGTGATGGCGGATGGATTGGGACATTCGATGGAGGCGGAGACGTTGGTGTATGTCGCGGAGTTTTTGTTCCCGATGAAGACTGCCAGTCGGCCGAGATGACCGTGATACTCCGCTTTGACTCCTATTTGTATGAACTCGTCTTCGTATAGAACTCCCTCGGTTGCGTAGGTTAGCCGTTCGAGCCACTAAGCGAGTCAGCAAGTCCGTCAGGGACAGCCGATCAGTAATTACCTACCTTATCTATGTTTGGTGCTACGGTCAAAGGAGCCAGTAATGATGGGTTGACGCCGCCGAGCGTAGCAGTGTGAACAATGCCATCACCCGTTTCATCGCAATTGGCCTGCGGTGTGGCTTCAGGGAAAGACTTAGCGTGACCATTCGCCAGGAGCGGCTGGTCTTGAACCGTACTTCCAGATAAGTCGAGATCCGCAAGTGATGACATGATGTCCTCTGCTGGGCCATTCGACGTCCGACCCATCATAGTGTCCATGTTGGCGCTCATCGATCGCTGAGGTACAGACATGGGCTGGAGTGGTGGCGGAGGTGGCGGTGCGACGGCAGCCATCTCGGGTGCTAGCGATGTTGACCCCGCATTATCCTTCCGAAGCCCCTTGAATCGCTCCGCCTCTCTGCCCTTGTTCTCCGTCTGATGGCCAATGATCCATGTCCTTCTGTCTTGCGTCTTCTCCCCTTTACTATGCAAGCGATTGATGAGGGTGGACTCCCGCTCGGGAAAGACAGGCATCTCATCGCACAAGGTAGCGAGGAGCTCATCGTTGTCTCCTCTTCGGGCGAGAGCTAGATATTCGCATGCTCTTTGTTGCAATTCGGCGTCGAGAACATGTGTATATCGCTCGAAGATATTGATGAGGTGCTCCTTGATCTCGGGGAACAGGTTGACCCACTGCATGCAGTCAGCCTTGTATCGAAGCAGATATCAATAATAGACCTTGATGTAGGTGGTGAGGAGTAATGCTCTAGTAGGCGCTGTGCAAAGATTGACCTTGGAATGTAAGGCCTGGAACTGCTCGATCGGGCTGCATCCCGACTCGTTGGCTATTAAATGACCAAACTCGCCAAGGATGTATCCTGCAATACCAGTCAAGTTCAGTCAGACTGTAGTGCTTCACGCACCTCCGACTTTGATCATAATCTCATGACATGTTGCGCCTCGAAGATGTTGGAACACTGCGGCTGCAGCGTATGGCTGGAGGTCCTCGTTGTTGGTGACCAGCTGGACCACCCGGTACCAGACTTCCGCTCCAACGTGGTCTCCAGCCGCCGCAACGAGCTGCAGTATTGTGTCAACGTACCACTCGTACTGCAGGCGATTAGTGAATGAAAACCAAAACAAGCAAGAGTCACCTCGGTCGCAAATCGCTCCGTCAAGATAGCAATTTTGAGCACCATTTCCTCCCGAAGATTATAGTCTGCCACCTGCAAATACCGTACCAGCTCCCCAACGATCACCTTGGCATTCGTAGTATCGCACATCGAGTAAAGCAGGTCCAAGGCTCGTCTCCGCACCGAGATATCGCGGTCTTTCAAGCTAAGGATAATGGTGTCCTGGTGTTTCTTAACCGGTTCTAACGAGCTGGAACAGGCTGCGAGATGTGCCATGGCATCTAGACCGAGGTACCGCACATTGGTCTCTTTCGCGAGGATGAAGCGGCCGAGCAGGATGGAAGCATTGGAGACGACTGTGGATTCGGGATCGATGTGTATAGCAAGGTTGATGGCTTCGAAGAGAACGGCGTTTTGAGCGTTGTTGTGCTGAACATTCTGTAGCTACATCAATACCATGGTTCGGCAAGCGGTATAGCACAAACTCGTGGTGTTTCCTGAGATGCATCGATGATAACCTGAAGGACGCTATGCAGCATGTCGAGGACTTGTTGATTGTCTGTGTGCATAGTCATGAGCATTGCATCTACCCAAATCAAAGCACTCTTCTGCTCACCCGGCGGTGGATAGTATTGCAAAAGACGAACCAGCTTGATCTGAAGCCATGGATTCGGGACCTGACAGATATTCTAGGTAAGCATTCTGTCTTGCAGTTCTGCAAAGCTGCACTCACCTTGTAGTAGACATACTCCGCCGGATAGTCCCCATCGAATATGATCTTCGCACATCAGCCTCGAGATTAACGGCATTCTAATTTCGCTCACCTTGTCCAGCTTATCCACCGCCTTCTGGTAACATCCGCTAAAAGCTTCGAGATTTGCCTGCGCCATCCCCATCACCAAGCTCGTTGCCGTCAAGGCCACTCCCGGGTCTGGGTCGCCCATCATCCCGACAATCCGTTCCGCCCAGTCATTGACGTCGAGGACCGAGGGGTGTTTGCGATATAGGCGGAGGAGAGTGAGGGCTGCCTTTTTCTTGACAAATGTCGTGGATGTACTGAGCTCGGATCAGTATAGCTCCCCATACTGATCCAACTGGGACTCACTGGCTGATCATCGCTCGATATACATTCTCGCTCAACGCCTCTGCCATCTCCTTCCCTCCTAATGTAGCGATAGCATGTAGGGCAAGACAGTTGTTGATCTCATTATGGTCGTCGAGATCTTTCCGTACCGAGTTAATGACGAGCCGTGCCAGATCCGAGTTTTCGTGCATCAGCAAAGTGAGAGCCAGGTATCCCTAGACATTCCCACATTAGCTTCACTTGCGAAAACTATAAAGAGAGCCATACGATTTGCTTCTCGCTATATTTCGTACTACTGATCAGGTTGACCGCCTCCATATGTCCCACATCGACCTTGTACCCCAGGATATAGGTGAAGACGACCTTCGCGAGGTATTTCTTCTTCTGGTAACCGTCGAGGTTGCCATCCTTGAACTTTTGTCGGATGTGGGCCATCTCCCGATTGATCCGTTTCTCCTCTAGCTCTCGGACACGACACGCTCGGAGGTCAGATATGTACTGAAGTCATCAGCGAGTGGCTTTCCGGTGGACAAGGGAAAGGCTACTTGGGTCAGACCCCGCATGGAAGTAGCCATTTCGACACAACGACACTCGTCGATTGCCTATTCGAAGGCAAGCGAAGTTATCCGAGTATCGTCGAATACTCGAGGTGCAATGAGACCAGGCGAGGATGAACAGATCGATTTCAAGCTATAGTTTGGAGAACCCATGGAACCATGTCGACTTGTTGACTTTTAGCACGCGTAAGAGGGAGCTATGCATTTGCTGGTATTGTGAGAAGGTTGATCTTCTTTATATGATACTCCCGTTTGGTCTCGCTTCTTCAGAGGGGTGCTTTTGCCATGGCTTACCTTCACGAATATACCTGAGTTCTGCCTGCCTAACGAATATTCTGATACGTCTGAAGATGTGCTAGACGCCATGAACACACCGTATGGTGTCCGCCGTATACACAGGAGGGGTGCGGAACTTGCGATATGGAGAACAAAAAGGAATCGGAGGGTCCGAGCCATTTTGATGGCCCATCACCCCACCTTATTGTGTACGAATTCCCTCATCAGACCGTCGGAATGCATCATCAAACGCGTCATGATGTTCACGTCGACCTTTTGTGGTAGCCATATGCTCACCAAACTATCTTGATGGTTGATCCGAGCGACTTGGATGTCCAAGCTGGCCGCAAGTCCGAATGCGAGACTCGACCTCCTCCCATGCCTTTACAAGATCATATCACACCTCAAACACCGGACCGCCGCTCGCCTTGCTATTACCTGCGGCGCTCTACAGTCACCGAGCGAATCTCGAGCTTGGTAAAATTTGAGCCTAATGTTCTATTGGGAGGACAGCGATGCTGGGGATGACAGGTATCTTCTGAGGTTGATGTGGGATCGCGAGGCCTCGCTCAGCTTGAAGGAAGAAGCGGGAGAACTCGAGGCTGAAGTGCATTAGTATCACAACGATAAATACGAATACGTCCACCGTCACGTCGATCTGGTGCAAGGTGCATAACAGTTCCTCCTCGACGCCTTCGAACGGCGACCCGACGGAGGGTTACACAAAGGAGATCGCTGCACATTGCAGGCGAGGTCCACGAGGTTGTCGAAGCAATCTCGGCTCTTCGTTACCTGATTCGGAGCAGTGGCTTGCGATAACTTACGAAAAGGTCCGTCCCCTCCCAGCGGTGAAGAAGCTTCACCTCCATATCTATCAATGTTGGGAACGCTGGATCCAGATGTGGTTCTACATCTGTCCTAATGTGCGAGAGCTCTTCATCTTCTCCGATATCGCCGATGTTCTTACCTCGAGAGCGAGCTACTCGTGGAGGACTCCTAGTCTGTACCATTTGACAATGTACGGGATGGCTGAGAATCTCGAGCCGTTCGTTGCAGGAACGTTACGATCTTCAACGGACCTAATCTACCTCGCTCTGATCGATAAGGTCAACTGGTGGTTCCCGACAAACAAGTCGCCGGTCATCGAAGCTATACGGGTGTCGAAATCAATCAGGTCACTCATCCTATCGAAGCAGGCTTTGATTCGCCTTCGTCCATCTGTACCAACATCGATTGAGAAGCTCGGGTGATCGACGCCGGACCTCTGGAGGTGGTGCTTCTCGACGTCAGCCATTGCAACGGTCCGGTTTCTCGTGCTGATACCAGGAGCAGGCCGATCGACATTCCACCTGGCCCAAACCTGAAACACCTCTTTCTCTTCCAAAGATCCACTGTGATGGGAAACTCAAATCGCGTACTCCTCCCCCCCGGACAAGCATCTTCCTCAATCATCCCGGTACTTTCGATCAAACCCTCCATCCTCGAACAGCTACTCGATGCACCGCAGCTCGTCGCGATCGACTTCTGGTCTCATAGCTCCTTCGACTTTGGGCGGTGCGAGTTTCTGGGGAACTACGCTCTCATCCGCTCATACCACGGATCCGACCGGACCTACATTCTTCCATGTGAGGGTAAGGAACGTCTTCTATCAGCAAAGCGATGAGACTCAGACATACTTCATGTCACCTGCATAGCTCAAGGAGGTCCGACGTGACTCTGAAGAGAGAGCGGGAGGTCAAGATCCGAGAACGGTGGACGAGGAGGAGGAAGAGGAGGAAGTGAGGGTTTGGCAGGATTTCGTGGTCTATCGGGGAAGATGCTTTCCGAAGCAGTTGCTCAAAGAGGTGTACCGTTCCAATGGCGACACAATGGACTGGGAGCGGCCGGTTTAGGGTATGGAGATGTGGAATGCTTCGTGGAACATGCTTGAGGAGTGGTACGAATCGTCGAAAGGTACGGAATGAGTTTGGTTTCAAGGGGACTTCTCCTATATATATCCTCAGATCTTGGACGATGTATGGCTCTCGGGTTTCCTCTTGGTGACGCCTGGGCTCTTTGACCCGTCAACGGATCCGAAGCACTCACGATGCGACCTTCATGGCCTAAAACTGATCCTTGCATCGTCGGAAGCATGACGTATTGAGCCGGATCATTGTTCTTTGACACTGCCACCCGTCGCAAGTGAAGGACTTCTCTTATCTTTAATTGAACACTTGAGACTCGCCGGACACCGAAGTATTCAGTCTCCGACTTGAAGTGCTATTCATACATTCAGCAGAATGTGCTTCATTTCCTCAACTTCACTTGCCCATCCCATATTCGCCACTCGCACCAAGGCTCGATTGAGAAGTGATCATCCACAGTAGTCGGCAGTGGAACCCGGCCCTACAGCAGACCTAGTGGCCACGGTGCCTGGTACAGTACCCTCGCAAGGAAACATCGTGAACCTTACGTGATTCGTGAACCCCGCCTTCCGAGCCTTTGGCAGTTGAGCCAACGCGCACGGAGCAAGTTCAACAGTCTCGGCACTGTCAATCTTTCTCCTCTGTCCCAGAATCAAGACCGACCGCTTCTTGGACTACGCCCAGTGTGCGCTGCCCTACGCCGCTTACTCGCCTACGCCACTTACTTTTCTTTGGAAAAGAAGCTCCAGCCATTACAAGGTAGACTCAGGACTCTGAAGGAGGCAGCACGGAAGAAGAACCCTGATTCCATGCGAGATCAAGCACGGGGAAGTGGCTTACGAGGCAGGACTCATCCTCAAGAGAGTCGAAAAGTTTCCCATATCGACATGTCGACCCAGTTGGGTGATACCACTGAGCGAGTAGATGCCGCGAAGGCGTGGACCCGGACCAAGCGGGTCAATATGCTGCCTATCTCGTCCAGAGCCTCTGAAGATTGTTCCACTCTTTCGCGATATGTCAATGAGGCGCTGGTAGTGGCGGAGGTACGCAGTTTACGGACCCAAACACTCGAAAGCGACTTTCGAAGCTGAGGCATTCATCGGGCCGTGTGCAGGGCCAGCTCCCAAGCACAAACCCATCCATCCGAGACTGCTTACGGCAACTGGCATACGAGGTGGGTACCATCATTACGGATGTTACCGAGTGTCCCGAAACCAAACGTCGCGATTACACCGCTTGCGAGATACGATATATACACATGACTGGTAGGGCGACCGTTCGGGTGTGGAAGGAAGAGGGGGAAAGTGCACTTCGAGGCTTCGAGAGGTATCAAGGTGTAGCGGATGTGATTTGTGATGAGAGAGGGAACAGAAATGATACGCTCGCTTTTACTCTCGGCTTGTGAATGTTGGGCTTCTGTATTATCTCGCATCGTCTAATCGATCGTGTCTTGGGCTGTACTATGAACCGGTTTTTTTCGGGGTATTTGGCTAAGCGTCAACGCTACCGGTGACCGACGCGACTCTGGGCTTGAAGCCTCTGAAGGCACACCCTGTCCATGTCCTTGATACTCACGCAATCCAGCCCACACTTTCACCCCCAGCTCCTCCTCTCCTTGCTCTTTGATCTTATTTTCTCGTATCGCAACATCACGCAGGTCGTCATTTTCGCGTCGCAACTCGTCGAGCCTAACTCAACGAGAAGGTGAAAACGCGCTTCACGATGTATTTTTACCGGTCTGATGAGGGAATCCGACACAATAAGCTGTATGCACACCCAAAGAGGTCCCAACGCAAAGAGCGTGGACCCCTTTTCACGGCAGATGGAACATTGTGCCTGTCTCTCCGGCTGCTTCGTATGTGTGTACGCGAGCGAATGTCTAGGCCAAACATGTCCTCCGTGATGTGCATGGAGAACAACGCTACAGATGTGATGCAATGTCACTTCCGCATTTTCATTGTCCGTTTCCGCCAAGATGCCCAAAATCCTTATTTAACCTTACCTAGTTGGCGGTGCAGGTAGTCCACGTGAAGCCGGAGCCGCCTGTGGAGCCGGTGCTGATGCTGGAGCTGGTGCTGGAGCCGCCGCACTAACTGGTACTACCGATCCTCTGCGAGACTATTCATGCACCAACTATCAGTGCTTGCCTTAGTCTGCTAAGGTACACACGCACGTTTGGTCCGCTATTTGGCCCATGTTTCGCCTTCAGCGCGAATAGATCGCTTATCTGATGCTCGAGTGCTTTCTTCTGCTCGCGCATTTGACCGAGCTCTTTCATCGACTTGTGCACCTCCGCGGACAGCAGCTTCTTGAACTCCTCGAAGTGCACTAAGGCATATATCAGTATTGCTGTTCCATAAAATGAGGGAGACTTACGGGTCACATTGACTGAAGTGGCTTGTTGCATCGCTTCGACGAACCGGATGCGTTCGCCTCGAATCTCGCTTGTCAAGTCTGCAAGATCGCATTGTCAGCCATATCCCTTGCGAGTTCACGAGTCTCGCACCTGTCGCTAACGCTCGCAATAGCATTTCATTATCACCCCTCTGTCGATCCAGGATAGCTAGTACATGCTCGACCGCTACCCTTATCAGTTGCGGGTACATCTTCGATCCGGTAAAGCTCACTTGATTGCTGCCCAACCTGCCTCTCCCTCTCCTGCCCCATTATCTGCAAAAGCGAATCCAATCTTTGTCCAACCATACCCTCATTCTCATTCCGTCTCTTCTGCTCGGTCATCATGCTATGCACGTCGGCAACCAGATCAGGAAGACCCGGGGCGGTTGGTTGACCATCGGTTGAAGGATCGGGACCGACGAGGGTGTTAAGCCGTTTTGACATGGTTGCTAGCTCGGTGGTACTGTTGAGAACGAACTTCTCGAGCCAAGTGTTCAGCTCATTCAGGTCTACGAGGGAGATCAGCCCGAATGCTAAAAGCTGGACCACGGCTTACATCGAGCGATATCGGTGGTCTGCTGCGTCTGAAGTGATCGAGCTTCCTTCAATTCCTTGACAAGACCGAGCACCTCGCCAACCTGTTTTGTGGCTTCCTCAGACAACGCTGGCGGATTCCGCGGTGTCGGATCAGGTGGCTTCGGATCTGATGACTCCGGTTCTGCTAGCTTCGTCTCTGCTGGCTTCGGATCTGATGGCTTCGCCATCGCTACCTCTGGGTATGGCTTAGGACTGGACGGAGCTGAGACATTGTGCATATGTATGCCTCCAAGCTTCGGTGAAGCCTTTGTCGAACCACCAGTCTATAAGAGAACCCATCAACATGGATTGATATCTGCAACCTTGTAGACTCACAAGATCCGCCATGATCTGCGCCACTTCCTCACCGGCAATCTTTTCCTCACTTGGCTTGACCGACAAGCCAAGCGATCCAGGCGGCGCGGGAGTCTTGGGAGCCTCACCAACCCTTGATGCCCGAAGAGGCAGGCCGTCAATCGTTGCCGGATCAGAGGCAGGAACAGCTAGAGCCTGCTTCGACAATAAATTCTCGCACAGCTTCGCAATATTATCCAGCTTGGAATGGACGTCGAGCAGATTCGGCTCTTCTGGCGGTGCTAACGGTGCTTGCCTACTCGTTGCCAACGATGAAAGCTGCAAAGCATTTCCGATACCTTGGACGTCCAGCTGGAGCGAGGTAATCTTCTCGTCGAGCGCTTTGGGGATCATTTCCGATTCGAGCGGTGCTGGTACGGTCTTCGACTGTCGGACCAGCGCACCGAGGGAGGAGATGATACGACGGATGTCAACCTGTACGCCGTCGATCTGTCTTGCTATCGTTCCGTGCTCGGTCGAATGCGTTTCTAGCTTAGCAAGGACAGTAGGATTCGCGCTCGAAACCGATGTTACACTAGATTCATCCGTTTGAGGGGTTCGTCCGGATGTGCTCTCCCTTGTTTCGACAGAAGAAGATGTGACAGAGGGAATCATCGGTAGGTCGCCTGGGATCATCATAGGCTGACCGCCGACTGTAGGCTTCGGAAAGATGACATGGCTGACTTTGCTGATTCGCGTTGGTGCAATGTCCCGCTCAATCGCTCCTTCATCCGACCCTCCTTCCATCAACATAGGCATGGGTGACCTTGCCCCGAAGCGCTTCGGCGCGTCGTCGGGCAGTAGTACCGTTGATGGTCGGCGGACTTGACTGGCTGATCGCGACGGGTTCAGATCATTCGGATCAAAGCTGAGGAGCGTTTCCGATTTCGGTATGACCCGTTCGCCTTCGCCATACGCAGCAATCGCACTCAGCGGTTCTACGGACGCGTTGAACCGCTTCGTATTTGACCGGGTAAAGATTGACAGCTCCCGCTCAGTTGTCGGCTGCCATGCAATGATCCGCTCTGTTGCCCCTGATTCTCTTCTTGGCACCTCCTGAGGATCAGGCCCGTCATCGAACATTCTCTGTACACTGCTTCGAAGAGCGGCAGCGCTCTCGCGATGGTCCACGTCCACCTCGCTTGTCCCGAGAGCGTTCGCTGCCACCCATGTATCGCCGACTTTCTGTACTGGAGGGACTGAGCTGGCCGCTGCTCGAGCCTCAAGGCTGACTGTACGAGCTCTAAAGTCGGAGAGCTCTCCGCGTGGTTGTGATGTAGCTGAGAAAGGGAAAGAGATCAAGGTGGAGGTGGGTACTTGCGATAGTAGATTGAGGGAGACGACAGGCGAAGGTGGTGGAAGAGTTGGCGGTTGTTGTGACTTGCATGCGAGAAGGACATCCCTGCATGGGTATCAGCAAGACTCCACGACATGGCCGCTTCACTTACCATATCGCGCTGACCCATCCTAGCCGTCCTCCGACACCTTCTACACCCAAGTACCGCTTACTCCCGTCAGACCAGACCATCTCCAGAACCTCCGTCCCCACACCTTCCGGCACAGTAGGGACGCCTCTTCCCTTGACCTCCTCTCTCCGCAGACTCCGCACCTCGACGCAGTCCCTCATCGCCAGCTCCACATCAGGTGCTATTCCGGGCTCTGGCGGCGGGATCAACGAGAATGCAACGCCGGGTGCTGTTGAAGCTACGAAGGGACTCGAGCCGGATAGAACGCGTCGCGGGGTAGAGTTGCCTGATTGTGGATTTGCGAATATTGGGCAATAGGTAACGCGAAGTGTTGAGGAGGTAAGGGTGGCCGAGGACGTAAGCCACGATCCCCATGATGCGACGGAAGAGCAAGGGGTGGGGATGAGGTACATGACCGCGGATGTCCGGACGACCTGGACTCAACATCAGTATTGCGATTCAAGGTCTCATGGGCCAAGGACACACATTCGGGTCATCCGGTGCCCGTCCATCCATTTCTCGGTCTCCCATCCGATCACTGAAAACGATCCCACCAGGAAGCCCATTCGTTCCTATCCGATCCATCCCTCCGTTCCACGATTCATCCCTAGAAGTCCTCGGGAAAGACTCCCTACCTCTTCCACCGGTCTTTTCCTTGACCTTCCCCCTTGCTTTCCGCCCAATCGCGTGGATACCTCCTCCAAATACATTGAGAATCTCCTTCAGCGGTGATGGACCGCCTTTCTTCCGTTTCTCTCCAGAAGGACTAGGTGAGAGCGAGTACGAAGAGGGTGAAGGCGTGAGTGTCGAGGGTCGTTTCCGGCTGTGCGCGTGGGTTGGTGTTTGGAGGTGTTGAAGAGGAGAGGGAACATAGGCTGTCCTAGCTGGAGATCCTTGATTGCTCCGACCGGGAGAGTAGTTGTACAAGGGCGAGCTGTATGTCGAAGAAGCTGCTGGGATAGTAGTCGCTCGGGGGACGGGTAATGGTTTCTGGTCAAGATGTTCCTTACTGAGTGTCCTCGCACTCATTGGAGCAATAAATGGCGGTCTCCTCTCCTCGATTGGAGTAGCTGGTCGACTCTCCCATTGCTGGATCATCCTTTTTGCCGAGCCTTTCCCTCTCTTCAGATCTGGTGGTGTCCGGGGAGTCCGTGGTGAAATCTCATCGTGGTCGTCATAGTCATCTCGAGCTTGACCGGTTCTTTCAACTGGTGCGATTGAGGGAACGGGGACATGGCGGACATTGAATGGTGCTGACATCGCCGTTCTCGCTGAGGTCTTCCGGCTCATGCGAAGGGGGGAGGTAGATCTTGTCCTAGGTGTAACGACAGGGAGAGGGAGAGGTCGAGGTCGTGAGGAGGATGCTTGAACTTGCTGTTCGAATATGCTCGCTCGGTCTTTGACACTAGGTCCCCGACTAACAGCCGAGCCAGATGTATCCGAGGCATACATGGGGTCCATCGGTGTCTGTACTTCCTCTGCTCTCTCAGACACCTCAGGCATGGACTCCAGCCAACCTTGAGCTTTCTTCGGACTGCATAAGTCCGGCGAGGTCAAGGCGGTCGATGAGGTGGAAGCGTGATCCGACGATGTATAGGATGTCGGAGCTTCCGAGATGAAGGTGTTATCCGTTGGACGGGAAGTGTAGGGTGGCCGTATAGGCATGATGCCGATAATATTGTCTCAATGTTGTCGAAGTGAGACCGCTCAGCCTTGAGTGCTGCCTTGAAGAGGGCTTCAGTCTGGAGGTCGAAAACGAGAAGAAAAGACCGCCCTTGTTTTGGCTCCGCCGGCACCGACGACACTAACGAAGTCGATGTTCGATATGACAAGGACATGACGTCCAAGGTTGACATTCACTAGTTGTCGCCGCCACCACGTGAGGCGAACTTTCAGATCTCAAGGTTGTCTTACTGATGGAGCAAGTCACATCGTCTCGGACATGAACATTAGCCAGCCAGCCACTCCTGAAACCCAGTTCACGATTACGTAAAGCAACCTGTTTTACTGGATCTGGCATGACGTGGGTTTGTTCTTGCGCCGAAATTTCCGAAGCGCAACGGTTACAGTATATCTATGTGTCTTTGCACTTCACTAACTTCGTGCGACGACAAGCTCGTATGAGTCAGCGTGAGCCTGTATTTCCAAGAGGTTGTCGTATGCCGGCTGATATCTCTTAAAGCTCCAGAAGGGGTGACCGTTGTGTATGCCCCTTCCCTATTATCTCCTGCTGCTCTGATCTCCACTCGTAGTCTCGGCGCTCAGTGGGGCGACGAGGGCAAAGGAAAACTCGTCGACATCCTTGCAGCGGAGGCAGATATCTGTGCTCGATGTGCAGGTGGGAACAACGCGGGGCATACTATCGTTGTCAAGGGGGACAAAGGGGAGAAGAAGACTTATGCCTTCAACCTGCTACCTAGCGGTGAGTCGACCTGCTTGTACAGATGTTTAACTCGGTCGGCAGCTGCCCATGCTGTCCCTTATCTCTTGCGTCTCTTGTGCTGATGGTGCTGCATCAAGGCCTGATCAACCCGAAGTGTACGGCTTTCATCGGTTCTGGCGTTGTTGTCCATATCCCTTCCTTGTTCAACGAGCTGGATACTCTCGAACGGAAAGGTCAGCCGGTTCCCTCACACCTTCAAATCCATTTCTAAAAGTATGTCTAGGCCTCACATGCTCGGACCGTCTGTTCATTTCCGACCGAGCCCATCTCGTTCTCGGCTTTCACCAAATCGTCGATGGTCTCAAAGAGATAGAACTCGGCGGATCATCAATCGGTACCACCAAGAAGGGCATTGGACCAGCCTACTCGTCAAAAGCCTCTAGGTCAGGGCTGCGGGTACACCACCTGTACGATTCTAGCTTCCCAGCCAAGTTCAGGAAATTGGTCGACGGGAGGTTCAAGCGGTATGGACACTTTGAATTTGATACCGAAGGGGAAATCGAGATGTACCTGGTGAGCTACGACTCTGTCCGTCTAGCCTCGCCAGGCAGATCCCATCGGCGAGGTTGTTGGAGTTTTCTGCAACTGACAATCTTCAACAGGCCTTCGCGGATCGCCTCCGCCCGCACATCGTTGACGGTCCTACCTTTATGCACTCCGCCCTGACCTCTGGCAAACGCATACTCGTTGAAGGTGCTAACGCCCTCATGCTCGACATCGACTACGGAACTTACCCCTTTGTCACATCATCCTCAACAGCCATCGGAGGCGTCATCACCGGTCTTGGCATTCCACCGATGGCTATCAAACGGGTATTGGGTGTTGTCAAAGCTTACACCACTCGAGTTGGCGGTGGACCTTTCCCTACAGAGGATCTTGGCACTGTTGGAGAGACATTACAAGAGGTTGGAGCTGAGTTCGGAGTGGTTACGGGTCGGAGAAGAAGATGTGGATGGCTGGATCTGGTGGTGCTGAAGTACTCGACGATGATCAATGGGTATACAGCACTTAACCTCACCAAGCTTGATGTGCTGGATGGATTTGAGGAGATCAAAGTGGCTACTGGGTACAAAATCGATGGCGTCGAGATTGCTGGCTTCCCAGGTAGGTCTGATGCTCCAAATCCTTGATCAGTATTGATCTGCTCTAGCCGACTTAGATCGCCTTGCCAGGGTCGAAGTGCAATACATCACACTCCCAGGGTGGAAGACCGACATCTCCAACTGCACAAAGCTTGACCAGCTCCCGGCGAATTGTAAGAGCTACGTTCGGTTCATAGAGGATTTCTTGAGTGTGAAAGTGCAATATATCGGTGTGGGTCCTGCTCGGGAATCTACCATTACCGACTTCTAGAATGGTATGCAAGCCAAATTGATTGCTGCAGTGTGAACTCTAGAGACTATGCTGTAAGTCGAGCGATGAAGTAGGTCATTTATACAGGTAAGGCTGCTCAGCTTGCATCATCTGATCGCAATGAGCGGTAAGAAGCGCTATACAAGTGAAACACACCTCCGCATGCGCTGAAACGATGCGCGTCAAAGCTTCTTCCAGGCACAAAAAGGCGGTTGCCATATTTCTGCGTCATTCAACCCTCCTTCCGTGAATCACCCTTTGTTTCCTTCACCATCTCTTGTATTTGCACCTCAACATCAACAAAAAGCTCGCAGCGAGGTCTGCAGGTAAGTCGCGACTGTTTTGCTCGATATTGTGCTGACATTGCATATAGGCTAAGGTCTTGACGACCGCAACACATTCGTTAGTACTCGGATCGATCTACGAGGGCAGCGCCCATTCCAAACCACACCACTCCTTTCTCCTTCGTATCTCGACAATTGTATCCTTCTGCTTCGTCTTGCTATACTCGTATTAGCATCCCACATCATGTCGACCCGCTTCACCATCTTGTCACTCCTGCTCGCCACCTCTTCCGCCTTCGCACATTGCCAGATGGCATGGCCTTACCCACTGCACAGTCCGCTCAACCCATTCACGCCGGAAACGCTAAAAGGTGTGCTCAAAACACACTTCTCGCTGAAATGAGCTGAGACGTTGCAGACTACTCGATGACCAGCCCTTTAGTCACAGACGGTACCTACCCATGCAAGGTGAGTTTGCCATATCGCCGAGGTGAATCCCGCTGACACTGCCTAGGGCTTCATAAACAACCCCTCATCCGGCATGAGTGTGGTCGACACCTACTCCGCCGGCTCAACAATGAACTACACTATAGCCGGTACAGCCACTCACGGCGGCGGTTCCTGCCAAATTTCAATGTCTTACGATCTCGGCGCAACCTGGTCCGTGATCTTCAGCCAAATCGGTGGCTGCCTCATCGACGGTATGACAACCACGATCACCATCCCCACCGATGCTCCATCCGGCCAAGCACTCTTCTCATGGTCTTGGTTCAATCTCCTAGGGAATCGAGAGATGTATCAGAATTGCGCGGTTGTGACGATCACAAACGGAGGTGCGGGTTTGATGGCGGATAGATATCCGACCCCATTTGTTGCGAATGCTGGAGTGAATGAATGTGTGACGATTGAGGCTACGGCGGTGGTGTTTCCGAACCGTGGGACGAATGTTGTTTATGGAGGAAGTTATGCGAGTACGAAACCGATCACTCCGGCTGGGTTTACGGGGACCAACTGTGTTGGACCGGGAGCGAACTTAAACTCGACATCTTCGTCTACCGCCGATACCTCGGACGCACCGTCCGGCTCGTCTGCACCCTCCTCGTCCGCCGCATCCGCACCAGTCGCTGCGTTCACATCATCCGCCGTGACGGCCGTCTCGTCTGCGTCGACGACTTCGTCCGCTGCAACAGCTCATACCACACTTTGGACCGTCCCTCTCTCAAACGCTTCATCAACCCTATCCGTTGAGGACGTCAGCTCATCTTCGTCCGCGACCGCGGTGTCTGCCCAAGCTTCAAACTGCAAGAGGAGGAAGCGTTCGCATGTGGCAGGCATGGCGAAGCGACATGAGCGGCTAGTCCGACGGAGAGTAGCGGCAAGCAAGGCTCAGCATCTGAACGGTTCGAGTAGTGGAAAATGATCAGGGATTGTCACAGTGGGTTTTCGGGTGCTGAATCTCTGTCTTGCGGGCATACCTAGTTCTCCTAAGCAATGAAAGCATTGAACACTGCTGTTCTAGCGAAGCATGCATCCGAGATGCATGGTGAACAGGTATCGCCACAATCCAATGTGGGGACGGACTTTTCGTGTGTTTGGATATTTGGAGTAGCATTGCATCATCGGTATCGAGCACGAGGAGCAGCCCTCATTCTCCTACATATCCGCACCGTACAGAATTGTCCCCCAGCATGCAAATCTCCTCGGGTCCCCTCGAGGTCTGAGTTTAGAACAAGATCTGCGACACCACCCGGATCGAAATCGCGAAGAACAAGTTCCCGGTTGGTCCCGCGGTACACTGGCCGTGACAGTGATGGCATGCACGACTGCCAATCGTCGTAGCCTGCAAGATTTAGAACAGAGTCAGCCTTTTCCAAGACGCACCTTGAACCACAGCTTCTATATCCCGCACCGACAGGTCGAACCACCCATTCTGAGGGGTTTGCAGGAAGAGACGCTTGATCCTGTTCTGGGAGGATTAGTTCGTTATCAATTTATATGTTTCGTTCGTGGCATCACTCACCGGATAGGTACGGTCTTGATCACGATCTGGCTCTCCTGGGGCATAGATAGAAGCCTTTACTTCGCTGCCGAACATCGCCAACTCAAATCCCCAACCGCCCTCGCCGGCCCGGCATAGCTGCCCTCTGTGCTGCACAAGCCGAGTTGTAGTGGGATGGGCACTCAAAGCAAGCTCACTCACCTGGCCTTACGCATTGCGTGCTGCATTTCATGGCAGAACCCAATTGTCAGATGTAACACAGCTGCATTGTACGTGTGGGGACTTCGATCGCTCCGTTCCCTAGCCCGGCCGGCAGCAGTAATAAGCTGTGATATTGGTCAGCGCTCTGCATGTTTGGCTGTGACTTCATCGACTTTAGTCATAGGACCGAGCAATGGCATTGGTGGTCACGAGTAGCAGGACGAGTGCGAATGCGAAGCAAAAGACGAATGGTCCCGCTAAATCTGTGTCGTCCATGATATTCGCATCGATTCGGGATAAGGAGTGTCAGAGGACTAAACTCACGTCACGACGGACAAGGATCTCTTCCGGTACCGAGGTCTTGACGAATCCGTATGCCTTTGTGTCCGCGTTCACCAAAATCTCCCATATCCCGACCGTCCTTCCATGCCCTTTGTCGAGCCAAGACTTCTCGGTCAATACCGCCCTGCCAGGTATTGAGATCTCAAGGTTAGACGATTGGACACATCCTCGGTCGAGGATGATCGTGGCGTACGGAAAGAGCGGCATTGAAAAGGGACTCGTCGCGAACTGAAAAACATATACGTCTTGCGACGTGTATCGCCTTGCGCAAAGCATAAAGCTGGTTATCACCGTCGATAGTAGCGAGCGGGCCGTATCGTTCTCCGATGATTCTGAAGACGCTTTGCGTTTGATAAGAGCGGGACTGCTGTGGTGCGGAACAACGGTCATAAGGTCTAGAACCTCTCCTGGCGCGCCGAGAACTAGATGGTGAAGATCGCATGACGGTCGATAATCTCAGAAGGAGGACAGTATGAAAGAATGCATAAGTCACGCACAAGAGTTTCTCAGCAAATAATAAATGACCCTGCACTTCTGAGACTCATGTCACATAGCCCCACTTAGCCGAAACCTCTGTCATTTCCCACTGTCATCAGTTCAAAGCTTTGAATTCAAAATCGCAATGATTCTGCTACCTAAATGTTTCTCAGCGCACACTCCAGTGGCAAACGCCGGCAACTCACAACCAAGTCCTGCTCCGAAATACTACTCTTCTGCGCCATCTCATAGAAAGCACCCCTCGCCTTGAACAGGTTCAAAGGCGTATCAAACTCCTCAACCCTCCCATTCGCCATGACCAGAATCCTATCGTAACTCAAGATCGTCCGTAACCTATGCGCGATGCAGAGCAATGTCCTATCCTTGAACTCCTCCCGAATCGTCTGCTGTATCTTTGAGTCGGTCTATTCGCGGTCCAATCAGCAAAACAGCGAGATCGAAGTGATCGGTGACTCACCTCAACGTCTACTGACGCTGTCGCCTCGTCAAGAACAAGCACTTTCGTGCCTCGGACAAGCGCACGGGCGAGAGAGACCAGACTCCGCTCCCCGACGGACAAGTTGCCACCCTCCTCCTCAATGACAGTCTCCAGGGTGAAGCGTCGCTGACCTGTACCAGGTGTTTGCGCACCAGAAGGGATATCGCCAGATATGGACATCCACGGTGCGTTCATCGACATGCGAGGGGTGGAGTGAACGAGATGAGCCCGCTTGAGTGCCTCATACAGCTCGATATCGGTCTTGGTGTTGAAGGGGTCGATGTTGGATCGGAGAGTACCGCTAAAGAGTAGAGGATCCTGAGGGATGATGGAGATACCGGATCGGAGGTCGTTGAGGCCAATCTTTGATAGATCGACTCCATCAATCTTGATCGAACCGGAGGAAAGCTCTGCCATTCGGAATAAGGCGATCATGATGGACGATTTCCCGGCACCCGTTCGTCCGACAACGCCGATCTTCTCCGCAGCACCGAAGTTAATGGTCAGGCCCTTGAGCACGTCGGGAAGCTCCTCGCGGTACTTCATTCTCACGTTGTCGAACTCGATACGGCCCTGAGCAGGCCACTCTTTCGGCGGCTTCTCGGCTTCGACCTGGTGAGAAGCTTCCTGCTCAAGCTCGTTCGCGTAGTGCATGATTCGCTCTGCACCAACCATATCATTCTCAACCTCGGCAAGCTGCCGGACTAGCCAAGAGAATGACTGCTGAACGGTTATCATTGTTGAGAGACCAAGACCGCCCTTCGCTGCCGACACCGAATGCGAGCATACCACGATAATGGCGACGGAGAACGTGAGAAGTGATCCCAAGAAATCCAGTCGGATACCGAGCCACCGCTGGTTGATGATCGTAAGGTAGTAGGCCCTGTTTTCAACGTCCATTCGCTTGACGTTGTCCTCACAGAATCGCTCGCTTTCGCCGTAGGAACGGATGGTGGCGATACCAGAGAGCGACTCTGAGAAGTGGGAGTACAAGGAAGATCGGAGGATCGCATCGATACGCTTGAACTCTCGCGAGCTTCGGCGGTAGAACGCGGCGTTGTGTGCGTAAAGCAGGAGGACAACCACCATTGCAACGAGGAAGTAAGGTTGAACGATAGCGAGAAGGACAGTGGCCCCGATAATCGCTCCGAGGGTCTGAATAGCCATACGCATCGCATCACCGAGGGTGTTGTCAAGGGTATCAATATCCTTGGCGAATCGATTCATGATCCGGCCCAATGGTGTAGTGTCGAAGAAAGATTGCGGGGCGAACATGACTCGCCTGATGGCGTCGCGATGAAGTCGAACCGATGCAAAGTAGGTGAGCAGGGCATTGGCGAAACCCTGGAAGAACAGCGACACGGCCGAGCCAATACCCAGGCCTGCGTAGATGCCCATGTAAAATCCATCGCCGTATGGCCACTTCTGTTCCTGCCAGTAAACCAGCCAGAACGAAGTCATCACGGTGAATGCTTGGGCTGTCGTGACGGCGAGGAGGAGAAGCGGGATCATGATATGTCCCCGGCCAGCCTTGAAGTAGCTGAAATAGGTGCCCTTCTTGAGCGCACCCACACCTCTCTCCTCTGTCTGCATAAGCGAGTGTGCATTTCCCTTGGCCACCATATTCGCCCGGTCGTACTTCTTCGGCTTGGTAGCACTCTCGATAGCCTCCTGGTCGTTTTCTTCTTGTAGGTTGGCTTGATCCTCGGAGCCGAAATCGCGAATCAAACGAGCGAAAATGCCGTCGTTTTGGGCACGAAGCTCGTTCCAGGTTCCCTGCTCGGCGATCATGCCATCCTCCATCAGAATAATATTGTCGACATAAGGCAAAAAATGAAGGGCGTGAGTGACAAGAATTCGCGTCTTGCCCGATAGTGCACCGACAATCGCGTTGAAGAAGAGGGCTTTGCCGACACCAGCATCGAGAGCGGAGAGCGGGTCGTCAAGGGCAATGATATCCGCATTGAAGTAGAGCGCACGAGCCACATTCACTCGCTGCTTCTGACCTCCGGAAAGGTTGATACCCTTCTCCCCGATCTCGGTAGCATCTCCATCGTCAAGAAGCTCCAAGTCGGGTTCAAGGCATGCGTCACGAACAGCTGACCAATAGCGCTCCTCATCCCAAGGCTGACCAAATAGAATGTTTTCGCGGACCGTGGCGTTCTGGATCCAAGGTGTTTGAGCACACAGTGCGGTCGAGCCGGAAAAGGTAACCTTCCCGTCAGTCTTCCTCATCTCCCCCATGAGACCCTGGAGCAGACTCGATTTGCCTGAACCGATCGCACCGACAATGGCAGTCAAGGAGCCTCGAGGAATGGAAAGATCGACGTCCTTGATTGTGAAAATCCTCTCCTCAACGTCTTGAGGCTCGTCTCCCTCAAGACCCGGTTCAGCCTGTGTCTCTCCAGCTCCGGTTGGTCCCGCCAGACCCGCCTCGGCGTCGTGAGGTGCACCGCCTGAGATCTCGATGTGCGCTTCGTCCGCCGCCGTCACCTTCTTCTGCTTCTTGTTCCACTGCAGCCTCCTTCTCTTCTTGTTCGGCTTCGGAGTCTCCGCAACCGCAGCGAAACCGGTGATCGCCTTGGCGTACTTCCCCTTGAGCTTCTTCATCATTTTGTCATCCACTACCGGTGCCGCATCCCAGGAGAAGGAAGCCTTTTCGATCCTGACACCATCCTCCATATCCGGATGAATGCTTCGCGCTTCGGTCAGGACTTCCGCCTCGAAAACGACCTCGAGACGAGAAATCGCATTCATGGCATCGGCGGTAGCACTGAGCGTCATGGGCCAGATCATCAAGGGCATCCGCATGAGCTGGAAGAGGGTGATGACGGTGAAGATAGTGGCTGCTTGGAGACCATGGGCTGTGGCCTTGTAGGTGATGAAGGAAAGGATTGCAGCGAGAACCGGGAGCGACATAGCAAAGGCCATCATCCCGGATCGGAAAGTGAGCAGCTTTCGAACGTATTTGAGCTCGAGTGCACGAATTCCGGACAGTCGGTCGAGGAAAGGCATCTCCCATGCCATGAACTTGACGATCCGCATACCGCCGAGAATCTCTTGAAGCAGCTTTGCCCGCTTGTCGGTCCAGAGCATGCTCTTCTTCCTGACCGAGAAGAGCTGCTTCATGTTGATCATTTGCAGCGGCATGGCGATGATGAGGAATCCGATACCAGGGAGAGCTGAGTAGCCGATCTCGACAAGCAGGATGATCATGATCACGACGAATTGGACTGTCATAAGAGGTCAATGTAGGCCATATTCAAAGAGGCTAGACATACTAGGCGCTGTCCACATAACCAAGTAGAAACCGGCGGCAAAGTCGATTCGACTGGTATCGGTGGAGATGTGATTGACGATCTTCCCATTCGGAAGCTCTCCCCGAGCCTTTTGAGTGAGCCGCAATGATCGATTGTAGACCGCCGAAATGATTGCCGCTCGGGACAAGACACCAGCCGCCATTCCACCTAAGAATAGGTCAGCCCGAGTCGTACTGAATGGCTTAATATACTCACGGACGAAGAAGTGGTGAATGCCGATACTGGAGCAACCAAGCAGGCAAAACAGGCCAATAGCCATGCCGACACCTCGTCCAACCTTCGGAGCGGGCGTCCCTGTCTCCTGAGCAATCTGCCATTCAGTCGAAAACTTGATGAGCGCCTTGATCAAGAGAGGGGAAAAGGAAGTTGCGAGATCGGCGAAAATCTTGAAGAGAGCACCCATCCAAAAGCGGCGGCCAAACGTATCGTTCAAAGCCCAGACAAGAGCCGCTTTCTTCTTCCCGTGCTTTATCCTGAAGTCGTGCTCCCTTTTCTCCTGGTGAGGGAGCAACGGGTACATCCAACGCTGAGGCCAAGGGAGAGGAGTGGTGGGATCGGCGAGCCTGTCATTGTATGCTTTTGCCGTTATCACTCGAGCATCAAAGGAGGAGGCGAGGTTGTCGGCAAGAAGTTTCGATGACCGCCCATCATCCATCTTCCAGAGATCGGTAGGTTGGAGCGGACGGACTGAACCGAGAGCCATCATGGGGCTGATCCAGTTGAAGAACAGAATGGAGAAGAAGGAAGCGGTAACTTCGGGGGTGACAGGGGGATCGTCAAGAGAGAGGGGTGCTGGATGGGGACCGTATTTAGGTTTTATGAAGGGTAAAGAATGTCGCCTAACATGCGGTCAGCTCTGCATCCATGACAATACGAATAAGGGATAAGTTGGAGCACATCTAAGCAGGTAGTTGCCAGGCAGAACAAGGATTAGCGTGTCTGCAGACTAGCCATCGGCCGCCACCCCTCTATGACATAAATGTTGAGAAAGGGGGGGGGGGAAGCATTACAGGAAGTGGTGTTGTGAAGTGGAAGATGAATACGTACCATCTTGGTTGAGTGTATGGCCCGCCGGACAGCTCCTTGATCAACTCCTTCCCACTCTTCTGCTCAACGATGACCTGAACCTTCCGCTTCCCCTCCTCAAAATCAATATCGACAAATCCCTTGTCGATGTACGCTTCATTCGATGATCCCCCAGACTTCTCGTTGTACTCCTGCTTGGGCGAAGCACTCTTCTTCAAATCCTTATCGTCGTCGCCTCCCACTTGGGTAGATGCGCTATGTTCCGACGCAGGAGCGCGAAGGTCCACCTGGGTGGCGTTGGGATCGACGTGTAGACTGGATGATGAAGAGGCGTCACGGTGAGTGGGTAAGAGAGAAGACATGATTCGTAAGCTTTCGATGTTACGCGATGGGATCGAGATGATTCGAGATCGACAAAAGTATGAAGCCCAGTCAACAGGCTGGCTTTCTTTTTCTTCTAGTCTTCGCTCTTGTCCGTCGTCCGCTTCTCTCGCTCAAAGCTGCGAGCGAGCAAGCGTTTTTATCCAAAAGACAAAAAAGAAGTATATACGAGGGTTAAGATGAAAGAAGAAGATCGCTGAAGGCGGGCTCTATCCTTTTTCGTCAGCGTGATCCAGTGAAGAGTACGCGGTCAAATCCGACGCCGCAGGCTCTGGCTCGGTTGCCCGAACCTTTTCGCCTCTCGGCTGAATCCATAACTCGGTTTTTATAGAAGCCAGGAATGCTTCCGAGACGCTTTTCTTCTTCGCGGAAGTTGATGATGCATTGCACGCTTTCTCCACTCACGTTGAGCGGATGGAACAGATTTAAAAAACTGGCGGCTCATCCCCAACCCCTACCAAGCGACAGTATGTCAGTGCCATATGCCGGGCTCCTTCGGTCCACTCGATAAGGTTACCTTTGATGGATTTTCTACCTGTTTTAGCCTGTTTCTACGCCTGTGTAGCCTAGATCGCGATGCCCGTAATGTCCATCTCAACTGCCATACGTTCATCGCGGGAAAACCGCCGCTGTATCTCAGATAGGTGACCCTTCAACGTGCTTGATCAACCAACTTGACAACATTCCTTTAGAAATCCGAGCGGTTCATTCAACGTTGTCCGCGAAAACGGTAATAAGAGCCATTTAACCACGAACTCCTCTTTTTTCTTTTGACGACCTCTAACGATCTGTTATATAACGAACTCACACTGCTTCAGACGACATTTCAAGACGTTCCTCGTTACACCCAAGACCGCTCGCTCAGCTTTACCTCAAAGATACCAGTGGTTACCTTCACCTCAGCCGAGTAGATCGTCACTCAACGCTAGGCATCCCCTCTTAATTGGCGAGTATCTTAATATCCCGACAGCTACATCGCTTACAATACCAGCTGGGTCGTCCGCGTCGGACTCACCTCATTCCCTTCCGGACCCACCTCGATCCCCTTACGACCTTCACGAGAAATTACTCTAACGACAACCTTCACGACCTCGACAGCTATAACACCCGTCCTAATCAACATTCACTCGTTTCACCATCACGTCAACAGCCTCGATACCCCTTGACCACAATCACGACCCATCATGTCCCTATCCAAGCTCTTCTCATCCAATCACATCAGGCACTCTTACTACCTTCAACCGACATCCGACGACATCGCTCCGCCCAGCAGCTTCGCTCGTTCGTCTGGCACAGCTTTCAAGAATTCGCTTCGGAAGATACCATCATCTCTGTTCTCAATGGGTGAAGGAGCAGGAAAGGAGAAGGATGCTGCCAAAGATCTCGATCATAACGGCGGTCGCAAGCCAAAGACAAGAACCCGCAAGGTGCTTGGAGAGATCCTCAACTGGGGCAACATCCCGAAAACCAAGGCTCCTCCGCCTAAAGTATCCGCTCCTCAAACTCTGAAACCGTCAGGCGTCTCGTATCCTACTCGTCCTTTCGTCACCTCGCAGATCAGCCGTCCTGAGCCGGCTCCCGAGCCGGTGCGTGCCGTCCCCCTTCCTGTCCCTTTCAGAGAGTCAAAAACGGTCCTTAAGAAGCCCTCGACCAAGCAGATCCACTCTCAACCTACTCGCACCGCCCTCACTACTTCACTCCAGCCCAGTTCGGCGAGTACTACCGAAACTATCCGCCGGCCAAGCATGGGTGCGGACCCATTCCACCGCCGGAGGGAAGGAGCCGAGGTCGTCGAGCACGTCGTGCGACACGGTATCACTCGGTCTTCGGATGGAAAGAGGAGTGTATCAAGCAGGGCGACTTCAGCGAGAACGTCTGGGTCTGACAGGGTTGAATCAGCCCCCATAGAGGCAAAGTGAGCCGACCTTGGCTTTCAATTATAGAAAGATATTGATGCAATTGGTATAGAACATCCATTCAGACGCTCAGTCTTTCCACTGCGCATGATGGTTCACCACAGAAGCGCGATGTTTCCGCTCCATTGCCATCCAGAGCCGTTCTCATCACACTTCCGAAACGCACTGCATCGCTAGGACGAGTCCTTGAGAGGCCCGATCCTGTTCAACCTACCGATACTACACATACTACACGGATGCCACTGTCAGTCTCAGCCACGGCACCCGTCTCAGCGCCGATCGAGCCTACGGCAAATATGAAGACCATCAAGAAGGAGAAGACCAAGTCGAAGGTGTGGGGTGTGCTCCTCCGAGGGAAGTCGAAGAGGAATAAAGTGGAAGCTCAGAACGAGCAGGGAACGACCGCAGTTCCTATCAAGCGTGCGCCTCGTCTTGCTGATCCGACTGAGTATTGATTTACGTCTGCATATAGGTACTGGCCAATCTCACTCGATGCTGGAAAAACCCCAAAAATCCGTACTCCAAGCCAACATCTCCTCCGGCTCCACCTCAAAGCCCTCCAGTCGTCCCCGGCCGCCAGCCCTGCATATCACGAAGCCGTCCATCGACCACCGCGACGCCCGAGCTCCACCGAGCGCATTCACGATGACATCCATACCTTCGACCGCTCAAACCATTATATCGAGTTCGGATATCCACTCCAGCTCGTTCCGGACTGCGCTTCAGAGCGCCTCTTCAGCGGATTACGCTGCCACTCAAGCACGAGATGATGCGGTGTTTGCGGGAGACTGCAAGGCCAGGGAGGAAGAGCAGGAGTCAAAGCCTGTCACCAACGGTGTCAAGGCCTACAAGGGAGTCCCGAAACGCAAGAGCCTTTCAGGACTGTTCGGGTTGAATCTCAAGAAAAGCCTCGACAATGTACGAAGCTCGTCCGCCCTAGCTGTGCTGGCTTCGAATCCCTTTCCTATCACCTGGGACAATATGGACAAGCCGGATGTTCAGCCAATTCTGGGGCCAGTGTCGGAAGGAAGGAGCAAGAACGCATCGCCTCCGCTTCCTCAGCTTCAAGCTTCACTGCCCTACAAGAGCCGTTTCGGCGACGAAGTTACGCGATGTGATGTCCAGACAAGCACAGCCGACGGTGAGTGTGACCACGCTTCTGCCTTAACTGACGCTTCCTAGCCGGTCTTCACCTTGTCAGATCCGCTACGGACAAGCTGTCAACTCTCATCTCCAGCTTTGACTTCTCACCCGCCTCCACTGCTTCCCCTGGCCCCCGACACTCGTTTACGACATCGTCATCGCTCACTTCCCTCAAGAATGAGTTGAACAGCAGCCCCACTCCGATGCGCCGCATTCAGTCCGCCATGCTCTCCGCGAAACCGCAGAAAAGCCCAGCGAAGGCGGCTGATACCAAGATCAGTCCTCTCAAGCTCGCTCTCCGCCGTGCGCAACAGGCAGCAGACGAGCGCAACAAGACGATCACAGTCCCGCTCAATCAGACAGCATCGAATACCAGTTTGATCCGGAACGGGATGCGGAACATCTTCGCACCTCGCTTTCCCGCTCAGTCGGTCCCTGTACCTCGTCAGAACACTTGTGTCCAAGCAGTCAATGGTCGAACGGCGATATCGATCTCTTCCGCGAAGTTCGGTGGCGCAAACGAGCCTACAGATATCCCCAAAGACCTGCTGCGTGCAGTTATTTTCAGCTCTAACAGCAAATCTACTCGAGTAGTGTCACCACCTTCGACAAGCCCGCCCTTCCTCGACCTTCCAGTTCCGCCTCCTATGGACCGCGTCCTTCTCCGAACGCCACAACGTAAAGCTCCTGCCATCTCCTTGCCACCGGTGCCAGATGTCCCGACACAGCGCGCGATTGGCGAGATGATCAGCTCGACACCACCTCGCATCGCCTTCGACCTCTCGTCAGAGAAAGGCGCGCGGAACTTGATTTTTAGTGACGAACTCACGCCTGGTACAAAGGAGCGACGTCAGTCATTCGACTTCACCAGCGAGTATGCCAAGCTCGATCGAGGCGATCAGCGGACTTCGTTTGTGGAAGCGCTTCAGCGGGTGGTATCGATGGAGATGCTATCCACGCAAGCTGTGCCTCGGCTGGAACTGGCTCCCGTCCTGGCAACCACGTCATTGGCGATCCACGAAGCCACAAGGTTGTTGTCCGAGGTTCAGTATTCGGCATATCAATACGCACCCGAAAGAGGGCGGTCCGAGGAGGAAGAGCCATCTTCGGCTGGCACCATTCGTAACCGCCCTGTCCCGTTCCAAGGGGAGCTCGCCTTCCAATCACGCATATCGAAAGCAAGGGAAGCGCACGGACAAGGCTTCTCCCTTTCCGCTCCACCTTGCGAGCTTGCTTTCCTCGCACCTGTCCAACCGAAGCGTCGCGGTCACAAGCGCGGCGAATCTGGTCTCAGTATCGCTACAATGTCGAGCCTTGGTGATCTGGTTGATACGAGTATCAGAGGGGACTTTACGAACTACTTCGATATCGACTTTGCAGAGCATCTGAAGCGGCTTTCCGTCATGACGACTGACTCCGTTGATGCGGCTTCCGACATATGCGGTTTGGCATCCGAGGCATCCGAGACGCAGGCTTCAAGTCAGCATGTCGACGCTACCAATCCTCGAGCACCTACTCGACGAGCACTCCGCCGTCGTAGCCCGTCCATCCAATCAGCCGACTCGATCGATGCTTTGCTACTGTGTACAATTCGCGACGGTCCACCGGTCAGCATGCGCAACAACAGGAGATCTTCCTACATCAGCTGCCACAGACGCAGCGGATCGAAAGACAGCGGGTTCGGGCGTCCAGACTGGGCTGCACAGGGGCGTCACTCTTCATCCGGCAGCGTGACCTCCTTTCACTCGGCCGCGTACCCAGGCCGTCCGGCTCTTGGAGAGCGGATGTTCCAGCTCGATGCAGGTATTAAGCTCAGCTCCATCGCCGGTTCTCCACCCGATGAGCGTGCCTCCGCCTCACACAAACGGCAAAGGTCAGAAGATTCGCTGCTTGACGAATCAGAAGCCGCCTTCATAAGCTTAATCAATTCGCCCGTTGCACATCAGGATAGTCATGTCAAGACGCCTTCGATCGGGTCCAACTCAGTGTTCGAGAGCGATGGGTCAAATCTGGATCACTCATTTTGGATCAAGGGTCCGGAACCGGCTTCGATGATCAGCACCTCTTTTATCTCGGGCTCTCCGCTGGCCACTCGCTTCAATGCAGCGAGATACTCTTCGCAAGTGAACACACCGGGTGTTCGAGGCGAGGAAACCTGTCAGCAGGGCGAGGGTGAGAGTATCACAATGATAAGTAAGGCCGTCCGATCCCATGCTGGAATGCCCAGCTTATCCCGCTGCACAGGTCCCGGTCAGACACCGCAGCTCAACGAACGGCAGCTCCCCAACTCCTCTGTCGTCCGTTCTCAGAAACCGCGGTCGGCTCCACGTCGTCGGCCTGTCACCCTCGTCTTCTCGGATCACCCGAGCGAGACGCCCGGACTCAGCTCTCCTTCCGCCTCAGAAACGTCCAGTCGTATTTCTTTGGAGACTCGATTCTCTGACTCCTCCTCTATCTTCGATGCGAGGCGTAACCGTCCGTATGCAGCAGGACACTATCGCCAGAAGTCATCTGCAGGCGTCAAGTTGCACGCTACTATCCGCGAAGAGCCTTCGACCGTGACTCTCCGCCCAACGAAGATATCCACGAGCCCAAAGTGCGTACCGGCTGAGCCCAAGATCGTCAGCTGGGACGCGGATCAGCTAGAAGAAGGAAGTATGCACACCCTGAAGTCCTGGCTCGAATGGCAGCGGGAAGCTGGAGACGAGTATCAGAAAGTCAAGGACGAATGGGTCGACAGCGAAGAATCAAAGCATGCCGTTGCAGGTCAGTCGTATATCTCTCGCGGCTTGGAGACGCTGATGCATTTAGCAGAGTTCAAGATGCCCATGACTACTCAACAGATCTCAGACTTCCTCGCCGCCTCAAGTGAGTCGTACAAACCCCTCGACGAGCTTCCTCTCGGCCGCATCGTGCACCGTCGCAAATCCTCCCTCAGCGATACCCGCCTCCTCACTTCGCCCTACGGTCTACCACTCCTCAAACCGCCACAAGCATACAAGCCAAAGACATCTCTCATCACCAAGTTCGAGCGCACAAACTCCACAAACTCGTCCAACTTCTTCTTCTTTGCGGAAGATCTGCCCATCTCTGCTCCGACACCGGTCTCCGCTGTCTTTGCACCTTTCGCGAGGGAGCATCCCCCATCACCGCCGCCAACCATCGCCGCCTTCGTCCCATTCACCCCATTCCAGCCGATGCTCGACGCGAACAACTCACAAGACCAGGCGGATCAAGAGGGGGACAAGGAGAAGGATGAGATGAGGCGGTCGAGGGTGACCTCAAATGCCAGGAGACAAGCTCTTGGGTGGGGCCGAAGAAGGAACTCGGACGGACCGACCAAGGTGCAAGAAGCCGTAAAGAAGATCGATAATGCTGCTTTTGTGCCGGCGAACAAGGATGCTCCGGTTCCTCGTGTGATCGCGAAGAAGGACAGGGAGAATGTACCGCATGCTTCGTTAGTACCGCACCGTAGCCGGAGTAGGACTATAGCTGATGATGATTCATCATAGCCGCCCCAATCGCAAGCAAGCCAAGCCGGCTCGTAGTATTGCAGCCAGAGGAGCGAACAGCCAAGCCCGCGGTCTAAGAGTATGAGCAGTCCAACCAGAGCCGTCTGGCATGATTTTGGGCTTTGGTCGATGCCGTCATTTCTCTGATACATCTTGCGAACAATTTCAATTAATCTTCATCACTCGGACTGGATTCCGTCTTTTCTGTGTCTATATTTCCTGGTATATGCATGCTGGTATGAGCTTTTGCGAAGTATCAGGGCGAATACTTGATGTCGTGTTATTGCTAGCGGAAGTTGAGCTTGATCAGGAAGAGGAGGATGTTCATCGACACATGGACGGATGCCCAGCCTGAGTCAACATTGGCGGTGTGAATACAGGTGGCAACGAAAGACTGACCACAGGCTGGAACTAGTCAAAGGCCTCCGGTCAGCTAGTGAAAGTTGGCAGCGGAAGGTCACTTACCAAGCTCTGGATACTCCCTCATCTCGTCCAAGCCGATCTCGGAAACGTCCACCTTGAAAGCGAACGCCATGACCCGACGAGCCACGAAGGAGCTGATCAGCTCGGAGCCCTGCGTCCTGTGAGCTCGCTGGCTATATGATCAAGGCGTTCACGTACCCAGATCGCGCATGAAGCAGTGAACGTCAAGGGGAAGGTATAAGGGTCTTCGGGGGTGGGAGAAAACCGGAAGAATGGATACATCTCTGACGTTCTGTTCAGCTAGACCAGTAGTTGTGGTACTGACGAGAATTCGGCCCGAAGTGCAAGATCGTCAACCATCCTGAAATCGAAAGAACGAGTCAGCGGGAGTCTACAGTTAGGATTGCACTAACCCAAAAAGCCCACCATCGTGACATTCTGCGCCAAGCCGCGTAAGTAGAAGGCAGTGGCGATATTGTCAACGTGGTCCTCGTATGAATGAGGGTATCCGATGATAAACTGAAGGAGTCGGTACCAAATCTTCGTCATCTGCAAGGGGAAGACTCCGACGACCAGTGCTGAGGAAAGAAGCTGGACAGTAGCAAACTGCGACGGGGATCGCAGCCGAGCGAACTAGGCCGATTGAGCCCTGAAACCCGAGGTGCCGGAGAAGACTTACCAGGTTTCGGTAGAAGACGTGGTAGACGACCTGGAAGAACAGCTTGTAGAGGAAGAGGAGGGCCCGGCTGCGGACCTTGCCGGCGAGGATGTATAAGGAGACCTGCGCGAGGAGCTGGACAGCTGAACCCAGGCTGGTCAGCGATATCATTTCAATTAATTGCATATGTACTGATGACCCAAGAGTACACCCAAGTACCGGCATCCAGGGAGGTATGCGGTAATGTTGACAAGAACAGGCTGGCATACGCTGCGAAACAGTCAGCTCGACCAAGGGGCAAAGGATACTACTCACCTTGACCGGCGAGGAGCGAGAAGCAGGCGATTCCTAGGCACGTCATGAACCAAAGGAATCTTCGCCAGGATGCTGGAATCCTTCTTGAGAATCCATCGCCTACGAAGCTGCTCGTTGCATTGTAAGTACATATCACAAGGTTGATCGGAATCCACCCACGTCTGCGATACCGTCGGTACAGCATTCCGATAGGTATGCCGCTTATCCCGCTTGAGCTTCGAGAAGCAAGCGATCGCTGGCATGAGCATGGCAACGAAGCTCAATACAACCCAAAAGGCTGTACTTCTCGTCAGCACAGCGTACCCAACCCCGACCAGATGCAACTAAGTCTTTCTCTCCCAGTCAGTATCATGAGATGGGTCACGGGACTGCCATCTTTGTCGGAGATGGAAGAGGTCGAGATGATGTGCCGCTAGCCCGATGAGGAGCGTCGTTCCCCAAGAGAGGGCGTAGCTGATCTTCCCGCCTAGAGCCGAGGGCCACCAGTCTGTGCTGACATCAACAACGCTTAGGTAGGTTGCAAGGATAAGCTCACTCAAACGATAGAGGGAGAAGAGGTTTGTGATGAAGAAGAGAGCGACTGCCAGATACATCCTGGTAACCTCATCAGTTTCCCCTGAACAGGCATTGATGCTGCACACACCCATAATACCTAGACTTTAATCAGCTTAGACCCAGCTCATCGTCGAGTCCTACTCACCAGAACAAGAAGAAGTAGAAATTCACATCGAGCGGTAGTACCTCTATTCCACCTCTCCCCCCCTCAGTCTCGTGCAAGGCACCCTCCTTCGGTCGTTTAGGCCAAGCAGGTATATCTGGAAACGGATCATCCTTGTAAGGGTCGGAAACGGGAAATGGGATGGCTACCCAAACCCATACCTATCCTATTTCAGCTCAACGGACGATATCCTGTACAATGGTAGGAAGCAGGACATACTGCGAGACAAGGCAGGATGACCAGGACGAGGTGTCTCTTCCAGAATGAACTCAACCACCTATCCACCGTCTTCCCCCTAGGCTATCAACCCAATTCTCCTTCAGGTAAGACCGCACAGGTGAGAGCAAAGACACAAACTCGGAAAAACATCCTTGTCCACGACGTATCCTCCTCCTCCATCTCCGCCAAACTCTGCCTTCTCGCCGCTCTCCGCTGTCGAGCTGAAGAAGGGGGAGCATCTCGACCTTGAAGCTTAGAGGGAAGACCGAGGCCAGGTGTACGCACTTGGGAAGGAGTGGTAGGGAGCGTTGGCCGTGACCGTGTCTTACGAGGGGATTGAGTACGATCTATTGTTGAAATTAGCTCAACGAGCTACGTGAGCTTGTGATATCAAACCCCATAGCTTGTCTTGAGCCCGTTCAGATCCCTTCGACAACGGCGTAAACATGGTCTCACGCCGAGCTCCAAAACTTCAGCAATCTCACCGCATCCCGGCGATTGACTTCAACGTCGAGCGAGGATTCCGTTTGCCGGTTGCAATCGAGCTACTAGGAAGGTGATGCCGGACAAAGCACAGTGGAAAGGAGCCATCTGAAACACGCGTCTCCGATAACTGGTAAATGCTCCCGGTTTCATCGGATCCCGCCCTGGTATTCTCCTCACACCTCCTTACGAGTACAGTGTATTGGCACAGAACAGACGATCGGCACTCCTCCAGCCCGATAGACAGTAATCACCACGGAAGACAGGCAATCCGGCATGACGATCAAAAAGATAGAGTGAAGGTGACCATCAACCTGCTATTATCACATCCCTCAAGAAGCCTTGGAAGATAATGTAAACGCATCTACTTCCCCCTGCATTTCGGTCTGTGGGTTCCGGGGTTCCGGGGGTCTCTGGGCTCTGCTGCTCCCTAATGCCTGTTCAGACGACGTTCAAGTGAGACGAGATTGAGGCGAGACGAGAAGGGTTCTCAATTATCGTCGCTCACTGATAGACAATGCATCTTTTCCTGCCCAAAGCTATAACAGCGTCTAGTATACCATCGAAGACATATCTGCCCGCAGCCGGTTGTAGTCCAATAGCCCCTCTGTCCGCCCAATAGCTGCTAATGCGAACTGCGAAAAAACTCGATCAGTACGGTTCGAACCCTCGATACTCGGCACCCACGTCTTTATCCCAGAGATACTTTTGCGCAACCCGTTTGATCTCCTCTGGGTTGACAAGGTCAATATGCCGCTCGATCTCCTTGGGAGTCTGCCTCTTCCCCGTAGTCACCATTTGTCGTCCAATCTGCCCGAAGCTTCAGTCTCTCTCATTGCGGTACGGTCTACGGTTCAGACTCACGTCATCCGCAATCAAGCTCGTCCCATCTAAGCCCAACAACAATGCCGCCTTGGTTTGCGATTTCGCTCGCTCGACCTCGGCAGAAGTAGGGGAAATTGACATCCGGGTCCATTCGCGGAGAGTAAAGTGGACGAGGTCATCAATGTTCATCAGACTGTAACCTCATTAGATGCGACCTTTCAGGATGATATTTCGCTCACTTCTCGGAGACCATGTAGATACCCCACAAACCGGTGTCGGAGTAACTAGTCGAGAAGGACATGTAGGAATTGGCGAGATTGTTGCTGGAGATAATATGGCTGAGCTTCGAGCTGAGCAAAGGGGAAGCACCAAGTCCTCGATCCCAGTTGCCAAAGATACTGGACATGACAAGCATTGGCCAGTAATCCGGACTTCTCCATCCTACCCCCTCAACAGCGATAGCGAAATTTATCGTAGGCATGGTATCGTCTCGGATACGAATCTCAGCGCCTGAAAAGACGGTGGTTTGTCGGGATTGGCCGCCCAGAGGGATGGGGTTCTGGGAAACGGGAAGGGAGGAGAAGTTCTTCTCTGCGAGTTTGACGAGGGCGTCATGATCCACTGATCCAGCACCGACGAGACACATCCGGTCGGCGGTATAGTTCTTTTTGATGAAGTCCGACAGGTTATCCCGGGTCATGCTTCGGATGTGTTCTTCCGGGCCGAGGATAGTGTTACCAAGGGGTTGACCTAGAAGAGATCAGCACATCCCCTTCGGTAATTTCTTCCTACGACAAAGATCTACCCTCGAAGGCGACAGCATGCAGCTGATCAAATATCAACTCGACGATGTCCTTGTTCACCTCCTCCGTCTCCCTCAAAATCACATCCTTCTCCCGGTCAACAGCACTCGCATCGAGCTTCGAGTTCTGAGTGATATCCGCGATGATCTCCACCATCTTCGGCAGGTCATGGTCGAAGGCTCTGGCGGTGAAGGCGGTCTGTTCTCTAGAGGTGTATGCGTTCAAGGATGCACCGAGATTTTCAACCTGTAGTTCTAGGTCGTTTTGCGACCGGGCCTTGGTACCCTTGAAGGAGAGATGCTAGATTGTCATCAACTCCAAAAACCAGGGCTTAGAGTTGCGCAATTGTTCACCTCTAAGAAGTGCGCCGCTCCGCTCGCATACGTCTGATCCGCTCGTGACCCCGCATCAATGAATAACCCAACCGTCGACGACGACATCCCCGGGATAGTCTCGGTAGAGATAGACAACCCATTGGAAAGCACTGAAGTGACGGTGACGGGGTCGGTATATCTCGCTGCGGAACCGCTTCCACTGCTGGGGTTGTCATGGTTACCGGAAGCTCGAAAATCGGCGTAGGAGCGGGCGAGGGGAAGGAGAATCTGAGAAGCGACGTCAGCGAAACAGGTGGAGGAGGTAGGTGAGAGGCTTACGGGTTTACGAAGATTGCGGACCACTGGGACAGGTGGACGGACCAGAGCCCGCGAGAGGACGCGGGAGGCCGACATAGCGGAGAGCTGAGGGTGTGGGAAAGGCCAACGAGCAGTCCTGTTGAGCAGTGACGCCGAAGCAGTAGCAGCTAGGAGCAAACCGGTGTGTGAACGCATAAAATTGCCGAAACATCCGCTGCGTGGCGTTCCGATATCGACGCGTTTTTAAAGCGATAGTCACCAACGAGAAGAATCAATCTCACCGAGGTCTTTTCTACCTGTACGGCGAAGGAGACGTCCAAAACAGCACTCCCTTCCCCGACGCCCTCGCCATGTCCTCCCACCTTTTCCAACAAAACGGCTACCCAACCCAACCCTACTCCTCCGAACCTCTAGCTTTCTTCGGCGGCCCCTCAACCTCCTCAGCAACGCCCTACTATGCTGGTTCTCGATCATCCCTCGAAGGGAACATGGGAGGCAGTAAATCTTCTTCGTCATACGCGACGGGGAATATGACACCCGGTGGGCGGATAGGGGGGATGATGAGTGGTGAAGGGAGGTGGTGGGAAGCTTTTGGGACTGGTGGCTTCGAAGGGGAACCGAGTTTGATGGAGGGTGGGTCGGAACCCCCTCTACCTTTGAAATAGATGCTTATTGACGCTGGAACTCACGTAGAGCTTGGGATCAACCCTTCACATATCGTTCAGAAGAGTTTGACAGTGCTCAACCCCCTATCACGAGTCGATGCAAACATAATGGACGACGCAGATTTAGCCGGACCGTTCGTCTTTTGCTTCGCATTCGCCTTCGTTCTCCTCCTCGTGAGTCAGCACCCCTCCGCTAAACGTCCTCAACATCCAGTTGACTTACCCGGACCAGTCTGGGAAACCCCAATTCTCTTACATCTACGGCGTCGGTCTCCTCGGTACAACAGCAATCTACCTTCTCCTAAATCTAATGTCCGAAACCGGAATCGACGCTTATCGAACCGCCTCAGTTCTCGGATACTGCCTAATCCCAATGGTCGGTCTCGGTGGAGTAGGTATGGGTGTTGGGATAGATCATCCCTTAGGATACCTGATGAGTATAATCTCCATTGTTTGGTGTACACATTCGGCGAGTTCGATCTTCGTGGCGGTATTGCGGATGGATCATCAGAGGTTGTTGGTTGCGTACCCGGTGGGATTGTTATATGGGTGTTTTGCGCTGTTGAGTATATTCAATGTGAAGAAGTAAGCTTGGCGCGGCATGGCATCGAATGGCATCGCACGGCATTGACACAGGCCTGAATTTTTCATCCTGAGCTCACGTTGAGGTCAAGCTGTCGGATGCTGAAAGAATGCTCTCAGAGCTCGGGCTCGACGATCATAGTGCATGCCGACTCGTCAATACAGCCCCGCCCACTCATCCTGTTTCCCTCTCAAACCCTTACTTTCCATCTCCGCCAAAATCTCCGCGCTCGGTATGGACACCGAAGGCTTCGGCGCCGGTAAGAGCGAAGCGTAAGGCGCTAGCATCGCATTGAACTCCGCGTCGGAGGACAAAGGTAATTGTGTGGGAGCTGACGAATCATCAACGTGCGATGCTGACTTCTCATGTGCACTCACTGTGCTGGATGATGGGTATGGCCGGTTCTGTCGCCCGCGACATCCCAGCCAATATCAATCGCCTCAAGCCGGGTCCGTCCAGCGGTTTCCCCGGCTGTGCAGGCTTCGCCTCCCCACTCGAGCTGGCTGTCTTCGTCTGCATCCCGTCGTCAGCAAGTCAGTCTTGCCCATGAGATTTGGCTCACCTCGCTAGCCCGCTTTCCACTAGGACCCATGATGTCCAGACACAGCTTCTGCGCCGAACCATAGGGATTACTGATTTGCCCAGTAGCCAGCAGTACATCCCCCTTGGTGAGCATCCCATGTCTCCCTGTCCCCTTCAGCTTCGAGATCTGCTCGGTCGAAAGGGACGATTCCAACAATCTGAGCGTCAATCAGCTCCAGTCCTAGTATTCGCTGGATGTGAAGCTGGGGTGACTCACAATCTCGCAACACTCGGGAAAAGTGGTTGAGGATGCCTAATCTCTTTATGTCCACCACCAGCCTTCTCCTGCTCAGCACCCTTCCCCTCTGTAGACCCAGGACTCCCCAGAGCAGAAGGAGCAGAGCTTGACTCCGCCTTCTTCTCCTCTTTCTTCGGCTCGGGAGCTGTTGACTTCTCCTCTTTAGCCTCGATTTTCCGCTCGGGTTCCTGCTTTGACTCGGATTCAAGTGGTTTCGAGCTAGATGATCCCTCCGGACCTAGGTTGGATGGTAGATCGATGGACGATAGGTCGTCCCCTTCTTCCGCTAACATGGCTATGACTTGTCCAACGGGTATCTTCGAAGAACCCGCTTCCGCCTGAAGTCGATCAGCGTTCCAGCCTCGTTAGCTTTGTGAGGGGACAGACTATAATCTTCCCCATTATCCCATCATCCTGCGCTTCGACATCAATCGTAGCCTTATCCGTCTCCTATCCGTCACATCAGCTCGTGAACCTCTTCAAACCAGCTGTAGCTAGCTGTATGAAGAAGGACCAACTATTTCAAGCAGGACATCCCCAGTAGCAAAAGTGTCCCCCTCTTTCTGCTTCCATCCCGCTATACCACCCTCCGTCATAGTTGGCGACATCGCAGGCATCCGGAGAGCGGTACTTGCATAGCGGACATTCCGGAGGCGAGGAGCTGTATGCCCAACATCAGCATGCGCTCGAACTGTACCCATCTAGCTTGAATCTTAGCCTCTAAGGGAAATTGTGCTCACATTGGCGGTATGAAGCTTGTCGTAGAGCTGTGATAGCTCTGGCGCCTTTCATGCTAGTGGGAGGACTAAGCAAAATGCAGGATGGTTTGCGAAACCAGTTGGAATGCGCAACACGGAACTTGGGGACGGGATTCGTTTCAGGCACGACGGATAATCTACAGTAGCAAAGTGATCCCGTTGCCGACGGATATCTATGAAGGCCAGGTTGTCGAGCAACATGGTGAGGAAGCTGAGCTGAGGTGTGCATACTAAACTTGTCATGATATACCATCCCGATCCCGGAAGAAGATCAATAACCCTTCGTATACTGTCCAAGCTATTGCGCTCGAGGCGGCTTTGCGAGATACTCGCAACACCGAGCCGGAGAAGAAGCCTGAGAAGCCTCGGTCCTGCGACTCGTCAGCCAGCTGCAAACGGACATGTACAGCAGAGCTCGGAGTGAGGCATCTCTAGCCTCAGCCTTACTCACCGAGTAGATTCTAGCGATCGCTTTCCGTAAGGTAGGATGTTCGATGGGATTGACCTGCATACGTGTCTGCGTGGGGTCTGTCAGCTGGAGTGAATTCAAGCTAGATAAAAGATCATACCTTGACGCAATCCGCTGGAGAAGTCACGATGGTCGCAGCAACTGCTGCCATAGCTCCTGTACCCTGATTCAGCTCTAATCGGCTGTAGGACAATTGTGGAGCTCACCTGATACTGAATACAACACAGCGTTCGGTACACCCCATTCCGGCTTCAAGAGTCTCGCTATTTCCATGCCAAATCATCACCTTATCCAGACTGTAGATCAACACGTACCTCCCAGATCCTTCCCCTTCTCATAGAAAACCATCGATGTCCCAGCATAAGGTGCATCCCTAGCAGCTGTAGCCATGAACCCCTGAAACAGTCCCCTAAGTCCATGTGTCTTCACCAATGATCTCAGCGCTCCGATGACCGAGTGATACTCGTTATACCGGCTACTCTTCATATCTTGTTTAGCTGCTAAGCTTGACGGATCGAGGGAAGGGGACAAACTTCATAGCGGGCTTTAACGACTGTTATGGGGTTTAGGATGAAGCCTACGGATGTTCGGGCGATGGCTCCGGCGATGAGATTTCCGGTCGAGGAAAGGCGTACGAGGGTTGTGGAGCGAGGCGAGGAAGAGAATGAAGATGAAGGGGATGAAGAAGAGGGTGAGGAAAAGGGTCGGGTAGGTCGAGCGGGTGTAGCGAAGTACGGAATAACGGATAGGCGGGTACGAAGCGAGGAGAGGGTGTAGAAGTATAGTGCTACGCCGGGGACGTTACTGGACGGTGCAAGATGAGCTATAATAGCGTGAGCTATTTGTTTGGACGTACCGTACGACTGTCGGTACTGTTCCGCGCCATAGGCCTCGGAGTCCGTCATCTCGCAACACCTCCCTCAGAACGGGTCCAAGCCGCCGCCTAGGAGGTCCGATCAGCTAGCACACATGTGAGTCAAAATGAGAAGAGTATCGTACCGCTTGACCCCATGTCCCTTCCCACCCTGCTGCAACCTCGTCTTCAATAAATCCAGCGGTTGAAGACATATCGCGGAGCTGAAACCAGATACAGCTCCAGCAGCGAGATGCCTTGTCGCTTTCGAACCCGGTCTACTGCTCGGACCAGCGACGGTTACGGAGCCGCTCATCCAGGAGCTGGCTCGCTCCTTCGAGATCAACCGCTAAGCTTTCGATGCAGGAATGAACGGGAAAGGAGAGTGTCTTATACGTTGCCGCCGGGTCTTGATGGGATGCCGTCATCTCGTACCTTTGATTTTGTTGACATTAAGTCTTTTCGCTTCCCATCGCATGTAGTGTAGTGGGAGGATGACCTTCCAGGCGAGCCTTCCTCTCTCGTTGCACCCTTGACATAGCTGATACGACCAAAAAGGACCGTAGCAAAGAGAGTGTACAATCACTCCTCGCGCTGCTTCGATCCACGCAGGATGGGGATGCAACACCCGAACCCGCACTCAGCTCGAAACCGATAACATCCTCGGTACCCTCGAAACGACAGCTCGATGACCTTCTGTCATCTCTCGGTTCCAGTTCACAGTCAATCATTCCTTCGCCATACTCCAATCATGCTCCATCAGCCTCACCTAGATCAAGACAGCTTATTGAGCCATTTGGGCCCGTGGCCCAGCTCGCCGGACCCTCGCGACCATCCTTCGACCCTCAAGCTCAACCACCTCCGACACTACCTAACGACCACATCTCATCACGTCATTCGCGTACCGCCGACCAGAACGCTGGCGCAGACCATGATACACTAACTTTCGCCAAATCACTTCCTATCCTTACCGACCTATTATCAGACGAGTCCGTCATAAGCGAGCTGCGAAAGGTCCGTTCTGTCCGATGCTCTGACACTTCCCAGCTTGATACGTCGTAGATGAAAGCGGATCAAGACGCGCTTGAGCGGCGATTATGGGCCAAGCAAGAGCGAGTCAAGGCGGAGCATGAACGGGTTGTCAAAGCGGAGAAGGACATGTGAGCGACCTCGTGAGCGAGCTATGGTACCTTTTCTCACATCTTGAAGAGCGAAAATCGCGCAAAGACCGATATCACCAGACAAAGAAGCAGTACGCATAGCTCCATAGCGACGTTGTTTCCGCGGCTAAAGTGGTTCTAGCAATGGGCCGAGACCCTCGCAACGAATCTAGAGGATTTCTACCGTCAAACCTGCTTGACCAGTATTGATGGACTGGCGGTGAGGCAGCGACAACGATTACGAGAGCTTGGTGTACCAGGACTAGGCGGAGGGGATGTAGAGAAGAACTTAGAGAGAGTAAGGAGGGTGATGGACTTGCTTGAGGCGGGGATGGAGGAGTAGCGGGTCATAGCGGGATGGGAATCCGAAGGGATGCTATACCGGGAAGGATCGTACCTGTTGTAGCTATATCAATGCTGTAGCGATATCAAGGATGCTGATACCATGCATATAGCGTACAACAAGGTCCGAAGCCAAGGCGATGATTGTGTGCTGCTTGTCTCAGTCGATCGATTGATCCGTATCCTTAGTTCTGCCATGCAATCAGCTTAGCCCCGAAGAACGTCAGGAAAGAAGACTTCACCTCCCTCCATTGATGTGAACAATCCACGCATTTACTGAACCTCATAAGCTCCATCCTCTTTCGGTACGCGAGCTCAACCCACTAGAAAGTCGTCATAGGCTCATCAGCCGACCGGATCTGTAACTGCCTGAAATACGCCTTCCTCGCATCACATTTCGGGCATGTAGCTGATAGACAGCATTGAGTCAGTCCCGAGCGGCCAAGAACAAAAGCGTAGCTATGCTTCGAATTGGAAGTTGAGACTGACTTTCGATCCTGTCGACGTTGGCCCATGATTCTTTCCCGCCAAGGACATCGTCAACTTCTTTCCGCTTGAGATGGGTTCGCATGGAGATCTGCCGCAAGTGGATCTAATGAGCGTCGAATCTACCGTATGAGACTAGGTTGACTTGTTTGGTAATGATCCATTTGTATGGACATGTTGGACAGACCCTACTCAAGACTTATCAGTCGAGTAGGACGGAGGGAGGGGTAAGAATGGGTATAGATGGGTCGACGTACCAGATCTTATTGGAATTTTCTTCTTCTTTGCCGATTGTGAGATTGTTAGAGCAATAGGGGCAGAAGAGCATCTTCCGTGTAGGTCTACGCGAAGATTCTACTCATGAGGATGCTTCGAAGTTGTACACAAATTTCCACAGAGCAGCTGAACTATCTCGGTCGTCCTCCACCGAGCGGAACCAAAACTTCGCCTATTACGGCGGTAGTCATGGTATGTTTTGCCCACTACAACATTCTTTCCTCGTCGACCGATAAATCTCGACATGACTGACCTCAACCTCCGCCCCGTCTCGACAGTATCCTCCTCGCGTTCGACCGCCAAGCCAATGCCGACCGCCTCACTCCTCTCACCATGGCCGTTCGATTACCTCCCTTCCCCAGATAACCACGACGCAAACCTCCTCATCATGTTTCACGGCTTAGGTGAGCGCCCTTTTCCCACCACCTCCAAATCGATCTTTACTTCCATTACGCGTTCTCGTGTCTCGCCATAACTGAGTAGACAAAGATCAGGCGACACCAAAACTCCATTCACGAACCTCGCCCGATCCCTGAACCTCCCATCAACAGCAATCCTCTCACTCCAAGCACCAAACCCGTTCGTCCGCTACCTCTGCATCTTCCCTCCGATTTCCCTTTAGTGATGCCTAGTCCTAAACCTAGGTTTATACAGCTTACCATCGATGGATTCCCCTTCATGGTCATGGTACAATACCTTCACATCGCTCTTCGAACCTCTCCCCAACCCTGATCCAACTACCTCCCTCCCGGCTTTACGAGGATTGCTTGATAACCTTACTTCGGTGGAGATCAGGTGGGAATCACACCAGATCCACTTGTTTGGTTGGGGTCAGGGAGGGACGATGGTTTTGGAGTTGGCTTATGATCTCGGTAAGACCGGAAAGAGGTTCGGAAGTGTCGTCTCGATCTGTGCGGGGCTGCTCTCTCACCCGGCCAAGAAGATGGATCTCGAAACTCCGGTCTTATACTTTACTCGTATAGATCCGAGGTCTTCAACAGGGGAAAAGACAGTAAACTCCATTAAGCGGGCTTTCAAGCGGGTCGAAGTGGTAAGAGGAGAACCTGGACGAGGCGAGGACATGCCTCGAGGGCGAAACGAATGGGAAGGAATCATGCGTTTCTGGGGGCACGTCTTGCTCAAACCGGATGAAGGGTGGAGAGGTGAAGGCGAGGTATATGAAGTAGTAAGATAGAGGAATATATATTGCATATCTCATCTTTACGATATTTGGTCGATAGATTGTCCACGAGCAAGATTATACATTCTCCTCCACGGAGACGCCTTACCTTCGCGGGATCCGGTAACCACCGTAAAGTGCTCGCTTGTCCTGCTCCGATGAAGTCGAGTTGGTCGTCGAGTTGCTACCTGACGTCGAGAGGATTGGGATCAGGGGACAGCTTGGCGAGACGAGGTACTGGCCAAACTCGCCAGCCGCCCAAAGGACTGGAACCAAACCATGTCAATTTGCTTATGAGGAGAAGTTCGGGGGACATACCGACTCCGTTGGTCCAACTATCGGGAAATGGATGTGTCAGCTTATCATACCAAACGAACGCATATTTTGGCCTCACCCAAAGCCTGTCATGTCGTCAGTATACCAGATAACAATGGAACATTGCACTCACCGATCTGCACGGTGTACTCCCCTCCTCCTCCAGAAGCATCTGTATCTGTCACATTGAACTGCGACAGGATAAGCCATACGTCTCACTGCTGACACTACCAACCTTCTCAAACATCACTCCTGCGAATACCTGTTAGCCAGAGTAATCATAAAACGCACGGCAAAAGGCTTACCAGTCTGTCCTGCTGTGAATGTGCCAGTCGCATTGAGATCGCTCAGCGGCAATTGGTTGAGAACACCGGTTATCTCTCCGCCGGTAGAGTACCAGGTACAGAAAGCAGACTGCATGTACCTGTCGGGTATCAGCATCAAATTTCTGCCAAGTGGTCGCGAAAGAACGCACCGGTTCGCATACTCGATTGAGAGAGCTTGAGGCCAAGGTACCCCTTGTGCAGTGGAAACAACAAAGCTACTATTCCCGACGGTACCGCTCGGCTGAGGCTGCAGTTCAGACTCTTCAAGACCCAGCTGATTCGACGCGACCTGTCCGAATGACAGGGTCAAGTCGCTGAGGGTTGACGCAGTCTTCCCGATCGCGTTACCGAGAGTCTCGAAAGCTTTGATCGAGGAGTCTAATGCAATCAGTTTTGGACTATAAGGCATCCTCGTTCCACTCACAGACATGCGGAGGCCAGCTATTGATTATGTTGTCAGTAATCTATATGCGGCGGTACTCACAGACGCACGAGTTCGGGAAGTCCTAGCGTAGAAATTAGCTTGTGTATGAGGCTGAATCATATTTGCTCACCCAGTTCAACCCAGTAAACAGTAACGTCGCCACACTTGGAGGTCCGGAGTACTTGCTCAACAGATATCTGACGCCAGACACCACTTCTAACGCCGCAGTCTCGTTCCCTTTCACCTGAGATGGCGTGATGTTCTGCCACAAGGCGAACGTCCCGGCCGGCGTATACAGCTCAGATCGGGCATTGGAAGTCATATTGAAGTCATAAAACCATCTGAGGAATGCTCAGCCATCTGCCAGTACGTCCTACGGTCCTGACTCACGATTTCTGAGGGTCCCAATGGAGGTCAAGAACAGCGTCAGACAGATTGCCCGCTACTGCGCGGTGGTACGACGCTTGGGAGGACGCATTTTTGGCGATTGTGCCGTTCGCATTGCTCGAGGAGGCGTACACTTTATAGTAATTGGCGAGCTGAGAGGAGTCAGCGCATTGACCTTTTGGGGATGACTTTTGAGATTGGTACTCACAAGTGAGTGAGCGCCGGAAAGCAGCGAGTTGAGATCGACCGGTATGATCGCCCTCGTATTGAGAGTCCGGAGAGCCGGGTAATTATTGGTGACGTTTAGCGTTGACTGTTTGCACCACCTCGCACCGTAATCCCAACCGGTTTCTGCACCGCTCGCCAGTTCGGCATACAGGCTGGCTCGCTCTGACTCGTTTAGCGCAGGTGAGGCGCCCATCGTCGTGGTGAAGTCCTCTACATAGCCCTGCGATATTGTCAGTTGGACACTGAAATACGTGTATTGGATGTACCTCCGGCCGAGGAGCGCTATTTACGACGGCATAGTGCGCGACCTCGTATGTCTTACCAGTGTATGGCGACTTGACAGGAATCGTTCTGTTCTTCATCCACCAAGCCAATTCCGTCTGAAATCGTCAGCAAGCCGCGAGGCAACGTCAAGATGGATTAAATGACCGAGGCAAGAGGTAATGCTCGCTCGAGAATCGTCACATTGCCGGTGACCTTGATGTATGCATCTATCATCTGTAGGAGCATCAGTGGCGCCATAGCACACGAACACTCGACATACGGAGACGAAGACAGGCGGCTGGGAGCGGTCCAGATAGTATTTCCTGTTGTCCATTAGATGATATTATTGTATGAAGCGTAGAGATCGCACCGTCCACCATTGGGTATGAAGCCGTAGTTCTGGTTCAGTGCGGTCAGTGGAGGCTACGTAGGATTGAAGGAGTCTATGAGTATGACAAACCTCGATTAGATCCATGAAGTTCTGTAAGAGATCCCAAGCGTAATCATACAGCTGGCTCTTGAGCAGCCCTTCGATGATCCATCGGCTATCCCAATAGTAGACCTATATTGCCTGAGCTTCGCCTTTACTTGGTTGTGGTTGAAGATGTACTAACCTCCCTGTACCTGCCACCTGGTACAACAATCGTGTGATTGAAGGGGATCAGACTGGACTCGCACTGTCCATTACACACAGCAGATTCATTCGTCTGTCTGCGTGGAGTAAGTGGATATCTGGATTCGACGGACACCAAGACATACCGGATGAGCAATTCCCAGTACGAGTTCACAACGGACACCCAGCCATTGAGGATTGGGTCTGTGACGTTACTGAGAATCGCAGGGGTCGCGTTGAATCCTTGGATCGGGATCTGCTCGAGCTCGAGACCTTCGCCTTGCTGTGATGCCGTGGACTTTAACTTGCAGCGAGGGAAGACTCGGATATACGTACGAAGTATTGGTCCACAAAGTTCTCGATGTCGCCGACGGTGGCATTCGCGGGCAGGCGGGCAAATGCTTCCAGAGTAGCATTGAGAGTCCCTACGGTTGGCTAAGGCGGATCATCAACTGCCATCCACGGTCCAGCACATCCAGCAGTAGAAGCAGAATGCTCGCCTTATCTGGGAATGTCTAAAGATTTCGTTAGCAGTAATTCCAACGAGACACCGCTTAGCGCGCACCTTGCTGTCCCCGTAGATGCCAGAGAGCTCGGCATTTTGTAGAAGCTAATGAGAATCATTATGGTCAGCCAGATCGGGCGGCTTGTCGGGGAACCGTGAGCTGATGGCTTCGGCCACTTACCACGCCAGGGCAGAATGTATCGTTCATCCCATTGTTACACCATTCTTAGTCGCGTCAGCTTAGGTAAGGGAGTCCAGCTGTGACTTTACTCACGCTGTAAAGGAGGGTAGATAGTCTGACCGATGACTGTACTGTTCAAGGCGACAGTTGGCGATGGGACTGAAGTGCTAATCGGAGTTGGGGAGAAGGATGAGGAAGTTTGAGAACCACTCTGAGCCGAGACAAGGATGGAAGAAGCGAAAAGAGCCGCGAAAAAGGACACCATCATCTTTGCCCAAGCTATCCCACCGATTTCAGAGAGTCTCTGGGGAAGTGATGATACGTTTATATCGTCGAAGCTCTCCTCGCATCCGTCTTTGGACTTAATGACATTTATGTAACGACCGAGTTACCCGGGAAGAGTGAAAGCGGGAAGTAGCTAGCGCTAGTCCTAATCCGGGGCCATTTCGGGGTAACGGCCATCCGGCCACGTGTTCCTGAGAAGATTTGGCGTAAAGCACCTTTGAGTTTTTGGTATGTTCTGAACTTATTTGGAAACTTGTCGTAGCATGCCGAAAGTTCCACAGACTACTATACGCCACGAAGCACGGTCATCCACGCATCGGTCCGATCCTTTCAAGCCTTTTACAGAGCCCAAGCTTTACTCCTCCTTCCTTCCCATCCCACTCCGTCTACCCACACCCGTTCCTATCCCTTCATCCTCCTCAAAACCCCTTGATCATGTCACCCACCACCTCTACATCCGACCAGATAGACCGAAAGACCGAAAAGAATCCTCGATCGATCAGGATCCCGATAGCACTAGCGATGGGAGAACGATATTCGCCGTGAACCTACCGGTAGACATGACCGAGCGTGATCTCCGAGTTCTTTCCGGCAGATGGGGAGTCATTGAGACCATCGGGATCGGTGGTGGACATAGCGGGGCGAACGTGCTCGAAGATGCTGTCCGAGGGCTTCCAGCAGATTCGGACGACGAGGACGAAGCCGAGGAGCCGAAGTCCGGCGATGATCAGGTAGAGCCCGAATCATCTGGGGTAGAACCCCGATTCCTTGGTACAGGCGAACCTCGACTCCCTCGTTCCAAACGACCAAGACGGAAAACGCAACTCCCACCATCAGTCCCTGAAATCATCCCCCTCCCTCCCCTTGATCCCCGCCAAACGACTTACGGTCCAAGCGGAGCCCGTTCCGCTTACATCACCTTCATAGATCCCATCAGTGTTTCTCGAGCCATGTCATATTCCGGAGAAGCGATCACCATCCCGAGATACGGTGAACATCCTTCCAACCCTACTGGGCTGGCTTACTATACCCGCCTAAACAGTTCGCTCCGACCGAGTCTGGCTAGTGTCAAAGAACACGCCGATAGCGCTATGGCTCGGCATGATTACCTACACTCGTTACTTCTGTCTTCGAGAGCGAGGAAGCAAGGTGCTGGAGCTCTAGTAGACGAAGATGGCTTCACAGTGGTCGTCCGTGGCGGGAAATACGGTCGGACGGGTGGATCAGGTGCTCTTGGGGTGGGCGTGGCGACGAAGAAGGATGTAGACAAACCTGGAGCAGCGGGCAAGAAGAAAACGGGCGTCGGAGCTGCTGAGTTGACAGACTTTTATCGGTTCCAGAAGGTCGATCGGAAACGGGAAGGTGAGTTAATAGCACTCACGAGGGATGAGACCCGGTAGCTGATCGATTGCAGAGCTGGCGGGTTTGCGCAAGAAGTTTGAGGAGGATAAGCGGAGGGTTGAGGAGATGAGGAAGGCGAAGCGATTCAAGCCGTACTGACCGGGTATCTCTACCCTCTAGGATGCAAATTGATGCAGACCGCGTGATGACGGAAGGATGACCCACTGAGTTCTCAGCACAAGCTGACGAACAAGGATGAGAGATACTCGACGAATAACCTTGCTTTCAGAGTGCTCGGGTCAGGATAACGAAGGATGTCATGATAGCTTTTTCAGTTAATTGTGATGCTCCGCCAAGGCAGCGAGAGAGGTCCATGAGTGAAGCATCCCATGTCATGCACAACCTCTTGTCGCTATCGGTGTAAGTTTCCTCTCCACGTTGTCACAGGCTTCTCCGTACTCCCTCCATCATCCGCCTTCATCTCCTCGGCATTCACTTTATCCGCTGCCCTCGCTCTTAGCTCCGCTTGTTCCACCGCCCTATTCAAATCCGTTGCCTCATTCGATTTCAACCCAAACGTTTTGGCCAGTACCTTCGCCTGGCCCAGACCAAGCAACATCGAAGGATGTCTCGGGCTCGGTGTCTCGATTTTCGCCGTTGCCGTCGTCGATGTCGAACCTTTCGGCTGGTACATCATGGAAGGAGGCGTGCTCGTCCCATCTGGAGCCGGTTCCCTTCCCTTCGCTTGATCCGGCATCTCCCTAACCCCGTCCATCTTCACCTCCCCTCCCTTTTGCTCAGTCCGATTCCCAGAGACCTTTCCCAATTTCACCCCTTCTGACGACGTTTGGTCCGGCGCATGATCCTCACTCCCCTCCTCGCCGACAACGACACCCCGACTCCGATAAATCTCATCCAGCTCGGGACTAGGTTTCTCCACAATGAAACCCAGTTTCAATAGCGACTCGAGGTAGGAAGCTCCTCTCCATGCTTTGTAGTGAGACCATGCACGCCAGAGAACATAAAACATCGGGAAGTTTGGTATGACTGGGATGAGAGCGAATGGGAAAGTCACGGGGACGCTACGAGTTCCCATCCTGGTCAGCTAAAATAATTTCACAAAAGGGTACGAGTGGGATTGTCGAGTCGAGAGAAGGCAAACTGACAAGATGAGGGAACGAATCATCATCTTCCGATGATCTGGTATTCGATGTAACAGGAATCGATGTAATTTCGGTAACAAATTCGGCAAAGGTTGATCCAATCGAGGTTTCAACAAAGGGATCTAGAAGATACACGCCTCATCAGCTCCGTTCAAAGCTAAACCAATCTCGTCACTCACCTCGAGCTTCTCCTGAACTTCCCCTTCTTTGGCTATTCTCAACCCTTGACCTTCTATGATGGCCTTGAGAGACCATTCCTCATACTCGATCCGATCCATTAATCCTTCTCCTCGGGCATGGAACCAATACATCCAACTGTCTTTCGGCTTTTCTCCAAGCTTGAGCCATGTATCGGATGCTTTGTTCAGAGCTCGAGTGGTGAGTGGTGGAGGACCTTTCTCGGGGGAGACTTCAGGTTGGAGGACTTGAAATAGGAGTAACGGGGTTTTGGGTTGTGAAGGGGTTGAATTCGAGGAGGAGGTCGAGGGAGTCGCGTCTGGAGGTAGTGTAGGGCGAGGAAGGCGGGCGAGGGGAAGAGCAAGGATTCGAAAAGGTCGTGAGGATGTTTGAGGTAGTTTCGGAGGCATCGTGCTGACTTACTTTCCCCTTGACGGGGCAGGAAAGGTCAAGTGTTGAAACTGGACAGTTCGGTATGAACAACTTTCTGAGAGAACGGAGGCACTTCCGATCTGGCCACGCTGCGTCATGATTTATCGATCCTTTCATGTTCACATAGGCATACTTCACCATGTCCTTTAGCCAAAGCGTCTGAGGAATCCTTCCAACGTACATCATCGCTTTCTCCTCGCCCCAAGGCCAGAGCGGGAGCCTATATCATGTCACGCTCGACCACTCGTGAACCTCCAAGCCAATCCACCTCGGCCTCGGCTCTCCAACGAGCCAAAGTCAACCTGACCTACCTCGCATACGGCTCCAAAGCTCCAACCGCTCCAGCATCTCTTGCAACTCGTTCTACCCTGACCACAGTCAGGTAGCTACATTCTCTTTACCTACCTACCTGCTTCTCTTCCCTTTCAGGCTGTAATCTTCCGTTGTCTGGGCAGTAGAATCTAATCAACCTTTGGTAGATATGCGCTTCGCTATGCCATCAAACGACTCATCCGATATGCAAAATACGCAGCCTTCGGCGCGGTAGCGGCAGCTATCGGCGGGACACTTCTCGGTACACTAGGGAGTGGGGTGGCATTCTTCGCTGCGCCTGGGATAGGGCTCAGTGCGGGGATAGGGGTGATCACGTATCTAGCCAAGGTCGGTTCTCTCCCCTCTCTTATCAAGAAGGAACCCCTTGGCTGATCAGAGTCAGTTCGGCTGGAGACATCGCGGCGCTCACTTTAGAGGTGGGATTTGGGAGGGGATGAAAGTCCGCGCAGGAGAGGGGCGGGATGGTGTGAAGGATGAAGAGCTGGATGCGGAAGGATTGAAGAGGCAGAGGGAGAAGGAACGCAAGGAAAGGAGGTAAAATGTTGGATGCGGATGCGATCTCGGCTTATTATGTATCGCTTTGTATCGCTCCAAGGTAGCTGGAAGAAGGTAAAACTCATTAAGGTTCACCGATAGGTCTCAAACCTGTCACAACCCCCCTCATAAGATGATCCAAGACGGCTTCGTAACGGTAACAAGGAGAGATCTTCTCGATCCGACACCAGACGACGAGGTATTAAGCTGCCTACCATTGTGATATTGTCCAAGTCAACACCAGCTGCATCTCGCTACAAAAGGCCCTAAAGAGCCTAATGACCAGCCTGGCGACGTTGCTCCTGAATGACACTAGACAGCTCCTCGATCTTGCGCTTCGACCGGAGAAGTGTACCGAGCTGAAGAGCCTCGTCAGCACCGCACAGCATTCCTTCGTTTTTGACCGCCATCGATTATGCCGATGTCGCGGCTGAGAGTGAGAGAAAGCTGAATGAGTATGCTCACCCTCTTCTTCGCAAGCTTCTTCGCCTTCTTATCCTTCGAGTTCCTCAGCAACTCCATCAAACGTCTCTCGTATGGTGAGAACCCGGCGACCTCTCGGATGATCGACTTGACGAAGGTCTTCTTCTCACTGACCAGGCCATGTAATCAGTATCACTGCGGAGTTCGAGAAAGCTGGACAATGCTCACGTCTTCACACCCTTCTTGTGGGAAGGCTTCACGGTTTTGGGGATGACGGTAGTGGGATGACCGCGATTACTACCGTAACGGAGATCTAATTGGGAAGTGAGCTCCTCCAGTCTCCTCAATTCTTTTCTGGCGTGGCAAGTTTCCCCTGTTTGCCAATAGCTTGACAGCTGAAAGGACCCGGTGTACTGCCCCCCAAGAGGGACATGTCTACTCACTGGAACGTGGCTTTCGGCCTGAGGACATCTCGACGTCGGCCATTTTGTCGGTTTCGTCTGGATAAACAATGATGAAGATGCGAATCACCAGAGACCGAGACCTCTTCTACAATTAAAGCCAATGATTTCGGCTTCGGCTTTCCCAAACGCCGACTGCAGCTTGCGTGGCACAAAACAAGCTAAATGGCAGACCAACCATGTCGTGGCTTTCAGTATCACCCCTTGCGAAACCTGCTGGGTGTTCTAAGCTGTGACAAGCTCAACCTTTTCTTCTCTACACATTCACTCCGACTTTACAAGAGCAGCTAGGTCTCGATCAATACCACATCAGCGAGCTCAATGGCGTTGGAGGAGATGGAAGTTCAAATCAGCCTGTCAAAATACGTTTCGTCGGCCTTTCTACCCGGGCGAATTGTTTCGCTTAGGGCTCACAAGGGTGCACCTGATCAGTTCTCTGTATGTCTGCATGTAGCATCTCGAGTAGCAGCTTAAGGTATCTTCTCACGTTGTGAGTAGCACTCCTGTCGTGCAGCATTTGTTCTGAGCAGGAAGTTGACAAGAAACCAGCGAGATGGCTTCGTGCTTGACACGTTTAAAGCTGTTCCTGGAATCTGAAACGTCGGATACTGTAATGTATGAAATGCTTTCTTGACCCCTCATGATCAGTCCTGAGCGTCATTAAGCTCAACCAGGGCGATTATTCACACTGTGAGGTTCCGAATGTGATCCTCCTCACCACAAGTCGACACATGGCCCTTTCCCTAGGGGGTTTGAGCCGGTCTTCCTGCGTTCAAAGTGAGCTTAAATAGCTGTCTTGGACAAGAATAACGCCCATTCTTCTCAAATAGCTCGTCTTTGCTCGATTCGCTGTACCTCATGCCATGCCCGGGCTCCTCGACCATCTTCATCCCTGAGACGACCTCTGCACTCATCCCTCGCCACTCGCAGCGACCCCTTCGTCAGACCTGGGTTCATGATACCACCGGCAACTACCACGCCTCATCCCAAGTCCGACCCAAATCTTCCACCTCAAGCACCGTGTCGAGCTCCGCAGAGGCCGCTAGCGAGACGTCAAACAGGCGTCCACGCGATGCCTCGCCCCAAAACACCTGTTCAACCCTCATCGAACCCTCCTCCTCGATCTTTACCAGCATCTCCATCTCCAGAATACATCCCTCACGCTGCTTCAAGCCGACCAAGTCCACGTCCTCCTCCAAGATTTTCACCAGTCCCAAGTCGATCCAATGAAGCAGATGCACCTAGACTGGCCAGAAATCCTCCCATAAATCGAGCGGCAAACTATCCGACCCCACCTCAACTAGATATCTCCCATATGCCTCCTCGTCGCGCTACGACTCGACCAGTCAGTCCCCCTACCTGCCCTTTAACACAGCCTTCTCACATTTGGCCAGGTCGCGTTCTCAGGCTTCGACCTCTTCATCTCCCTCCCAGCCTCAAAACAACGCGGCTCAACATTCACTTCAACTCCCTATTTCGATCTAGCAACCATCCCAACCCGCTTCCTCCCTCCTCGTCCCCCATCTCCCTTCCCCAAGGACTATCACCTGCGAAAGCTAGACCGCGCGGAAAAGACGGTGACTTTCCTTTTGGTGAGTAGTAAGGCGAAAGTGTCGAAATTGGCTGTGGAGAGGAATAGGGCGAAGAGGAGGTTGAAAGCTGCCGTCGACTTGGTTGTGAACCGCTCAATTGGCTCGGGGATGGAGGATGGGGCGGGTTTGCTATCTTCAGGTGAGTTTTCTTGCAACTGAAGCGGATGCGGCTGATGAAACGACCAGACCAGGCATATTACGCCTTCGTCAAAGCGAGCATTGTGAGCGCGCCATTCGAGGATATCTGCAAATGGGTTCGGAAGGCTTTGGAGTCACTACGGATGAAGGTTCTGGGGACAGTACCGTTCAGAAAGAGGCAATCGGAGCCGTCTCGGATGAGACAGTAACAGTAGCAATATGTACTTTGTTCTCATTCTGTAACGATCATTCTTCAAAACCTTGCTCGTAGATCGGTCAGGTCCTACAACGGCTGGTCCTTGAAAACAGCACCAGGATTATCTTGCGGAAACGAGTCCTCGATTGCGGTGGTCGGTTCTGACGATACCATAAGTGGACGCCCTTCTAGCGTACGTAGCGTATCACCACGGCCTTCGTCCCGATAATACTTCCCCGGCGCTGTGAGTTTTGGTTCTGAAATATTATAGGAATCTGCAGACGATACATTTGCGCCAGCATACAACCTAGAATACACTTCGATCCGATAACCGCCAATCCTTGAGCGGTCCCCACCAAGACCATCCCGTCCCAGACCCATCTTTCCGGTCGGGCGGCTTCTTCCGTTCGACGATCGTCTGATTTTCCCCTGGTCCTCTTACGTTCCCACTCCCAGAACTCGTCGTATCTTCCAAGTCTTCCCAGTCATCATCCAGAGGTCGAGTCGGCGTAGCGGAAGGCCCAGCGTCATTTTCCTCCTCTGTCGGGCTCAGCAACCGCTCCTCCTGCAGCTGATCCTTGACAGCCTGCAATCGAGCGGCACCGTCCCGTTGCTCCTGGACGCCAAATCTGCCTAGACCCCAACCCACTCCATCGCCCTCCTCATTAGCCGCTTCTACTATCGCCCGTTGCCTTTCTGTTCGGATATGATTGGCATTGGTCAAAACTGCATCCTCCGCGGACATGGCCGCAGGTCCTCCTTCGATGGGCCTGGCGTACACCTTCTGACGCCTCTCGGCGCGGTCAAGTGCCTGCTTCTTCGTTGCGTCCTGATGTGCGTGTTGTACTCGCCGAAGTGAAATATGCAACCATGTCGTCGGGAGGGTGAGAAGCTGCGCAAAAGACCGAGGCATATGAACGGAAGGTGTGGCCGATGTCGACGACGTCTCCGAGTTGGTCGAATGGGAGCCTCGTGGCTCTTGGGGAGTAGTGAATGATATGTGGCCCTCACCTTGTGAGCTACATGTAGACGGACGAAGAGGTTCCATCTCGATTGCCTCCGCTTGTACAGGTTCAACGCCGTCCTCCACGTCGCGGCCTTGAGAACGATTTGTATGCCGGCGAGTGAGAGTCGAATGAGACCGCAGGATCCCGGTCACGCTTGAAGTGAAGCCTACCATGGCGTTCGCCGAAGCTGTACTGAAATTTGCAAGGGAAGATGATCGCTTGCGACCGAGGTTCGATGCCGTACTGGCTCGTTGTTTCGCGGCCCGTTTGGCGAGTTTCCGTTTCTTCTTCTCAGCACGTTCCATCATATCCTACCAGCACCATCAGCCACAATCAAGCTCGTCAAGGGTTGGACTGACCTCGACTTCTCCGATACCCATCCCGCTACCGACCCACCACCACCAACCCAACCAAGTCTGCCACAATACCGCAGCAAACAGCAGATGCTGCAACCAATCGATCCCATCTTCAGCCACCGCCACGAAGTTACAAGTGGTCGTGATGACAGCGAGGAGTAGAGCTCCAAACCCGAATACAGCTGTCCCACCATCGGTCCGCCATGCTCTTCGACGATTGACGAGAAACCCCCAGATGCTGAGGGCGATGGCGAAGATGAGTAAGAGGGTTGAGCTGAAGACGTTCCTGATGGAGTCTCCTATGTCTATTATGGATTGTGTGCTGGCGAAGGCGATGAACACCAGTCCGGCAGAGACGATTGCGAGAGGTCCTGCATTGGATTAATTAGCTGGCAAGGCCGAGGGAGGGGTAGAACCTACCTAGCATAAAGAGGATGAGCCTAGCTTCGATCCTCGAGGGGTAGAGCAGGGTCAAGAACTGAATGTGCGTGATCTAACGTCCATATCAGTCTGCCGGTCCGCCTTGTCCATTGTCTAAGAACGTACATTAGGCAAACCCGAGTTTAGCGCTTGTAACAAGTACCACAAAATAGTTCTTCCCCTTGACCAATTGCTCGGAGGTATCGTTACGGCCACATAGTCAAGGTCGTAAGGCCATTCGTCGCCACTTGCGCCGCATGATTGTAGGATGGTGATGCACTTGATGGTCACGGACAGAAGGACGACGGTGATCGAGACTAATTGGAGGGAGTAATTCAACCGGGCTAAGGGGTAGTGGTACTGCTTCGTGACTGGATAGCAATCAGCCTTATCCATGGAAGCTTGGGTAGAAGGACTGACCGACAAGGTGGATGAGGAGGACGCAGAGGAGTGTGAGGGTAATTCCATTCACAAAGATTTGGATAGGCAAGGAGTAGGCGTAGGCAGGTTGATAGGCGAGATATGGATCTTGACTGAGTATTGGATCTATCGCGCTCGAGGTCATGATGCTCGCTCGAACCGATGAGCCGGCACTATCTGAACGATGCCATGGCCAGCAATGGTCCGTGAAGAGGAAGAAAGTAAACCGTTCGAGTTGATGCTATTCGTAAAAGAGTCTTGGCAAGATTTGGTTCCGCTTCCTTTGGTAGATCAGGCGTTCCTTTCCCTAGCTTCCTGGTGTTGTTACCTTGCCTACCTCGACCGATTCTACGGAGATTGAGGTATACTAAGCCGTCAACGCTTCTCTACTGCCAATACTGTCGCCTGATTATCGAGAAGCGCCATCGCAATCAGGTTGCTTTGCTTCAATTCAGGTTCTCGTCCTCGACCTTCGCCATGTCCGGCCAGCAGAGCTACACTCCCGAGGAGCATGCGGCAGCGGTGAGTCTCAATATCACCTACTTTATGCCCAAGTGAATGACAGTATGACTTTCTCCTTCTGTCTTACAGTGGGCAGCGGTAAGTCTTCCCTCTCATTCGCTATCAAGCCATCTAATGTCGCTGCAGTACTACGCCCGACAAGGCTACGACCCATCCGCCATAGCCACACCCACAGCCACCTCCTCCACCTCCCAATCTCACGTTCAATCCCACACCTACCCCAAGCCCTCCACATCAAGCTACGACCCCAACGCCGCCCCGTACACAACCCCCGCCCCGATCCCAAGCGGATCAAGTAAACCCCTCCCACCCAGCGTCACCCGACAGATATTCGATACAGACCTCATCCAACAATCTTCAGCATATCTTCCAGGAGCAGCACAGGAACTCGCTAGGACTGGGAAACATCGTCTTCCGGGGAAGAGGGAGACTGTGGTTAGAAAAGGGAATGGGAAGACTTGGGAGGATCCGACTCTACTCGATTGGGATCCGAGTGAGTGGACTCCGCCCTCCAGTACTGGATTGTACTGGCTGATTGGCCGGTAGAATGGTTCCGATTGTTCGTGGGCGATGTATCGAATGACGTGAATGAACGGACTCTGGACTCGGCATTTGACAAGTATCCGAGCTATTGCAAGTGCAAAGTAGTACGAGATCGTTTGAGCGAGAAGGTTCGTCGATGGTTTCTGCATGGGGAAGACTTTGCTGTCTATGAGGACAAATATCGCGCTGATGGATTGAATCAAGGCGAAATACGGATTCATTGCGTTCAAAGATCCAGAAGACTTCCTGAAGGCTTGGAAAGAGATGGACGGTGAGTTGCCGTTGGTACACCTTTCACCTGTGCTTAGGTGTCAGCGGGCGTAGCCTTCAGATGCTGATGGTCGATTCAGGTAAATACGTCGGGAACCGTCCCATTCGATTGAGTAAGATCAAGGACGACAAGTACGGTTCGATTGGGACGACGCAGGTCAGCGGGAGGAAGGTGAGTCCAAACTGCTGCAGTAGTGATTCAAGCCGATGCTTCGGGATTTACTTAGGCTCGCGACCTCGACAAGCTCAGGCGGAACCATGGCCGGCCGCTTGATGGGAGGCCGACGCCGTGGTGATCGAGCTCTTAGTTTGAGGTGTTTGCGAATGTGAACGCTTTAGAGCTTTTGGCTTTCATAAACCCCTGAGTGCAAGACCTAGATCTCCTACTCCTCCCTCCGCGATAACTATAGCGCATACAAATCTTCGGCCCAAGAATCCGCCTCATCACTCCGCTGACGCCACTGCCGGTGTCGCTACCTTCCCATACCCTCCTCGCCTCGGTGTTGTCCCTGCACCCAGTATTCCCGCTCGTCTCGGTGTCATACCCGCCGCAGGTCTTCTCGGTGTCATAGCTGTAACGCGTGCCACCATGGCTGCTGCCGCGACAGTCTCCTCACTCTGCTGTTGCGCCTCGGCAGCTGCAAGCGCTCGGAGGAGGTACATCGAATCTCTGCTCTTCGCTGCCGAGCTAGACGAGCCGGCGTTGACTGCTGAGAGGAGACCAACGGCATCGGGAGAGTCTGAGTCGTTACCGGGGAGTGTGGAAGGTATGCCAAGCCGTTCTCGGGATCGCAGATCGATTGTGAGCGACGACAAGATACCGTCAAGGAACCGTTGGGCTTGTAAGGAGTATTGCAAAGCCGTATGACTGGTTTGCAGTAGCGTATCGACCTGATATATCTCAATCAGCCGGAATTTATTCGGTGTTTCGAGCGAGAACTTACCTTGAACTCGACATCCGCAAACTCGCCCATGGCCGACAAGTCTCCCTCGCCTTCCGCAATCACCTGATCTGCCACTGCCAGAGCCTCCCGCATCCATGATTCCGCTCTCGAGAAGTCCGGTTCTGCATTCGCTGCCCGTTTCCTATCCAATCGCTGTATGACTTCTGCTTGCTTCGCATTTGCCCGCTTGACCAGTGCAGACCATTGAGCTGCTTCCTGTTTACACCTGAAATCTCGTCAGACAATCGCTAAGGTGGAGAAGAATGACTCACCGTTTTACAACTGCTTCTGCGTTCGCCTCGACCTCTCTATTCGACACATTCCGAGGATGTGACCAGAGTGGTAATCCAGAAATTGCCGCGTCCTTCTCTGTCAGGTTATCGCATGTGAACATGAGATCTGCTCACCCCTGACGCAAAGACATTCGTGTCAATAGCTCCTTTGCCAAGGTTGGCCATGAATTCCTCCATAATATCCTTGATCACTAGATCGCCCTCCTCCGTCCTCAGCTCGTCCTTGCTTCTCGCCTTCCCCTTATTTCGACTCGAGCTAGGCGGTACAAGGGCTTCATCCATCGCCCGTTTCGCACACCATACAAGTAGATGACGGGCGCGCAAGGGTTCCGGGAGAGTAGGTGTGATGTGTTTGTGGAAAGTCTTGCTCTCAACGGAAGAATGCGGGATGCCTTGGTCGCAATCAGCGGATTGACGTACTCAAAGTCGCTACACATACTTATTTCCCCTCTTCCTAGACTTCCACTCGCCCGCTGCCCTCTCATCCCCATACTGCTCCGTCTCTGCGCCTCCCTCAGCTCCTTGTTCTTCCGTATCATTGGCGTCTCGCTAACAGGAACCGGTACCACTGCCTCCCTAGACAGATCCTCCATGCCCCTCATCGATTTCCGTGTTCTCCGCACAAACGGTCCGGTAGGAGGACCCATACTCGGCCCGCTCATCGACGATGAGGACGTGAAAGGCTGTCGCGGGGGTGAAGAGGGCCGAATGGCTGAAGGTCGCGGTCGTTGGGGGACCGAAAACTTCAAGAAGTCGACCTGGGGCAGTGATCTGGATGATGTAGGATCCGAAGGTGCGTCGGCGAGAAGATCATCCCTCTCCGTCCGCGAAGACCGCGAGGGAGCGCTTTTGCTTGTGATCGTTGTGGGTTTTGATGGCTTGACTGGTGGAGGAGGAGAATCTGATTGAGCTCGTTCTCGTATTGCTTTTGTTGACTCTCGCCGACGAGCGATCTTCTTCTCTGATGGTGGTGGAGGGAGATCCATGGGCATATCATCTGGCGGTGTGTCGGAGGAGTTGAGTATGGGGACAGGTTGAGGTTTGAAGGCGGCTGCGATGGAACATCAGATTTCAGCAGATCAACAAAAGAGATAGACTCACGCTGCTTCTTGACCTGGTCATGTTGAAGCAACAATGATGCCTTCATCAGCATATGTTTTCCTCTCTTCTGTCAAACGCACCTCTTTCTTCCGCTTCTTCCTCTCCACATCGCCGTTCCCTATCCCTTCATCCTCCCTGCCCATCGACCGTTTCCGCCCATTCCCATTAGACAACCTAGCACCATTCCTCGCTTGAAGGCCAGCCATCCCCGCTCCGTCAATCGATTCTCCCGACAACCTCGCTGACGTCCTTCTCGTCGCCATACGTCTCGTGAGCTTCGTTATAACCCCGTTGCACCTGTCTCGGATCGGATGTAATCTTGTGATGCGGAATGGCGAAAGACAGAAGGCATGGGTTCAAAACGGACAAGTGCACGCGTCCGCCCGTGTTGATATCACTTGCGGCTTGAGTGGAAATGTGGCGCATGCTTTTTCGGAATATTCCTACCGGTTTTATTGCGGTTTTCTCCGGGAATGTCGAGGGCCATGTTCCCATGATCTCGCATTACCGTTACCAATCGTTCCATAAGAAACAGCGAGTGCTGATACCTCATGAGCCTGGTATCGACATGGTCAACCTCGCTCTCGTCATCCTAGGGGTCGTTCTCTTCACCCAATTAGTCTCATGGATAGGCAAATCCGTCCTGCTAGAACTAGTGAGCTATCGGCACTTTCTTCATGATCAAATAGCTTTGTCGTAGGCATTGGCGTGACGAGGACCCAAACCTCAACCCCCAAAGTCACGATCAGGCTGGACCAACAATGCTGATCCGGCCTCTTAGGCATTCTCAACCTATTCTCGGCTCTTCCTTTCCTCCACTTCAACCCGCCAAAGAACACTCCGAAAACAAGTCGTAGATGACAAGACCGAGTTATCCCATACTTCCTCCCAAGATGAATTCGCGAAATGGGCCAAACTCAGACGGAAAGTAGATAAAGGTTTAGCCGACCTCGAAACGATCAGTATGTCGCTTGTTTCCGTCGACGTATGCGGATGAGCTGTATTAAACTCGTGCGTATTCCGTGCCGAAGCTGATGAAAGGCAGATGGGACCCTTACTTCCGCCAGAACATCCTTCGCGCTACGATTCTCGAGCGTACTCTGGCTCTTCACGACAGGAGCACAATTGGTTCTCGGTTGGTGGTATAGAAAATCTCCGGTGTTTTGGTTACCTAGAGGATGGGTTCCTGGGCCAGTAGGATGGGTTTTGAGTTTACCTAGTGCACCTTCCGGTACGTCCCACACCTCGTTTCGTACTTCTGACTGATTCGAGCTATTTTCTCAGGTTCAGTGAGTTCAGGAGCTTGGTGTGCAGTGTGTAAGCGGGTATTATTGATTGGCGAGGAGATTGTCCGGGATCTGCTTCTGCCTACACCTGGTGAGGCTTTGTGGATAAGGCCATGAATTGAAGCTGATTGCTCTGCTAACAGGAGCTCGGACGGAGAAACAGGAGGCGAGGATCGAACATTTGGGAATAGAGCATGACAAACTGGACTGATGCATATGGATGGCAGCCCAAGCCGCACCTCGAAATCTGGTGATCATATCCCGGTCCACTGCCATTTCTTCTTCGGCTTGCAGACTCTCTTCAGCCAATCTCTGACCTCCCTGTCCTGATCATCCTGCAGTAGAGGTAGCAAGCTCTCCCGGACTGACGTGTTGTGCTCATTCAGCCAATTGATCTCGGCTTCCGTCATACGTCTCGTGTCGACCATGGAGGTCTGGATCGGGATCTGCGAGACGGCCTTCAGGATCATGTGCAAGGGGAGGGAGGAGGTCAGACCTGAGTGTTACGCTTCCATCCAAGCCATGACTTGCCGCCGAGATCATACATCGTCTACTGTTCATAAACATGCCGCGCGCGCGATATTATATTAGGAAACCAAACTCGCCTCGACCCTCTTGCACAAGCTCTATCCGAATCCCGAATTCTCCCTCTTTGTAGAAGCCAGGCTCGATGGTAGTGACATGACCCGGTTTCAAGGCCTCGCCGTGAGGATAGCCTTGCTCTGACGGCATCGTTATCATACCATTCTTGAATCATGTCGTGCGAGCCACAACCTACTTTCGTGAACGGAGAGATACGAGCCCACTTTATATGCCGTGCCATGCGAAAAGTCTAGCCCGTCTCTGATCAGGTGGTCAGTCATCTGTCACATTTCTAAAGCGTCGCGTTGACTTGCCGGTAAAGTTGCTCATGCGCAAGCACATTGAGCCAGTCTTCACTCATACCCGACGTTATCGTGGACGCGCTGACCGCTATGCAAATCTGGAGAACCCGTGTATACGCTCGTTTGCCTCATCGGAAGGGGTCTTTCCGAGATACGAAGTACGGGTAGTGTCGATTGTGGCGTTTGCGATTCCGCAGTCAGACAGATCGTTCCAATGAATCCCAACTACGTACCAAGGTACTAAGCACCCGAATCACTGAAATTGTTGTCAAAGGGCGCCGTCAAGAGATGATACGACTCACATGACGTAGGGTGCATGAATGTCGACCAGGCGGTCCTGTCCTCGCTTAGGCATGTAATGAGGTAAAGCTTCACGATCAGCCTCGCTCTCCACCCAGTATAGCTGCTGACCTCCGTTCGGGCCTGATGCCGATATATCTTCATATGCGAGTCCTCTAAAGCGGCATCAATATCTCAGAATCATCAGCCGGGAACATCTTACGCAAAATATCCTCCTGCCGTCTGAAGCGAGTAATGGTCTACGCCGCTGCCCACTCTCCGACAGGCCGTTTGTCTTTGAGCATCTTGGTATCGAGCCATGACATCCACCGGACCTTCAAAGCGGATCTGAGCACTACGGACACCTGACGAAGGGTCGCTCACCATAGCCCGACCATCCTCAAGTATGCATTTCGGAAGCCCTGTTCCTCGACAGGGTTCTTGACTAACTTGGCAGTATCCACTGGGCAAGTTATGATCCTCACATCTGTCTAAGAGCGGTTTCAGCCGAATGCAGTACAATTACCGTGAAGATCACCAACAGGGCTGCAAGCCAATGACATAGCACAACTGCACTCTTGAGGCGCCAGTACGACTGCTCTCGCTTTCTCACCCTGTTTCTCTCTCACAACTGCCAAGCAGCCCTTTACAAAGTTTCCGACCTCTTGCACGCCATACGCTCGCACTTCAATACCTTCCTCATCCCATCTCCGCCTCAGATCCGCATTTCGGACTTTCCGCTCGTCCACGAAGATAGCGCACTGCGTTGGAGAGGGGACAAGATATGCGTAAGCTACCGGCCAAAAGGGTACGTCGCTTTGACATCGATAGTTGAGTAACCATGCGATAGCGGGCAGGGTTGGAAGCGCGTATATCCAGTCGGCGGAAATTGCGGTTGAAGAAAGGGCTCCGCGTATTCTGGAAAGCTTTGATAGAGTGCCTTCTCCAGACAGGGATAATGGGTACGGGTTGAGGCCTAGAGACCGTTGACCGAGATCGTGAACTCGATCCACAAGGTTCGAATCGATTGCGATCAACTTTGTTGATCTCGGACCTAGACGCGAATCGATAGACTGTACGAGACCTGGCCGTATGAGAACATCTTCCCTGTATAGATGCGCCGTAGGGGACTTACTGACGGAGATGAGTTTCGGATCGATGCCTATCCGAGATCCTTCCTCCGCCTCCAACATTGATGTATCATCAATCAACAGCTCCCCAACTGTCGAGATCCCCAACGGAACAACTTTGAATAAAATATCTCACCTGCCCAATCCAGTCCACAAAATCACCCTTAACCTGCCCACCGACGTAAGTCACCTTCCTACTCTCCCATCCCTCCTTGAGAATCTGCCGTTTGGCCTGTATCCAGTACAACGGCTGCGTGAACAGAAGACCTTTCTCAGGGAGAGAAGAGGGCAATACGATAGCCGTTCTAATGAGACCCATAGAAGCTAAGGCGTCGTCAGGACACCATCGCCTGGACAAGACAAATAGTCTCATATAGAAGCTCACAGACCCAGTGATCCATTCACGTCTTTTTCCCGGTATCGCTCATCCACTCTGACTGCCGACGTTAGCTGATATAGGTGTGATTAGGAGCTTGACTGTAACCTGGTGTTCATCCGGAGTGGGCACAATGCTGCATACGAAATCATTCAATGTCGTTTTCGATATTCTGCCAGCATGCTGCAAAGGGACATACTACCAGTCCAACTTGGCATCTGAAATCGCTCTTCTCAGCTTCGACAAGCGCGTCTGCATCTCGTCTTCGTCCGGTATTCGTTTCTTCTCTCCTGTACCGGGCGAGGAGATGAGAATGTCGTCGCCGAGAAGATTGCCGTCGTGTCGGGGCGGCATGCACCACAGCTGTACGCTTAAGCTTAAGCAGCAAGCAGTGATCTCTGTGCTCGATTTACACCCATATATAACCATGACGGACTTGGTTCTCGATTTTGCATTTGCTTGACCGAGCCTGTCACGTGGCAGTAGCGTGGAATAAAGCTTCAGCCTACAAATTGGGAGTTAACCATTGAATCCGACTTACCAATCCGACATCTGGACCTCATTCCGAATAATCTTGATTGGCCTCGAACAAAGGGCATGGAAACTGGACTGGAGGAATTCAAGCCATGCGAGTTTATCAACCGTTGTCCTCACTTTAGCTCTACTTCCGTAGGCTTTCCTACTGGATCCAGATGGTGCCTGATTACCCGAGCAAGGGATTTGACCCGTCATCGGAGAGTGACGTAGGTCTTCAAAGTCCGCTTCCGGGTCGCCACGGAGATACTGTATATAGAATTTTATGCAGATTTCGTGGACGATAACACCCCCTCTTTCGCTTGTCCTCTTTAGAAATCATACTGATATCAACTTCACACCACAGCAAAATGCGATTCTCCAGAGCTACCTTCGCAGCCCTCGCAGCTACGACAGCGTATGCACAGAGCTCGCCACTCAGTGTCGCTGAGGGATTGCTTGGCTCGTAAGTGGCGAGGAAGAAGCGAAACTTCCCTTGGATGCTGACCTTCGTTTCCCAGCCTTTCACCAACATGTCAGGGGACACTGCTCTCGCTCGTCAGTACCGGCTCTCCCCTTAATACCTGTTTAAATGTCACGGCTCTCATCCCCAGTATGTTCGTTTCTGTCATCGTCGGGCGGCAACTAACGGGACTAGTCATCACAGCAAACAGCTCGATCGTGCCCCCACTCGACATGTACTTGGTTGATGTTTGCAATTCCGCTCCTTGCACCAATGCGACCCTCACCAGCGTCGCGAACTCCATCATCACCGGCTGCACTAGCGATCTTGCCAATGCTAAACTCTCGAACGCCACGGTCCTCGACATTTTCGGCCTCTACCCGCTCGCACGAGAGGTTGCGTGCTCGAAGACATCTATGCCATTCAATAGGACCAACGCCACCATCCCCATCAGCCCAACTACCTATAACGAGACTGGCGGTACATTCTGCGTCACCTCCCTCCTAACCGAGCTGTCCGCATATATCGGTGTCAACCTCACCAATTCATACGTCGACACCCTCATCCTCGGTGGCAATTCGACAGCACTTCGGATGATCGAGATGATCCCCCGAACTGCCCTTTGTTCTGACTGTGTCTTCGGCGCGGTCGATCTCATTTACCAAGAGTACCCTCAAGTCGGCTCGCTTCAGCTCAGCAGTAACATGACCGTCAATGCATACCTGAACGGATTGTGTAACTCAACCGGCTACAGTTTGACCATCAGTGAGTCTCCTCAAACCTCGAAACACTTCAGGAGGCTGACATTGACCCAGATGGTACACTACCCACCACGATCAGCGAGACCGCCATCAATTCAACCTACCCATTCAACGTCACAGCCGGCAACATGACCTACCTCGCTGGTCCCAGTGCCGTCCCTCCTCCGGCCCTTCTCAATGCGACCGCTCTTTCCGCCATCAGTACAGCGATTGCTACGGCTACTGGAGGTGCGAGCGCCACTGCCACCATGTCTACAAGTGCGACGATGCAATAGAGAGCTTGAGGTTAGCGTCGAGTCTTCTTCGGTTTCATGGACAATCGCCATACGAGTTATAGCAGTACCACCCAAGCCGAGATACCAGTAGCACTTAGCTCTGATTAGAGAAAATATACATGGCGTATGTTACATGTCTTACAAGTACATCCCTCCGTCTTCCACAGTTGTCGACGTGACTGTAGTTCCACCATTTGCTTGTCCAAGTGTCGTACGTGAGGATGCTGGAGGTGTTCGAGTGACTTCCTCGTCTATCCCATAATGCTTCCTCCCTCCTTCTCCTATCTTGTTCCTCAAAGCGACCTTTATCAACTCTATCCGTTCGGTCTGACTCGCACTGCGCACGCAGATGCCGTCAGCTTTGTCCATGTATCATTTCCCGCTCTTTCGAAAGCGAATTTCAGCGGGGTAAGGTCGGAAGATTGGTAAAGGTCAAAACGCACATGACCTCTTCATTCTCCTTGACCGCCTTCCCCAATTCATCATCTTCATCCTCCCCGTCATCACCTCGTAAATAATGGAGGAGCTCGGATTGGGTACGTTGTAAATGAGCGATGGAGTTTTGCAACCGGGTGATCTCTGCTTTCCCCATCAGCGTCCTGCTCATCGTTTGTCGTCAAAAGCCTGACTCGAGGACAGCTTATAATGGAAGGTGGTTATCGCAGAGTGACAGCGATTTGGAGTTGTGGAGCATTGCAGTGTTGCAGGGTTCAGACTTCTCACCTGTGACCAGTATCTCCACTTCCAGGAGCATGGCTTGTTCCAGCGTGAAGGGTTGAGAATGTTTCGGTTTGAAAGTGGTAAGTACTGATGACATCGTGCCGAGATATCCGCTGAAATGAAAGGTGATGAGTGCAAAGAACGAGCTGTGAATCTGGGGAAGCTAATGGGAAATGGCTTTGAGAGGGCGTGTAATATTGCGAATGGATTGGATGGAGTAAGGAAGAACAGGCAAGACTTTCCGAAACGCTTGGTCAACCTCCACTCGCTTCCAGTAGCGGCTCTGTTCATCTGTACTAACAACCGGTTGAGTTCATGGAAAGTGACATGATATGCAATCGATACGCTAGGTAGTCTACACTTCACGGACCATCACCATTACCACCCACACAACCGTCAAGCATAAACCGACAAAGCCCCTTCACCCTCCTTCTGTTTCCAATTCTCTCCCTCCCGGACACTGCAATGTACTCTCCCACATCCGTCAACCGGACATTTCCATTCGTACTCGTCGGGGGCCGGTGGACTGGTCTTCTTCGTCACTTTCGCTCGTTTCCTCCCTTTCTTGATCGGATGTGAATCCGCGCCGAGAACAGGTAGGTCGCCAGGTGGATGACGGTGGACTGAGGCGAGTTCGTCTTCTGTTGAAGGGGTTGATAGATCGTCCAAACATCTCTGGTCGATCATGTGCCCGCACCGTAAAGCCCAGACTCGGTCAGAACCGGTACGATATGCCGAGCTAACAAGGAGTGGTTCCGGACAGTTGGCACAAGCAAGGTAGGGTTTGCTCTTCGGCTTCGTTGAGATCACTCGGCCATCTTCGTCCAATGCGATCGGAGACGTAGGTTTGCTCGCTTTAACCGACTCGTCGATCTCGAAGTTTGCCATGTAGCCTTCTTGCGGCGGGTCAAATTCAGGCAGGTCGACCTTACTGATGATCCCAGCTACATCATCCTCTCTCCTCCCCGCTCCTCCCACTCCAACATCGGCCATACCCATCCCCATTCCCATCCCAATCCCCGTCCCCATCCCTCGACCCATGTAATTGGTCACAGGCGCAAGCATCGCCTGGAACCTTGCCGCGAATCTAGGTCGAGGATAAGCAAACCATCGATGTGCTTCGTTCTCCCTTCGTATCCGCGCCGCCTCGTTGTATCCTTGAGGAAGGGGTTCGTAGTTGAGCTGGCGGTCTCCTGCTCGAAGGACCGCGCCACCAAAACCGACACGATGTGCTCGTTCGCGAGGTGGTGGTGCTGGAGATGGAGAAAGGATCGCTCGACGGCGTTCGTCGTTGTCTGCGGCGAGCAGTGCTTCGGTCGCTTCCCTTCGGCGATCTACAAGTCGATTGAGTTCTGCTTGGGGAGCCATCGCACAAGGATGATGAGCGCAGAGGTAGGCGCATGGAAAGACAAAGCATCGATCAGCCTGGATCTCTTTGCTTCGCTCATTCGTCTAACTCACCCTCCATAGCCCGATCATATCCCCCAGGTTCCGCAACCAAAGCCCTCCTCATCCTCACCTCCGGCGTCCCTGCCCTCTGCGGCGGAACTGATATTAGAGGCACAGGCCGGATATTACTCTCCCCCGTAAGAATAATATCATCATCCTCATCTTCACTCGACCCATCCCCAACCAGATCTATCGGCTCATCCTCCCTTCCTTCCCCAGCTCTCGAAGGTCCAGCTCGAGGTAGTAGCAGCCTCCTCCTCCAAGCTAAAGCTGCATCAGCGGAAAGTTCTCGTGCTTCTCGGGCTTCGGCTCGTTCACGGATGACATCAGCTAACCTCCGACCGCTGGTACCTTCGGGGATGATATGTGTTCGGTTGGAGGGGCGGGGTGGGTTGAGAAGTGTACGAAAGCGGGCTGGGGGAGTCGGTGGAAGGTCTGGAGGCGGTGAACGGAGATTTGGTCGGGGTGAGGTAGGGGAAGGGGAACGAAGGTCGATGACGGATGGGTTGGACATGTTGCGGAGGTGCAGCTGGGTTGATTTAAGCGGTCGATGATGATGCCTGCACTAAAGAGAGATTGAGCTCGATGGTCATAGTGGAGCTTTTATGTCGGGAGAATTGATGGGATGGTGAGACACCAAGGTCAAATTGCGCGCACTGGATCACTGGTGGTGCAGTGTGGTGTTTCATAAGCTTTGTCAGCGGTCATTTCAGTCCACCGCAGTAAGTTGTCATGACTAAATGTGACCACAGACTCTCCCACGTGTGATTGATGGGGTTATCGGATGGGCGGCCAACTTTCCTACTTGGAATGATCATTATATCGATATGCATAGTCGTTTCCCGAATGATCGAAAGGATCCATAAAAGCTACATATGTCATGGAAGAGATTAAGATTCTCAAGTAGCCTTGTTAGGCGAGAAGCGAGATTTCTGTCGCAGGGCTGGACCGTATTTGTAAAGCACCATCGGGATAGGGCTGGATTATAAACTGTCAGTAGTATGATGCGGTATACGTATCGAGGAACACACGCCATGAGGAGAGCGAGGAAGCCAAGAAGGGAAGAAGCCCAGTGCGCTACACGAATAGTCAGCAACGGATAGAAACATACATTGAGCGGAAACATACTGCCGAGCTTTGCGTACATCTGGGTGGCGAAAGTTGGGCTATGGGACGACGTGAGTCAGCTTGTAATAACGATGGCGAAACCGAGTCACGAACAAGGCAGCTCCAGCAACGGAACGACAAACAGCTACACCAGCGCTTCAGTCATGCACATCTAGGTGCAGCACCCGGTCACTCACTCGTCGCAGCGAGCGCCGAAGCAGCAGCCCAGAGGTACACATCAATGATGTAGTTGAACCTATCCCGCACATCAGATCTCTCAACCACAGTCCAGAACGAACTCACAAGCTGACAAACATCCCTAGCACGGAGAAACCGAGTAACGCTCCAGCAAGAACAGGACTGATCCAGTGGATCGAGGGGTACGAACTCCACGCAAACCAAAAGAAGGCGACAACCATGGCCCAACCTGATATGATGCAAAGTTCGAGTCGCTTCTCAGGCTTTGGAGGTGCCGGATGGACCTTGGCTGCATGTCTCTGAAATCGAGGTTCGATGATTGTCATGAAACTGGGCGAAAATTAGCCGTAAAGCGGTGTCAGGAGGAGGTGAACTCACAGAATGACGCTCGATAAGCCACCGGCGAAGAAACCGAGGAACGCCAAGCCTTCTTCACCGGTATTGAAGCCGTGATTGTAGATGAAGACGAATGGGAATGCCTCGAAGAGGAGATAGACTACTCCGTAAACGAAAGACATGTATACAGTGACGGCGAGCAGCATCGGCTCGGAACCTAGAGGAAGAGATGTCAGCCAAGCGCGACAACCCTGAGCCATGATGTACTGAGCATGATGAAAGGCTTCAACAAGATATTGGAAAGTCTCGCTTTAAAGGAGTGGTCTGTCTTTTCCACTGTTTGTGATTGGCGATGTCAGCATCACGGAAGCTATGGTTCGCAAAAGCCTGGCTCACAAGGCGCGTACCACCTTTGCTCTCCAGTCGTCTTCCTCAATCGCTTCGCCTTGAGCAGCAAAAGCTGAGGCGCGTACGTCTCGGGAACGAACAGGAAAATAATGGCCAGGCAGACTCCGGAAAAAATCGTTAGGATCCAGTACACCCATCTCCAGTCCTAGATGACTAGTCAGGGATGATTCTCGCCCGTCCAGGTCAGTTCCACTCACGGTCCCGGAAACACCAATGAACCCCGCCACGATGGGACCGATCGACGGTCCAGCGAAAGGAGCCAGCGCGAATATACTCATGGCCTGACCACGATGATCGGTATCCCAGATATCGGCAAGGAGAGCACCTGGATCAGTGATTAGCCTGTCCACGGTGATCGGCTTTCCCGATATCGGCAAGAATCACGACCGCGCACCTGAGTTGGTGAGTGGAGCCGAAGCGAAGCACCCCCCGAGGAAACGGAAGATCAAGATGGAAGCGGTGTTCTTAGATAAGGCACAACCGATTTGGAAACCCATATACACGACGAAGGTACCGATGAATATCGGTCGACGTCCGTATGCTTCGGACAGTGGACCCCAGAGGAGAGGACCGATACAGTATCCCGCGACGAAGAGGGAGATGGTGAGGACGCCAACTTCTTGGCTGAAGCCGAAGGCTTTTTCCATTTGGCTGACAATTCCCGATGGTGCTGAGGAAGCGAAGGTCGAGTTGAGGACGAGGAGACCGGCGATGGAGGTGAGAACCCATCGGTAGATGACTCCCCAGTTCTGCGGCAGTCAGAGCAGATCTAGGTGAAGAGAGGCTTCTTCACTCACCTTTGGGTTAGTCCTCTCTCCAGGATCGAAACGAACAGCCCAAGGATCCAGTCCACGCTTTTCCCGTTCCTTCTCCCTCTCTTCCTCTTCCTCCTGACTGTGCGCAGGTAATCGACCCTCCTCAGCATCCGCCCCAGAAGGAGCACTGCCGCCAAAGAACCCAGCATAACCAGGCTGAGAAGCTTGCCTTGTAATCGGCACCATACCCAACCCTTGGACAGTCTGACCCCGACTCGTCGTCGAGTTATCGTGCATGAAGGTCGTGCCCGAAGCAGTCCTCTCAAGTCTCCTACTCTTTTCGGCAGTCGGAGGAGGTCGAGGAAGGTCCGGGACCCTATCGTCGTATTCAAGCTCTTTGCTCATCCCCAACTGAGTCGCAGCGAGGGAAGCGATCTCGATACCCGTCTTCCCGCCTGTAGTCCCGGCTTGATGATCCTTCTCGGGTAACCCACCATCGTGCATCTTCGACCCGGGAAGTGGCTGCCCGTGTGCACCGCCGATAGCGAGGGGCACGCTACCATTCGACCCATTTAGTGTGGCCGAAGAATCGTTCGAAAACTGCTGCGTGATTGCATCGTCTCTAATTGGTTCTCGGCCAGTGTTGATGTGATGCGCAACAGGATCGATAGGGAATGTGGTCGGAGCTGAGCGGACATGAGCGAGCGGGGGAAAAGTAGGAGGTGGAGGCGTGGTGGAGGTATGTCTCGGTGAGGTTGTGGTTGCATTCGAAGCTGGAACGGGGGTAGGTGGATAAAGTGTTGCTGACGTATCGTGTGGCTCTGAGATCGACGTCAGTTGCGAGGAGGAGGTCCCTGTTGCGTTGGACGGAAGATTCAGATTTGAGGACGAGTTTACGTTCGTGGCGGTATCGGAGAGCGAGGTACTCGAATCGAACGGCTGTCCGAGGACGAGCGGGTTGTACGACATCTTTGCGAAATGCTTTTCGGTGCTATGTGGCCGTGCTGAACAGGCTGAGCACTTAGATAGGGTCGAGGACCGCTCGAAAACGTTGGAAGTCGATCCAAACGGGTTTTGCAAGTACGAACGGAAACTAATGCTGCACTTTGTCAAATGACAACCTTCTCCATCGATAACTGGGCCAATGAAGAACGAGGCTGATACAAGATCTTGTTGGTACGACGTTAGGAAAGGTAGTGCGGGAAACTTCCAACTTGAAAGATGACAAAGCTGACAGGAGCTCTCGGACTTCCCCAGCCGGATCTGATGATGACATAGCTAGGTTTCAGGGTCCAGTACGGGTACCATGCTAAAGTCTGCCGAGAGTTGAGGCTTCGGCACAGCTCGGCATCAGAGCGGGCTTCGAGCTGTTCGAGAGAACGTATTCGCGTGGAACGATAGTGTGCATTAGAAGACTCATGCACGTCCGAGCTCGACCTTTTCGTAACCTCTGCCTTTATGTCCCCATCGCATCATACGCTCCCTTCCTCCTCCATAGAAGTACACCGCAGCAGCCACCGGCCCGATGATGAAGAAAAAGAAGAGGAAGAAGTATTTCGAAGGTGATGATAGGGTAGGATATTCGGGCTCTTCGACGTACTCGAGTCCGTCGTCGTCGGTAGGTAGGATAGGAAGTGGATCTTCGTCGCCGTCGTAGTCGGGCTAGAGAAGGGGCAAGAACACAATACATGCTTCAGATACTTTTCTTTCGACGCTCCCGCGGCGTACCACACTAGAGCTCAACGCGGAGAGGTACCTGGTTGCCGGTGTCGTCAATCTCATGGTCAATGGGGAGCTATACGCAAGATGTCAGCTAATAGGTGCAGTGTGACACACAAGTCCAGGCTCACCTCGCCAGAAGTAGCGATGGTCACCGCGTCCGCCGGCTTGTCCCCTCGCGCGGTCGGGACTGCCTCCATAGCGTAGACGATATCCATCCCCTCGATGATGTGGCCGAAAACGACCTGCCTGGGTCAGGGGACTTGTAGTTGGCGCGCGCTTCGGGACGCTCACATGCTTGCCGTCCAGCCATGATGTCTTCACTGTGCAGATAAAGAACTGAAATGACCTTGTTAGCGATGCACTTGACAAAGGAGTAACAAGCCCGCCTGGGAGCCGTTGGTGTCCTTTCCAGCGTTTGCCATGGCTACGAGCGAAATCAGTCCTGGCAACAGTAGACCAGCTCCACGACGAGCTCCACGAATGGCGACATAGACTCACAAAGTACACCAGGTCCAGTATGACGAAGCTTGAAGTTCTCGTCTGCGAACTGCCAGAAGATCAGTGAATTTCAACCACGAGATGAGCGATTCGTGACACACCTTATTGCCGTAGATGGATTTCCCGCCAGTCCCATCGCCTTTCGTGAAGTCGCCTCCTTGGATCCTGAGCACATCCGTTCAGCTCACGAGAAATGACCCACTTCCCCATTCCCAAGTTTGCTGGAGGAGGAGATTGGTTCCTGGAAGCTGAGCGGGACTTACATAAAGCTCTTGATGATCCGGTGGAAAGACGATCCCTCATAGCCATACCCAAGGTCCTCACCCTCAGCCGTCTTCCCAGTACACAGTGCTCGGAAGTTCTCTACTGTCTTCGGAACAGTCCTTGAAATACCCACATCAGCTTGAACCTCTCACTCACTCAGAAGGGGATACGACGTACTTCCCGTATAGACCGATAACGATTCGACCCATCGACTTACCCCCATGCTCGACGTCAAAGTACACCTACCACCGGGCGATCAGCTGAGATAGTAGGACTTTACAGGCGAGGAAGGACATACCTTGTGCGTGATGACGGGTCCTTTGGCTGCTTGCGATTGCGACGTAAAGATGAGCAGGACTGCTAGCACCAGCGCAGCAAAGAGAGGAGCGAAGGATCGTCGAGCCATATTGATGCACGAACGGATTTGCGAGGAGGTCAAACTTCTCTCCCTAAAGACGCTTGATGCGAGAAGAATACTGTAGGTGTATCAGTCTCACCGCCTTGTAGCGCACGTGGGAGATCAGCGAGGAATTCCAAGATTGTACTTGCCGAATGTGGCAGTTCTGACGCGGCCTGACGCGTTGATTTGACTTTCTACCACTTTACCTTTCGCCCACCCGACGAAGCAGATAATCTCCATCCGGCACTGCTGCTTTCGCAAACATGAACCACCACCCCGATCCCCTACACCAATTCTTCACTCCCTCCGAAGCCGATTCCCCCGACATCCTCTACACCACCCTCTCGCTCCCTCCCACATGTACACCAGAAGAGATCAAACGTTCTTACCGAAAAGCAGCCCTCCGTTTCCATCCAGACAAACATGCTTCGAAAACCGACTCCCAGAGGAACAAGATGAGTAAAGAGTTCCAGAAAGTTGGGTTTGCGTATGCTGTGCTTGGAGACGAGGGGAAACGGAAACGGTGAGTCGCGGCTCGGCTCCTTCTGCCCTATCAGCTATACCATACCAGCTGTTCGTAGGCAATTGCGCAAGGCTCTGGGCTGAAGAGTACGATAGGTACGATACGACTGGTCGGACGGATGACCTACCTTTCGCAGACGCCGGATCGATGGGATGGGACGCTTACTTTGAATCTTTGTTCCAGCGTGTGGACCGAAAGATGCTCGACGACGACAAAGCGAGATATCAAGGTTGGTCCTCCTTTTTTCCCGCCCCCTTCATATTTCGAAGCTGAGGAATGTGTCGTCCAGGCTCACAAGAAGAGCTCGAAGACCTCGCAAAGGCGTACATTGCCACTTCCGGCTCCCTGCCTCATATAGTCGAATCAATCCCTCATTCCCAAGTATCCGACGAACCCCGCTTCATCACTTCCTTCAATGACATGATCAAATCTGGTAAACTTGAATCCACGAAGAAATGGACGACGACTTCGACGGATGAGAAAGCGAGAGCGAAACGAGTGAAAGCTGCTGACAGGGCTGCGATGGAAGCTGAAAAAGCTGCGAAAGAGTTGGGCCTATGGGATGATTTTTATGGGTCTGGTGAGAAGGGTGGGAAGAAGGGTGATGGTATGGGAAGAGGGAAGGGGAAGGGGAAGGAGAATGAGGGTGAGGGTGAAGGGGTCGGTGGAAGGGAGGATGGTTTGGCAGGAATCATCGCGAAGCGACAGAGGGAGAGGGAGGGTGGGTTGAGTGCGCTTGAAGAGAAATATAGGCGGATGGAGGAGGAGGAGAGGGAGAGGAAGCGAGCGAAGGGGAAGGGAAAGGGGAAGAGGGGAAAACAGGATGTGGAGGAGGAGGATGCACCGCCGGTACGTCATGTCTGATCTCCCTCCGGATGTCTTGGAGGAAGGCTGATCAGGGATCCATAGGATATCTCCGACGCGGACTTCGAAGCTCTGCAGGCGAAGCTGTGTACGAAGAAGGAAGGGTGGGTGAGAAGGCTAAGACTGGGCGAAAGGTGAAGGCATAGGGAGAATGGAAAAGGAAGTTTCGCCAGGCCTGAATAAACCCATCATGCAGTGTACTTACCGTCGCCGGAGCCAGCATGTCTCACTAATATTGCTCCTCCCACACCGAAAGCGGATCGACATCCAGCCTGCATCCGTGACTATAGTACTAATGCTATATACTACAGATCGAGATTGTCCATTCTAATCATGCGTCCATACTTCGTCACTCACACTCCGCTCCTACTCATCACTTTTCGACCTCTTCCTCCTCTCCCTATCCTCACCGACAATCTCAATCTCCCCTGCCAGCTGTAATAACGCATCCTCCTCTCTCTTCCGCTTACTCTGACTCCCACTAGGTGCGACTCCGGTCAAGAGCTTGTCCGCGTCTTCCGGTGTGAAGTTTATGAAAGTCGTCTCGCCCCATGAGAACGCTCCGCCTGAAGGGTTGGGCCTTCGCTTACCGGATGGTGAGCGGATTTTAGAGGGCGAGAAGGTGGATGTGCGTCGTTTGGTCGGGGAAGGGAGTCGGGAGATGGGTCGGTATGTCCCAGGATGAGGAGGTGGGTGAACTCGGTGAGGTGTAGGTGGTGCGGAGCCGAGGAAATATTGAGCTGGAGGAGGGTGGACCGTGTCGAGGGGTGTCGTCGCCAAGACAGGTAATGAGCTGGTCTGAGCGGAAGGCCCTTCCCAACCCATGATGGTTTGCCGAGGTCGGCCACCCAACTGAGGTTGCATGACTGACGCTTCCGCCATGCCGACTCTTCGTGCTGATTGTTGCCGGCGAAGCTCATGTCGTTGCGCCTCCTCTTTCGCTTCTTGCATCTGGACGACAGCTTGAGCTTTCAGGAGGTGAGCAGGCATTGTCGACGAGTTCGTCATGTTTGACGGATCAACGCCACCCGACATCTGTCGCTTCATCAGTAGAGGCTGAGTACCAGCGCGGGTCATCTGGATCGGCTGGCGATGCGCGAAATCTTGGAAAGTCGCGGATTGAGGCGTAGGAGGTAGAGCGGAGGACGTGAAAGTGGAGAAGTGTGGCGGGTTGATTTGGATCGACAGCTGATTCGATATTCGTCGAGCCGTCAATGGCAAGACTCGAGGGAAGCTAGTCGGTCCCATCGAGTTGTACGAAGGTGATGGGTCCGAGGTGTACAGAGGTCGAGTTAGGGGTGGAGCTGATGGCATTTGCTGAGGAGCATAGGAGAACAGGTCGCGGGGAGGAGCGTGTCGCGTATGGGAGTATGCGTCAGAGGAGGCACTACTACAGGTCAACACTAGGCCATCAAAGTAGGTCCGACCCACCTTCTCGTCATCATATCCGCCATAGGAACGCTCAGCATCTGCCCGGACAGTTCTCCACCATTCAGCCCAGGAGCCGAAGACGGCCTCGAAGGTTCTCCTTCAACACCGTTCGGAGCCATCACCGCCATGGGGTCGATGGTGAATCCTGGTGCTGTGAAGCCATAGTCACCCCCCATCATCGACGGGTCAGGTAACCAAGAGAGATCAGGTGCAGATGGGTCGTGAAAGGGAGTGGGGGCGGTAGCATCGTTCACAGGAGTCCGCTGGTCGCTGTGCCATGCGGGAAAGATGGTACTCTCTGCTGGGACCGTCTCGCCTAATCCATAGTCCCCGAACACCCAATCGAAGTCACCGGCTAGGACATCGTCTGTGGCACCGAAAGGCGCATCGACCGATTGGGCGGCAGATGTCTCTAGGAATTCCGTACCGTCAAACCATTGTGACGGTATTGATGCGACAAAGTCCTCCTCCTTCAGAGCGGGCATCGAGACGACAGGCTTAATCGCATGGCGTAAACGAGCGGAACCGAGAGCGGGGTTTGAGGTGGTTCGGTGAGGAGCGGCACTAGGGGTTGCAGGAGGCTCGAACGAAGAGGAAGCAAGGGTGGACGAAGCGTCGTCCCAGGAGAAAGGGGCAGTGCGTGAGGGTGGAAGGTAAAAATCACTGCCTGTTGCGAAGGACTGGAACGAGTCGGTCGATGACTTGTATGTCAATGAAGGTGTGACCGGTCCTTCTGACGAAGTCGAAGATCGGTGCGAGAGGATTTGCACCGAACTGTCACTGCTGCTAAGCTTTGACGGTCCTGCTCTTGACGGTGTGTGGAAGATCCCGATATCTCCTGCCGGTGAAGAAGGTGCTTCAAAAGCTGAAGTGATGATCTGGAAAGGGTTTGAAGGTGAAGGTGATGAAGTATCTGAAGGGTCTGAAGCGGTTTTTGAAGAGCTAGATCCGAAGGTGTTCCAAGATGGTGAACCGAAGTCGAGATCTGCGAATGAAGAGAAGGATAAGAATGATGAGGAAGAATCGAGATGTGAGGTAGGGTCGAGGAGGGTTGAGGAAGGGCCGAACATTGCTTCCATTGTAGGTGGAGGGAGGTGCTGGCGGGTGAGGCGAGATTAGAGGTGGGAGGTGGTCCGGCTGGCGACGCGGACGACGGAGGCTTGAGCTGGCAAGCCGGAGTGGAGAGAAGTCTGGCTTCCTCCTCTTTACGGTGAAGATTGACCTTTTGTGCAAGGCTGGGCGTGTTGATGATAAAGTAGAGTCAGAGCGGCACAGCCAGCAATGGTTATATTATAGAGAGATGGAGTTTGAGAGAAGAGATCAGAAGTAGATCTCAAAATCGATTAGAAAGAATACTCACCTCTCGGGTCTCAGACTGGGGTATTCGACACCTTTCGTCACCGTCGGATGGCAGGGCCAATCTCAGGTCCGGTGCGATTCCCCTCCGTAACCCCCAGACAATGCTTCAGGTGAGAGCCCACCAGGAGTTTAGGGATCACCTTTCGTTATCTCGTCCTCGTCCACCCAACTTTATGAACCTGTCGTAAGAGTTTCTTTAAGGCGATGGACGTCGATCGGGGTATATGGCGGGTCTCGGACGGACCAGCCGTTGACGACGCGGATACTGCAGAGGGTGGAGGATGGTGGATGGAGGTTGAAGTGAGTTTGAATGGGTTGTGCCTGAGAAATCAGGCCGGGTGGCGGGTTGAGATAGGTCGTCCGAAGGGATGGCTGCTTTGATCACCGAGGCCTATCGGATGAGCTTCGCCACCTCCCTCAAGAACCGAGGTAGATACCTCAACAGATGGCTCGTTCCTCGATCAAGCTTTAGTAGGCGGCTTCGGACGAAGGAGATGGCGGGTCAAAATCTAGTTTCTAGACGTTCCTTGACAATCTCCGGGGCGAGAGGTTGGGTGATGATTGGGTCGAATAGACCGCCAGGGAAAGGGGATCGGCTCTCTATGCGCGACAGCCTGTCTCGTACGTAGAGTTGAAAGGTGTACGTGTTCTCGTATGGTGACGAGGGTTGTGTGTCCTCGGCAGTAACTCATCCGCTACCTTTCGGGGATCTCACCGCTGGATTCAGCAACTCCAGGCGATGCTTACGGTAACAAGCTACACAACGGTCATGATCTCAATGTTCTTTATCTACGTCTACCCGATACTTGCTACCGGATAAATCACTAGGCCATCTGGCAAACGCCTTACGCGACGCCCTCCACTTGCATAAACCGATAAGAGCAGGCCTAGAGCGGGGTGGCGTTTGATCTGAAACAGGGCGTGAGGTGTGGGTGGGCGACTATTCTTGTCGAGTGCTTGAAGGATACCTTGAATGGCAAGGACGAAGTTTATGCCGAAAGGACTAACGTAATTCTTCTCTTCCGAGCCTACATAGTGCACGTGCGAGCTCGTGTACGGGGTCCAGCTGTGTTGAGTTCATCATGCATGATTATGTCCCAATCGAGCCTTGGCAGTTGTATAACTCTCATGGGATCGGAGAAGAGTCTGGCCTTACTGCTAACCTTTCACATTGTCCTGGTTTGACCCCATAGTACACATCGATTCACAGTTGGTGTCAGCGAAGAGAGTACCAATCTGTGTAATTTCGCTACGTAATTCCAACAATCGAAAGCCTAGAGTCGGTGGCGCCAAGCAGGCTAACCCGATCCGGCGGGTTCCAACAGGAACAACTCCATTTGGGTGTGGCGGTTCTCGATTCTCCCTTAGTGCACGACTGGCTGTCTCGGCTTCTCTCGATGGAGATCTTCGCTCGACCGGCTTGTTATTGCCGAATATGCTTGTTATTGCCGGAAATATGGAGGTAAGGGTGCATATGATGCTATTGCTCTATGGACAAATTATGATTTCTAGCTCAGAACTGGATATGGCGATAACATCAGCTAGCTGTATGGTGACGAGTTTCCCTTGACTCACCTTGGACAGATCCCTACCGAAGATACCGCGCTTGATCCAGTCAAGCATCAAGAGCATCCGCGTCCTCATCGAAGTCTGCTCAGACCAGTAAATGCTGACATTCCCCATCAGCATCCATAATACTGAACATGTACCTGTGACTCACGATCGCCATGCATACATTGCCAATAATCCCCCTGCAATCGAGTAGCCGTTGTAATCAAATACCGCCCTACACCCATCAGAGGAGATCGTTGAAGGAAAATCTCAAGGTTCACGAGTTCCCAATGTAAGCCAAGCTGCCAAGATGCTTGTACGAGAAAGGCTCGTAGTATCCCTCATCGTCCAGGTCGGGCATGTCGTTGTCCCGAAGTACCCGTGTTTGCTTTGCAAGCTTCGTGAACATCGCTCCGAGGTATTTACCCTGTTGACTGGCGACCTGGGCGGTCTGACAACGTTATCAGCGAATGTAGAGATCATGAAAAGTAGTATCGCACTGCAGGGAGTGAGGTGGCCTTCTTGCTCAACTTCTCGAACATCTCGGCGCATTGGTTGAGCGTGAGCTTTTGGTCCTTATCCGTATCGTATTCTTCGAAAATGTCTTTACTACTCAGTATGATTAGCACAGAGACCCTGACGGCAAATGACGATTCTTACATCTTAGCGAAATAAGGTGATGCTAAGGGGTACTTTTTTCGGATGTGCGCTGCCATTTGTTGCCATTCGTCGTAGTCGCTAGGAAGCTATCAGCCATGGCTTCGGATCATGAGATATCGACAGACATAGAATTATCCTTGTTTGTGTCGAATCTGTCCCAGATTTCCAGCAGATCATTGACCAGATTCGCGTGGACCTGAGGTAAGTAAGGTTAGCATAAGAGGGGGGATGTTACCGATGAAATCACGGTAGAAGCATCACCAATCGCATAGACCGTACCCTTCGGAGCTCCATCAACGCGCAAGAAACCGTCCGTCTGAACTGCCTTCGAGTGGAACTGATTCGGGAGGAGCTCTACAAGACGTTTGGTGAACGGCTGCATCGCTTAAGGAAAGCGTTAGCATTGCAACGTTACCGATCACCGCTTTGACGTACCGATACCGGTGCTCCACAGGACGAAACCGGCTTTGATCTCCTCGATTTTCGGCTTGGCCTCTTTGTCCTTTGGATCTTTGATCGACAGGATCACCTTCTCAGGCGTGACCTCCTGCACCCTGCAAATCCCACCTATCTCAGTTTTGGACCTCATAGAACGGGCGAAGGCTTACCGAGCATTGATGACCACTTTCACGTCGTTTCTCGCGAATCGCTGCTCCGCGTATTGCGAGATCTTCTCGGAATAGGTGTTGAGAATATGGTCTCGGCTCTGGACGACATGGACGGAAACCTCGCTCTCGAGGACTTTGGGATACTGTGTGATCCATAAGCAGGAGTCAGGAGACTGCGGAATGCAGACTGACGTATTTCAAGACGTCTTCCGCCATCATATCGCTCAACTCCGCCGCAAACTCCACACCGGTAGGTCCACCTCCGCATACCACGAAGGAAAGAAGACGCTTGCGGTCTTCAGCGGTGGTTGTAGGGAGTGACGCCAACTCGAGATTCGCTAATGAAAGGCGCTACTTGAACTGTGCTCGATGGAAGGATGAGCTTACTCATGATCCGTCTTCGGATTGCCTGAGCATCGGGAACGGTCTTGAGCTGGAAGCAGTGCTCCAATCCTTTCACGCCATGATCATTCGACGTCGATCCGACTGCAATGACAAGTTTGTCATCTGTGATTTGGACTTAGCTCTCGCCGAGTCGTCCAATATCCCGCTTACAAGGGACATAACATCGCTTAGTCCCTTCCCCCTGATCACTAGGCACCTCAACCTCAACCAATCTCTCCGCCATATCCAAATCCATGGCCGAGCCCATCAAGTAGTGCCCTCTGACCCTCGCGATGATCTTGCGTATCGGCTCAACCAGAGATCGACTTTCGACGGTACCGACGCAAGCTGAAGGGAGAAGGGGAGTGAAGGTGTAGTACGTCTGAGGGGAGATGAGGGTGACGTTGTACGCTTCAGCGGGAAGGGATTGAAGAAGAGCCACGGCCTATCGACACGAATATGAGAACAGTCAGATCGAGAAGAGTTGGACCTACACCCCATCCACCGCCGACTATGACGAGCCTCGGTTTCCCTCTCATAGACTTCTTCGCATCGTCCTCCGCATCCAGATTCACCTCGATGATCGGTAGATTCTTCTTCCCGCCTACCCTCGGATGAAGAGCCAGCGGGTTCACAGGTACCCTATCGACATGTCGCTCAGAATAGGTGAAAGCGTCATGGAAGAGGATTGCACCGATTAGGACACCTACGCCTAGGACTGAGGAAAGGGCAAGTCGGGCTGTGATAGCTAGGTAGGGATGTCGAGCGGAGAAGGCGACTGGCGGGAAGTGGAGTGATACAGAACGGGTCTGAGAACGTACGGTAGAGGAGTGCTTTTGGAAGAAGGAGGGGTTGACACGTTGGGAAAGGGTTTGAAAGGATCGTAGGGGAGACGAAGTCGTGCGGGAGGAGATCGTTGAGGTTCGTGCTCGGATCGGTCCCAACGAAGCTGAGAACGAAGCCGGCCGAATCATGACGGATCGATTCAATGACCTTGTGCTCTGCTCGAACACTGCTTGGAAACGCTGTCCAGCAGATTTCGAATCGCTTGATTCAGTATAAGTCTTGCGGACAGAAGATATCAGCAGGATTTGAAGACTACATTATCCGAGCGACGTCATTCTAGCATTTGCTTCCGCTGGATGCTTCCCATTGTGCTATGCCATGCTTGTGTGCTAAATCTACAACGATATATCCGGATCCGCCGATACAGGTGTCCGACATTCACTGTTGAGCAAGAAGATGCAACGCAACTTCCCCGTCCTTCCCCTGCATCTTCCCATCTTCGCCTCTCTTGTACTTCCCACGATCAGGCTTTTTCCCTTCCAAACATGGGGCGGATGCAAGGGTCCCTTTCAGAAAGGTGATCGATAGCAGGTGTATCGTAGCCAATTGACTGAGGGCAGCAGATGGACCGGTCGGCATAAGTATAGGGAAATCAGAGAACGATTGGTCTGCCTCTTCATCAGCGTCATTCAACCATGCTTGAGGAGACGACATACGGTTGATGCCCAGAATAGTCATCAGGCTACCTTCCGCTTGATCCACCATGCCCAAGAGCCTTGCGAAGTGCTCTCCCCAAGTCGTGAAGCCGGGTGAATTGATGACCATCGTCTTAGGCATTTCAGGGTAACCTGTCGTCGCGGCAGATGGTACTGGCAAGGGATCGAGCCATGGGTCCAGGGCGATAACCTTTTTTACCGGAAGATTATCATGGCCTTCAGGTGGCGGAGAATGTAGCAAGTCCAGCTATGCAGTTGTCAGCCGGATTTGAGGGATGGGCAGGACATACGATAGTGCCGCCGCCAAACGAATGTCCAGTGAGATACAGGTCGTTGCAATCGACTTTATCCCGGAAGGAGGAGATCCACTCCTCCTTCTTCGAGTCCGCGAGATCGCTTATGTCGACATTGCAGGTGGTGGCAGAAGAGACTAAGCGGCGGAAGGACTGATATGCCTCGTATACCTCCTTCATCCGCACTTCGAGCTGAAGCGTCCGGAATCGAGTAAGAGAGCTGTGCTCGCCAGCTGCCCAACTAGGACTTCTTCAGCATGCGATCGAGGACAGCACAACGAGACGTACGAGAGCTCAGTATGCTGGATGTAGTGAAGCACCTCGCGCTCCTTGTATCCGTTTTGAGGTGGAAGCATCACCGCTGGACCCGAACCATCTCGGTGCTCAATGGCCAGCACGAGATAGCCTTCCGAAGCGAGAGCTCGACAGTACTGGCTATAGGTCGTTATCGTTCCGGCTAGACCGTGGGAGAAAATGATCATGGGGTATTTCGAGGTAGTTGGTTCGAGGGGGGCGTTAAGATAGGCTGGGAACTGATAATCATGAGCTCAGATTCAGCTTCCCTTTGAAGATTGGCGTACTTTCAAGCGACCGACGACTACTGTTAGGACTTTTACTACTCATCATCAGCATACATCCTTCTTCATATCGCGTTGCGGTAGACTCACATATCCACCCCGCCCCTCTCTTTCCCAAGAACCGCTCATACCCAGCGACAGTCTCCCCAACCGGTTCAGGTAACCACTGCGTAGCTCGACTCGGTCCTCCAAACCAGCCTCTAGAAGGTACGGCACAAGGATAGTAAACCGAATATGCGACCTCCTCGATCTTCAAAGCCGGCTGCGAGTTCTCCTTGAAGATCGGGGTGGCGCGGATGTATGGGGTGATGGGTGGTGAGCGGATGTAAGCGTATCCAAGGGATTTATGGGATCCAGGAGTGACTTGGGGGAAGTCGAAGCTGACGAGGGGGGAGAGAAGCATGTTGGAATGCTTGCGATTCCGATGGTGATTATACCGTGAAGATTGAGAAGATGAGGTTGATGTAAGCGGGTCTCGTTACCTTTGTCCTGGTTGAGATAAAGGATTCGGGTGCCGACAAAGCTGTCCTGCTGTCATCCGGTTCAAAGATGATAGGCAGAGAAAGCACTCTCTACGAACATACTAGTGCAGAGAATTGATATCGACAGCGATATCTGAGGGAAAGACGATCGATGCTGATTCCCGTAGTCTCGGACGTCGTATACCTGAAACCCCCCCCTTTCTCAGGGATCAATTTAGTTAGGCGATTGACTTCTTTCTGCTGTGGAAGGGTTATATCTGTTTCAGGCATGATATTCTGTTCCCACGCTTTCCATCTTCATCAACTATTCGGAATCATTCCTGCTCTCTTGGATCTTACACGAGCATATTCCAATCCAAGAGCTATCAGAATGAAAAACGAAAGCCTTCCTATGTGGGTTCTTGCTGTGCTTGTACTTGGAGAGCTTCAGCTGATCGATGCTCAACAGCTATCCTTTGGCCAACTATACCATGACGTACGCTTCACTCCATCCTCTCACTCCCACGCGTATACTTCACAGGTGGGTGATAGGAGCTTATCTGATGTTCTAGGGAGAGGGAGTCTCAACCGGAAGAAGACAGCTCGGTCCCGGCTCGCATCTCCCGTCTCGAGACTCAGTACGAAGAGACCGGGATCAGGCGTTCAGTCGATGCGGTGATGATCGTCCTTGTGAGCTGTGTTCCATGGCTATACTGCAGCTGCTCAGCGTGAAGTCAGCACCATGGATTCCCGCATATCCTGGTCCTCCAGGTCGCCAATGCGTTTTACAAGCTGTGAGTTTTCGGTCTCCCCGCTCTTCCTTCTGCTTGCTGCTATTCCTGATCGATGGCTCAGTCCCGGTGGCTACCTCGATCCTACGGAGAAGGATGAAACCGGTCTCATCTGTCGATTGGACGAGCAGCTCGGCGTCCCGCTTGATATCCCGGGCGAGAACACCTACGATATCCCTGATGATGGAGATTGGGAGGTCAAAGATTGCTTGTGCATCTGGTGGAGGCCGAACTTTGACACCTTCATGGTAAGTAGACGCGGTGTGTGCCAGCTGTACTGCAAGGAAAATTGACCTGTACATCAGTACCCCTACCTTCCTGCCCATATCAGCGAACCAAAGGAAATCAAGAAGCTTTACTTGGTTCACCTCCCGCCGAAGAGTCGGTCCACTCCGTCAGAATCGATTACTGAGCTCATGAGACACGCAGAAACTTTCGCTGTCCCGCTCAATATGAAGCTCCACGCCATCCCCGTCTTCGAATTTTACGATAATGCCGCTCGCTATGGTCCGCAATTCGCTGGTCTTCCCTACCTCCTCAGCAGGTGCTTCCACTGTTTCCTCCGATGTGTCGCGCTGATGAGGATGAAAGGTACTGGCTTCCCAATCATGAGCTCGTAATGGCCGCTGCGAAAACATAAAGTCCTACGCGTTCGTAGGATGCCTGCTTGCGCGATGTCTCACTAGATACGGGAGAGAGATCGCATTTTTCAATCACCGCCGCGTCCCTCCGTTCTGCTTCCGAGATCATTTTGAATAAATCTGCCCAATCTTTTGTGTCCATACGACCTCGACACACCATACGTGGTATGGTACCTCATGTCGGGCTTCGGTAGATCTCGTAAGAGATCCCCGGTCTAGATTAGCCTCCGCCATACTCTCGGAAGATTTGGAACCAGACCGGCGGGAAGGCCAGGGCGATGAAGCCACAGGAACCGGATCTACACCCTTACGAATCCCACGTGCATTGCTTGGGGATTCCTCGGGCGAGTGTCAACTTTTATCATAATGGCTTAGTTAATCAGATTCAACTTTCGGCCATCAGTCAAGGCGGCGGTATATATTTCTCCCCCTATCCGATTTTATCGATCCCTTGTGTCTACATTGCATCCACTTCGACAAACAATAATGGCGACTACTGACCTTGCACCCAATTCTGCATCGCCCTCGACTTCACCTGATCGTCCAAACAATCTGACGCATAACAATACCACACCATCCAATGCCTCCGCTCTGTCACGATCGGGGACGATGTCAACTTTACAAGAGCAAACTCATTCGCCCGACCGTACAGTCGTCGACCTCAATTCAGGGCAAAGATCTAAATGGACCAAGGCCGAAGAAGCGCCGACTGCTGGTCTGGCGGATGACACTGCCAATGACGACGGTCCCAGAGGTGCGGAGATTAAATTAAGTCAGGGGAGAAAGTGGTTCCTTCTCGGTATCTTCAGCGTGGCTCAGGTCAGTTGCCCAAACCATTTTGCCCCGTCCGTGCTGATGTAAAGACGTAGTACCTGGATGTCGCGAGTTACTCGGGTCTGTTCGTCTTCACCGAAGCCATTCTGACAGATCTCAACATCGTGTACGAGGAGTCCTCGTGGATCATCGTGAGTCTCTTTGTTGACTCGGACGTGCAGTAACTCGCTGACGTGGGATAGACCGCCTACACTGTCACTTTCGCCTCTTTCCTCCTCTTCTGGGGCCGAGTTTCAGATCTCTACTCCGCCAAACCAGTCTTCGCTTACGGATTCCTCGGTCTGGGCATCGTCAACCTCGTCATCTCGTTCATGCCAAACAAATACGCCTACTTTGTTTTACGAGCACTCAGCGGTATTGCTAGCGCTGCCACAGTCAGTTGTTCACGTTCACTCTAGCTATAATGGCTGACTCAGTTACAAGATCCCCTCAGCATTCCGGTTGATCCTCGCCATATTCGAACCCGCCGAAGTGCAGATCGCGCTTACCGTCTTCGGTCTCAGCGGTGCTCTCGCTAATGTGACCGGTCTCGTCATTGCTGGGTGAGTGCTCGCTGACTCCTACAATGAACTGTCCTGACTGCCATCCAGCTTCTTCGGCTTCGTAACCGCTGGCGGACAACAGGCCGCTTGGAGATGGTTCTTCCGCATGATCACCATCGTGAGTCGTGATGACTGCTAAGTTTCGCCGCACTGACCATCGTTTCAGGTCATCGTACCCTTCGCCTTTGCCGCATTCACTCTGGCTCCCAAGACGACAGGCGCTTACGCCCGTACTTGTACCGACCCGAAAGAGAAGCTCAAACGCCTCGACTTCGTCGGATGTATCAGCATGCTCTTCGCCATCGTCCTCCTCATCCTCGGTCTCACCCTTGGAGCGTCATACGGCTTCAAGACCGCAAAATTCCTTGTACCTTTCCTTCTCAGCTGGCCCATCTTAGTCGTCTTCTTCTTCTGGGAAGCGAGACTTCCTGAAGGATACGCTCTCATTCCCCCGAAGACATGGAAGATTCCCAACTTCACCATCCTCATCGTCTTTGCCTTGGGAATTTACCCTTGGTGGGCTGTCAACCAACTACCGCTTATCGAGCGATTCTTGGTGGTCAATGGCGAGAGCCCGATCATTGCCGCCGTTCGAATGCTGCCTCAAGGTCTCGCAGCACTCGCTACTGCAATGGTCATCCCGTGAATATCCCTACCTCGCCTTTTGTGGCCTCGCTGACCACTTTCAGGCCCCTGCTTCAGAAGCTTGGCTCTCCGCGAATCCCGATCGCCCTCGGCATGCTCGTTGGAGCCGCTGCTTATGTCCTCATGATATTCAGCGAGGGTCGCATACATGACAACGAATATTGGCGATGGTATGTCCCTGCTTTGATGGCCTTACTCAGCGCTCACCGACTGCTCGACAGGCTTGTGCCAGCTTTCATCATTGGTTCAGGAGCCACCATGATGTCCTTCCTTGGCACAAAGTGAAGCCCCCCCCAACCGTCATCATTGCCCGTACTGATGGCGCCTGAAGCATTACGGTAATGACGAGCGTTCCCGTGGAGATGAGCGGCGTTGCGGGTGCTCTCCTCCAAGTGTCTCTCCAAGTCGGAGCCGTCGTCGCACTCTCCGTCCAAGCCGGTCTTCTCACCCTCAAGCCCGGGAATTTCGAGACCTGGTCAAACGTCCAAGCATCCTTCTGGTTCCAATTCGGTTGGGGGATATTCAACTTCATCATCTTCCTCGCCTTCTTTAGGCCTGGTCGGGTTGCTGAGGGATCGGAGGCGGCAAAATCTGCGGAGAAGGAAGGTGGGAAAGAGGAGGTCAAGCCTGAGACGGTTTGATGTACTGAATGGAATATCGAGCGCTTTACATAGCGTAGCATAGATCTTAACTAGAAGGCCTTTTTCGCATTCGTCTAAATCTTGATGCACCTCTCATGCTCCCACATTCCACATCTTTCGCCGATGGGCATCAGCCGCATGGCTTGCGATCTTAGTTGGTGTCGTGACACGGTTGCTGACGGGATGCTATGGGAGATTAGTAGCCTTCCGATCCTAGGCGAGTGCGGCGCTAGACTTGGCGAGTGAATTTCGAATGACAGATGAATGATATTCGTTCCAGAGAGAGGGATAATTGTCGGCTAGTAGCTTCTACACTGTATATCCGTGCGCCTGTCCACGTTACTACGAGCTTCCCATCCAGGTCCTCCGGTCCAAGCCACTTGAAAATACACGGCACTTGGATATGATGGCTCGATCGCGACGCATACGGTACATGAGCTCTTAGGGGAGGAAACACCGAGTGTCGTTAACACTTCAAGGTGGTATATGCATGCATGGTTTTAGAACTGAAGAAAGAATCTCCCGCTCGTTCCTACCTTCCCTCGCTGCTCTCGTCCGAGCGAATGTCCATGCAACAACCGTAATCTCCTCAGGAATTTACCCCACCCTATCTGGCAGCAGCAGCAGCGCCCGGTCCTTCTTTCCAGAACAGTCCCGGCCGTACCCTCGTCCTCCGCATTGGATTTAACAACCTCCCTTCAGCCGTCCTCAAACCCCGTCCAACAACAGGTCGAGCCGGTAAACCCCCATTTCCCGGTCTAGCGAGATGTGGAGGTACCGCCCGTCCTCTTATCCCGATCCCTACTCCCGCTGCTGGACCTGTCGGCGCGCCAGGTGGGGGTCGGATGGCGTTTGTCCCGGTTAGAGTCGGTTGAGGTCGGGCCAAACCTGTCAGAGGTGGTGGTCGAGCTAGTCCGACTCCAGGTGGATTAGGACGTGACACCGCTGGTCGACGGCCGATAGCCCCACTGCCCTGTAATCCGAAGTCCACTTCTCCGTCCTTCTCAATCATTCGAAGCGTCAACTTCTGTCGGCCATTCGCCCAAGCAAACTCCTCCCTCTCCACCAATCCTCTTACAAGCTCATCAGGAACGAACTCAAGATGCAATTTCTCCCCTGTCTCCTCTGGCCATGTCTGTCCTTCTATCCGCTCAGCTTCCGCTAACGCTGCTTCGATGGACGGGTAAGCGGCATAAGCATGATCTTTCACTCCTGATAACCATAGGTTCGGATGGTCTCTCGTCGCAAAAGGTGGTTTGGGAGGTGGAAGGCGGTCTGATGCAGGTGATGAGGTGGGGAAGAGGTAGTCATGTAGTGCAGAGTGGACAAGGGGTCGGCGAAGATTGGTGATGTACAATGTGGATGTTGGTGGATGGAGGAGATATGAGAGGGAGTGGGGAAGTGGGGTGTCATATGTCTTTCGTTGTCGTTTCGTAGGTCCGGGTATTGTCGGTTCCTTTGATCGTCCTCGTTTTCGCGATTCGCCGTCAACATTCAACCCATCCTCGTCCGGTAGTCCTAGGGTGGGTAAAGGAGGTGTGAGGATATCACCCCTGTCCACCTCTACATCCAGCTTAAGACTCTTCTTCGACTCAGGTGAAGGCTCTTTCATTGGCGACATGGGCGATATCGCCCGCACAGGGGAAGGCGTAGGCGGCAAGTCATCCTTCGCTTCCTCCTTTGCGACTACTTCCGCAACTTCTGTATCTAACGCTGCAGGCTGAGTATCCTCGGCTTGCTTCGTATCCACCTCTTCGGCTTTTTCATGTAACTCGTCTATCGCTTCCGGTGCACCTTCGACCATGGCATGTCCGACTCCATCTGTAGGTGGTACTGGCTCCGGAGCAGGTGAAGGCGGATGAGGTGGCGCTGCTGAGTCCTTGACTTCGTCAGTCGGAGGTGCAAGCTCAGTGCCTCCGCTCAAAGTGAGATCTTGAGCGGTTTGAAGCCGGTCTGCGAGCTTAAAGACAAGTCAGCTTAAGTTGCTGATGAGGCGGGGGTTCAAGACACACGTCCTTCTTCAACCCGGTGGTCTCCAGACCCCGCTTGGAGAGCTCATCTTTCAGCTCGACGACTTTTAGAGACTTGACGTTGACATGCTCGAAGTCTTGCGACATATCTAGCAGTCCGAGCTACTTACCAGGGCTTACGATTTTTACCCGGAAGAAAGGAAGGACGGGCTCAAGCTGGTATCCTGATGGTGTGCACGTGACCTTTCCGAACCCGGGTGTTTTCATCAGGGTTAATCGTGTCCCCCGTGACGTCAGGGGGTAAGCGGTAGCACGATGCCGGACCGTCGCTGGGCGAACCCCGCGGTAAGGATCCCTTTTCCCATCAAAACCGTTCGCCTTCCATCGCTAACATCGACCGATCTGTCTATAGATACCATGTCAGGAGCACCACCACCTTACGAGACGGCCACCGGAAAGCCTTCGCTGAACATCACCAGCCCACAAGGCCAGACTCACCGAGCAAACTCGAAAGATGGGACGAACAACCAAGGGAATCTCCAGCGGATGCGATCGAGTGATTCAGTCTCTTCGACCGTGTCGAGTGATGGTGGGTTCAAGAGTGGCGTACCTGAGGACGATAGGAGGAGTATGGATGATGAGATGAGGGACTTGCCAAAGGGTTGGGTCCGGTGTTTCGATTCGAAGTGGATCCCATCTTCTAGCACAAAATGGAGCAGTCTTAACCGTAACCTCTTTAGTTCTGGACACCATTTTTACGTGGACGAAGCGACGAAAAGGTCCTCTTGGATCCACCCATACGATGATGCGGAGTTTCTCCAGACTCTCCCCAATACTCACCCAGCCAACCCAAACTCGGCACAAGCGAAAGCTGTGCAGAAGCATGCCGAGGATGAAGCCCGCCTCAGGCAGAAGATGGACAACGACAAGAACGGCGCGACTGGTCATATGAGTCCGTCTGCCAGATCTGGTGCAGAACATCGGAATTGGCTTCAGAGGAAGGCGGATCAGGTCATCGGGACGCCTCAGGAAAGGGCCAAGGCGAAAGAGGAGAGGCATAGGATTCGGGCTGAGCAGGAGAAGAAGCAAAGAGTGAGTTGGAAAGCATTTAAAGCCCTAGAATATTGCTGACTTTTGCCTAGGCAGCTGAGGCGGCATACATTAAGAGGAGGCAGGAGTTGATGGAGCAACAGCTGAGCGGTGCTAACAGTCGTGAGAGGACATCATATGCCCTGATAGACATGGCTGATATCGAAATCTTGCAGAAGGAATGTACGCGTCCAACCCGTATGGATACAGCGCTCCCTCAAGTTCCTATTCCCGTAGTGGAGGCATGTATGGTAGTCCTTACGGTTACGGTTTGTTTCAGTTTACTCCGCTTTAAAGCTCGAAGACTGAAGCAGACATAGGCTATGGCGGCGGGTATGGTCGTCGAGGCTACGGCGGTGGTATGGGCATGGGTCTACCTCTCTTCGGTGGTTTGGCCGGTGGTCTCCTCCTCGGTGATATGAGTGCGTGTCTTCCCTTCACAACACAAGGAAATCTGATGCGTACTATAGTGGGCGGCGGGTTTGGTGGTGGCGGCTTTGGCGGCGGTATGGGTGGAGGATGCGGAGGTGGTGGTTTCGGCGGAGGGTGAGTGTTGTTCCTCCCTGTCTCAATTGCACAGCAAAGAATACTTCGCACCGGACAGATGGCTGACGGCCTAATTTGAAGTGGAGGTGGTTGTGGAGGAGGAGGAGGAGGATTCTAAAGAAATCTCAGAGCTGGCCAGGGGAGAACGGTTCCAGAGAGGACGACGAAGGTGACAGAGAGAGTTGTTGGCTTCCGGTTTATACCTCTGGTATGATATTCGGAATTTGGGCAGAAGTGAATGATCGGAAGGAGAAGAGCGAGGGTCTTAGAGGCTGTTCTCAGCTTCGGGGAATATCTCTAAGTTTTGGTTGTGTACGATGTGATGGATGTTATCGAGACTAGGAAGGCCTTTCAGTTTGTAGTTACATCGAGAAGAAGGATCTAATCTGTAGACACCTACCTCGATCTGTCACGAGGTGGGGTCTGTACTTCCGGGTGGAGATTTCGTAGAGCAGCCTTTGATTCCGCCTGGATTCCTGTGTTTTCCCAACAACCCAAAGCTCGCAATAAGATTGATGTAGCTCCCACGATATGTCCTCAAGCTCCTTCTCCCTTTGCCGACCTTCAGCTCCACTCTCAATCTATCCTCCATCACCCTCAGCGGTCTCTCACCCAACCATTACAACACCCATAAACCCGACAACCTTCTCCACCTCCATATCCTCACCTCGTCGTGCTCCTCTTCCACCTTCCCCCTCCAACTCGACATATTCGTCTTCAAAAGTACCATGGCTCGAAAATCGATCTCGAGCGAGCAGTCTCGATGTACCCCGTGATGGTCCGCCCGTACCGAGTAGGATCGAGAAGAGGTTACCTGTCCCTGTTGGTGGACCGCCTAGTCCACATAACCGAGAGGGGAAAGGAGGGTATGCTGGGGCTTACGATAACAAGCTTGTAAGTCAGGATCCTTTGACTTCGCAAGACATAGCTTTGCCGTCCTTGAGTATTAGTGGCTGACTTTGACTTATCATGCAGGTGTCATCTACACTCTCCCACCTTCCTCCGCTCCCCCCACTTTCGCCTACACCCACAGGCAATTCCCTCCCCCTCTCGAACCACCAAATACACCATCATCCACCTCCTTCCTCCCTCCTTCATCCACCAAGTAAATCGAACCCATCATCATACACCAACCTAGCGTCTTCCATCACTCGACCGTCCATCTCTGCCCAATCGGCTTCATACGGAGTCGTCGTCTTGCCTGATGGTACGGCTCTTCCTACATCGAACGGTGACCATGGTCGAGGCGGTGGCGAAACTCTGGCGGCTGGATGGAGCGTACACGAGACCCTTGTCCACTCGAGCGCTTCGAGTCCTTGGAGCCTGCTCACTGTGCATGTACTACCGCTCTTCGCTGGTGGACCGCTCAAGACGCCTATAGAGGACCTCAAGTAAGCCCCGCCCCCATCACCTTTATTCCAAAGCTGATTATGTCCTCAGTCAGCTATGTAACTCCCACATCGTTGCGACGTCTCAACGAGCGGCCCCATCTCGTATAGTCGCGGTCCTTTCATCAGACTTACGGGACTTTATCGCTTCCGGCATGCTCACTCTCAAGGCGAAGTTCGAAACCTTGGAGGAGGCGAAGATCGTCGCTCGTGCTGCAGAGGTATGGAGCTTCTTCTGGACTCAAGTTCTACCGGTGCGCAGGACCATTCCTCCATTTTGTCCCTTCCCTTGATACTGACACTAGCAGTACCTGGAAGGGGTCTTCCTCCCTTTCACTCAAGTCCGAGATCTCCCTTCTACCTCTTCGTCATCAGCTCAAACCTCCACCATCTCCTCACCTCCCATCGCAGTCCGACATCTCCTTCTCTCCGGCTTCCTCCTCCACATCCTCCTCCCACTGCTCTCCCGCCTCATACCCCTGATCACAACACTCCATGAATCCCGTACCATCCCACCACCTTCCACACCGGACTTGCGAAGGATTCTTCAGATGTCCCTCGTCCTATCCACTCAAGCGAAACTCTCCTCCCTCTTCCCACTTCGAGATCCGAATGAAAGTGCACGGCGGGACGAAGAGACTCGAGATAATGTCGAATCACTCGGGAAAGCTGCGCGATGGCGTATGGCAATCGGCTTATCTCCTCAAGCGAAATTAGCTCAACGACAAAGCCTGCAGCGAGGACCGTCGATGACTAGAGGTCTACACCGCCGGCAAGGATGGCGCGCATCGACTAATTTTGGTCAACAATGGGGAGCTGCACCTGATGTGGTACCGATGCAAAATGCAGATTTCTTACAAGCCCCTGAGCGATTGGGACGGCCAGCTGAGGACGATGACGATGAGGACGATACCTTTACACCTGGGCAGAGTTATGCGTACCCTAGGACAGGCGAATCGAGCTACGCAACGACCACCACTGGGAGCATGCTTACCGCTGGGACGATGAGAGGGGAAAACAGCTTGGCTAGTCACGTTGGACATCAGAGAACACCTCAAGCGGAGTTTGGGATGCGTCGACCAAATAGGTCCGAGTCGAGTGGATCCGACGCCAACGGGTCCATCGCGGTGAGAAGATGAATCATGCATGGTATGGCCACTACTACTCGTCGTTTTCCGGCTGTTCTTCGTCCATTATTCGTATCAGTCGGACGTAGATCTCCGTTGTTGTATCTCCTCGTAAGACATCGCTCAGAAACCGACTTTCCACCTGCATCTGGATCTGTCCCCTGGCGTTAGCGGTTATTTTCCCCAAAGAAGTCGGGCAAAGTAAGATCACGTACCATCTCCAATGATCCCCGTATGACTCCGCATAGGACATTACTAAACCATAATCCACCCTCCCTGGCATCTCTGGGTAACTCGGCGAACTCGGCTAAAGGGTTCTCATCGAGGGTGAGGATGAATTCTGATGGTTGAGGTAAAGGTTGACCGCTTGGTCCTGGTGGTGGTGGAGCTGAGGAGGTGGGGAAGGAGACGGTAGGTGACATGTTCAGGAAGATTTTGAAGGCGACCTATGGGTAAAGGTGTCAACACGAGCCAAGGGGGTTCATTCGAACGACGGCTTGCACCTTACGAATCCCGGTTACGAGAGGATGGATACGAGGACAAGGCTCACTCACCTTCGCTATGACCTCTGCAGTCTCGGCAAACGTCTGACATCGCTGCAACCCCGTTCGAGCCAGGAAGTCCTCTATTAACCGAGTACCGATATTGTACCCCCTTTTTCTACGTATCAGCTCCTCAACTCTAGCCTAACATCGTTGGTAGACGAGGGACAGACATCTTATCCAGCTGTCTGTTGACCTCTCCATAATCTTCGTAGTCCTACCTTGACATCAGCTTTGGTGGAGCTGGGAATCATGGGAAGGGGAGATGGAGGGGGCCTTGAGCTCACTTTGATGAGCTGGACAACGAGAGCACCATATGTCAGAGTGAACAGCTCGGCATTCTGAGCATAATGGTGAGGAAGCTGAACATATGATCGATCTTGATGCTAGGCTCTCACCACTTTGTCCGCTCGTTTCCAATTGTCATCCTATGAAGCCCAGTATCCAATCAGTTTCAGAGATCCTTGCAAAGGGGGTTTAGAGGGAGAGGTAAACGTTAACGCACGCCGATGGCTTTGTACTGCTTCGTACCGCTCGACATGCTCCCTTAGTATCTACTGACCCCGATTGGCGCAGGGGTCGGATCACCTGCGATGTCCGCCCGTACTTGTCGATGAGGATTTATTTACGAGTACATGTACGTCGTTGAGCGCGCAATCAAAGAGAGTGTCTGGAAGTAAAAAATGCGATATCTCTGTGGCACTGTGGCGTTTGTTCCGGCTCCCGACTACTGCTTGATCGATGTTCACGGGAGTACGCTAGGCAGCTGAAGGCGGAAATACCGATGAAGAATGAGTAAGGACCGACAAAGCGAGTCGTCTCCATGAGATGTGTCCGGTTGAGCGGATCTCCAGGAACAGCAGCTTGACTGACGGTAGCTCAGCAGTGTAAAGTCTCTCGCATCCGTTCAATGAGAACGTCAAGGCTGAGAAAAGGGGCCCACCATGTGTTTCTTTTAGTCTCCGTCATGACTGATATGCGGTGAGCGGGACGACTAGGTGGAACTGTCCCCCTCATTAGCATTAAAAAAGGAGACCAGGTCCTACCGTTGTATGATCCAGAGGATGGTCTTTCGATCCATTACCTTAGTGCGTAAGGTAAAAATCATGCAGCAGAACTCATGCAACTATTCTTCCAGCTCGCCTTGCATACATATTGTGAAAAACCATACTAGACATCCCGAAGAGTGAAAACGCACCCAACATGACCTTGAACGAAGTTCGGATCATCTCAAAGGATCGTTCTCAAAGGATGGTTTTATGCTGTCCCACGAGATACTGCTATCCTTTCTGACACGTCTCCACGGAGGAACCTTACAAGCACTATCGGAAATGTATAGCCTGCAATCTCCATTGGGACAGCTTTACGTCAAACGTCGGTCCGAGTGGGGCGGGCTCTGTGGTGTACTTCCCCAGTGGCGGGGAGCAGGAGAGGTATACAGCATCTGCGAAGGGGTCCGCAGTCACCGGAATACCTTGCGCACCTACTTCGTGTGACTAGTGTGTCTCCTCCGCTGTTTTCGCCACTGGTACGGGCTACCGCGGTAGCGTTATTGTGAATGATTGTCAACTCGAGTACAGCAGTAGCAGGTCAATTCAGCGTTATTGCCCATCTTTTCTAAGTCGTATGCACAATGCATAAGAAACCCATCAGAGGAAATCAAGGTCTGATCCATTGTGCACCCATCCATTAACTTCATTCGGACATCTCGTCCATCATCCAGTCAAGAGTCAAGAAAAGGTAAACAACCACGAGGCAAGCCAAAAGAAACACGTTTGAAAAATGGGATCATCAGGGTATATGTGACCGCCACTGCTGTCTTTGTCGGGCAAATTGGCTCCGGCACTCGAGTGTAACATCGATCCCTGAGGTGTCAACTCCGCTGAACTGCCTGGCGTCATCACGACTCGGTCGAACGTCATGGTACCGCTCGCATCCTTTGCCACCAAGAGATCAAAGCAATCTCGGCGATTTCTTCTCCTGGTCGGGGACCGAGCCATCAGCGCCGGACGTTGAGATTTCACTCTGGAGCCGGGTTTGTCGCCCTGCGGCACAACTGGGCCATTATTTTAAGTACTTCAGATTGTGGACGTGAGGTGTACGGAACTACCGAAGAAGAACCTTATTTGCCACCAAGGGAGTTAATTGTGCGATAGATTGCTCCAGATGCTCGCCTCTCTAATAACTGGTCGCACAGCTTTGTGCGAGGACATATGGCGGTATGACATTCTCAGCAACCGATGGGCAGATGTAAAATTGGATGCGATGCATCGCCATGGTCATATCCAGCTCACAGCTAAAACCCAAATCTTTCGTCCTCCAACTCCATCCCCCCAACCGCCCTCTTCTTCCATCCCTCCAAACCTCTCACCGCTCGCCTTACATCATCACACATCCCCACCGGTCCACAGGACGTGACACATATCCCACTAGCATCCGTCATCTCCCTCCTATGTCGCTCAATAGTTTCATCCGTCACATTCGTAAGCAAAGCTGAGGAATCCGGTCTCGACGGATGCACGGAGATGGTCGATAGTAGCGAGTTCCGTTTCGCTGGGAACCATGTAGAAGACGACGACGATGATGATGAGGTACCTCGACATAAGTAGGCATACTTCTCCTGATCTGCTTCGGAGGGGAGACGACGGGGACCGAGGGGAGATTGACGGTCCTCCAGTACGTCATCGCGATCTGAGGCGAAAGGGTTGACTGGAGTGAGCAGACTCATTGGCGAGCTGGATGGACAGCGTGTGACGTGGATGGTCACTCTGAGAGACGTCGGCTGAGGGAGCGGTCCGCCGTGTCGTCGACCCTCGAGACACTGCACCTCCCACGCTTTTGCATCGTCGACCAGTTCGAGAAGGGACGGCATAAGCGGTTTGGCGGCGTCTTCCGTCCGCACCATCCAGATCAGATCGATCGTTCGCGCACGAACAACGCCCGTCGGTGCACGTGTGACCAGGTCGTTCGCGAGTGTCAAGGCGTGAGTGATCCCGGATCCACCTGCGACAAGGACCACCGACGAAAAGCTCGGAACTAAAGTGTTCCCAAGCCCGCCATAAGGTCCTTCAAGGATCACTGTCGCTGTCATCCTCCGTTCGACACCTCTCTCGCCCATTCTCAGCGATCCTTCGCCGCCAGTTGCAAGCTCGTAAAGCTTCTCCGTCCAGTTGCCCGCAGCTTTACACATGAGTACCATACCTTCTCCATCAGGCGCGGACGCGATCGTGAAGGGGTGCCCCTCGAAGCCGCAGGGGACACCAAGGGCCGGGACACGAAGTCGGACATGCTGACCAGCTCGCCAGCCTGAGCGTAAATTCGGGATGGTGATGACGGTTGTGGATGCGCCAGGCAGGGTAAACAATTCGGCGTGAGCCAAACGTGTCTTGGTGAGTGAGGCGATGAGCGAGAGGGCGTAAATGACAAGAGCTGAGACGCTAAGGTGTATCAGTGAGTGATACCTTGTTTTAGAAATCGGCATACCAGAAGGGTACAGCCACGTCGACGTGGAAGCGTAGACTAAGCAACAGCCCGATCATACCGAAGAAATGACAAATCTAACCAACAGCCCCGTTCAGCACCCTCTTCTAATGCTAAGCTCCCTTACTCACCTCGAAAATGCCATAACAAGCCTTCCTGATCCGTGGAATGGATGACACAGCGATGAGGACGATCGATCCCCAAGCCACATAACCATAAATGATGAACTGCTTCGAGCTGTATGAAGAAAACATGTCCGCCAGAGCCCATTTGTGTACTGTCCCAATCAGCTTGGGTTCTACCGGGATTGCATTGCCAGATACTCACTGAAGAAAGCTACATGCAGAGTAGCTGCGAGGAACAGAACCCTCCCGACAACCATGTGGAAGATCTTCAACCTCTCGTATCCCTTTCCCAGACACAAACCAATCAGGTTCCCCCTGACACCTAACGCCACCACCAGCGGGACCTGCGCAACGGCCACGAGTCCGGATCGAGCAAAGTCATTCCCGTAGCCTTTCGTCTTTGTCGTTGAAGTGACATCCGACTTCCAGATCAAGGCCAGCGCCACGAGAGCGAGGTATACCGCGATGAAGTAGACTTGGACGAGTGTAGCGGAGGACCTGAATGGGTTGGGAAGGCGGGAGAAGGGAGCGGCGACGAAGGTCGAGGAGAGCGGGAGGTGGGTGAGTAGAGGAGTGATGTGCGGCGGTGGATAGAGGTGAGGGGTTGCCTTGTTCGCTGGATCGAGGGAAAGATCATCGACCGACGAGGAAAACGGATCACACTTCTCGCCGAGGGGGGAGATCAGGTGTGTCCGCTCTTCTCCCTCACGTAGGATCCAGCCTTCTGCCAGTCCGCCCCCGCCGACCACTCGCTCCGCTTTCTCATTACTCACAGCTCCCATGTCACCTCTCACATCAAAGGGGTTGGTCGTGGGCTCTCGCTTTGCTCTCGTCTGCTCGCGCTGAGGCAAGGAAGCGAAGAGCCGAGCGAGAAAGCGAGGATGTGCAATGAGCATGCAGATGACTAGAAGAGTCGCGAATGCAAGCATGAGATTGCGTGGGGTCGTACCTGGACACAGAATCCAGTCAGATGTCATTCAAGGGTTGAGAGATAAAACGCACTATCCAGTCCCGCTTGCTGTGCCGCCTGATCCTGTAGTACCTCCGTCCTGTTTACTCTGCTGGCAGCGACTGCTGTGACCGTTGTCGCGACTGCCGTGGCTATCGGCGTACCTGCGATCGCTGTGTCCAGTGGACCGGAGGCAGACGATGGGACAAGGGTGTAGATCGAGTTTTGACCAGATAGCGGTACTCCGCTCGAGGGGTCGACCATCTGAGGCATGTTGAAGGAATGTGGTTTGAATGAATGTGTATCGTGACGAGAGACTGGACAGAATAAGCAGGAGCTTATCATCAATAGCCGACCCACATTACTGCGACAGCCTGGGGGAGCAGACGACGTAACTTGAATTTCCGCAACGATACTGAAACGGGCCAGCCGCCAAGGCAAGAAGGTATAGATCTGGAGAAACGTGTTGGGATATACGTTTCTCCGTTTCGATGCACAGTCGGTCGTTAAAGGAGGATGATGGTGATTTGGGCGATTATTGGATCAAAGGCAGGTTGACGAAGATCCGAGTCGCTCGGACCGTTTACTGATGCCTAGACTACCAGGTTCGTGATGATTTGAAGGAAAGTTTTGTTTCCGTTGACGTCCAGCGTCGTCCCAAATTGGAGATTTCTAGTTGTCTAGGTCGAGGTAGCGGAGCTGCTGACTGAATAAAATCGTTCTTCAACGCTCGGATCCCGGTATGTCAGGGCCAGGACCCGGTTAAGAAGGGTTTTGTAACATCACCTCTTAACGCGTTTCAAAGCACATGAAACGCGCGATGGACAAGCGCGTCGTACGCTCATTTTGCCGAGACCATTGCATTTCTCATGCGCAGCTCGAGAGATCCTCCTCAGATATCACCCCATTTCTTGACGGGCCCGCTCAGCCATTCACCCCCTAGCCTACCGTTTTCATCCTCGGTCACGACGAAGCAGTCCTCCAACCTCACCCCAACTCCCCTGAGCCCATTCCGCTTGAGCCCGTCGGCAGGAAGGTATATCCCTGGCTCTAAGCTGAAAACATAACCCGACTGGACCTTCTTCTGCCCCAGAGGTCCTTGAACGAGAAATGGATTTTCATGGACTTCCAGCCCTATCCCGTGGCCTAGACGATGGGTGAACACGCTGAAGTCTGGTTCCGGACCTGAATGTGCCGAGTCGGGCATGAAGCTGGTGACAACTCTTCGAGCGGCGATGTCGAGCTCGGCTAAGACGGGAGGCTGAGATGTGTTTGAGGCTTTGAGGAGGTGGTATGGTGCCGACTGAGCCTGACGGACGATCTCCCACATTTCGAGGTGTGACTTTGGGATCTTCGAGCCGGGTAGGGCAAATGTCTGACCGATCATCAGAAAGACCCTAGCCGTGGTCAAAGGTTTACTGGGCCAAAAAGACCTACTCGGGTGATATCCGAAACGTATCCGCCCCATGACCCGCCTGCATCGATTAAGACAAAGTCCTCCTTGCCCAGTGCTCGATCGGTCCCTGAGCCATGCGGAAGTGCAGCGTTCTCTACAATCGTCTTCAGCTTTACTCCTATTGGCCACAAAGCATGGGATACCGCCAAAGAGGATCAGTGTATCACCACCCTCTAGACCGGTCGCGCCCATCTCTCTCTGTAGGATCTTCCGGGTCTGAGACTCGGTGATCCCGATATGCATTCTCGACCTAGTTTTACGTATCGCATGGAGTGTCATCTGAACAGTGGTCCTGATCAGCTGTTCAAACGCTGATAGCTTGGCGTACTTACTTGATTTGCGCAGCGCAATAAACCGATTTCCCGCTCATCCTTCCTCTCCCTGATTGATGCCACAGCCTTCTCGGCATCGATTGTATCGCCACATCCTTCCATAGTGCGCGCCAAGCCAGCACTGATGAAATTTCGCACCATCGGATCGACTAAGACCCCTCCCTTCTTCCCCGGATGTTGCGCCAGCACATCGTAAGGCGACTCGCTCTCCTGCCACGATACCCATCCCAGGTGCCCCTCAACCTGCTCGGGTAGAGGCTTGAGCTGTGCTCGGATCCGTTCAAACTCGGGAGTAAGCAAGGTGATGTTGGGCGATACGCCATCTTCAGCTGGTGTGATGGCGATGAGGAAGGGACGTTCGGAGAGATGCCAATCGGAAGAAGCGAATGCGCCGGTAAAGTAGCTTGAGGAAGGACCGGGTTCGGCGATCCATACTGCTGGGGAACGATTGTCGGTCTGCTTGAGAGCGGTGACTAAGCGGGAGAGTCGATCGGTGTAAGTCGATTGGGTGGGTTTGAGAAGGGAATTGCATCCTGCTAAGAAGTCCGGTTCAAGAGGGGGTATTGAGGGGTGCGAGTGGGTCAAGAAGTGGAGAGTAGGGATGAAGCCGATCCGTATGATGAGGAGGATGGCGATTGCCCATTTGAGCAGTCTGGGAAGAGGAGTAGATCGAGGTGTCGAACCTTGGAGCGGGGTCGGCTATCGTATTGGTAAGGATCTCACGTCGCATAATGGGAACGAGTCCGAGGCATACCTCATACGATGAGCCGTATGTCTTGTCCCCGGCCTTCTCGTCTGGCATACCGTGCTTCAACGACGCAGTCCCGGCCATAATCATGGGCAGACCTCCTGTGCTGTATCGACTACCTGTACTTTCTCTGTCTATTTAGATGTCAGCTGAATCCTTATCCCCATTAGCTTGACCTTGATCCTATCTTCGGTTATACCCGTAAAAGATCCTCGCTCGCTATACCTTACGTAAGCACAAGTAGGAGTAGTTCTAGCGAAACCGGGCGATCCGCCTATGCCTCGTCCACTCACCCCTTGCCTCGTGTCAGGAATCGAGAATGTTCATGCAGTCAGTCGGATCCGAGACTACCGGGTCTGTCATCGTGCTTCATGCTTGACTGGCACCCCATCTTTTCGCTCTTGGCTGCGTTAGTCGGAAACAATAGACTTGCTTCGTACGAGACAATCTGACAAGACAAACGGGAAAACTATATTCAGGGATTGCCGGAAACCACAATACGCACACAGGACTTCAGAGATGCGACTTCCTCTGCCCCATACTGATGGAACCTCAAACATGCCTCTTGAACGTGTTTAACCGGTCGGATCTACTCACCGCCTTGCCCCTGACGCTAGAAGCAGACCCCAAAGGAGTTTATGGCTCGGGTGTCTCCTGCCCCAGTCTTCCGATGATTCCGGGAAAGCGATTCTGAAACTCGACCTCGCCGATCCTCCCTCCTCATCTATCATGCTTCGACTTCATCGCCTCGTCAACTCGAAAGCTTCTTTCCCGGATCGATCTGTCCGAATCCCGTTTGTTTTCACTGGTGGGTCTTCCCGTTCCCAACCCATTTGCAGCTACCTTTATACCCTACCCAAGGAATAGTCACTCGTAACTGATATCCGTCATGCCCAAGGTCTCTTCCGACTATCGTGCTGTCCGCGCAGTACTGTCAGCGCCCTATCCTCTCCCCATCGTCATCACTCGGAATGCCTCTGGTCGCACAACTACACCTGTCCCCCAGCCGACCCCTCGACCAGTAGCGCTCTGTTCTCCTATCGAGACGTATTATGGCTTTCCAGTTTTCAACACACGCTGGCGCGAGCTTCCACCCGCCATTCTACCGGTCCCATACCCTCGTACCGATACCCCGAAAAGGAGGACATGGACTGTCAAGCTCAAGCGCGCAGTCCAGAGGGAGGCGGAGGAGAGCGAAGTGGAGCTCATGTCTGACATACAAGCTACACCGAGCCGTGAAACAGGTATCATCAAGCAGCTGAGTCAGGTCAGTCTTGGACAGCTACATCGTTCCTTTACGGAGGTGCTGTCCTTCCTCTCCGAAATGACCATCAGAGCTGATCTGATCGACTTCAGGATCAATCTGCCGGACCGACCATCCTCAACACCGTCTTTCAATCCGCTCTGCCCATCAGCTTCTCACGGGAACCTACTCCCACTCAAATCGCACGTCAGCCACCTCCGTTCTCAGCCCTCACGAGACCGATCTCTGCACCTAACAAGCAACACCTAGCTCCGCCGCTAGCGATTAAGACATCTCGCTTGCATGTACAGTCTTACCGTCCACCGTCTTCGCCCTCATCAGTGGGCATGAACAGCGACTCGGAAGCCGATGCCGACATAGAACACCCTGTGAATAGGCAATCACCTCCCGTAGGTGATTGCCCATGTTATTAGCTCCGTCGCTCACGATGTCAGTCCTCACGGATCGTCACTCCGGCTACCTCTCGTCGAAGCCGCCAAGAAGAAAAGCGCTCTGAAAAGCCTTTGTTCCTCGGTCAGACCAACCTCACTCCCTTCACTTACGAGCCGCCGACTGCTCGTCCATCAAGCGAATCTCACGACATACCCGGTGGCTTCGTCTCTGAAGCGAGTTCCGCCGGTACCATAACTCGAATTCCGCGCAATCGATTCAGAAGGGCGAAGCCGGAGCGGTCTTTCCGTCGCCCGCTTCAGTTTCCTAGTCCAGAAATACATGCGAACAAGGGGAAGGGACGGGCTCTTACATCGACTACTCCAGTCCCGCAGTCGACACCGAAGCCGTTACCAACTTTTCTCAGTGGACAGCGAAGCCTTGTAACGCAAACGAACAATGTGCCTGCCCAATCTACGCTCCGGCATCGACTTAGTCCGCCCATCCGGCAAGAACAGCCTCACGACGGGTTTGCGTCCTGGCAAGCTTACCAGCCGGCAGGACCCTCGACCGTTATCAATCCGCAACAGCAGCCGATGTACGTTCCGATGGCTCAAGCTTTCAGCTCATTCGGTTTGTTCGGCCACACCAGTGCTTCGTATCGACCTGAGACACCAGTCGAGAGCCCTTGGACGGCTGTACCCATGTCAATCGATCCTCGTTCCGGTGATTCGCGACATCCCAGCTGGCCTCAACCACTCACTGCTCGCGAAAATGGTCGAAGTACTACACCAGGGGGACCCAGCAGACTCCTACCTATCGTCGAAGAATCTTCTTCGACGCTGACGAACGACAAGGTTCCACGTCCCGTCCATTCACCGATCCCGGGCCTTACTCGAGGTCTCCAACTGCCATCAGCACCGCCCAGTCGACCGCCAGTCATCCTCCCGATAGCGAAGGCATGCCACAATTTTCTCCTAGCCCGACGCGTCCAATCTGCTAAGCGACGAAGACTTCTCTGGGAACATGTCAAGCGGGTAACCGAGGCAGACAACCGACCACACTCACCGATGATCATCGATCAACCGCTCGCTATCGCCTTCACATCGCAGACACACTCGGATACCGATACGATTCGCCCGATGATTTCCATCGCTCGTGTCGACGAAAGTAGACCGCCTCGGAAGCGACGTCGCGATCGATCGCCTTCAGATCAATCATGGCTCCTTCCACCTGCCGACATCATAGGGCAAAAGAAGAAACCGAGTGTCAGGGCGGACTTTTCAACGATGTTACGGCGAGCAATCAATAATCCGCATGACGGATTTGTTGAGCGGGAAGCGAGACAGGCGGCATGGTTGGAAGAGGAGCAGAGAAGGGCTGCGGCTGTCATAGGGGAGACAAAGGCGAGGAAGAGGTTCCGTGACTGGAATTACAAGTGAGAGAGAGAGGCCGCAGGATCTTGTACACGTCTGCTGGATAATTGTCGATTGCCGGACTTCACGAGCTGTACTTTACGAGTTGTACCTATTGGAATGCTATCAAGATGCAACGAATGTGATGCCCAACACAAGATCACCTGCATCCCTACACAAAACAGCTCTACATCACCTTCCCCGCCTTCCCGAAAAGTCCTTTGAAGCCCTTCTTATGCCTCACAGTCTTCTCATCCGAGTAGTCCGCCATGCCACCCCCATGTTTCTTGCCGGATACTGTACCCAACCTCCCAAAGCTTCCTGTCGAGTCGGAAACAATGGGCTGGACGTACATGCTCTGGGCCATCCGAGGGCTTACTTGAGTTGGTCTACGTGTTGATCTGTCGCCTGCCGTCTCGAACGACGAGCGAGGTTGCTGATATGGGTACTTCTCGTCGGCTTGACGTAGAGTATTCACATTCTGGGAGAAGGTGTTAAGATGTCGTCCATTTTGCGCTGGAGATCGATCGTACCGCGGTCCAGGCCCGCTGAAATCAGGCTGTTCCGGGAAAGCCGCTGCGAATGAATCCGGTGATGTCAAGTATGGTCCATCTGCTTGATCCGGCGGAGGAAGTGGAGGAAGGTTCTTGAATCGGTTCAGCGACAAATCATTGGAAGGCGATTTGATGACTTCGCTGATCTTGTTCCGCTGATCGAAGTAGGGTGTGGTGAACGCAACAGGAGGAGGCGTCTCGATGAAGGTGGAAGCAGAAAGGGAGGAAGTCGTCTTGTTGTGAGGTCGAGAGGTCACTGGCGGATATGTGGCAACGTGAGATGCAACATGCGCCGGAACAGCCGCCGCTGAACCACGAGGCATCACCCCTGGCTCTTCGAAGAGCGAGCTCGGCTCGGGACTAGCGCGATATCGGCGAGTAGACAGCATCTCCATGCCCGATCCCAGCTGATCCTCATCATCCAGTTGCTCATTGATCGTTGCGCTCCGTCTCCTGGCTCTGCCCGGGGCCGAGGCATAGCTCTCCCGCCGCGGTCCAGATGTTGCGAAGCGTGAAGTCGTCGGACTGATACTCTGTCGACCATCAGAGGCCGGAGCGGCTTGAGGTGCAGGCGCCGTTCGCAGACCTGGTGGAAGTGAACCAGAGTAACGCTTAGCTCCCCCGACTATCGAAGCCGAAACGTCCGTCTGCACAGATGACATCGAACCGCTGCGCTCTCGACTGGCGTGTCGATCGCCGCGACCCACGAGGACGGATAATGGAGGTGGAGGAGCGAGAGGCGTACCCGCGTCGGAGGAATCTTCGTTCGCAGGAGAGGCAGGCCGACGGAGCTCAGCTCGGCTGGCCGACTTGGCTTTAGGCTTCATCTTCATCAGCAGGCCTTTGAAACCTTTCTTCTTGACGTGGCTGTCGTCGTCTGTATCGTTGGCGATGATTTGGGACAAGCGGGAAGAACTGATTGATTTGGTTGCTCGACCATTCCGGTCTCGTTCGTCGTCGATCGATGAAGCGCGCGACTCGCGACCGAAGAACGAAGGCCGAGCGGGGGAGACAAGGGAGACCGAACGTGGATGATCCGGTCCTTGATGTTCGCGTCGCTCGTTGTCAAGTCCAAGGCTGGATTTCATCAGCTCGTGTAAGACCGGCTTGATTGTACTGACTGCATATCCATCATGCTTCCACTGCCACCTTGACTGCCCCCGAACAGACTTGTGACGCTTCCTCCCCATCGGCCCCATAGAGTCCGACGACCATGGCCGTCACTACTTCCTTTCGCTGCAGTCGCACCTGCTCGTACCGCAAATGAGAATGGCCGAATACCTCTATCTGCTTGTGACGGAGGAGCCCATAGCTCATCGTCACCTTCCAGCCAGTCGTCGTCAACCTGCTGCCTAAGGTCGATTCCGTTGCGAGCGTTATAGCCCTTAGTATTCCGTTCATTTGAAGGTTGATTGAGCGATATGGGCGAGCGGTGTGCCGAACGTGCTGGCTCACGGTCGGGATAGAAGTGGGTAAGGGGTAGAGTGATGAGTGGAGGAAGTGGTCGACCGTTGGCTATATTGGCCAGATCTGCGGGAGACGAGGGACTAGGCCGCACGAGGGACAGCTGAGGAGTACGAGTCGGCGATGAGAAAGCGCCGCGGATTTGAGCACTCAAGTCACGAGCGTGCTTGGCCTCCCATACCATCGAGCTCGCTCGAGGTCCAGCGATGATGTTCTGGCCATCATAAGTCGTAATCGATGGGATCGGAACATCGCCGGGATCTGGATAATGTCCAAGACGCTCGGCTTCTAACCGAACCTCACGAATGAGAAGCGCTTGATGTCGAAGGTAGGTGTGTAAATTATCATACCGATGCTTTGATGCGGAGGGAAACTATGGGGATGTTTCAGTAGCCATCAGTCGGTTGGGGGCCTGACTGACCTTCGTCATAACCGCTTTGATACCAGCCTCATTGAGCAGACCACCCCTATTGCCTCTGAAGCGAATCGGCAGTCCTTCCCCGGCAGATCCCTCTTCCCACTTGAAACCACGCCAACCGATCTCCTTCACCACGCGATAGTCCAACTGTCTCCGTCGTGTCCGCGTTGCCTCGCGGATCCGTCTTCTCAACACAGCTCGATGTCGAGCAGCGGCGTCCTCCAGCGAATGTCCTGTTGAAGGAGGACTTGTAGTGCTGAAATCTTCCGATTCCGAATCCGTGGAATGACCCAAGGAAGGCACCGAGCCGCTCATTGCGGAACCGCTTCCCATTGATTTTAGCAGAGCTTCCTCACGCCAACGCATCTCATCCCAGGCTACGTCGCTACCCCTCTCCCACACTCCCTCTCCTTGAACGATAATATCGGCTAGATCCCGGTCGCGCATCATGCACTCGAGGCAGAGCTCTTCTTGTGGAGTTATCCCGCTTGGACCTCGACCTTGACCAGGTCGACTTGGCCCAGCTTGAGTGGATCGTCGAGTTCCCATAGTCTCTTGGGCTCTGATGGACGCATTCATGTTCGTCGGGAGCGGAGCAGGAGAGGATGGGTAGGGCCCCGCGTCGGCTAGGCCTGCCACCACGGGAAGACTAGATGCCGAGTTGGTAGTCTGATGCTTCTGCGCCAAGCTCTGATGTTGATAATTTCGCCTTTGTACGGAATCGGGAACAGCGAGTGGCACACGTGGAGCGGACAGCGGGGGCCATGTTGACGATGGAGCGGGATGTTGAGAGAGTTGAGGGGGCATAGCCGTCGGCTGGGAACCGGATGGTACGGAGGTTAGCGTATTTCGTAAATCCGACATGAAGGGTTTAGCGAGTAAAGAGCGCTCGCCGCTTGGCGGTCTAGGAAGGGATCGCTTCTTTGTGGGCGATACCGGGGATGTCCGCTTGAGGTTATCGGTGGTAGGCTTCTTCTCCAGTCTTCTTGGACTACCATCTCCATCTGGTCCCGTCGAGTTGGCAACAGGAGTAGGCCGTGCCACTGACATCGAGATGGCTCCACGATCCAATGACGACCTGCGAACCGAAACCTCGGGTGAACTTTCTTGTGGTGGAGTAAGAGTCCCCATCAAGTCGGAGAACTTGACGGGTGATGCGCGTGATGCGGCGGGACTTGCTTCGATGATAGTCCTTCGCCTCGGTATCGGTGAGTTTCGAAGAAAGGCAGGTGAAGGTGGACCATTCTGGTCGACTGAAGATGAGGGAGTCAAGGGGGAGGGGATATGAATGGTCAGAGATGGTCCAACAGGGCGAGTTCTGGATCCTTCCGTAAGTAAGGTCCTTGATCCGGATGGCGAAGTGGGTGGTCCTGATACCCAAGAGGAGGAGCGGCCGGTCGCTGAGAGCGGAAGAGGGACGCCAAGGTCCATGTCTGTCGAACGGCCTGACGGTGATTCAAGTCCAATGGGTGAAATTGGTGAAAGGGCTGGAAGTGGAGGAAGCGAGATGTTGGGCGCTGGAAAAGATAGAGGGAGGGACGCTTGCGGTCTTGTCGGCGAGGGAGACCCGTCTGTCCGGATGCGCGCAGGCCCCAATCGACTCCACGAAGCCGATGGACGCAGCTGTTGTCGTTCTCCTCCGTCATATACCTCCATACTATCAAGTGGGACAGAAGAGACGCCAGATTGAAACGTTCTAGTGTCCCATCCGAGTACAAGACGCGTTGGGCTTTCCGCTCCAGGTTCAAGCGGAGAGGTAGGGGTGACACGTGTAGGTGAAGTAGGTGAAGGGAACGAGTCTGGCGAAAGTAAGTCGAGTGAGCCAAGATGAAGGATGGGGAACGAAAGCGGAGGAGGGCGCTTTTGCGCTTTAAAGTCGAAGGAGATATCTTGGTCACCTCGAATCATGTGATTGTTTTGGGGTGTTCAAGGTTGATGTCTCATGTGATGATGACGCGCGACGAAGTCGAAGGGGTCTAAAGTTGTCTCAGGCCTAGAATCGAGGCCGTAGCTAGACTCGTCGCGACTTGTGAGGGAGATGACCGGATACAAGGGGTTTGACAACCTGTCCCTTACCCCATCTTCCAAGGGCTACTGGCGATATTTAGCTGATGGTAACCTCTTGCTATGAGAAAGGAGGAGGGCAAAGAGAGGATCAAAGACAAGCGAATGTCATATTGCGGTGCTCTGCCAAAACAGTTCAGAGCACACAAGGCACTTGAGATTCTGCCATGAATTGTAGGCGCGCTCTTTTTCCTAAGGATTCCGTTACATACCTAGGCGTGCGAAAGACACCTGCCATTTCCGGTCTTAGCAGCGGGATCAAGCCTCTTTCAAGATTTCTCCAAATTATCACTTGCTCCTCCTCACTCGCCCTCTCCACTATCATCCGAGACAATCGATCGAGAGCGAAGCTCAGGGATGATACGCCTCTTCCTATCCCACACGCTAATCCAAAAACCAGATATACCGCTTCTGTCAATACCGAGATTGCTGCCGGATCTGCCTGTCAAGGCGTTTGTCAGTCGGAAACTTTCCAGCTCATGATGACATGAGAGGTACTCGCCGAAGCCAGGAACGGATGCATGCAATATTTTTTCTCATTACTCACTTGCCGTCACTCGTTCTGACCCCTTAGTCTGCTCAAACCTCTCCCTCCCGACTGACTCTCCCGGTGTGCCCGGAGCAGCGGACTTGACGTCCCCTAGCATCCCCACTGATATCCGTCTCCTTCGAACCTTTCTACACGATGCCTCTCGGAGCACCCGTCGGGTTCCTCTACTGGTACACCACCTCCATCATCCTCGGCATTCTCACATTCCTCAACATCATCACTCAGCTTTACCGCTTCATTTCTCGTCCGAGGTCGACCGCCTCGACCAGCTTCACCACCCTACCTGCACCAGTTACGAGTCAGCTAGCTTTGTCGAGATCAACGTTCGAGGGGACGGAGGCGGAGAAGCCGGAAGTCCCGCAGCTCAGCCGCTTAGCACGGATTGCCAGGGTTTTATGGGTTCTAGCGGAGAAGTATGTGATCTTGACCGCATTACCGCTACCAAAGCTGCGGTGGTGGATCAAACGGAAGACGAAGCCGAGTGTTGCGACTACCGAGCTTGTGTGGCAGGGTGGATACGTCCTGGGTGTTCTTGTGCTCTCGTTTTGGGGCGGTCAGTAGCCTTTCCAAACATCCCAGTGCTTTGGCTGATCAGCTTCTTCTCAGCTGGATGGGATGTACTCGTCGTTTCCAATCAAGCGGCTTGGGTTGCAGCAGCACAAATGCCTCTGATCATCGCTCTTGCGGCAAAGAATAACCTCGTCTCTTGTAAGCATCCAATCTGAATCCATGTAAGGAAAGCTAAGCCATCGCAGTCTTGACAGGCATCCCGTATGAGAAACTTAACTTCCTTCATCGTGCGGCTGGCTGCGTTTGTCTTGCAGGTGTATGGATCCATACCATCGGTCACTGGTCCATCACCCGTGGCTTCAGCATTGCGGTATGGCATCACCACATCTCCCAATGGGTAATTTGCTTTCCTCCCAAGTGTCGAGCATCACTGCTGACCTGATGTATCCTTAGGGATCGACCGGTGTCATCGGTTTCACAATGCTATACGTCACCTCCTTCCCCACTGTCCGACGAAAGCTCTACGAATTTTTCCTCGTCACGCATATCTGTCTCGCCGCCCTCACCCTTGGCGCGTTCATCATGCATTGGGGAAAGATGGATGTGTGGATCTACGTGATTGTTTCATCACGACTCCTAAATCTCGCTGACTTTGTGAAGCCGGGTATCGGGCTTTGGGTTTTGGATCGCCTCTTCCGTACGCTTCGATTGGTCTTCCTCAACCGTCTCTGGGTAGTCATCCCTTCACCTACTGCTTCAAACCTCCCTTCGACTGCCACTCTCACCCTCTTGACACCTTCAACCCTTTTGGTCTCCTTCCGAACCCCCTCACACCTCCTCACCTGGAAAGCCGGTCAACACTTCTATGTCGTCATGCCCGGAATGTCCCGACTTCCCTGGGAAGCTCACCCTTTCACCGCTACCACCATCCCCGCTCGAGCTGGGCACGGAACGGAAAGTGGCGAGTTGACGTTCATAGTGAGGGTCAGAGATGGATTTACGAGGGAGATGAAGGAGCAGGTGGACAAAGAGCGGAAGGCGAGAGGACTAGGCGTTGAGGAAGAGTGCAAGATCGAGGTGAAGGCGGCTGTTGAGGGTCCATATGGGGAGAGCACGGATATGACTCACTATAATGGGGTGGTAATCATAGCGGGTGAGTCGACAAGCGGTTGCGAGAGGATCATCGGTTAATGGGAGACAGGTGGTTCTGGTATCTCTTTCGCTGTCTCGCATCTGCTCCAGATCATTCGCGATGCGCGAGCAGGAGAGACGAGTGTCCGGTCCGTCCGTGTGATATGGATGGTCAAGTCTAGACGTTAGTCTGCCGTGTTTTTAGAGGGTTCAGGAGCTAACTCGTGCAGTGCATCTCAACTGGATTGCCCCTATACTTCTACAACACGTTCACTCGATTCCCGCCTCATTTCGCGTAACACTTCACATCCATGTCACAAAGCACTACTTCCCTCGGCAAGCAACCGTCACGCTCCCTCCTCACGCTGTCTTGCCCAACAATCCAGCCGAGGATGAAAGCTCAGACTGGCAGCAATACCTCGCTCGCGCTGCAGAACCCAAACGACGGAAGTCTAGACTGATGTCTACCATGTCTTGGGCGACCTGGAAAGGGGAGTTTGACGAAGATGGTCAGACTGGTCCGGGAGCTCGTCGTGGGACTATCATCCCGGAGGAGATCGCCAAGCTCCGACCGGCGAAACAGCTGGGACGATCGACGTCTGATGAGGATAAGACGGACCTCGAGGCGGATATCGAGAAGGAGGCAGAAGACATGGCGGTGCCAATTTTCAACTGGACTGAGGGTTATGAGAACGATACTATAGTTTCTGAGTTCGGGATCCTACCGAGTCTGAGGACAAGAAGGTTGGCTTCCGAGGCACCGAATATACCAGCTGTGCAAGAGGATGAGGATGCTTTCGATATCGGACCGAGGGATATCTCGCCAATCTCCACGAATACCGGTCGAGGTCGAGTGTCTGTTGAGGTGACTTCGCCTGACCCGTCCGAAGGGAATCCAGGAGGAGTTTCTTTCGATAACCCCTCTCCATTCTCTACGATGTCGCGAAATCAACGGCTCTCGACGAGTGCTAGCCGGAATCGAGTATCATTTGAAGTGAATTCTCAAAATCCAGGCGACCAAAGCCCAAGATTCTCCTTCGAAAATTCCTCACCATTCTCAATCTTGCGAGGCGCACGGCTATCCCCCAACATTGCTCGAGCTCGAGCCTCACTTGAAGTCACCTCGCCCGATCCGGCTGACGAAAGCACGAGGTTATCGTTCGAGAACCCCTCTCCTTTCTCGACGATGCGAGCTCAACGGATATCTCTAGACGTGCCCTCCCCTACTCCGTCGTCACCTCGTCGCTTCTCCTACAGCCTTACACTGGACTCTCCTTCCATCACACCCCCACCAGCCGCTCGGCGGATTTCAATCTCCATCGAAGAACCCGATCATCCACGGCGCAAATCCTCCGCTCGATCTTACAACTCTTCCACTGCAGGCAGTAGGACCACTGCAGGCAGTAGGAAGACGACACTCCTTGCACCACCACCTGTTCGATCGAGTCCGCTCCTCACCGTCTCCCTCAACCCCGAAATATCGACCTTCACTTCAGTCCAACCCGCCACACCTAATCCCACAGAAGATATAGCACCAGATCAACCTGTCCCTTCTTCTAGCTCTCTCATCGTCCCACCTGTACCTTCCCCTCGCGAACCCTCTCCACTCGGTTCAGGTGCACTGACCCCAGCTTTGACCGAGGTCGGAGCTACGACCTTCGCAGAGGACGCTCTGAATCGGAGACGGCAATCATTCGGCTTGGAAAACATCATCCAATGGCACGAAGGTCGGGCGAACCTCGAAGGCGTCGTAAAGGAGATGATGGAGGATATAGGGAAGGGTGGATGGGTGAGCGTGAACGCGTGTGGACCGAAAAGTCTGCTCTATTCCGCTAGGAAGACGGTCAGGGGATTGAGCAATGTCAAGGCAGTTTGGAAGGGGGAAGCAGGGGTCAGTTTCCATTCGGAGACTTTCGGTTGGTAGTTGGACAACACTCGACCTCAAAATAGACCATATCTGCATTGCATGGATCAGTTGTATGACATGACTTGAGATGCCATACATGAACGCTGCGTGCTGGATACTAGTCAATTGAAGCATACATGATGCTTAAGAATCAAATTCCATATCCGAAACCAGTTATGATCTCCATACCTCCAAACCTCCAAAACCCTCCCTCACGTCTTCGACCCCTCACGTGAACATCATCTCGATATCTCCTCTCAACCTGCTTCCCCCCCTAGACGAGCGTGACCCATTTTCCATCCCTTCCGCTCTTCCAGTATCCTCCTGTCATCCCTCCCATGTAGAGTCGAGCCTTCTCCATTAATCTGCGGTTCGAGACTCAGTCGGTCTCCCATCCTCGACGCGAACGTCGTGAAGAACGGGTTCATCAAGGTTCGCGCTTCCGAAGCTGATCCTCCATTCACGATCGGTGGCTCAATGGGTAAACTCGTGCTAGGTCCAGATCCAGGATTGCTGTATGCTCGATCCAACATCGACGGATCGGTCAGGACTGCCAGCGAACCGGACAGATCCGGATTATCATCCCATCCAGGAGAGATGCCTCCGTTGTATTCCTCATACAGCACTCGAGGATAGAGGCTACCAGCGGAATGCACCTGTTGCGTCTCCTGCACTGGCACACGGTCCTCCGGCGGAACCTCGTCGACCTCCTGCGTGACCTCGGCCCCATCTTCCTCTTCTTCTTCGAGCGCTTGAGGCATGTCCACATCGCCAGCTTCCCGCGCTCCACTCTCCTGAACAGCGGTCACCTGCCTTGCAAGCGGTGCCGAATCAAACAATCCGCCTTCCTCGCTCGCAGTCCCACTCTCCTCACCAAGGAGCTCGTCCACGCTCGCTGCAGCTGGTCCGAATCCGATGCCGATGCTGGACTGCGAGTCTGAAGGCATTTCTTTCATGTGTGGGAAGCGGATGGAATGGTTTGACGGGCGACGAGAAATGATGGACGCTCGGCGAGAGGCAATCTCCCATGCATCTTCGGTCTCGACGTCCTCTTCGAGATTGGCAAATGTCCTCTGTACGTCAATCAGCACGACAGACAGCTGAAACGAGTGACCTACGCAGAGAGGACAGGAAAATCCAGGATGATGCTGCATGAGCAGCGGTCGAATGCATTTGTAGTGAAAGACATGCGAGCAGGGTCTGAAATGAGTAAGCGTTCCGTGACAAAAGGTTGATGCCTTGGCTCACGCAATGAAGAGCGATTGGCAAACAGTGACTGAGAACAAGCAAATGCAGCAGTCCGTAACGCTCGCTTTACCTTTCTTGGCCGATTGCGATCCTAGGTGTTCAATGGCTTTACCTTTTGCGTCGTACGCTCCGCCAAGGGCCTTGAGCTGCTTCAGAGCGTTTGTGCTAATCAAGAGGTCAGTACCGATCCAAGGTCACTACTCGCTGCAGACTCACTTGAACTCGTTTGCACCTCTTTGCCATTCTCGTCCAAGCTCCACCCTCATCTTCACGCATCTGAACATGTCTTCGAGGCCGCCTTGATAGTCGACACCGAGCTGAAGCACATCTCCATCCTATACAGCGAGTCAGACAAGAAGATTGGCAAGCTTTGAATACGGAAGGGAGTTGACTCACATTGATCAATGCCGCTCGCGACTCGGTATTGGGACTAGACAGTCGGATATGATTCAGGAATGTCCCCGAACTACTCGCCGTATCTCGAATGTAAAACTACTACCCTCAGCAAGGCATCAAGGCATGAGGGGAAGACACACCTTGCCTCCTGCCTCGCACCAGATCTCCGCATGCGACCTGCTCACAACCTTGCTCTTGAAAGCTACCTTGCCCGAGGTGACCTCCCCACCTCCTCCAGCGATGATCATAGCGGGACCAGCCACGATCCCAGGTCCTGAATTCGCTCCGATGCCCATTCCGAGACCCGCTCCAGACGACGGACCGAGCGTTCCCCCTCCATTCGCATTGACAGCAGGAGTAGCCGGGACAGGCAAGTGAGATGGTTTATCGGTAAATCGCCCGACTTTGAGGATCAGAGCTGGAAGACGACCGTTGAGAGTCGGTCCGACGCCAGTAACGGATGCTGCTGCTACGGAGGGGGAGATGCCGGATGGGACAACGATAGGGAGGAGTTCTCGGACGACGGGATCGAAGGCGAGAGAGCGAGATGTTTCGAGATGGGGGACGAGGCGAATGCGAAAGGTCTTTGGCGGAACACTGCCGTTGAGACGAGGTTGAGTAGTCGACGAGGTATTAGGTGCGGACGGTCCTGAAGGAAGAGAGCCTTTCAAGGCACAATAAGTTGCGTTTTCCAAGCTGCTCAACAAGCACTTACCATTCCCTACACTGTTGGCTAAGCCGCCATTCAAAGGTGTGCTGACACTCCGGGTCACACCTGCTCCCTGAATCGCCACAGGGCCAGCTATGGCTTCTCCAGAACTACCTCCTCCACCACCACCCCTTCCGATTGATGATCCAAGGGGATTGCCTACTTCAGCTGATGGGGATGTAGCACCTCCTCTATTGATATTGGAGACCGTCGCCGCTCGACTCCTTGGTCTCATGAAGGAAGGCAGGAAGGAGCTTCGCGGTGATGTTGGAGATGCCATGCCGCCTCCAGTCGGCGTAGCTAGGGGGGTACCATTGGGTGAGTGGGCGACGAAGGGTGAAATAGGGAGTGGGATATGGGTAGGACGACTGCTTGAGACTGGTCGCGACATCTTGGTTGATCGGTCGGTACCGTTCCTATGGGCGGTATAGCTCCTATGATCGCGATGACGGGTAGATGAGGGTGAGAAACCGGTCCTGCTGTAACGATCACGCGGAATGTAGGGCGGGATGTGTGAAGTTGGCGGTAGAATGGTATTATGACGGTAGGTAGGAGCGGGATTTGGGAATGATCGACCCCAAAGATTCTGAGATGTAGAGGGTCCGGGTTCAATGGGTTCGGGGATATTGCCGGGTCGATAGCTGAGGACGTACATAGTCGTCAGCTGGTTGTCCATCTTACCACTAAATCGTCGAACATAAGAAGAAGATAAGGACGAATAACAGTCAGACTGTCTCACTCCAACTTAGGAAGGATCGGATCTTGGGCGTTTGAAAGGATACAAAGAAGGAAAGCGATGACGAAGCGAGGTGAAGGGAAAGGCTGTGCGAATGGATGAGATCCGAGGGAAGAGACAGCTCGGCGTCACGGGCATGGCATTGAGTGAGAGACCCTTCGTCTGATTTGCCTGACGCCGTAGATCGGGAACGTGAAGAGAAAAGCTCACCTTTCGCAGGGATTATCGGGATCGGGGATTGTCGGTGTACCTCGTTGAATGAGAGGGTCCGTGATGTTGATCCTAGATCTCGAAGTGCGATCGTGATCACGAGAGTCCTAGTAGGTACCGATACCGCGAGTGGTAAGAGGCATATTCCGATAACAAGAGCTTTGATAAGGTATTGACGGAGGAATGAGATGCACCAAGTGCGAGCCAAGAGGTTTGCTTAAAACCACGTATAGGTCGGCGCAGCAGGTATTTGCCGGAAAAGAAGTTTCAGGGTCCGGCTTGGTCCGCTTGGATGCGCGAACCTTGATATGGTAAAAGACTACAGGGATGAGGGATTTTATGAATTCGCGGTACATGGGGCGCACGACTTGAAATGTCCGCAGATGCGCTTCAAATTGTTCAGGTGTATGGGTGGGGAGATACTGTAGTTGGAGGATTCATAGATCACCGCTCCTCAATCTCTTCCTCTTCCTCCTCATCATCCATCACTCCACCTTCCACAACTTGCATCCCTTCGTCTTGCTTCCTTCCAGCTTTTGCGTTGATCGCGGCCTCCTCCTCATTTCCTGCATCTCCGCGTGCCCGCTTCAATAGCTGATCTCGCCGTTTCTTGCTCGGTCGGTTCCGTCTCGTCTCACCTGGAGCCTTCCGCAAAGGATGAGCGGGATCTCGAGGTGGTGGACGAGGAGATATATGCAGATCTATCCGGATTGTTGACTGGGTATATGATCAATCAAATGCCATTCAGCGACACGATAAGGGGATGGCTCACCTTGATACGGATCTGCCTATCGGGCTCATTCTCGACTATACCCCCTATGTCATGCTCAACCCCACCGATATCATCCAGATCCATCTCCTCATCGACGGTCTTCTTCCCTCCCTTCCCTTTCGCAGGCTGAGAGACCTCGTCAACGCATTCAAGACTCCCCGTACGGATCTCATACCACATCCCCTTCTCCCCCTTCGGATACGGTAGGATATCCATCAAAGCGTGGAGTAGAAGCAGAGCTTGAGGGATAGCAGCGGATATCGCATGAAGGCGGAGCATAGTGAATCTTCGACTCGTCAGCTGTGCTTTCTTCATGAATTAGAAGTCGACAAACCCCTCATCAACGACGAGACTCCTACATCGTCCTATAAGCAGTCCTAGTCCCGTCGAACGAGTGACAAAGATCACTTCTCGCCCGAAGCCGGGATGTGTAGTGTCATTGCGTCGTGTCTTTAGCCCTTGAGCAGTTTTTAGTGGTTTTGAAGGCTGGTTTGATTTTGGTGGTTTCGGAGGAAGGGGAGGCAGAAGCTTGCGTCGTGATGAGGATGCCTTGTTTGAAGGTAAGGGGGCTTGAGGTTTTCGCTTCAATACTTGGGGCGCGGTTGTCGTGGGAGGTGCGGATGACGATATTGCGTCCGTGTTCATATTTGCGCTTACAACGTCCAGTCATAAGTCCTGGGGTGGAGAAGATCCAATACGAGATGTAGCTCTCGTAGTCTCCCACGGTTCACAACAGTTCTGCTTCGGGTACTGCTCGAGGAGATTGCCCTTCACGGGAATCACACGTGACGTCGTTGGATCTACAACAGCTGACCGTGAACGTGTACATGCTGTGCTGGATCTCCCCCGCGGATAAAGACTGTATCAATTGATCGGCGGTACGGCCATGCACAAGAGCAGAGGTTAAGCGCTTCGGAATATAGACAAGAGGCGTTTATAGAACCGGATACACGGTCCCTAAAAAGTCACTGCCACGCCCAGCTTCAGGAGGCTCAAGAAAGTTTGGTTTCGAAGCCAAATTCCGAAAAATCTATTTCCTTTCTTCCATCAGTTCCTCATCATTCTCCTTCAGCCCGTTCAGAAATGATTCAACCTCAACGATTATAGTAAACGCACACTCTACTCCCCCATGTGAGCCTCACTTCATGTCTGTTGGCAAGACATTCGGCCCAATAAAAAAGTCTGAAACGGGCTGATACACCGCAAAATAGCCTTCCCCTTCCCTCTCGACCATGGCGGCTCCCATTGGTGATGAGGCCGAGCGATGGCGGTCTCCACCTACACATCAGACGCCTCCGGTTGAGGTGAATTTTCATATACTTGTAAATCTTCAGCGACTCCGTCTTCCTATCCCATTCTCGAAAAAGTTTGGGTCAGAGGAAGACGTGTTTCGGACTTTTCCTTCGAGGCCTCATTGTCTGATCAAACATCGAAATTGTGCTTACTTTCGGTCTCATTTCCCCTTGATCTTGCCTCGACCCAATACTCTGGTCACCGATCATCGTTTTGCATGCGCATCCACATCACATCGTACTTCAACCAAATTGTCCTCATCTTTCGACCCCGTTTTGTTCCAGCCATCATCTCTACCTCGAATCTCACCGTCGAAGGCTGGCGATATAACGGCGACCACAGGAGCTGGGAAGAACGATCTGCTCCATATCGCGTTCCTTCCGCCCTGTGAGCACGGAAGAGAGGGAGATATGCATGCGCATGCTTTCGGTGAGTAGGCTTGTCTTGCCCACCTTTGCGATTCGACTTCTACCTCCGATACAGGATGCACTGGAATCCAACCTGAATCTACAGGCTGATTTCACCTAGATCTCCTCTCTCTGTCGAACGGGAACTCAGTCCCATCATTACCGCTGCTCTCCCCGCCTATAGCTACCGAGGTCGTCCCTGCCTCAATCCCTTCTCATCCTACTTCCATCCTCTCTTCTACTCGACCGCCCATACCGGTCAATGCTACTGCAACAAGTGGAATCGCTGCCTGTTCCGCTCCAAAGCCGAGGAGGATGAGCTCGTCAACTACGGGAGTGTTGGGAAGGGGGAAGTTAGGCTTGATGGGGGAAGGAACGGGGATAGGTGCTACGGCGAAAGACAGGTAAAATTGATGATGGCAGTGAAATCAGTAGCTGATCTGAACTCCGTTGGTAGTCGGCCTACTTCTACAAACCATGCGACCTCCAACTCCGGCTCAGTCCCCGTACAGAACCGCCGTCCAGGTGTTCCGCCCAGCACTTCCCCTGCCCCTCAGCTCTTCGACTTCGCAAAGACCGACAGCCGCCCATCGTCCCACGGACGACCATCAACGACCAGTCGAGCTGTCTCCACATCTGTTGTTCCCGCTTCTGTCCCAACTCGAGGCCATATCCTAGCCCACCCTCGAACAATACACCCTACGCCGCACGATGATATGGAGCTGGATATGGACTTCGACGGGGAAGAAGAGGATGACGAGGAGGGAGGAAGTGGAAGCGGCAGTGCAGAGTTGGATATGGATATGGATGAGATCGACGAGCTTGATGAGGAGTCTAAGGATGCTTGGCGGAAGCTTGCGCTTGGAACGGGAAGTGGGGGCGTCAAAGGGCGAAGGAAGGGGATGGTATTCAAATGCGAGCATTGCAATAAAGTGGGACGGGCTACTCAATCTATAATATTGTATGCTGACACGCCGTGCAGGAATATCGCCATCCGAGCTGTCTCGTCAAGCATCGATGGGAACACAGCCCGCATTGGAAGGAGCCGACGCAGCTCAGCATGAGCAAACATCAGCAAGTCCAGATGCTAGAGGTCAACCAAACAGCAGTCTATCTCATCTCGATGCTGATGAATGATCCAGGCTGCCGCCATCCTCGCTCACCTCGACCCTACTGCTGGCAGAGCACTTCCTAATGACAAGTCACTCTGGCCTGCTATACTTTCACCACCTGCAGGAGAGCACGCTCAACTCCGCCGCCTTTCGCAAGGTCAAGCATCGATGCGATCGCCGAACAGCTCCGCCACTGCTCCTCTTACGCCTTCTTCCCTGCAGGACCCCACCATCCTCGGTACCCATGACACGAAGAAGGACCGTAAATCTAGCCCAGGATCCGATTCGACAACATCATCCGTCGGTGAGCCCTATGTACCTCGACCTCAAGCTGGATCCCTAGCCGTCAACAGCCTGGGAATTCGTCAAAATGGTCACCCGATACGACCGGCCGGTGTTCAAGCGAATGGAGCGGCTTCTTCTCATTCGTCTTCTATGCCTGGACCAGTAACGCCGCAAAGCGTTGGGTCCTTACCGGACATGGCAGGACTTCACTTCCATCCTGGGTCTCATCATTCCGGCGTTTCGCCTATCCCTAATCGGGGGATTCCGCTAAGTCTAAAGGCGAGAGCGGGTATGATCGGCGGCGGTATGTTCGGTGCTATCAATAGATCAGTACCTTCCAGCTCGATGCGGAGCGGGGCAGATGAGGATGACGAGGAGCTTTTGCCTAATGGAACAACGGGAAGAGGAAAGAGTAGTAGTGAAGAAGCGGAAGAGAGGCGAAAAGGGAGAGAAGGCGAGGACTGGGGTATGGCGATGGAGATGGAGCTGTAACGTCAACCGAGGAGGATTGTGCCTATCTTGAAGGGTGCGAGGTAAGTGGGAAAGTTGGAATTTGTATGATCGTCAAAGCATATACGTGTCAAAACAAAGGATGCACGAGTAGGAATATGGCTCCTCGTGTGGACGCCTTATGCTCTCTGCTGGTCATACATACAATTCGCTTGTCGTGCGTTCAGAATCGCTTCTATAAGGACCGGCTTTATCGCCGCAATTCTCCAAACTTGACCTCCACCATGCTTGTCCACCCAAGTTGCCTGGCCTACTCGTGTGTATCCCTTGACTTTCTCGCAGATAGCCTTTTCTCTAGATGATGGAGCATCGATAGAAGTGCGCGATGCGTACTTCTCCATCTCGCCTCCTCGTCTCTGCCTTGCCGCGAAGAGCCACTGCTTCCACTACCGCATTATCATCCCAGTCCAAATCCCTTCCTCCAGTCCGGTATCACATCTTCAAAACTCCCGTTCCTTACTCAATAGGCCTGAATCTTCAAAACCGAATCATAGACCGTCGTCTCGCTTCCCGGGAAACCGAAAAGGACAAAGATGAAGGAGAACAGGATATCCTCCTCCTTCTCGGTCAGTCCCTCCCAACCGAATAGCAAAACAGCACAAGCTGATGAATGTTTCGCGCGATGACTGATGACCAGAACATACACCGACCTACACGACTGGAAGAAGAGATAATTCGCCTAATCCGGATACGTTACATCCTGAAGAGAAGAAAGTCCAGAATGTTGGGGCGGAGTTCTTCATCACGAAACGAGGTGGGCAGGTGACTTATCATGGACCTGGGCAGTTGGTTGGGTATCCTATTATGGATCTTAACGCAATGGAGGTGGGCAGATACCCTTTCTTTTGTTTTCCCAGCTCCAATCTTGCTTCTCATCTAAACGGAAGCTGCGGCTGATGAAAGGACGGGTACAGATCTCGACGAGATGTTATGTCTCGTATTTGCAGAGCCTACTTGCGGATTATGTCAGAGAGGACTTGGCTTGCGAAGGGATCTTGGCACCTCATCCGGATGGTCATGTGGGCGTGTTCGCTTCTCCTACCGAGAAGGCGAGTTTCTGTCTCCTATCGCTCCGCCTCCTCACACGCTTGTTGGCAATTCTGTCCCTCATCCTCGTCTTTCCTACCCGTTTTTCGTCGTCTTTCTCTCGTTTCCTTCGTTTCGTTTCCCTTTCACTCGCTATCGTTTCCCTTTGTCTCGCTAGGACCATCATGATTCACAGCTGATCCCAGCAGATCGCTTCTATAGGTATTCACCTCAGACATCGTATAACTTCGCACGGATTTGCGATCAATGTAACTCCCGAACCGCTGAAATGGTTCGACCTGGTCTTGGCTTGCGGGCTGGCCGACGTCCGTGCCGCTTGCTTACATGACCTAATTAAGAGGAATGTGTCCAGACTCCGGGTCATGCCTGGGAGTCTGGTGTCGGTGGAGGGAGTCGCTAGGGGTTTGATACCGAGGTTTGGAGAAGTACTTGGGAGGGAGTTTGTCGACCTACATGATGGAGGTGAAGATGTTGGGGGAGAGGTACAGGGGCTGAGAGAAATGGTTGGGCAGGCGGAGGAAGAGGCAAAGCTGGTCAATGAGGCGACGGGAGGGTGGGCGAGTGAGCCTGATCTTAGCAAAAGGGTGATGTGATGGCATTTGCGTCAACGATGACACTGCTGCTGTCCGGGATTCGGCTGGAAGAGCGTGGCGAATTCTTGACCTTGAGTCCACCTCGGAATAAACTAAAGCCGCCAAAGCCTGTTTAAAAGAAGCGTAAGAGTCCGCTAACGTTGATCGAGAACGGTACGGGTAGGTATGATGCTAGCACGATACATGAATGATGACTAGGCTACAACGATGATGGTATATGATGGAGTCTGTATTCTAAGGAGTCTATTCTTTTATGCGGTAGAAAATCTATTATAGTATACGATGTAAATCATCACGGAGTCTCATGAGTCATAATCACCTTCCTCTCTCCCTCCTCGGCATCATTCTCGGCCGTCGCAGTCTTTCCAGGTCGATACATGACCAAGAACCCGATCAGCCAGACGATCCCCCATCCAATCTCGAAGTAGAAGCTCGTCTGCACGTTCTCAAAATTCTCGATTGAGCCAGGGTTGACGGTGAACAATCCCGCTTGAATCGAGAGAGCAACAGCTGAGCCTACTTGGAGGGAGACTTGAAGCAGAGCTCCCGCGACTCCTGACATTTCCGCAGGGACCGAAGTCATAATTCCGACGTTGGTTCCAGTAAACACCGCCATCATTCCGCCGGAGCCTAGGATGAAACCTGGTAGAAAGTGATCAGAATGGAAGCTTGAGACCGTATGACTGCTTACCCGGGAACAACCACCTCCAATAGCCGGAGCCGACCTGCGAGGTTGATTGCGAGAAGAGGATGTATCCGATGATGGAGAGGAGCATGCCGACTGCTATGGGCCAGCGGGGACGAGACACAAGTATTGGGACGAGTCTGCGAAGAGTCAGCAGTGCTCTATGTGCGGCAAGTAGCGGTAGACTTACGTCAAAAGGATGGTAACAGTAAGAGCGGCGAGACCTTCGGGCAGAAGTCGTACAGCCGCGATGATCGGCTTTTCCCCGTGGACATTGACGAAAAGTTCGACGAATGGCAGGAAGTTTATTGCCCACCATCCGTAAATGAAGAGAGCGAAGACGATGAAGGTGCCGAAGTTGGGGATCTTCCATGTCTTGGCGGGGAGGAGGGCGTACTCCTCGGGTAGTCGTGCTTCCCAGACAAAGAAGAATGGGAAGAGGACGAAGCTGAGCAGGAAAGGAACGAGAAATTTGGCAGTGCGAAAGCCGTACGACGCGCCGAGGGTAAGGCCGAGAATGAGGAGGACGATGGCGAACAGCATACTGGATAGGGTGCCTCAGCCGACATTAAAGCTATGATAGAGGCAACTCACGAGAACGCTCCAACGAGATCAAGGCGTTTCCACTTCCCTTCCACATGGGCGATGGCACCGGATGGCTTCGGAATGAAGAAGAGCGAAGCGACGGCGGTAGGAATGATAAGTACCGCAAGGAGTCGGAAGAACCACCTCCAAGCCGCCATCTGACCATCACCAGGTATATACTCGAGGAAGCCCGCGATGATCGTTCCCGAGACATTCGCAAGCGCACCGCTCATACCGTAGAGGGTGAAGGCTTTGCCAAGCTCATGTGGTTCGAAGATGGCAACAATAAGTCGGAAGCTGGCGGGGATGAGACAGGCTCCGGCGATACCTGAGATGGCTCGAAGGACGAAGAAGGAGTATTTGTCTGGTAGGAAGGAGATGATGAGGTTGAGTGCACCGAGGGCGATGAATCCAAAGGAGAAGACGGGTTTGGCAGAGTAGAGGTCGGATACTCGACCCCAGAGGAGAAGGAAGGCGGAGAAGGTAACGGCATAGGCGGTCTGATCGTATTATCAGCCTAACCACTGCACCATTGCGAGGAAACCCACGATGATCCATGATTGCTGCTGAAATCGGACATTCAGATCTTCCGAGATCGGCGAGATAAAGATGAAGAAGGCCGAGTAGCTCCAGACTGCGAGACAGGTCAGATCGAGTTTGGACTGCAGTATGGCGCACTCACTATCGACAAACATCGCCAAGCTGAAGACCAAGAGAAGAGTCCACTTCTTACGCTGCGTAAGTTTGATTGACGCGCCGACGGCTTCGGGTTCGTCTCGGTTCTCGGTCTCGCCAGTGATAGAGGCTTTGAATGAAGGAGCCTTTTCCTTCTTCGACGACTCGAGAGCGGCCTGAAGGTCGACGACGGTCGCAGTAGGAGAGAGGACATCGGGATTGCCAGCGGGTGTAAGGGTGTTGGTAGAGTCCATCGTGTTGGTCTGGGGGAGGGGAAGGGACATCACGGTCGAAGTTGGTCGAGGCTGCTTGTCGATAGTACTTGGGATTCTTGATGCTTGATCGGCGATGATCTATAGTCTATCGATGTGTGCGATACGAATGCTTGGAATGCTTTGAGAGGGGAACGAGATGGGGAACAACTCACTACCGGTCCTTATGTACCTTCCATTGACCTCCACAAAAAGAGGACATTGCCCGCAATTGCTTTCTAATCGTATGAATCATCCTTCGCGTCCGCAGAAAACTCCTCGCCATAATCCATGTGGAGGGCTGCTGGTCATGCTTGCGAAGGGAGTGGAGGGGATTCTCCCTGTCCTACTTTGCGTGAATCTTCCATACAATTAGGGCTTTCAGGAACGGGATTAGCAATCGGATTAATCAGCGGATCACGACGCTAGTGGGGATTGGGAGCAATGTGGCGACGGAGAGTGTGTGGCGGTATCATTTTGCGGCGGTTTTGTTTGGAAGGAGCACCTCCTAATGAAACGACCAGGCTCTTTTTACTGTCTGTCTAGGGGTCTCGGGGCTCAAGGCCAATAGTTACAATCAATCCACAATTTGATCCAGTGGATGATCTTTGTAGCGCCGAGGCATAAGCCACACAACCTTGTTGGTGCCTTTATCTTGTAACGAATTATCTGAACACCATGGCGAGCCGAGCGCACTCGTAGGTAAACTCCGCTTCTCCATACTGCTGATGAGCTAACACTGAACACAATGACCAACAGGACGGCTGCGTCTTCCGATCAGACGAACTCCTCAAAAACCGCTGAGTAGGGTAACGTGTATCTAGGGCGGACATATGCTAAGAAAACATTCAGACCCGACCAGAACGGAACATGCTGCTGTTGCTGCAGCTTATGTTGCGGTAAGTTGAAATGGTGGTGGAATTGCGCCATCGATGGAATCGTCTTCGGTTGCTTCACAGGATGCCTTGGAAGGTGTGCGTTCATGCAATGCTGTAGAGACAATGTGTTGGGGAAGGAGACAGGGTAGACAAGCCCGGACCTGATAAGCGATGTGAAGAGGATAGGTCTAACGATGTGTCTTACCGAACAGTTTCAGTCTACGCTATATTGCGCGAGAAGTATGCAGAATGACGTGGGTCGGCGCCCAAGACTTTCAAGCTTCTTGCGTTGGCGCCCCCTTCTTATTGACCCGAACCCACTTCAATTGAATCGCGATTGCCCGCGTATGACTATCTGTGGTGGACATCAAACGCCGCAATCGTCCCGCTACGGCTCGAATGCAAAGGATCAGGGCAATGCTAACAAGGCAACAGGAAGGGTCGTATATGGTTGCAAGGTCAGATTACTTTGTGGGCGTGCTGCGAAGGTGTGCTGCGATACAGACTCACATAGCCTGAAAAATCCACTTCCGGTCCTAGAGTCGGGTTGCCTCCCGACATGATGACGCAGATCACATATTTGAAGCATCCTTTGACTAGCATGTCGCTCTTGGGAGTAATGCCAAGACTTTCGACCGAGATTTAAGGCAGACAATACGCGCGATGTATCGTATGATGTCGTGTCAAGTCAATCGATGACCAAGTACTAGCGTGTTATTTCGACAAGATGAGCGAATTGTGAATTTTCTGTTGAGGGATTTGACTGATATCCAGTCAGAGCAGCTATGTGCGGAGTCAACAGCCGACGAAGAAACAGCCCTTGATGACGGAGGAAGAACTCAAGGAGTGAGCACATTCGAAGCCTTCGCTCTAGGAAACGCTGATAAGCCTGCAGGAAGGTGGAGAATAAAGGGTTCTGGGCAGGTTGTTGCGCGGGGTTGTGCAGTATCTTCTGCTGTACGATGTGCTGTAAGTGTTGGTTTGAGGCTTAGTCGAAAGACCATTCTATAATGGGAGAGAGCGATATGAGTGATTTTATTAGCGGAGAGTATGCAAAAGGCTGCATACTCCCCTCCCCATCAACACACACTCGGGCCGTACAGTCTCATTAGCGACGGGGGCCTGATCAGCGGAGTATCTCTGAGAACCATTTCACCATCTCGTCGATTAACGCCAATTTCCGCCAGCTTCAGTACCTCGTCAATCGTCAGGATCAGCTTCAGCGATGCCGATTTTACGACTCTCACTTCATCCTCGAAAACGTATTACAGCTCGAACGCGTCGACGCGTCTCGCTCTCGCCCCTTCATCCGCCCTGAACCGTCACCAGCCCTGACTTCCCTATTCTTTCGGTTGCAGCGTTGCAGTAGCTCATGGTATCACCCACCCTCCTCCCCGCAGAGAATTTCTTTGCTTTCGGCACCTCCTCCGTCCCCTACACAGTAATGAAAGCATAACGACTTCACGAGCGGCCCGAAAATACTGGTTCACCCCCTCGTAGCTCACATTACCCGCAACTACTCCTTCGGGCCGACGCGTCTTTCATCTCGTTCCTTACCCGACAACCGATACACCCAGCCTCCCATAATCACCCAGTCACCAAAGAAAGAGCGGGTGTTGCGACCGCCCAACGTTCTGGTTACTTTCCTCCTCTTCTCCTTCCCCCCCTCATTTCTCCCCGTCGACCATTTCGTGTATCGATCGTTCGTCTGTCGTCAGCTTCGACCTGTATCCTGCTCTAACTGTCGCCGCGGGTCGGCGCAGTTTTATCCCGACCATCCTCTTCTCCATCCAGTGTTTATCTGCCCCATATTCCCCTTTCCCCGTGGATCCTCGCAACATGAACAGAACTATCAGCCCGCTGAAGCGTCGGCGAGCTTCTTCCTCTCTGGTCTCCCTATTTCCCGGAAATCAACCCCGACCTCTCCACCATCTTCCCAAACGTCGACTGATCGTTCCCACATCGAATTTCAAGCCAGTACTCCGCGCATCTCTCCTGCAACATCGTGGTCGCGACTCAGGGATATACTTCTCCGCGTCGGAGACGGAGACCGACGATACATCTGAGGATGAGTTGGGAACCGCTTTAAGTGATGTTGAATCCGAGATGCGGGACGAAGGACGAGCGGAGACAACACCTCTTGATGGAGATGACGAAGAAATCGATGTCGGTCTGATGACTTCGAGGACTACGCCTTCGTCGCCGATCGCGCCAAGCTGGCCCGTTGAGAAAGGGAAGGGTGTGGATCCGCGTGAATATGGGTTCAACTCACTCAAGAGGAGGAGGTTGGAGACGCCTGAGGGAAGTGATGGGGAGGCGGACGATGAGATGGAGGCGGATATAATGCTGGATCCTGAGCGGAGGAAACGTCGGGTGAGTTCCGCTTTCTTGCAATCTGTAGTGTCGGGAAGCGGGGAAGACGCGGGGGGCCAGGGCACGGCGGGAAGGGACGCCAGGGGGAGTTAAGAGGTGACACCGGTGAATGGTGTTGCAGGAGCAGGGCTTTCCAGAGGGCAGGGGGAAAACGGGGAAGAAAGAGGGTTCCAGCTGTACCTCCCGGCGAGACCCGCCTTCTCCTCTTCTTCCTTCCCTCCTCTTCCTTCCCCTCCTCCCCTCCGTCCCCCGCTCCTGAGCAAGAAGTGTCATTTGCTGACATCCCCTAGCCTCCCCCGCTCGACCTTGCCAAATTATCCCATCTGCGACCGACCCAGTCCATCATCAGTGTCACTCGTCAAATGGATGGATTGGCGGCAGAAACCAAGTACGAGATCGAGGTGGAATATGATTTGGAAAGCGAAGATGAAGGGGACATTATCCTTTCCGAACCCATGGTTCCCGAATCCCATTACTCGGATTATCCCACGACTTTCCGCCCCGACCGGAAACCGCTGCAGCGACCACTGCGCGTTCAGGCGAAGCGGAAGGGTATGACGAGAAAGCCCTGCAGACGTGGTCCGCATCAGCGATTTTCCCCAATGTCATTGAACGCAGCCGACCCATTCCTTGCCCTCCCGGCTCGGGTCCCATACACTTTTGGTCGAACGCCTATCCAGCAGGAAGAGCCCATAGTCGCCAGAAAGCTCGAGACGAAACGGAAGGCGATCTGCTTCGATAGCCCGCGAAGGCCTCAACATCGCTCATATCCCGGGCGCCTTCCGGGTCAGAAGAGCACCACGAACCTGCACCGGACTTCGCCTACGTCCTTGTTACCGCTTCGGGAGAAGCTACATCGACGCCAGCACCTCCACTCGTCTCGATGCGAATCTGTCTTGTTCGCAGCAGGACCGTGCCAGTCGGGTCAAGCCTGGATGGCGATGCTTCGTAAGGGCAAGGTCGATCAGACGAAACGTCGAGACCTGATGCACCAATACAACAAGCGGACGGCAAATGGCACTTGGCGTGGAATGGTCGGCAAGTGGCATTTTCACGACTGGGTCATCACTTCGTTCAAGCCATACTGGCTTCACACCACTCAGCCCGAGGAGGAGTGCGAAGTTGAAGGGCTCTTACCGGCAGCCGATGTGGATGGCGAGGTGGATCTGAAAGCGGTCGGGACCTTCCTGGGAAATCATACAGTCATCGTCTCGCCTCAGAAACGCTCATCGCCCACTGAAACCGGTTATGGCGAAGAAGTATCAGTTCGTTGGGCGAGGCGAAACGAGTTGCGCCTTCGAGAAGAGGTCCGACCTCATGTTGATCGAGTTCAGGCTTGCCGCGCGCCGAGTATCTTGGCGGAGCAACGGTCGCGTCAGGAGCGAGCCGATGCCGCCAATCGACGGATTATGGCCGAGCGGTCCCGACGTGAGGAAGAAGAGCACTGGGTGGCGGAAGAGCAGCTTCTGCGCATCGTCGAGGACTCACCATTGCTGGAGTCTACGTCTCCGAATTCGCCTGCATCATCGTCGAGCGAATCATTGGCCATTTCGCCGGAGCTCAGTCAGGTGGATTCGCCAGCCGGACCTTCACGCGAGACATCTGGCAGTCCCGCTCCTTCGGAACCGCCGGAGTATGAATTTCCCTTCTATCCAGTGATCATGCCTGTTCCTGCCCACTTGCGGCCTCGACCTGCCGCATTTCAGGCTGCCCCTACCTTACCGCCGACATATATCCGTAACCTGCGCTATCGTTCGGTCTCCCCCTCTCCACCTCCACCGTATAACGCCTCTACCGACCGGGAGACCCTCGTCGCGCCTATTTTTGTCGAAGATGACCCTGAAGAAGAGGCGTTCCTCTCTCGTATCCGACCTTCTGGCTTGTTCCGCACACCCTCACCGGAGAGGTCCATTGTGGGCGCTTTTCCAGAAGTACCAGCGCCGCCGCCGCCTGTTCCGGCTCGATCTCACCGTTCAGCTTGGGAAGCGGCCCTAGATCTTGAGGAAGGCGAGGAAGATCTCGTCGAAGGCAATTTTGAAGACGAAAGGGACGTCACGCAAGAAGTTCCAGTATTTGGCCCGATCGGAAGGCTGCTTGGCAGGGTCTGGAGGTGGTAGTGTCATTTGTTGTTCATTGGTTATTGCTGGTGTCACCCTCATATCTGTCACCCTCATATCTGTCATAGGCCATTCACATCTGTCATAGCCCATTCACATCTGTCACAGCCCATTCTTTCCATTCAATAACGCGTTTACGGGTCATTGTCGCATATCCTCCCATTCTTACCATGTTTCAAGAGTTTTATTGTCATGCTCGCCACGTATCCTTGAGATATTGCGCTGTGATGACATGACGTGCTGTTGTGAGTGTGTGCCGACTACGGAAGAGGCAGACAGCACTGATGCTTTTGCGTCAAGAGCTGCACTGCCATCAGACAGACGATCAAGCTTTAAAATAACACTGGATCAAACAGATCAGAAGTACGGTCATATACAGTATGTCATGATCGCCTTCTCGACAAGCGAGTCGGTATCACAATCTCTATCATCTATATACATATCACACTAGCCACTTTCAGAACGTCCCAGGCTTCGGTCCCAACCCCATCAGCCAAACCGCCCAAACCACCGGACTGATCCTAGGCTGCGAAGCCAAATCACCTCTTATCGTCCCAGCCCATCCACTCGACCACTCATATTCCGCCAGCGGAGGACTGACGAGCAAACAGAACGTCCACGTCCAAAGCGCTCCCCAGAAACCTCCAACTCGTTTCCCGGTCATCCGGTAGAATTGTCTCTCGGCGATACACCCCAGACCACAGGGTATGAAGAATTCGAGGTAAGGCGAGAGGGATAGCTCGTGTTTCAGTGGATAGTATATTGCGCAGTGATATAGAGCTGAGAAGAAGAAGACTGATAAGACGTGGATCGGTGGACCGAGGGGCTTGAAAGGCTTAGCGAGGAGGAGGAAGAAGTCCTAGCGAGAGATTTCATAAACGCCCACATACCGGTTCAATCCCATCTGGCGCTCACCTTGAGATATTGGTGATACCTCCTTCCCCATAGATCGTTCAGACTCGTCGCCAAGAAAGGTTTGTCCATGAATTTGGGCCACTCCTCGTCCATGTAAACCCCGCTTGCCATACCAATGATGGCGAAGGTATGAAATGATGCTGCCATCCCTTGATAGCAGGTGTTGGCCAAATTTACCGTCCAGAAAATCCAAATCAATGGCCTCAGGACACCGGTCTCCGCTGCCAAGCCGGTACACCATTGACCGAAATCTCCTCCGACCATATGTCTCGACCCAAAGGAGTTCGGAGCGAGACGATAAGCGAAATAGGTGTTGAGATCGCCCAGGAAGACGTGGACGAACAGCCAACGAAGGTGGTAGAATGAGCTTTGGAGGTTGGTACGTGAGGAAGTGCGGAGAGGCGGGTTTGGAGCGATGTTGATATGTCGAGACTCGTTTATGAGGAGGTCGAAGGCTTTGAAAGCGGTATTGTTTCGAAGGCGGGGCCAGATGGGTTCACGGGGAAGGGGATGTATGACTGGGGGGGATTTTGCGAAGGCGTAACGTGTTCCTGCGCCGAGGTTCTGAGCGATTCATCAAACAAACCTCTCCACGTTTCGCTATCGCACGAACCGCCAAAATCTGTCCGGCATCAGCCACAGTCACACATCAAGGTGGGCACGCACCATGACTGATGTGGTCCGTAAACCGGAAACTGGCATTATTGTCAATACCTTAAACTGCGTAGAAAGTAATACAACTATAAAAAAATCCTCACTCGGATCTCCATTGATACCCATGATGACCCATACCATGAGCATTAGAGCGATGGGATACAATCCCATTCGAATGATCCTCGTATTAGGCAAGAAGACGAGGTAAGCGATAGCGTACGGAACGAGGTAGGCCAACACGATGATATACGTCGGCGTGGGTTCCTGGATCGCCTTCCACACCGTCTCCAACATGGATCCCCCATCGTGACGAAAGGTCATGGTGGATCGGACTGGTCTGTAGGTAGGTTGATGTGATCCCAACAGGGCTGCCGGCCGGGTTGTTCAACTCTGGATGGGACCTGAAACGAGATTGGTATGACGTAATTAGACTGAGTTATCATCTCCGGATCCCCGAACCTGAGATTGCGCGGTAAAGATATATAATGGTGGTCCAAGCTCCTAGTGATTCCGCTTCTATCCTTCACCTTCTTTCAACGAAACACCATGACATCCCTCACATCCTCCCTTCAATCGTTCGCCCTGATGGACTACCTTCCAGCTCCTAAAGTCCGAGATTTCAGCTCTCCACCGCTTCTAGCCGGTTTGATCTTTCCCTATATCATCGCTTACCTCGTCCATTTACCCAATACGAAACTCTGGCGGATCGCGCTTTGGCCATTCGCAGTGCTCGGAGCGTTTTGGACCTGCGTAACGATCAAGGTCGAAGGGAGCGCGTGCGCAGAGTCAACGCTTCATTCCATGAGTAAGCTGACATCGAGCGGGTGACAGACTTGAGGGGGTCTGGCTGTCTCTTATCCTAGTAAGTCATGTCAAAAGCTGTGTTTTTTCATCGTCAAGTAAAGAATCACAATAGATATTCGAGGTGAGCTTGATGTCTTTCGCGCTGCGGACGCAAGACTGATCATGGCTAGGCATCATCAGCGACCCGCTGGGCATTCTCCGATTCACACCCGGCATATCACCCTCCTCCCCATCAACCAGCCCTCGCCCCGCTACGTAGGGTTACAGCGTTCAAAGCCCTTGATCTCCTCCTCAACGAGTTTCGACTCATCAACATCGCTCCTTATTCCCCACCTCTCAAGGAGTCCGGACACTCATGGATCTACTGGCTCGGACGCCATCTCTCCCTTGTGGTAGCAGGTTTCATCGGTCATGACCTCGTCACCTTCCCACTCTACTACCTCGCTCCTGACGGTATCGGCTCGCCAACCGGTGAAGGAGGAGACTTATTTCAGTTCTGCAGTGATATACAGGCAAAGTACGGTGTACCCGCTATAGTCGCGAGGTTCTTCTTCAGCGCAACCCTAGGATTGGGTCTATGTACCGGACTTGAGATCGTGCACCACGCCTTGGCGCTCATGGGGATTGGGTCGGGCGTTTATATTAGCGAGGAGTGGCCTAAAATTTTGAATCGGCCTTGGACGGCGAGTAGCGTAAGCGAGTTATGGGGGAAGAAATATCATCAGGTAAGTTCGCTTCGCCACAAGGTAGATCAGGCGTTGAAATCGCTTGCAGGGTATACGAGTGAGCTTGAGGTCTTCGGTAGTAGTTCAGAGCTTAGGCTAGGTAGAATGTTCTCGCTCTGGCAGCTCGACCTTTCCACTTCCTCCCTGATTGGGCTCAACTCCCCATCATCTACCTCATCTCCGCCGTGGTTCATACCCTCCTTTATTTCCCAGGTCGACAAACACTCAGTCTCCAGCCCTTCCTCAACTTTTTCCTCGGCATCGCAGCGGGATCCATTCTCGAGCGACTCTTCCTTCGAATCACCGGTCGACGTGTTGGCGGTCCTTGGGGTAAGGTATGGACCTGGGCATGGATGTTTTGGGTGAGCGAGGGGGTCGTCGTGGAATCGTATCGGTCCGGTTGGGCAGGCGAGAATAGGGGTGGCTTAGCCGCGGACAGTCGAGCTGCCTTGACCGAGTGGGTTGGGTATGGTCTCGGGGTCAGGCCGAAGCCGTGTAAAGGGGATGGCCAGTGGAATATGAAGGTATAGGAAGGTCGAAGGTATTAAGCGTATGCAAACCCCTTAGACCTCCTCGAGATAACCCTGAACGATCAATCGTTCCACCTGACTCCGAGCTAGCCTGAACCTCTCTCCTTTCCTGAACTCCACTCGTTCACCACCTTCAAGAACGACCTCTCCTGCATCCTTCATCACCCTGACATCGACCATCAACTCTCCAGGCGGTTTATCAATCCCGGCTGTAAGGTCTAACACGTCCAGGAAATCGCTCTTATAATCCAACATAAGGTTGTTGTAACCTCTGAGGAAGTCCAACTCCTGAGGACTGAGTGCCGATCGCAATTCCGGAGCATCTGGATCCGGATTCGGTGCTGATAGTAGATAAGCCAAACCTCCCCCTGCATCCCACCACCTCTCCTTCATCCCTCTAACTCTCGTAGCGAGATAAGCCAAAAGACATCTCTTATTCCTCCTCGCAGCGAGATGTTGTACCGTGAGATTACAGATCAAACCTCGGTCTTGGGAGAGTGAGACTTGACCGTGGGTTTCGGCTGCTGTCGTGATAGATGTACCTAGTTGGCGGGTCTCGAGGCATATTGAGAGAATTAAGGGGAGGGAGTATTTTGGGAGTGGGAGCTGTGGGGTTGCGACGAGTGTTGAGCGGTGAGAGGAGGTTATTAGTTGGAGGGCGAGGTCGCCGTACATCGGGCCGACGGAAGAGTGGGAGGCAAAGAAGAAGGATGTTGGATGGACGTGGAAGGGTATGAGCGGTAGGTTTAGGCTGGCAGGGTTGGGGTGCCGATGCTATCTCAAGAGAAGCTCTTGCTGTCGTCGATCGAAGTTTCAATCCGTCCTCCAAGGTGTCCTATCGGTATTTTCCGTTAGATCTTGAACGATGTAGCGAGAACAGGACTACAGTAAGTCAGTCCAAGGACGCGTCGAGCTGAAGCTGCGCCACGTGCTCTCGGAGACGCTCGGCGCAAAGTCCCGGTATCAGACGGCCATTCCTGTGACTACACAGTCCTTCCCCTTTTTGCGCATTTTCGAGCTTTCTTATCGCTCAGGTAAGCCCTGGTAAGTGCGGCGGGCACTCAGTCCGTCGAACTGATTTATCTTCCGTCAGCCATGATCCGGCCCGCTCTCCTACAAGCAGCGCGTATTGCCCGTACAGGTGAGCAGTATCTCCCAAATGGTCCTGTAGCAAAGGTAGTGCTACAATGGGGTTGACAAGAACAGCTAGGGAATGCTTACTGATATCGTTGCTAGGAACAGCCCGAACATTCGCAACTTCGGCTCCGCGAGCGGCATACGAGGATACAATCAAGAACATCCTGATCAGTACGTATCAGCGGCTCTAAGCGAGCAGCAGACGACGTGTCTTCCCGCGACGATTGGCCAGCTGATGGACTTTACACCGCAGACAAAGATACGAAAGTGCTAGTGCAAGGGTTCACAGGCAAGACCGTAGGTCTTGGTCTCCCTTTGTTGGTACAAGCTGAGGCAGCCTTTTCAGGGGACCTTCCACGCGCAACAAGCTATCGACTATGGTACTCGCATGATTGGAGGCACCAACCCAAAAGTCCGTCTACTCCGTACTCATTCAGCCTGTACATTGATACCTTACAGAAAGCCGGCACCGAACACCTCGGTCTCCCCGTCTTCGGCTCCGTCCGAGACGCAGTCACCTCCTCCCACCCCGACGCCTCGGTGATATACGTCCCCCCTCCCTTCGCAGCAGACGCAATCATCGAAGCGATAGAGAATGAGATCAAGCTCATCGTCACCATCACCGAGGGGATCCCGCAACGAGACCAGATCAGTGTGATGAATGCGCTCAAGAGTCAGAGTAAATCGAGGATGATTGGGGGGAATTGTCCGGGAATTATCAGTGAGGGTTGTAAGATGGGGATCATGCCTGGGCATATCTTCAAGCAAGGGAAGATTGGTACGCGGCTTTTTCGGTGCTCACTGGCAGCGAGCTGACTGCAATTCACAAGGTGTTGTTTCACGGTCGGGAACGTGAGTAGAGCTAGTAAACAGCAGAGTGTGACATGGTAGCTGATCTTTCCGCCAGACTGACGTACGAGGCTGTCAAGTAAGTTCATACGTGAGGTCTTGTTAACTTCAGCTGAAGCCTCTCAGTCAAACGACTCTCGCAGGCCTCGGTCAATCACTTACCGTCGGTATCGGAGGCGACCCCTTCCCCGGTACTCAGCACATCGATGTAGTCAAAGTCCTTCTCGCCGACCCTCGAACCGAAGGGATCGTCCTGATCGGTGAGATTGGTGGATCAATGGAGGAAGACGCCGCAGAATACCTGGAAGCGAACAACAAGAACTCCTCGAATCCAAAACCAGTCGTCGCTTTCATCGCTGGACGAACCGCTCCTCCCGGTCGAAGAATGGGGCATGCTGGAGCGATCATCAGTGGTGGGAAAGGAGCGGCGAGTGATAAGGTCAAAGCGCTGGAGAAGGCTGGAGCTATCGTTGCGAAGAGTCCGGGAGAGATTGGGGAGCTTATGCTCAAAGCGATGCGAGCTGCGGGAAAGGCGTAGATAAAGCTCCATGGGATAATGTATCGCATGGATCATGAAGGGTATATACATGCTGGTGATCTCGATACTTCATGCTTCCCAAGTTATCTTTTCGGCACTTCTCCGCCTCAATCGACTGATCGTGCTCGCTGTTTCGGCCGCACCAGTCTGATCAACGCCTTGACCAAATCCCCTTTCTCCGCTTTGAGCGCGTCGGTCGCTTGATCTCGCGTACATTCCAGCTGCTGAACCTATATTCGCACGAGACATAAGGTCCATAAGAGCTTGGCGCAGCTGAAGGACTCCACTGACGTACGATGAAATCCACATCCACTGGCTTGGCCGTATTCCCCGTCTTTCCAACCTCGAGCGCCTCCATAGCTCGTTGCGCTTTCAGTCCTTCTTCCTTTGTCACCCGCCGCTTTTCGAGGTCCATCACGGCGGCTTCCAGCTTATCTGCACCGTGATTTACCTCAGCCGTGATCCATGGTATGACTAAGTAAATGACAATACTAACGCTTGATGTAAGATCCCCCATCGGCGAACTGCTGGGATTCAGCTAAAGTGGCAGAAAGGGGTTGAGAGTCACGTACGTCCATGATAACCTCGCCTTGAGGTATTCGACCCGAAGAGCTCGACGCTGCTGCCGACATCGCGACTGGTGCCGTGCGTCTTCGTCAAGTAAGAGTAGGGAGGACACCAGTGAGAAAGGGGTCGTGGATAGCAGTCCACTGTTTCAGATTTGGTTTCCGGCTACTATTTTCTTCTATTTATCCCGGGTAACACATGGCGGTGAACCCCGCGGATCAAGGACATAAACGACGCTGCGTAACTGCAATTCTGGCATGTCCTGCTAGTATACTACCTCGCATGTCACCCGTGAGAACTACTGCGATCCCGTTGTGAAAGCCAGTACAAGCGCAGTACACTGGGTCTTCGAAAGGTCCAGCTGGAGCGGAGAACTGGAGAACTCCCTCCATCCTCGATCCAGCAGGCATAGCGGCTACACTCGGGTCCCAGACGACGTCATCCGCTCCTTGCACCATGGCGTACCAATCACCTCTCATCTCCATCCCCAAGAAGACTACTTCCGACGTGGACTGGACTGGTCCCATTCGGAGTATTGTTGCACATTCGTATGGCGAAGATCCGAATAGCTATGCCGAGGAATGTTCGGTCCTGCAGCGATGTCGTCAGGATGCGGTCCGGGGAGCGGGGAGTGACCAGACAGGTGAGTCGGAAGTCGAGTAGGCCTTTATTATTCGCGCTGATGTTCATGGGGCGTCGTAGCAAGAGATTTACTGTACAAGTATTTCGGACAGCTGGAACTCCTGGAGTTGCGATTCGCAGAGATCAAGGTCGCTTTCCCTTGGTGAGCTTGGTCTTCCTCAACTGCCTTGACAAACAGGTAGTGCGACCAAGTTCCGAAGCTGACGATAAGCAGGAATGACGCCTTCACCACCAAACCTACCACTCAAACATCCCTAGCCTTCGAGAAAGCCTCAATCATCCATCTACTCGCAGCCATCCTCTCCGCCCTCGCTTCTTCAAACTCCCGATCCGATCCAGAAGGCGTCAAGCGGGCCTACTACAACTCCAGAGCTTCCGCCGGTATGCTCACCTACATCAACGAAAACTTCCTTCATGCCCCTTCCACCGACCTCAGCCGAGAGGTAATCCACCTTCTCATCGGAGTCATGATGGCTCAAGCCACCGAGGTCTTCACTGATAAACTGATCGATGAGAAAAAATCCCCTAGTTTGGTCTGTCGGTCGGCGAACCAGGCTGCTGCGATGTACGGTGGCCTCGTGGACGAGATGAAGGAGTTTCAGGGGAAAGGGGTGTTTGATCGGAGTTGGCTTTATATCCTGCAAATCAAGGCCAAGCTGTTCGCCTCGCTCGCGCAGTACTACCGCTCAGTGGCGGATAGCGGGTCAGGGAAACATGGAGCATCGGTGGTTCGGATGAAGATGGCGGAGACTATGGCTCAGGATGCTCAACGACAAGCCAGCAGCTTCACATACACCTTTGTCTCGTCAACGACACCAAGCTTGCCCAGCGATGCGGCGACCAGTCTGGCGGAGATCACCAAGGCGCACTATACGCTGTGCTCCGAAGCTAAAGCTCAGGCAGTCAAGGATAACGACCTGATCTATCATGATGTCCTTCCTTCGGAAGCTGCTTTACCTAGTATCGACAAGCTTCCCCCTGCAGCGCCGATCACGATCCAGGAGGTCTACGGAAACCCTGATGTATCGAAACTCATAGGACCGGATATCTTCATTCGGCTCGTCCCCCTTGCTGTGCATGAGTCAGCATCGGTATACTCTGAGGAGAAGGCGAAACTGGTCCGAGGTGAGGTCGAGCGAGTCGATATCAGCGAGGTTGAGGTCAGAGCTGGGCTGGAACATCTCGGACTACCAGCTCTTTTGTCTACCTGGCGGAGATTAGCGGAAGATGAAGAGGAAGGAGAGGGGGATGTGGATATCAGCTCAGATATTAGGAGGCTGGCGGATGAGATCGAGCGGAGCGGATCTTTAAACGGACCTCTGCGTGGCTTGGAGATCGAGAGGGAGAAGTGTGAGAGGGAGCTGAGGGAGCTAAGTGGAATGCTGGACAATGAGAGTCGAGAGTGTGAGCGGATGCGAGTGAGTCTTCACCCTCGATGAAAGAGTCTTGAGCCGATTCAAGGATCAGGCAAAATACGCACCCCAGTTCACGCAGTCTCCTTCCGGTCCACAGACAGCTCATCTCCGCTCGACCATCTCCGCCAACCTCGGCTCTCTCTCTGCAGCAGCTACATCCGACTCCCACCTCGTCTCGATCTTCCAGTCAGCTCAGCCGGACGTATCTCTCCTGTCGTCAGGCATGGACGCGCTACACAAGATAGCGCGTGACATAGCTAACGGGAAGCAGGCGTCTGCACATGCGCCAAGCGAAAGTCTGCTGGATCTGCAGGATGAAGAGAGACCGAATGCGGGTTTGAGCGAGAATGAGAAGGAAGAGCTCGGCAGAGCTGTTGGGGATGCTCAGGAAAGGTTGGATCGGCTTGGGAAGATCCGTAGGGAGCGGGACGAGGTGCTGAAGGATCTGAAGGAGAAGGTGAGTCGAGCGCGATCAGTTATAGATGGCATATTGATGAAACATTAAAGGTCCAAAACGACGATGTTTCTTCTCTGCTCTTGCTCAATCGCCGCTCTCAAAACGTAGAACCTCAGCTCTTCGCAAGTGAGCTCGAGAAGTTCCGACCATATCAAGGCCGATTAGCTGCTGCCGTTCAAGCATCAAAGAGCATCCTTCAGGAGCTCGAGATGGTCGTACGACAAGTGGAGAAAGGCAAAGGCGTTAAAGAGCGACAACGCGGACAGAAAGACCGGCAAAGACGGATCCGGGAGTGGGAGCGGAAACTTCAGCAAGCGGGCGAGAAGTATGGGGAAGTTCAAGCTGGACTAAACAAGGGCTTGTCTTACTACGACAGCCTCGGGAACATCATCGACGATGCGAGCAATGAGGTCCGGAACTTCGTGCGGAGTAGAGAGCAGGAACGGAACAGGATGGTATCGGAAATCGAAACGAGACAGCGATTGACAAGTTCGCCCCCACCTCCACCAGCGGCACCCTCAGCTCGAGGATTGGATGGCCAGCTTGCAGGACTCTCGCTCGGTGCAGGTGGGTACGGCAAGGCCACTTCGCCATACCCAGCATCTCCCCCTCCGCAGCAACCATTCAGACCCTTGTCAACGTACTCGGCCATGTCTCCCGGTCTACCGCCTCCCCCTCCTCAGCCATCCACTCCTCAGTACGCACCTCTGCCGCCAGCTCAGCAGTCTCAGATGCCCTCCTCGCCATACGATCTCAGCCGTCTTGGCAATCTACCATCAGCCTTCTCAACCGCTCCGCCGCCCAGCCAGCCTTCGAGACCAAGCCAGTACACATCGGGTCCCTCTGCACCGCAACCTCAACAGTCCTCATACAGCTCAGAGTACTCGTATAACGCCACTTCCGCAGCCCAATTTAACCCTTATCCTCCGCCGCCATCGCAAAGCTACCGACCTCCGCAGTCTCAGGCATACCAGTATGGTTCGGCTCCTCCTCAACCTTCACACCCCTCTTCCAGTTCGGCACATCAGTCCTCGTATCCCTCACCACCGTCCCAGAATCCCTACCCACCGCCTCCACCAGCTCGGACAACATCAAATACACACTACCCAGCACCACCTCAGCAAGCCCAAGCCCAATACCATGCTACGTCCCCACCTCCACCCAACCAGTACCCCACGTATCAGCCACCACCTCAGTCGACCGCATTACCTCAGCATTATCAGCCAACTCCCTATCAACAGTACGGCGGTTATCATTCGCCACCTCCACCTCAGCAGTACCAACAGAGCCACCAAGCGCCACAGCCGGGATACCAGTACCGCTGACGGGCGACCGGATATTGCATGCATTTGCTACTCGTTCCTCACGAACCACTGACGATCGTCATTCACGATCCTTTAAGACCCCTGCTAGGGCAAGACTCATGGGCGATCATGACTCCTTGCATCCCTAGCATACCGACGGATCTCATTTATACCCTTTTCTGCTGATCATCAAGGCGCCAAACACGGTCCTTTGCCTCTTCCTGTGACGGAGCTAACGGGAAAGGACCCTCTTACGCCACGCGAATTTATTCGTCTTGACTCCTTGCCGAGCTCAACCCCTTACAGGAGAGCTCCTTCGATCCCGGATGCGGCCCTTGAAACGACCTGACGGGAGACTTCTAACGCCATATCCCGACCGCATATAACCGGACCCCTTTGTCGAGCCATATATACTTGCCCGCTAACGTTGAAGGGCACTGTGCAAAGGAGTCTGAACCACTTTGACGATATTGACGACTACACGACAAGCATCAACGACTGCTACGATGGGTGAGCCATGGCACATGAATCAGGAAGTCATGGACAGTCCGATGGAGGTGGATGATCATGATAGTAAGCTGCCACTCTAGAGCAAAGAAACAGTACTGAATGTCCGTAGATGACTTCTTCCAAATCGTCCCTGCTACACCCCGCAACCTCGCTGGCCCTCTTCCTATCGCGCCTGTATTTGATCATCATCTTCAACCCTCCAACTCTTCCTACTCCCTCCGATCGCACCGCTCCATTTCTTCAGTTGGATCGCTCGACTCGAATGCTTCCGCCTATAGCGGTATGACCCGCTGGTCCACCATCACCGGCTCAGAATCGGTATCTTCCGGAGCTGACCGGTGCGATATGAACCATAGTCGAGGTCCTAGCTTGTCCATCGATCCTAAGCTCTTCAGGATGAAGGAGAAGAGTCCGGAGCAGGTCGATGAGATGCCAACCGCTGTTCCGGATGTCATGAAGCCTCCGCCTAAGAAGAGGAAACCATCCGATCCTGATCGGAAGAAAATCTCTCACGCCAGAAAGGTGCAGTCCCTCCTCTACCCGCTCCCTTACTTGTTGATTTCCTGATATCTGTTGATTGGGACAGCAACACCCTGAACATATCCCACGACCTAGAAACGCCTTCATCCTCTTCAGGATACACGTGGTCGATGCGAAACTCATCCCTGCGAGTGTGGAGATGCGACATCAGAATGTTAGCATTATCACGGCGAAGATGTGGAGTGAGGCTCTGGTGGAGCAGAAGAAGCATTTCAAGGAGTTGGCGAGGATTGAGAAGGAGGAACATATGAAGAAGTGAGCGATTTCCACTAGTACAGCGTTGTGCCATGGTTGATGGGGCTCAGGTATCCAGGATATCGTTATCAGGTACGAGTGTTTTGCAAGGAGGATGGGCGTAGTGCTGAGGATAGTTGAGCCGGTTTATCGTCGAACTAATGTTATCCGCCGACGAGTAAGGAAGGACGAGGCGGAAGAAGAGAAATGTCAATCTGTAGCTGAGCTCCTGCTTAAAGGCAAGACCGGGACGGCACTCGAGAGCGAGATCAAGGATAAGATCAAGCTTCGTCCTGGCTCGTCTAGCGGTTCATCTAAGCGGGACAAGTGGGTAACTCCCTTCCGTCTTGTAGGCGTGCTCACCTGATTAGGTCTGGCTCGCGACGAGGAAGCGGCGCTATCGAGCTTTCGAAAGGTGCTCTTCGAGCTATGCGTGCCCAAGTTCGTCAGCGATCTCAGCAAGGCTCAGGCGACTGGTCCGATGCTTCCCGCGATAACTCGGTTGCACCATCTCAGTCCGATACTTTCGAGGCGGAGAAAGGTAGCGTTACCCAAATTTATGCCTATGACTCGCCAGGCCGGGGGGATACGCCCTACCTGACCAACTCGGTATCTCATCCTCCATATTTCGGATCGACGAGCGAGGGGATGGCGTACACTCATCCTGATCTAGCGAATTGGACTTTCGGGCATCATGGTATGGAGGGGCATGCTCCGGATCAGACTTATGCCTATCCTGCAGGTCCATCTCATAGCCGTGAGGCATACCACCCAAAACGCCGCAGTGCCAAGCTGACCTAGCGAAAGAGCACGACTTCTACCAAGCAGGGCCTTCAGGCCACCCGAACTACGGCTATCCTCAACCTTCCCGCCCGGTCCCAACCAACCTCCCCAACTCGGAATTCTATGCCCACGACCAAGCCCTTCCCTTCTCTCCGACGTTTTTTCAGACTGACGCGCAACGAATGGGGGTGTCGAGCGATGTCGTCTTTGGTGAATATCCAGCTGGACCAAGCCCGATGACCGCTTTCTATGGCGGGATGGGTCGACCGGGGTCAGCGCGTTGGGATCGATCGAGTCACCTGCTTCCACCTTCGAGCGAGGTACCATTTGATGGACTGCATTTCAATGAGGGAGAGCTTTTGTTGCCTGAGTTTGATTCGGCTTTGGCGCAGGCGGACGATATGGCTACTGGATGGTGACTGCGACAGCGGCGAAGAGCACACGGGACAATATCGCGTGTAGGGCTCTGCCAATCCCGCATGCGGAGAGGCGAATTGAATGATTGTGAAATGTATGCAGAGTATTGCGAGTGTACTGCATCAGTGTAGAGAAAGGGGGAATCACCTAGAAGTCTAGATGAGGCCCACCCGATATCCTGGAAGAATCCAAACTGCTCAGGACAAGTCGGAAGAAAGGTGGTAAGATGTACTTCAGAGTCGAAGGGCAAAGAACTGTCGTAACCTTAGTTTGGGACGGCACAAAGGAGTTAAGGCCGTGCACACTCGACGCTTAGAAGACGTCGGAAGACATAGTATGATTGAGGTTGCCAGGATATTCTGAAAAAGCCGACATCCCCCTTCTTCCCTCATCAATCACTCTGCATATCGCTCAAGATCACATATTCATTTGACATTCCAATTCCAGACGTCATGACCAATCACACAGGTGCTACTCCTAACGTGGTGACATTTGCCAACCTCCCCGAGCGCAGGTGACTACGTGAGCGCCTTCGCTGCCCAAGGCGTGACCGAGCCTTCCGGCGTCAGTCTGTATGTCTGGTTTCATCCCGCATTAGAATTCCAGCTGATATACCACTCCAGCATTGTCCGAGGGATTGACACCTTCCTGTGGAAAGAATCCCGCATGATTCAGGACTCGGCGTGGCAAGGTATCCGTCATCAGTATGTCGTGACTGACCAAGGTGTGTCCACCCTCGGAGAAGGCAGGAAGTAAGTGTTGTATACAGACCCTTCGTCCGGTAGGCGGTAACTTCTGCTACAGGAAGTTCACGGAGCTCTACGTGTCGACAGCACGCATGAAGACTCTTGCGCCGTTCTCATAACCCAAGTCTACTTACGACGAGTGGAAGGAACTGATGAGCGTATGAGCAAATGCCTGCCGGCGGAGTTCCAGCGAGCTTTCGCGTACAAAGGATGAAGCGCTGGGAAGGAAGGAGGCTGTGAGAGGCGGGTTGCTTGAGCGAGGGGAGACGTACGATACTGCCCGAAAAAGGATCGGACTACGCTGTGATGTATATCTTGACGAGAACGGATTCACGATACATGATGGCGGGACGATGTCGCCAGTCCGCCGAAATTTGTAGATAGCGAGAGGTAGCTGGAGAGGTCCCCGACTGTGGGAGAATTAGAGTTCGAATTTATCTATGTTGGCCCCAGGATTGTTAGGTCGCCTATTACACGTTGAATCAGTCAGTAGATCGCAGAAGCAGATATCTTTTTTTCCTATGACCCCAACATACATTGACCCGACGAGGTCCCTTAGGATGAGAGACATCCGTCAACGTCTGAAAGTGTACTTCAAGGAAAGCCATCCCACTATGGCAATGAGACTGTGGATCGCAGTATCTGGAGATATTGTCGTGTACATACCCAGATTGGAATCAAGGGACCAGATTCCAAGTATTGGAGCTTTTTCTACTACTCGAGTACAGTTATGCAACATGCTTCTCCTTTCTACCTATTGCCAAGGCTGATGTACGTTTTTGGGTTGGTATCAGCTTCCTTCTGCTTGACAAAATCAACCGATCGAGCGCATGGAAGTCAACGACTCTGAGGTCGCGGAAGCTCTACTCCAGGGCGAAGAAGGAGTGCGCGGGCGAGGACAGAGCCGAGTCGGGGTTGTTGGACGGAAGCCATGTGGATTGGTGAATTTTCCTCTCCCTAGTACCGATGATTGTGAGCCCTATGTGGCTAAAGGTTGCTTTCAGGGACATCTCCGATGATTCCCGTGCTCAGGAAGAATACGAGGAAACCAAGCTGATTTTATCGCCAATCTTACCTCAATCTCATGGGGTATCGAAGAGGAATCTCTGAGGACGGGATCCACTCAGCGTCACGGGTCCCGTCACCCGTCGAGGAGGTGAAGCAACAGATTGTCCATAATGATGATGATGCTAGTCTTCTCTGAGACTTTCTCCTGTCCGTGCAGTGATGCCATGATCCCGTCCGATGCGCCAGAGCCCACACAGCTCGGCAGCCCGACACCGAGTTTAAGCACCCTCCTGCAGATACCTCCCAAACGCGTCGAAGCTATAGTCCCTCCCCAGGAACCCCTTCACAAAGTCTCTCGCGTCCTCACTCCCTCCCTTAGCCAGTACTTTCGCCTTATACTCCCTCGCCACTGTCTGATCATACAGCCCTTTCTGTTGGAACCGAGTAAACAGGTCCTGCGCGATGACCTGACTCCACATATAGGCGTAGTAACCCGTGGAATAACCCTGGAGGTGACCGAAGGAGCACATGAAGTGAGTGTCGGGAACATAGTCGTACGGCGCGTAACGCTTCGTCATGGTTTTCAGAACCTCGTCAAGGCTTTCCGGAGAGGTAAGATGGCTGGAAGGGAGGTGGTAGTGCAGTGACAAGCCGGCGTAGAACATCTGTTGCTTGACCTGAAGGCCACGACCTTGCCCCCGGGATCGCCTGAGCGCGGTAATCATTTCATCAGGCAAGACTTCGCCCTTGGCGTTGATCGCGAACCGCTTCAATGTCGTCGGGTCGAATGACCACTCTTCGAGCATCTGACTAGGGGCTTCGATGAAGTCGAAATCACAGGTGATTGCGCCGATGGCGGTCCAGCGCTGAGAGCTGAATAGGTGATGAAGCAGGTGACCGAATTCGTGGAAGAAAGTGGTGACTTCGGAGTGTTCCATCAAGCTGTCGTCACCGGGAGGGAAGTTGCAGACGAATGCAGCTTCCGGAAGCTGGGTCTTGGTACCGGTACGGACCTCGAACTCCGCCACATGCTTGTACTTATTCTCGCGAGGGTGGAGATCAAGGTAGAATCGTCCGGTCAGCTTATCCTCGGTATGCACCTCGTAAGTGATGACATCCGGATGCCAAACATCGCATTCGACCTTTTTGAATCGGATTGCGAATAGCTCAGCCATGCTCGCCATGATACCGTCACGTACCCTACCGAAGGGGAAATACTGCCTCGCCGCTTGTGAATCAAAGTTATATTTCGTCTTCTTGAGGCCCTGCTCGAGGTGCCTCGCTTCGTACACGTGGACCTTGTCATCGTTGGAATGTTTCGGATCGAGGGACTTCTTGGCGTCAAGCAGCTCAGCGGAATCCCTCTCAGCTCTATTCTCAGCTAGCCCACTGATTCGATCGATGAAATCCTGAACGTTTTTTCCACTCCCAATCATCTCCACCTCAAGTCGATAGTCGGCAAAGCTGGCGAATCCAAGCAGATTCGCCAGTTCTTGTCGCTTGTTAAACATCTCCAGCATGACGCCGGCGTTTTTGGGGTAACCCCTCTGGTTGTACTGAATATAGAGCGCCTTTCGCGCATCCGAATCTTTGGCATATTGCATGAACGGTACCCAGTCCGGGTAATCGGTCGTGATGGTGACCATCCCGTTCTTCACAGGATGTTTGGCAGTGAAGTCATCTGGCAGGCCGTCGAGTGCGGATTCAGGCAACTGAACACTTCGAGTATCTTCGGCGATCGTCCGCTCGAACGATAGTCCGACCTCCGTGATCCTCCGTTTCAGCTCGTTGACCTTCTCCCTAGTCTCCGCATCCCGATCGATTCCCTCTCGCTTATAATCACGTATAATCTTCTGGACCCAGTACAGAGTATCTTTCTCCGCCTGACCCGCCTTCTCAAGAGCTTCCAGATCGATGGCAGAGACTAAACCGTAGATCGGTACGGAGAGCTTGACCTCATCTCGTAACTTCTTGAATGCCTGTTCAGCCTGCTCTCCCGAGTCTCGGATATCCTTCGAAGGGTGGACAGAACTAAGCAGGCTTCCTACGGACTGATTCGCGTCGAACAGGGTGAAGAAGTCGTTCAGTGGTTCGAGGACTATAAGGTGACCTTTGGCCTTGACTTCGGATGAGTCGACGTTCTCAAGGGTGTAGATGATATTCTGCGCTTTGGAGAGGTCCCCTTTCCATTGAGAATTGTATTCGATGACCGCGGTTGGAGTGGTGAAAGTGAACCTGGCGGGGCCGGTTTTGTGGATGGTCGTCTCCATTGTGTCGCCTTATAGTGCGCTTCTGACGTTCTTACGACTCCCTATCTATCGGTGGTCTAAAGAGTGTCACACCTTTCCATAGTATGTGGACACAACCTGTAAGGCAAAGGGGCAAAGGAAGCCTCGACTTGAAAGGAGATCCCGCGCGTCCCGCAGGAGAAGGGGAGTTACTAACCACCGCTTTTTCACCCACCAATCCAAAACTCTGTACTCCCTGCTGCTTCGAATCTCTCTAATCCTGCTACCGGCTTGTCATGATTTCCTTGTCTAGCGCGAAATCATGGCTCGCCGCGATCGAAAAGCAGAATCATCCAGAACCACAATAATACGGGGACCCCAAGGTTCTAGGCTCACCTCCTTCCCCAAAGCCTAACGTGATTCACCTATTTATTGAACAGACCCCTTTATTGAACACCTCCACGTCCCTTTCTCCTTTATTCATCTTCCTCTGTAGTCCCCATCAAATCCACCTTTCTTGTTATGCAGCAGCCTGAGACCCCTCTCGAGCTTGCTACAGCTAGCTACAGAGCCCAGCAACACATCCACACCAAAGACCGTTCGGGCATGCGCACGATCGCCGAAGATTTTGGCGTCCATCCTTCAACCCTCTCATATCGCCTCCGAGGGGTTACCGAATCGTATTCCCAAGGCCATGCGTACCGCCAAGCCCTCACAAACGACGAGGAACACTGCCTATTGGACTACATACGCCGCATGTCCCTCCTTGGCCATCCACCGCCACCCAACATGGTGTACGAAGTGCTGATGAGATACGCCGGAATCGTCTTTCCATGGATTCACCTTCCCCTTTGCCCCTTCCCCTTCCCTTTCCTCCGCTCGGTCAGAACTGGCTCGCCAAGTTCCGCAAGCGTCACCCACAGGTCGCTAGTGTTTGGTCTCGGCAGGTCGACACCTCACGACTTGATGCGGCTACCCCAGAGAAGTTAGCACCATGGTTTGCGGAGATGGGCACGTTCCTTAACCGCAACCGCTACAAGTCCAGAGACATCTTCAACATGGACGAGACAGGTCACGGGATTGGTCTCACTCAGTCCATTCGATGTCTGGTAGTCAGAGATACAGAGACTAAAGGGAAAGGGAAGAAAGGGAAGGCTACAAAAGGGACGCCGGGGAGACAGGAGTGGGTTACTACAATCGAGTGCGTATCCGCTGCAGGCAGAGCTCTCCCTCCGCTGGTCATATTCAAAGCTACCGGTAGCTTCAACACACGGTGGCTACCAGAGCAGCTGGAGGTACG
>JAABUH010000011.1_pt1 | contig 221476 bp, 286 predicted proteins | sample 5559121 | NCBI WGS metagenome assembly JAABUH01 (sample SAMN10711871, study PRJNA513364) | rock metagenome | isolation source: Antarctica rocks | place: Antarctica: Victoria Land, Battleship Promontory nord | collected 2015-12-28
CTCGTCGAAACACCGCTAAATCCCCGCCGAAACGCTCCAACCATCGTCCATCCCCTTTTGTACTCTTCCTTAACCGCTATTATATAGTCTCGCCTAGATTGTATGCAGAGAATATTGCCCCACTAGACCACCCCGCCTCGTCCCCGTGACATATATCGCTTGTGGGAGCCGGTACGAGCAGGATGGGGTATGTTCAGCTCAAAGTTGTGAAGGGTTTCTGAGTTGGAAACAGTCGAGTGATGGGAAGCGGGAGGACTAGGCGGAAGGGATGCAAGTTTGGTGAGTGGGTCTTGGAGACTGAGCCGGCCTTTCGAGAAGCCTAGTGCTACCTGAAACGAACGTCTGTTTAGCTGGTCCACGGGAAGCTTACCTGAGGCTTGATCACGCTGAACTCGCGCAGCCTATCGAATCGCAGCATGCCTTTGAATCATCATGAGTTTACAAGAACTCCTTTTTCCCAAACATCCTTTCAGCGAGAAACACAGCTTGAGACAGCACGACATGAGAGAACGATTTGCACAGCCTGCCTTTTGTCTCCCTTACCAACTCAGCGATCCGACCATATCATTCCGAGCAATTGGACAATTCCTCTCTTCGACCGGTGAGCAGGACTTCTCACTCAACAAAGCAAGCAAGCAAGAAACCATGCCGAGGAAGAAGACAAAGACACCCTTCCAAGGAGGTGATCGATCCGCTCGGAAAAAGCTGAGCCCCGCAAAAGGCGATTGTACCTCAAGGAAACGGGCCTCGTCGAGCGTGAGAGGTCACCCATCATCAGCCCGCGGACTGCGCCAGATGGTCTCGGTTGATTCGGATTCATGGCGTGATTGTCTCGATATCCTTCGCACTACTGCCGATGACCTGGAAGGAACTTCTCTCCAGAGGGAAGCAAGGCGAAGAGGGCCGCGAGTCAGATGAGATCACTGTCTGCCATGATCGAGCATGACGACCACGTCACTACCAAGATGATCCGCTCGGTGGCTTCGGAGTTGCTGGGAACTCTCGAGAGTGACCCGGGTCTCGGTGGGAACCATTTCTGCGTCCAGTATGTTCGTGACACCCTCTGCCGGTCCAGTCGCGTCTCGGTTCCAGTGTGAGTTTCGAGAGCATCATCCCTTGCACGTCCAAGGTCGTGCGAGCTGATGTCACATCTCAGCATGAGCGTCGCGCAATCAATCGCCGAGAGCAATATTGGGACAATCTCCTCCCTGAATTCAAAGGGCATCTTCGATGATTCCGCCTCGCAGGAATCTCTCATCATGATGAAGGCAATCCCCACTTTGTCGAACAAGTCGAAGTAGTCAGTACATCCCTATTGCTAATGATGCTGCTGATGCATGCTGTATCAGCCACCGAGTCAATCTCGCTTTCGGCTTACATCACCGCAGAAAGCTTGAGGTGCTGAAGAGAGCCTTGGCGGAGAGCAGAAGCGAGATCGACCAGGTAGTCAGTTATGATTTCCTCGCTGAAGCCTCAGCTGACCAGCAGGGTGCGAAGGATCCCAGTTCGTCCGATCACAGTGACGACTCCTACGCGCGGTGAGCCTCGGCCAGGAAGCGAAATTGCTGTTGAGAGCTTGGTATATGCATGTAGTGAATATCAGACCTTTCGCTCCGGTCAGCCAAACGAGGAGGATCGCGAGACGACGTCGCTTAGATTTACTCTTTACCCAGTCAAAGACTCTCAGGTATTCATGAGCGCCTCCTCACTGACCAAGCCGCCCTCGTCATATCCGTCGACCTTGTTTTCGTCAATAGTCCTTTCTTCTACTTCGTCGTCCGCCTCCGCCATACTCTGCTTCGATCGCTTGGAAGACTTGCCCTGCTGATATTTCCGTCGAGGTATGACGGCCTCGAATGCCTTAGACCAATCATTCAGAGCGATATATTGAACGAGAATAGCGAAGACCTTTCGATAGATATGAGTATACGACTTGGAGGACATGCAGGAAGGCAGGCATACCTGGTTGACAGTCAAGACCTTCCGGGTCGGCAGGTCTTCAAGGTAAGTACCGATTGGTAATCTAGCCGTACGTATGCTTAGCTTCTCCGCTTTCTCCTGACAGAGCATCTAGGTTGATCAGCTCGGTCTACGTACATATCGGATAATGTGATCCACCTTGTAGCGATTCCGATCGACAATCCCGCCTATTATGTATATCTCGTCCTCAGAGAGTATTGTCATCTCGTGAGGTGAATCGGCGGACAAGTAGATGAGCTTTTGGGTGGAGTGAAGATTAGGCGGCAAGTACGGTCCAGTGAAGTGAGATTCGAGGGTATTGACTGATTCCGCCGTCTGAGGAGGATTTACGGATGAGCCGTTCAATGCCGATGTCATGCCTTTGGGTAGGTCCTCCAGTCCCTCAGCCCACGAGTACGTCCTCGTCCACTTCTCCCAGTTCGACCTGCTCATCTTCTCCCATAATCTCGGAGAAGCTGCAGGCGAGAACGAGGTATGTAATATCGTTGAGAATGGTCGTTTAGCGGTTCGATTATACGAGTAGAGGTAAGCCAGCTGAGATGACATTGAGGTAATCTCCTGCTTGCTGTCAGTTCGCGATCCAGAAATCGTACCCTTTTATAGACGATGAGTTTGTCAAAGGGCACTGACCTGCTCCGACATCAAGTCATCGAACCCCAGATCGATCACCACTCCGCCTTTCCAGTCTCCCCCGGTTCCATCTTCTCGCACAGCACGAATAGCTCCCTTTCGCAGCCTCTCAGTTTGCCGTCGCTGTTCAACCAATATTCGATCTGCCTCAGGAAGTGTTCCAGCTTCGTAACCCTGCTTGAGAACCGCAGCTCTTTCTCTCCGTCGAATCTTCTCAGCTAAACGTTTCTGGGGCTTCAGCGCCTCCATACGAGCCTGGCAACAAAATCTCCATCAGCAATCGAAGCTGTCGCGGTGAAATCCAAAAACACCTGCTTCGCTGCCTTCTTCTGAGCAGATTTGCTCATCCCCCCTTGCCTCCCTCGTTGCGACGTGGGCGATCCACTCCCAGAAGCTTCAGCGTAAACCACCATTTCTTCATCTTGCAGATCCATCGCGTTTTCCGATGTCGATCCCTTGAGTACTGACAGCTCTGCTCGATGCGAATGCTAGAGAGCGCTTTTACAAAAGGGAAATGACAAAAGGAAGGGAGGCAGCTGCGACACTTGAAATCCAGAATGATTTGGTTCCGTTGAAGCCTTTGATTGCCGGAATATGATGTCCGGGTACCAACTAGAATACCAGATGCCCCGAGATCCACCCGTCCTTACTTGTACAATTCCTCTCATATAGTCCGGATTCGGCACGTCTTGACCTCCTTGCAGCGATTTGGAGCAGAACTTTTCTTCTCTGTGCGGACAGATTGTGTACGAGCGGCTCCCACTTCGATCCCCACTCCTCCACTTCATCATGTCCGACGCGAGATTACGCCGGGTTCAGAAGGAGATCCGAGGTGTGTCGCTCACGCTCATCTGTCTTGACACATACTCGATCGTGAAGGTTATCATGAAGCGAGCTGACCCAACTTCGAACAGATTGCGGGAAGGACAAGCAATCTCAGATCTCTATCGAAAGTCAGTACTCCTCGCAAGGGGTTAGCAGCGAATCGAAGCCATGCACCTTGTCAAAGATGGGTGCTAACGCTCTACGCAGTGATTGACGAGAGCCCCTTCCACCTCATTGGCGCATTTCCAGGTCCGGTACGCGGTTACAAGGCGATATGTCCACGAAACGCTGAGTATTCGCATAGCCCGATACACCATACGAGGGAGGATATTACGAAGTTGTGGGTCAGGAACGACTTAAGTGGAGTATGGTGCTGAGGTTTTTGGGCGTAGGATATCGTCATACCGGACGCGTACCCATTCCAACCTGTGAAGATGAAGTTTATAACGTGAGTTGCTGTCAGTGTCGATTCAGGTAATAGCTGATGTCAGTCGCAGAAAAGTCTACCGTGAGCTACATCGAGAGGAAACAATCTCAGCATTGCTAACAAAGGTCCTTGACGTTAGATCCTAATGTCTCCTCCGCTAGCGTGAGTGATAAGTATCAACCGGAGCGATCAAGCTGATATCACCTATTCAGGGCGCAATCTGTCTTGGTGAGCTAATGACCAGATATCCGAAACCTCAAGCTGACTGCTGCATTCTATAGACATCTTGAAAGACGCTTGGTCACCGGTATGCGTCGACTTTGGATCTTTAGATCATCGACCTAGCGTCCACCTTTGAAAGCCGTTGCTTATGCTCCTCAGGTTCTCACCTTGAAATCCACCCTCATCTCCTTACAATCACTCCTATGCGAACCTGTCCCCAACGATCCACAAGATGCCGAAGGTGAGTGTCAGAGAACATCGGCGTGCCTTTACGTACCAAGGGTTTGGTCCGCCTCCTGAACCTTCGTCCTCCGTTCTTTCCCCTTTCTAAACGTCTCCCATCCCCTTGCATGGAGAGTCAACCAAGCTGATGACACGCACCCAGTCGCAAAGCACTACCTGACCGACCGAGCATCCTTCAACGCTACAGCTCGACATTGGGCACAGGCATACGCACAAGCCCCAGCTTCGAAAGCTAAAGCAGTGCCAGGGAAGGTCGCGACAGACGCGGAAATGGCAGGACTGGCGGAAACGAGTGTGATATCATTCACGGATATGGGCTTCCCACGAGAGAAAGTGGCAAGTCAATCCTATTCTTCACCGCCTTCCTCGCCGCCGCGACTCGCTGATGGAACTCACAGATAAGCGTCTTGAAACGATTGAGTAGGTTGAATCTCGTGAATGTTATAGGTATTGATGCCTTGGAACTAGACTACAGGGGAAACAACACTAGCAATATTCACGAGAGCACAGTGAGCTGGAGCTTGCCGCTGTCCAAAGACTTGAGCTGACAAGGGGAAGGTGCTGGAGGAGTTGTTCAAATGACATGCAGGGGGACATTTGGGGTGGGTGGTGGCGGTTTTGTGAGGTCTCAGCATGCACATACAGTATCAGACTAGTGTGAGAGCGTTTCGCAGCAGCAATACAAGGGTACAGGCGAGCAGTAACATTCGCCTTTCACATCGACAAGGACACCTCGCCCTAACGATTATGCGACCAGTAGAGGCGAGATAAATGGATCGTCAAGGAGAGGTTGGACATGCTCATCTCGGTATCTAGTGACTGACTGATTCAGCGTAATGTGGATCGAGATAACGGCATAAGTGTACGGCTACGAGCCCTTCACTTTTAGGCAAAATCCCGCATCCCATAAAGAGGTGTTTGGGTCCATATGCAGAATGCTTGTACTTCGAAACAAAAACCATGCTATAATCCTCCTAACAATATGGCGATATTCCCCCGCGCTTCATCGTCCAGGTAATCCCTGTACACCCTGTTTCGCCGCCGCGTCCAAAGTCAACTTCTGCCTAAATTCCAACGTCCTTCGCTTATTAAAGTAATCCACCTATCATCAAGCCGAAATCATCAGCCTCTCCCTCAACAATCCACCACAACACCTCATCAATAAATTTAAAGTAGGGGCACTCACCCAACTCTTCCCACAATTCCTCTCATACCCTTCCCTTTCTCCACCACAAACACCCTTCCCTTCCTTCCCCACAAGAGTCTTCAATTCGTCCCTAGCCTGTATCAGGCCATTCCGATCAAGACATGAGAAGTAGGCGTCTCGGGTCATCCAGCATTGTGCTCGTTGTTCTCGGTTGGGAGCGGGTTTGGTCAAGGCTGGATCGGAGGTTGATGGGGTGGGTCGGGTTGATGTGTAGGATGAGGATGATGATGATGAGCCAGATGACGGGGGACCAAAACCGAAGACCATGGTAGGGATTCAGAGTTCGGGCTGCTTTGGTGTGTGTAGATACAGAGGGAATGCAGAACGATCTGAAGGATGGGTTGAACGAAAGATCGGATTGTTGACGGAGATACCTTGAACTCCGCTAGATGGAGATGGTGACGATCTCTACGTTACCCTCCTGCTACTTTCCTCACCACCTAGAAGCGCATTACCCAGTTTCAGCTATGGACCACAAACCCACTTTCATCCCTCTTCCTCGTTCACGGTCCCATTCCTTTCTTTCATCCCTTACATCCGACGAGACAACCTTCGATCACACAGCTCCTCCCTCTGATACCGAAGGACGAGGGAAGGAGCCGACTCTTGGTCTACGCGAGCTCGCTTCGATGGCGCTTTCTACTCCTCGATCATCTGCCCAGCTTGAGGAGCCACCACCACGAATAGAGCTGTTGAAGGCATTAGGACCGGAACGGGAATCGGCGCCTTTTGCGAGGGATGTCGAGATTAGGGGATGGAAGACCGTCGGCGGGAAGAGCTGGACTGATGGGGCGAAGGTCGGGGCATATGTAGGTGAGTACCTTGGCATATTTTTGGCTTCGGAGATGATGGCTGATGAAGAGCAGTGTATGAAGTAGTGGTCTCGCTTCGAAATGTGATCTCTTCGATGCCTCAAATTCTGTTCGCTGATAAGAACAACGCTTAGGGAGGGACCATCGATATCTTGAGGAGGTACACAGATTTCGTTGAATTACGATCCGCTCTCAAGATTCGATATCCCGTATGTCGCTACCCAACATCTGGTGTAGCCCGACTGACGTTCTCAGCATTTGCGTCAAGCGATCCCGAAGTTGCCGGGCAAAAGCACACATGTGTACGGCAAGCTTCACAAAAGCTGATGATGATGATTTTATAGCCAAGTTTTCCCCAGCATTCCTGGCGGACAGACAGCCGAGGTTGCAGCGGTTCTTACGAGTGGTTATGATGCATCCTGAGATGGGTCGTGGAGGGGAAGGATCGGTCGTCGGGAGATGGGTCACTGGCGACCGTACCGGAGCTGCTTTATGAGGTCGGTCTCTACGTTCGACACAAACGAATACACGCTGATTGTCGATGATAGTACTGCCCGACCGAAGCGTTACAACCTTCGTCACCAGCCAGTCTACTCAGCAGACATTGGCAAGCATACTGTCTCGCCTGATCCGGCAAATCGGCTGGAGGATGTCATCCATGGTGAGGTGTAGGATCAGGCGACCATTATCGCGTACGTTGGGTATGCTTATCATAGAGCCAGACTTGACGATCCACGAACAGCCACGCCGCCAACCCTTTGCCTCGGACAATTGTCAGCTGTCGGTCCGGAAAAGCCGGAGCGTCACGGAAAAAAGGTGGAGGCGAGAGAAATTGACTGCGAACACATCTCTTGCCTTTGTACATACCTAAAAATCTAAAAATCCCCAGATCTCTTCAAAATGGCCATCACTCATGCTACCGGTGAGATTTTGGCTGTGATGGAAGCTGAGACGACTTTCAGGATATGCTATCATGGAGCCGACCCCGGCTGATAAGCTCGTATGTCTCCCCTCGTTCCGTACTCTTCGATTCCTGAGTGACATCTCCACAGGACTTTAAGCTCACCGAATACGAGCTCGAGCCTCTCGAGGATAATCGCGTGACAGTCGCTGTCGAATGCTGCGGTGTCTGTGGTTCGGTTCGTGGCTCAGAATTGTGACAACTTTCTCTCCTGGACTAATCGTTCCTTTCTCGTAGGACTGGCATACCGTTTGCGGTGGATGGGGACCTTTCGAAACCAAATTCGTCGTGACTGGTCACGAAGTCATTGGACATGTCGCGGAGGTCGGTAGTAAGGTCATCCAGTTCAAGGTCGGGCAGCGGGTTGGTGTTGGTGCTCAGGTTGGGAGCTGTGGGGAATGCAAGTGTTGCAAACAGGACAACGGTAGGTCGTGCTGCGCTTCATGCTGCGACTCCCATGCCTGAGATAGTGGCTCACTTGGTGTGCAGAGAACTACTGTCCCTCACCTGTTCACGGGTACAACACTCACTGTATGTCGTCTGCATTGGCAGATATCTCGACGCTGATTGCAACTCAGGGCCGGACAAGAGGGAGCACCAGGGAGGGTACTCCACACACGTCCGAGCACAGGAGCGATTCGTCTTCCCTATCCCTGACGAGATCCCATCCGTCGAGGCTGCTTCGATGTGAGCACAAGTCGTATCCCTAGATTAGCATCGCTGACGGTCCCTCAGGCTGTGCGGTGGTCTCACTGTCTTCTCCCCACTTTTGAGGAACGGAGCTGGTCCTGGAAAGAAAGTCGGCGTCGTCGGTCTCGGTGGGCTGTGAGTCTCTTCAGCTTAGAAGGTGAAAAGTCTCACGTTCTCGTCAGGGGTCACTACGCTGTCCTGTTTGGTGTCGCCCTTGGAGCCGAGATGACCGTCTTCTCCCGATCCGACGCCAAGAAGGCCGACGCCCTCAAGATGGGTGCCAAGCGATTCGTCGCAACAGAGAACGCTGGTTTCGAGAAGGACCTCGCCTACGAATTCGACCTAATCATCTCCACTGCCAACTCTTCCAAGCTCCCTCTCGACGAGCTCCTCTCAACTCTCAATGTCGGTTGCAAGCTCGTCTTTGTCGGTATGCCCGAGAACGGGTTCAACGTCACCAGTCAGACTTTGAGCGGGAATGGTGCTGCGCTCGCGAGTAGTCATCTCGGTTGCAAGCCTGAGGTTTTGCAGATGTTGCAGATCGCCGCCGAGAAGAAGGTTAAGCCGTGGATCAATGTCATCCCGATGAAGGATGCGAAGAAGGCGATTCAAGCGGTGGATGATACTAGTGTCAGGTACAGGACGGTCCTGACTCAGGTGCGTGGGGTCTCATCAGAGCGACAAGACAAATATTCAAGCTGACGGGAACCTGCAGGATATCGAGGCGTAAATGAAGAAATAGCACTGCACCCCCTGTTCTGACCTCAGGCGGGTTTGAACAGATACCGTTAAGCATTCATCGTAGTTTCGTTACGTGTGAAATGCCTCCTCTCCTCAGCCATTTGCACTCCGTTATTGAGATAGTGGCGCTTCCACCGACCAGTTTGACGTCAGCAAGTGTGAAACCGTTTGTCGTCAGGTGGATTTGTCTCCATCGAATGGGATTTTGCTAAAATCAGGAACTAAGTCAAACCTCCCACTTTCGATGACCGCTCGATCAAAGATCTGCAATTATCGGATCTGCTCTTCTACAAAGTACCAGATGGTGACATCATGAGAAAACTTCCAGCGGTCATCCTTCAGACTCGGATGACCTGAAGTTAGGTGACGTATAGAACCATGTCCATCACCATTCGAACCTTTCCAAGAGTACTAATCAACACATTGAGACTTGTCCGACCACTTTCAGCAGTTATCCGACCCGTTCGAACCGTCAGACCCCTCCAACTCACTCAAGAAGCTAAATACGGTATCATGGCTGAACACTCCCATCTCCGAGCTGCCGAGCTCTTTACCTGCGAAGGTCTGACCGCTGTGGTAACCGGTATGTCCACCTAATCTGCCGCTGGAGAGTCGAATGTCCTCCTACAACTCCGGTCGGTCATGCTAGTACTGACTGATTTTTTGGACGGTGTTAGGTGGAGGTACCGGTATTGGGTTTGATGCAGACTCTCGCTTTGATCGAGAATGGGGCGAAGGTGTTTATCGTCTCGAGGACTTTGGAGAAGCTCGAGGATGTCGCGAAGAAATATGGTGGTCAGGGTCGAGGGGAGATTGTCCCGTACGTATCTTTATTCCGTATTGCCCTTATCCACTACGCTCTCCCCCTGCCGAAGGAACGAGTAGGATGAAAAGTTGATTGAGGAGTAGGGTATCTGGCGATATCACGAGCAAGGAAGGAGGCGTTACGAAGGTCGTCTCTGAGATTGAGAAACAGTGTCCCACGGGTGTCAACCTCTTGTAAGTATCGAAGGTCGGTTTCAAATGAGAATTTGCTGATGAGATGGGGTAGGATCAATAACGCTGGGGTCGCTGGCGAGGGTTCTCGAGAAGGTTACGAAGCAATTGAAGATCCCGTCAAGTTCAGCCAACAGCTGCTTAAATCCGAGTATCGCGAATGGCTTAGGATCTACGAGACAAACGTCATCTCTTACTACGTACGCTTCACCCGATCCTCGCTTCCTTCTCTTCCCTGCGTCTCGCATCGAGCTGACATGGACTGAATAATTCATCTCTGCAGCCTTCCTCCCCTGCTTAGTACCGCTGCAAGACATGACGAATGGATACGCTTCGCAGATCATCAATGTCTCGAGTATCTCTGGTTTGCTCAAGTCGGCTTCTGGGGGACAATTCGCGTATGCTGCGAGCAAGAAAGCGATCGTCCAGGTGACTCTTGCTTTGATAGACGTCGAGCTGTTAGTTGACACAATTGAAGCTGAGCATAGTCATGGCGAAGGAGTTCCTACCGCTCAAGGTTCGAGTAAACCAGATCATGGTATGTCCATATGGGCGGTAGTAAGCTTAAGCTGAAATCTTACCCTTCAGCCCGGTGTCTTCCCCTCCGAGATGACAGCTGGCGACCCATCCGAAGAGACGCACAAGTCCGACCTCTCAGGGGTACTGGTAAGGGCGAGTCACTTCCAGCCGGAAGACCAGGTAATGAGAAGAATATGGCGGCGGCGACGCTCTACCTTGCGAGCTATGCTGGTGTCTTGTGAGTGCTTGAATTGAATAGTGGAATGTCGACGAGGATAAGGGATGTCCGACGATTACGAGCACTACTCCGATGGACCGATGCAACCCAACAACCAGTTCCAAGGTCCTTGTCCAACAGGCTACGAGGGGTATTACCAGATACCACCTCCACCACAGATCCGACGAACCAATTCGTATCACGAGCACCAAGCCCTTCAGGTTCAGATCCACCCCCACGATGCGATGTACCGCCGAATGAGCGAGTCGAACCTGTACATCGAACCCAAACGCGCACTACCTCGCTGTACCCGATCCAACACAAGCACTCGCTCGAGGTTCATCCAGCCGCAAATCGGTTGACTCCTTGAGCGATATCCGTAACTTCGCGCGAAGACTTCGCCTTCAACCGACTCAGAAGCAACAAGTCAAGGTCGAAGCTGTTCATCCAGGTTCGCCAAGCGAGATGGAACGACAGATGATGATGAACGGACAGATCAACTACGATAACGGCAGCATCTCTTACGATCACGCCAATGGGATGTGCACGGGGTATCAATACGATTCGATCTCTATCCCCGATAGCTCCCTTGACAATTACTCGGCCCTTTCGGCTTCGGCTTCTCCTGCTAGCTTGCCTGTCCAGGAGTGGAAGCCACATGCGACCGAGGAGATCGACCCGAATGTCTTCGACAGCAATAACGTTTTCGCCCTCGGTGAAGCTGCTGGTATGACTTAGGAACAGGTCATTGCGATGCAAAGGGCTGAGCCCGGTCTTATCCAAGGTCTCCATTCTCAGCTCGTAATCGAGGAGCATCACGGCGACCAATACATCCAACAACGGGAATCATCGAATTCGGCTCAACCACCATCCGAGGCGGATGATCCTCCTTCCTTCCCAATCGAGGACGAGGCGTACCAAGCCTTCATGATTCCTTTCGATCCTTCCCTCCAGAATGAGGAAGAACAAGTCGAGATCAAGCTCGAGCGATTCGAGTACGAAGTGGTCGAGTCAAACTCGATCCTGGCGAGTAACGCTCCATCGCCGAACGACCTTGGATCGGTCGAGTTGAGCCAGCAGGATTTGTCAGCTTGGGAAGCATACACTATGGCGCGAAGGAGGATCCGAATGAAGGGTTTCATCTTTCTGTTCCTTGTATTCTACTTAGATTCCTAAAGATGTCAAGGACCGAGATTGAGATTTTGTACCGTTCTACCCATCATACTGTGTTACCTTTCTTGTCATGGTTATGCAATGCCATTACCGGCTGCTACGCTCGCCCGATTCATACAATGCTTCTGATGGACGGCAACGTTCCGCAGTTGTATCGCCAATCTGATTATCGGCAACGTTCCCCCGTTTGTATCGCCAATCTGATAACGGCAGTTGGTGCCTCGACAGCTGTTAGCTTGTGACCGGGAGCTCGTCCAGGTCGAGACCACCTTGTCAAGGCTAAGCTGTCTGCATAACTATTGACAGCGAACGGATTCAGTACCGACTCCTCATCTCGGCGCGCCTCTTCCTCGTCCACCGCCTCTTCCACCATCACCTCGTCCCCCTCCTCGGCCTCCTCCTCCTCCTCCTCCTGCACCTCCTCGTGGTGGAGGCCCACCTCGTCCTGACAACCTCATCAGCCACAATTCTTAGCCACTCGTAGTAAGAACATACCCCCTCTTGCATTGGTTTGGCCCCGTCCTCCTACCAAACGTCATTAGCGGTCGACCAGTTGAGTCAAGACAACGTCGCTCACCCCTCCCTCCCCCTCGGTTCCGATTCAAACTCCTCTGCTTCTCCTGCTCCTCCATAGCCGTATCCAAAATCGCATCCGCTATCCGGAAATACTTTATCTACCCGGACGGAAACTCTCTCAGCAGCTTCCTACCCTATCTCCCTGTATCGAATCGAAGCAGAACATCCAGCATAGTTGAGGGATGATTGGTTCGAGTTAGAGTGAAGTGTCGAACTCACGATATTCCCCTTGATGAACATCTCCTTCATCTTCCAAAACTTTTCACCATCCGATGACGTTTGATAAACTTCTCGAAGGGTCACGTTCATGAAATTGTCGCATTCTACTAGGTGACCGTTGAACGTCACGCCGTTTTTCAGCTCGACTAGCTGAGGAGGGCGAGCGGTGTCGGTGTCAGCTTAGAAACCAACGACATCAGAGTTTGGAGATGATGTAGGATGATGGGGGAGGCGTAATGGAAGTCGTAATTGGAAGTCGTGATTGCTTAAGGGTCGGAGGTTGATAAAGTTTGTTGACGGGAGAAGACTGACCATTGGTTTGCCTTGAGCTGCTGTGAGTAGGGAAAGGGGCAGCTGAGCGGGAAGATCAGTACGAAATTTTGAACGAAGAACGAGTTGAACGCTGACCATACTGCCCGAAAGAGCGACCAGCCAAGAGCTGAAAAATTTGAGACGTAACTTGAGGAAGTAGAGGAGCTGGATTGATGGCAACAACAGACTTCAGACCTGCGAAGGAAGCCCACAAACAATACCACGTCAGTATCAGCTACCATCACCAAAGCTCTCTTACTGCTGTAACGCTGCACTGCATGCAACGCAAGATTCCGCGGGAGAAACTTCTGGCCTCTTTGTCGTCTTCCACCGGCTCCCCCTGCTTCGGAGCAACAGCCTCGAAAGGCCGTCGTCATCGACTCCCCTCGACAAACGCCTGAAAGAGGGTCGACGCGTATGGTTTTACCCCACACTCCAAAAATCCACTTCTCTCCTTCAAACACCTTCTCATGGCCATTTGCGTCATATACCCTGCTCAGCCGATGAGAAAGCTCCGGTGAGTTCCGGGTAATTCTCGACTCCGCCATGACCACCCTCATCTCCCGACCTCTCCCAAACCCTTCCCCATCCCGATCAAATCCCTTCGCCCGGCCAAAACTCACGCACGAACCATCCTCCTTCACTCGCTCGGCCTTGCTTCCTACCTTACCCCGTCCGCACAAGACACCGGCGGAAAAGGTTCTGAACGGCTCGGTATCCGCTTCCGGGTCAACGGGCAAGTCGAAGCAGGGATGGAGATTGCTATGGAGAGGCGGATTAGAGATTGGTAAAGATGGTTGGCGATTGGACGGTTCGTCGATTCTGATTTGTATCTAGCTATACTGACTGTGAGACTCAGGCGTCACCTTCTTCGCCCTACTTGACTTCCCGACAACTACATCATCCGTTCAGCCCGTCTCTAACCCATCCGATGCTCCGCTCCTACCACAACAGCCTTCGCCCTTTCCGTCGCTCCCGTCTGCCGATACCGATCTATGCCTCTCGCTCGAATCGATGAGAGGGAGGAAATACCTTCAAGTCCGAGGAATGGGCGATCTGCCCGCAGATGAGGTGCTCGATGAGGCCGAAGAAGGGGGAGGAGTGCAGATGTGGGCCCCCAATCGCTTTAAATAACGCATTAGCTGATGGCCTTTGAGGACAGGTCGATCTCGCCGCATGCGCCTCTTCTCGCTGCTTACTTCACCTCACTGCTCTGCCGGCACGGCAGTCTGTCTGCTCAAGGTCGGACGCTGAGCGCAGTGCTTATCGGCTTGGGTGACGAAGGCGTCGGTATGCTCTTCGCTGCGGAGACTGGATGATAAAGTAATGTCATGCCCAGACCTAAGTCATGCCTCGACGCTTTTGATTTACGGTCAACACTCTCTCTCCGCTCCATCAGCCGACTGCCCCGACGGGGACGTTCAACCGACTCTCCGGCTATACGTGGCTCGTCGAAAACCGCCTCCTCAGCCTCCATCCGAGCGGAAGATCCGTCCTGGTGAACCCCTTCCTCGAGGTTAGTCCAGTCTCAAGGTCGATTAACGTTCTTACTGGTTATCACTCCCTAGCTCCGCTTTTCTTCCCCGCCACAGCGCCGAAGAAGCCTCCCCCTCCCTTTCCTCGTCGTAATGGATCCGGATCCATGTCCCGCTCATTCTCGCGAACGTCAAGCGTTTCATCGATCTATCACCCTCCTCCACCTCCACCTCAGCCAGAACCGCCTGCTCCAGTACCAGGTCGAACTCCAGGCAGGAGAGGAGAGAAGCGACGTCAAGCCGATGACGAGGAAAACAAAGACGAGAAACGGAGAAAGGCTGGAAAGATCGTTCCCTTGCGGCTGAACGGAGTGGACGAAGAATCCCCGCGACCGGAAGTAAGCGACACCGAATCCATGCGACAGCCACCGCTACTCCCGCCGCCTTTACCACCAGACGAGGATATCTTCGGAACTCGTCCGCCTAAAATCGTACTCGATAGTTACGGTCTGGACAGATCTGCTACCTTCGTAGAAGGAGCAGAGCCACCTTCGACAGGTCGAGGGAAAAGATTACGCGTACCGCAGCAAATCCTGGATAATGAAGCGGTTAGTCGTCCTATTTTTGCGGGGTGCAATGCTCATAGGTAGTCCAGGCCATTCGAAAACAGACTCTGCTACTAATGGCGGAACGAGGTATTCATAGGGAACAAGAGCAGTTCAAGGAGGTCTTCGGGATGACGACGACAGGGGCTTGTTTCGCATTCGTGTGTTCTTATGGTCCTACCAAGTGTACGATTGAGAGCTGACGAATGCGCAAGAGGGCGAGATTGGAAGCCGGATCGTTGGGGAAGGCGGAGATCCGGACGATCGTGGATGGTCATTTGGCCATGTACCTGATTTGCGAAGCAGGTGATCAGTTAAAAGGAGGGGAGGGGTATACGGTGCCCAAAGGATTGGCAGAGCTGGATTTGAAGCCGGAGATACTGGAAACGGATGACGCTTTGAATGCTGGGAACGAACCTGTGGGGCGAGACGACGAGTCGGAGTCGGAAGTCAAGGTAGAGATCGAGGTCGAAGAGGAAGTGGCGGAAGGAGTGGCGGAAGGCTTACTAGACGGGGCGATGTTGAAAGCCGATCTTCAAGCTGGATGACATGCACCATGCACGCGATAACGAGGACGCGGCTCGCTGCTTTCTTTGCCCAGCATTCTTTCCCTAGGGATGTATCTGCATGAGGAGTGACGCGGTTGGCGAATTTCTACCTTTGCAAAGTATAATCCAACTCCTCGTTTGGTACCTTTGTGCGTCCGACTGCAGATATTTCGAGGCTGGCAATGTTCTCCTTCGTCCACATCCACCTCGGTGAGAAACGAAATCTTTCAAGACCGTTTGACTACAAACAGAATACAAGTGATAAGGCAGAAAATGAAAATGATCTTTCTAACGAGCGCAAGACAAATCTCCTCTTGGTCCTTGCAACAACCACATGGATCGGGCTTGACAGCCTCATTACAGCGATTCCCATATGCATGGACGGGACGGATCATCGTTCTCAACACTCTCAAAGCAAACACTCTCCGAACCGTAACTTCAAGACACTGTCCTTTTGCTCCCTTTTCTCATTGCCGCATATACAGGGGATGACCCTCGAGACCGAAACTTTTTACAGACGGTAAGTTCCTGTGCTAGTCCTATTTGGAGCGATGGTATGGAAACATGACTGATTTGCATACGGCGAACATCATCTTCACGATGAGACGTGTTTAACGAGTGTTCTTATTTACATTTGAACCGTTTGACCCTGGAATCGATGTCATCGATGATCATCAAACATAGAGGAGGAGGAGCGCTGTACTTGTCATACAAATGCAAACGGGATTAGTTGCAGGTATATTGATTTCAAGCAAGTAAGTGACAGAGGCAAGCGCCTTGCAAGCGCCTTTTCAACTCGAGAGCCCAAGAGAACCAGAAGTTTCTCCCGAATAGTGACGCATCTGTGACACCACTACTAGGGATTGATCTCATTGACCAACTGATTTACTCACTCTTGAACAATCGCGATCTTTACTTCTTCCGCCTCATCCAGTCTTCCTTTCTTGCACACATGCAATGTGTCGCACCCATACCCCAAGAAGCGCTTCAACCTCTCGTCATTTCGTAGGTCCTGCTTTGCTCGTCCTTCCAGTCCGTTAACGTCTCGGCCGGAGTGTAGTCTCGCCCAGAAAGGCATCACAAAGACCGTTGAGCGTAGTTGACACTTTCCTCTCATTCCCAATCGCATCCCCTAGCCGTGAGTAGATTCTTCCACCCCTCACACAGTATGCCAGGTCAGCCCGGTCGTGTCGTTCGAATGCGTCGATCAGTATCTTTTCTTCGAGACTGAGGTCATTCTTGCCCGCTAAGTAATTTTCGTTACTGTAGAAAACGACTGGAGCGGCGAAGGCTTCCGCTTTCGTAGTCACCTATGCCCTGCCACAGGAATCAGCACGGATGTCCGGGCAACGCAAACCGCTACTCACCATTCCCAATCGATGAGCGCGGCGTTGTGATCGTCTGCGTCGGTGAGGAATTGGTCACCCTTATCGTCGGCGTGCTTGATGTAGTGACTTGTCTCTTCACAGCCAATCTCTGCTCTCCCTCGACCAAATGTCCGATCCAGAGATGTGTGATGAAAGCTGATTAGGGTCGTCGTCAAAAAGACTGTCTTTTTCGATCGGGTCGAAGATCAGGTCGATGTGGGCGAGGTACCGAGCTGGATTTGTCTTCGACGCGTGGACCTACTATGGGGTGTTTACCGTCGACTGAGGGATACAGACTGCTGATGGAGTCGAAGGTGAAGCGAGACAAGTGATGTTGAAAATTCGCATAGTCGTTGACAAAGTTGACGAGTCTTCTGCGGTCTTCTCGCCGTACGAAAGCGGTGTGGTATGTGCAGATGGAGAACCCTCCATGAACTCGATGAAGAAGTAGGCAATGGGTAAAACTAAGCAATCTCTCAGTCGAGTAAGGATCCCTTTATGATTCCTATGACTCATCTTCTTGGAGGATTTCCGGAGTTTGGCGGTGTATCTCGGCGGCAAGAAGGCGTTTGGAGCCTTCGAACCCCCAGCCTTCATGATTATCATCGTCTCCATCTCGCTGGTCGTAACCATCCGCTGTATGCTTGGATCACGATGAACGACTCCGATCTGTCGAGTCCAAACCAGCCATCGAACGTCAGCATCGAACGTAATGATCAGCGAGATCTCAACGATGAATCAGCTATTGGATCGAACTTGAAGCCGGCTTGCCAGGCACGCAGCTGGCCAGGACTCCTCATACTGAAATCAACGAAATCATCAGCTAAGCTATACTCGCTGGAAAGCAAGTGAAGCTCCACAGAGATTACTCCAAAGAGATTACTCCACAGAGATTACTCCACAGAGATTACTCCACAGAGATTACTCCACAGAGATTACTCCACAGAGATGATACTGTGGGTTCCTGTGAGTCTTGCACCGGATGGTCTGACACAAGCCGCAAGTCCCATCCGCAATGAGAATCAACTCGGAAAAGCAGACCTCATCGCAAGGTCTACGGAGCGTGTACATGGAGAATCAAGGCTGTCCCGAGGGCTCTTGTTGTCGAAAAGGACGGAAAGATAATGTAGAGGGAAGAACGATTTGATCAGGTCCGAAAAGAATAAGGATTTTTTGATTATTCATATCCTTTGAGCCGCGTGACACCGTTTTGACTCTCTCCCCCTTGATTGGCATCATACTCCCGCTTTTGATCCGATGATGGGATAAAACGTTTGGCGTTCCCTGACCTACTCAGAACGGCTTCATCATGTCTATAAAGCCTCTGCGATCTAATTCTGCATTGACGAGCGGTTCTTCAAAGCACTTGTGCTTTGACTGACGTAGCGCACGGACTAGTGAAGTCCTGTTTTACCTTGAACCCGCAAGCTGATGCGATCTCCCACTCGAATTCTGCTGCTGTTGACGAGGTAGCCTTGATCAATTTCGCCAAGTCCCGGACCCCGCGGTCCGTTCTCTCAACGGTGGCGATGGCAGGAGGGATTCTCGCTCTTCGCTTCTCCCGCCTTTATCGCCATACAATCATCGCACAACCCCTACCTATTGTTCCCACGAAACCACCTGACAGAATTGCAATAATGACACGGCATTGCTCCTCTCGACGCGGTCAGAAGTATAGCCGATTGAGGGGCGGTATCATCCATACAAGGCCAATAAGACCCACCAAGTTCCTCTTCTTTACCAATGCCATCCTCAACTCCACCGGGTCTATCCCCAATAGCTTTCGAATTACACACACACCAAACAGAACCCGTACTCTTTGGCCGATAATGTTCGCCGTCATGACTATGATCTTCAACAAGATGACGTCCGGTACTCCCGTCAATGGTTGGGGTGGCAGCATGCCGTACGCCCACCGCAGAAACCTGAAACGTTGAGTTCATATGAACCCCTTCTCTTGCAGTGCCCCGGTCAAACAGCGCAACCTGGATCGTGCCGGGCTGCCACGCCAAGGTCATCTCGACATCAATGGCGGCAAGTTTGGCAAGCACCGTGAGTGACTCGTCGACGATCCAGCACGTGTCTGACTCTACCTTCAGACGCCTCGAGGAGTTAGACCTATAGACATGCGTGACGGAGAATGGGGGATTTGAGCGAGGGTGACCGGAGCAGAGTACTGCGTTTTTGTCCGTGAGGCGCTGTGTTGTGTCCATCAGGTAAACCCCAAAGCGTTGGTTGAGAGTTCTTGCGGGCGAATGGGTCGTGTTTGTCCGCGTAGTGCTTAAAGATTGATGAAGCCTTATTTGCTCATGAGTCTGCAGTTGAGACAGAAATGGATGGGAACTATCGCTCGAGAACGGGCGTCTCCCGTTTGCTGTATGTCGTACTACTCACAAGCTTCTTGGAAGATACAACCACCCAGCGGATCTCCTACTGAGGGAGAAGCTTACGATCGAATTAATCTTAGACTGGCGGCTCACATCCACATGAAGTTGAGAAGACTGTGAAGCAGTTTTAAACCGATCCGATGGCAATGCCAAGCTTACAAACGGTGTATCTACGGGGAAAGCCCATAGTGCAGCATCGCATGAACGATGATCGCCAAACATTGTCAATACACTGCATTCATGTAACGTGAATCCCCTAGTTAGGAAACACCTCCACTTAAGAAACGCTTTCGTCACCTCTGTTTTTAACATCCAATTGTCTTGCCTCGCAATCACTTAAATTGTTCTCGTCATGCAGGCCACTCAGACCCCTCTCGAGCTTGCCATCGACGTCCTTGCATACGAATGGCTCGAGCACGTATTCGAGCCATGTACGACTGTCGGCGATATTACACGACGTCTTCTTATTGTCGACGGCCACGGCAGTCATGTCAAAGCCAAATTCATCGCTTTCTGCATCACGCACGCCATTGACCTCATGGTGCTTCCTTCCCATACCTCTCACATCACTCAACCGCTCGACGTCGGCATATTCGGTCCTTTGAAAGGAGCCATGGCTCGATACACCGATGCGGTGGCGACTTACGACGGTGGCCTGCATCCCCAAGGATGTTTGGGCGTCTCAACTCGCCGCAGCACGTATTCTGGCCATGACCGAGCACAATATTCGAGTTGGTTGGAAGGCTACGGGTCTTTATCCATTCAACCCTTCTCGAGTGCTTGACGGCGTTCCTGGATTCCTTACACCGGTGCGTCAACTCCCCCGAACACCTCTGGCTTCGTTATGCGGCAATAACATCGAATACTTGCAGTCCTGCAATCCCTCGCTACCAACACCGGTCAAGGATCGCATCACTTCGCTTGTAGGAGCCGTCGAAAGCGAGAGAGCAAAGAATACGGTCTTGGAGAAGGAGAACCATAAACTGAGGGATGCGGTCGGGATCAGGAAGCGAAAGAGAGCAGGGATCACCGTGGGGAACCTTGGGACGCATGTCTTCTCGACCCAGCAGTGCTTGGAAAGGGTGGTAGCGAGGGAGACGGTTACAGCGGCGAGGAAGAGGAGGGGAAGGATAAAGCGGTGCCTGATGGTGAGGAACAGCCCATTGATGACGTTTACGGTGCTTCTGATGGCATGGAGGTCGACTTGTATGGTTTACACAGCTTCGGGGACGAATACTGAGTGAAATGTCATGGTGTTTCCTTACCAGAGGTGTTTCCTAACTAGGGGATTCACGTTAGGTCTTGTCCGCCCAGAAAATGTAGTGGTCGAGTCAACCAGGCGGCGTGAGCCCACTATTCAGCAAGGAGTTCGAAGGGTTCCCCCGGAGGATGTTGATCTCACGGAAGGTTAACGTTACTGCATGAGCATTAATCGCGATGTTCACCTCCTTTCGAGTCTCCCTAAGACCGGTAGGGCTCAGCATGACCAGCAAACATGTGACGATCAACGCGACTCAAGTGCCCGACTTGACAGTTCAAACTTCGTACTTACATCAGCTGGTCAACCAAAGGGACATGGTCATAGGGAGATACCTTCACATAGGCTCGAAATCACTCGATACAGCGTCAGTCCTCTCCTTTCCTTTCTTGGTCAGCTCTTCCTGAAACGATCCTATTGTAGCGAGGTGTACGGATCGCTAGGAAGGTCCGAGCGGATCATCGGTGATCTCATCAGGGAGACGGACGAAGAGACGAGATCGAGATCATACATAGCCAACGAAATGTCTGTCCTCCACCGCTTGAGATGATTTGATTTTCTTGGCTGGGGAATGTGCTGATGAGACGCAGTCCTACCTATGCCCCTTCCAACACGACTTTCCTTCTTCTCGACCGAACTTTCTTCTTCCGACCGGACATACCGAAGATTCTCCGATAACCCCTCGACCGAATGGGTCTCGATTCTGTTCACGTCTACCAAGTAGGGTCTCCCAAGACTCTGATGCTGAACCGGGCTAAAGCGATCAGATCCATATACCATTCACGCCTTACTCGGCGGAAGCTCACGGCCATGGTCTGGTCGCTTGCGTAAAGTCCGGTCTGGCGAAATCAGTCGGCGTATCAAACTACAGCGAAGCAGACATGTCTGTCCTCCTGTATCAAATCTTTCCATGCATCGACCAATACACCGTGTTCAGACGGAAGATATCCGAAGTCACCGAGAGACCAGGCGTTCGCATCGCTTCGAACCAGATTGAGTTCAGTCTACTCCGTCAAATACCCGAGGAATCCGGGTTGTTTGCGTACATGAAGGAGAAGAATATCGCATGTCTAGCTTGTGCGAGAACCTCCATCCTCTCTGCTGACTTCGAAGCCGATGAGGAGACTACGTAGACTAGCCATTGGGTCAAGGGCGGTTGACTGGGGAATACTCAGCGGAGAACCCTATACCTTCGAAACGAAAGTTGGTGCTCTCTTTGACTCAAGTGTAGCTAAGAAGACGTAGGATCAGCTCCGGCTTTAGCTGGGAACCGCTTCAACCATTGCTCAACGAGACGAAGCTCCTGGCCGAGAAATACGAGGTGACGATACCTGCGATCTCTCTCAATTGGGTCATTGAGAAAGGCGCGATCCCGCTCGGTGGTGTGAGAAACGGAGAGCAGGCAAAGTAGGTGGCTCAGCCGAGCCACTCATCGGATACTCTTTGCGCAGAACGCAAAGGCTGACGTTTGACTTGACGGCGAGGAGGCGGAGAGGTTAGGAGAGAAGGGTTCCGTGGGAACGAGAAACGAACTGAGTTTAACAATAATGTTTCGGTACTTAGCTAAAGTATGTCTAGCTCGTACTGGGGGCAGCACTGGTGAGATCCGGAGGTAAAGAGGGTTTGCAAGTGGGAACGTTGGCAGTGCGGAAGAGTAACATCGGTTGTTGCTATATTATACGTTGGATGTAAGGAGGACATCCAGGGTATCTCTGTGCCGGTATCCTCGATAGCACTACAGCCTCCAAGCTCAACCTCTTCCCGCCCGAGCTTCTTCGATCTCCATACGAGCGTCCACCCCGCCATCTCCCCCTGTAGCAGTCTCCGCACCTCTCGGTCGTCCATCTCCTGTGGCATCCTCGGTTCTCGTGACAGGCAAAGGTCCCGGAGCTACCGTTGCAACCGGTGCGCCAGTCACGGTCGTAGGCAATTTATCCGCTTTCCGGTCCGCCGTGACTATCATAGATCATCAGCGACTGTCACAGATATAGAGCGGTGTCACAATAACCAGATACCCACCCCAAGGCCTCCGATCCATAGGACATTGCTGCTTCGAACTCTCCGTATCGATCCATTTCAACAAACAATGCATGTGAAAGATATGCGTACACTCGCCCCAAACTATACACGGGATCGCTTGAGAGCGAGACCCAAGCCCGAACCTCGACTCACTGAGAGGACAATCATCTCCAGGAACTTTACAATCCGGACAACAACTCTCGAAAGCTAATCGACATATTCCACAGACGTCGTCCTCATCTTCGTCATCGTCGTCGTTCTCTTCTATCGCCCCAGAGGAGTTGGGTTTGGCGTGATGGTAGAGTTTGTGGGGTTCGGTGGAGGTATCCCATTTCCAGATTGCCACTGCGTGATAGGCGGTTATGGTGAATTTCATGGGACGTCCGCGGAGAAGTGTCGGGATTCTCCGTGACAGAGACCTCCAAGCGGGTCGGTAAGTAGTCAAGCACTGGATTCTGTTCGAAAGGATGCTTCAGGAGCTGACGAACTTTGCTGTGATGGAGAAATCAGGCAGTAGTGAAGCAGAAAGGACTGACGCGCCTGTTCTCTTCTGACAACGAAGAATAATCATTACGTAATCGGTGACGCTGCCCAATTCTTCTGAAATCATTGTGTTACGGACTAAAACCTCTGTTTCATCCACATCCCGTATGTTACCCCCTCAATGCCCGACCTCCCTCTCGACCTTCTCCCTCTCGGCAACGCTCTGATTTCAGCTTGCCAATCTTCCCCGCTCTCCGCTATAACCGACCTGCTCGACCGAGGCGCACCGACATGGTACCAAGACCCTCAACTCGGCTGGTCATGCTTGCACTACGCAGCTGAACGGAGAGAACCTGAGATGCTGAGGGCATTATTGAGAGGAGGAGCAATTTGGAATGCTGTTGATCATTGGGGTCGGACTGCAGGGGAGATCTGCGTGAGCCTTGGGGATGAGGAAGGATGGGAGATTATTCGGAATGAGGGGGTGAGATCGGGTCAGTCTTGCCTTCATGCAACAAAGCAGCCATCGTACTTTACTGCCGGGAGTCGCGTCAGCAATGCTGATCTAACATCTCAGAGATGTTGCATCATGCTCTTTCTTCATCGCCCCATGGCGAATCATCCAGCAAGTTGAAATTACGAGCGGTAGATAACACCTCGGCAGGCGATAATCATACCTTCCTGCAGAGCAAGCTCGTCTGGGAGATCGGGGAAGATGGCCGAGAGCGGGTGTTAGATGAGAACGGGAATGGGTTAGTCTCGCTGCTTGCTATTGGCAAAAGCGAGCTGATTGGCGAAGCGTAGCGTCATGATGGGTTGGGAGGAACCGCTGAGTAAGCTCTCAAGCTCAAGAGGACTGAATGATAAAGGCTGATGTTGTATAGTGAAGGAGCATGTCCGGTTAATGACGAAGGATCATCCGGACGCACAACCTGGCGGAGAAAATTTGACCATCCTCAACGTCGGATACGGCCTCGGTATCGTACGTTCCCGCGTACACTCAAGCTCTGCTCACTCAGGTAGATCGACCGCCTGTTTCGAGGGGCTGATCCCCGACCAGCGCGTCATTTTATCATGGAAGCTCATTCACAAGTCCTCGAGCACATGCGGTATCAAGGCGTATACGACTGGCCTCGCGTGCGCGTACTCGAAGGTCGATGGCAGGATTGGCTGTTGGATACGGAGAAGGTTTCGGAATTGCTTGCTTTGACATCGGAGGGGCAGGGGTTCGGTGCGATCTTTGTGGATACTTTCGCAGAAGGGTATGAAGGTGTGTTCGGCCCTCTTGCACAATCGCTTTGATTGACGGACAAGCAGATCTCAAAGCTTTCTTCGACGTTCTGCCGGATATACTCGAGCCTGAGCATGGCACTTTCTCATTCTGGAACGGTCTCGGAGCTACCAGTGAGTCCCCTCAGACCTTCTTATTCTCCCAAGCAATAATGGCCGCCAGATCCAACCATTTACTCCGTCTCCTGTAACCTCGCCGAATTGCACCTGGAGGAGGCGGGTCTTACAGTCGAAGCGGAGGACGTCCCCATCCCGCAAAGTCTTCGGGAGGAGGCGTGGAAGGGCGTCAGGAGGCGATATTGGGAGTTGCCTGCGTATCGGTTGTTGACTGCGAGGATGGCATTACATTGACTCGCTGTACCGCACACCTCCCTTCTCAAGAGCGAGCCTCAGTGAGAGCTCGGAACGTCGACTCCAATGATCGAGTTTCGCCATCTTGCTTGAGGTCTTGGGCATGTAAAACCGCTTTGAACTACGTGAAGCTGCCACCGAACCATATCTCCCAACCGTCAATCGCCTGTCATTGCATCTGCGGACTCAGTACCTCACATTCGTTTCCCCTCGATGAAGGTTGGTTATTTCAAGCATAAGACTGAAGATGTACGTCGACAATCGCCGAAACAATTCTCTTTCCAATGCTGGCGATGTTTCCCTTTGGAATGTATCAAGCTCCTTCCCGATCATCCTCTTCATACTCGTCTGAGGAAGTGTGCGAAATGTACGGTTGGAGAGACGAGTCGTGAGGTTGAAGGACCGCTCCAGGGGACGAAACAGAAACCTCTCAGGTCAGGAATGAGGAGTAAGGGGATGCAGAAGGGAAAGCGACGTAGATTGGACCGAGAGTCTTCAGATACCCCTCTGTGGAAGATCATCTTCCTCTCGGGAGTGACAACGATTACGAGCCCGAAGCAGAGCCCGATCCAGCCGTCGTCACACCTGTTTTCAAATGTCAGGACACCTTCTCGAGTTCTCCCCGCAACTCGAGCAAACCTCCTTCACAGTTTCCAACGACGCACAGTCCGCTCAACCACCTTCTCAACCGCTCTCACCGCGTCCGCTCTCTATATCCCAGATACGTCGATCCCTCGGTACGCTCCACGACTCCCTTGGTGCGGTTAGGATCAATTTTGGGACGTTTAGAGAGCATTTGCAAGTGGGATGGCACGATTCGCGACCGAAGAGCAGTTCCATGACTGGTTGGGCAAGGCTAAAAGACATATCCGGGATAAAGATGTTTTCATCAGAATGTATAAGTACCGTGTCGGAGATGACTTCAGGTTCAGATGATGCTTTGTAACGTCGACTGTGCAAGCATGCAATCTTGGGCGGTTGAGCGCATTCATAAGAAGCGGAAGATACCGCGAAACTCTACTTCCTCTCCAGTCTAAGCCAATCTAATCGCTACGCAAGGGTATATAATGTCCAGTCCCGCAAGCGAACGTAAACGCAAGGGGTATCGAAGAAGTGGGAATAGACAGATGCGGATATATGCAAGATATGGGTTGGAATGAACGAAATAACGCGAGGTTTAAGGATGCACGAGGTGGAACTCGCGAATGGGGCCTCGAAGGTGTCCCAAATATCGTGGAATGAAGGATTGAGGGGGGATGAGGGGTCGCTCAGAAGTTGAGCTTTTTGGGTTGTTCCCACGAGTATGCAGGATTGCCGAAGTGGCCGTATGATGCGGTCTTCAGGTATTGAGGCTTCTGCAGGCCGAGGTCGCGGACTATAAGGGCTGTAAGCGAACTTCAAATGAGATGTCTAGGAGGATTCACCGATCACTCCTGGTCGGAGATCAAAGTTGTCCCGGATCACCTCGACAAGCTCGGTATCCGACCTCTTCCCTGTTCCGTACGAGTCGACGAAGACTGACAGCGGCTCGGCGACACCAATCGCGTACGAGAGCTGAACGAGAGCTCGCTTGACGAGACCAGCGGCGACAAGAGACTTTGCGATCCACCTCGCGGTGTAAGCTGCCGAACGGTCTACCTTCGACCAGTCCTTCCCCGAGAACGCCCCACCACCGTGAGCTCCCCATCCTCCGTACGTATCGACGATGATCTTCCGTCCAGTCAATCCAGCGTCTCCTTGCGGTCCACCGATGACGAATCGTCCGGAAGGTTGGATGTGGTAAACGACTCGGTCGTCGAGGAAGTTCTTCGGGATGACCTTCTTGATGATCTTCTCGAGGATTTGCTCCCGTAAATCCTTGGTTGTGATCTCCTCGGCGTGCTGAGTCGAGATGACCACAGTGTCAACGCGGATGGGGGTGACGGCGCCGGAAGCTTCCTTTTCGTACTCGACGGTAACCTGGGTCTTGGAGTCGGGTCGGAGCCAAGCCATTGAGCCATCGCGACGAGCTGCTGCCATTGCGGAGTTGAGCTTGTGAGCGAGCATGATGGTGAGGGGCATCATTTCGGGGGTCTCGTCGGTAGCGTAGCCAAACCTGAAGATCGTTAGAGCAGGTTTTAGAGTCGGAGGTAAAGGGCAGTGACCCGCCTGTCCGTCCCTCGAATACGCGGATACCTGACACTCACATGATACCCTGGTCACCAGCCCCGATGTTCTCCAGCGCTCCATGATCCAAACCAGCCGCAATCTCCGGACTCTGTTGCTCAATCGCTACAAGCACGTTACACGTCTTGTAATCGAACCCTTTGTCTGAAGAGTCGTAACCTATCTGCTTGATCGTCTCTCGGACCACCTTCTGGTAATCGATCTGAGCTTTCGTCGTGATTTCGCCGAAGACCTTGAACCCGTCAGCTTATACTAGCAAAGGACATGTGCTGGACTGACCATCACCATACCGGTCTTCGCTGCAGTCTCGCAGGCGACCTGTCAAACACCAACAACTCAGCTTCATCGCCTCGGATGCACCCCAAAGGCCGCGCAGGTCGTGGGGTCAAGTAGAAAGGAGCTAACCTTGGAAAAAGGGTCCTTTGAATCGATCTTGTCAGCTAATTGTTTCAGACAGCCGCTACCAGGTCTGATAAGATGGAGGACAACGGCAAGCTCACCTGGGCGAGGCACGCATCGAGGATAGCATCCGAGACCTGATCGCAAATCTTGTCCGGGTGTCCTTCGCCGACGGATTCAGAAGTGAAGAGGAAGCTGAGGATGCAAAGAGCGGTTGGAAAGGGTACAGAATAGGCAATAAGGGGCAACTTCGTCGTGAGCGGTAATTCTGATCATCACAGACGCTAGAACGGAGGTACGAGAAGCTGAAGGCGAGAAAAGCACAACAACGTGCGCCGAGAGCATCTACCCCACAGGTTCTTGGTCGAACTGTGGACTTACTGTCCCGGGGGGAGTTGATGCGAAACACCATATCCGTTGCCGTTCATCGTACCGGTCATGATTGTGTGTACGGTCAAAGCGGAGTAAGATAATATAGAGATGGTAGGAAAAGTTGAGTGAACTGGAGGAAGAGCAAAATGTCGAGTTCCCTTCCGAGCGAAAGGCGTGATCGGGACATTTGTGGCACACTTCTTTTAGCCTGTCCTTCCACACAGATGCATGCTATCAAAGCCCCCCTCTATTGGCTGTCATAATAGCATCAAGCTCTTCGACATCCAGAAAGTCTGATCGCGTGCTGCTCCTGAGCCCAGTCGTCGGACCCATACCATACTCATTCTACCTCCATCCCTCCTTGATCGCCTTGACCCGTAAGGTCCGCATCCACGCGTCATCTCCCCCATTCCCTAGCAACATGTAGGGTAGGCTCTCGGTCGGACAGAGCCTGATGTCGATCTGGGGATAGATGGTCTGTGGCATCCCGACGGGTCAGAGCAAGGATCTTCCTATCGTCTGCATCGAGTCTGTGCCCACTGAGACCGGACGGGAGGAATTTGACCTTGCGAGAACATCTCATCCGCTTCCAAGAGGTTTGAGTCGAGCATTACTTGTCAGATCTTCGCCATCAGCTCGTCAGGATGAATACCAGCTCTCTTCGAAGTTTCGGTATCCCCGTATTTGGTACGATCTGTCCAGGATCAGAGCTCTCCCGCACGTGATGAGAATCTTACGGGTGCCAAAAGACTAAATCGATATCGGACGAGATGGGCTCTCCTCGACGTTAAGAGCACATGATCTCGAATCCGACTGATTGGAATCAGCTTCATGGATGCGAAGGCAGGATGCGTAAAGCCAAGGTCTGCTTTGAGAAGAGCTGCCTCGATCGAGCTCCTGAACTCGTCGATCTCCCGCCGTGGTATCGCTTGCTCCATATCGCTATGATGCCTCATCGCGAGCTGTGTTTTACGGTCCGTCCATGTTAGCATCGATCGCGAGGTCGAAACCCACAAAAGTTTGGCGTAACTTTCCCAAACCCATGAACCCGATTGAGAATCGCCGCGGCCTTGACTTCATCCGACAACCCTTCGAGCTCGCACCAGATACCATAGCGTACGATCTCTCAGATGAGACTCCAAGTAGCCGAGTTCTATAGCTTCCATAAGAGTAGACGATTAAATAAATTGACGAAACTCACGTCGGCAGAAATCAAAGGCTCGAGATCTCGGATCCGTAAAGTCTCTTCCAAGTTTTTTGTTGCCAGTACAAGGGTATATACTGCTCTCAGTCCAGCTCGATACTCGTCCTTCTCTGCATACGAAAGCAGGATCAGCTCTGACGCGTGGTTGAATGACTGTACACTCACTAAGGATGGGCTCTGCGGTAAGAGTACATAGCGAGTATGTCATCCTCAACGTTGGAAGCAAATCTCTCGTACGGACTATCATGTCACCATATCCTAAACCATTCAATCGAACGGCCCCGAGCTGATGAGATCGGACGTACCAGTATCCTTCTGGAGTTCGCGAAAATCCTTGGTCCTGTGAGTATAAGCAGTCTTCAGCGTTACTGAAGGCTTCTCTGGGGTGACAATGACGGATTTGGCTCGAGTATCAGTAGCTTTCGTAGACGCCGTCGACTCGAACAGGCCTCGATAGGTTCCCTAGCTGGGTTTCCACCTTTCGAAGTTGAAAGCATTAGTAAGCAGATCTGCTGAGCTCGGAAACACTCGAGACTCGCATGAAACGATGCGAACAGATGGAAAAGGTACTGTAGATGGGGTATTCTTGAACGGATGTCATTTTCATCTTAAGGAACGACTCCATGTGTCAGCGTTTCACCAACAGCTTCCCCAATTGTATGTCTCTTCCCCTGTTGGACGCTTCCCAAGGCGACCTGACATGGATGCATATGCAGGGAGCTGTGAGGAAAACATGGATCGCCCATGTGGACGGCAAACAACTACTTTCGCCGGTGATACACTTTCTAACCCATTTTTAGCGTGACTTGCACAGCAAGAAAGAGATCCGAGCGTACCAGCAGCACGCTCAAAGTTTCGACTCCCTCGCCTTGCCCTTCTTCCCTCCCTCCGCCACATCCGTTTCGTACTTCATGCCGGCGCCCATGATCACACCCTTCCCATCGCCCCCACCAAGGTTCCCCGTGCCTTCTTGACCCACTACCCCTTCTTCCCCCATCACGCCTTCTTCCTTCCCTTCCCTTTTACCCGCCCCTCCATCACCACGTTTGACTTTCTCAGCACCGAGATTACCCGTGTTCCCAGCCTCCCCACCATCACCCACCTCGCGATACGCAGGGTCGACCAGCTGTCCCCCATTGATGTTTATCGCCTTCTTCATGCTCTTCGCTCTCTCCGTCTCGCCATCTTCACTCAAACCGCTGAGAGTCTCGCCTTGCCCAAGCTTCGGCTTCTTGGTCTTCTCCTCCTCGCCAGATTCCGGTTTCACACCTCCATCTCGTCCAGACGTCACTTTTGGCCCTGCGAAAGATACGATTGAGCTTGGAGAGGTGGATATGGTATCGGTTTTGGGAGGCTTGGTCTTGTTGGAAGAGGATCGGCGGAAAGAGTAATGGTCTGTCATAATGCCTGATGGATGGCTTCTTGACGGTGCGATACAAGCTTGAAATTGGATGTCTGCTTTTAACCCTACTGATCGATCGGAACTGGCAAATCAATTAACCGGACTGTCCAAAATCACTGACATCATTGGCTGGTTGCTAGTTCTTTGGGGGTACCAATACATTTGCAATGGGGCTGACGCATGCCCTATTCAACGAGAGAAAAGCTAGCAGTTGCCGCAGGGCACCCCGCTTGCATACTTATTCCCGAATTTGAGCTATCCAACCACCTAAATTCCCGCCCGCCCCGACTAGACGCCAGCATCATACGCGAGTTGAACCGCCCCATAAGGAGTATACTCTCACCACAGCTCCATGAAAACCGTCGACTAGGATCAGCACTTGAGATCCTCAAAGCAGCCAACATCAGGACAACCATCTCCCTCTCAGAAGGCGGACGTTGCTGACAACCTCCCAATTTCGCGGGCGCCATTGAACGTCGCCAAAGCCTCCCGCTCATCCGACAATTCCTCCAGTTTCGGCACCACCACGTGTCGCATGAGCCGACGAACGACCTTCCAGGTTGCTGAGCTCTACCAAGCTTCGTCAACAGCCAACACAATGATAGAGCGATAACGTACATCGGCAGTATGTCTGGATCCAGCTGGCGCATATGCATTACTTTTCTCGAAGATCCGTAGCTTAGTACAAGGGTATTGATTGGTTACAGCCCTACACATACCCGTGCTCCTCTATGACTCAGCCTGACGTGCCAATGAACGAAGATCGATTCGATGCAGATTGGCTCCTGACTAAGGGTACCTAGCGACTGAGTCATATACAACGCCTCAAGCAGAACCTTGTCCGGTATCGGCGTCTCATTGTACCCTAAGGCTGTGTCAGTCCTTGTAGCCAGACTGTCCGGAAGGATGTTATCGGGATCCTCTCGACCTCGCGAGAGTCGCTCGTCCTTTGGACATAGGCAGGTTTGAGGGCTGGCGGCGAAGACTTCACTAAAACGGAATCATCGGTTTTGCCTCGAATATACGAGGCTCGTATATCGAAATGCCCCGATGGACAGGACATCTGTCGGACCCGAGTTCTGGCTGGTAAGAAGGTGTCGCAACGAGGGCTCCATCCGCAGCTGGAGGTAGTTTGATGGTGGGAGTACGATGAATGCAGTGTAAGTCTTTGAGTCGTGAAAACATCGTGGAACAGCTTCTGTCGGATAGATGATTCGCTCGATAATCCAATCATATTGCCAGGTCATGGGTGTAGTCAACGACGCGGTGAAGGTCACCGCCCTCGCACGGCCCGCCCCTCGGATAGCGCACAAAACTGCCGGTCGAGTGACGTATCTTCTCTCACCCTGTTAGCTGTGAAGGTTGAATAGGATGGATTTGTCGCGGAGGGAATCTTCTTGAAACTCGGATGAAGCGATATAGAGCAGATGGAAGTGAGATATGAGCACTCTCAAAGGGATCTCAACCTCCTACTCAGGAACGTTTTGACGTGTCAGCGTTTCGTCACTTAATCCTTTGTCTCTCCTCTCCCCTCAACCGCTTTATTGGCACTGAGATCACCCGTTTCGCCGTACTCAAAAGCACAGACGTCGTGGAAACGACGACTTGTACCGGTGACTACATTTCCAACGCCATTTTCAGCATGACCAAAGCGACCCGATTCCTCACCATCGCCATCCCCGCCGTCTTCCTCTACTTCCTAGCACTCCTACAAATCCTACCCATACCCCTGCTCTCTCCCGAAACATCCGATGCCATCTTACCCGTCGTAAGTCAATTCCACTCGATCCCTTCCTGAACTGATCCCTCTCTCGTCCAGCTCCCCTGGTGGCTCCTCGTCACGTTCGGCGCATACTCCCTCTCCTCCCTCGGTCTCGGTCTCATCCGGTTTCACGATTGTCCCGAGGCGTACGAAAGCTTGTTGGGCGAGATAACGCTGGCGAAGAATGAGTTGAGGGATCAGGGCGTGTCGGTGGACTAGGCGGTACATGCATGAATCACCGAGCCCTAGCCTTACCTTCAAAAAGCTATTGAGGAATGTTACATTGCTGAAAGAAGGCAGATGTGTATGTGGGTATATGGTAGTCGACATCCCCGTCCCTACTCGTTCACACCCTTTCCCACTCATCCACTCAGGAGATCCTGCATCTCTCGCTGCATCCTCTGCATCTCCTCGATCTCTTCCGGATCCTCCTTTTCTGCCTGAACATTGATCCGCATCAGCTTCCCGCACTCCGAATGAGTGCTAAAACTCACCGGGAGCTCCCCGCCAACCTTCCCAACCTGTCCCAACTTCCCATCCGTCAACTCATACAATACCTTATCAACCTCCGTATCCGCTTCTTCCTCCAGCTCGTCGTCATCTACCGAATCTAACGTTTCCTCCATCATCTCCTCCATTATCCCAGACTGTCTTGATCAGCGAGGCTCGTTAAAAAGGAAAAGGGTTCAAGGCACACCTTCATCATCTCCATACTCATCTCCCGCATCGTCGCGCTCAGTTGAGGTAGTTTGACCAGTTGATTTGTCGTTTTCATGATCTCTGAAGACTTTTGGAACGCTCCAGTCACTTTCACCATTGCTGTATGACACACATCAGTCAACGTTCCCGACAGAGAAGTAAGGGAAAGTGATTTGGGGGAAAGGGAAGCTCGGAAGCGCCCGTGGTTGATAGTAAGGGATCCAAGAAGGGAGGGAGTAAGGCGAGCAAACGAGGGGGTAAGAGAGGGAGAGGGATGGGATACACATAAAAAGCAAGGATGAAACTCACATAGTTGATGTTGTAATTGCATCTGTACACTCCCTAATCTCGCTTTACTCGAGACCAACCGATCTCTCTGCTTATTCGCTCGAACAACCTCTCGGGCTAATATCCGTGCGGATTTCACATCGTTCTTCTTTGCCAAAGCTCGAAGATCAGCTCGAGATTTCTGGGTATGTCGCTCGAGCTATGTAAGCTAGGTATCAGTCATCCTTCCCGAACATTGGAGAAAGGAAAGGTAAGAGTGATGAGTGAGAATTGAGCGTACATTCGCGACCTCCCGATCGAGCTCTCGTTGCTGTGTGCGGAGCTTCTGTTGCCAGGATTTGACTTTCTCCTCTCGGGTTGGACCGTAGAGGAACCGGTTGATGGATTGCATTGTGAGAGGAAGGGGGAAGAAAGAGGGGCAGGGGTGTGAAAGGGGTTGCTAGCGAGCGCAGGGCTGAGTGTCGGGGGAAGGCTTGGTCCAGCCCGAAAACAGTATAGCTACCGCATTCCTGATCGGCCAATCGTAACGGTACTAAGTTGTTGATGCGACGATAACGCAGGCGATGGCAATAAGGCCGGGTAATCAGCAAAGCGGGCGGTGACTTGAACTCCGTCCGCTACTTAAATACGTTTGCTACGCGTTGCCCCGCAGTTTACTTTCCCAGCTGGCAACTTTCCCTTGTCCTCGCTTGATGTCCTCTTCTTCTTTGTGCGGAGCCCTCATACAACTCGCATTCAGATTCGTTCATCTTGAGTCTCGGCTGTAAAGCGTTGTCGTTAGGCGGAGAGGAGCGCTGTAGCCATGCTCACTTCTTCGCCGCCGGACGATGCACCCGGTCCATCCGAATCAAAGGCTTCAACCGAATCACGGCGCTTGTCAAACGGTGGTTCGCATATCGAAGATGATCCGCTCAGTAACGGTGAACCCAGTCAATCCAGCGCAGAGATTGGCATCGAAACGGTACTCGAACCCGAACCAGCCATACATACTGACGAGGTAGCGCTTCTTTCCTAATGATCTACCGCAGCTGACTCTCCATTCAGCTTAGCATCCATGCGCTCTCCCAACGTGGCGATACCCAGGGCATAATCTCCCTCCTCCGAGCAGACCCTTCACTCGACCTATCCTCTCGCGACTCACAAGACGTCACACCTCTCCATTGGGCAGCCATCAACGCTCACAATGCGACATGCCGATACTTATTGGACAACGGAGCTGAGGTGGATGCAGTCGGAGGGGAATTGAACGCTACACCTCTCCAATGGGCAGCTAGGAACGGGCATCTTTACGTTGTTCACCTTCTATTGAGCCGAGGGGCGGATCCGAGCATACATGATGCGCAAGGGTTCAACACTTTGCAATTGATCACTCACTCGAGCGCTGTCATGCCACTTTTGTATATCGTGAGTCGACTTAAAACGGAGAGCTGTGCTCTACATTCCTGTCGGGTTCCGGTCGCTCACGTTCATTTCAGCTTCATCAACCCGTTGCGATCGATGAGAAGGATACAGACGGTCATACAGCTTTGATGTGGGCGGCGTATCAAGGTGGGTCATGCTTTCCTGCAAAGAAGTAAGCTGACTGAGTCAGGCGATGCCCTCTCGGTCGACCTGCTCCTCAGACACGGCGCCTCAGTCTATACCACCGACAACGCAGGTATGACTCCTCTACATTGGGCAGCGGTGAAAGGCTCAAAACCCTGCATTCGTCATCTCGTCGAAGCTGGAGCCGACCTGTATATCAAAGAGGAGCAAGGGAAGACGGCGAGGGATATGGCGGAGGAGTTGAAGGGGCTCGTGCCGTACTCGAGGGGTCTGGAAGAGGCGGGGTACTCGGTTGATGGGGCGAGGTCAATAAGTCGGTTGAGCGAGGTGAGCGCATTCTCCTGGACGAAGTGATGAATACGAGGAAGTATCGTTGACAATCGTAGCGGAACACTCGAATAGCGATCTTCCTCCTCCCCACAATATCGCTCTTCATCATCTTTCGAACCTTCGATTACCTGCCTATATACACCAGCGCACCCCTAGCCATCGCAGAATTCTACGCCATGCAGATTGTAGGTCGTTTTTCTGCTTCTGACGGCTCTGACGCGACTCAGATTACGATGAAAGTCCTCCTCGGTCATCAACCAGAAGACAGTCGAATATACGCCTCCCCATACTTCGCAGCTATCATCATTGGTTCCTTGATCTGGGTCATGTACGCCTGGATAACGCGGCTGGTTACTGGTCAGTCCGACCTTATCGTTCGCCGGACTTTTAGCTGATTGACCAGCAGGAACACCTGGACACATATGGGGGAACTTCGCCTTCCTGCTCAGCTTCGTTGCATGCGGGTATAACCTGTATCGGGCGATCAGGACGGATCCGGGGTACGTGTCGAAGCCGTTGAACGATTCGGAGGTGAAGATGGCAGGTCGAGATCTAACTGTCCGAGCATGATTGATGTTGCGACAGGCTTTAGAGGAATTGGTCGATGCTGGGAGACTGAACGGGACTAATTTCTGCATAATGTGCATGGTGAGTCGAGCCAAAACCCTAAGGTTGTTGGCTGATCGATCATCCAGGCTAAGAAGCCTTTGCGATCGAAACATTGTCGGACGTGCGGGCGATGTGTAGCTCGATTTGACCAGTCAGTCCAGCTCACCGTTATCGATTCCCGCTGACATCCTCCGCCAGTCATTGCCCTTGGATATGGAACTGTGGTATGTTTCCTTGGCTCTTCGATTATTGCGTTGACTGACCCCCGCAGTCGGGTTCCGGAACCACCGCTTCTTCCTCCTCTTCGTGCTCTTCCTCATGTCCGGTATCGTCATCTTCGATCACCTCTCCATCGCATGTAAGCGACTCATCGCTGCTCTCAACTACTCCCTCTCACAACCATAGACATCCTCGAGAACGCTCCCGAACACACTTCACCTCCCTCACCTGGCCGGTCAATCTGTGACCTATCTTTAACCCTCTGCCAAGCAGGCAGTCTCGACGCTTTTCTCCTCTCCATAGCCCTCTGGTCAACCCTCCAACTCACATGGACTTTCATCCTGGCGGTTTCACATCTATGGCAAGTTTCGAGGCAAATGACGACATTCGAAGTGTCCAATCTCGGTCGATACGGGTTCATGGGTGGACGAGGAGGACAGAGTTTGAGAGATCAGAGTGGAGCCATGAAGCAGGCCACAGCGATTGGTGCTGGTGTATGTCCGATGGGAGCTAGTGAAGATGCTGTGGGGATGGATACGAGTTTTGGACCGGATGGGACGGCTTTGAATAAGCTTGGTCATGGGCATGGACATGGACATGGGCATTCGCATGGACCAATGGGAATCGGGAGATTTTGTGGTGGCATGGGACGGGCGATTGGTGGACCGCTTTTCCAGATCTTGGGGTTGGATCGGTTTACCAAGGGAAAGGCTTTGGGTGGGATGAAGAGAGCAGGGATGGATCAGAATCCATTTGATATGGGTTTTGTAAAGGTGAGCGAGGGGTCTACGTTCCAGTGACGGGAGAGTAAAGAAGCTGAATGAGGGGGTAGAACTGTACGGATTTTTGGGTAGGGTCGGATGTGGATTATACGAGGTTGTACGAGATACCACCGGAAGGTGAGTTCCTCTTCGACTTTGGGCAGAGGTTGGACTGGGAAGAGGTTTGGCTAGAGCTGATGGTATGGTAGGATGGAAATCGTATAGACGGAAGTTGGCGATGTCGAGTACGGGAGGAGGGAAGGGAGGGTATGAGCCTGTTAGTCGGGAAGAAGTATGATGCATGCTTGGGATTATAGCTCGTGATCCTCGTCGCTCTTGCTTTTTGCTTCCATCGGCTCGTCCGTCGTTTCCACCTGACCGATCATCACAGGTGACTGCTCCTCCGCCTCGACTTGATCAACGGTACTCGTTGGCACCTCATCGATCACAGGCGGCATATCAGCGGGAGGCAGCTCGTTGACCTCCTCAGTCGGTATCCCTGAGATTTCTACTTCGGTAGGAGCAGCATAAGGAGAAAGGTCGGTCGGGGTGACGCCAAGCGCAGGTGGGACGGCGAGCGAGCCTTCGGCGGCTGCAGCGACTTCGCGGACATCCCCTTCATCTCCTGCTGTCGGCACAGTCGCCGCGGGGATGTCCTGTGTCGTCCCCGCGACGGCTTCTGCCATAGTCGGTGCAAACGAAGTATCCTCCGTCTCCATTGCATGATCGATTGCTGGGGTGGCTGTTGAAGCTGGCTCCTCGGCTGGGCCGCCGGTGACTTCCGCTAGGATTGGCTTCTGATCCTCCCGAACGTCCCCCACGAGATTCCGTATATTATCCCACTGTCCTCCATGTTGCTCTGCCCCGCTCGTGACGGTCGGGAAAGCCTCCAAATCCATCGCGTCAAGCGGATGATGGAACCCGTTGAACTCGTCCATCTCGGTCGAATGCTCGGTATGATCCGCGTCGTCATGCTCTGGCGTCTCATGCGTGAACTCGCCATAGTTGGGTTCCTCTTTCATCTCTGCCTTAACGTCACCCTCTACAGCTTCTTCCGCCTTCACCTCCTTCTTTCGGGATATTGGCAGTTCGAGCTTGACGACGGGAATGTCGGATACGACATGCCGGACCGAGACATCCTCTCCTCGTGCTCGAGCCGCTGCGTCCTCTTCATACAACTTCCGAGCGGTCTCGTATTCTTGCTTATCCCTCTCCGCTTGTTGCAGATAGGGCTGAACACGTCAGCAAGAGATCGATGTATGGATGAATTCAGACTCACCTTCTTCTCCTCTACGGTCAACCCCCGCCATCGCTCTGCAGCCAGCACACTCTGCTTCGTCGTCTCCGTCTCCTCTCCCCAGACATTACATCGCAGCTCGTCGTCCTCTCTGATCCCCTTGAGGAACAGGAAGTAAGCGCTAAGAGGTTTCTTCGGTGCGTTCGGATCCTTCAGGTTGCCCTTCCTCGACTTCCCCTCCTTCCGCTGCTGTGCTCGGAATGCGTTCTCTGCTCGGATATCCTCGGGAGTGAGAGTGGATTGCCAAATCGCTAAATCCCTTGCGTACTGCTCCTTGCTCTCCTGAACCTTCCGCGTGTAGAACTCCCGCTGCTCGTCGTCGAGGTTCGCATAAGCCGCTCCGGCGTCTTTAGCAATCTGAGCGACGTTCAGCTTAGCATGCTGAGGCGTTCCTCCCGGTGACAGCTCGTGCGTTGCCGAAGCTTTCGCCTTGTTCAACTCGTCGGTGAAAAACAGTTGCCAAGCGGATTGAGCTTGTCGAGGAGGATGGAGTTGGGATTTGGCCGGGGGTTTGGGGACATGCTTCTCCTCTTCCTTCTTTCCCTTCTTCTTCTTCTCTTCCTCCTCGATCACGAAATCCGCTGGTCGTTTCCCGAGACCACCGTAGTCATGCAATTCCCTCTTCTTCTCCTTCTTACTCTTCTTGCCACTAGGTATCGCTCCCGGTAAAGCGCTTTGCAAAGGATTTGGCGGGTAGTGGGAGGATAGAGGAGGATAGTCGTACTGCGGGTTCCACTGTTGCCAGCCGTATTGGTCTTGGCCAGGCATCATGTGTGGTGGTTGAGGCATGTGATGACCCTGATATCCCTGCCAGCCGGTTTGCTGAGTCATCGTAGTAGGGGTAACATGACTCCCCCGGCTTCCTGATGACGCTTGCCATTGACCGGAACGCGAAGCTTCATGATTCCACCCGGGATGCGAAGGTGAGGGGGGATAGTCATATGTAGTGGAGGAGGTGGCCGGTGTTCGATGCGGTTCCGTGACAGCGGAGCTTTGCGAAACAGAAGGAGTGGGGGCCGAGCTGGAATGTTGTGCTCGAGGGGGTTGCTGAGATTGAGTAAAGCCGTGACTGCCTTGTGGATAGTGCTGCGGCCATTGCGGTTGCTGGGTTTGAGATGGGTCGTAGTAACTGAAGTAGCCTCCACCATAAGGACGAGCCGTCTGGGGCTGACCGGGCATAGTGGCCTGATGGTGGCTAACGACCTGAGGTGGAGCGGAGGTAGGTTGATAAGGCGATTGAGGAGGGATGTGATGACTGCTAGAGGCATCTCCAGCTTGAGAATAGTAGCGAGAACTAGGTGAAGGGTTTGCGCCGGACGCAGGTGTGGAAGCGGGAGGCGTAGAAGCGGGCTTAGGTCCGGAGGTTCGTCTTGAACCGGAGGGTGCAATGGGGGAGGAGGTGGTGCCGTAGTTTGGCATCCTGCGAAAGTCAGGAAAGTCCCGGCTACATGGAGGACCTACACCATAGCGCTGCTCGGGTAGCCGTAGCCAACATTGTTCTCAAAACCCGCACTTTGCTGGTGAGTGTAGCCCTCGTTACCGGCGTAAATCTGTCCGGCAGTCTCGTCTCGTCTCGATGTCAACGCGCTAGCAGGTGGCTCGGGTGCAGCGAAGGAGCGGGGATTAGAGGTGGTCCGGTGATGAGTCGGGTACATATTGGGGAGATCGGGCTAAAGGAAAGAGTAAGCAAGTCAGCGTTGGGTTCACCTTCAGGTAAGTAGTCGAAGCAGAAAAGACGCTCACCACTGGCCAGCCATGGCCGGCGTGGCCACTTGATGGTACCGCAGTCGAAGATGTATTCTCCATCGAGGGGGAGACGGCGAAGTGAGGTTAGTGAAGGACGGCCTACATGAGGAGACATGATGAGATGTCGAAAGGAGACGGAGAGGGTAGAAATCACATCAGCACTCAGACAGGATGCATCATGGATGATGGAGCAAGGATGACGCGTGTCGACGCGCGAGAACATTACGACAGACTCACCGGTGAGACCTTGGGTGACTCACCAACGCTGTTATCGATAAGATTGTTTTGGTTCCACCAGGGCCAAGGGGACCAGCGCGAACGGGCCGGAATGAGATGGGGGCAAGTGTCTTTTGGACTTGCGGGGCGGTAAAGGGATTGAAGGGAAGGAGCGTGTGAGTTGGAGATCGAGGCGGGATCAAGACAAGCAAGGGGAGTGTGCGCCGGCTAAGCTAGAGACTAGGGTGCCTTGATGTGGAGGTACGCTTAACCTGAGAAAACTTTGCTAAAGGAAGAAGAAGAGAAGCTCCGATCGTAGGTTTTGGAGATGTGCCGTTGCTGCGGTTCCTGCTCTAGCGAGAGTACTCTTGAAAGCAGGGCGCCTACCTGCGCAGGAGGTTTTCCCGGCGAAGCTTAGGGTCGCCGCATGCGGAATCTCATTGGCTAACCCATGGCCGAAAGTAGCAGTATATCGGGAATAGGGGGATTTGCAAACCAAGAATGTGGCGAAGTCTTCGATTCGGTCCAGCCCACTCAAGCGGGACGGAAGTGGCCCGGCATGTGGCGGTTTCGATTTGGAGCGCTCGCCATCAAAGCTTCACATCGATGCATAGCTGATTCAGGCAGCATGTAGTGATTGATGACGCTTGTTTGTGGATGCCCTCTTGCCCTGGAAGAATACTGCAGTCTCCTTCGTCATCCGAAAGGGGCCTCGGCTTCTGGCGGTGAGTTTCTCAACTGTTCTCGTCCGGACATGATATACGACGATGCCGCATACCGTCCACTACCGTACATCCCCGAGGATCATCCGCCGGTCGACCGTTTCTAGCATCTCAATTATCAGAGAAGACCTCGATTCGAACCTAGATTTCCGGCAGAATGTATCCGTATCGTCTTCGTCGCTTGGACTAGTCGACGGCGGGTCCAGTACCAAGACATAGCGGCCAGCTGCTCTCTTCAGGCATCTTGTTCCATACCCCCATGAGTGACGACCTTCCACTCCAACCTTGAACCCGCAGCGAAGGACTCTATGTATGATCTTATAACCTTCGGCCTGAATTTGGCGTACAACCAGAAACGCCTAGCGGCCACCTCCTCCCTTTCGACACATCTTGAAGGTAATCCAGAACGATCGACGATCTTTCCACGGATAAACGACCGCAAGCAGATCTTTAGTATCAAGGCGTGGTCACTAGCTTTCACGCGTACTTTGCCTCTGTGTGAAGGGTGGTGCCGTAACAGCTGATAGAGATAAGGTACGACCGGCGGCGTTTCGAGAATGCCCGGCGATATAACGAGTACTGCCAAATGGCTGACAACGTGGCGATACCGTTTCCGGCCGTATACGATGCAAACGCCGTGGAGTCTCTTCCCTCAGTCTCCGTCCTCAAGCGCTTCATTACGACAATTGCTCAATGCAGGACGTTTTTCGCAACTGGCCACGGATCATAAACAAAGTCCAGCCCGGTTTACGCCTGTTCCGGTCGCAAAGCTCTGGAGTCTAATGAATGTAGCCATCTCGACGAGGCTACGATGGCGTCCCCCTTCCCGCTAGATGATGGGATCGGCGTTTGCTGAAGGAACCAGGTGATATAATACGAACAGCTGATCCATTCCTCATCCACATCTTGTATTCCTCACCTTTGGGCTTTTTCTTCGTTTTCGCTCGTGTATACTTGACGGACAATCAAGCGACTTCTAGCAAGCGCTCCCACACTCATTTAACATAAATTATAGTCCATCACTCCAACCACCCCCTACCCTCGCCGCCATGTCTGTCCAACGACTTCGTGACCCGGTCCACCCGGCTTCCCTCCTCCGACTCTCTCAACACGACCACACCCTGGTCCACTTGCTGAAGAACAAGGTCCGACCGGAGTTCTTCCGTGAGTCATGCATTCCTTCTCCTGAATCTCGCTAATCCCACCAGACCATATCGCCGACAAGACTTCCTCGGTCATCAGGATCGGTACACCCACCGACGCCGAAAGCGCCATCCAGACCCCTCCTACCACCCCTGCCAAAGAGCAGAAGTACTTCGATGCCATAGGGAAGGCGGTCAACTGGTGGGAGGCCCCGAAGACAGATGAGGAGGACATGGCGAACTTGCCGGAGCTGAGCGAGTTCGTACGGGGTCTGGTCGTTCAAAGCAATGTGCAAATGCCTACGCTCTCGGTCACCCTGATCTACCTCGAACGGCTAAAGGAGAAACTCCCTACAGTCGCTACTGGTGAGTACAATCCCTGTTCATTTAGACACCTTCTGACTCTCGTAGGCCTCGCATGCACACGCCATCGTGTCTTCCTCGCCGTCCTCATCTGCGCCGCCAAAAACCTCAACGACTCCTCACCCAAAAACACGCACTGGCAGAAATACGCCCGATTCTTCTCCCTCGCCGAGGTCAACCTGATGGAGAGACAACTCCTCTACCTCCTCAACTACCAACTCCGAGTCGAGGAGCCCGAACTTATCGACCACCTTCGGCCCTTTTGGGGCACCCCCAGTCCCATCCCCGTTTCTACCTCCCCCTCCATCGCGGATCGTCGGTTTCGGGCCAACCCAAAACCCATCAACGTCGCTCCCGCCCGGATACCTGTGGGAATCGAATCACCCCCACTCACTCCCAACAAGCTGCAGGTCAACATCCCAATCTCAAGCAAATCGACCTTCGTCCCCCCAGACCATGGGCTCCCGACCCCGTCCTACGAAGAGAAACCGTCGTTGCGAAACCAACAATCCAGCTGGACAAGTCGACGACGACCCGACATCTTCGACCTATCCCCTTCCTCCTCCCCCGCCCGTCTTCCCATACCTTCACGTCGCTCCTCCGCCATGTCCGTGGGTGGTGACCGGGTCTCACCCTTCACCCTCTCGAGCCTCCACCTCGAAGCGCCCACACCCGGACTCGCAAGAAGAGACTCGACCGACAGTCAAGTCTCGATCTCTTCCGTCGACAGCACGAACACACCGGCAGACACTTGGGGCGCGTCGCACGGTACCCTCATCGGATCCACCTCCTCGGGACAACTAAAAGTCTCCCTACCTGGTTTACCTCGAAAAGCATCTTACACCGTCAAACCTGGATCCGACTCAATCCTCATCGTCAACAACGACAACGTCTCTTCTGCAGCGTCATTATCACCCGGCGCTTTCTTGAAAAAACTCGTCGTGAGAAAACCGACTTCTCTACGTACCGTTCGAAAAGCAGTCACCATTCAAGCATAATACCACCATGTTTGTCGTACATTACATACCCATTTCGACATTCGCATTCGGGTCGCGCTTTGCGCGATTCGACCCTTTTTGGTTTTTGACTCTACATCTTTATGAGTTGTATGTATCTCTGTTTGCGGTCGGAGTTGAATGCATTGGATAGGGACATTCCTGATACTTTGCGACTTGATATCGAGTATGAAACGTTGCTACTGGTATGGAACGTGGCTCCTGAAGCTGAAGGTATCGGAAGGTTCTCGGTGGGAAAGATGTTCCTGATCCAATCCGCCTTGTGTTTTGGCCATATCAATTCCTACATTCCGTTTCACATTTCTCCTTCCCAACCAGCCATTTTCCTGGGTCGAGGATTGCCGAAGAGATGGATGAGGAGGAGGAGGAGGATGTCTCTCACGCCTCAAGTTCGAGCTCCAATCTAGCCTTTCCTATCTTGTCCGGAGTCGACCTCGAGCGAGTCGCCCAAGTCCGTTCAATACCTTCACCTCGCCTCGCCTCCTTGAGAGGGTCTGAAATGAGCTGACGCATAATTCCAGACGATCCTCCATCTCTTCTCGGCGAGTACTGTATCCCAGCCAGAGCTTGCTAGGTCGTTGCAGCACGAGTTGCAGAATATTCAGGCTAGTAATGAGGCTTGGGGGTTGATAGCGGGGTTGGCTGGACATGATGTGGGTAGTTTTGTTTCGTTTGTACTGCTTCGAAACTGGGGAAGGGAGAGGAGAAAGGAGGAGAACAGGGGGACCGGGGGTGGAGGGAGGGGGAAAGGAGCAAGGGGGAATGCTAGAAGGGGGAAAGTGGGAGGAGCTGGGAAGGGAGCAGGAAGGGGACCGGCAGGGCGATAAGCTGATCTAGTGCTTCTTTTACAGGACCCCAATGTCCGCTTCTTCTCAGCTCACACAGCTCAAGTCAAGATCTCACGAGACTGGTACGCTTCTGACTCACCTCGCCAATAAGGGGGTTGATGATGAGTTGTTCAGGGAGACTCTACCTCGAGGGCTGCAACCTGCTCTTCTCGCTTTACTCCTTCTAACGTTATCAGACACTGTCTCACCCTCAACCCCTCGATCATATCAGCCTGCCAATTCTGTAGTCGTCCGGAAGCTCTTTGGCTCGGTACTTCCACTTAGACAGCTTGTATTGTGGGCGTGCTGATCGGGGTCCAGCTCGCGAGCCTTCTCCTTCGGTTACCCTTTCACCTCTTCCCTCACCCACTCATCACAGTCCTCCAGACCCTTTCCAACTCCGCTGCGACCGCCCAATCTCTCCCTTCTTCGGGATACAGTACATCAGGTCTCGAGCTGGGAAGAAGGGATGATGCAAGAACAACAGCCCATCGGATGAGGTTGTTGGGGTTGGAGTGGTGTGCGATCTGTGTTGAGGAGATCGGGAGAGCAGGGGTAGGTGAGCAGAAGCGGTGAGTCGGTTTCTGCGGAAAGCAATAAGATTTCTGATGTAGGCAGAAATGCGTTACGATGGCATCTTGAGCAGGATGTGCCCGCTGTGATGGACACTATCTCACGGTCCATGCAACCAAACCTTATTACCGGTCTTGGAGGGCAAAAGGAGGGGTTGAAGGAAGCCGAAGCAGCATGCCGATGCGCGGAGATCTGGATAGGTTACGGTCTCGGCGGAGAGTGAGTTCATCTTCGCTTGATGCAATAGGGCTGAGCAGATTAGCGAATTGACAGCTCTCCTCAACCCCTTGTATAACCTTCTACCTCTACCTGCAGCTTCCTCAGCTCTCGTTGAGGTACTTTCGGAGAGCATCTTCAAGTTTGGGAAGGGGACGAAGATACTCACCGAGCCTTTGGTCGCTTGGATTGCCGGTCCCGCTGGACAGACACTGCTTGGATCAGCGGACGGCGGTGAGTATTCTTCCGCACAAGCGATGTCTTGGGTCTGATGCGTGTGCACAGAGCCGTCAGATGAGGTCATCGCTTTCGCGAAGCTCCTCTGCGCTCTCATCGAGCATTCCTCGGAATGGCTAGTAGCGAGATTGGCTCAAGCGGATGTTCAGGCTTTGCTTGGCGTTGTACTCCGCTTGACTGGATGGCAGGGGATTGGAGGGGTCGACGAGGGAGTCAGCGAGGTGCGTCAATGCGCGTATATCGACTGGATGAATGCTTACTCTTTCCTTAGCTCACCTTACCTATATACCCGCTACTACAAGAAGCACTGATGGACTCCGATGTCTTCCAAGCTCCTCACGAGATTTCACCAGGTTGGGCGATCGCCAAATCCTTCTTCCGCGAGCTTGTAGGCGTTATACGGACAAAGGTTAGATGGCCTGGAAATGGGGAATCGACTGGGATGGATAAAGGGGATAGGGAGGCATTCGATAGCTGGCGGAGAGATGCAGGTGAAGTCATCGTTGGAGCGTTAGTCGTCTTTTCGCATGGGAGCATTCCCGAATGAGGAATTCCGGCGCTGACGAGGATCAGATACTACGTCTTGCGGGATGAGATGCTCAGAAGCTTGACTGGAATGGCGGCTCAACAGATTCAGGGAGATGCACCATGGCAGGTGCGTTTCTTGCTTCCTGGACTATAGCTGATCACCGAGCAGGACATCGAAGCGACGCTACATTGTATACGCTACTCATCTGAAGCGGTTCCGCTTGGGGAAGAAACGAGTCTACCTGTCCTCTTCGGCGAGAAGATACTCGGTCAACTGTCACAGCGGGCAATGCAGGGCCTAGGCGAGCGTCGTCTTCGACTCACCGTTGTCTGCATGATCCGTGCATCCTCTGTACTCATTACAAGGCAAAGCTGAATGACATCTAGAATCCTATGAGGAATGGTTCAAGTTTCACCCGGATCACCTCCTCCCAGTTTTGTCACATCTCGTACCGTCCCTCACAGCGGGTGGCTCGATATCGCGATCAGCGGCCGATGCACTCAAAGCGCTGTGCGACATCTGCCGGAATAAGCTTATACAGCATATCGGGGCGTTTTCGGAACTGCATGGGAAGATAGGTGATCTGGGAGTGAGCCGAGCTTCCCGCGAGGAGGAATGGTCGCTGATGGCTCAATAGACAGAAGAGCAGACGAAGGTTATACAAGCAATTACCAGTGTCATACAGGCCCTATCACCGAGCGATGCGATCGGTCCTGTGGAGGTGAGAGGCCGGTGAATGATGGCCCCATAGTACTTGCTGAATCGGAACAGGGCATCCTCTCTCCTATCGTTGATCGTCTGAATCATGCGGTCTCTGCGACTCAAGCAGATGGCCCCACTGGACAACCCGCTCTAATCCAAGCAATAAACGCAATGACGGCGTGCTTCAAGGGTCTCTCACCGTCTGATGACGATATCTTCGACCTTTCCGACGAGCAGGATGACGGAACGGACAAACAGGATGCCGTGGAGGCGATCCGAAGGAGCGATCGTATGGTGGCGCTTCGAGCCCGCATTCAAAGCGCGATCGCTGGTCTCGTTCAAGTATGGCATGGAGATGGAGGGGCAGCCGATGTGCGTGAAATCTACTTTTCTTTGAAGGATGCGGCTGATGATTTCAAGGCTATCTCGTCATTGGTCAAGCACGCTACACTCTCTTCGTCCGAAACGCTCGTCTCGCTATCACCCCTTCCCCTGCTCGCCCTCGTCTGTTCCGCCGCTGAGCGCATCCCCTCCGCATTGTGGATGTCGCTCGCTTCAACGCTCACTTTACGGATCAATGCCCCGCCGAGCTTCCTCACGCAGAAAAGGCAAAAAACACCTCTGGAGGAAGAGTTATACAAAGCTGAGGAGGAAGAGCGGTGGACGGCGATTGCGAATGCAGCGGAACGGTTGGTCCCAATCGCCGTTGCGGGACTATCCGGCGAGGGTGTACGTGAGGTGAGCCCATCTCACCGCTCGTCGACTGAGGCTCATGCAAGCAGCATCCTGATCTCGTTGAAGCATGGTTCAAGTTTTCCTCAGCCGTGGGTCTATAAGAGTCAACGCCTAGGCGACGTAGCTGACGCTTGAGCAGCTTGCAACTCGATTTCCAGGTATCCTACTTCGGCTATCACCCCATCTCGTTGAAGGATACATGAATTTGGCAATCCTTGGACTCGGCGCTCAGGAACGATTCTCCCTCAAAGCATCCACAGAGTTTCTTGTACGTCCGCCTCCTTTTCCGGAGCCTACCAGAAAAGTTGACACCCGTCACGCCAGGTCGCACTCCTCGCCGCGGCCCGCTTCCCATCACCACTCGAAGAACCAATGAACTCCCTACTGCAACACTTTGGTCCGCAAATCCTACGCGCTGTCCTCCTTTCTGCCGGTAGTGGAGGTCCGAGATCAGTCATACCGAATCTGGCGGAATTATTGGCTAGCTTCGTGCAGCGGGTTCAAGGGGATGAGATGGGCAGATGGCTGAATGCGATACTCTGGGAGGTGAGTGAAGCGGGACTCCTTTCAATCGTGACCTCGTGCTAATTGTCATCGGGCAGGAGGGCTTCCCGGATGCCAGAGCTACCTTGGACGCCAAAGCTCGCTTAAAGACCGTTGTTCTCAGGTTTGCATCCTTTACTTTCCTAGTAGCCGTGGTCTGACAGCGTGTCTCACTCAGGTCAAGAACAACCAAGAAGATGCGAGAAGCCCTGCATGAGTTCGCCTTAGTATCCCGAGGACTAGATAACACAACCTACGGCAACGCCACTACCATATGAGCTGCATGTCCAGTCCATAGTGATATCAAGCATGCATCTAATACCAGCTATATATATCCTCCTTCCCGTAAGCAGCGCGAAAGAAGGGTCGTACTCCTTCGAGTTCGTTCGATGCCCTCCCACCCTTTCTTATCTTCCGAACCGCCTTCCCACACCTGGAACCGTCGATCTCCGCCTACTCCTTCTGGTAAACAGTCCTCAAGAAATTCTCTCAGTACTGATCCGGCGTGCTTGAGAACGAAAGCGCCGACGTACTCTCCTTCGAGGAAGATTGTCGAGGAGTTTGGGTTAGGGAGTATGTGTATGCTGAGCGCTAATGGGGGATAAGGGTCTGACAGCGGCGGGAAAGTAAGGGAAGTAATGAGGAGAAAATGGCCGGGAAGAGGTGTCGGTGTCGGAAGCTGGGATATTGTGGATGCTGCCTAAAAGTCCATATCAGCATACAAGCAGATCTGAGTAGGAAGGGATGGCCGCACCGCTCGAGCGGATTTGGAGATACCTAGGACGAAGCTGCTCAAAGTATTATGTAGGAGAGGAAGGACGTTCGTAGCGGGTCGTACAGCCAGCGTCTTATATGGACTTTTCCCAGCTGCCACTGAGTCTGCTCGCGATGGAGCTGGAGGACGAGGAGGAAGTGGTACTGGTCGTGGTAAGGTCGGATCGATGATCTGGAACCCCTCGTCATCAAGCGGATTAGGAGCTATCGGGGTAGCAGCGGGAGTCGGGACGTCGACTTCGAGATTGGTACTCCCCTTCAGTCCAGGTCGATCTTCGAGAAAGAGGTAGGCTGTATCATCTTTCACCGTTTGATTCTCTCGTCCAGGGATGATGGGTTGAGAATGAAGGATGGTGGTTAAGATTCGGGTTGAGGCTGGGAAGGTTGAGCGGTAGGTTCGGAATTGGGTTGTGGATCGGGTTGGGTGTGTGAGCTGGCGGTGGGATCATCAGGGCAATGCAGAAGAAAGAGAACGAGTCAGGAAAGTGAGAAAAAATCAAGGATTGGGTGTAACTTACGCCGTATTGCTCCAAGAGACGGGCGAGGATGATGTCGCTCAACTGTGTTCCGGAGGGAGAGTTGAAGGTCCATCGCAGCAAACTGAAAGCAGTTCAGCTCAGCTCTCTAAATGCAGCAAGGGTGACAGACTCGCATGGTGTATCCCATTTAGGACATTATTTAATCCTCCAAAGAAGGTGTCCTCCGTATTCCGTATGGTCGAGTCAAGCAAGCCAGAGTCAAGGGATGTAAGCTAGTATAGAGAGGTACTCCGGTAGAGGAAATAGGGTGGATTAACTTAAGGAAAGTGGAAGGTTGTCCGCACTAATAAGACACAACTCAATTTTTTGTCAATCCCTTTCTCCCCCTTCAATCTCCTCACATCATGCAACAGACTGGAACAACCTTGCATCATCACCAGTATGGCAGAGGTAGACGTCTCGGCTTCAAGATCAATACCAGCCAAGCGGAAAAGAACTTCTTCCCGACCCAAGGAGAAAAGCATCTACGTCCTCCCATCCCCCGCTCGACGGTCTCTGGCGACATCACTGATATCGTCTCGACGTCCGGGAACGACAGTCGATCTCCCTCCATCAGACGAGTCGGGAGAGCGCGAAGAGAGCGAGGAAGCTGGTGTAGTAAACGGGAAGGGTCGCGCTCGAACGCATCGCGAAAGAACGCTTAGAGGCTGGGAGACGCGAAGAGCAAACGCTGAGGAAGAGAGGGAACATCTCGCTTCGTTAGCTCATGGTGCGTCGTTGAAAACTCGGCTCGAAGTCAAGTCATACCATATAAGCTGAAATGGAACAGCTGGCCCATCGAATCATCCGCTTCCAAGCGATGTCAGTCTTCCCTGTCCCCTTCCTCTCAACAACTCCTAATCCGAAGACAAACAGGTCCTCCTAATCGCCCTCCATCACCACGCCTCTCAGTATTACACCTCCCGCTCCCTCCTCTTCCCTCTCAAAACCCAAATCCGAGCAGAACAATGGGGAAGTAAGAAACGGCTCCTACTTGAGGCGGAAGGTGAGATCGAGGAGAAGCCAAAGGCTGCCGCTGCCGAACTTCGTGATGGAGCTGGGAGAGGGAGAGTTGGGAGTAAGTCTGGACCGAAAGAGAAGTATAAGAAGAGGGACATGTATGGTTCGGTTGATGGAGAGGGATTATTGGCTCTTGGTGAGTGAGTGGGTGAAGATGGACAGAGCTGATGAGAAGGTGTTTTGGTTGAGGAGTTTATCGTAAGGGAGTTGGAGAAGGTGGGGTATGCCGATGTTGAGGACGATGCGGACGATGATGGAGCTGCTGCGGAAATGTTTGATGAGGAGAACGAGAGAGTCGTGTCTATTGACTCGGAGCATGCGGACGACGATGAGGATGGTCGATTTAATTGAGGATGAAGAGGGAAGCGAGGGGTCAACATGAGTTCTTCTCGTCTAGTGATGAGAGGTATCACACGAGTTCTTTCTCATCCAGTGTTGAGCGATTTCATGCATCGCAATGTCCAGCTAAGCCAACAGAAGACATCCATATATCCTTTAAGCATTCGTCACTCCGCATCATTTCCCCGTCCTCGCCTGCAATCGATCCAATCTCTCCCTAAGACTGGCGAGACCTCCCCCAGGCGGGTTCGAAAGCTTCCCGCTAGGTGCAGGGAGACGAGAAGCCGCCGGTCGAGGTAGGGTACTACCGGTCCTGGGTTTCGGCAAAGCGGAAGTTGACGAGGTGGACGGAGGCATCGACTGCTTTTTCAGCCGTTCGATTGGCGCACGAGACAACTTGGTCTCGTGGGCGGTCACATGTCGAGCGATCGTCGCAGCCGGAGTCGGCGTTGCCTTTGACCGGATTGCAGTGAACGTCCCGATGTTAGACTTACTGGGAGATGAAGTTGGTCCAGCGGATAGCTTTGACCTAGCGCTAGAAAGGGATGGAGCGGGTCTGACCAAGCGATTGACAACAGCATCCGCTTGGGTACCAAAGGTCCGGCTAATAGAAGGTACTACTGGTGCTGAGCGGGCGATGGCGCCAACACCCGGCTTAGGCAGACTATTGGGGCGTGAGGATGGCACCGAGGAGGTCTTGACAGGCGGTTCTGGGATAGCGACTGAACGAGCGGTGGTCGAGCCTGGTCGGACGATACCTCGACTGGCAATTGCCGCACCGGACACTGAAGGAAGCGATGGCTTCGAGGCTGAGTACAGCGCTGGGACCGTCGACGTGGATCCAGAGCGGGGTTTCGATGCGCTTCCTTCGCTCTTAACGGTGCTTGAGCGGACGGCGGAAGCTGCGGAAGTCACCCTTGCAAGTGTGCGATTGATAGCCATCTCCTTCTCTTCCGTCGAAGCTGATCGCACTGGAGCTGCGGAGGTCGTCCTAATGATGCTCGAAACCCGCGGATGTCCAGCACGAGCGGTCTTGAGCTCGATTGCCCTGTGTGATGCTGTCGTTGTCATGGGCAGTGCACCAGCTGAAAGCGAAATCCGCTTGCTTCCGGTCATTGGCGGGAAGATGCTGGTCCTCGGTCTCGCGGCTGGAGTAGCGATCACTGGTGTAGTAGGTCGTGCTTCGCTTCGTCGTAAATGGCTCATCCCGCTGAGTGACTTCACGGGCGACGAAGGCGGCTGTGGTTCCGCAGTCCACGAGTTCGAAGTTGAGGAGAAGAGGTTGTTCGGCTGCTTGAGTTCGGACATGCTGCGAGAACGCCTGCGAGATCCTTTGGACGACGCGGAAGCAGCTGAAGCAATCGAACGAGCGGATGACGAACTCGGCAGAACAGGTTCGAGCAGCGACGCTCTTGTGACCCGCTCCCTCGGTCGTAAACTTTGCAGGAGGAAGGTCTCTTCTGCACTCATCATCGACCTGACACGATGCCGGGTGAGCGTAGGACCAAAACATTTATGGCGACCTACATGTCCACCCCTTCCAGTCCCTTTTCCCCTTGCAAGAGATCTGCGAAGCTCTCCTCTGTCCCCGACGCTCTCTTCGGCTTGTTCATCTTCGCCATGAGATCTTTGACGCCCATGGTCACATCGCCTACATCTGCAAAGGCTTTCTTTACCGTCCTACTGGACGAAGGGGTATTTCTCGCGGTCTTTGCCGGACTCGGCTTCGCAGGCAGAAGGAAACTCGGTGCTTCCTGTAAGATCTCTCGCGTGATCATCTCCTCATCCCGGAGGAGATGCCGGATCTTGTCTGGACTGACGGGTAAGAGAGTACTGATGTCAAAGTTGGGTCGATGATCGAGCTCTTCACCAACCGAGGCGAGCGAACTCCCGGATGAAGCTGGAAATGTCCGCTTGGACTTGATGGTAGTCACGATCTTCGGAGAAGGTGTATGGCGAGACATTGGTACAGGCGTTTCTGATCCTCCTTTAGAGGAAGACGTTGAAGCCGGTTTGATGCTATCTCGCTTGGTACGGCTAGGGCGAACAGAGGAGGTATGAGGACTTGTAATTGAGGTCGATTCAGTCCCACTCCATGGTGGTTCTGTTGAAGTCAGGCTGTTCGATGGACTGAGTAGATGTGCCAACTTGGCAGGGGAAGAGGGGAGGATTGTCGACTCGTTGAGGTCGAGCATCGTTGTTGACGCTTTTAGCATTGATGATGGGGGCTTTTGGTTCGAACCCTGCTTGGTGATGATGGTTCTGATCGGCGTGACTGATCCCTCCTCAATCTCTTTGGTATTGTATCCCAGCTCGTTTGGTGTAGGCAGCGCGGGCCGTAATCCAAATATCATCATGTCCATGCTCTGATCACCGTTACTGGACGATGGAGCACCGGTGAAAGAGCAGTCGCCGATGAGGGAGGTGTCGGCGATGTTTGCTGGAAGATGCAGGGATGAAGACGATACAGACGGTGAGGAAGCGGTACGTATGGGTGAGGTTTCCAGCGGAGGTCGATCTGGTATCTGCTGCTCCTTGGGGACTGTCGGAGTCTGGCCGGGCGTGAAAGGCGAAGTGAGGGTCGAGGCGGGTTTGACAGTGGAGACTCGCATCGAAGCAGACCTGGCAGGGGATCGACGGACGGACAAGGGATGAGACCGAGGAACATTGCTCGCCGACTGCCTCGTCGACAATATGGGATACCTCGTCTGGCTCTCCAGGCTTTTTTGACTGTTCGATCGAGAGATCGACTTCGTCGCCGTTCCAGGCGGTCCCCAACCATCTACGTCGATCAAACGATCCCTGCTACCTGCCCTGCTATGTCCAGCTCGTACCGGCGCACTAGCGGTGCGGTAGAAGAAAGCAGTGACGACTCCTTCGGCTTGACTGATAATGGTCGACTGTTGCTGAGGTGTATCTGGCAGAGGAGGAAGGTGTCTAAGGGAGTCATTCGAGGGGAGGCCGGCGTCGGTGAAGGGGTCGAAAAGCGCTCTGGCAGGTCAAGATTCAGCATTTTCGGTGTTGAAGCTGTCATGTGAAGCCAGCGGTACTCACAATGACTCTCGAGGACGTCTGTACGAGCTAGACGACATTTGAAGCTCGACCTCTACGTACTGCATCGTTCAACGTCATCGAGCCCCGCTCAACAAAACACCCGCGTCCCCACCGGTTCCCCGGGAAAATCAAAAAGAATCCCGGGTGAGATATTTAAAAAAACTCCCGTCGGGGTATATCGCCGCAATCTCCCCTCTTATCCAGCCAACGGCAATGCAGAGGTGATGAACTGTGAGCACAGGATATGATGCATATACGACAATGATCTAGGAGCACTGTTTTCCACTCAGGTTCTCACATCCCCTCTCTCCGACGTGGTGCGCTGCGAAGGATATTGTCGACCCTAGCAGCCATGTTAGGGAAACATTATGATAGAAGGATTGCCAGGTGACGCGCTATGAGGCAGGAAAGGCGGTGAGGGCCGAGGGGGCCACCAGATGGGGTGGAGGGTGAAGATGGGACGTGTATTTATAAGTGAAATGGTGGAACGAGGTGGCCGTACGGACGGAACGCGTTCCGGCTTAGGATAAGGGCATGAAAGTAAACGTACCGCAAGATCATCTCCGCTGCCTCACTAGCACTAACAACCACCTGCTTCTTGAGCTTATATGACTCCGTCACTCCGAGATCCCGCATCGATCCGACTTCCCCAAGGTCCATATCTGGAAACAAACCGTCAACGAGGTCTGAGAATCATTCCAAATAACGCGTACCGAGTCCGGCGTCTGCCCGTCCCTCGTAATGCGCCGCCCGCAGCTTACTGACCAGATCTGACGAATCATATCCTCCATTGTCTGCCAGTATCGTCGGGATCTACCAGGACTTTCAGCCATATCTCATGCAGGGGTTGGTGCTATGGCTCACCTGCCTGAGAGCCCTAGCGAACCCCTCCACGGCCAATGCCTTCTTGCCGCTCACCGTCCTCGCTGCCTCGTCTACCGTGTTGCTCATGAGCATTTCCGCACATCCTCCGCCGAGTGTGACACGGGTCTCCTTGACCGTCTGGGAGAGGACCGATAGTGCATCGTGAAGAGATCGTTCGGCTTCGTCGACCATTTGAGAAGTAGCTCCTCGCAGGACGACGGTGCATGCTTGTCCAGCAGCAACGCCCGAGAACTTGATGAGCTATTGTAAAGAGAGGTCAACTCCGCAATCTATGTCATCTGGCCAGATGATTGACAGGAAGCGACCAACCTTATCTTCGCCTATCATGATCTCCTCGATCACCTCACACCGCCCTATCTTGACCTTCTGTGGCGCATCGAATGTACTAGCGATCTCTCCGCCTGTGACCAGTGCTAATCGCTCGACACCCTCGAAGTCCGCGTGCTCAATTGCCATGATTCCTGATTCCGCCAGCAAGGATTCGGGGTAATTGTAGATGAGCTGGCGATTGACGAAGCATGTGATCCCATGGGAGGCGATAGCTGCGACTTTCGCTTTCATCTTTTCCTGCGAATGTATCAGTATAGTCAGTGGAGAATGCGGTGATCTAACCTTTTCGGCTCGCTCGAGCTCTGCTAGCTTTCCTGTCCCATCAACCCGAACTCGAGCACCGAAGATCTTGATCTTATCGGTGTCCATGGCTGTGCGAAGTCAGCTCCTAAACTAGTAGTAATCATATGGCTCACATGTATTGGCGATGAGGATCTTGGCATTTTCTATCCGTTTCGGCGAGTTCGTAGCGATCGTTTTGTCCAGTATGAACCCTATTTGAATGTCAGCACTGCTCTACCTTTCAGTTCATTGCCTCACCCTCATCCAGATACGAATCAGTCAACTTCCCGCCAACCTTCTTGATGATCTGGATGTGCTCCAAATCCGTCGACCCTTTCAGCCTCAACACCGCATCCACCGCCAAATTCGCAAAGTACTCCTTATCCTGGGACAACACCTTACTGCTCAATGTCGTCCGAGCGATGTTGAATAAATCCTCCCGAAACTGCTTCTCGTCTGTCCCATGGTCGATCGCAGCGCCTTCCAAGGCATCAAGTGCCGCTCGACTGGCAATTCGGTAGCCCTCGACAACGGTTTGAGGGTGGATCTTTTGGATAGTGACGAGTTTTTCTGCTTCTCGAAGGAGTTCCGAAGCGAGAACGCAGACTGACGTGGTCCCGTCGCCAACCTCGTCGTCTTGGACTTTTGAGATATTGACGAGGATCTTGGCAGCTGGGTTGTCGAGGGAGATAGATTTGAGGATTGTAGCACCGTCGTTGGTGACGGTGATGGTTTGGTTAGATGCAGACTCTAAGAAGTCGGGTCAGATGATGCCTACACCAGTATCTTATGAGCTACGTAGGATCTTGTTCATCCCCTATGAAACGTAAGTTCATCAGCAGCAATCTCGGACATACTGTCTGTCTCGTGTAACGTACCTTTGGCCCTAGAGTTGACTTGACCAGGTCACCAAGGGCCATAGCTCCAACGAAGGAGGACAACCGAGCATTCTCTCCTCGCTCCTCGGTGGCCTAGTCAATCTCATCAGCCCCTTCCTGATCAATACCCAGCGCTGTCAAGCGCTGATGGATTTCGCGGAAGGAAGCTAACTCACCTCATCTGCCCAGATATTCATGTTGAAGGCGTCACGAAAGCGGCTTCAGCTCCCAAAGCGGCTCTTGCTCTGCACTTAACCTGTCCAGAAGTGCAAGGGGCTGTTGGACCGGATAACGTCTGATTGCGGTAAAGCAACTTTCTCGACTTTGTTTCGCATTCTGATCAATGTCACGTGACTGAGCCTACAGGTGATAATATCGCTCCAAATGCCTGCGACTTGCCTCGCTACTTGAGACGTTCTGGAGCGACGTACAACACGGGAGCTTCTCCCGTCACTGCGTGAAAGCGGGTCCTACCCGGCTTCAGTGAGGCAAGTTTGGGGAACTTGAGCTTTCAAGTCATCCTCAACTTCCAACCAGCCATGATTATCAGATCAGCTACACTCATCCCGTCTTCCACCGCTTAACAACCCTCATTCCCTTCACCTCGATCATATTCCCCCGTCGCCATGTCGAGCAACTTCTGGACCTCCTCACATAACCAACTACACCTCCACCCTCGAACGGCCCTCCTCACTTCACGCTCCATCGACCTCCACTACGCAACCCCACGTCAACTCTACAGCCTTGCGATATGGTTCACGAACCTCATCCAAAAACTGGGAAAACGTCTACTCCTCCGTCAAATACCCATCGCAACCGCTACAGTTTTTTTTCGACGGTTCTACCTCAAGAACAGCTATGCCGAGACGAACCCTTATCTGGTACTTGCGGCTTGTTGTTTCGTTGCAGCGAAGGTTGAAGAGACTCCGGTACATATCAAGAGTGTAGTCAGTGAGGCGAAAATCGTCTTCGCCGGTGAGTTCGGACGATCTTTCCACAATGTCTCTCCTTTCCTGACAGCCTTATGCTGATTACCAAACTTGGCCGTCAGAGCATAACATCAAGATGTTCCCGGCTGAACCGAACAAAGTAGGCGAGATGGAGTTTTACCTACTCGAAGATCTGGATTTCCACTTGGTGGTGTTCCACCCTTATCGAGCGCTACTGCATATTTGCGGACGAGAACCAGCCGATTCGGGGCGATTTGCAAAGTCTCAGGTGGAGGAGGATACGGAGGTCGAGCGGAAGGAAGTCGACGCGAGGAAGAAGAGGGATGAGGAGGTGAGGAAAGGAGCTGGCCTTGGACGGGTTGTGGAGGATCTTGGTCTAGGGACGGAGGAGGAAGGAGAGGCGGAACGAATAAAGCGGTTAATGGGACGAGGAAGTGGAGAAGGGCTTATGGAGGTGGATGAAGGGGTTCTCCAGATATCCCTGTAAATCTCTTTCGTTTAGTTCCAGCCTGCAGTTGACTGTCTCAGATTTCTCATCAACGACACCTACCGAACCGACGTCCATCTCCTCTACCCACCTTACATCATAGCCCTCGCAGTCCTCTACATCGGTTTCTGCCTCACGGCGATGAACAATCCCTCCGGAACACGAACCCGTTCATCCTCAAGTCAGGTTCACACCTTAGCCACTTCGCTCTCGACAAACTCGGCTCTCAATCTTCCACCCCCGCCGACTTCTGCAGCGGAGTTTCTAGCTTCATTCGAGGTGTCATTACCGGTTTTACTCGCTTGTGTACAGGATATCATCGTTCTTTATCCGATCTGGGAGAGTTTCGAGCCTTCCAGTGTATCTGCGAGACAAGCTCAGCAACAAGCGCAGGGATCGACGACTCTCGGAGCCGCTGCGGCTGGAGTAGCTGGGCAAGCGGGGCAAACGAAGGGTCAGGAAGGAAAGGAGAAGTTTGGACCGGAAGAGGCGGAAGCGCTTGTACGACGCATGATAGAAGAGAGAATGGTGGATGTGAGTCATCCGGATAATGCTGGACAGACGGACGAGGCCATGGGTCTCAAGCAGCTTGCGGGGAGGAAGCGGGCTCGAGCATAAATGTACGATATCATCACAGCAAGCGGGTATCTCCGGCATTGTTGTACATCGTCATGCATAATCAGATAAACGAATCGCCCAAGACACAAGACCGACATCTATGCGAAGAGACGCTTGGTGTAACTGTTAAGACCGTGAACGCCACCTTCTACTTGTGCCGATGCCGTACGGAGCTCGAATCGGACGGATCCCTCGCGAGAGCCAGATTGCAAGTCATATATGCTGTACAAGTCAGTCAAGTCTTGCTAGGTTTTCTGCTGGCTCACCTCTGAACACCCGAGTCCTGGAGAGAATGCTGCAGCCCCGTATAAAGGTACGGCACAAACTTCGTGATACTCCCCTTATCCGCCACATCCCCCGAAACGCCCTGAGCGACCTTGACCGTATCGGTCTCGCTAAAGTACCTCGCCGTCGCAGCGTTGTCTATTCCGAGTGTCGCATCTTTGGAAGACTGCGCCCCTCTCGAAGTATGTTCCATCGCCTCAATAGACCCCATCCCGCGATAGAGCTTGACTCGTTTCCCCTCATGATAGAAGTATTCGCCAGGAGATTCGGCGGTACCGGCGAGGAGACCGCCCATCATCACAGCGGATGCGCCGAGAGCGATGGCTTTAGTGATGTGACCAATATTGCCGATACCTCCGTCGGCGATGGTGGGGACGCCGAATCTTAGTCATATTAGCTGCTTTTTCTCCTTCAGTGAGAAGGGAGTGCGTACCGGCTGGCGAACTCGGAGACAGCGTAGACCGCGGTACCCTGAGGCCGTCCGACCGCCATGACCTCCTGAGTGATGCAGATCGACCCACTGCCCATTCCTATCCGCAGTGCATCCGCGCCAACCGCGATGAGCTGCGCCGCCTGTTCCCTCGTCACCACATTCCCAGCGACCACATCCAACCCAGGGAACTCCTCCTTGATCCACTTGACGAAATCGATCTGATATACCGAGTTCCCTTGACTCGAGTCGAGAACAACCACATCCAACCCAGCATCGACCAGGAGCTTCAACCGATCCTTATCCGCAGGACGGGTCCCGATAGCTGCTCCACAGTAAAGCTGCTTTGACGAAGGGACTTTCGATGCAAGCGGGTAGTTCTGGTTCTTGAGCAAGTCGGACCGGGCGACGAGGGAGATTAGATGCCCATCCGCATCGACAATAGGTAGTTTCCCCTTCTTCGAGTCGCGGAGGATAGCGTTGGCTTGGTCGAGGTTGACTCCGGAGGGAGCCGTGACGAGGTCGGTGGTCATGACGGAACGGAGGGATGCGGAAGGGTCACGGAACTGGACATCACGGCCAGTGACGATACCAAGCAGCTTACCGCCCAGTTTGCCGGTCTCTGCGAATGTCAACCAAAGTAGCGGTGAAGCGGCTAACTTACCGGTTATGGGAACGCCACAGAAACCGAATCGTGCTTTGATATCAAGGACGCTACATGAATCAGCTCTGTCCTCATCCCCAAGGCCAAGACACTGACTCGCCAACGACCTTGTCCGGACCTAAGCAGATTGGGTCCGTAATGAAACCATTCTCATACTTCTTTACCCGCCTGACCATAGCTGCTTGCTCTTCGGGTGTGCAGTTGTGGTGGATGACTCCTAGCCCACCATGTAAGGCTAACGAGATGGCCATCCGGTCTTCGGTCACCGTGTCCATAGGCGAACTGAGGAATGGGGTATGAAGGACGATATTCTTGGTTAATCTGTTGATTATCAATTATCACGTTTCCAACGATGCTATGGACGACTCACTTGGTTTGAAGGGAAACGATAGAGGCTGGGAAGGAGATATGTCCAGGAAGCATGAGGAAGTCATTATAAGTCAATCCGCCATTCTTCCTGGAATCCATCAGTTCGGAGAGGGAAAGACCGTCGCCTCTGGGGTATGAATCGAGGAGAGACATCGCTTCTTCTGCTGGGAGGAAGGGAGTCTTCGATGAGGAGGGTGGAGCATTGAGGTTGGATGAGCTGGCATGGTCATGGTCGTTCCCGTTGGCGAGAGCGGTTGGAGACATGGTGAAGCGATATGGAAAGAGCGGTCGGTAGATTCGCTGAAATTGCTTTCTCCGAATAGTGAAAGAAAGGCGAGACTACTGGTCGAGTATGGCACAAGGAGAATGACAAGAATCTCGGTATGCGATCGCTGCAAGTACGAGGAGGGAAACGATTGGCAGAGTCAGCTTCGAAGTTCACGTCGAGAAAGCAATCCAAAGCGGAGGCAAAAGACGCGAAAAATCCGAAACGACGTGGCTTTTCCCAATGTTGTACCGTATCAGACCTACCACATTCTTACCCAAAGGCAATATGAGTACCAAACTATGAACGCCTCACCCACAGCATATGATACGCCTATTCGCCCAGAATTCTTTTTTGCATCGCTCTCGTCACGGATGAGGCCAACAACGAGAACTGGGCTATTCCAAAGGAACAGAATCCGGAGCGGCAACCTCCGCCTGTTCCGCAACGCGCTTCGTTCCCGACAAATTCGCTGTTACGCCTCCCTCACATTATTGTATACTTCGTCAGCGCTGTATCTCGTTCATCTCACCATCTCAAACGGCATGCCGTACCCAGCATCTGCACCATACGATGAAGGCTTCCTACCGGTGTCCGACATACACACTCTCTAGTCCGTTGACAAATTCGGTGCTTCTTGGTTACCCTTTTGACTGTTCTTTAACAGTTACATGCAATGCGGGAAACCGGACGGGAAACCTGGTACAGATGGTCATCTTGAACCTCAACTGTGCTGACAAGGCTGCTCAATAAGTCATATTCCTGTCCGTAACTCTTCGCTCGTATGGGACCAGACGCTGATCAAACTCGAAGTCATGGTGGTCCCGGCGGTAGTATAAGCGTGGACCAGACGATATTCTTTGATCCTTCAGTCTACCGAGTGGTCCTTTTTTCTCAAAGAGGAGCGGGGAAGAGTACACCGTAGGTCGGAGTCCCTTCATTTGGCTTTGATTGACTTGAGGCAGGACAGCCGAGTTGCGAGAAAACACCACCTGGGACTCAGGTAAGCAGACCAGATATCAGTTGGTTGGATTTTGTTCATAAATTGGGTAGTCGCGGACATCGAGAAGATTAGAACGAAGCTGGGCATTGAAAAGTGGCTCGTCTTTGGCGGATCATGGTGGGCCTCCGCTTTCCCGCGGTGGGGAACATGGAGATCAAAATCGGATTAGGGGCTCGACATTATCCCTCGCCTACTCGGAAACACACTCAGACAGGTGCACCGGTCTCATCTTGAGGGGCATCTTCTTATGTCGACGAGCTGAGCTGGAGTGGTTCTACTTTGGTCATGGAACAAGGGGTGAGCTGAACTTCCGCGACACATCCTTAGACTCAACCTTCCTAAGCACACTTCCCTTCTCCGAGCCCTTTTTAAGCCGTCTCCACCACCCCGCGTGCCCCCGCCATACCCCTACCCTCGTTCCCCACCCCCTCTCGATCTTCACTCCACCCTCCACAGTCCACGGAACCATTACTTGCCCCTCCGCTTCCCCTCCGCTCGCCGCTACCCTCCTTGTCCCAACTCCCCTTCCTACCCCTCCCTCAACTGTTCGCTATGTCCCAGTTCCCATTCACTTCTCTCTCTACCTCCCTCATTCTCCTTTGCCCAAGCTCCCTCGGTCGTCCGAGGCTTTCCTCGTTCTCTATCACGTCTTCTGCGCTTCTTCCGCCCTTTCTTCGATCAATGACAGCTAATTGTGTGTTACACAGAATTCTTCCCAGAGGAATGGTGTGTTCCCCTCCTCGGTCTGAAGTCGTACGGCTCTAATTCGTCCCAGGGAGGCTTTTCAATCCGTCATTCCCCCTTCCGACCGGGGCGACATGATCGAAGCATACTACAAGCTGCTCACCCATGCGGACGATTCGATCAGCCTGAAGGCTGCACAGGAGTGGAGTAGATGGGAGAGTAGTGTGGTGAAGCTGTATCCTGATGCGAAGGAGCGGGCCAAGGCGGATGTCGATATCAAGTGGGCTAGGTGAGTGATGAATCGTTCAAATTCGGTGGGTTACTGAGAATCATCGATACAAGGGCGTTCGCAAGGATCGAGTGCCATTACTTCATCAATCGAGTGAGTTATCTCGTGATTCTTCGTGTATTGAAGCTGATTGTTTGCAGGCTTTCATGCCGGACGGCCATCTCATCAGCGAAGAGCAGATCGCCAAGATGTCAGTGGCCGAGTGATTCTCGTGCTGATCTGAGCAGCCGGCACCTTCCTTGCATAGTCGTCCAAGGACGTTACGATCTCATCTGCACGGTACGTCCAATCTTTCAGAACACGGGATAGCTGATGATGACATCTCGACCAGCCTCAAACCGCAATGGATCTGAAGAAGGCATATGGCGATAAGCTCGATTTGCGGTACATCGATGCTTCAGGTCATTCGGCCTCTGAACCTGGGATAAGAGATGGCTTGGTGAAGGTCTGTCTCGCATTTTAAGCATGGGATGGCTGGCTTGAGTCTGTTAACATCGTACCTACAGGCTACCGACGAACTCAAATCCCTCTGACACACAGCATGCGGTAATAATCATTGGGCCGGGTAGCCGGAAAATTGCCGGCAATATTGCATCCGGTTCAGCTTTACGTAACGGTTCCCCCTTTGCAAAACCTCAGATGTTGATCGGTGCCTCGTGCCGAACCTCCACCTCCAGCTAGATTATCGCCGTTAATAAGCCCGATCGATAGCTTTTCCAGTGACGTCGTTCCTTGAATGACTGCGGGAACCGATTCCTTTCGGGCAATGGTCTGTTCCTTTTGAGACGGGTTTTGACTAGTTCCCGTCGCCTGACAAAAGCAAACGATCTGATTCGTCCGGCTTGGCTGCGGAAAAGGCAGTCCTCCCCTACTCCGGAGCGGCGATAGCGGCATCGAAAGGGTGAAAGGTACTTATAGGTCTGGAATCTTTTGACTTTCCGTCACCCAACTTCTTCGGATCTTCTCAATAAAATGGTCGCCCTCAAAGCTCTCTTCGCCGTTGTTGGCCTCCTCTCTTTCGTTGCGGCTGTGCCAGCACCCATCCCCAAGGGTGGACAAGGTGTCAGGACCAACGACACACCGCCTGTCTACGCGCCCTTTTCGGACTGTACGTATATCACTTCCTCCTGTAGCTGAATTCAGTCTGACACGTGCGTAGTCGACTTCCAGTCGTTGAACTTGGCGCTGAACCAGGAATGGATCGAGCTTGACCTGTTCAACTACGGTGTCGCCAAGTTCTCCATGGAGGAGTTCGCCGCAGCCGGTCTTGGACCCGACGACGTCTCTCTGATCAACTTCATGGCCAACCAGGAAGTCGGTCACTCCATCCTTCTCAGTAACATACTTCAGGGTGCTGGTGCTCGTCGTTGTAACTACCAGTATAGCTTCGAGACCGTCCGAGACTTTGTCAACTTCTGCCAGCGTCTAACTCGATGGGGAGAGTCCGGTGTTTACGGTTTTCTCCCTCACCTCGACTCTCGACCATCCGCCCAACTGTTGCTCCAGTCGATCGCCACCGAGGCTAGGCAGCAGATGATCTTCCGACAGTTCTCTGGTGCTCATCCGATGCCAGTTTACTTTGAGACCGGTATCTCCCAGGCGATGTCTTGGTCCTTGCTTAGCCGATACATCGTCTCTTGCCCAGCAGCCAACCCGCTCATCGAGTTCCCGGTCTTCCCCTTCTTAAGCGTGATCAACGAGCCCGATCTTCTCCAAGACGGGTACCTCGCCAACATCACCCACAACCGGACTTCGCTGTCTGCGCCCGGCGATAAGATCAGTCTCACTTGGGAAGCTCCGGGCAACCCAGTCGGCTACTACAACGAACCCACATCTGGTAGCGTCACCAAGGGGAACACCACATTGAGCGGGAAATCGACGGCTCAGCTGTACAACACCTCTGTCGGCGGGAACGTCAACAGCACTACCCCGTCTTACGTCGCCTTCATCTCCCAGCTCAATGTTACTTATTCGCCATTGACCGTCACCGGCAACAACACCGGTACCACCATTCAACCCGGAGGAGTTGTCTACAACGGTACCGATGACGGGTGAGCATTTCTTCCCTTCGTACGCTGCCAATGGCCATGCTGACAGCCCGAGAAAGAATCGTGAACGGGACGATGTTGATTGCTCTCACCTCCACAGATCTTTACGTGACGCCGTACAATTTGTCTTTGCTGAACGACTACATTATTGCGTTCGGCCTATACCAGGCTGACTAGGCGGAGAGGGGTTCTGAGATTTCACATTATAATATTCACTGGTGTATGGTGCATAGAGCCTCATGCTATGTGACTCTATGCATACACCAGCATTGTTTAACTCCTCCATGCATCGTCAAGGCCGAGCTTCTGAAGGATGAAGAGGTCCATAACATGACAAGAAACAGTGAAGAGTTGAAGACTGTCAATTGCCGCAATGGGCGCAGGCGGCCCTGAGCTTTTGCATTGACAAACTGTGGGGCAAGTCTCATGGTGAAGAGAATATTCATAATTACAAATGTTGCGCCCAATGTGATGCTTGTCCACTTACCTATCCTTCAATTCGTCTCATGCCAGAACACCTTTCTGACCATTACTCTCCTCGTCGTCCATGACCTCTCCCTCCATTGATACCCTCAGCAACTCATCCATCCCATCCTCAACACACCCTAACCAAAGCTTCATATCCTCGACTACGCTCTCAAGCGTGGCGAACACCTCATCTTGGTCCATCCGAGTCAGATCAAGGGGTTTGATAGGCGGTCCAAATTTGAATTCGGCGTCGTTCGTTGCCGGTGCGATGGTCGTGGAGGATAAGGAGGAAAGGTTCGGAGCCATAGGAGCTGCAGCGAGTGGGGAGGGGGTCGGAAAGAATTTCTGAGGTGCAGAGGTGGTCGTAGGAGATGGGGGAAGGAGATCCGGCATCTCCGGTCCCGCGGAAGACAGCTAAACGAAAGATAAGCATCGGCAATGAGGAGAAAGGTCCGCATCGGAACCGAGAAGGAGAAGTAAGCCCTACCGCAATGAAACCCCCACTCACCTTGAGAAGATCACGCAAACCCATTCCTCCCGCCAGACCCTCCGCATCCACTCGACTCCCGCTACGAGACCGCATCATCCCCACCGGTCCTCCCGCACCCGATCGCGGCAACGCCAGATTCTTTGTGGGACTGAGAGGACCCTCCTGCGCTTGCGCTAGGGCAAGAGCTTGTGCTTGGGATTGCGCTCGACCCTCCATGACCGCCACTGATGCCTGGCGCATCATCGGTGGTCTCGTAGGCGGCACTAGCGATAGCTGAGAAGGGATAGGCCGCGACGGAGAGTTCGAAGGGAGAGGGATCGTTGGTGCCGCAGAATGCATCCTGGTGAGTGGAGGTGGTTGTGGTCGACCGGGTGTGATTGGGTTCGGGGGATTTGCTGGATTGGACTTGGTAACGAGTGGGAACTGGAAGCCTTTAAATCCTTCGCCAACGGATCCGCCTGGTCGTCGACCGGTAAAGGACTCCTTACGGGGTACTTCTGGCTGAGATCTACTTGTTGGCGCCGAAGAGAGGGCATCGAAGCTCACCTTGCCTTTGATCTGGCGGGGTGACGGGATTGGGACAGCGGAACTATCCATGCGACTGACTGGTGGGGCTTGTACGTGTTCAGGGAGGATAATGGAAGCGGAAGTGGTTGCGGGTAGGGAAGCCTTGAAGGCGGGACTGGTTGTTATGGATGGTGGTTTTGCCGGCTTTTGGCGTATTGTTGACGGGTCGAATGCAGGTGAATCGGAATCATACAGGTACTCCTCTTCGGGCGGGGTATTGAATCGCCCAACTTGCTCGACAGAGGATGAACCATCGGTTGTCTGCGGTGTAGATGGTTGCTGATGGGCGAAGGATTGGAAAGGGTCGGGTTCGACGGAGCACTCGTCGTGAAAAAGGCGTCGGAGCGATTGAGGAGCGGGACGAGAGGTCGCAGGGGCTGTACCCGATCAGGCTAACTGCGCTTTAAGTGCTACACTCACGGGCATCTTCACTTTGTGCTTTTTCTTCCGAAAGCATACTCATCCTCGACCTTACAGTCTGTCGATCAGCCCTAACTTCCCAGGGTCACACTCACATCGAAAGCCCATCCACCCCCCGGCACCTCATCATCCTCATCCTCATCGACCCTCGCCCCGACCCCTGGGGCAAGACTCTGCCTCTGCCCTCCATTATCCTTCCAAGCGAGGTACTTCGTCACCAAATCGTTCATCGCGGTTAGCGGTGTCTTGGCCTGCTGCTTGATCCACCTCATCTTGCTCAGCTCCTCGGCAGGAAGTCGATCACTCGGTTCCTCATTCAGACATCCCAGTGAAAACTCCCTCAACTCCTTGGACCATCCATCCCCTTCGAGCTTTGGCGCGCGCAGCTTCTTGTCACCGAGCAGCATGACAGCACGGGCGGCGGGCTGGCCAAACATGGGTGGTTCACCATATGCCATCTCGAGGAGTGTGATCCCGAGGGACCAAATATCCGCCTTGGAGTCATATAGCCGGCCCTCGGTGACGACTTCCGGTGCCATCCAGTATGGCGTGCCGACAAAGGTCGAGCGCTTCGAGGTGGAAGATGCGAGTAGGGCCGCGACGCCGAAGTCGCACAGCAGGATCCGAGGAGGAGAGGTGGTGAGAAGGATATTAGCGGCTACAGACTATAAGCTGAAAGATTACCACATACACTTAGATCTGCTGCGAAAGGTAGGAATATAACAGCTCACCTTTCAGATCTCGATGAATCACGCCGTTCTTGTGCAAGAATGCCAGTGCTACTAGTATTTCCCGTACTATCAGGCAGATATGAAGTTCTTTCAGCGGTTGTGCCCTTGCCTACCTCTGCATTAGCTGGGTCGTCGACCTTTCAGGTGAAGCACATACCACAGTCCGTATACTCCCGCCCTCTGCATACTCCATGATGATCCACACCTTTGGCCCCTCCATCAGGCTTCCATAGTACTTGATGACGTTCGGGGTCACTCCAGTCCCCCCAGCAGCACCCGTCATGAGCTGCTGGAGAAGTGCGATCTCCTTCTGAATATCGCCGACGTCGTCATCTTCCGTATCGAGGTTGATGATCTTGAGGGCGACGACGTGACCTGTCGGTAGGTGTCGACCTCGATAGACCGCTCCGTAAGCACCTTTCCCTACGATCTCGAGTTTCTGGTAGGCTTATTCAGTCTCTCGTTTCGTAGAGAAGACACAGGGCGAACCTCGTAGATCCGCTCCGGAGCGATATCCTTTGACTGAGACGCCAGTGAGTTGAGATAGGCCTGCTCTGTAGCACTGGAGTTAGTTATCACCATCGCGTCGCGTTGAGCTCCGCCCCCAAAAACGAACGCGGGTAAGCGCGATGAAACAGCTAGAGGATATCCTATAGTCTGCTTGTGATCGTCGATTAGCGAGAAGAAAGGAATAATGTCTGTGCACAAAGAAAGCAACACCTCCATTGCCACGTGGTAAATGGTAAAAAGTCACGTTGCTTGGGATCCCAAGGAATTTTTGCTCATGTCGCATACAGACCAGTTATACATCGTTAACACCATCGTCTTTCCCACACACACAGCGCCCTATCGAAAGAGCCGCTCTCTGTGACGCCTACATCGGTCCAAGGTGTCCTACATTGGCCGCGTCATTGGCGGTTTTGGAGCTCTGTTGACCGTAGCTATCGAAGCCAGCCTACGAAGCAGGTCCCCATCATCGGGTTTCAACATGGCTAGCCTCGATCTTCCGCTTCCACCACCGCCCAAGAAGCAAAAGCTCGGCGGGTACGACTTCTATCGTAGCATCGGTAGTCCGAAATGGGTTGTTGCACCAATGGTCGATCAGAGCGAGCTCGTAAGTCGGCTTGCACGGCTCCCGACTGATCCTGCGGCAAAATATAGTCCTTCAAGCTGACTGATCCAGGCCTGGCGGATGATCTCTAAATCACCTCTCCCAAACCCCATTGCTGGCCCGTCCAGTAGCGTGGACTGTCCCGAATCATCCACATCCTTCGTCCGTCATCCAGGTGGCGCACATCTCTGCTACACACCGATGATCCACGCTAGAGTCTTTGCCGACTCCAAGACGGAGAGTAAAGGTGGAGATGCGCAGTTCAACTTGACCTGTGGAGAGGAAGGCAGTGTAGAGACGCTCGCAGGGATAGAAGGAGGGGATCGACCTTTGTTCGTTCAGGTGGGTGGTGATGGACTCGGGATATGAAGCTGACTGGAGTTGTAGTTTTGCGCGAATGATCCGGACGTACTGCTTGCAGCTGCGAAAAAAGTGGAGCATCGATGTGATGCGGTGGACATCAACTTGTATTTCACCTTCTCTTACAGTAGTATTCCAGCAGGGATTGAACTCAGGAATCTTAGCGGCTGTCCACAAGGTATCGCAAAGCGAGGGAACTATGGTGCTTTCCTGCAAGACGACTGGGAGATCATCAAGCGCTTGAGTGGGTTCTAGCCACTTTGCCACTCGTGCTGACCCATTTAGTCGGAACACTACACGAAAACCTCTCCGTCCCAGTCACCGCGAAATTCCGGATCTTCCCCGATCTTGAACGAACTCTCACCTACGCTAAAATGATGGAAGCAGCGGGAGCACAAATCCTTACTTGTCACGGTCGAACTCGGGAGATGAAAGGTCAAGTGACGGGACTAGCAGATTGGCAGGTGATCGCCGCGGTCAAGAAGGCATTGAAGATACCGGTGTTTGCGAATGGAAACATCCTGTATCGAGAGGATGTGGATCGGTGTTTGGAAGTGACGGGGTGTGATGGAGTCATGACTGCAGAGGTGGGTGAGCGCGTACTCCTGGACGATGCTAAACGACATCAGGGTAACTTGTCGAATCCTGCTATCTTCCTTCCTCCAGATCATCCATACTTCCATCCTCCCCTTACACTACTCGCGAACCGCTACCTCGATATCGTCGAATCGCTAAAGACTACGACGGGTGTCTCCGCCATCAGAGGACATCTTTTTCGGATATTAAAGCCGGTGCTTGACACTGATGACGACCTGCGAGTCATGATAGCGCAAGCTCGGATGATGCCTGTAGATGGGTTAGCAGACTTCAGGGAGGTTGTGAGGGAGATCGAGCGGCGCTGTCAGGTGGGGCTTACTCCACGTCCAAGAATCTGTACTGACTGTATTCAAGCCCGCAATCGATCTCGCTGGCCCATCCTGGCGACCACCTCCTATAGACACTGCGACTGGCTATCGATCTTTACCCATTTTCGCCGCACAACCCTCAATACGACCGGCACCGGTGCAAGCCTTAGGCGAGAGCGAAGGGACCATCGAAAAGATTGTTGGGAACGGAAACACGTGTACGGTCGCTGCTGTCCCTGAAACCATAGTATGCTCATTCCTCGATCAGCGACGCCACCAACGAACACGAATCTCCCGGTCAAATGCGTGCATAGTGATCCCATACCTTGTAGCGGGATTGCCGCAACCCTGTGTATTACAAGAGCATGCCTCATCCACTGCCGGCAGATACTAGCCGTCGCATCTGGCGTGGACCCAGCTGAAGCTGCTCGGGATGCGATTAATGGCGGACTAGTCGGGATGGGATGCGAGGCACACGAAGCGAAAGCCGCGGCCCGGAAGGAACGGTCCGCGGATAAGAGGAGGAGCCGGTCAGAGTGGAAGCAGGTGGTGAAGATGAGACGGGTGGAAGGGAAGAGACAAGCGAGAGTGGAGGATGAAGAGGTAGCTATCCGAGCTGCAGGCTGAGAGCATTATGGTCGTCAATGCAACGGCTCGTTGCATCTTATATCCACGTATTCAAGATTGAATCGGGACTGCTTCTGACGGCAATGATGCGTATGTCTAGGAGATGATACAGAAGCGCATGCGCGGCCCATCATCGAGAATGTCTACGCTTCCCTTCCCTTATCCGCTGCGATCCGATTGGCCATAGCCTCCGCTCTGGCTGCACCACCCGAAACAGAAGCTTGCGCCATTGTCTTATCAGCCAATTTCCACCCAGGTCCCTCTTTTGCCACCATCCTGGCCGTCTTTACATCATCCTCAACTAGTTCCCCTTCAATTCCATCCTTCCTTTTCTCCAACGCCTCAGCCAGCTGACGACCGAGCAACGACCGCTTAAACTTCGATCCAAACGATTTCTTCTGGTCTCCATCAACGTCCTCCTTCTCCCCTTCCTCTTTCTCCATCCTCTTCGCCTCCTTCTTCTCATTCTTCTCCCGTTTCTTACCATCCGCTCTCTCCCCAGGTAATCCAATAAGAGGCAGATCCTTCTCCTTCAACATCCCAACCAATTCCTTCTCTTCGTCCCCCCTCTCCTTGACAGCTTTCTTCCGATCATCTTCTTTCATCGCTTTTAGCTCTTTATCCCACTTCTCCTTCTCCTCGATCACCCGCTTTTGAGTGATGGATGGTTTCCTATTCTCCTCCTTACGCTTTCGGAATTGTCTATCCACCCAACTCTCGTGCGCGGACGACCGGGATCGGGAAGAAGAGGAGGAAGATCCGGATCCACGAGCAGGTTTCGCGTCATGACCATCTTCGATGATTCGTCGTACTGCGTAATATAGAACGATGGTCATGGGGATGATGGTGATGAGGGAGATGGAGAGTTTTGGTTGGGAAGGGGAGTACCATGGTGCCAGAGCACCTTGGCGGAGATGGGCTAGGTGTTTGGCCGCGAAGGAGGGGTATTGCGGGCCTGTGCTTCGTCAGCGGGATCAATCGATATGAAGGGGAGCTTCCCAGGAGAGCCTAGGATAGCTGGAGGATACAGGGGATTCCTCGGGTACAAACAACCCGGAGCAGCAGGAGCGGGGGATCCTCCTTGCGATGGGTAGCCTGCATACTGCCCATACCCGCTTATCGGCGGATACTGTCTCGGGGGACCTCCTATCGTAGCATAGCGTGAGTCTAGCGGAATCACCGGACGCTCCACAGACTTAGACCCCCACAACCCTTTCACGAAACCCCCGCTCTCCGCAACATTACCAGTAATCCAGCTCCCCACTTCGCCAAGAGCTCCTGGCCAGAGACCTAGGCAAAGCACGACAGCTCCCGAAACGGTAATGAAAGCAGTCGTTTGCCATAGATCATCTGTCGAGAAGGGTAGATTGGAAGTATCTGGAGGTCTGGCACCGATCGAGAAGAGCAGGAGAGGAACGGCGGGAAGGGCAAGGAGGAGGATGAAAGGCCCAGGAATGAGAGTGGGGAATGATGAGGTGGTAACCGCTTGAGGCGGCGGGACTGCTTGCATTGTGCTACCTCTCGACTCGTAGTTACGATCAGCGCAAAACATCAGTTTGGTCAGCTGGTGAGTAGATCACCCGTCAAAGGATCGAAGCACACAGGGGTACCCAAAGGAAGTCAGCGCGCTCGACCGGGAAATACATCGCGATGCGGGATACCTAGTATGATGTATGGGAAGAGAACGATGCATATGAATGGTCATGATGACGTGCTGAATGCTTGCCATCTACGACGGTCAGCTCTGGCTGCATGATTAACCAGTCACCTACGCGTCGTTCAGCGCACTGAAAGCGCCATTCGCCAACATCCTCTGCTCAAGCATAGTACTTTTCGTGTCAAGCTGTAAATCGTCAGCCTTGCAACCGATATCGGAACCCACCTTATCCGGGTGTAACCTTGCGATTACCTTCATATACTTGATCTTCACCTGCTTCTCCGCGATGAGCTCGTGCATCCCGACCTTGAGACCTCCGGCAAGTATCTCATCCCAGAGAACCGTATCAAGGCTTGCGATGAGAGCGCGAAGGTTCGTCTCCTTCCCGCCCTTCCAGGCGAGGAGTTTTGTGTCGACCGCATCCTTGAGATTGAGTCGCTGCTCGTCCTCAGCTTCTGCGGTTCGATTGACTTTGCGAAGCTCAGTGACAGCTTCGGATTTAGCAAGGTCGAGGGGCTTTGCCTGAGGTGCAGAGGGTCTAGGGGTCGACTTCGGCTTGACCGGACTCGTCACACCTTCGAGCATTCGCTTCGACCGTCTAGCTCCCTCGGCTGCGAGGTTGCGCGTCGAAACTGCAGCTGATCCCAGCAGAACCGTGTCAAACGCCATAACTCTCTCCCAGTCCTCCGTTGCCACGCTCCACTTCTCTCCCATTTCGTAAGCTTGAGCACGCTTGATCGTCGCTTTCACCAATCCATCGGCCAATTTGACATCGGAGGCGAATTCAATAGGTAAAGGCGCTTCCTTGCTTGGATGATACGTCGGCCCGACGAGATCGATGACAGTGGTGCAGTCCTGGACCGTGCCACCTGATTCGCCTAGCTTGAGACGGGTCGCCGCACGATTGTTGTACAGCGGGACCAGGAGGAGGTGTCCATGTGGCAAAGAGCTGATGGCAGCGGAGTACGTCATTTCGGCTTCCGAGAAACGCCCGAGCTTGAAGTGGTCGTTTCCTTTCGCCTTCTGAGCAGCGGAGGCCTGGATCTGGGACGGTGAAGCATCGACGAACTTGCGCGACGGCAGTGGTGCGGGGGATACAGCACGAGATGTCGATGCTGCTATTGAAGCGGGCTTGCGATGTCTGGCAGCGGAAGAGTACGGCTTGAGATCGTCTGCGAGGAGGTCCGCTCGTTCCTTGACTGAGCGATACGGCTCCTCCGCTACATCCTGACGGGAACCGACATGGACAGAGACTCCGTTCGCTCTCGACGGCTTCGTCGAACGTCGCAGTGGTGGCGGCTCATCATCATGCTTGAAGCCGCCTCTAGACTCCTCCTTTACGTCGATACCGTTCGCCTCAGCCTCCACCATCCACCTCGGCTTCCCATTAGACACCTTCTTCCGCCCGCCACCTTCTCCCGCTTCAATCGCCTTCTTCTGCTCTTCGTACACCTTTATCGCCTTCTCCTTGCTCGAATTCCAGAAGAGCGAAGCTTTGCTCAGTACCGACTGACCGATCTCTGAAGCTTGCGCGAGGATCTTGTCAGCTTCGTATCCCTGCACACCTTCATTCGCTTCCTCCCTTTCCCGTGTTTTGACTGAATCCCGAGAAGGTCCGGCTCGTCTCCGTCTCCTTCTTTCTCGCTCTTCCTCTTCCCGGCGAGCTCGCTCTCTTTCGAATCGATCGTCGTCATCATGATCATTTGCGCTTCCATTCTGTCCGAGGAGAAGCTCGAGAGCCGCCTCAACATCCATACCATCTGACGTCTTGGCAAGAGCTTCGCGAGCTCGCGCCGGCGAGAAGCCCATCTCAACGATGCGTCCAACAATATGAGGAGGTGCAGACGAGCTTCGACCTTCATGGCGCGTCTGAGCTCCATTACGAGACCGTCCTTTCGATTGCTGTTGCATGTCAGACCATAGCTTACTTTAGACGGCAACGTGCTTACTGGCTTTGGCTTCGACGATTCCACTTTCCGCCTCCCAGCTTTTCCCAAGTCTCCCAGGATATCGTCATCAGACGCCTGAGCATCAACATGACCTTCTCCGAAACCAAAGTCCGACACAGGTGTTCTCATCCCCGAAATCCCGGCTCTTGACCTGAATTGAGGATCGCTTCCGTTGACGGAGGGGGAGAGAGCATCAAAGTCCCATGGATCGGGTGCAAGTGAATAAGCGGACGAAGCGGGCACGCGGGGGGGCAGTGTAGCCCTTTGAGAGTGGAGCTTCGAGCTTGATGGTGCGGACAAGAGGTCGTCATCGAGAAAGGATGCGGCGGACGAGGGCGGTCGAGTCGGAGCTGGGGAAGGAGCGAGAATCCGCGGCGAGACCGTAGCAGAAGGAGGACGAGTGAGAGATGCCGTCTTCGACTTGAGCATGTCATCAAGAGGAGAGACTGTTCTTTGTTCCGGTTTCGTCCCGCCTACACCGAGGGCATCCCAGAACGCCCCGTGAGCTTCGAATTGCTGTCGTTCATGCTCTGCCTGTTTCCGTTTCTCCTCTACCATCTGACTTTGCTGCTCGGCGAGAGACATCGTTTTGGGTAAGCTCGAACTAAAACTAGCGCTGGGGAGAGCAAGGAGACTGCTAAAGGCATCTGAAGAGGGGAGTACCGCTGTGATGGTTGAAGGCGTCGCTGAGCCGGAACCTATCGCTGGAGGGGGTACATTGAGCCGTGCGGTACCGCTCGGTGGACCAGTTTGAGGTGTGGTGGATCTGAGCGGAGGAGTGGAGTAGTAGTTTGCGCTTGAAGGACCGCCAGGTTTGGCGAACAAGTCGAAGGAGGAAACGTTGAGCGATTGTCGAGGGCGGAGAACCGGAGCGGTCTTCTGCCCTTGAGACGAGGAAGACCAGTTGAGGTCGAGAAGGTCGTCCATAGCTACTGGAGGAGCAGCGCGCGAATGGGGAAGAGTTCTTCTAGTCAAAAGTCGTACAAACAGCAAGGAGCTGAAGACATCACGTCGCGCGGCTCGGTCCCCCCGGAAGCAAATGTGGCGGAGCACTGAATTATAGCTGTGGTGAAAGCTGAAGTTTACGATATATGCATGATTAAATATGTACGTCATTCGGCCTGATCAACCCAACAATGCACGCTACTAACCCTTGATACCCTATCATCGAGTCTCATCGACAAACATAACGCTATCATATCAGCATCACTCCTCACAGAAACTCACATCACGGTGATATCATCCCTCAAATCTCTCGAGACCTTACCCTGTATACTCAACAGCTGGTTTCGAGACTTTCTGTCGTCGCCATGGAGAGAGTTTCTGATGAGGTGCGTTGCAGCATTTCCATCGCCTTCAAACACCCATCCGCCGGTCGATCGGGTCTTTGAGCCGGGTAGGTCTTGAGCGGGGTACGGGCGGTTCTCTTGCGGTATGAGGGGGAATTGAGACGGGAGTGCGTTCTTTGATATATCCGGGTGTTTCGGGTGAGCGAGATATAATGCGACGAGAAGTGTAGCCTCTTCGGACGACATCCGGTCCCATACTACAGGTCAGCGCAGCAGAGAAGCGAACTTACGGCCATCGGTCGACATGATGATGAAGCGCAGTCTCTCCCCAGTGGCCGGTCGGATCTTTCGGTGGGTGATTTCGGGTCTCGCAGTGACGTAAGGCGGCGTGAAGCTGCCCTGTCGCTGACCTCGAACTCGAACGCCTTGTGACTGGTAGACCGCTGCCACGCTATATGTAAGCGGAGTACTCAGCTTCACTCACGCAGCATGCTGCTGTTGCGTCCATTTGTACGAGGCATCGCCGAACGCTCTGGTCGGTTGTAGCCCGCCTTGGACCCGTCCGCCTCGAATAACGTTCTCTCTCTCGCTCGCAGGGTGCTCCGAGCGTATCCTACTGTCAATGCTTATCGTCCAGATCGACGTACCGCTCAACCTCCTTCGGATTCTCGCCCATCTGATCTTCGGTCAGAACGTCACAACGCCATTTCCCTTCCTTATCCTGCCACCCCGCTACGGCTCGGCAGTCGCCAGTCACCGCAACGTACAGATCGTCGTTTTCCGCATCGATGATAGTGCTGCAAGCTACAGCGCCGGCATCTGCCGGTCCACACATCGTCACAAAAACCTCCGCAGGAGTGGGCCTGACGTTAGGGTCTGATGGCTTCAGAGGGAGCATCCGGAGAGGGGTTTGACAGATGTTCTCGTCAAGCTGCGTGAAGCTGTTCATCAGTCAGGTTCAACCATCGACCTACGTATTTTGCACTGAGAGCATGATGTTGTCAGGTGTCCAGGCTTTGGCAATCCATGCAAGTGGATTGAGGTAGCGAGTCAAAGCCGCAAAGCCAGATCCAGGTGCAGAAGGGACATGTCCTGCTTGTAATGAAGCCAGAGCGAGCGCCAATGTCGGGTGTAATGCTTTCGCTAATAGCTTGCTCGTCGCATCGCCTGCATGTCCGTCCAATACCGAGAACATCACGATATCCCTCGAACCTTCCGCATCTGAGGCACCTTTAGAGCTTCTCGGAATGATGTCGATCGCGCTCCGATCCTCAGGCGGTTCATTGCTTCCAACCCAGTTCCGGTCCCACTTCACCACTGGGTTCCCCTTCCTACCTATCGTCCGACTCGTCTCATTCGCTCGAAGTTTCGCCTCGGTCTCGGCTTCGGTCTTCCTCGGGAAGGAGTATTCTTGGACACCGGAAGGGCCACGAAGCTTGAAGCTGAATGTGTCGGTGCTTGAGGTCGGTGCTGATGGATTCTCGTATGTGCGTCGTTCCCATATGAGGAGGCCGATCGAGGCGGTGGCGAGCGAAAGGGCAAGGAGCCCTTGAAGACGGTAGCTGGGAGGTGATGGAGGAGCAGTAGCGATTGGGCGGATCAAGTGGATGGGAAGCGAGGGTTGATGGGCGAGAACGAGAACGCCTCGTGCTCCTCTTAACCCTAAAGAAGCCAACATGTCGTTGGCTCGGTCCTGATCAGGTTGTGTAGAATCCGCCGAGAACTTGGGATAGCTGAGAGTCTCGCTTCTTGTCTGCCTAGAGGCCGGTGATCACCAAGCTGCTCGCTGGCCCAGACGTCCGAGCCAGGAGAAAGCTCAGAAGATTATCGGGTGGAAGAGTATGGATGAGGGTCTCCGAGCGAAAGTTAATCGTTGTTTTTCTCGGATAAGGACATCCTTTATTTCGGCATCATAATCTACTCATATACCGACAAGGACGTCTGAGGGGTCCAAATCAATGCACGAGCCGATAGAACGAGCCTCGTGAGGATCAAGATGGTGGTCGCCGCGATCCTCTCCTTCGCCGGAGGGATGGCGACATTTGGCCAGGTCCTTCTGGCTCTGCCAATGACCCTTGATCTCCTAGGTGAGTTACGAACGGTACTAAGCTGATCTCAAGGCGCTCCGAGCTTCCTTCTTCTCTCTCTACTCTTCTCGATCCATCACTTCGCTTACTCGACACTTCGACTCCTGCTCAAGAATACTCCCCTCGCACCGCTCATCACGATACTCTCCTTCCTCTCACCTTTCATCAGTTCGGCATTGGTCGTCGTAACGCTGTACTACTACCTACATCCCCCGACCCCGAGTGGAATGAGCCATGTACTCGTCGATGTCTTACCGTACCTCTACGCATCGGTCCTACGCTGGGTCAGCCCGCTTTTCACATTGCTCGAGGGGATTAGTACGCTGTTAGTCGTGCAGATGGCCGGGAGAGTCGGGAAAGGCTGGGCGGACGAGGAGGAGAAGGAGGAGGGGTTGGAGTGGAGGAGTCTCTTGGGTCTGGTTGCTGCCGCGTTGGTGTACTGTGCCGGTCTGGCGGGAGTCGTGTGGGTAGGTCAGCGAGTCGAGCGGTCTGACCATAGGTCTTCCCAAATACCCCTCTTCCCGCGTTCCTGCTCGGTTCGGCGATTACGACGGTGGTATTCCTATCGCTTATAGGGTTTACTCTACGGCGGACGAACGTGCTCGAAACGAGTCTGGTGTTTGTTTACGTAGTGGTGAGTGACGCGATTGATGTCGCTGATTGCAGTACTGCGCTTGGCTCTCTGGTATAGAAGCAGCCATGGAGTGAGTCGCAATAAGGCTGAGCTGAGTCAGACCACGACAATACAGCTCGAGCTGGCTCTCTCCTTCTCCAATATGGACGCCAAAACCGATAGCAATATCTACGGTCGAAGCGCTCGTCCGGCGAGCTACTATCGGTATCGTCGATTCGTTTGTGGAGGTCGCCAGGACTCTTCCGCCGCACCTCCTCTTGTCATTAATCTACCGAGTCGCCGTGCTGCATCTCGCCGCGAGGATCGTCCCGGTCATCAGGAAGAGCTCCATGGGGTGGGACGACGGGATGGAGGTGGACGCTGTGCCCGGATTCTGGGACGGAAGGAGTTTGAGGCAGGAGCCGCCGGTAGGTCAGCCCTGTCGGCAAGGCTGACGACAGAACATGCGGGTGACTACCGTGGTGCTCTCGTATCGACGAGCGATCCTTATCTCGGTCTATACGCATCTTTTACGTGAGTCGCCACAAGTACCGCGTTGACATCAGTGCTCGACGCGGGCAGTCAGACTTGGTGGCGGTGGGTCAATATAGCTTTGTTCTTAGCTGTGTGGAGTCTGGAGCTGCTGCTCGACGCCGAGGGGGACGACGAGAGTGTAACTCGGTGGAAGGTTGAGTGATGCATCGAGTCCTGAGCTCTTCTCCGCATGCTTCATTCAGCGATGATCGATTACAAACCTGAGGCCGGTGCCGTTAAAAAGAGCTCCACTCTGTTAGCAGCACACACTCAGGATCGAATGTCCAAGCGACGAATGAAAATTCGAGTCACATTTTAACAGCCAACTTTATGCTCGCTTTATGGGTTTCAATATACACCGTATAGTTTAGTGCCACATCGCCTCGTTCGGTCCCTGTATTGTGTCGATCATGACGAACCTCTAGGGCTTTTCTTTATCTTCCTTCACTTTGTCACGATGCAATCGGCAAGGCCACGAGCAGCTTTGCTTGTATCGCGTCAACTGCATGCAACTAGAAATCAGCATACCCAAACATCCCGATCAGATCCAACCGTGGACGAATCAATAGAAACCTCTGAACCCCTCACCGGGGCAGCCAAGCTATTCGCCGATGCGATCGCGGAGGAGTCTCTCGCTTCGTCCTCCTCATCCCGCGACCACCTCCGACACATTCAAGGACCGATCTGGAATGGAGATGAGTCCCAACCCGATGCCGTCCTGCGGATGCTGGTGGATGCTCATAAACCCTTACGAAGCGGAGTTGGGATCAAGCACAACGCGGCGGACGAAAAGATCAAAGGCTGGATGAAGGGACTCAAACTCGAGCCGAGAATAGGTAGTGCGCTTCCTCCACCTGAACCTCAAGCTCAAGCCGTCTCCCATCGAACCACAATCCCATCCCACCTTCATCGACCATGGCATTCAACGTATACCGGCGGATCGAAGGCATCGGTGCAAGCGCCAAAGATCAAGTACGGGATGTTCATACGGAAACGAGCGGACGGAGACGACCTAGCGAACCTGATGGAGCTGCAGCTTCCCCCTGACGCAGATGGAAAGACACGAGCTCGGGTGAAGGCGTTGAGACGAGCTGGAAAGGTGGTGCGGCGGTTCGACAAGGCGAGAGAGGGAGCTCTCGATTACCGGTTAGGAAATGAGGTTGGAGAAGACGGAAAAATCGTGGAAGACGAGACGTTCCAGGGGAATAGGCAGGTCAAAGGGAGCAGTGTGCTAGGAACTCAACGAGGAGGGGCGAGCGGACTAAAAGCTTGGGCTGGACTGGTGGAGGACCGAATTCAACGAGCACGAGACGCTGGTTTGCTGAAAGTAACCACTGGTCGAGGTCAGCCCATCCCTAACGACCCCGAAGCGCGAAACCCTCACATCGAGATAGGTGAGCTGCTCATGAACCGGATCGTGAAGCGACAAGGAGCTCTCCCACCCTGGATCGAGCTGCAAAACACCCTCGACTCCGCTCTCAATTCCTTCCGCTCCACTCTTGTCAAGACATACACCACCCACGTCGTCCGCGCAGTCATCTCGACAAATTCCCTGTATCCGCTTCCTCCACTCCACTCGATCCCATCCCGTGATGAAGCTTGGGAAGCGCGAGAGCTAAGGTTCCATCAGGAGAACATTAAGCAGATCAACGATATGGTCCGGAAGCTGAACGCGCAGGCTCCAGCAGTTGCGCGGCGGCCACTGTACGTGCTCGACGCGGAGCTTGACCGAGTCCGAGGGGAAACATTTCGGAACGAGGTCTGGAGCGGGGTGAAAAGGCGTGCAGAAGAGGTGTTTGAAAGGCAGCAGACCACGCAGACCTCAAGAACTCCATTCCTGTTCGAAGGCAACAGCTTGGTCCGGCTGAAGAATGCGACGAAACAGTCTCTCTCAACCATTGCTCGACCGGTCGTTGCGGTGTTAGGAACTGGTGGAGTCGGCGGATCGGGTAACAGGACCGCCGGCAGTGATGAAAGAGAATCTGGCTCCTCCAGCGCAGAACACAACCAGCCTCGGTATGGCGTCCTCGTTGCGGTCGGACTCGGCCTGGCAGGGATCTGGTACTACCGAACGCCGTTACGAGCGGACTCTATCCCCGCTCATGATCCTCCGCCCTCACCGCCTCACACGCCAACCACTCAAGTCGCAACCCCTCAATCCGAAGCTTCGCTTTCCCCCGTTCGTATCGTTAAAGTCTACTGCATCGAGCCGTTCTTGACCGTTCTTCGCCTTTTCCACCTCGTCTTCCTTTTCGGTCCGGTTATCCTCACTATACCTATGCTTTGGGTTGGCCGATCAGAACGACGTCGACCTGGGAAGCCGGTAGCAGAACCTGACGAGAATTGGGGCGCTGTTTGGTGGTACAGCTTTCTTGTCAGACAGATGGAACGAGCTGGGCCATCCTTCACCAAACTCGGTCAATGGGCCGCTTCCAGAGCGGATCTGTTCCCGGCGGCTCTGTGTGACAGAATGTCAAAGCTGCATTCGAATGGCAAGCCCCACGCGCTACATCACACCAAGCGGGTCATTGAGCGAGCTTTCGGCTTGAAGTTTGACGACATTTTCGAGGAGTTTGGACAAGTTCCTATCGGCTGCGGTGCAATTGCTCAGGTGTACAGGGCGAAATTGCGACCCGAGATGCTAGGCAACACCGCTGATTACCACTTTTCAACCCATGACGAGAAAGACGCCGTCCCATCCACCTCTGTCGCCATCAAGGTCCTTCACCCTCGGGTTCAGCAGATAATCCGCCGTGATATCGCCATTATGTCAATCTTCGCCAACATTATCAACGCCTTCCCCGGCATGGAGTGGATCTCGTTACCAGAGGAGGTCACCGTGTTCGGCGAGATGATGAACATGCAGCTCGATCTGCGAGTGGAAGCGGCCAATCTCGAGCGCTTCGACGCAAACTTCCGGTGTCGAGGTCGACGAGTCACCTTCCCCCGTCCGATCAAGCTGGGGCTAGCAGCAGCGGGACAGGAGCGAGAGGAGATGCGGGATGTCTTGGTGGAGGAGTACGAGGATGCTCTACCCCTTAAATACTTCTTGCGACATGGCGGTGGACCTTATGACGACAAGATCGCAAACATCGGACTGGACGCCTTCCTTGTGAGTCAGCTAGATTGTCAGCGCTAATGTCAGGAAATGCTTCTTCTCGACAATTGGACACATGGCGATCTTCACCCGTGAGTGTACATCCTGATCTTGGCTGACGGCAGTGGCAACATCATGGTCCGCTTCTTCAAACCCACCACAACCGACTACATCGGCCCACTCCTCTCCCGCTTCTCCACTCCTGAGCCTGAAACAACGATTCCCACACAGTCTGCCACGGCCAACGAGCTCGTCCACTCCCTCTCCGCCATCGCGAATGATGATGAAGCTTGGATTGCCCGCCTCGAGGAGCTCGACTCGCAAGGATACGAACCTCAACTCATCTTCATCGACGCGGGTCTGATTACGTCCCTCGACACAACGAACCGACGCAATTTCATCGATCTCTTCGGGGCAATCGCCGAGTTTGACGGGTACAAAGCCGGTAAACTCATGGTCGAGCGATGTCGAACTCCTCAACTCGCTATAGATGAAGAGACGTTCGCCCTGAAGATGCAGCATATCGTACTGAGCGTGAAATCCAAGACATTCTCCCTCGCAAATATCAAGATCTCCGATATCCTCACCGATGTCCTCATGGCGGTAAGACAACATCATGTCAAGATGGAAGGCGATTTCGTCAATACGGTCATCTCGATCCTGCTTCTCGAGGGCATTGGACGACAGCTTGACCCGAATATGGACCTGTTCAAGAGTGCTTTGCCGATACTGCGACAGCTTGGACGTAAGATGGGGTCACGAGAGGCGATCTCAGCTGTTCCGAAGGGGAATATATGGGCGATGGCTAAGGTGGGTTATCTGTTCGAGCAAACTGACGGTAGATCTGGGTGTGGATAGAAGCGAGGCAGGTCGCCCTCGAGGTCTCTTCGTTTGACGAGTGGATCAAGGTTGGTCCGCAACATGAGATTGGGCTGACGTACAGTACGACCGATTGACGCCTGCGATATAGACCAAACAGCATAGATCTCGGTTGAAGGCCCATCACCAATCCAAGCTGTATCTTGTCAATGCATTGATGCCGGCATGGGCGACACAAATGCTGTCATTGTCTTGATCCCCTCATGACGCTGTCGCCTCCCTCGCCTTCGCCTTCGGATCTAAGCTCTTTCGTCCAAGCCCAGGCTTATTCACATATGCCCTCATGATCGCCGGAACCGGACTATAACTCTCCGAAGTGAGATTACTCCGATCCCATTTCGTCCCTTTCAGAGTCCTCCCTTCATTCCGATCTCTTCCTCGAGTCGCAGGTCTCGCCTCCACCTCCATTTCCCCTGCATCCGCTTCACGTTGTCTGAAGTCGCTCTTGAGAATTCGGCGAACAGCTTCTTCGGAAATACCAAACCGTTCAGAGAGTACTGGGCGGGTGAATTTCTCTGGATCCGCTCCGTGAAGAGCTTTGAGACCGGCCATAGCGGCGAAGGTGAGTTTTTTGGTAGGTTGCCACGGGCGTTTTCCTTGTTCGTTGGAGTCCGCCTGTTCCGGTGCGGAGGAAGGAGTGAAGAGTGGAGATAAGGAGATGAGCGGTGAGAGTGGTAATGGTGGACGATTTGTGGGACGCGTTGAAGTGGGAATTTCTTCAGGCGAATCGTGATTGGTTGTTGCATCGATTCGTTGTCCGAAACGTGTACCAATACTGTACGAGCGAGCAGCATCGGGACTCGATGGAGGTCTTGGGGTTCCCAGGTAGATATCGGTACGTAGGGTGACCGAGGTGTCTTCGTCTACATCTACCCTGAGTCGTGGGGCGAAGGGGATTGCGTCTTTGAGTCGAGGGGTAAGTGGTGTTGCGTCTCTTGGGGTCTGCCGCCGTTGCGAAAATCCTGTCGCATCGCTTGTGCCGATGCTCGCCGTTGAGCTTCTCGCCGCAGGTGCTCCAGAGCTGTTCGCCTGATTGGCGGAAGATGAGTGCGGAGGACTCGATCGTTCTTCTCGCGATGACTCCAGAGGTCGAAGTGTAAAGCGTTCTTCTCGTAATGAGCCGATTCGTTCTTGCTCCTCGACCCCGCTAGCTCTCTCTCTCGCCTGAAGCCCAAACCCGCCGCCTCCCCTATGCGAAACCCCTTCATCCACTCGTCTCAACCCAAACCCACCACCGCCTCTCTCCATTGATGACAATCCACCACTCCTATCCTGATCATATATCACCAACCTCCCCTGCTTGAATCGTTCCTTCAAATCCAGATCCAGTGGTCGTCCCTTCCCAGACCTCCCAAACCCCAATTCTCTCAAATCCTCCTTCCTATCCGAACTTCTCAAGCCAAACCCCTTTGAACTCCCATACCTCTCCGTCGGCGAAAGACTCTGTTTCTCCGCGAGGTCATTGAGGTACTCTGGCACATGCATCCTTGAAGGTGAAAACGAACGCAAGCGACCTTTCTTATCGAGCTTGTTTTCTAATTTGTGAGAGTAGCCGTGGACGTCGACGAACGGGACGCTCATCGGGTAAGGTTTTTGGGGACGTTTGACGAGAGTGGTGGATGAAGTGGCGAAGTGACGACATCTGGCACATAGGTGTCTCGTTGTCGAAGGAGGACGTAAAGAGTGAAGAGGTAAAGATGACATGATCGTCGGTTATAGGGAACATTGCGTGAACGAGAATCGAGCAAAATTCACTTCATCTAGTCCGACGGAAAAGTTACCTGACGGAACCATATTTCCGGTACATAGGCTTCCATTCAGGAGGCAACTGCGATACAGCAGGACATATACAAGACAAACCTCACAGCGCCATCCACATTGGCATAGCCTCTTCCCGCTCCTTGCTCGGTACCATCTTGGTAAGGCAAGCCAACACCGCCAGATCCCTACGGCACATAGGACACGATGATGTATTCGGCGTCTGAAGCCATGTCTAGAATCATTAGCCGAATCGTCGTCTTCTTACTTACGTCGAGACAACCCGCGTGATACATGTGCTTGCAAGGAGTCACGGCGATCTTGGACATGTCCTCGTACTGTCGTCAGCACTGCATAAGACTGGTGACCCACCTCATCATGACAGACCGAGCAGTACTCATCCCTCAGCATATCCTCGCGCACACCGAAATCGCCCCAAGCGACATGCTCCAAGGTCCTCTCCGCCATCTTCCGCCTACACTCCGTCGGCCATCTCGTCACACCTTTTGCCACCATCTGTACCACCCTCATGCGCTCTACCTCCGTCATCTCCGGCTTCAGCTGTAGCGAGGAGAACACGTTGTGAGGCAGGTTGTGACCTGGAGGACCGAGAGCGCCGACGTAGGTATTATACAACGATGCAGGGGTATACTCATGGTGATACTGGCCAAGCCAATCCTGATCAAACATCGATCGATGCTCGCGGCGGGGCGGTGGCAAGTCTCCAGTAGGAGGTGGCCTGGGCCTCACGTCTCCCAGCATGTTCATCGTCGATGGTCTCTCTGGTGCTCCGAAAGACCGCTGAAGCCGGAAGGATCGCTGCGCAACAAGGTCCCTTTCGAATGAAGGCCGAACGGTGTCATTGACTGACGCTTCCAAATCGTGGCGTCTGAAATCGTCGGGGAGCTCACCCCAAAGATCTCGTGCGGGCCGAGCGGTAGAACCTGCTTCTGCGCCTTGATGAGAAGTCGAAGGATGCGCATGCAATGACAAGTCCTCGCGATGCGGCCGCGCAGATGTCGATGATCGTGGAAGGTCAGGGAGGCGGCGGTTGATAGCGTCCTGGACATCGCGATTCCACGAGCCGATGTTACTGCGATACGTCCCGTCTCCATCGTCGAACTCAGCGATAGTGCTGTCCGGATTGACTGAGACACCATCTACCACCATCTCGTCGAGAAGCAGGTTGGCAACGCCAAGCCGGGGGTCTGGATTGCGCTCGGGGATGGGCGGCGTATATGTGGGAGGCTGCTGTGACCGCAGAGCGTCCAGCCGGGCCAGCCGCTCGCGGTGGTAGCGCGACCGAAAAGCAGTGCCGACGCTAGTAGACCTATCTAGCGCGGCACTTGCGGTTGGTACCGCTGCAATTGATCTCTCCTCACCGCGCGCTTCGAGGTCACGTATAGTCTCCTCGAGCATGCGGCGACGCCGCGACACCTCTCTGTCCTCCCTCATCTGACGCTGTGGCGAAAAGTCAAGTGTATCGAGGATCGGTGTGTATGATCGACGTGGAGCAGGTATTGACGCCGCAATGTGACCAGGAGACATGGGACGCCGTGTAAAGGGAGATCGCTCGCCTCGCGGTTCTCCGACTTCTCCATGAGCGAGGGCCAACGACGGCAACGGAAAATAGCTCCCTCGACGCGGGGGTGTTTGAGTTGGCCGAGGCAGGCTTATGGGACGTGATCCGTCAGTGGGGCGTGCTGATGCGGCAACAGCCTCGTGATTTGTGCTGCCCAAACTAGAGCCGGTATCTGCGCTGTCAGCACTCACAAGCGTTGCGCCACGAGCGAGCGTTGATGAAAGAGACTCCTCTCGAGGTCGATGCGCTGTCGGGGTGTACTGGTCTCGTACCAGTCCTAGCTCGTTGAAGCCAGATAGCTGAGCATCACGGTCGAATGCGGCAAGGTGAGGCGGTTCGGGATCGATCCGAGGCCGAATAGGCTGTCGATATCCGCCTCGACGTGGGAATCGGGGGCCGGAGCCGAAGCGATCGCTTCTGCGCAGTGCTAAGTCTCGCTCCTCTCGATGCCTTCGCTCACGAAGCTCTCTGATCATATCGCCAAGGTTGTTCCGACGAATGTCGTTGGGCTGCACTGTCCGCTCCCTTTCCCTTGATGACTCCGCCTCCTCCTCAACATCCATGTCCATCCCCTCGTGCGAAACAGGACTCGCTACCCTGCTCGCCGTACGAATGGATGACTCGCTCGCATTGCCGAGAAGATCGGCAGTATGCGGGAACGACTTCACCCGGACCAGACCTCCCCTCTGCACCCCTAGAGTACTTCCCGAGGCGGTCGGTGTGGGACTGACGATGAGAGGTCGAAATAAGGAGGTGGCGGCGGGAGTGACAAGAGAAGACGGCGAGGCAGTTGTCGTGGTCAACGGAAAATAAGCGCTGTTGTACTGAGTGATTGCTACCGAGCCGACTGATGCGCTCAGCGGCGAGGAGTGGGGATGGGGTTGTGATACGCCAGGGGACTCATCGAAGGGTGATAGGCTGTCGCGAAGGAGAGGAGCAAGTGGAGTTGGTTGGTGAAGGATAAGTGGTAAGGGAGGCATGGCGCTGAGTGATCGATTGGAAATGGTTCTTGACGATGTGACTTCAGCGGCGCTGATCAGCTTCTGCTTATCTATATATGACCATAGCTATGACGTCGTAACCGGATCATGACGATCTTGAACCGGACATGACGGCGTAGAAGCACAATGAGCACTGCCTCTCCTTGTAGAGCAGTGATGCCAGGGAAAGGACGTTTAGCGGTTTCGGAAGATTAGGGATGAAACGCGAAGCGGGTGAGGCTGGTTGGCGAGGAGAAAATGAAGGCGAGAATGATTGGCCGGTGCGTCCAGCAAATGGTTGATTGGGGGAGGAAGAAGGGTACAAGGGTGAAAGAGAGGCAGGGCACACTTACGCTAGGCAGAAGTCGTTCGATCCTGGCGGAGCCCTTGTGCTGATGGAGGATAAAAGTGAGTATTGAGCGTCTGCCGAGCTCGACGACGAAGGAATATCAAGTAACGAGATTCGAGACCGATGATCTATCTCTGTGTCGAACATGAGCTCGAGAAACCGACAGCGCAGGCAAAAATAGCTCGAGACTCGGCAACTCACGAATGATGTCCTGGAGCAATTACTTAAGTCCGCGGCCTCGCCGAGCTGATGGACTGAGTCTTGTCGCACGAAAGTAGGAAGAAAAAGCGCCTTGCAATACAGACGTGAAGCGTTCCGTTCTGTATACTTAGATGATGACGCAGGTAAATCGATCAGAGAAGCGGAATTGAGGTCCGAGATAAGGTGACGATGGATTCACTTCCGAGGTCCCCGGCGCAGTAAGTTAAGTGTGCAAATGCAAATTTACTATTAGGTTCCGCTGCCCTCTATCTATAACAGTACTCGAGTACTCGAGTAAAGCATGCATCGCTAAAATACAGAGATATAGTCATTTACCCGATCCTTCGCGTCCTGAGCTATGCACTCTGCTATCCATGTCAAGTTTCGCACCTCCTGCTCCTTTAGCTTGACGAAGCTGTAAAACACCGCATATTGAAACTGCTGTAGGAAACTCTGCTTGTTCAGCTCGACGTCGTGCTTGAAAAACTCGTCCTCTAGACTTGAACCGCTGTCATCGGTAGAGGTGGTCCCAGCCTTGTCGAAGAATGCTCGGTACTGAGGGATATGATCGACTGCAGCGACGACCGTCTCAACCTCGTCCGCTCTTGCGAGGATATTGTTGCCCTCGGGATACAATCGACCGATGGTAGGGAAAAGCCGGGCTCTTTGATCCTTAGAGAGCTCGGTTCCGAAGGAGTTGATGGTGATGTTAAGGGTACGTCGGTCGGCTTCGAAGGCGAGGATGCGAGTCATGATCTCGGATGTGGGTGCGGGAAGGGTTTGGCAAAAGGCGTGGAAGTCCTCGAGGTAGGCTTTGTATAGGGCGTTTCGGATGATCTCGATGTTGAGGTCGTCGAGATCCTGGGCGGATAAGCAGTCGCGGAAGTAGGGGGCTGAGGGTCAGCTAAACCTATGCATGTACTCACCTAGGGGTGTCTCCACGAGCACGCTGTGGTACAACTCTTCCACATTCGTCGCCACGCACAAGGCCGGCATCGTATCGAAAAAGCCTAAAGGGTGACACCGTTCGAGCAGCTCGTGCGTATCGCGTTCGTGCAATGTGCCAAGGGTGAGAAGTATGACGTTGTCGATCATATAGGCATAGGTGATATAGTCCATGAATGTAGCGAGGGGCTCGTTCGCGTTTGTCCGTATGTAGTTGAACTCGGCGACGAGTTTCTCGGTCGCCTTGTCGGCGATGGTGGCGGTGGATAAGGGTAGGGGTTCATTGGCGAGGAAGTTGCCGTAATCGGTGGAAGAGAGTTGGAGCCGGAAGTCTGTCGTCAGCAAAGTTAACATTTGAGCTTACCTTCCAAGTTCTCGCACTGGGTTAAATTATGGTAGTTGCCTTGAGATAACAGAGCTCCCTTGTACCCTCGCACGACACCCTCAAGAAAGCCGTTTGACATCTGAAGTCAGCTCCACTCATTTTATGCGCGACCCACGTTGAAAGCCAGGGCCTCCATACTGACGAACTTCCTGTGTTACACGAGTTGAGTGGAACTGGTGTGGCGATGGCGCAACGTCGAATCCTTGATCTGTCAAGGGAGATGTACAGGTCAAATGGGCGGCGTTAAAAGCGCGTCTTGAGCGCACTTGAGACCGACAACGAGCTGAGTATCGGCGGGAGCTCTGATTTTACCGGTCGAGCCTGGTGAAGAGCGGGCTCCAGGCAATACGACGCGGGGCAATGCTAAAGATTGTAGATAAAGGTTGTGGAGCCGGGATTCAAGACAGGAGGATTAGACTGACGTGGCCTTTATTCGATCTAGCATCACCACGAGGCGCATCGCGAGGTTTAGCTGTGGGATTTTTTTTTATTCAAGCATGTACTTTCTCCATCGAGCTCTAGATACTCTCCTGATTGCTGTCACTCCTCTTCAAGTTTTGAAGGTACCTGTCTTGCCGGCAACACCTTCTCACATGCCGCCCTGATTGGGTCATAAGTCCAAGGCCTTTTGCTTGGAACACACTCACATCACACTGAGCAAAGTCCTCTCTGAACCCTTCCTAACAAGGAGGTATACCCCATTCGGCTCACCATTGCTCAGTACACCCATCGGGACCGTGCCTGTAATGGTCAACTCTTGCTGAGGCTACCTCACTTACAAGGGGGAACTGTCACGGTGCTACTTGACCAGCGGGTATGTCCAAACACTCAGCTCTTTGTTTTGACAAGCATAGGCTAACTTCGCCGAAGGAGACCTGCAATCAACGATAGGCAATGTACTAAAGGACACACGGTGTAGTCAAGCTAAGCGCCGGTCGAAGTAGCGTTTTTTTTTTTATGCAGAGGCAAGGCTCGAGTAGGCTATTGTCACGATCGAAGCTCGGATAGCATCGCCGAAAATCGCCGTCAACAAGCAACCGGTGCTTCACTTCGACCTTGTACTGAAACGAGGTTCGACCATGTTCTTTGTTCGCCTTCGACCATGTTCTTGTTCGCCTTCGACCATGTTCTTTGTTCGCCTTTGACCATGTTCTTTGTTCGCCGAAACAAGGCCACGTCTCGCTCCATTGTACTCAACACGCTTCCCCTTGCCTACATCGAAACACCATTGATCTCGAAACAAGACAAGCCGAAGATAGTCAAGAGACGGAGAGAACCAGCGGTTCGAGATTGAAAGTCAGAAAGTCATTGAACGTCATTGAAAGTCAACGAGAGTCATTCATAGTTACCTAGCTTTGCCGTACTTGATCTAGTCACGCGTGTCCTGAGGTATTCATGCTAAGTTCGACAACGTTAGCCTAACTTTGCCGAAGCCAAGTCAACCGTCGCGGATTCCAGGAGCTGAGCGTCTGGCCATACTGCTGGTCAACGTAGCACCGTAACATTGAGTCGTCGACAATCGACCAAATAAGACTATTGTCGCAGACTTTGACCTTTGATAGGCAACCTTAGTACGTATCTTTGGAAATCGCACAGCCTGTACTATAGTCAACAGGTAGGTTCCTGACATCAACCTTGCTATCAAGATGCTTGCACCAAACGTTTATCAAGAGGTGTCGTCTCAATCACGGCTCGAGCCTGCTTGTCAGAGCCTGCTTTTCAATCCTCTCTAAATCTGTCATCACTGATACAAAATCACTCAATCACCTAGTTAGGCAAGGACCAGTTCAGCGCATGTCATTGATCGGTCTGAAAAAAGCAGTGGCAACATGCTGCAAGGTTGCAGAGACCAAGTTGAGCGCAACAACCATCTTCAGATATATGCTTGCTTGTGTTGAGTAGGTACAGAAGTGATTAACCTTCCCAGTATCAGTTTGTTAGTCCCTTGCTTGAAGAATCGCTCCTTTGTTGAGCTCCTGACTATTTGTTCCTTTGACAGGCATATCCATTGTCCTTGGTCTCGGCCTCAGCAATTTAGTCCGCCGTGCTTGCGGCAGATGCACTCCCTTATGTACCAGGGCGTCACAACTTTCACTCGATCGTCCACTTAATGTAGTCTCTAGCGCAGGGTTATTATTGGCCGGTACAGCGACGAGTGGCGACGTTAAAGTGAATGATACATAAAGGACGCGAAGTTCAGGTAGTCTACATCTGTGCGGGTTCATTGCACGGCGTAAGCTCCGCATCTAGTAAAGGCGGGATTGGTCTTGGTGGAAGAACCTTTTCGCAAGCAGCCCTGACTGCGTGAGTAACGAAACCCCGGACCCTAACTCACAGGAATCTAAGCATTGTCACCTCAGATCCTTTTCTCCCCATGATGTAAGTGCCACACGGTTTTCCGCTGCTCAAGACACCCAGCGGTATGGTTGCCTATATAAAGTCAGTCTGTGATCCTTGTCTATGCCTTACAATTGGGAATCCTCCTTTCCCCGCAAGCGTTGTAGCTTTCTGATTGATCGGAAATATCAGGATATCCACCCCGTGCTTGTCAAATGCAGATTCGACGTGTTGGTAAAGCCTATCAATCTCTTCCATTACCTCAAAGTACTCTTCAGAATCGTGGCCTTTCGCTTCCAGGGCCCTTGTCAACAATCCCTGACGCTCCGGAACATCTAGGTTTCGGGAATGTGAGGTCCTGCCGGCTTTAACTAATCAAGCAATGGAGACAGACGCACGGGATGCTCTTCATTCTACCCCACGAGATCTTCGAGACCGTTCGGCTCGCAATCGCTCACCGATGCAAGGTGATCATTCAAGGACTGGTATATCTCGATGCGGAGCGGCAGACCGTCCTTGCTATCCGCGAAGACACCCGACGCCTCCGGACGATGATTCTCTTCTGTCCGACCTTTTCTGCACTGTATGATGTCGGCGGGATCTACAACCTGGGCATCTAATAATGCGAGGCTCCGCTCGAACAGTGTAGTCTTCTCTTCCCTCTGCTCGTCGGTTTCGTCGATCGTTATGGTCGCACATCGTACTCTGCCCAATTTGTAACGTTTGATGTTGTTGAACGGCTCATCCACGAAAAAGTGTAGCACACCTTTTTACGGACCATCGCCTCGAGCAACGCTGCGATGTCCCATGCCGACTTGCCGAGAGGTCCAGCGGAGTCACATCGATGTCTCAAGACACTGTCAGCATCGACATCTCTCGATGTGGTCCGTCTCACGAAATGGTGATTATGCCTCTGGTCGGGACGAAACCCACTGTTGGCTTCAGCGCGAATAAACCCGCCATTCTCGCTGGAGAGACCTATGATCAACCTCAGCGTTTGCCATTTACCAAAGCTCAATATGCTGCCACCCGTCTCCACGCCGATACTGGCAGAGCAGAAGCGTGCCGCCACTCCTACTGCACTCCCGCCTGAACTAGCCGATGGGTCCAGTTTGGCGGGACCGTAGGATGATCTGATCTGTCCACCCGCGGGACTCCAGAGATTCGGAACACCCAAGCCGAACATGCTGGATGGGACCGACAGGCTGGCCTTTCCGAGGACTAGAGGGATGCCTGAGCTCAATGCGGTGAAACGACTGACTGATCACGCCGGCGGCAACGAGCTGATCGACTACTTCCGCGCTGGCAGGAACCTGTGATCCGCCTGGTCACGTCAACGCGCATTGGAGTGGCAAGTGTAGATTGACGAAGTGCAATAGTACCTTCGGTAGTCTCCATCCCCATTAACGGATGAGTTGCGATTGTGTCCCGGGATCTAAGCGTCACTCACCAGCTGATGACTTACTTCAGAATGATTGGTACCCCGTGCAACTTGCTACGAGTCTGACCGATTATACGTTCCTCGTCCAGCGATTTCGCCCCCTAGATCACTGACAACCTCGTCAGTCCAGAAGTTCGACCGAAACGCCACCCAGACATTCACCTCGCGGCGCGGTCTCGATCACTGCTCTCAGACCTAGCTCCCACTGTATTGTCCTGCTCAATGCGCTCTGTGTGGTCAGCGCGGAGAGAGACAGGCTGAAATACCTAGATAAGCGAGGACGAGATCTGAGCTTGTGAAAGCTCCCTTGGCCAGTGCGTCAGCTACATCGCGCGTTGTAGATCTGAGCAAGTCAATCGGAAGCGCCATCGCGATAGAGAGCCAAATGTGTGAAGTATTGAGGTTATTTGATTGACAGAAAATACAAGCCGCTGCATATCCAGAAGTCATTTCCGTCGTTATTCACTCGTGTGATCATGAATCGAGGAAGTAAAAGGAGGAAGTTGAAACCCTTTTGTTCACAAACTCCTTTGATCCATGTCTTGCTGCTCGGGGCATAAAACGACTGGGGCAACTTCATAAGAGATGATCTACCAAAGTTTGAACGACGACGCATGCGTCTGAAGGACAATCATTTGGTATCAGCGTCTTTCTTCACACATTGTTGTGCATTATTGTCCTACTATCATCATGCCTCAGGCTTAGTGCTATTCGCCACCGGTTCCCCTCGTCCGGCTACTTCTTCAGCTTCCAAAGGCTGCACAGAGAGCTTCGTCAACTCCTCGATCATAACATGCCCATTTCGCCTTCCTTGTCGACGTGAGAGACTTGGTGCTCGTCAGTCTCATTGAGTTGATCGCCGTTCGTCACGGTCGACGCGTCAACTACAGATACCTCTCGGACCTTCTCCGAAGGGTCTCTCGCATCCATCAGCCCATCACCATTCTCCAGCTGCTCCGCCTGACCCTTCTCCCGTTGACATTTCGGACATGTACACCAAAAACCGTAAAGCTCCCGAAGCATCTGCCGCCGCTGCGATCGGGGCATCTCGTAGTTGACGTAAGGGAGGCAAATCTCTTCGCCAGGATGGATCGTGCGCCGCGCGATGAACGTTTGTTTTGCGGTGCCGCGGACGCCAGGTGCATTGGGTGGTGGTGGATCACATGGGAGAGCATCTGAGCTTGGCGGGGAGAATGATCTTGGTAGGTTGCGGGCCTGATATCAGCTCCATCAATGAATAGACTCACCATCGCGTTCGGCTCGCAGGAGTGGTTGATATGCGCGTGAAGTGCGTAAAGACCTCCTGAGTCCTCTTGATTCAGCGTGGCGAGTCCCATGAGCTCAAGAAAGCTTTCGAAGGAGAACCACCGCTGCTCCTCGGGGGAAGTGAGCGGCGTCTTCTTCTTCGATGGGAGAAGCTTTTGAAACTGCTTGTAGTGCTGGTCGGAAGGTTGAGGGTTGAAGACACTGCAGAGGATGACATGGGCGAAATGCCATTCACGTCGACGGAGATCTCCAACGAGTTCCCTGAGATCAGCTCCCGGCAATCGAGTCAACTCACCATTCTTTCCGTTCCATCTCTTTCTTCTCCAGGTTGACCCTCGCCATCCCGCCCCACACACGTCTCTCAATCTCATCACCTCCTCCGAGCTCCCTCTCGCTTCGCCATTTGGCGAGGATCTTGGCGACGCAGTCAAGGTGTCTCGAACCTTGCTTATGTATGAAAGTGAGCAGGTCGAGGGCCCCGGGATTCTGACCGGGACATAGTAATGGATGATGAGATGCTGAAGCGGTCGCGCGAGAGAGACATAGTCGATTGCAGAAGTGGGCCATGTCGCAATGAGGACAGGATACCGAAAGCAGCGGGTTTGCCCGGTTGAACGTGGTCAGGCATTGGGTGCACATGCGCTGTGACAGGAGGTAGGGGTACATGTTCCTGTGACATTAGCTTCACCCTGCTGTGAGGCCTACTTACGAATCTGCCGTGATGATCCATGGCTCCTCCTGCCAAAGGACTTCTCCCCGAAACATCTTCTCCTTCGCGACCAATCCCTTCCCCTTCTCCCCGCCGAACAGCTTCACCTTGACCTTTGGCGCGACATTGGTGACATCGATGGATGGGTCGAGACCGGTGTCGGCGATGAGACCGACCTCGCGAGGTTCATCGTTGGCTCCATTTGCCTTAGGAGTCGATTGGATCACCTTCCGCAACCGCTTCTCCGAGACGGTCCATTCGGGATGGTCGGTTTTGAGCTGGGTGAGGGTTTTCGTGAGGCCAAGAGATGGATGCTTCGCTCGCAGGTCGGTGACTGCTGCTACCAGGCCATCTTCAGGCGGCGAGACCGCCGTTGGAGGATTCGCCATATGGTCGTCGAGATCATGGTATAAACTCGGGACAACGACTTAAACTCGCTGTAACACCCACAATACAGTACGAGTACAGATCACGTGCGTCCTTGTCGGCGTCGACCGTTCCTGAGTACCCCGATTGCATCCCGTTCCTTCAGCTCCTCATAAGAGTTCTATTGCTACAAGATCCTAACCTAACTCACCTCCCTGACCAAGCTCGAGACCAGCTTGAAAGCAGGATCCGGATCCTGCCGTGCCATTTCCGCCATGCTCAACAACTTCTTCACCCCAATGAGCAATTCCGCCCTGCCATCCTCGCCAAGGCGCGCTTCACGTAGCATCTGCATCGCCCGCTGTTGCTCGCCCGGAGATGAGAAAAGCTGTACCTCTCGGAGACAATGATCAACACCTTCTAGCGAGTTGATGGGCGTGATGGGGATATCCGTGTCGAACGCGGATTCGACGTCCATATCCCTGAGTATGGCTCGGTTGGACGTCGTGGCAATGATCAGGAGACGTCGGCCCTGGATGTCAGCGTAATCATGGCGTTTACCTACCTTTGGTGGTCGCTTCCCGAACAGCACTACAAGCGCCTGCAATACACCATTCGAGAATCTCGGCCCAATCGGATTCCAGTCTGCCATTAACCCCACGCATTCAATATCACTCACCTAAGAGCCTCTCGATGCTGTCCACCACGATCACGCTGAGCGGGCTCTTATAGCTATCCGTGAAGACCTTGCTGAGTTGAGCGATCTTTTGCGACTCGCTATAGCCGACCATTGTTTCGGGCGAGATGAGCTTGATGAAAGGGAACTCGGAGGCCATGGCGATTGTGGCGGCAAGAGCGGTTTTCCCTGACCCGGACGGTCCTATACCAGTCAGCAAGTATGCAATGCCTGAACCCACCATGCAGCAATGCGCAGACCAGAGGAGTGCGATCGGAATTCCTTACCTGCTCGACGAGCAGACTTCCATCTTTGAGTATATCCTGCTAATCAGCACAGCATATGTCTGAACTCACGTTGACCCGCTGAGAATAATGAACGATGCCATTTTGCACCACCTGCTGCAATTCCTCCTCAGATACACCGAACGCTGGCTGCACCTCGTCAAGCGCATGCATGAAATCCGCTCGCGATATCTTGATGTTATCGATATCCTCAAACGCTGCAACGGTGCCGACCTGCGATCAGCGATGCCTTGAGCTGCTTCTCACCTTGACATGCCGGTTGAAGGCGAAACTAGTCGCGCTCTTGACCAAGCCGCCAATCTCCGCACCAGAGAAGTTCTTTGTCACTGCGGCGAGTTCGGCGATGTCCACGTCTGATGCCATGACACCGTTGTTCTTCATCTTTGAGGTGTGGATGTTGAGAATCTGAAGCCGGCCGTGCTCATCCGGCAGAGAGATCTCGATATGTACCTCGAGTCGACCGGGACGAAGGAGCGCCTCGTCGATCATATCCATACGATTGGTCATACCGATGATCAGGACATTGTTGAGTTGATCGACACCGTCCATCTATTATCAGCCGTGCTTTCAGCGAGACTAACCTTTGACAACAGCTGATTGACGATGGAATCGCCGACTCCGGTGCCGCTATTTGTGGATCCACGCTGCTTGCATATTGCGTCGAGCTCGTCAAAGATGATGATATGCAATCCGCTCTCATCGCCTTTCTCCTTTTCCTGCAATCGTCAGATCCTTCGCCACTGCGACTCACCTCCTTCTCGGCATCGGCGAATAGCTTCCGGATGTTCTCCTCACTCTGTCCAACAAACTTGTTCAAGATTTCCGGACCATTCACAACTTTTGGTTCCCGGGCGTTGAGCATCTTGCCAATCTGTCTGGCCATGAGGGTCTTGCCGGTACCCGGGGGTCCAAAGAGCAAGATACCTGTTGTCAGATCAGAGATCATTGCAGAACTCACCCTTGACATGCTGTATTCCTAGCTTCTCGACCAGACCTGGGGGAAAGATACGACTTGCAAAGGCTCGTCGGAAAATCGCCGCGAATTCGGTATCAAGACCACCAATACCCATGTCCTCGAATTTAAAGTTAGGGGCCAGGATGGCATTGGTTGGTCCTCTACCAGCCAGGTAAGGTCACGCAGCCGCCATTCGATGTAAGCTTACCGCTTTGACGAATTCTTCAGCTTGATGCCGCTTGTGGGATCCTTCACCCAGATAATCTCGGTTCCCTCCATGATGATCCCGGTTGGACCTTCTGAGCCGTCGAGGGTGGAGATGGATCGAACTGTAGCCTTGAGCTCGTGTCCACGATAATCGAAGACGAGGGGTTGAAGGGGTGTCAACGGGAGGGACGGGAATGCCTGGAATCAGCGAGTCCTTCATCACAAGCTCACACTAATGAATGCTGCAGCCATCTCTTCGCTGTCGAACAGCTCGGGCGTCTCCTTTCGCTTGAGCCGAAAACCAACCTGCGCGTAGCGTAAGCTTCGAGCCGGTCCGTCACGGGTGTGATCGTACCTCGAGCTCTACGGACGCGGCCCAGTTCCCGTTCGCCGGGAAGAAAGGCTGGCACTCGACTGTCTCGCCCACAGCTGAAAGTCCAACCCATTGTCGAATGATCTTCGATGGTCCGAGATGCTTTGAAGGAAGGGTACGGGTAGGATCACGGCTATACGCAAGGTCAGAAGCGCTCATTGTAGCAGGAGGCACTCACATGATAGAAAGGACGAAGCGGTTACGAATCATGACGAACTCGACTTCGGGAGGGAAATCGCCGGAATTGACCACAAGGCGGTTAGTCAGCGCGAGGGGATCCGAGGGGCATGGTGCGATATTGAACCTGTTCCCGATAAGCTGATTCATTAAGGAGCTACCGTCACACACATCCCTCTTCCGGAGCCTGTTCCTTGACTTGGGTATCCTCTTGGTGCTTGCGGAGTTGGCTGTAATTGTGGCTGGACCGGCCGATACTCCGCCTTCTCCCCATAGTGATCCCCACCACCTCCATATCCACCATCATACCCTCCACTCGATCGCTGGGGGGGTAAAGGTTGCTGAGGTTGTCTCGCAGGAGACCCATAGCTTGCCCCTCCAGCATTGTCAGGTTGCGCTGGGACGGGATTTCTCCTCGGTGGTAGACCTGGCTGTTGCTGTGGAGGAGGTAATGATGATTGGGAAAGATTGTCGGCAGGCAGTCGCTCATAAGGTGAAGCCAATCCTCCCTGCGCAGCGCGGCGAGCTTGCGGCGCGCTTGGATCGCTTCTCTTAAAGAACGATGTCATAATACGATGAAGACAAATGTGAGAGAAAGGTAGGAATGGGTGTGGGATTCCACACGCGTGACGTTTCAATCGCGGACTGTGGCATATCTCCGGAATCTGCACTGGTCGGTGTAATGTCGGTCTTATCATCTATTTCCCTATAGCTATGTCCTCGTTCAGCTTCTCCGTGATCTCGCCGTCCGCGACGGTCTTGAGGAACTGGAGCTGGTTTGCAACGTCCTTAAGTAACGACAAAACCTGTCGATTCCTAGTTCTTCGTCAATGCTGAAGCCACTATTTTAGACTCACCCTTCAACAAATCCATGCTCCCGGTAGAGTATGTCTTGCTCTTTGCAGTACTCCTTCACCAGCAGGCTAGCTGCTCGAAGATTATGTCTAGGAAGTCGAGGAAAGAGGTGATGAGTGACCTGGAGGTTGAGCCCGCCGTGAATGAACTCAATTTGAGGGGAGCAGATCACATCCATGGTCGTTCGTAATTGACGGGATGCAAAGGATTCTGCTGGACCAAGATCTTCGGTGGAGCAGGCAAAGTGGGACAATACGATCTTCCGTTGTCAGGACCGCAGATCAGGAACAAATATCGCTCACCTGGACGTGAACGGGGCTACTGACGATGTGGCTGACGAGGATGTACGCTAACCTCATTCGCCAAGTCGGCATGCTGCGAAGCATTGAGCCAAAGTATAGCCAGAAGAAAGCGACTCCAGTCAGTTCGAAGCGCCAGAAGCCGTCGTGTTTCGGTTTTGGGCCAAAGAGGTAGGTGTACGAGTTTGCGTAGAGGTTAAAGCGGGCGAGGGACAGAACGATATAGTACAGCTTGTGCCTGTTTGCGTCAGCCTAGCTTCCTATCAACACTCACTGAACCGAGACCATGACTCGCGAGAATGCATCGAATGACATGACGCGCTTGTGATAGGTAGACCACATGCTATTGAAGAACTGCTTAGAGATGGCGAAGAAAGGAATATGCTGGATGTCGGGGTCGTGTTCAGGGTGATTGGGAACAACTGAGGCCGGACTGAGTCTCAGAAAGAACCTAGGTTCGACTTACGGTGATGTATATTATGGTTCTGGGTGACAAGCGGAATCAGCTATAGTTGGTCGGGCAGGACTCGAGAACTCACGTCACACCACCATCCCACGCTTAAACCTCCAATCCAGTCGGCCAGTATCATAGATATGACTCTGTCCCACCACCAGTTCCCAGTTACACCGGTATGGCCAGCATCATGGACGAAGACTGACAGTGTCAGCTGCTGCATAAAAGGGTAAACATACAGGTGAGCTGGTGGAAGAATAACCCTAAGAAGGTCGCCGATGCCATTTGACCTACCCAACCGCTGGTCCTAAACCGTCAGCCCGAGCCTCATCCCGTCACTCACAGAAAGAACAAAGCAAATGCAGTTACGCCAAGGAAGGTATATCTCGCTAAGTCGCTCCCATATCCTGCCAAGGGTCCGGGGCGCTCAAACAGGCCAGCCTCGACAATGCGAGCTCTTAGACCTTGATACGTGTTCGACCGGATTCGCTCCACCCGTGCATCTACTTTGGAAGGGGGCGGCTCGAGCTGGGCGGGGTGCAGGGTGAGGACAGGCGAGTTGACCGGAGGGTGTACATTGGGTATCGGTGTTTGGGGGATTGGAGTAGATGTGGGATCAAGCGAGATGGTCCGTTGTAATATGGTCTCGCCTAAAGATACCGAGCCTTCCTTGGCCCAGTGCCCCTTCACTCCGTCCGGATGCCTCACCAATCCCAACGCGACAGGCGGGGTGAGGGGTTTCCAACCCTCCTCCTCGTCGGTGTCCACCCTACCAATGACCAGTCTTTCCATACGCTGCAGAACCGCTGCCGGATGATACGCCTCGATCTCGTCCGTCGCATCACGCCCGACGAAGTGGAGAAGGGCGAGAGCCCCGCCAGGGTGATGAGGCGCCCAGGAAGTCGCGTTGAGTACAAGTGAATGGTATATGATGAGTAAGGCGCCTTCGGTTACACGCGATGCTACATCGACTCGAGAGAGAAGTGGGGGCACTCTCTTCGCTGAATGACTCGGCTCGCTCGCGGCGTCGACGAGTCCCATCGAGGCAATGTTACAATCAAGTCCTGGAAGTCAGTACTCATACAGTAGTGTTCATGCCCGGAAAACACCCCACCACCCACTCGCTCGGCAAAACACAGTCGTGGCGCCTATCGAAGATGCCTCGCTGCTGATTCTTTCACCAAATGACTGCCAGACTACTCTTATACATGCCAAGACTACATGCATAAGCTTGGACACCCCCCATTATCGCCCAACTGTTCATGAACGAGCTTTGCCTAAGCCCTTGGCCAAATGGCTGCATCCCGGCCTCAGCGATCCTCACAAGTTCCCTCTCTGCGATGCAGCAAGCACTTTGACTGCGGTCCGTTCGCGATCCCCCCGTTTTTTTGGCAATTGGACAACAATACTCCGATGGCAACGGCTGAGCAGTTGACTACATGAGCGAGGTATTCTGACTGCCTGCTTGATCTTCATGTTGAAACCCCTGGGCTATAAGTCACAGTTCCCGCACTCCTCGTTCTTCGCGGCCTCCGAGTCCGCATCCATCCTGCTCAGCATTCATGGATCCTTTGCGCAACCGCCTCATAGTACCCTCAAGAGCCTTGCGACCTTCTACATCCAGCTTGAGCGGCTCAACAAGTGCGTCGGGCGGTGGCAGCTTCGGCTCTGGTCCCGCCCATGCCCGATCAACGATACTGGTCTGCAGTGTAGTGTTTCGCTGAAAATCGCCTGAAGAAACGTGCCGGTGATCGGGGTGGGGACCCTCGTCTTCGAAGAGGAAGAGAGGTTCCATGAAGGGTTCAGAGCGTTTTTCTGCCACTCGTTCCAAGGCATGGCTGAATCCTTGCAGGACCCTGCAGTGTTCGGAGGAGCAAGTCTCGATGAGATCTCGTAGGCGACGAGTCAATCGATCGAGTATCGGATAATGCAGTCCAAAGGCGGATGTCGATATGAGGAGCGGAACAACCGATTCTGCGTACGGAGCTAAGCATAATCTTTTGAAAAGCTTCGGGGTCAGGGCACCTTCATTTTGACCAGTCAGTGAAAATGCATCGGAAGCCATAGCGGCCAACCCCGCGAGCTGACCCTTCCACTGTGATAAGGCATTAGCAATGAGTAGGTGATTGTCAAGGGATCCTCGAACCAGACTCTTGCTTGCTCGAGCAAGCATGACGGCACTATCCTTGTCGTCACATGCAATCGCTGATCGAATGCCGATATCGAGCATTTCTTTGGAGAGACCACCGAGAATCTTGGCTGTGGGATCAAATACGGAGAGGATGAGCGAGAGGCAGGTCGAGTATTCCGGGGATGCAGCGTAGTAGAGGGAGACGGCGATGAATTCTGAGCGGTTTCAGTTGACGAAGGATGATGAAGCGCGCAACATGACGTCCCCTACTCACCAAGTCTTTGGCGATCGATCTTAGGCTTGAAGATAACCGTGCGGGACGACTCGGCTGCTAAGGGAGTATGGTACCACTGGAATCAAACCGCGAACTCGACGCAATCAGTCGAAGCTGAGACTCACTTCCCGCTCGGTGTATGCATGCTCCGACTTGTATTCAGATCTAGATTTTTTCACCGCTGCAGTAATTCTCTTCTGACGACCCGAGGCTTTGTCGTCTTCGTTTCTTGCCGCAACATCAGTCGAGCTGGTTGCCCCTGGGACAACCTCAGCTGGGCCTGACCACTCGGCAGCTTCCTCATCCTTAACGGCTACCGTGAAGTAATTGGATGTCAAAGCGACATCTGCGACCATGCTATCATATATCCGAAGGTTAAACCGAGTGGAAAAAGAGCGAAAACACGGTTCACAGGTGAAGGGGATCCTCTACCGGAGGAATACTTCCGCCACCGGTACACAAGGTAAAATAATGCCACGTCATGCTCAGGGATGTCGCCAACGCGAAACTTCTCGAAGGGCGGCCACTGCCACGAGCCGTCACCACGTGACCTTATCCATCCGAAACCTAAATCCACGTCACGGCCACTGACGAATCTCGTCGACTTCGATTCGAGTAGTCGGTTGAGTGATTTAATATAAACGATTTGTTGAGTGATAATAGGGGTATTCATTTACTAATTCGACCTTTCGAGGATGGCTTTTCCTAGTGGGAAATGCATGCATAAAGCTTCCTGAGCATAACCAACCCATAGGACTTACCTCAGGGATATCTCGATCTGAAATGACTTTACACCTTGTGGTGGTATCATTTACTGAGCCAAATCGGTCAGTGCGGGGCCCCGCATTTACCGCTTCCAAACCATGTTACTTCGTTGAATGATATCCCACTAGTTCATTGTCCTTGACAAAGTCAATAACGGCTGCATTTGGGCTTAGCTCTTTCTATCAGAGCTTAACATGCCCCGTTACTCCAAACGTATTCACTTTCTTCGAAGCCTGGAGCACCTCTTACCGCTGGCCATGCTCTTGGAGGACGATCCCTCGCCCAACTCACCCTATGAGCTGTATCGGCTTTTACACAATGCTACGACCCGTTCTCGGTATCTCGAACGCGGACATCGGTACACCATGAATCGGGATAAAGGCTGGCGCGCTCGAATCGACACACATCATAGGAAAACAGACAGGGACTTTAGGCGACTGCTTCGGGTGGATAAAGCAGAGTTCCAATATATCCTATCCCTCATTGAATCGCATGATGTATCTGTCACTGCTCGTGGACGTCCACAAGCATCCCCTCTATATCAACTCACGGTGGCCCTGTTCACTCTGGCGCACGAAGGGAACGGAGCGAGCGCTTTCATGGTCGCTGAGTTATTTGGGCTTGGAGGTGTCTCTTCCACTTTGAATCCTTTACTGAGTCTTTCTAGAGGGAGCCTGTACAAGGTGGACTCAGAGGGTGATCACAGCCTTACTGGACATCGAGAACGACCATGTCTACTGGCCAGATGCAGCTGAACGACGAGAGATAGCGGCAGATTTTGAAGAACGAGGTGTTCCTGGAGGGTGTGTTGGTATAGTCGACGGCTGTCTTATCGTTCTGGCCGGTAAACCCAGGCGAAACGATGGCGCAGACTTCTTCTCATACAAGGGCCAGTATGGCTTCAGCATTATGGGCGTCTGCGATAACCAGAAGCGACTACGTGCGGTTCAATATGGATTCGTTGGTTCGGCACACGATAATCGAGTCTTCAAGTTTACCACTCTCTATGAGCATCCCCAGGAGTACTTCTCGCACCACCAGTACCTCCTGGCAGACTCAGCCTACACACCCCAGCACTTCTGTGTCCCCTTGTTCAAAAGGAAGAACGGCGAATGGGAGCTTGGTCCGGGAGAGGTAGGTAGTGAGGGTTGGTTTGGTACTGACAGACCTAGAAATACTTCAATGACGAGTGCGCACAAACCCGCGTCCTTATCGAGCATACCTACGGCATGCTCAAGGGCCGTTGGAGCTGTCTCCGAGGTCTTAGAATTGGTGTTGAAGACATGGACGACGAAGGACGAGTTACCTGCTGGATTCGAGCATGCGTCGTCCTGCACAACCTTCTGATTGACACGGCAGAGCTCTACATGGACAATGAGGATCCAGAAGACGACGACTACGATCCAGAACCCGAGCCTTTCGATGCAACCAAGGATGATCCTTTGAAACATCCAGCGCGTCTTCGAATTATGACTTTGATGGGTTTTACACCCTCTATCCGAGTATCCCGTCCGACACAAAGGAGGTAGAGGGCTGATACTTTATAGGCATCATCTATGCATTCCTGACTATCATCGTACCTGGTTTCAGCCCATTCCATTCATCTGTTCCCTTTCCACATTCAATCCCTTCCAGAACGTCTACACCACGTGAAAGGAAGGGTACCTGCGACACCATGTATCTCCGCACTGGCTGATTTGATCGGCCTGTCCCTTGGCCTTCAGTCCAAGGACGGCTTGGGCCCTGCAAGCGCTTCGGCTTCAAGCCTTGAAAGGCCGGCTTGGACCAGTGTGGCTACCGACTCGATCCATGTCTTCCACCTGACTATTGCTCGTTCATGACTAATTCTCTCCCTGTCTAACTCAAGCCGACGCTCCTCGAGATCCCTACGGAGCTTCCGGTCTTCTTGGTCGTCTTCAAATCGCATACGTGCTGTTTTCTCATGTCGATTCATGATTTCATCAAGCGAACCGTCTGCCGTAGTACGTCTTTTTGTACCCCTCCGTTCGGCTGATGCCAAGGAGGCACTCGCACGTTGCTGGGACGCGGGTGTGCCGCCTGTTGCTGACAACTTAGTGCTCCTTGCATGTTTTCCTTGGGATCCATGCGCAATAGCCGATCCAGAGGCCAATCTAGTCGGTAGATCGCTAGATTGCGAATGATTGACAAATACGTCTGTTACATCGTGGAGGCGGGTGGCAGGGCAATCGTCCTCGTCATCCAAGGCGTCGTCGTCATCATCTACGCCGCTCGCCGTCGTATTCCGAGCAAGACCCGACTTTCGCTGGAAAGCTGCTCGAGCTTCGTCTTCATTGGAGCCAGTGTGGTATAAACCGCCAGGATTGGCCGCAGCACGCTCCCCCATGATAGGAAGCAGGTCGTCCCACCATTTGCATATACGAAGGAGTTCTCCTGCATGTCCATTAGGTCATGCAGATTATTTACTACACTCACGGTGTAGCTGTTCATCATTTACTGATTGGGACTGATCTGGGTTGTTCTTGCCTTGACCGGTGTGGTTCTTGAAGTCCATAGCCTCATTGAACTTCCTGCCCATATCCGTGATCTAATATTGGTTATCCAAGCCATTACACACGCACGGACACACCTTAGTACGAGTCGAAGTCGTCTCGCGAATCGCACATCCTCGATCATGGAGAAACGCTGCTGCCTCCTTCAAGAGCTGAGCCTTCTTCTTCGCGGCATCCCCTTTCCAACGGTGCCAGTTGTTTTTGACGCCCAACCATTCAATAAGGAGGTGTGTAGCTGATTTGCCGGTAAAAGACCGATCATTGTCCCAGTTGACCTTGGCCCCGCCAGTCCCTTCCTGGGCTTCGTGCGAGCTGCCCAGCACAGCAACAACACTAGCGCTTCGCTGCATGGGCGAAGGACTGGGAGGAAAGACCCAATCCGGCAACAAAGAGGACGCATTTTGGGTGGAGCTGTCGAAGACAGAAAAGGGGGAGGGAGGAAGGGTCTGGGGCGGGTTTGTCTGTATGAAAGCTGCTGGCATGCCCTGAATTCGTGTAGAAGGTGATTTATTGATGACCTGTACACAGTTTCAACTCATTATCAAGCATACAGCACAAACCAGATGATGAAAGACGATGAAAGACGACTCGGCACACGAAAGGAGGTGTTGGGAGGTATGACGTTTCCGGGAGAGCCTAATAGCGCGATTCCTTCTGATCTGGCTGAATATTCTGGTAGACCAAGCCTACTGAGCTTTACAGAGCTGTCCAAGCAACTTGACCATTTTAAACGCCCTTCGGATCACGTCCAAAATGGTCAAGTTCCCTTTGAGCCGGGCTGATATGGAATCGTGACAGCCTTCCCTGGACTAACCCTGACTCATTACGACACCATCTGACAGCCATGTATCCATATTGGGTAGCTAAGATTGACGAGACGACTTATTGAACACCCCTATACTACGTGTACGAGTACTGTACACGCTTGCGAATCCGATCCTCGTGGCCAGGCACTGTCTCCGCCTCTTCGATCCTCTGATCTCCACCTCGAGAGCGAACACGACACCCTCAAATCGTACGTCAACATCTTCACATTGATACCCCACGGGTACGACGTTCCGTACTGGTTCCCCATCAGACTATTCCCCACTTGATTACCTGCGACAGTATCAACCTGGACGAGTGCTTCGAGTACACGAGGGCTCCTCAGATATTTTTCCACCTTCCAGTGATCACAAGGGAAAATTCGGTCGGCCCACGGCAGGGAGGACTTGGCTAGCAAAGGCGTTTTTGGGCTTTGCTGATACGCTCAGGTGAAGAGGCCAAGCCATCTGAAGGGTCAAGCGTAGAATTTTTCGAGTATACTATGCATGGGCGAAGCAAGCATACGCTTTGGCTGGCACAGGAGAACCTTTGCGCGATCGGTCCTTCAGGCGTAGTGAAAGGGATTTGTAGCGCGCGTAAGTGTTTGATTCGATCCAAGAATTAGCGGCTATACCGGTCAATCCTGTGATTTAGGCAGGACTGGCGGCTGTAATATGGGTAGACTCCACGAAAATGAGGCGACGGGAAGCCCAGAGGCCCTCAGTTGTTGAAACATTGATGATCCTCTGAGGCGAGTCAGCGCGTCAAGTTGGCAGGTACATCTTGACTAACAAGCGGTCAAATCCTCTTGGTCTTCGTGAGCGGGGTTACGTATAAAGTTGCTTGGTTGAACGATAAGAATCTCGCCGCATTGCGCATCCGAAGAGAGATGCGATGAATCGATCAGTAGTCTTGTCCCCCCAAGTCCGCCCCATGGTCAGCGATCATGATAACGTTCTGTATGAACATGATAACGTTCTGTATGAACATGTCATGTCGTACCATGCTTCCAGATACATCCACCCTCCACACCTCACTAGGCCTTCCCAACAGTCTGCTGATTAACCAACCCCTTCAGCGCCTTATCGACATCCCCCTCACTCAACCCCGATAACCCAGTCTGACTCTCCACTCCTCGTTCTACGCACCACCCGACAAAACATCAGCTTCAGCACAACCCATATGTCCCTCTTCTTCGCTACGATTAGTTGAGAAGAGGAGAACGGCGAAGAAGAAAAGCGAGCTGACTGACCGAATCTGACGAATGCTCGAGGCTCGACTCCAGAAGCTTCTCGGATCATGAATTTCAATCCTGGGTGAGTGGATTTTATGGTTGGGTAGGAGGATTGAATGAATTGTCTGTTGAAAGCGGCCGAGCGGAGCGAGTCAGCAAGTAATGTTCCAGGTCTCAAATGGGAAGTAGGTCGAAAAGGTAGGAAAAGATGGTGTGGAGGTGGGGCTTACCGGACGCCTTGAGATGCTTGGGACGTTTGACAGAGATGAAGACGGATTTCTCGGACTGTTGCGGGGATGGATTTGGCGAATGACATGGCGGGGATGTGGAGGGCGAGGAGTATCGGTGTGTAGGTTCTTGTCTGCGGCCAGAATGATGACTTGTGTTCCCAGTGATGGTTCAATCGCATAGAAGATGAGAAGTTCGAGCAAGACTAGCTAAGATTAAACTGAACGAGAGAGGGCGGAAGCAAATCAGGGCGACTCCCGTCATTCCTCGCTGCTAAGCCAAAGTGAAGCTGAGCTCGTCGCAAGCTGGCCAGCTACAGACGTCACATACATCGTCATACATCACGTCGTTTCATTCCCCTCACTAACACGACATTCCCCCACGTCTCACCGCAAACACCAACATCGCACGAACATCTCTCTCTTTCACTTCACTTCAATCCCACCCATGCTTACAGTCCACCACCTCACGCCACCTTCCCCTTTCCCAAACCCCCAGGCCAAGGAACCAGTACACTAGTCTCATCAACGTACTTCCTCCAGTTGGGATCATCCCCATTCTTCTTCTCCGAGCTCTGCTCGAGCGGCGGAACTCCCGAAGCATATCGCAAGAGGAGGTAGCTGAACACAGGGGAGACGAAGACGAGGGATCGGAGGGCTGTCGTTGGGAGAGAGGGAAGGGCTAGGAGGGGTGGACCGATTTGGAGGATCACTTCGCCGAGGTAGCTGAGTTTCGGGTATCAGCATGAGTCGGGGCAAAGGGGGTCCAGATTGTTTTTGTTCTTGCCGCGGGGGGGTTGAGGGTGGAGGAGGGGGGATTGGAACACAACGCACTTCGGATGACGAGAAATCGCCCAAACGCCGGAAGAGATGAATTTCTCCTCATGTTTCTTCTCATCCTTCGCCTTCCTCCAAGCGGATTTCTCTGCATACGATCATTCGGTCAATACCCTTAGCAAAGGCTCAGAATTGACCCACCTCGATCAGCGATGATCTCGAAACCAATCCCACCAGCCCAAATCCCAACGGCCAAAAGATCCCTCAACCCTAATGCAGGCTGAGCAGCTCGTGGGATGATATTGACCAATAGAGCAGGGAGGGAGACGCAGGTGATCCATGTCGCTTGACCAAGCCTATCGAAGGAAGCCTCCATCAGTCTGGTTGTGCAGAGTAGAGATGGTGGGTGATACTGACCAGGCGCCAGAGAAGACGAGAGGGTTCTTCTTGATTCCGTCAAATCGGCTGTCTTTACCATGTTTCTGGATCCTCTACCAAAGCACCGCATCAGTCAACTTCCAGACGGGGAAGGTAGGATCGATCGACTTGTGCGAGGAATGTACCGAGTCGACCAGCCCATAGGAGGTATAGAGCGCTGATGAGGAGTTGACGTGGATGATGCGGTGCGGAGAAGGGGACTCGGGGACCGGTACTGATGAAGAGGGACCTGATAGCGGGGTAGTACTACGTCATTTTAGCTTCAGGCGTACCATAACCTCGAGCTCATCCGGAGACAAGTGTCCAGCGGGAAGAAATATTGGGAGGCTCGACCTACCAGAGAGAGCAAGGTCGACGAGATGAACCCAAGTGACCCAGCTAAATCATAGAACTTTTCGGTCTGTTTCGGGACGGCATAAGCCGCGAAGCAAGCTTGAAAGGCATATCTAAGTATCCATCAGTATAAGTCCATTTCTACCTTGTCCGAGTGACTCCGTAAGTCAGTCAGTCCTGTTTGGATACGAAGGAGGGTGGTACTGCCTGCGCTTGCCCGGAAGGGTTTGCTCCCTCCTGCTCAATCCCGAAAGAACTCACGTGAAGCCGATGACGCCTGCTAGACGGGAGGTCGTTCCCGAATGAAGACCCAGGAAGGAGGCCATCTCGTTCACGACACCGATAGTGGGTCTCTAAACCAATGAGAAAGATGATATAAGGAAGGATGAAAGGCGGATACATTCCGGGCAGGTTACGAAGCGCGTTCGGCATCATGGATACCGTTCCGCGCCTATTGCGTCATCATGTTATCTCGCAATTCGCAGACAGCCCTTCAGCAATGAGACAAGCACAAGAATTGCATAGGTCATCATGAGATATAAAGAGAATGAGGACTATACTGGTGGACTAAAATGAGAAAGTGCAAGCGATATGATACCGTTATATCCTTACCCTCCGAATCGTCCCTTTCTCCATCTATGAGCTTCTAAGCATCTTCAAGACCCAGGTCAAAAACGAACTCCTCCATGCCAAACGGCTCATCCCCCAAGTCAAGCAGGATCGGATCGTCGACCGCTACCTCCTTCTTCGCGTGAGGAGCAGGTCGCTTCTGCACCAAAGGTGGAATGGTAGAACGGATCGAAGTGTTTGCCGAGGGAATTTGAGCTTTAATCACAGGCTGGCTAGTGATCGTAGGGTTTCGTGTAGTCGTCGTAGACATGGGTCGATGTGCTCCTGGGGCCACCTCGATGCCGGCTTTCCTGAAGATAGAGCGAGATGCGATATTCATGGGCTGTCCGGTGGTGGAGGGGGGTCTTGTGGCTCGAGGAGCGATTCCGTTCGGTACGGGCCGTGTTGGTGCTATTCGGACCGCAGACGCTGACTTTGAGGTGGGCTGCGCTGTAGGAATAGCTCGCTTACGGAACATCGGTTCTTCCAGATCGTCATCCGCTGCGTTGCGTCAATTTGGCCCGATTGGCGGAGAAAAACTGACCACAGAGCCGAACGCGAGCTACAGGTTCCACCTCCACTTGCGGCTCAGGTATTTCGACGGTCGGTGGGTTCTCATCGTCGTGTGGTGTCCACATCGGTGGTAAGCTCATGATCGTCTTAAAGATCGGTTCGAGGTCTGGATATGACCAAGCCGGCTCCCAAGGAAGTTCTAAACATCAGATTCAGAATCGATTTCGATGAGTTGTGAATGGAAGCGCTTACCGACGACCTTCGGAGGCATGTATTCGATCTCATCCTCGCTCCCCTCTTCCTCCACCTCGGCAACACCATCCAACCCGATATCAAACTTTGCCGCGCCTTCTGTATTACTTTCCAGTGAGTTCTCCTCCTCCCATCTCCCGCTCGGTAGGGGCGTGACGAAGCTCTGCTCGCTTGTTGATGGTCTGAGCGGGGTAAGAGACTGCCTCGATCGACGTCGTTGTCTCGAAGCTGAAGGGAGCGGAGTAGGAGAAGGCGAGATGGCTGGACCTGGTGCAGGGGTACGAAGAACGTTCCGAGATGTTGAAGGTGGAAGTCGGCGAGAGGGCAGAGGGGTCTTGTGGGTGTTTAGCTGACGAGAAATGGTGGGTAAGGAGGAGAAGGATTTGGAGGGTGGGAGGTGGGGTTTAGAGGTAGATGGCTGGATGGTAGATTGGAAGAGTCGTTTCGGCTCTGTTCAGTTCCAAATGGATCAGCTGAGTCAACCATCCCGCGCACGGTGAAGGTGACCCGCCGCGATCCCGAGGCTCACCAATCTTCCCCCCTTCCGCCCCCTTTCCCTTAACAGTCCCAGGTCCGCCTCCTAAGCCATTCCCATTCCGCTCAACAGTCTTTACCCCAAGTCCAACCCTTACACTGGTGGATGGTACTAGCTTACTCGGACCAGCTCGACTTGGCGTCTTCGATGGGAGGGCATTGGAGTTCTCCTTGTTTAGGTTCTTCTTGGATGTGGTTTGGGAGGTATAGGTACGGTTGAGGTGTTGAGTATGAGTCAAGGGCTGCGAGGGGGAAAACATAACGAGATGGTACGGTACGTAACGAAGGTACGGTACGTAACGAAGGTACGGTACGTAACGAAGGTACGGTACGTAACGAAGACTGTGTCGGATCAATACTCGGCAGGCATCAAACTAGAAGAGAGACCAAAGAAGTGTCGATATGTAATTACAGGTTGAGTTGAAAATGGAATATAAAGAGACAAAACGCGTGACCCGCCGCCCAATCTTAATCTCGTAAGTTAATACAGGAGATATCGCCGAAGATTCCGAATCTGCTTCCGTTGACGAAATCACCGGTGTCCACGGTGCATGGAAGGGTCAGTCAGTACCGGTATCTCAGCAGCGCGAACGCAATTGAAGGGTCGAAAGCAGCTGAGGTTGTCTTGAAGTGGACAGCTAGGTGTGTCGCGCAGCTGTGTATCGGTTATAGAAGCTCACGAAAGCTTAGTATCATTCCTTCCTTTCTGTATCTCGACTTGCGACTTTGCGCCATACGACGCACCGCCCATCTCACCTCATCGTTAATATTTTTTGATTGACGAAACACTGCAACATTCTCTTCACTCATCGCTTCGGTGTCTCGGTGATCAGCTCCGACCAGATCTTGCGCCGGCATCATGGACAAGGGTAAAATTGCCAAGCTCCAGGCGCAGGTCCGCATAGGTGAGTTGGCGTGAGCTTCTGTGAATACGTGCACGGCGAGGAACATTCGCGCGGGTCGCCGTCGGTCCTGGTGTCGACAGCATCCGCCTTTTTTTAGAGGTTCTCAGCTACGCAGGGCTCGTGGTGGCGCTTCGACGAAAGGGTCCTCTCACGGTAGTATCGGCTTCATCTACGGCGGTCTACATGCTGGTCAGCTGGGCGCCACATCCCATCTCATTTCCACTTTCCTGTTTCTCCAATGCCCTTCAGCCCAAGGCCAGCGCTGACGGATTTGTGATCTCCCTCTCCCTCTGCCCTGCACAACCACTTCAATCAATACCCGCTCCTCTCGCTCTCCTTCCTCTGTTTACCTCCATCAACCTCTCGCTACGCTCGCGATACAGGCGGCAAAGGTACCCCTCGCCGAAAAGTCGTCAAAAAATCCGTCACCGCTTCTCAAGGGGACGACCGGAAACTGCAAGCGGCGTTGAAGAAGCTCGCAGTCCAGCCTATCACCGGTGTCGAGGAGGTCAACATGTTCAAGGAGGATGGTAATGTTTTGCATTTCAATCAACCTCGGGGTGAGTGGTCTTGCCTATCTGTCCTTGGTCTCAGTCCGGATCGTAAGAGCTCTTCCATCGCTTTGTGACACCTCACAGGCAGCGATGAATGTTCTTGATCCGGGTTTCAGAGAGATAATAAATCCTCGCGAGGGCTCGCTGACGCTCGCTCGCAGTCCACGCCGCCCTCCAATCCAATACCCTAGCGATCTACGGTCCCGGTCAAACAAAAGAACTCACCGAACTCGTCCCAGGTATCCTCAACCAACTCGGTCCAGATTCACTCGCGAACCTACGACGTTTGGCAGAATCTTACCAGTCGATGACGGCTCGTCAGGCTGCGGCTGCCGCTGCTGGTTCGGGTGCGACGGAGAAGAAGGAAGGTGAGGTTGCGGATGATGATGAGATTCCTGATTTGGTGGAGAATTTTGAGGAGGCGGAGGCGGTGGGGAAGGCGGCGGATCTGGAGGAGTTGGAGTAGAGGTTGGGGAAGGGGTGTAATGATAGAAGATGAAATATTTCTGATCAGAGAGCGACCTGACAGAAGATGTTTTCGTTCTAAGCAGAACTTCGGAAGTTAAACGTCAACCGACTGCTCGCATTCACGAGGAAGAGCTTCATGTGCAAGCCACAAGCCATACGAGACTGAGCAAGCCTGCTGGTAGCTTTCTACAGCATTTCCGATTGCTTTTCATCATCAGTAAGCAAGAATATTTCATGCTTCATAACTGGCTATCTTCCTCTTCGTCCCCAGACTCTCTCCTTTATTTTCCCCCCTCTCCACCTTCCCTTCCCTCACTCCCGCCCTCGCCTCCTTGATCTCCCTATACCGCTTCACGACCCTCTCCCTCTCCTCCTCCAAGATCCTCATCTGACCCAAACTCAACGGCGTCCTCCCCGTAGCTCCAGAAACCCCGAATCCACTCTCTTCCTTCTTCATCCCACTTCTACGTAGGTGAGGTAGGATAGGAGGAGATTGAACTACATCGTTCAACCTCCTCGGAGCGGGGATGGGGGCGAAGGTCTTCTCGACTTCGATTTTGACCGCTGATCTGGGGTCCAACTGGGTCTCGGTCTCAATGGATGATTGTGGATGATTAGAGGGCTTGGAAGACGAGGATGAAGATTTGAGTTTGGCCGCTCTGATAGCTCGTGTGAGACCTGGACGAAGGATAGATTCGACACGACGATTGTATTCCCCCAAAGTTTCGCCAGGTCGAATCCCTTCGATCGGCTCTCTCTTCTCGTTAGACCCAGTATCGGGTTCGAGCTTTCGTTTCTTTGACTTCTTCGGTCTGGATGTATCTTCGTCTCGCTTAGACGAGAGAGGAGGAACCGGAAGAAGGGGAAGTCTTCGTTTCCCTTTAGGTAGCCGGTACCGTTCGCCTGTATCTTCCGAGGTGGTCCGGCCTGATGCTCGGAATTGCTCTTGGACGATGAGGGAGTTGAAGATCCGAGAGGCAGAACGGGGGGTATCGTCTTTCGTTGAAGATGTGGGGGGCATATTCGAGCCTCTGTAGCGGAGTGTCAACCTCCTTCTGGACCAGGATGGAGAAGGAGAGAGGGCACTTGGGAGACAGACCGTTTGGCTGTTTCTGAGAGGCGGACGGAACGTTTTGCTCCTGATTATCTAGTTCAGTGCAAAGCAGTTTGTGAGGTTTGAGGGACATACGTTTGTGTGGCATCTTGAGATAGAGAACGGATACTTGACAGGTGAATTGGAAGACTAGACTAGAGCCAGCAGGACGAAAAAAACCTACTGTAAATATGTGGAGTAAATTGGCTGACTGAATCCTTTCCGTTGGAAAAAGTGTTGTTGAGAAAATGTTTGACCGAAGGACGGGTTCTTTAGACTCAGAACCCATGTTCCAATTTGACTTCCAGCTTGTGAGCTTCTGGAATAGGGGCTTCACAAACCGTGCTGACATTTCTAAAGGATAATGAGGAGCCAGAAGCTGGGCCTTCTTCCGCACCGCCCAAACGAGATTCACCCGTTCCGAGCTGTTCAAGAGAGCGAGATATATCTGAGGAGTCTCAGCGATGTTACCAAGTGACGGTCAAAGATCTGGTGAGCTGTTCACCCCTTTTGAAAAGCTGGATCTAGTCTTAGCCTCACCTGAGCACATTTCTGCTCACCCCGTCCAACGTAGCTCGATACCCTTCCCGAAACGATATCCTATTCACCCATCCATCATGCATGCCTCAAGAACCCACTACTTCGGCGTGACCTCTTCGACGCTCGTTTCCAGCTCATCAACTCCCTTCCTTCCAACGGTCATGAAGCGAATAGAGACGGAATCAGAGAAGAAGAATATGTCGATGCGAAGACGGATCTGATACCTGGGCTGTATGAAGGCGGATTGAAGACTTGGGAAGGGGGAATGGACTTGGTCGAAGTGCTTAGCGGGGTAGACGACTTGGCGGATCTAGTGAGAGGAAGTCAAGTGCTGGAGGTATGTATATGTTATATCGGACTGGACCGAAGTACATCGACGATCGGCGCTGATACGGATAGGTCGGTTGTGGGACCGCTTTACCTACAGCCTATATCCTCCGCTCTCTCCTCGCTCCATATTCCCCATCGGCTGGAAAGACGATAATTCATGTACAGGATTACAACCTCGCCGCATTCCAACTCGTCACTTTGCCGAATCTCCTGCTCGCGGCTATACCCTATCTTCCGCCAGAAACGCTCCAACCACCGGACGACGTGGCGGACGATGAATCCGTCGTTCCCGATCTTTATCAACCGGGCGACTTGAATATAACATTTCGGCTGAAGGAGGCGTTCAGAGATCTACTCAACGAGAGAGAGGTGGAGCTGAGGTTCACTTATGGTCATTGGGCTGGGCTCGCTTCCGATCTACAGAAGGAGGACAGCGGATATGGGCTTGTCATGACAGCAGAGACGATCTATGCGGAAGCTTCGGTCGACACTTTACTCGAAGTACTACGATCAGCGTCGTTCCGATCGAAGAAGGAGAAAAAGATGGGAGAGGAGGTCGAATTGGAAGAAAGATTGAAGGTTAGAGATGATTGGGCAAAGTTGCCGCTGAGAGTCGGGAAGGAAGGTGTGGTCCTTGTCGCTGCTAAGGTAAATCCCTGGAGCTTCCATCTGGCAATAACCACGAGGGATACTGTAGTGTGATGCCCGAGGGAGCTGATTTCATCGTGTAGGTTTTGTATTTCGGTGTCGGTGGAGGACTTCAAGATTTCTTGCATCGTGTCGAGGAGACCGGTGGATGGTCGAGTGTGGTGAAGGAATGGGTGAAAGGTGTTGGGCGGAAGGTTGTACGGGTTGGGTGGTAGTCCAGTATGGAACATACCGGAACTACGGATTGCGCTTCCATACGTCACCCCGAGAGTCGTGGGGAATGCACACTACCGTGACCCGGCTATACACCGACAGGATCCTACTGAACCGCCGAGCATCATCAACAGCTTAAGTTGGACGGGCCACACCGACCTATACCCACCGAAGAGTCAGCCATGGCGCTGAGGAACGGCCTCACAGCATCCCAGAGGAACCGGAGACACTGCCGGCATCTCCGAGAGTGGAGGTCGTCCACCGCGTCGGAAGTACCATGAGCTTAAGGCTTCGTCCTCGAAATATCAATCAACGTATCACCTCAGTCTTGACCCACACTGATTTCATATCTTCTCGGGAGAGTATCAACTTCTCAACATCGATCACCCTCACCATAAATTATTTTCGTCATAGGACACTCAAAACCATCATACGAGCCAAAAGGCATGCGGTCGTACCTGCTCAGGCACATACAGGGTAGAGTCGGAGACGGGGGGTGCTACAGTAGGTCTCTAAACTTCTCACATCGTCTTCGGCGATTTCGAGCCGATCCATTGCCACCCAGATTGGCCCCTCCTCTATTGGCTCGGCTTCCTCCCTTATCCTTCTCCTCGGAACGTCTGGAACCATCCCTCGATTATATGTCGAACGCACAAACGCTGAGGGGGACTTGAGTAGACGCTCGAACCCGCTGTGTAGTACATTGGGAAGCCACAGAATGATTCGCAAGGATCGTCATACATCCATAAGAAAAGCTGTACAGCGGAGTATCGATAGAAGTCTGTATGAGCGGTATGACGGAGCGGCCGAATCTGTCACGATTCCTCTTCGAACATCCCGTTCCGAATCTCGTTGTTCTCCCTTGTCCATCGAGAAGTAGGGAGGCAAGCTCCTGTATGGGAACAGTGATCCAGGTGAGTACGCAAAAGAGCCCGGCCCCTGTCCACCTCCAAAATCCTCCTTCTCATGTTTCACATCCTTGCCTTATTTTCCGAAACATATCCCCATCGATTCCCACGGCATTTCCGAGTGGAGATATTTCTCATACCTCATCACCTCTTCTATCTTTCTCTTCTTGTCTTATCTTCCCTTTCCATCGCTCGCATCCATGCTGACAAGACCATTTTCCTAATATGTCTTCTTCGAAATCATTCACAATCGATTTAGCGACGGCTTTGCAGCACCTCTTACCCCCTTCTCCACCTTCCGCGCCGACATCCTCGGATCCGGATCTTTCGTCGATCGCGACACAGCTGCCTATCAACCTGACATTGAACTACACACCAGGCGAGAGCAGCTATATGCCGCCCGAAGATTCTCCTCCGAATACCTCTTCCGCCGATCCCCCTAGTCCTCCTCCTCTTCCCACTCCTCCTCCCCAACCGCCTGGCCTCCATTCGGTTCTCCCTCATTCCACCTTTCCTCCTTCTCAAGGAGCTTCGCCTTCACATGTCACCGCTCCCTTTTTTACTACCTCAGCTGAGTACGCCCCCACATCTCAATCGAGCTCTTCTTCTCCCACCACTCCTGCGCGTCCACCACCTCAGCTCCCGTCTTCGTCATCACCTAATGTAGCGCCTATGGATTTTACGCCTTCGAAGGACGTCAGTCCTTCGACCTCATCAACCCCAGCAACCACTTCCTCATCACAACGTCAGTATCGAGAACGACCAGAACCTCCCCTAGGAACGGCTCCAGGTATCGAGCACAAGACTTTCTTCACCATCACCGAGGATCTCATCGAAGATGAGGGTGAGATCGTCATTCCTTCCCTTCGTCCGGCTCCACCTCCCCGACCCGACCTGACGAAGGGAAACAAAGGAAAAGGGAAAGAGCGTGATCTAAGCGCCACAGCGAGTACGGGGAGGGTGAACCCGAAGAAAGAGAATGAGGGGAAGAAAGACAAGAGTGAGGGGAGAGACAATACGAGAGAGGTTCGTCCATCGAGGAGAACGTATCTGGACGAATCGGAACTCCTCATCCCCGGTATGGAGACGAGGTTTTCCAACAAGGGGAAGAAGAAGAGTCTGATGGGAACGTTGAAGGGTTTGGGGAAGAGGAGCCCGAGCATTGCCGGGGAGAGCTCGAGTAAGGGGAAAGGGAAGGCGACGAGTAATACGAGCGATACTGGGTGTGGTTCATGTGTGTCGTTTCAAAGGCACCGGTTTCGCAGCTGATGAGGGTTACAGCGAGACAGACCTCTCAGCCGTCATCTTACTCGCTCAACCGAGAAGCCGGCAAGTCCTTGACCGATCTCGTTCTCATCGACACTACACCTTTGAGGTATAATCATTCATCCCCGCCTCCCCCGGTAGCACATCAGAAGCCACCAACAACACACTCTTCCTCCTCGCCGTTATCGACCGCCAATTCCGAGGCTTCTGCACCGCCTCCGTCGTTATCACCTAGTATACCACGTTCCTTCTCCCTTTCTGGACCGTCACCTTCCGCCTCGTCATCGCATCAAGTACTTCGAGATCCGTTCGCATCTCAACCACTCACCATGAAACCAGCTTCATCGTACAGCTCGTTGACGAGTCAGTCTAACCTACCTGAAACGGATCAGGCGCATCGCGAGCAAGCCGCACGGACGATCAGGGGCGCAGCTCAGCTTCCGTCTACTCCTACTCCGCCAGTGGGAGCTATATTCTCGGTACGAACCCAATTGCAATCACCTATGCCAGTCCTCGCTGCACAACTGAATCTGGACCGAATCGCAATAAGAGCCGATCTAGGTATCAGCTCTGTCATGACAAGGTCAAGAAGGTTCGACGAGCGCAACATCTCACCTTCGCTGCCGCCTCCACCTAGGGGTCCGCTACAGAGACAAACTCAGCAATGCTCCGTTATCGATCTTACCGAGGTCGACGGAAGTAGTCCGGCGAGCAATGTAGTCGACATCGCAGAGAAGGGGATCCAACCTTCGCTGATAGGCCTTCGAAACGTCTCATCCAGCGTGGCCTTGCGAAGCGCGGGACCGACCAGTATTCCTCGCAGTGTTTCATCCATTGAGAGAAGGCCACGAACTGCGCTACCAACGAGTGCAACGATCAACCTATCTCCCACTAGTCGTCGAGTGATCGTGAGGCGTCAATCCCAGATCAGTCTGGCTTCATCAGCTTCGTCGACCAAACCGGTAAGAGCCTTGTCGCCGCCTGCTCCGCCCCCATCGGGACCGTTACCGACCCTTCCGCCGCCGACTTCTCCGCCGCCTGCTGGACCGCTTCCGCCTATCCCATCAACAGCTTCGCCCCCGCCGACTGCGCCACTTCCGCAGATTCCGTCGGCGGCCTCGACTACTTCCAACAGCCCGTCACTGCTTATCCGGCCCTCGACCTCTGCACCGCCTGCCGGCCAGTTACCGCTTGCTCCATTTACTGTCTTGACTCCACCACGTGGGCCATCTGCAAGAATCGCGCCGACCACATCGACGCCCCATCTCGGAGCATTTCCTACTATCTTAAGACTGGTACTTAGTCCTCGAACGCGTCCGCCTACGTTGTCACCAGCCTCTCCTCCGCCTTCGGGACCGCTTCCACCTACACCTGCTGAAGAGGGAAGTGTTGCCGTGATCGAGGATCAGTCAAATCCGTCCCCGGCTCTACGTAAAGAGTCGGGCTTCACTTTCCAGCTTGGCGAACCTGTACAGACATCTGAGTCACTCACGAAGAGGAAAGATCCAGCGACTGTGACTCAGCGTAAGCGCGGCCCACCAACACCGATGAATTTCCAACCCATACGCCTTGCGCCAGAGATGTCATCCTCGCCTACGCTTGGCACCGCTTCGTCCGTCTTGCCTGTAACCGCGAATCCGAAACTATCTCCTTCACGAATGACCGCGTATAGTCCCTCAGCTTCGACTCTACCCGTACTCCAGGAAGTTCCGATAAACAATACCGAATTAGCATCGGGTCCTGTGGCAATGGGCGAGCCATCGCGATCGACCCCCACCGCTGGTCCAAGCAGACAGTCAACAATCGAGTTTCTTGGACAAGGAGGAGATGCAGGGTCAATCGCTTCGTCGTCGGGGACAAGCGGATCGTTAGGGTTCAGAAGACGAGTCAGAACGAAGACCCCAGCTGTCGATCTGAGTGAGTTTCGTCACTTCCAGCACGATATGTGGTATGCTAATGGGATCGTGAGTAGTGGACGAGTTTGGCACACGGCCCAGTGTCAAGCCTGAAGAGGAGAAAGAGGAGCTGAGTAAGGAGGATCGACCGAGAGTCATTCGCTTTGCCGGGCCGTAAGCGGCTGAGTCAGAGTTTTCCAGCTTCTCCAGTTTTACAGAATCATAGCATTGTACAGGTATCCTCACGTACTGTATAGTCATGCGGGGTATGCATAGAAAGTGACATGTCCACCTCATCTCCACACCTCCGGTCCCGGTCTAGCATCATCGTGTTGGTAGTTGAACGCTTATCGTACGGGATCCCTTGAGCACGTCGAGGACAGCTCGAGATGATGATCGGACAGCTTCTCGACGAGCGAACTCGAGGCCGGCTCGATCTTCTGCCCATGAGGCGAGTTCGGGTATGGATGGTGGAGCTGAAGCTGAAGAGGGACTGGCTAAAGTGAGCGGGACGGGGAGAGCACCGAGGAGACTGGATGTGGATAGGGTGATGAGGGAGTTCAGGAGTTGAGCGTCTACGAACCGTTACTCTCAGCATCGGACGAAAAGCGTGAGAATTGGTGGGAGGGGGGAGCGTACATTCCAGATGAAGTACTGCCTTCCCGACGTCAGACTGATCTCCGAAGGCCAATTGTAGAGAAAGGAGACGCACTCTCAAGCTTCGGAACTCCTCCAGGACTCAATCTCATCCCATCACTCCTTCCCTCACGGCCCTCCAAGTCAAACAAATCACCTTCCAACCTCGCAATCTCTTTCAAGACCTCTTCAGCCCTCTCGAGCATGCTCACAACCTCCCCTAAAGCTCGGGTAGCTTCGGCCAGGTCGATTTCCGGAGCAGCTCTCGAAGATCCAGCGTGGGATTGGGCTGATGCTGGAACATTCAAACCGATCTTCGGATCCGAGTTCCCGGTGAGGTTGAAATTGGTGTTGACGATTGAGTTTGAGATCGGGTTTAGGGTTGAGCTGGGGAAAGGAAGAGGGGTGTGACCTGAGAAGGGGTATGGAGGTGTTCCGGGTTGGAGTGAGAGTGGATTTGGAGAGGGGACGGATGGGAATGGGTAAGGGGAGTTGAAGATGGAGGTCATTGGGTTTGGGGTTGGGAGGAGGGCCGTTAAGGGGGAAGTCATGAGATGTCGGTAATCGTGGTCTTTGGTCGGTGTCGCCGTGATGAGCCGATCGAGGTTTGGTCGGAACGATTCACAAAGCAGAACGTAAAACCCAGAATAATTAACGTTTTTCTGGACCTACTGTGACTTGCGCATCTCAATAACGTGTCATGAATATTACATAACCATTGGCAATATCGTAAAACCAGATCACTTCCTTCTGCCGCTAAGCAAAAGGCGTCAATGACCGGAGCTATCTGGCGGCTATGTGGTTATATAGGAGACATGACACACTTGCTCCAGATGCTTATTTGCTTGTGATCGCTTTCAACAAAGATATGCATGGATCCCGCACCGGTATCACTCTATGTACAAATGACAACTTTACCTCTGAGCAGATTCATGATCCACTTTGCTTGATTGTGCTCAAACCTTGTACTACAACGCAAGCACACATGAGTAATTGGCAGATCAGGCAGTCAGAGACGGAGAGCCGTTCTGAGCTGTATCACTGCTCTTCGTCTTTGCGTCCCTCCCGGCGTAATTTCTTCGCAGCACTTGGACATCAACGATAAGGCTCTCCCTCAGTCCGGTCACAACGTTCTTTCGATTCCATCGTCAGAGAGAGACAAGACTGTCCACATCGAGATTGTGGCAATAGGCGGAAGCGGGATGGGGTAAAACTCATGCCGAACAAATCCTTACCTGATTGGTCAGTGATACGTCACAGCAGGTTAGTAGTCCATCAATACGCAAGTATGAGCGATACATAGCAGCTACCTGTGTGTCCAGTCTTTTGCTTTCCACACGTTCCCAAGAAGGGTCTCGACACAGTTCACACAACCGGCATCGACTTCGGTCCACTCGGTTGCACCTCCTTGAAAATGCTCTTCAACTTCGCTGGGAGCGCTGTTGTCCCTGCTGGGGTATTGGAGTCGGAGGTGCGTCCGTCCGCAGTGGCCGCGGTCCTCCTTGTGGTCCAGCTCCTACTCCTCCTCGTCCTCCTCTCCCGCGACCAGGTCCACCACCCCCACGATCTCCCATGCCGTTCGCTCGTCCGCCTCGTCCCCTGAAAGCCTGTTTCGGTTGGCGTCTGACTTTCATCTCGAACCCATCTTCATCGATCATCACAGCCGGCTCCTTCGGACGAGGCTGTTGATACCAGCCCGACGTTGCTCTAGGTCGATCCTGGATCGGGGCAGATTGCGGGGCTGAAGACGGCACTTGCGCTAGCACTGTAGGCGAAACAACTGGGCTCTGCGCAGGCGCTGGGGCGCTGTCCACTGCGGTCGGCATTTCGACCACGGATTCCGAAATCGGTGCTTCCGCAGTGAGCTCGTTCTCCTGAACCATCGCTACCGCCGGCTCTCCATCTTCCGCCGTCACAGTTTCTCCATCCACTTTTGCCGGAGCTGCAGTCGTCGGAGCCGTGGTAAAGACTGGCTCGTCATCCTCTTCATCATCAATTTCCGCCCAGTTTCGATTGCTAATCGGGGCGGAGAAAGCCGCAGAGGTCTGACTTTGTGTAGGCGGAGCGGAAGTATCGGGCGTCTCAATTGGTGCGGGAGGTTCTTCTTCGAAAGGCGGTTGAAGGCCAGACGTCTAAAATGTAAGTTTAGCATATATCTATGCTTCCGAGTGGGCGAGCTCACCTGATGTGGCTCAAGCATCGGCACAACCTCATAACCATCCTCAATACCGGGTTCCGCCAGCTCATCCTCCTGCAGGAAGTTGAGCATGCCGGAAGAAACGGGCTTCTCCTCCACGTGACCATTCGGCATACTCGTATCAGACTGAGTTCGTGAGACCGGCGGGGTGGCCTGGTCGAGGGGTTCGGCGTCATGCTGCCTGGTCTCGAAGACTTCCGCAGTGGCTTCGAAGTGGTCTTCAGGCTGGACATCGAGTCGGACATCGGCTTCACCTGCAGGCTCCGCTTCTGGCTGGGGTTCGGTTTCCGGCTCAGACTGATCGAGAAGGTGTATCAAGTGATGGACATGGTCATCTACATCGTTCAGCTTCGGATCATCTGCAGAAATTAAAAATGGAGACTGACTTTCCTCGTCATCGCCTAGCGGTCCCTTTGCAAGCCCAATCAACACAGCTTTCGCAGCCTCCCCACCAGCAAATAAATCCTCATACATCCTCCCAACCCTCAACACATCCGTCGCCTGAACCTCATCCCGCATGGCAGTAGGTAAATCCAGCTTCCCAAAGGTAAGGTGATCATGATCAGAAGACCGTGCCGGGTGAAGGAGGGAGTATAGTCGTAAGAACCGAGACAAGGGATGGACCAGCGAGTCCTAATACGATCCTCAGCATGGCTCCACCCAATTCCAGCGGTGAGACACACTTGAAACGCCTCAACTCGCGACACAGCAGCATCCTCAACAGTCTTCTCCGCCGCCTCACTCGCCTCCCTCATCTTCGCAGCTTGTATCAACTCTTGCTCCTATTTACGAATCAGCTACTATCCCCTTCCTGCCACTCCGGGATGGAGTTGAGGCAACAGATGAACAGCTCACATCAACAGGTCCTTTCTCCCTTATAAGATCCTCCAACTCCTTGTACGCTCCCTCGAGAGCAGGTAAGCTGATCAGCGCAGCTTTCTGATCGGCATTAAGGGTCTCTATAGGCTGAATAGCGTATGTCCTGTATCGTTGCTACGATCAAAACTGATCAGCCCTCATCGTTTCCGCTCTCATGGCAGAAGAGATGAATTGCCAAGAGAGTTTTACGATTGAAGAATTACAAGCTTCTTCCCCAACTGCCTCATCCTCTTCGCAATAACTTCCTCAACAGGTCCTCTCTGCCTCTCCCCATTCTCATTGACAGTCCCAGCTACCGCAGCAATGGATAGGACGGCATCAGCACCGGTAGCTGACGTCTCGGGGCCAGGAGCCGGGTTTACATGTGTCGCCGAGACTGATGGGGATGTCTGAGGCTGAGGTAATTTCTTCTTTGATTTGGATTTCGAGGAGGAGGATGCTGAGCTGCCGGCCGCTAAGGAGACGACGGACATCTCGGCCAATTAAGGGACGCGCCCCGATCAGGGCTAAAGGTAGAAGAGCGCTATGGATTCCAAAGGATTAAATCATGAATATGTATTGAGAGGTATGGTATAGTCGGGATCTGTGTTAAATACAGTCGGTTTCGAAGCTCAACCTCAGCGTAATCGCTCGAAACGCGCGCCTATCTGCTCACAATAGTTGAAGCCGACATTCAACTCTATGGAGTATCCTACGCGACCGGTTCCTAGAAATAAAAAAATGCACTGAAAACCCTTCTCCCAGCCTAGACGTCTCTTCTGAACCCCCCCGAAACCATGTCAAACTTCCAACTCCCACCTGGATTTCGACCCTCCGTCCCCACTTCCTCTTCTTCCTCATCCAACAATCACCTTCCCAACCCACAACAGCCCAGTCAACCCGACGACTCAGCATCTCGAGAAAGGGCGCAAGCCCAAGAGGAGATGAAGAGAAACATGATAGCAGCGATGCTTGAACCTTCCGCACGAGAGCGATGTGAGCTTCGTCACTTTCTCCCGACTGTGCTTCACAGTGCATTGAGATTTGAGGGGAGAAAAGCTGATATCAAAATCACTTTATTTGCGACAGTATCGAGAATATCACTTACTCGACATCAACTCGCTGGACAGGTTGAGGATCTATTGGTCAGGATGGGTCAACAGGGTCAGGTTAGGGGGAAGGTTACGGATGAGGCTTTGAAGGGATTGCTTGAGCAGGTGGGTAAAGGTGGTTTCAAGCTCGAAGCGCAAGTTGCAATATAGCTTCCTTGAGCCATCAATAGAGTCTTGGCATCAAGCTGCCAGTCGCGTGCCTGTGCTGATATTACGTCTTCTCAGGTCTCGAATCCTGCTCCAGTCAAAAGCTCCATACCAAAGCCCGTCGCAGGCGGACGAACGAAATCATTAGGCGGAGGCATCACGGTGAGTCCATTCAAAGGTTGCAAGGATGCGAGCAACGATGCGAAAGCTGACCCTTTGCGACCCAGATACATCGGAAAGGACACGACTCTGATTCAGACGAGTATGACTTATGACGTGATGGATCATCCTTCCAAATGATTCCGTCAATATCAGAAGCGCTTGGACCTGTTGATACACCTCATTGTATTCTTTCAACATATATGCATGCTCATACCCCTAGACAACGACGACCCAGACGCGGACGAGGTTGTCGGAGAAGCCAGCGAAGAGGGTCTGACCATCTGAAGACCAGGCGAGGGAAGTACATTCGGGCCTGCGAGCCTTTTCCCCGAGCTCGGCGAAGTCAGGTCGGAGGTCGTCGACGATAGATCTGGGAGTGTCAGCGAGAAGACCACAACGCGAAACAACGCAAAAATCATCGACTCACTTGCTTTCCAAGTCGAAGATCTTGATCGAGCTAGCAGTAGCCGCACAAAGCCAGTATCGATTAGGCGAGAAGACGAGAGCGTTGACAACGTCACCCGCCTCGAGCGAGTAGAGGTGCTTCCCATCATTCAAGTCCCAGAGCATGGTGATACCGTCTTTCCCGCCAGATGCCGCTAGAGATCCATCGGGGGAGACGGCAAGAGTGTTGATGTAGCCGGTGTGACCGTAGTGGTTCGTCTTGAGCTTGCATTTAGAGAGCTCCCAGACCTGCCGAGCGTGAAGAGCGGCAGCGGATGATAAAGCGGGAGTGCATCCAACAATGATAGGATGGGAAGAGGGAGGAGGACCATTCGTCAGCGCAGTTTGTAGAATAGCGAGACAACGATAGGGAGAGGTCAGAGATCTTGGTGGAAAAGTGGTCTCATCGGGTCTTTTTCACCCCTCTGAAGTAGCAAATATAATAGATCGCATCATGCGAGGGGGTGAAAGAAGTGGAAGAAAGGCAGAGAAGCTGGAGTCGCTCACCTTGACCACCTTGTCCCATCCACAAGAGACAATGACGGGGATGACGGGATTGGGGGAGAAGCGGACGCATGAAACCCTAGGATAAGGTTAGCAGCGGATCAGACGGTATACCCTGTAAGGTGTGGATGTGTAATCGGTTCCGGGAAAGGTGCGAGAGTAAAAGAAGAGGACGTTGGCTGGAATAGGGAGCCGCAGAAGTATACTTACCACTCGGTGTGCCCATCATCCACAATATTGAACTTGCACTCCCCCAACGTATTCCAGAGCTTGATACTCCTATCCCTAGAAGCCGAGACGATCTGTCGGTTATCCGCGGAGAACGAAACACTAATCATCAACGTCAGCACACCCTGGCGAAATTGGATCTCGTTCAGAGACAGCCATTCAGCGGAAGGCTGCCAACTCACGACAAGACATCCCCAGTATGTCCCACAAACTTCCTAGTCGTCAAACCGGAATTCAAATCCCATAACCTCAAAGTCTTATCCCATGAAGAGGAGAGGGCGAACTGTCCATCCGAAGAGATGACGACGTCCGAGACGAAGTGGTTATGGCCGTGAAGAATTTTCTTGGGGAAACCGAAGGCTGAGTCGTCTCGAGTCAGTTGCCAGACGATAATGGTTTTGTCTGCACAGAGTCAGCATGAGCTCTGCAGTACCATAATATTGAGACAGGCGGGTGATTGGGAATAGAAGTTATGAAGTATGAAGGATGATCGTGGATTATATCGTGAAGGGATGATAGCTCCCTCTCGCCTTCGCTCGCTGTCGCTCGCAAGACTCACCCCTCGAAGCAGTCAAGATCATATCCGGGTTCTCCGAACTTGTAGCGATGGCCGTCACCCATCCCGTATGGCCGGCAAGCGATCCCTTGTATGCTAATGGCTCGCCCATATTGATTCGACGAGCGCTGACAGGTAAGGACACCAGATCAACCTCGAGATTTCGAGGTTTGGGAATGAGGTGGACGGAAGATTTGGGACGGTTTCGCCAACTTGAGGGGAAGAAGGGAATATCCGAAACGCCGAGTTCAAGGGGTAAGGGTCTGTTGTGTGGCGGAGCCTCACGAAGCTCGGCCCGCTTTTGAGGCCATGTCAGCAAGAGTGAGGATCAAGCTCCCGCTTTTCCGCCAACTCGGTACGTCAAATGAATCACAGACAAATGATTTATCGGACGTCAGTGAATGAATTGCATCCAGAGGGTATCCACAGACAGGTTTACACAACCTTCCGCTAATCGCTGTAACCACAATACTCTCGCTCGCTCTCATGCTGGTCCTCGGAACCCATTTAGGGAAACACTCCCCTTCCTTCAATCAGCCCTGGAGATAGTTCCACTGAATGTGGGAAGGATTGGAGATGATGACACGTTTGCCGTCGAGGTAGGGCAGCTGGCAGAATGAGCACCTCGTGACGGTGGCTCCGGCCAGCGAATTTGCGATTCACGGAACGATACTGGAGGCTCCTCACAGTCAGTACCGGTGTATTCGTCACTTGAACGACCAGATTGTTCCGTAACAGGCCTTTTCAATGTGTTCAAAGATCCGCTGGTATTCTCCCGATGAGAAATTGATTGATTGTCGCCTACTTTCCTGCATTCTTGGCTTCGGTGGTTTTTCGCTCTTCAAGTGTCTCTTTGTATTGACTGTGTCACTCGGGCCAGTATAATACGATCAAGCGGAGAAGGAAACAAGGCATCATTAATGTGCATTGGGGATCCACCGTCTGATAGGAGATCCGCCCAGCACGATTGTATGTCTGTCAATCCGGGCCGGGAAGACCTTTGGAGACGAGACTCGTCGCATGGCAGCCTTTCCTGTCGCTATGATCGGCGTGCATGCCTTATCTCGGTAATGTGGTGGATGTCGTCAGGGGAGCAGAAAAGATATGGCAATTGTTGTGGACAATATGAGTAATTGATGTCTGGATCGACCTAATGATGACCAGTAGCCACGCAGTACCGTGACTGAGACTGACGAAGAAAGCTGACAGAATTTCCAGCTGACTGTCCAAGAAGACACGAAGCCATAGACTTCCAGCTTCGAGATCTCTGTTGTCGTAGGATTCTTCATGATAGCCGGAGCGTCATGCGAGCAATGTCGTTTCAATTACTGTGCAGTGAACTCAGGTTTTTACGAGACAACGACGATAGTGAGGGTGAAATGAATAGCAGAGAATTTGAAAATTACTACATAGATGTTGTAGCCTAGACTAGTGTCCCCCGCTGCATCCAAAAACTCGTTCAGCTTTCCCTCCTGGCATATCTTTGTGTATTGCTGTCGGCATGGTATCTCTCTATTCTCCAACGAAACAAATCACCCGAATGATCTACGTTTGACCCTTCAAGCGACTTCGCTGATGGCGCGGGAGAAAGGCCCTTGGAATGTGGGGACGCAGGAGAAGAGCCGCGACTTGGGGAAGAGCATCCCCGGTACGAAGCCGGCAAAGTCGGAGAATCGCGGTCGCCATCCGCAGACATGCCGCTGTCCCGCTTGTTCCCTGTAGTGCAGGCTCTCGGACCCTCGCTCAGAGGCCAGTTGCCGTCTTCTACCAGCTGAATGGTGAGAGTCGGCGATCTGCTTCTGCGCGTTTCTGCTGGTTTTGTAATCATGGCTCTTGTTACTGGTTTGGCGGATAGTGCTCGAATACGGCGGGCTTGGTGGAAGATGGAAAGGCGAGAGCGCCGATTCAGATATCGAGGCGAAAGCTGCACGGTGTCAATTGTCGTGTGCGCCATAACAATAGGAGGTGGACTGTGGAAATATACCTTCCCATCTGCCGTACAGGCTGCACCAATGGGGTTGAGTCCGTCATCGCTGAGTCTCCGTCTGTGGTGTGACATCATTCACGCGATGAACGGGCTATGGACCACCGAGCTACCACATGAGCCGTCAAAGCCTCGCGTCTGGCAAGTGCATCCGTGGGGCCGCTGTATGTTTCCCCTGCAGACGTAACAGAGGGTGAAGTCGTGTCTCCAGTACGTCCAGGACAAATTGATTTGGAGTCTTAAGCCGGATTCGAGGCTGAATTCCGGCTTCGCCTGTGGAGAAAGCCTCGTCTGACATGGTAAGAATAGTACGGGGAGTATAATCTTGCTATGTGATCGACCGGACGGATATTGGCGAAGATGAGAGGGATATTGAGCCCTTGTATATGTATCTCACAGGGACCGCTTCAGTAAACTGCATTCAGCTCAAAAGACGGCTGCAACGTACATCAGCAATTACAGAGTCAGCTCAATCGCTGAGTTTGTTCTTCGGTTGTTGTGATTGCAATGCTTCGGTCAGCATAGAAGAACGTCTGAGCATTTGTGTATAATGACTCAGCCGCAAGTCACCAGATACCTGTGACTCTGTAGCAAAGACATTGAATTCGGTTTGAGTGACTATTCAGAAAGGATACAAATCGTGGGAAAGATTACCGGCTGGATTAAATAAAACGGGAAGGTTTGAGGCGGAGTAGGAGGACGTCCAACTTGAGAGGAATTATCAGATAAGCAGCGCTTCGAATACAGTGATATGCGATGTGTCGTTCATTAATCGCTAGTACATAAGCGATAGATGATTAACCGGAAGCTAACCTTTGTGTAATGTGTTCTGGAAGAGAAATTGGTAACCTAGGTAGATACGCAAACTTACAAAGCATATTCATAGACGGCTAAAGTTCCAACGCACATATTGCACATTCCCAGCCCAGAATCTGGATGATTTCAGATCGACGAGTTCTAGCCGGACTGACGCTTCATTTTAGTCCCAGACAGTGCAACATACATGGCCATCATATTGTTCAGTGTCAAAGTCGAGGTTTGGTGGATTTGGTGCCTCTGGTTGAAGCCTTGGACGCGACCGCGAGACGCAATGATGGAACCTTCGGAGTGGGCAGGATCGTCCTGCCTGATTCAACCGAAGTACATGAGGCGGGGCTGACGGGTCTTTACGGGCTTTGCGACACTCCCTACGAAGTAGCACTCCCTGAAAATAGAAGATCCTTGCTGGAGGGACCCGTTACTGGTTTGGTTGAGATTGCAATTCCCACAGTACTCGGGCCGCGAGCTGAAAGGTCAACAGACGGCGGTGATGCTGGTGCATCGGAGGACTTCTTCTTGTTCACTTCAAGTGGTCTGGAGAAGTTCGGCAAAGTTCCCTCTTGGGACAGATAACGTGTTGATAGTCGCGTGATCCAATGACGCTTTCAAACGAATCGCTGTATGAGGGGAATGAGTGGAAGAAAGAAAGATATCCCGGGAACCCGTCTTATGTACCCTCGAAAAGAGATGATGATGGCCAGAACGTGTTTAATCAAGCCCCAAAACTGAGCAGGTTGAAATATCAATCTACCTAGAGTGGTAAGCGTGATTTTCCAATCAGTCGTCAAATGAATCGTCAAATGAATCATCCAAATGGATTGTTAAATGAGTCAAGAATACGCATTTCATACATCCGGAGCTTGTCCACTACGCAGGCAGCTTCGGTTCCAACTGATACACCCTGATCACCTTCACTCAAAGGAGCCTAGTATTCTTTGGGGTTCGAAGCATCACGCACCGAATGAATCAGTTTGTTGCTCTTCATGTGATCTTCCATGAGGATGCATCAAGTATGCTCAAAAACCCGTGCGTCGCAGTAGGATGTTCTCGAGATCTGGGCGAACATGGTGAGGACGTTCATTCACCATCATCTCATCTATTCAGTATAGGAGAGTCGCTAGCGTGAATTGATAGCAAACGGAAGGATAGTCACAAGTGAGCGGTCATGGATAACGAGTAGACCCTCTCGTCTTGTCCCCAGCGTGATCATTTCTCACCTACTCCAATCTATCGTGTTCTGGGCAGTTTTCGGCCAACCGATGTCCTTCTTGTCATTTGTTCGGTTGGGGCCTTTACTGCTCTCACCAGTAAGCGGCCCAGCTGGCCCTTGATCAGCATTGCTAGATTTTGTCGTGGATGATGAGTGCTTGAAAATCGAGTTGATCTCTCCAGTCAAATTTCCAGTGAGGCTCTTTCGCTTCGAGTCGGAGTTTGAGCCTTGTGGAGTTGACGGTGGTGGTGACATGATGCCGTTTCGATGTCGTGATAAGCAAGGTAAAGCGCAAGACGATGAACGAGGTATTTGGCCTCATTTGAACAGTGAAGGTATAGGTGAAACGTGCTCGATCCGACCAGACGGAAAAAGGAGAGAAAGCAGAAGGAAGAAATCTCGTGGTTCAAAGGAATGAGAGAGGCTGCATGTTTTTGTCTAGTCGTGCACTATCAACCCCTAATTCAGCTCATTGCCACTGACACTCAACAGAAACTTGTCGCTCAAAAGGAACCTGGCATTCTTTGAGGATCGAAGCAATGCATGCGAGTCGTAACGCTTGTCACCATATGATAGATTACATGAGTCAATCGAAGTAGAGAAGGATGATCCGATACACGCCTCGGAGTGGGGGACATGTATACAGAGTCATCGAGAGTGGGGAGAGAGGGTGATTCAAGGTGATGAACGGATCGTAACCTAAAATCGTAACCGCATCAAAAGTGTAGAGCCGGGAGTGGCGGGACCGGATCGAGTCGCATATCGATGTCGTTTAATGGATCGAAAAGCATTGGACCAGGTGCGTTTCCATCAAGCATTTGTGCCCAGGGCACAGGTGGGATATATGGCGGTACTGGTGGCAGTGCAACCGGGACTGGGGGCAGGACGGGATTGGGGTTTCGTAGCTGGGCGCGGAGGACATCCAGAACTCCTTCATTGAAATCGGGTCGGCGTCGACGCATTTCTGCCATCGCTTGCGCGAAGTCACCAAAATGTCCTTGTCGACCGGCGACTTCGACGCGATGTTGTGCAAGTGCTTCTCGTAGCCGGCGTCGTATATCTTCCGGCATTGCCGCCGCTCGTTGTTCCAGGCCTTCCGGCATAGGTATACCGACTGGATAATGACCCCTTGGCATCGGCATTCGGAGAGGTCCGGCATGGCCCCCGTGGAGCGCAACAGGGTGGCCAGCTATGATCATCCGACCGTTAATATCACATACCAAACCCAAAGCAAGATATTTGGCCTCACGTGCGAAGAATACGGGAGCTTGAGGAGCCTGTGCATCATCCGCTAGAGGACGAAAGACCGGAAGCTCGGGCAGAAAGCGAGCATGTCGGTTGACGACCGGATAATGAGCCATTCCTTCCTGCAATGCCTGAAGTCGATTAGGACTAGGATCAGGCGAAGCGACGTGGATGTCCTCCTCAGCAAGCGCGAGGCCTTCGGCTTGTGCATTGGTTCGGACTTGGTCTCGAGCAGCATCACGAGCCGCAACGATCTGTACCTGGTCAGTGTGACAAATCGACAGGGTGAAGCATCACTTACAGCTGCATTGTCAAGAAGGTGCTCCTCCGGCTCCCAGAGTGGACACTTCGCCTTATCTTTCCTTCGGGTGTAGTCCTGCGGATCTTCGGGGATTATCAGCGGATAAATCAAATCGAAAGCGACAACTCACTCTGATCGAAGTGGTCGTACCTGACAGAACAATAAGCGAAGAGTCGTCAGGACGGTCCCGTCTACTCACCCTGAGATTGCTTTACGGCAAATATAGCACGATCTCGTGAGACAGCTTTGACACTATACGATCCGTTAGTTTCCGCTATGCGTCGAGAGGTGGCGCACTGTAATCTTGTTACATCTAAGTTCCATTATTAGCTTTGACTAGTATGCAGGGCGGATCTCACCCAGACTCCTTGACGAACGGCTTCGCACACTTCGGGCACTTCCGTATGAGAGCGTCAGACATGGCATCTTCGACAACATGCCGCTTGTCGAGCTTTCGGTCGGCGTCCATCTCTAAGATTAGCGAGCTGTCAGCCTTGCGTCCTTGTTCCATTGGTGGTAGCAAGACGGGTACACAAAAGCTCACCTTCGCATGTCTTCGGAATGTGTTCCTGCGAGGCTATCAACCTTATTCTTGTAAAGTCGAAATCGGTGGAGAGCATACCTTCCGCCGGCACTTCCTGCAAGTCGTCTGCATGCACTCCTCATTCATACACCTGAACAGCTTCTCCTCCGGGTTCTCGATGACCGCCGCATAGTGACAGCTCGGACAACTCTCCAGCCCGTCGAGAGCAGCTTGTTCAAGCTCCTTTGCCTGTTTGAGCCGGTAGTACAACTGGAGGGATTTGAGAGGGAGTAGGCGGGCTAGCTCGGATTCAGGAAAGGCGGAATTGCAGCCGGATGTATCCACGCATAGGATAGCCTGGAGACGTCAGCTGAGGCAGGCATTGAGGGAGAGCTTACAGTGGTTTGGTCGCCGAGCTTAGTTTCGGTGTGTTTCGTAGCACATTCTCGGCAAAAGAGGTGACCTTCGGAGCACTGGAACATCTCTTCCTGAAAAGACTCGTCAGCCAGAGGTCTGGAGGGAATAAACGTAAGGATCCCCACGTCCGAACTTACCCATACTTCCTCTCCGAAACAGCAGCCACACTCAATCCCAGCACCATTCGCCAACGCCTCTTCATGGGCCAGTCTCTCTGCCTCGACCGCATTCGCCTCGATCTTTGATGTAGCTGCAACTGAATCAGCTTCATCTCTTTGACACGTTGTAAACTCACCAATATGCAAGTCAAGGAATGCCTTCTCCAAATAGTACTCCTCCTCACCCTCCTTATCCTTCGTCTGACTGCCGATTGGATCAGAGGAACATGGGACGGATGACTCTGGCTGGCTGAGCGCATCCCTCGAGACCGCCAAAGCTTTCCTCTTCCCCTTGGATACGCGAGGACGCTTGAGCTCTTGGTATGGCTTTAGGGCAGATTGAGCGTGTTCGGCGAGGCGAAGGTGAGTAAGAGCGTAGAGGAAGCCGTTGGCGGTAAAGGTGTCCCGGATACTATAGCTCGTCAGTTATTTCCAGGTAGACTAGGTATGATTGACGTACTGTGGTACCGGCATGCGAGGAAAGCTTTCCTCCAAGGCAATCAGACTCAACAGCCTATATCCCTTACCAGTCCGCTCTCCCTTCCGATAGTTCCCCTCCAGGTAATTCGTCACACCGCTGATTTGAACCTCTTTTGCCTTCTCCTTTGTATCTCCCACTTTCGGGTATCCAAAAACCATCTCCAGGGCCATCTCGACGACCTTCTCCACCGGTCGTCCCACCCTTCCCTCCTCAATCTCGGTACAGAGTTCCTTGAGAGCGAATTTGGGGCAGATTTCGGGCAGGATCTCGAGGACTTTGAGCAGCAGTTCCGCTGGGTTGGGTGAGGAGTCCTTGTTATGTGAAGACTCAGCACAACATTCCCTAGCCTGAACCTCCCCAAAGACAGGAGGTGACGCCGGGAAGTCGAACTCATGTTCCTCAATCCTGAGATCCGACGTGGGCGACCTTGAAAGCCTCCTCCTCTTCCTGGAAAGTCCCGCATGGTCCGTGTTTTCCAACTCAGCCTCATCATTCATTTCACCCCGCTCCTCATCCGAGTCCTCCACCTCGATAGGACGAGAAGCGTTGTTCTTCCTCTTCAAGTGTCGTGGGACGTGGTCAAGAGCTTGAACAGACGAGTTGTCGTCCTCATTGTCGGTATCGATGTATTCTCCAGGTGGGAGGAGGGCGAGTAATTCAAGGTTGTCCGCGGCGGATGCTATGTCGGCGTCGATAATCTGGCGAAGGCGGCCCTTCGAGAAATGTCAGTAGCCACCACACATAACCACCATTTTCAAGCTACGGTAAGAGTGGTACCTACATGCAGACTCGGCCGCATCTGCACCAACCCTTACGGGCGGGAGCGGACCCGCCGCTACGCCGAACAGCGACAATACTTGATGATCGAGCCTTCGTTGCTTCAAATATCGATGATGTGAGTGTTGTTGTCTCAGGAGGTGTCCACTGAAACAAGCTGAATGAGTGGATTGGAAGTTACTAGTAAGTGAAAAGCGAGTTGACCGGACTTTATTGAGTCAGGCCAGGTCGGATCCGGGGCCCGGAGCGATTCCGCACGTGGCGACTTAAGCTGACGTAAGCGAAACGTCTTCGACGGCTGACGCCCGTACGCTTGCGAGCGCGAAAGTCGAAAGTATACTGATGCTTCTTGATCATTTCCCACACCCTTTTCACTGCTGCCTGGCCTTCCCACCGCTAAGTCACTTCAAATATACCTTCTCCTTAAACCTTCAGTCTTCACCTTTATTAGTACCACTTTTGATCCAACCCAGCCCACCTGCCTTTACCGCTCAACATGTTCTTGACGAGGTGAGCCAGCTCGTCCGTCCTTCGCTGTCAGCGGATGGGTTACTCCCTCTCGATCGCTGTGCGATGATACAGCTGGGATGAGCTGAGATGTTTTTGGTGTAGATCCGAGTATGATCGAGGTGTCAACACCTTCTCTCCGGAGGTGAGTTTCAGTACTCGAACTTCACTGCCGCTTCATCCTGCAAATGGAATGGCGCTGACGCAGCCTGTTCAAAGGGACGGCTGTTCCAGGGTATCTGGCTCATAAGTCGAGAGGAACACGACTGACTTGGTTTTGCTTTTAGTCGAATACGCTATGGAAGCGATCAAGGTGAGCCCCATGTTTCCTCGAACCCGCAGCTCCTTTGTTCCTGGAGCTCGTCTCCTCGACCTCATCTCTGAACAAAACGTGGATGTCAGGACGGCCGGGCTGACTCTTCCTCCAGCTCGGCTCCACAACAGTCGGCATAACCACACCCCACGGAACAATCCTCGCCGTCGAAAAACGAGTCCCATCCCCTCTCATCGAAGCCTCCTCAATCGAAAAGATCATGGAAGTCGATAAACACATCGGTTGCGCCATGTCAGGTCTCACAGCCGATGCACGGACGATGGTCGATCATGCGAGGGTGACGAGTCAGATGCATAATTTCACGTATGATGAGCCGATCGGGGTGGAGAGTTGTACTCAGGCGGTGTGTGATTTGGCATTGAGGTTTGGGGAGAGTGTGGAGGACGATGATGCACTGATGGTGCGTGGGGATCGAAGGATTGAGCTATGGTCTTGAAGCTGATGAGGCTGTAGTCGAGGCCTTTTGGTGTGGCGTTGCTAATTGCTGGGATCGATGAGAAAGGACCTCAGCTGTGAGTATGAGTCTTCAATCCGGTGGCATGTCCGCCTCTCTTTTGGCGGAATAGGCTGACCATTGTCAAACTCTTCCAGATATCATACCGACCCCTCAGGCACATTTGTTCGATACGACGCGAAGGCGATTGGATCGGGATCAGATGCAGCACAACAGAGTCTACAGGATGCATTCCACAAGGCGTGTCAAGGGAATCTCAATTGCGACTCATGCTAACCTCCGTCTTAGCAAATGACCCTGAAGGAAGCGCATGTACTGGCGCTGAAAGTGTTGAAGCAGGTCATGGAGGAGAAGCTGGATGAGAACAATGTGCAGCTTGCGCAGGTGGGTTGAGCGGTCCTGTCGAACTGCATTGGCTACCACAGCGACTCCACTCTGCTGACATCAGACTAGGTGACAAGAGACCGAGGATTCCAGATTTTAGGCGAGACAGAATTGAAAGAGGTGATCGAGGGGATTGCAGCGTAGACAGGATACCATGCATGATTATAGCATCCACATCCTCAACTAACGTCATGATGAACGTAAAGTGCCCACTGACTCCGGCTTGAATAGCTTGAGACAGTACCATTCCCATCCTACAGCTCTATCCCATACCCCTCCAGCACCTTTCCGCTTCTGCTCTTCAGTCAGAACCTCCTCGGCGCCAGGATCACGCAACTCCACCATCACACCTAGCACCACAGTCTCCCTCTCCTTGTCCATCACGTTTGCGTCATTAACTTCCAGCTCTTCTGCACTCGGTGCGATCCGTGGAGTCCGGTTCGTTTGGATAGTAGAAGGTTGAGAAGCGACTAAGTCCACTCTAATCCACTCCATCCAAATCTCTACCCACCCATCACCACCGCCTTTCCGTCCCGGCTCTCCAAAAGCACCAACAAAATCTCTACCCTTCGTCCCGCTACAAACCTCAAACCTCTCCGGTCGATCTATCGTCATTGAGGTTTCGCCAGGTTTGGGTGGAGGTAGTGAAACTTTGGAAGCAGGGAAATGGAAGGTTATCGGAAGAGGTGGTGGGGAGTATCGTTCCCATGCTGGTTTATTACGTCTCCTAGATGAGCCTGATCCTGGGGAAGTTGAAGGTGGGTTGGAGGAGGAGGAGGAAGGAGGGTTATAGATATCGATATGGTCGAGGAGTTGGGGTGAGGGATCGGAGCTGGATGATAAGGAGGGGGAGGGGGAGGAGAGGAAACAGAGGGAGATACCGAGGGAGTGGTGGTTGATGTATGTGCATCCAGGGAATGCTGATGTTTGGTGTTCAAGGTTGAAAGCTTGGAATGAGGAGGAAGATGGATTTGAAGATGAGCCGGACGAAGAAGATGGACGGAGGGAGGAGAGGAAGGATCTGAGGTCGAGTGAGTCCGGCGTATGGGAGAAGAGTGGTGGAATGAGACGTGCGCTGAAGCCCCGTACCGAGGACGCTGGACTGGACATGTTCGTGAGTGAAATACATGATGCAAATTTTGAGTCATTGGTGAAGACTACAAGTTTGCGCTAATCTCGCGAGGACGATGCCGGCATGATAGGCCAAAAGGTGATCAGCAGCTCGACTTGCTACTCGTCCTAGACAGATCGTGCATGGCGCCCTGCTATTTCCTCACCGTCTCAGCAACTACGAGCTGTTCACGTTCACCGCTCCGTTAAGCATGTGTCTTCCCCTGAACAACTACTCGCCATTAGCTGATCCCTTGATTGGAAATGGGTTGTACACAATCTTCTGCTTCCGAATGATATCGTTGAACCACCTCGATACTTGATACCAAGAGTATTCGCTGTTAGTAGTGTCATGCGACCGGGAGGGACCGCAAATATGGACGGACCGAAGGAGTGACCACACGGCCTCCTCAGGAAAAATCGGAGGAAGCTATTGAGTAACATGTTGAAAGGATTGATAGGTTCGCCTGGCAGCGCATCGAGCAGCTCAGGGTTATCATCGGGCACAGAGGTCGTCGTCGCCCTGTCTCTCTTCGCGATGAGATCCCTGAGATCGTCCATATAGAGAGCGAAAGCGAGGAGAAGATCGGGTTCAAGCATGTCGATCTCCGCTCGTAATTCAAGCTCGACTATGCGGAGAGCGGCGATACAGTCGTATTTTTTGGCGAGGTCGACGAGACGGATGGCGACGTCGTAGTCGGTCTCTAGGAGAGGACCCCACATGTAGTTTCCGGGGAGTGCAAATGGCGTTCAGGAGGTGACGGATGACACGCGATTCCTCTAAAGAATCGTCGGACAGCTTGATGAGCTTCTTTGCGTCGACTTGACGATCCGCTACCACAATCATGTCACGAAATACCGAGCTAGAGCTCTTTCAGCCCGCGCAACAAATGGGCAGACGAGAAAAGGACCTGATCTGACTCACCTGGCTGACATGAGGTGGCAGCCATAAACAATAATCTCCACCCATCGCTACTGACAAGAACACAATCGGCCGCCTCATCCTTTATACCTCGTATCCTGCTTGAATTTCTCTGGAGCAGAGCTGTCATACTATCGACCTTCCTTTGAAGGAGGGGCTTCGGCGCTCATCGTAGCGATCCGTCTGGTTTCGACGAGGCGGAATCAGTGAGGCCCAGTGTTGTTATGGAGTTGAAGTCTTACGTTTGTTATGTGTTTACTCTCATGGAAAAAAAGAAGAGTAGGAGAAGATCAGATTGTCAGATATGGGAAGGCAAAGAGCGCAGGAGAATGAGGCTGAGATGCGTAAGAACCCGGTTTTTGATGAACAAGGGGAAAAGGGCGACGCGACAGGGAAAGAGGCCGTGCGAGGCGGAGGTGGCGCATGATGCCACAGTCTCGCGGATGAAGCCGGACTTTCACTCCGAAATGGACACTGTGCCTCTTGTCTCAAGGCGAAACAAGCCACGTTGCGTCTGCGAGGAGCCTCGAAGAGAGCGAGGCAGTACTCGATAATCGACGACGGAAATGTATCATCGGAAACCTGTCGAGGGAACAGGGTACGCCGAGGATGAGAGACTATGGTGGCAGAAAGACAACTAAAAAAAATTCTCTAGGCTTGGTCCATGATTGCATATTATAGTATACAAATGTAAAGGGAGGATATCTTCGAAAATTGTTCCTGGTCGAGTGCGTGCCCCAGAATGTACATTCCTGACTCTTACAGCTCGTACACTTCCTCGCCATCTTTTTCCCTTTCACTCCCTCGAGGAGAACAAAGCATGGAAGACGTCCGCCTTAAACCTATCACATGGTTCCTGGCCCGTGCGCTCCTCGTTCAAGTACTCGGTAACAGAGGCTCGAATGCTGGCATCTGTACGCTCGCAATCGGACCTCTTGACAACAGTCGCCAAGGTGGAGCATCATTGCCGACCAGCTGTCTATTGGCGTCGACCCTTGATCCACTTCTTTTGACTTTCGAATAATTCTGGTCGGAACCGCCAGAGGCGGAATAGGAGGAGATTGTGTGATGGCCTAAAATAAGCATCGATCATCGATTGTTACAGTATGAGTACAGACATCGTTCTCGCGTGATTCCGTTGCTTCCCTATTGACGGGTGGCACCGTCTGTTTCTCCTTCCGTAGCTTTAGCATCAGCTGTTGAGGGACGTAGCCGACTAAAGACTCACGTTCAGCTTGTTGAGATTAGAGCTGCAGCGAAGATAGGACACTGACCGGCTGAACCTTCTGCCCCAGGTAGGTTGCGCTGAATTCGAAGTATCGGACGCAATACTTGCCGACTTCAGCACGGATGGTGCGCGAAAGCTCTGCTCTGCACGAATATCAGAGCCTCGGCATCTGCCAGACGTCAGCCGAAGGATCGGAATATGAATACTCTTCCACTACCGATCCATCAGAGGTCACCCGGAAGGACGGCACTTCTTCATACTATGCGTGGGTGAAGCCATACTGAGCACTGTCGAATCGCGAGTAGGGTCTCTCTGGGAAGCTCAATCTGAACAGAATTAGTTCTTTTCGTGAATTCACCTTCAAATTCAACATACAACGATTGTACGGGAAGCTTGTAGTCAGCAGCGGAAAACGATTTGGCAAGTACGGGAGAAGAAACCAAAAGGTAGAGGGAATGGGGAAGAACAAATTGGATGAAGTAGGCGGTGGAATCTAGGAATCTAGGTGGTCCGTGTTTCAGGGATGGGCTTGGCGATTGCGTCATCTCCCTTTCTGCGCTTTCCTTTCTCCACGCCGATTGTACCTTTATGCATGGTTTAAATTATGTTCGGACGCTTCCAGGACTACTGGGAGAGCAGTCGTGTCCCAAAGAGGGAGAAGGATCCCATCGTCAGATCGTGCTAGTGTGGCCCCGTTGTGAGACACAAGAGCAGCATCTTCCACTTTCGAGTCGATGCAGGACTGACGGCCCGTAAGTTTTTCTGCTTGTCTTACTTTTCGACCTTTCGCCTCAATAGTTCTGGAAAGCCCAGTCGACAATGAACCTCCTGGATATGGACAGCGATACTCTTCAGCTTCTTCTCAGTACACCACAGGATGTCATTTCTCTCGAACCTCCGTTGTCCCCTGGATGATCTGAAGAGTACAGTGACTTCACCGCCGGTCTCGAGCTCATCATCGGGTGACGGGATCATCCACCAGAGATGGCTTCAAACTCATAGCAGGAAGGTCAATCCTCCCCTCCCTGATATGTCATACTTCGCGTCTCAATCTAAGAAGGCAACTCAGGCTTGGTGATCCGCGACATGGTCAAGATCGTTCAATCTCTCTCAACTCGACCGTACCATCCAGTATCCAATAGACCATTGAAACAGTAGAAAGTCAAACAGTGTCTGTCGCCTTCTTGATCCCTTCCATGGTCGATATCCCCCTTTCTTCGAAATGGAAGAATCTCCCGGATCCTGGCGGAGCGAGTCTCGACAAGGTGGTTCAAGATCATCGTCTCTGCTCGGATGATACGACTGTTCCGCCGCTCTTTGCGTTCTCGATCAAGCCTTCCATATCTCGCATCAATGTCGCTCACCCACGTCAGGCGTTCATCTATCCCTTTCAGAACGGTCATTGCACCGATCGTGCGGAAGTGACCATCTCATGCGGGACCGAGCATGTATGCGATGAACCGACTTAGCAGCCGATTAAGGTGCGATCCAAGAGAGGATGTTTCGATCTTCCGGCCATGAGCTTCGAGGATTTGAGACAGGTCCCGGAAGAGGCGGCTTGGGTGGTCGGGAGGACTGCGAGGATGGTAGCGCATGAAAGGACGGATCCTGGCAGGAAGGGATGATTGGGGATCGGAGCGGGAGGTTTGGAAGAGAAATTGGGCGAAAAGGCTTCAGGCGCTAATGGCGAGAGGCTGCCTAGTGAGTAAGATTGAGACAGGGAAGATGAATCGAGTCGTCACTTGTTGGGTCATCTAGTCGACCCATGGACAGCTCGTACATCGTCGGTGGAGGGATAGCTGAGGTGGGAAGACATCTGAACGATCTCGGTCTAACTTCCTGTGGACTAATCTTGGTATTTGTTAAAAGCGATCCATAGTACCAATTCCTGAGCAGAAGTGAGCGTTACTCTCCCCTGTATGAGAAAACAAGATCCTACTTCCTTGATAAACCTCCAGTTCGCCGCCTTCCGTCTAATCCTCTCTGCTTGGCAGCGATTCCCCTCCATGGGGGCCTTCAGACTGCTCCATGAGCCACCATTACATTAACGTTTTCCGATACATTACCAGTCGATAAAGAAACGCGATCTACTTTCCACTACAATGATTGAGCTCCATGAGCTTCTCCTCGAAGCGATGGTATCCCAAGAATCCTCGACGTCTTCTTCAGCCCATCAGCAGGGGTCCCATCCCTCTTTCCCCCATAGATCCATCTGCTCGTCCTCAATACCGCCCACATAAGCGCAATCGGAACACTTTCGAACTCTTCCAGGGACGTAGTAGCTGGATTAGACCTAGGCATACCAGTCATCGGACGAAGGGGAAGATTCGTCAAATCTGTGAAAGTGGTCGGTGAGGCGGCACGACCCTCTAGCCCGATTTACTTGATAGCGTCGAGAGCATTGTCGACGTCATCGAGGTGGGCAGCGTTATCAGTTGCGAGCCTGGGTTTCATCTTTGATGCGTACTTCTGGAAAAGCATTCGAAGGAACTGGAACGCGGTGGTACACTCCTATTTGCCGGCGTGGTGGTGGAAGATATTGATACACCTTGCTCTAGACGGATTGCAAACAGCTGTTGTCCGTGATCGAGGTTGAATAGGTGGTTAGGGTTCCATGGATGGCTATACCGTAGATGGTGTTGAGGAGGCGAACGAGGTTGTTTGAGTTTCTAGGATGTCGTCGGTTAGGGTGATGGGGCGGGATTTAGTTGTGGTGGGTGCTGAGCCGATCGTATCGCGGAGGACAGGGCTGATCACAAGTCAACGAGGACTGTACCTGTAGCGGTTATGGGCCAAGGTGAGGAGAGAGTCTTACCTCGCGACCATGAGGTGATAGCTGTGTACCGGGAATAGGACAGCATCAGTGCTCTCCAAAGGCGATGTCAGAATGACCGTCATCGTAAGTCTTGTTACACTATAGGCGATCTTCCCGTACGAGAACAGGCGTTACGCTCATTATGCGAAAACCATCGAAAGAAGGGATCCCAGAGGGACACGATCGGAGTAGCAGCTGAAGGGAGGTATCCCTTCCCACTCAGAAGGTCGGAGCGTCCCGCACTTACCCCAGCCTATTATCCGTTCTTTCGTATCCGACTGATTCACAACCAGATCCAATGACAAAACGCTTCCGCTTAGAGGCTGCGTCGTAGCCTTGGTAGCCCGTGTGACAGCTTGGGATACCTCATGCCAAGGCCCGATACTTTGGGCGACAAGCCGAGGACTGATCGTTAGTGAGGACTCGATGTTGACCCTTCATGCCCGAACAGGGCTCGTTGAACCCTCGTCCCATAGTATGCCCCGTCAAGCTTCGGTCGGCATTGTGCCGAGAAGCTACCCACCTACTCGTACACCCGCATTAGCTTGTTATCGTCGGAGCATATAAGCCTTCAACGAGGCGCTCGTAGTGCGAATGGGTGCCTTGACGAAGGCATGAGAATGCTTTGTTCCTCCATCTATATAGAGTTCCGAGATGTTATGAGGTACGGATGCGCGAGAGCTGGGGAAAAGATGCATACAAGCTTGGGGAATTTTATTTATTCAACGGTCCGAAGATCTTCCGCGGATTGACCTACCGCTGGGACTCGCAGCTACTGTAGATAGCTTAACATCCCGCCAAAGGTAAGTTCTGCCTGAGGTATACGCTGCGCGTTCCAAAGATATCCCTTTGGCTCGTCTTGCGCTGACGTCCTATGTTGAGTAGACCCCCCTCTTCTCCCTCACCGGATCAAGTAAGCTACCCTCCAGCTTTTCTCAAATCATACAACCTGCTCCATCCACTCAATCCTGCCCATCCAACCAGTCCGCACTGATCTCATTACGATGCAGATCCTCACCTCTCACCCACCCGTCATGCACGAAACCCACCCCGAAACCCTCGCGAACCGTCTATCCCAACTCGAAACCTCCACCCTCCCACCTCGCACCTCTTCCTCCCCCTCTCCAATCTCTCCTACAGGAGGCAAAGGTCCTTCCCTCCCCGGCGGTGCCGGAGGAGTCTTGGAAAACGGGACCAACACTGGATCCATGGCCGGACGAAAAGCGAGCGTATCGGGGCGTTCGAGTTTTAGCTTGGATAAAGGACCGAGTCAAGGTGGGAGTGGGTTGAGGAGTAGGAGGGGGAGTGGGGTGGTCTTGACTCCGAATGGAACTCAGGCGGTTTATCATACAAGGCATCATGTGGGTTCGAAGGGTCTCACCTTGACTTTAAGCTCTCGACAGTTGAGTATTTTGTGGTGGGGCTGACGAAACACTGGACAGGATGATATCGAATTCCCTCATGCCGAGAAGAGTGAGCCGAGTCTCCCATGACTAGTGTAGATATTGATCAGGTATCCAGAAACAATGGCGGACCTTTTGCGGAAGTACGAGAGTCTTCTAACCCGTGAGCTAGCTGATTGCTACCCCTCGACTGAGCGTCAAATGCTCTGACCTTGGGTCACCTCAGCTGATTGGTGTCATCGCAGTAACTCCTCAACGGATGAGGATGATCGTTCATGCTATCGAGGAGACGCTGGAGAAGGGGTTACAAAACGAGGATCAGGTGGTGGTACGTCAAAGGCCACACTCCTATATTTGTCGCTGAGTTCCGCTATCAACCTACAGCCAATGAGCATGTCTTGTTCCAGACCCGCTAAGCCTCGCTGATTTGGTCTCCACCCCTCTCAGTCCCGACATTCGTCTTCGGCGTAAGTCTTACTTTCGTTTCATCCCGCTTCAATTGTGAACCTCGGTTGACGGGAGTGTCCGTAGTGGCCGACAGGCGAAGAGAAGGGAGAATATCTAGCTCTCGATCTGGGCGGAACAAATCTTCGGGTCTGTCTCGTAACGCTGATGGGGGGAGGGAAGTTCGAGGTGACCCAAACGAAGTATCGATTGACCGAGGAGCAAAAGCAGGAGGATGGGCAGGCTTTGTGAGTGGATATTCGCATTTCACGCCGTTGCCTGTGATGGCAGACAAGGATGTGGAACAAAGCATCGCTAATCCGGCACAGGCTGGACTTTTGCGCGGATTGTTTGGACAGCTTCATCAGGGATAGCTTGGGATGGAAAGAGGAAGATGGGAAGCTTCCGCTTGGCTTCACAGTGAGTCGGTCGGGTCGACTGACAGCGTCAACGCTATCCAGAACGAGAACCCGCTCACGTTTGCCTTCTCTGCAGTTCTCTTATCCCTGCTCGTATGTCTCCTCCTTTCCCCGACCTGTGCCTCCACTGGCTAATCTACGAAAAGCCAACTCCGAATCGACCACGGAGGTCAGCTTCGTTTTCAAGCTTGTCGCCGTGACATGCTAATGGGACGTAGAGCTGATACGCTGGACGAAGGGATTCGGTGCGACGAACATTGAGGGACGAGATGTGGCCGCTATGTTCAAAGACAGTCTACAACGTCTGGTACGCCTTCGTCTACTCAAAAGGCGTTGTCTGACCCGTTCATGCAGGACGTCCCCGCCGAACTCCTCGCTCTCATCAACGACACAACCGGAACACTGGTTGCTTCCAACTACGTCGACCCTAATACCAAGATCGCGGTCATCTTCGGAACGGGATGTAATGCAGCATACATGGAGACCGCGGGGAATATACCGAAAATGGCAGCAGTGGGATTGCCGGCACACCAAGGAATGGCTATCAATGTGAGGGGAGTTAATGGGTGGTGAGGTAGTTTGCTCACCGAAGTAGTGCGAATGGGGGGCTTTCGATTCATTTGAGCACCAGCATCTTCGTGAGTCTGCCCTGTACTGTGAGAATCTTGCTGATTGGAGCTAGCTCGGACAAAGTACGACATCATCATCGACGAGGCATCGAATAAGCCTGGCGAGCAAGTGCGTACTTGAACTTCATTGCGTTCGTAGTTGATGCGGTACCAGTCATTCGAGAAGATGATAGCCGGTCTGTACCTTGGCGAGATCTTCCGCCTCGTCCTTTGCGAGCTCATCGATACCGGTGACCTCTTCCTCGGCCAAAATACTTATAAGCTTGAGAAAGCCTACGCATTCGATACCGCCTTTTTATCCCTCATGGAAAGGTAGTTCAGCGTTCTTTCCAAATGGATGCTGCTGACTTTGTGCGCCAGCGACCCTACCGACGAATTACTCACTATCATCGGGATATTTACCCACTTCTTTGGTGTCGAGACGACAATGGAAGAGCGGCAATTCTTCAAGAAGCTGGCGGTTCTCATCGGGACACGAGCAGCCAGACTTAGCGCTTGTGGTATCGCTGCGATCGTCAGTAAGAATGGGTACCTTGAAGAGGGGTGTGCAGTTGGCGCGGATGGATCACTGTATAATGTGAGTCTGGCTATCACAGCTCGTTATCAGATATTGACTACAGTTCGCTAGAAATACCCTAACTTCGCGAGTCGGGTACATCAGGCTTTAGTGGATATCTTTGGGGAGAAAGGGAAGAAGATCGTCACGCATCATGCGGAGGATGGATCGGGTGTGGGGAGTGCTGTCATCGCCGGTGAGCTTGCCGATTTGCCGCCGAGCTTGATGTTTCACTGACGGGTCGGAACAGCTATGACACATGCGAGGAAAGACAGAGGGTACTTCACTGATTATTAAGGGGATGGTACGGAAGAGATCGGCACCAGGTGTTCTTGCACTAGATCTCATGCAGCATATTTTATTTCGAGATCCGTTCAGTATTGCACGGACCGGTCTTTCCGCGATCGATCAGCGATGCAGTTACTGAATTTTCGAGTGGACCAAGGCATGATTGACCATCGTAGGCTCAGAGTTGAGCTAGAATTGTTGGAAAGGTGCGAGGCATCGGGCCTGGACTACTCACACCGCGGACCGCCTGTTTCAGTCCGGAAGGTGAATTATCCGTGCTGAAACATCGTTCTGAAGCGAAATGAGATATTTTCTCCTTGACTTTCGGTCAGACCGGTCTTACGATTGGAGGAGGAGGAAGTATAGATCCTTGCTCACTATCCGTCCTTGTTCGTATCTCTTGACGACATCTGCCTGGCCATGCTTTCTCGGATTAGCTTTAAGATTCGGATTGGGGAGGAGTAGGGAATTAGAATATTAGAATGCTTATTCTGCAGGGAGGAAAGCTTCCGTCACCTGTCGTGTAGCAAGGAGAAAAGCGAACGGCAGAAGGTGATGCAATTTGTCAAGCTGAGCCGATATGAAGCAAAAGTATAGGCGACCGCTACTAGAATGTCCAGTATCTCGGTCAAGGCGAGATGAGGAGGCGTGCCGCCGGACTGGAGGAGGAGGACGAGGATGAGGTCGACTTGCTCGCTTATCAGAGACTTGACACCTAGCGCGAGGGTGACTGAATTCTCCGTCTCGAAAAGCCGCTCAATCATCTTCCCGCTCGGCGGTCGATCCGGAGGTAGAGCACGACTTCTCCGCCGTACAGTTGGTAACGAGCAAGTTATGCTGCGCTACGTACTTTTCTTGGTGAGGTGATCGACAGACTTCTGACCAGGTGGATTGAGCCGATGTGTGTCGAGCGATTTGGAAGTTCTCCAAAACCGCTTACCCGAGTCCCTTGGGTGGTACTTAGGGTCTAGGATGCGTTCTGCTGGCGAAAGATAATCGGTAAAGCATAGTTCTTCCCAGTCACACAGAGATAATCGATGAAAGATAGCTCATCCCAGTCACAAGGAAAACTTCGGTTCAGCGACAAAATCTCGATGAGACAATGCTTTCGGGCTTGTCGTCAGACGTATTGACTGAGCCCAAATCGAAAACGATCTTCGGAGACAGCGTCGTAAAATCGCCACGAGGAGTGAGGATATCACACGGCGGATCGTTGGCTGGGCTGTTGTCGCAATATTCATCACAAATGGTCCGCTCAGCTAGGTTGAGGTGATGTATTCACCTTCGGAATGGCCGTCGACGGGAATGCAAATCGAGATACCGATGGCTCGACAGCGATGGAAACTTTCGGGAGAGATACACTACACGTCAGGTATATCGCACGGAGTTTCGGACTCAAGTGTTGATGTGGATCAGTGGTCGGAGTCGCTTCCAGGGACGGCATTGGGAAAAAGGGAGAGCGTTCGAACTCAAATCGCTATGACCGCTTGATGTTTGTTTTGAAGGCGGTTCGAGAATACTCTTAGCTTCAGAGTACCGTCTACATCTTCGTTTACGCTGGAGATGGCGATTGACCAGGCAGTATACTGTCGCCCGGATTTCCACGCTAGTGGCCCTTTCAGGATACGTGCACTCATATCCGATTCGACGAAAAAGTCACTCAGCCCTCGATCATCACCGTCACTGTTCGCTTCGAAGAGTCGTGCTGAACGAAACGATGTCGATGGATGGCATGTGGCGAAGGGGCAAGTGATATGTCCAAAGGGTTCGGAGAGAGGGGAGTAGCCAAAAAGCAGGAGTCCGAGCCGAAAGACTATGATCCTAGTCAAAACCGCGTGACTCGGCGACAGACACGACGCACTGGCCTCCTTCTTCGCGTTCGCGTGTTTTAGCTATCCGCTTGGTTACCTCGATGCCAGTAACGGATTTCTACGGCGAATATGCTCTATTCCAGAACGCCAAAGGCTACATCAGCATACCGTTTCGTCTTGATGCAGGGAACGCAATCGCGATCTCTTGCGCTGTGACGACAGTTTCGACTCCGTAACGAGCCTGTCGTAGCGTTGTGGAGACGTGGTAAGGTTGAAAGCGGAGGTAGTGTTGACAGTACAATCAAGGCGCCAAGATTTATCAATGGCCAAAAGAGGGGTTTGCCACCCGTCATTGTACAGCTTCGTACTGAATGAGTGGCAAAAGTGGCATAAAGTTGCTGAGGGTGATCTTGACTTTCTATCATATCACGAATGACTTTTTGGGTCGAGCAGAAGGAAAGCTAATAATTTCCTACCTCCTCTCCTGTCCAATGAATTCCGTACGGAGAATTCGTTATCGGATGGGGAAACGTAGCGGACTAATACTTGTGCACTACCAGCTTTACCGACCTCCTCACAAAATCTTCCGCATGTCCCACCACCCTCTTCTTTAACTTTTCTGTTTGCAAACGAGCAAGGTTACGGTGTTGAACGCAACCTTCCTCCTAAAACGGGATACTTTCTAGTCCGAGGCAGATTATATTGACTGACAAGAGCGGAGAACTCAACCATCTCGGCGAACGTTTGCCTATTGGACTGTATGCAATCTCCGTCCGTCCCTGTCGTCCGGTGGAGCGATACTCGAAGGGCTTTCAGGCTGCCTTTGGGACCGTCCACACCTCCAGGCAAAGCGATGGTATGGACGCGATGCATAATTTTAGCTTTCCATCGCGCCACGTGAAATCGCTTCGGCCGAAAAGTCCCACGCACTCCCGATCGGAGTAACCCGGTATTATCCCCCATAATTAACTCTGAGTAACCGAGTAATCAGATAAACCTCTTTCGGCACTGAATCCGAAACCATCGCAAACGTCGTCACATCCCACCCACGGGGGTATCCACCCTCCGCATCGGCAATTCTGCCTTACTGACTATGAGACCATCCCTTTCCAACCATCATTCATCAAGCCGAGATCCATACCTACCACTCACACCTTCCCTTCATGGCCAGAGTCAGATGATTTCTCCACCCAGTGGACTTCATAAACGCGTCGGCGAGGATAAGGAGAGGGAGAGGAAGATGAATGTCGATGAGAGGAGTCAGGTAGGAGGAGGTGAGGGTGGATCGAAAAAGAAGAGGGTTAGTTTGAGTTGTGCGCAGTGTATGTCTTGGTCTTCTTGTTCTTCTGGGTTCGGGTTTTTTTGGATTGAAACTAGGGAGCTGATCGGGTTTAGGTGCTAAGCGTAAACAGAAGGTGGGTGATGCGGTCGTGATGGATGCGATGAGATATGAATCGGTCGGCTGATGAGCTGGATCGTATAGTGTAACAGAGAATTCCCATGTCAGCACTGTAAGCTAGAACCTCCTTTTGCCCTTCCACGATCTCGTGAAATAGCTGATCGTGATTCTATCCCCAGGCATCGGTAAGCTGCCCACCCTCTCTCCTCAAGTTCGACCTTTGTCGTCCGAGACTTGAAGAGGCAATAGCTGACCACTTCCTCAGCCCGCAAAGTCCCAGAACTATGCGTAAATCCCTCCTTTCATCCCTCCTTCTTGTCCCATCATCCGCTCATCTCCCTCAACAGGTCGCCTATAATCCTCAGTTCAATCGCGATTCCTCGTCCCTTGACCCAGCTACCGCCGCTCGACTCGATAAGATCGAAGATATGATGTCGGTCGTTGTCAGGCATCATGGTGGGTTGTGGAGATACAAGGACGTAAAGGAATGGATGAACAGTGAGTCACGCTCACCTTTCTGCTGAAGCTATATGAGGATGCTAACTGCGTCCAGCTGGACCGTTCGGACGCGTCTTCCCATCTTCTTCACCGTCGACACCGCATGATCACGAACATTCACCGGAAAGACAGCATGTTGTGGTGGAGGAGATGGATCGGAATAGTGCGGGTGAAGAGGATGGACTGGTTGGGAAGGTTGTCGGGAGGGGCTGGATGGGCGAATTGGAAGGGTGAGTGAAGATCCATCCTGGGCGTGTAGATTCATGCTGAAGAGGGATCAGTGGTATTCCCGAGTCCGTGAGTGGATGAATGGCTGGGACCGAATCAAGCTGATGTAGCGCAGATGGATCCGAGCGAGAAGATCAGCATGAAGCTTGATATACACGGGACACCCGCCGAGAACCTTCAACGGCTCATTACGGATTGCGGGGTGTCCCCTCATAAGGTATGCTGCCTGACTCTTCGCTACTCCTTCCAGGTTCGCTGGAAGAGGAGCCTCGTGACTAATGAGCATTCATTCAGGTCGCTGAGCTGGTGCACGAACTCCCACCCAAATCCTTCGCCGATCGAGTTGTCGACTGGTTCTTCTCAAAGATGAACTACGTCCGCTACCCAATCGATGAGAGGTCCTTCCGGAAATGTCAGTTCCGACGATACTATGTGTAAGCGGTACCTGACGGATTTGATAGCGTATGAGGACCTGTACAACCCAAACAAAGCGGTCGATCCTAGCAATGTCCGGGCACTACCGCTGGTCTTCATCGTTTTGGCCTTGTCTGTGAGGCTGGCACCGGAGGAGTGGGCTGGGGATGAACAGACGAGAAAGCTGTTGAGTCTAAGGATGTACTGGTCATGTGGGTGCTCTCAGCACCTGCCTAGCCATGAGCTGACAAGCGCCCGAAGCGAGAAGGAGTATCCTGATAGCTACAGCAGTGCAGTCGGAGTCGCTCGAGCTTGTCGTCACACGTCTTCTGGTAACCCTCCCTCCTGGTTTCCGGCATGCAGCTGATAGGGGATGAACGCAGTCCGCAATGTACCTTGTTCTCATTCATGATCGTCGCCTTACCGAGTGTTGGTCACAGCTGGGTGCGTCACTTCGGACAGCGCAAGCTATTGGTCTGCATCGGGACGGAACGAAACTCGGGTTGGAGTGAGCGACTTGATTGACTCTTCGGAGGATCTAATGATGATATTGGATTTTAGTCCATTCCAAACGGAATATCGGAGGCGATTGTGGAGCTACCTGTATCATGCGGACAAGTCGTCAGCCTTCGCACTCCTCTTCAATTGATGATACTGATGGTCTTCATTCCACAGATACAGGTACGTCTTAAGGACTTACCGCAAGTGTGTTTCAGGGGGATCAGCTCAACGTGCATCCAGCTTAGTTCTGGGTAGACCGCCCAGTATCTCCGACAGCTATACCGATACTCAGTAAGCCTCATCGTCCTGTCTCGTAGAATGGGCCAATGTTCCTCTCAATCCAGGCTTCCCTCAAATGTTGAGCTGTCGGATATCGATCCTTCGGGCGGTATGTACCATCTTTCAGGATATCAGACTCTGCTGAATCCGGTCCAATCTAGGCATACCGACGCCCCGTCCCCTTTCCGAGCCTACTACGGCCACCTTCCTGATTCTTCGCAAATCGCTCGCCGTGCTGGTCGGTCGCATAGTCCATCACTTCCAAAAGTTAAACGAGCCGGCTCAATACTCGGATGTTGAGAAGCTACGGCGGGAAATCGACGAGTTCGTGGACGGTTTACCACCTCATTATCGGATGCATCAGCCAGATAAGAGTTTGGATGCGCGTGAGTATTATCAATGGGAGTATACAGTAGACCGACCGAACGCTTTCTAGAGAACTTCTGGCTGCCTGTTCATCGATTTATGTTAATTACCGAAGTGGGTGCCTAAGACATAAATCCTTGATTTCGCTGACTTCGAAATACAGGTTCTGGTAACCATCATCGTCCTCCATGTAATAGTATAGGCACTACTCAGCATACAACCTGACTGACAAGACTACCAGCGCCCTTGGCTACTTCGGAAGCTGTCAAGCAATCGCTACGCTGTATGTTGACACCGCGAATTGGGAGAAGACTCGCTGACTCCTTCCCTCTCAGGCCTCGCGGACGGCATGCTTTGAAGCGGCGAAGTTGGACTTCCTGATCCGGTAGGTCGATCGTCAGCTGTACGCTTGAAAGTAGCCTGAATCCCGTTCAGACAGGACTTCCAGCGGGAGGTACCCGAATACCGGATCTTTGCCATCACTGGACAGTTCAAGATGTTCAATAGCGCTATGATCGCAGGGATCAGCGCGATCATCGATCCGAGAGGTCCAGACGGTGATCAGATGCGGTAATTCTGGTACTGATGCGATTTGAGGCCGAGTACTGATGGAGGGGTGATGACAGGCGGATCTTGACTACCTTCCTCGAGCAGAATCCATGGCATGAGGTGCGGACGAAGGATGAGACGACGAGGAAGGAGGTTCAGATCGTCAGTACTCGGGTCTCTCCAGCTGCTTCCGGTTGATGTACATCAGATCCATACCCTCTCCCGACGAGCCGCCCAGATATACGAGACCTCTTTCGGGCCGAACGAGCTCAATGCCCAAGATAAGGACTCTGTAGCTCTACTTCTCGCTCTGCGCCAGTCCGGCGATTCCTCTACCCAGAACAACGCTTATCCTCGAGGACTACCGCCAAAAGTCGATGATGCGCCCACTCCAAAGGCTCAAGCGGAACCGAGCAAGAACTGGATCACTATGATGAATTCTGCGGGTGGCGGAGGAGGGATGGTGTTGGGGAATGGCGCCACTGATAGTCCTGGGTCGACGGGTGCACATGAGGATGACCACTCTCAGCGCCTGTGAGTGAGACCCAAACCTCACGCTGGATGAAGCTAAAGAGGATAGACTGGACCATTGGCTCAATGCAAATACCTCGCTAGCTGTCGGATCGCTCAACGGAATTGCTCCTCCTCCGATGAACACTTCGGGACTCAGCTTCCTCCCCTTATCTACCAGGTCCGACCCAAATCCGATCGCAGCGTCGTACCAACCGGCCTATCCAACTTCTTCTTCGCTTGCTTTCCCCCAAGCAGCATGGATGGAAGATCAGGATATGAGCTTCGAGAATTTTACGGGGACCATGGGATCGGGCGGTATGAACGGGATGGATTATGGGACGGGAATGAATGGTACAGAAGGAGGGACGATGGAAGGAGGGGATAATAATGATGAGTACTGGAATGCCTTGATTGATGGTGGGTCACCCGTTGTATTCATGGAGGTCACTGATGTGGTGCAGGTATTCTGGGGACTACTGGTGGGCTTGGTGCTGGAGCAGGTAGTGGGAGTGCTTGAGAGGAGGTTTTGTGAGGTAGCACGTGATGTCAGGTACATCAACGAGGTCCGAGCTTTTGTTACCCTGACCCACCATCAATCAAAGCCAGGTTTTTCATTTCTCCTTTCCCTTCCATCCTTCGTTCCTCTCCCTCATCATTTACTTCCTGATCATCGTCGTCCAATCCTCTTGACGATATGCCCAAATACCCAGGCAAACCCCCTCGTTCGTCGTCACGTCTCAAAGGCTCGATACGCTCTACCCGGGAAGCGACGAGACCCGATAGCACCCCAATCAAAATCGTCGTCAACGATATCAACAAGGCTTATCAGGAGAAAGACGCAGACCTTCTTCTGATATCGAGCGATGAGGTGGGTTTCAAGGTTCACAGCTATTATCTCGCCGCTGCCAGGTAGGTCTACATTCTATGCCAATACACTACGCTTACCGTCTGGATCTTTCCTCAGTCCCATCCCACGCTCCATGTTACCGCTCGACTCCCCTGCTATCGCGAACCCATCGAAAATCCGCCTCGTCAATAACTCTTTGGAAAACTCCTCCGTTGTCGTCCTCTCTCTTGGAATCCTGTACAGCCATCCAGGCTTCGATAAGGTCGAGGTTTTTCCACGAACCGATGCAATTGTGAACCTCGTCCACCCGCTGAAGAAGTACGATTGCACTGTCGCGCTGAAGACTAAGCTGTACGCTCTTGGCAACTCTCTTGGCTTTAATGAAATCACCCCTTGGCGTATCTTTCTAGCGGCAGCAATAGCGGAGTGTCGACCTCTGCACCAGAGCTGTCAGGCTAAGGGGGAACTGGCACTGGTATCATCCTGAGGAGACGGTGAACAAAAAGGTTACTTTCGCCGAATACACAAAGGCGAACAAGGAGCGAACCGTCAGCAGAACGTGTGCGGAGCGAGCGCCTTTGACTTGACTGCCTGTTTAGGCTTGGGAGGGCGGGGAAGGTGAGGATGCAGGTACAGGATTTGAAGGTTGAGTTGGCTTTTGCCGATGTGGAGGTGACGGAGGAGCTGTTATTGTCGGGGTGCGGGGATGGCTAGTGGAAATGGGATCGGGAGTGGGAACCGGAATGCAAATCGGAATGGGTCGTCTTATTGCGCATAGATAAAGAGTGAGTTGTACGAGGACGTTGTATGCACGTCATCCAGCATTGCCATGGAGAGGTTTATCGGGCCTTGCCTAGGTGCTGTTTCTCTGTCTTCGGCGCACGTTAGCCCATGCAAGCCAAATGGATTTTTGCTGAAAGAGGGACTCGGGCCATTTGAGTTTCTCGAAGCTCTACGCCCATGCTCGGATGCCGCGACCTATTCTACACCACTGTTATGGTCCATACAACATAGCTTACCCAGACTCTCCTGAACCTAATACCCGCTCAATCCCTTCTCAGCGCATCCAGCCGTTTCTGCAAATCCGCCTCTTCCGCAGTCATCGCTCCTCCCCCTCCTCCGCCTGCCGCTCCACCCTGAGGCGGAGCAGGCGATAAAGGTAGTCCCTCTGCAACAGCTACTCTCGATGACTGAAGCGGTTCATTCCCCAAAGGATTCGCAGTCGGTGCCGAAGCCAGCTAAAACCACCGTTCAGCTCGATGACTCAAACTCACTTAAAAAGGGGATGACAAGACCCACCGAGTCATTAACGTTCATCCCAATCTCATCAAAAACCTCCTTCAAGATCTTATCGCTCTCAACCTCTTCTCCTTCCCCTTCATCTTCACCTTCCATCGCGTCGTCCACTGCGTCGGACAACATTTCCTCTTTCATGTCCATGGTGGATGATTCGCGTTCGAAGTCGTTCATGATTTTTTGGATCTAAGCCGTCGAGCGAAGCGAGGCGGAAGGTGCAAGGGCGACGGGCGGAGGGAAGACGAACATCAAGTCAGTAAGGCGACGAGATGACGGGAGGCGGAGAAGGGAGAGTAGTGGGAACAGAGCTATCGTCAGCGACACTTGGATGTTGGAAAACGTCATGAACCTACCTGAGGCAAGTTAAGACTCCGGTTCATCTGTCCCATAGCCTATCACCCAACAAAGATCAGCATATCCCGTTTAAATCCACAGCTCATTCCGAAGCTGCAAGGTCTCTTAGGACGGTGTCCCCCGACCCACCCTCGTAGCCCCCTTCATAGCCGTCGCCATCTGCTCATTACTCCGTAAAGTCTGCATCCTCAACGAAACAGCCTGAAGCTGAACCCTCATCTGCGTGAACTTCTGGACGTAGCGGCGTGTTCGGACCAAATCTTTTGCAAGGATCTTACATGCGTTCTGAAGCCAATCAGCACTCGAAGTGATAGTGAGGCCTGGGAAGGATGGAAGGTTCGTCTCTGAGGTAAGGGTTGATTGGACGAGAGAAGGCGGTACCAACCATGTTACCAGCTTTAGCATTCTTCTTGATATCCATCATCGTCTTCTTCTCCTGAGCTTCCAGCTTGGACTTTTCCCGATCGAGTTCTCGTTGAGCTTTTTGGAGGGATCTTTGATGTTGTCGGAGCCTTTCGGCGGGGGTCAAAGAGCGGCCGAAGAGGGTATCCTAGAGGGCGGAGGAGTGAGCGGGTTATGTGGTCGTTGAGACGCTTACGAGGATGTTCATGGTGATTGAAGGAGGTTATTGGAGAGGAGCGGTGTCGGATGGAAGAGTGAATTTAGGTGAGGATGTATGGATGTTGATGATTGGAGAGTGACGTTGTTGTCCAAGTTGATCTGATTTAGGCTGCGAGATTTTCCGAAGCTCGCTCAGCGTTTCATCCTTTCCCTCTTTGACACACTGATCCACCGTCTATCTGAACAAGCTCTTGCGCCGGCTCGTCTGGTGTCGCAAAGACATTTCCCTCTCTAGATATGCGCTATCATCAACTCTTCCTACTCTCCCTCGGATTAAGCCTGCTCAACGCGAACGCCGCATCAGAAGAGGAAGATGTGACTCTCCGTCAATTGACGGAGGATAACTTCCGGTCAAGTACATCGCAGGGGCTGTGGTATGTCCTGCTCATCTGTTGTATCTGTATGCTGACAGAGCTCAGGCTGGTTGAGCATTTCTCACCGAAATGTAAACATTCATATCGTTCATGTCGAAAGGTTCATGTCGGAAAGGGCTCCAGGCTGATGAGGAGAACAGGTTCTCATTGCCGAGCATTCGTGCCCACCTGGACACAGCTCGCACGAGATAAGCTTCACCTAGAACGGTTGAGCGGGTTTCATATGGCGCAAGTGAACTGCTTAGCGCAAGGAGGTGGGTCAGAGGATCATTTCGGCGGCTTTTGCTGATTGAACGAAGATTTGTGCAATTCGAATGGGATCAAGTTCTGTGAGCGCACCCTCTGAGAATGTTGCAGACTACTCTGAGAATGAATAGATCCACAGCTCATACTGTAAGTCCGACCAAGCGGTCACTACCCCACAGCTGATCAAGCGTCCTCTTCCGCTATCACTTTCGCTTGGCAGCTACTCAAACGGTCACCCCCTCCCCGCCTACTCAGGCGACAGATCTTATCCCGATCTCTCAACATGGATAGACGATCAATCCACCCTCTACGCCCGGGGTCAGCTCCTCGAGTCGAACGAGGAGAAGGAAGTGGTTTTGAGCGGGTTCGGTAGGCCTAATCCGGAAGGAAAGGTGTTGGAGGTTGATGAAGGTGGACTGGATGTTTTGGTCGGGAATGGGCCAGTCCTGGTGGAATTCTATGCGCCGTGGTGTTCACAGTGAATATCTACTCCCCCAGCACGGATGGATTCACTGATGGGCTCGTGCAGCTGTCAAAAGCTTCGGCCAAGTAAGCGTTACCTGGCCTGCTGTAGAAGGTCAGCTGACGAGATTGTGCAGTCTATGCGCAATTGGCGGAAGCGCTCAAGTCGAAGCTCAATGTCGTTGCGGTCGACTGCGAGGCGCGCAAGTCGTTCTGCGGGAAGAATGATATTAGAGGGTACCCAACGATTAAGCTGTACGTCGTCATGCCGGCTTTGCTATCTTTACCGAAGGACGATGAGGTCATATTCGCTGATTTACTTCTTAGCTTCCACCACGGGACGAAATCGGATTACACCGGTGCGCGAACGTTGAAGCAGATGCGCAAGTATGCGATGAAGGCTATCGAAGCGTAAGTCGAGTGGATGAAGGGTCTCAGCTGTTGAAGCTGAAGTTCGGTTTCCCTCTCGCAGCACCTCTCTTCAGCCTATCAAGCTGGAAGATTTCGAGGATATCGTCAATACCGACGAAGCTTTCTTCCTGTACTTGCAGAACTTCGACACCTCTGTAGCAGACTTGGTGGGTCTTGCTTGCACATGGAGTGGATACACGTTTTACATAGCTGATGTCGCTTGCAGGACGCTATCAAATCCTCTCTTGAACCTCTCCTTGGCGCCATACCCGCCTACACCTCTTCCGACCCCCTTCTTTACCGCAACCTTTCCATCGCCAATCCTCCGCCCACTTCCGTCTTCCTTGTCTTCTCCTCCTTCTCCCCACTACCAGTTGGATCTTTATCCTTCCCGACCGACAGGGAACACCTCGACCGATTCGTCAACCTTCATCGATTCCTTACACTTGTACAGCTAGTGGGCGGGAACTATCAAGAGATCATGACGAGTGATTCTCGAGCGCTCGTCGTGCTTGGAGCAGTCCATAAGGGTGATGAAGGAGCGAAGGAGAGAGTTGTGCTACAAAACATCGCGAGGGCATGGAAAAGGGGTGGAAGGAATTTCAATCAGCCTGTGTGGTTTGTTTGGGTTGAGGGGGATAGGTGGTCGGGTTGGCTGAGGCAGGCTTACGGGATCAAGAAGAGTGCTCTTCCGGGTGTCGTCGTCATTGACCCTCCTGTGCGCGTTTTGACGCAGCTGGGAACTGAGGCTGAAGCTGATATCGGTAGAACTCGGAATACTATGATACGACCATTGAAGGGAACAAGATCGCCTTCGATGGCCATTCGGTATTCTCCGTCCTCGAAGGGGTTTATCAGCATTTCCTGCGGCCGAAGCGGAGTGAGACGACTCTGGAATGGGGATCGAGGAGCGCGACGATGACACTCATCAATCTCAGCGTGAGTCAAAGCTTGATGCCACATGCGGTCTATTTCGCTAGGAGGCTGATCGGATACCCGGAATAGCAATACGGAGTCGATAATCCTCTCCTATCGCTAGCGACGGTGGTAGGCAGCGTCGTAATCTTCGTCTACCTCCTTCAGAAGTGCATACCACGGGATCCGAGGGAAGTACGGGATGCCGTGAGCGGTGCGCGACTAGATTAGGGGTATCAGGTATGCACTGCATGGACTCCGGTTCCTCTTTGCTCTTTTTGGGTGAATCAAAGGAGGGGTTGACGGTCACCAGACCAGGGGAGATTAAAGGACCCTAAGACTTGCTAGGTCCTTCTGGAAGATGATGAAGACGACGATCGACCGGACTAACCCACTATCATCCAAGCGCGAGGCGAGACGCACACTTCGATGAACGAACTTACCCGGGGTCCCATAGTATTGATATCTTGTTTAGATCCCAGTAGTTCGGTCTTTTCAACGGCTGCTCGCTCGAGAGTCTCGCGAGTACTGCAGGAGGATGACGACATCATCCTTTCATCCCCCGATGTCAGCGGCAATACTCGACAGGTCATCTCGGCCGATACCCATGACAGACCATCCCTCCTTTCAAACCCCGTCAAAGATTGGGGAGAGAATGGCGATGATTGGATCTGCCTCACTCACCCTCCTTCCCTCTTTTACTGTCTCTCTTGCCTGTTTTCATTTGTTACATTCATATCGCTTATCATACAAGGCTCGAACCCCTGGTCTGAGGATTGGGGGTGACATATCATCACAAGCACAAGCACAGGTACAAGTACAAGCACATTCAGTGCAAATCACTGGTACGATCTACTTCGAGCAGAAACGCTTTACCACCGGTAGCGAGGCTCTAATTGGATCGATACGAGACCCCTTGAAACCAAGAGAGGAAAATACTTGACGGAACCTTTGGCAGACAACGGAAAAACTCATGTACGGGAACTACTGGAGTCCACTCTCGATGTACGGTAGTTACGGGGTACGTGTCTTCTCACCAACAGCAGCCTCTTGCCTTGTTTCCTCCCCTCCTTCCCTTCCGATTCCCATCTCTTGCTTGTCCTTTGTCAATTGAGGCCTTTTATCTCGCTAGCATCCATTGATAACCTAGTAAAAGCTGTTTCCGATGCTGATGATTACCAGATGATGTCCCCTTACTACGCCGGTGGTCTTGGTATTCCCTATGCAATGGGGATGGGTGGGCTCGGTAAGTCTGCTTTTCCGCTCGCTTCAGCCCCAATCTAGCTTGCTCTCGATCGGGCTAGGACGATCGGTATCGACAACCAAACTGATGATGACACATTAGGCTACGGAATGGGGATGTATCCCGGCATGATGGCGATGGGCGCGATGGGGTATCCGTATGGGATGATGGGTGGGGCTAATCCCTATGCATACACCGGGATGGTGAGTCGCTCAGTAGATGAAAGCATTTCACGAGCTGATGTGAGTGATAGTACGGACCAGGGTTTTAGCTTGATGAAGTGATGTCGGGAATTGAGGTTACTTCAGCAGGAATTGATGGCAGACGACTCGGAAAAGGGAAATGGGTTACATAGGGGTATGAACATGCACGTAATTCCTTTCCTGGTATGTTACGCCTCAGCTTGTGCGACGAGGTATCGCGTCGCCATGAGTACTTTCGTCCTCGCCTCGCTCTCGTCCTTCTCCATCTCCTCATTTTCTCCCTCTTCATCCTCACTGCCCTTCCGTCGACCGCTTCCCTCAAGCTCCTGCCGACTTATCGGAATCTCGACCTTAGACCAAGGTCCCCAAACTCCCACTTTCCACCTCCTCCCTTCCCCAATCCTGCTTCTTACCACCCTCGGATCGATTCCCAGTCGAGGGCAATCACTCGGTACCGGTTGAAAGGCCACTAATATCTCCTTCAACACCGTCTCCTTCTCCTCCATGTCCACATCCATATCGTCTGCTCTAGCTCTCAAAGGCTGTGCTCGCCATTGAAGGACTTCGCACCAGAACATGATGGTATGATGGGTCGGTCCGTTCACCGGGCGCTGAACGAGAAGATGGATCGGTGCGGTTCGGATATGTTTAGTAATCGAAGGTGGCGGAGCGAAGGTCCGGCGGGAAGGGTGGAGTGTCTGGTGGAGAGAGGTATAGAAGAGCGTGAGAGAGGAGTTTGCGGTTGAGAGAAGCGAGGCCAGTCGAAGTGAAGGTGGTGGAGGTCTTTCCCCTCTGTCAGCGAAGAGAACCAGCGAAGGAAGATTTGGAGCGGACGTACCCTTTGCCAACCCAGCGGATACCAGTCTTACTCTTCCTAGGCGAAACGCCTACACCTTCATCCTCCACAACGACCTCTTTCACCCGCCTACCGACATCCTCTGACATCCTCTGTCCCGGTAAGTCACCAAGCCTAATCCCAGGCTTCTCCTCTTCCTTACGATCTCGTGACTTTGAGCCAGGGCGAAAAGGCGATACTTCATCGAGTAGATCGTTAAGCGGGCGTGTAGGTCTCGAAGGTCCAGCTTGAGGGGTCGCAGCTCGAAACAGGAAAGGGGAAGGTAACGCATCGAGCGTAGTAAAAGCCTTCTTCGGGGTCTCATAGGATACAGTAGGTTTCACATCCTGCCGAGAGGGAGTTTGGGAAGACCGTTGCGGTGTAGACGGGAAAGAAGGATCTCCAAGGAAAGTATTAAGTGGACGAGACCGTTTCGATTTGGTTGCAGGTGAGTCAAGGGAGAAAGTGAATGCTGCGGCGTTGAGTGGGATGGGACGTTTCGGTACGGTCCCACTTGGGGTCGGTGTGGCCATATTATTCACATCGCTTGACTAATGTTTCTGGAAAGTGCAGTGCGAAGTCGAAAATCAACTGGTCTAGAACGACTAAAATAAGGTGGAGGCGAGCCCGACCGGAAGCAATTCTGTACGCCAGTACTGCCTATATTCCTCTTCGTTCCCATTGCCTAATCTCTATTTATTATCGGATTCGATACAAACAGTGGTTATTAAAGAGGAGGTCTCCTCTTTTCGTGTCTCACCATGTCAGACCCAAAACTCGGTGCTTTGCAAGCGAAACTTCAATCTTCCTCTTTAGCATTCCAGAAGTTCGAATCAGGTACGTTCGAACCGTACTCCCCCTTCGAGCGTGTCACCCAGGCAACCCCAGCGAACATCACTTTGCCTTACCCTGACGACGCTTGAAGATGGTTCGAGAGCTGTCTGACTGATCTCGTACGCCGTAGAGATGACGGGTATCATCGAGGCAAGACAACGGCTCGACTCTCAATTATCCGAGAATGAGTTGGTCCTGAAGGTATGTGATGTCCCCTTTCTCCTTTCTCCCTTCTTCCTGGTCCCTCTACCCTACCTCTTGAAAAACGTTTTCCCCACTGTCCGACAAGTTTCTTTCCTTCGCTTCCCAAATTGCCCCTCTTGTCATCGATTCGCTGGGGAAGACGATTGACCTTCTCTTTCACAGGAATTCACAAACCTCAAACCCCACAATACAGTGTACAAACTCGTCGGACCTTCGCTTGTCCCTCAAGACCAAAGTGAGGCTCGAGCGAACGTCGAGAAGCGATTAGAGTACATCCGAAGTGAAGTGTTAGTTCCCCACACACCTTTTCTCATCTGCTTCTAATAGCGCTTGAGAGGTATGGTACTGATCCGTGGATTTTGGGTAGGAAGCGAGTCGAAGGGCAACTGAAGGAGGTGGAAGACCGGGCGGGGAAAAAAAAAGAAGAGGTGAGCGAATCAGGATCTAAAGAACCTGTCATAGGTCTTGGGCGATCCGCTCTCGCTGATAGACAGCAGATCATCGCGCTACAGCAGGAGTTCCAGGCAATGCAACCGGGTCAAGCCGCAGGACCGGGACGAGCAGTACAGGCATAGTCTACGTTTGGCCACCGCCAGCTAGAAGATACCCCGCATTGTGTATACCATGTAGAAGATATACGGCATTTATACAAGCGCTCTATGATAATCCCTGATGATACAACCGTGTACAGTTCCAGACATCCAGTCTGCAAACCAGATAGAACCCAAGATCAGACCTCCCCTCAACTCCCCTTTTCACTTCACCGGCGTCTCCACTTCTGTTTCCGATGACGGCGAGTCATACATCTGCACTTCATTCCCATCTCCATCTTTATTTCCACCTGCCTTCTTCTGGGTGTCAATCGACTTCAATTTGCTGAACGGATCGGAATCCTGTCGTTCCGTTCCACCGTCCGAACCCATCTCACCAGGACTGAGCGAAGCCGATCCAGCCAGATCCTTCCACTTTTGAGCATCGTCGGAAGTAGCATCTGTACTTGATGGCACGGAGGCGTACGAGTCCATCGAGCCGGAAGTGAGCGATGGGTTGGTGGATGTTTCGGTGTGGGATTGAGTGGACAAGGATCGGTGACTCAACTGTAGGCGGCGCATCCTGGGGAGCTGTTAGGAAGAGTGCCCTGTGAAAGTAACGACGGTGCACTGACTTTTGGACAGCGCGAATGACAGTACTGAAGACATGTCAAAATATCAACAAGCACAGCGATAGGTTACTCACAAGACACCCTTGTGAAGACCAATAGCGTTGCCAAGCTCTTCCTGAGTTGGCTCGTCGACTTGCTTCCCAATATGGTACAGATTATCATCCGTCTCGATCATTGGTTCCATCCCATCTGCTGTTACCCATGGATGTTCCTAGGACGTTAAGTGCAAACCACTTGGTGAGGGACTATCGACATACCCGCAGTTGTACCATGATGATCCGCTGGGAAGGGTCTTTTCGCAGTAGGAGTTGTATGAGGTTGTGGAGATGCGGTTCCCATTCGGGTTTCATAGCAGGTCTACTCAACCAGATCAGGGAGAGATACAACTGTAAGTCGTCTCTTGAGACTCACTCTTTGGATCGGACCACTTCCAGCAATTCGATGGGGTTATCCACGTCGAATGGGAGACGTCCCGTCAACATGCAGTAGAGTGTAACCCCTACAAGGCTGATTAGCTTGATTCATGATGTCTGGGATGGAGACTTACCTAATGCCCATATGTCAAGCGCTTTGCCGTGCACATCGTACACATGAGCTACATCATATCAGCCAGTAGGCATCGGGATTGAGCCCGGAGGACAGACATGTGAAGCTTTCCGGACTGAGAAAGGCTGGACTCCCTCCAGACTGCTTGATCCGATCATCTCCCTGGCCAACAAACATCTCCGAAACCCCGAAATCGCAGAGCTTCACCACCTCCCGGTCCGCACTCAGCAGGATATTATCCGGTTTGATCTGTACACCCCGTCAGCTTCGTACTCTTGCAGATTGAAATGAGACCGACATCTCGATGTATGACCTCGTTGGCGTGCAAATACTCTAACCCAAGACAGAGTTGCCGGAAGTATTCCCTCGTCTGGTCCAGGCTGAAAGGGGATTTTGTCTCCTTTTGAGGGTGTCCCATTTGTACCTCCATGAGCACTCCGCCGGGCAGGTACTCCAGTACGAGGAAGAGCGCATCGGCGTTGGGCACTGAGATGGCTTCGAAAAGGTGCACGATCTGGTTTTATCAGCTACAGCCCCTCACTCGTAGTCGATCCTTAGCGATGATAACTACGTTCGGATGACTGATCACCTACATCAGCATTGAAAGCAATCAGGGAGGATGATCGACCTACTCGAGCTTCTTCATTACCGCGATTTCCCGCCTTATCAGCCCCAAAGGATCCTCCTCCATAGTCTTCAACCCGACCCCAGCATTCTTCCAAGGTCCTTCATCCTTCGCATGCATTTCTTCGTCTGCCCCTTCCCCTTCCCCCGCTTTCCGCTTCCCATCGCTACCAGGGAGGTTTGGTGATCCACTACGACCTTTTATCCGGGAACGAGTGTTTTGTCGTTGTTTCTCCTGAAGAGCACGGAAATGGAGTCGGGATTTACTGAATTCTTTGATCGCCTAGTAGACACCACCACCACCACCGACTCAATCAGCTCAAAACGCAGAAGGGTTGGTTTAGAGGAGGAGACTCGCGTATTCATGTCCTGTCCCGACATCCACACCCAACTCGACCTTCGCATAAGCTCCCTTCCCTAGAGATTGCCCGATTTTATACTGATTCACCATCCGATCCCCTTGGTCCGTATTCCTCTGTTCAGCGTATATAGTCTCCCTCACACGATGGGTCGAGCTCAACCTTCTTTGGTGCTGTCCTCGTGGCTGATACTCAGGAGAGGAAGGTGAAGGTGATCGGGGTGAGGTTGAACGTGAAGATGAAGCTCTAGGTGAAGAAGGTAAAGCCGGTGAATCGGGACGTAGGAAAGCTGATTCGGTATGAGGAGAGGTAGACATTTGGTTACCGGCCATTGTCGTCGGAGCGAGGTTGTTCGACACTGTTCGTGGTTTGGGTGAAGAAGCTCGTACGGGCTCATGGTTGTCTTCATCATCCGACATGGAAGGATCGGATTCGGGGGAATCGTACTCTATAGTTTGGTCTGGTGAATCTGGTTGAGGTGAAGATGGGAAGGTTGGAGGGTGGAAGGATTTGGGCTCGATAGGTGATGGAGGTGAGATGATCGTCGCTGGAGGTTGGAGGAGTTGTAGACGAGGGGGAGGTGTGGGCGATGAGGGAGATGAGCTGATAGGTGATGTAGGGGACATGTCGGGACAGCGGGTGGATTGTCAAGCTGTAGGGGAGGAAGACATGGGCATTGGGTATAGTGCTACTGTCAGCGCATCTTTCCGTACGAGTATCTGTTAAGGTGAACACGGTTAGGGAGATTCAATAGCCAGCTGAAAGAGCAGACGTCTCGTATCCTAAATGAGTGTGTGCGTCGTACTCCCCTCGTTTCATACCGGATGCGGTGGCAAGGCGGCCGTTACAGAGAGTTGCATCCCATTGCGATTCGACTTCTCTCCTTTACTCTGCTTTCTATGACGGATCCAAAGGCTGTGCCGTAGTGCCATCTGAAAATTTCAGATGCACGTTCACTGCACGGGATAAAGTAATGCTCAAGTACGAAAATCGCTCAAGAAGTGGCTTTTCGTACACTAAGCCTTGGCTCGATAAGTGGCACATCTATCCATATCTCACTACAGAATTGCGTCATTCCAGTTGATCGCCGGCCCACAGAGCACTTGTCTGGACCGAGAATGCACGTCTCGTTCAGAAACACCTGTTGCGCACGAAGGAGCGGCGCCTGAATATTGTGTAGCTCAGCAATTATCCAGACAGGCAGTGTGGTCATCGTGTGACATTTGCTTTTACACACAACAACCTATGCTTTCTCGTCATTTCCTCAGACCTCATCTAGCGCAACCAATCATATCCAATTAGCGACCCTCCAAACCACAGGCAGACTCGCCACGATCCCCTTAACCATCCCTTTAGCCATCGCATGCGTCCTCGCAACACCTCCAATCACCCCAGGCCACTGCTCCACATCTCGATGCAAGACCATAGCGGCACTCTCCCCTCCGACATATCGTAGTTCCCATGATGGAACATAGCTCCGTCCTGGGACCCATTTGAAGCTTTTAGGCTCGGGCCAAGCGAGTTGAAGCTCGATGTGTGGTCGAGAGAAGGGGAACGGAGTGTCGACGGCTCGAGACAGTGAACCATGCAGGGTAATGGCGAAGTCGTCTTTCGACCATCGCGGGTTCACGCGTGAATCAGGGTGATACAAGGGTTCTCGGGAAATGGTGTATGAATGTCGTCTGATCCTTGGCTTGTACGGCTTGTATGGTGGCTGATACGAGGACATGGATGAAGAGGCGCGAATATCTTCGACAGCGGGGTGGAGTGTATCGAGTGACTTTGACACTGCACTGGACATCGTTGGTCTTGGAACATCGTCCGCGATCGACGGCTCCGGCACCTCATGGAGCTGGGGATCAGCTGGAGCATTTGCGAGAATTTACTGCTCACTTCTGGCTCAGCACCTAAGACGACCTCTGGGACTATCGTGCTCGATGATATGGTCTGTCGAATAGGAAGCGCTCCTCCGATATAAGCTGGTAATTCGGTTTCCGTAACTGCGGGATGATTCGACTTCTCAGCCGGAGAGCGGATGAGGCTGAGATCCCTTGTTGGGGAGTATGACTGTTGACAGGTGAACAAGCGTGATTGTCTCATTGAGCTTCCTGGCTGTGACTCACCTTGTCATCATCCGGAACCTCATTAAGACCGTCACCCTCCTCGATCCCGCCTTCGGGAGAGCCTCGTGTATAGTCAGAAGGCCGCTCTTCTGCGGACAGCTCCTCCGAAACATGTTCTTCCACCGCACCACTGACACCAACCGTAGCGTCTGTCCGGTCTTGTGAATCGCCGTCAGGAACAGCATCGTCTGGTGTTCCTGTAGCATCTTGACGGAACATACTGATTTCTCGATCGATCTCGGTCGGGATGTCCTCCTGGAAAGCGGATGCTGTTGGAGGACGTAACACTGGCTGCGGCTGGTCCGCGATGTGTGATGTTTTCGAAGACTCTGCCTCTCCTCCCGCTTGGGACGCTTCCGACAAGGTTCCGTTTAGTCTCGGTCCGATAATTTGTACCGCTTCTGTCTCGAGAATCTCCGGTCGATTCATTCGGCGTGCTGGGTTCGGGTAGGTGTTGAGAGGGGCAGATGGTGGCGATCTGGCGGGAAACGGTAACGTTCCTATGGTGGTGGTGACCGGCGACGCCAAACCCGGTGCAACGTGAGACAGGCCGTTGGCGTCTGTCGAAGCTTTTCCTTCACTGGCGAGATCACCGGAAACTCGGGGGAGATCGTCCATGCCACTCATCGCTCCTGATTGGTTGATACCGCCATCTTCTGCATCAGCAGCTTGCGTCTCCAGCCATCCCGGTCCAGGTCCTCTTCCATATCTTATCGCCTCGTCTGCGTCCTCCTCTTCAGCCAGCTCGCTCCCATGAGACACCTCAGTGACTCCATTCTCCATCACATCCTCCACCCCAACCTGCGAAATCTGCTCCGCGATATCCCCCATATCCACCTTCGAAAGCAGATTCTCCCGACTCTGACCCGCCTTTACCGGAGTCGAACCCGCCAACACCCGATTCAAGCTCTCCACCGACGAACCCATCCTCCCCCCTCCCAAAGCACGATTGTCTCCCCGATCCATCACCCTTCCGAGACTCTCCATCGATCCAAACTCCATCCTTGCCAATCCCAAGCTATCGGTCGAATTCGGCTGCGGTGGAAAGCCAGCACCTCTTAACTCCCCACTGGACCTGTCGACCACGCTCCCAAGGGATTCCATCGATCCATAATTGTATCGCCCCAGATTGTCTAGTGAACCAGCGTTCAACCGGCTTATACTCTCCATCGATCCGTACCCTTCACTCCGGGTACTTTCGCTCCGTCGACGACCGGGCTGATTTATAGCGAATAAGCTCCCGCTCGGTGATATCTGAGCTGGAGGGGGCAGGAAAGACAATCGGCCGGAAGGTTTACGGACAACAGTAGGTTGATGTAGCCGAGGAAAGGAGCGAGAGCTAGTGAGAGCATTGGAGGAAGTAGAAGAAGATAGACTTCGTACGGATCGAGGGGAACCGGGAGCTTGCTGGTGGTGAAGGGAAGGGGCACTGCCGATACGATGATGGGAGACACCATCCTCTGGCGGGGTATGTGGAGAAGTAGCTGAGCGGTAACGGGGAAGAGGAACAGTTTGGGGGATTGGACTGGCTAATGCCGCAAGGAGGGAGGTAGCGCCCAAAGGAGGGGAACAGGAAGAGGTGCTGCTGGAGTCACTATCCCTGCTGCTCCTATCAGCGTCACTCGAAGAGCTCAGGAACCCACTCACCGTCTCATCCTATCCATCGAGCGACCTCTTACAAACTGTCCCTGCGCATTCCCATCCTCATCATCCCTCCTTCCATCCAACCGCTCCCTCGAGCTGAAGTACTCCTCATCCGACCCAATAGGAGGCGGCACCCCGTCAAAGATAGACTTGTAAGGTGAAGGCGTCGAAGGGAGACCAGCTACATTGTATGATTTGGAATTTCCGACTGTTCCGGCGCCTACGACTGGTGCGCCCAGGAGGAGAGAAGGTGGTCGTGAAGCCGTATGTCGGTTCTCGCGAGCCGGGGATGGGGAGAATGGTCGCTCAGCAGCGGGGATGGATGAAGTGGCGCTCATGGGTCGGGTGAAACTGTGTTGCGAGGTATACGGAGCGATGCAGAATGGGATGATTGGGATGGGAAGGTGAAGACGTAATCTATGGTGGACTAGGCTGACGAGGTATGGTGTCTATGGTGTCTCGAGCAGGATTAGGTTAGAAAGGGTTTCTGCGAGTGATCTATATAGCTTATAGCTCTATATTCAGGCTTGTAATGTACGAATGGCTCAACACCGCGTCTATCAGTATCGCACAAGGGAGTGTCTTGCACGGGAAAGTTGTGGGGTGAAGGAAATCAACGATCGGAAGGGCTCAGGAACACCCGCGTCATAGTGGCACAGCCAACCGGGTTTCGATGATAGCACAACTTGTTATATACCTGCAAGAGCCCAAGCAGTGAAAGCATGGTGATATCTAAACCCTGCATAGTATCGCATATGATGTAGTTGCATTTCAAGATGAGCACACCCGAGGAGTGACCTCTAAGCGCCTGTTCAGCGACCCTTGCTATCAGATCTCCCCCCTGCGTCTTCGTCCCGGCAGATCGCGCTGCGTACCACTAGCAGCATGCCTCACGCGATCGAAGTCTTCCCTCCTTGCTCCAACCATCTCAGCGATGTCAGCCCGAATCTCAACGTTGATACCTCGGCGGCGAAGTAGTTTGAGGAGAGACTCGTTGCGGCCATTCGGGTCCGCCAATATCAGCTGGTACGATACCCATAGGTGAGAGTACCAACAGCTGCCGAGCAAGAAGTCTTCATTTATCATCTCCGCTCTACCTGTGAGACTTGGTTGTGCTTCCGCTTCTCCTGCCCTTTCTACCGCCACCATCTATGTGCTCAACGCAAGTACACCCACAAGCGCGACATCCATTGCCATTTCTCGGTCACCTCTCCCTCAAAGGTGTTACTTTCCTCAACTTCACCTTCGTCAAGACGCCTACGCTGTCTCGGCGGCCGACAGTGTCATCAGGATATATTGTACCGCTGTATTCCGGCTCATCATCGGAATCGTCCTCCGGGCGAGGACGACGTCGTGCTAAAGCTATCGATAGGTGATTTGCATCATCGGTTCGCCTGTCGGCAAGGGCTAGCATTGAAGTTTCAGCAATGAACAAACCGACTCTGTTGGGATTTCTGTGGGCGGAGGTCGAGTCGGAATGATTGGTCTGAGGGTTTCGTGAGTTGATACATTAGTTCTTATATTGGAGATACTCACCCTTATCATTGCTTGCGAGGTCTGCATACTCATAACTGAATCTCCTCGTCATCACTTAGCACGGTTTCTTCCTTGATCTCCAAAGTCCTTGGGTTACTGGTTGACTCCGGATGATTCTGCTCGAGCGTATGGCCGGTCGTCTCGGTCCTGACATGCTTGTCCGATCGAGAGGGATCGTCGCTCCCTGGAGTATGGTAAGATGTTTTAAGTTTGGACGAGTAAGGTTTAAGGTCGACGGGAACCGAAAGTCTCCGTAGCCGGTCTCGGTCCTCATCATCCGTTACTCTCTCCATTCTTCTCGTCTCCTCCCAATATCCATTTATCGCGACTGGGATCTGCTCATTCCCAAGGGTGATGTCCGCGACCTCATCGTCGCCACTGTTCGATGGGGTATCTGGAAGCGTGAAAGGCGTTATGAAGGGATCAAAATGCGGTACAGATGGCTGCTTGGCGTGCCGAACGATAATCGGAACGCCCTGACGAGCGAGGTCGTCTTGCTCGTCGTCTTCGTCTCCAACATATTGGGTATGCGCAGAGGGTGAAGGCGGTGAAGATGGCGATATCGGGTAGGGAGAGGCTTTCTCTTGTGAACGGATCTGGGTCGGAGGAGGGGTCTGAAGCTAAGTGATGGATTTTTGCGAGTGGGATTTCGGGGTAGAAGGCGGTGGATGAGTATTCATTTTGTGACTGTCAAGAGGTATAGCGCGTTTGATTGTTGCTACCCGAATGATATGCTCGTCCCATTACCCGCAGATATTCCACCGGCATATCGCGCATATATTGAAAAGGCATTGAGTGGGATCTCTGTCAAATCTTCTATCGCGCCGGAAGGAGTATCCGGGAGCCAGAAGCAGTCTCCAAACTCCTTTAGAACGCTTTCGCATAGATCGGGTTGAGCGCGACTGCTGCAGTGAGGAAAACCTCGAAGGAATTCACGTTACCGCCTGTTTAATCGAGCTGATCTGGGACGAACGCAAAGCATGAAGCAAGGTGCCGAGGGCGAGTTGACATTCGTATTTGGATGAATAATATTCGGCATGTCGACGGATGAGATATCCGATGGAGTGGGAAGCTTGCGACCGGTGATGAGATCGACGAAGTGTCGGAGGATAGTCGCCGTTTCAATGGTCTCGTCCGTCATCCGCAGCTCGTGAGTGATTTGTGTGGGGTCGTTGGTGATAAGGATCATATCGCGGAAGATCTGACTGTAGGCAATATCAGCTGAAGACATGTTCTATCCGTAACTGACGTACGTCGCTGGCTGTAGGTAGTATCTCTGCACCTTGAAAATGATTTTGGGATGGGATATTGAAACAAAGTCGCCACTACTGTAGATCTTGTCGACGACGTGGTCAGATGACCGGACACATCATGATAGTCAATCTCCAGACATAGGACCAAATGTCCAATATATCGGAAGACGTTCCCGCAAAATATCCTCGCCTCTTCAAAGCGCATACTACGTCGAAGGGGATGTTACACTGATCTCCAGCAATAACTTTGCCTTCATGACCCACTCCTACCATCTCATCTCAACTAGGCAAGTTCATGTTCATATATACCGGTTTCTGTCATCGCTGACGTCGTCCAATAGCACCGTCTTCCGCGACATGTTAGAAACGATGCAGCCGCAATCGAACCTCACCATTCACCTAACCAACGATGAGATCGAGACGCCGATGTCTGTCCAGCTCTTCCTCGATATCATTGACGGTAAACTCCTCCCAAACCTTGATATCCAAGATCTACGAGCACCCATACTTCTGGCTCAAAAGTACGACTGCCCCGCTGTACTCAATACTTTACACCTACTGCTGGAGAAGCACGCTCGATCCTTTTTCAACGTGAAACCCGATGTCTTCGTCATGGCGGCGATTTATGGTCAACCTCAATTCTGTGCAGAAGTCATTCGCGACGACGGAGATGAGTCATATGTGAATCAAGGATAGGTTTACGAGTCTTCCGGGTGGCTGCGGACACACGGACCAGACGAATCCAGTCTGTATGCCACCCGACGATTGGCGAGATGTGCCAGTGGAATACATGTGGGCGATGACTCGATCTTCGTTCACGAGAACAAAGAGGAGAGATCACAAGCATTCCTGAGTTTGCTTGAGGTCATCAAAGCGAAAGGTGAGCCATGTGAAATGCAGCACAATCACGTTGATGATCCAGGAAAGCAGGACGAGAGGGCGGTGATATTGGAGTTTAGTGATGATTGTAGTCGTATGAGAATTATCATGCTGCGGCGATCGGAGCACGAGATTTTCATAGGAGTCAATACGAGGTTACCGCCAGTGAGTGAATGAAGGGAGATATTGCATGATGCACGATGTCTCGATCGTTTTCTCTTTGAGCCCGAAGTCTTTGATGAAGGATGTCCTACCAACAATGGCCATATCGCGGATATGGGGACTCAAAAATAACCGCTCAGTCTAGAAATGTAAAGATTTACGTGAGCTTAACCTCTTCCCTGGCAGAAGAAAAGCGGTAAGGCTTAAAGCCCACTTGATCGCGGAGATCAGGGTGAATTTGCCACTCGAGTACATGTAGTCATACAAAACCTTTTGCTGAACAGAAATTGTGGAAGAGACAAACCCATACCACACCAGGGCAACGATGTCAAGGAGATGATCGGAAGCCAGACATTGACGGAAGAAGCAGAACTGATGAACCCACTGTATGAGATATTGAGGGTACCTGGTATCCCCACGTTTCACAAATTCTCGCTTTTGCCGGCTGGCCGAACCCTTCAATCAAATTATTCACGTCTCACCGATCTTACACGTTTCTTACACGTTTCTTTAAAAAATACCACGTAGAAGCTGCAAGCTTCAACCGCTCCTCAAGTATGTCTGACTTACCGGAAACCCTATCAGAAGCGGTTTCGAAACCTACTCCTGATAAGGTCTGCACCGAAGGAGACATTACCCTGATCTCGAGCGACAACGTCTCATTCAGCATTCAATCTTATCATCTCCTCTCCTCGAGGTGAGTTGCTTACTTGCTTACCTGACTGTCAAGCTGACCTGTCGGTCATACAGTGAGGTTTTCCGCGACATGCTACAATTGGGAGATCCTGCGGCTCCAAAAGTAATTCACCCATCGGATCACAAGCTCGAACGTTCTGCATCCATCGATACTGCCTCCATACCATAGTTGGCCAGGTGCTGGCGAAACCTTCCCGGCGTAATGGTGTTCGCATACAAAACGATACCCTCCTTGCCAAGAAGTACGACTGTCCCAGCCTCTCTCTCAGTCTTCGCACTCCTGATGAAGGAGTACGCCCAATCCCCGCTGGTACAGCCATCCAATATCTTCATAGCAGCCGCTCGACTCGATCAGGTCGAAATCTGTTCGACATAGCTCCGTGTTCATTCGAATTGGCAGGTTAGAGATGCCGAGGTGAAGAACGCCATCGAAGGAAGCAAGGGGTTCACAGTTTTGAATCCGCTGGGCATGCCTATTAGGACCTAGCGAGAGATACCGCCGGATTACATGTGGGCATTATCACCGGCGTTCCAGGAGGAGACATGGAGTTAGAAGGCGGACAAGTTTCTGGAGCTGATGAAATTGATCAAGGCTGAGATTAAGCTTCTGGCCCCTTTTCAAAGGCGTCACTAATAGCCTGGCTTTGAGGTAGAAAAAACCTGAGGGGAGAGTGGCGAGGCAGAGATTGACTGCCCGCATATCCGACAAGGCAACTTTTCACACGAGTCATACCCCATGCATCCCCATTCCTTACCTCCTATCTCTTAGATCACAGCTTCTGATCATCCGAAAAAGATCCGAGCGGTCCCTTGCCCTCTAAATTCCTATTTTCTTCCATATTCGTTCCTTCTCCTCGAATTTGTTCCTCAGGTGCGGCCGTCATGTCTACGGATACTCAACCACGACGGGTACACGCGACTCTGTCCGAGCCGGACGAGGTCTACGTCGGTGGCGAAATCGAATTCATCTTGAGCGATAACATTCGCTTCCGCATTCACTCTTATCATCTCTTATCCTCCAGAGGTGTATCCTTCATCGATGATCTTCTCATCCCTTTCCATCTAACGATGTTTCAAACATCACTTTCCGAGAGATAATCAAATCTTACACTATTCAGCATGTCTTCCGTCTACCCGCCCCGTTCTCGCGTAGTACGGCTCTTCCTTGACACCATTGTCGGTAAACCTCCTCCCGTCCCAACACTCAAGTAGAGGTACTACCTATCTCAAGCTCTCCTGCTCGCTCAGAAATACGACTTCCCGGCTATCCGCAGAGCGCTCTCTTACCACCTTACAGGATTTCGCCATCCAGCCTAATATTTGGAAAAGCTTCGGCTTCCTCTCCGCCGCGCGTCTTGGCCGGACGGATATATGCACTCTCGCCCTGCGAAAATCACACAGATGCGATGATTCGACCAAAGAAAGGTGTCGAAACGTTTCTGACAGGTTGTCATATTGGTCTTCACCTCGATCCATTTGGGGTGCCCTTTGTCCTGTGGCGAGTCATTCCGACCACTTTCATGTGCGCTCTTACAAGAAGGAATCGACTTGGGAAAACCGGGCCGAGACGTGCCTGGAGATTATGAAAATGTGTGCTTATCGACAGTAGGTAGTTCCAATCATCTGGACATGGGAGTTTCTGACCCGTCAGACGCGTGACTTGAAGCGAGACAGTGAGCTTGAGTGGGATCTCACGCTCGGCAAAAACCTTCTAGTTTGTTTTCTTGCTCGAGGGGTATGCTTTGAAGACTGATTTGTGCGAATCCGGGTGCACGCTCATGCACTATGTCGACTACGCATGTTGGACACTTCGATCCATCCCTCTCGGGATACCGGACTGGCGGAATGAGCAATGCAGAGCATGAAAGCATGCATACCATTGTACCGAGATATCGCGCTCCTGCGTTTCTTCTCCTTTGTCCTGCCCTCCCTTTTCCATTACGTGCATTTTTGTTCGAGCACCTCTCTCTTCTCACCAATCATACTTTGGCGACACCCCTTTCTCGAGCTAGACGGGGTTGAGCACATCAAGTCGAAACAGCCGTTCCAGACACCACACACCTTTGATGAGCTCTAGAAGACCGATCCTCCCGGATAAGCGCCGGATGGATCTTCGGATGGCTGATGACTTGGATCCATCGACCACTCCTGCCCTCCGTGGCGAATTGCAGCTTGACGTATGTCGGGGCGATCAATGATTGAGGCTATGATGAAGACGTCGTCCGCGTAGATTTGGATACCGTCTGCTTCCGTGGCGCCAATATAGGTTACGAGGATGTCCTCCAAACTTGCCAAGGTTTGGGATGAGGTCATATTTGTAAGCAAAGAATATGGCGTGACGAATGAGGTGATTGATGTTGTCTTTGGCTCCGGATGTTTGCGGTGCTCAAATTTGCCGGTGAGTTGAGCTTTTGCGGACCATCGAGACGGTTACGGATTTTGAGGCTATCCTTCGATCAGCTTAAGCAAGACGTATAGAAGTTAGTGTAGGTAGGTGATACACCTACCCCGCAGGTTAAAGGAAGAGTCGATTCACCCTGAAATGGATAGTGTCGCTCGAGATCAAAGTGAAATCGCTATCCTTGTAGGTCTCGTCGATGATCGTATTGTCAGGCATTACTGTAGAAGCAACAGTACTGCTATCGCTCTTTCTGACCCTAATCGATGGATGTTGTGGTGAGGATTGAGACAGGAAGCGGGAAGGAGAAGAAAATGCGGAATGGAAAGGAATGATGGGTTGTGATGTGGTCAGAGACGGTGAGAGGGCATCGGATAAGCTGCTGAACAAAAGGTCTCTTCGTGCCGTGCCACAATGACGCCTGAGCCGAACTGGGATGGTATCGTTAATGCAGATATTAACGTAAAGGTCTCTCGCTCTCTGCATTGGCCATCACCACCGATCACGCTCAGCTAAGGAACTTCTCAAGGCTCCGCTTCGTCCCCTCATCCGCCTTGTCCCAATACGGTCCCAGGCCGACGTGTTGGGCTTTGGTGAGCGCGTCTATGATGTAGCCTTGCAGCGGGACGGCGAAGGCTGGGTCATTATCCTCCAGCGTAGAGCGACGCTTCCCCTCAGGAGTGTCTACTCGCGTATGAGCAAATTCCACAAGATGAAAGGGCGCAGCCTACTTTCTATCTCAGCCCATTGCGCCTGATGGTCGTCTCGCCAATGCTTCACAGCCATTCTGCAGTGCGCGTCGGCTGATTCCGTTCTGCAGTCTCAGTACTCACTCAGAAGCGGTCGGATCCTCCTGTGACGCTTGTACCTCACCTAATACGTCCAAGAAGATGTTCACTGAGTTTGATATCGTCAGCTTCAAAGTCATGCAATTACTTGAAATGCAGCAGTTACTAAATTCTCCATCAAGCCTTTCGAAGATTTGGAGAATCCCCTATGAAGGATATCAGATCAGCTTCGATACTTTGCATATGTCATCGGACTGACTGTTGTCAGCAAGGCTCCTGCGCCCATAGCCACCGCCTTCCGTATCCTGGCATCGCCGACATAGTCAAAATTTCTCCATAAGGCATCTAGGACCTCTTCCAGCACCTTATGCCCATCTCTCCTCTGTCTCGAAGCAGTCTCCGTAACCATCTGCACAAAGATGTGCGGATCGATCAGAGCAATACGCGCAAAGATCTCGAGGTACGCCGCAAGGATCAAACCAGAAGCCTTGTCATCCTCAAGAGCGGTGATGATACCCTGAAAGATGGACGCATCGAAGAGAAGAGGAGCGAGATGAGGTAGAGGCGCTGTGCGGATGAGGAGAGCAAGGGACGTAAGGAGGCGGCGGATGGAGTCTGAGTTCGGTTCGCTGGTAGTCATCGCTTTGGCGAGGGTCGAGCATAATGCGGGACCGTAGAACTGCAAGACTTAGCAGACTGCCTTTATGTAAAACACCTGCTCACCTGCGTCACTCCAGCTGCATCCAGAAGGAGATACGAATCTAGCAGATCGAGCATCTTCGAAAGCAAATCCATGTTTTCGCCAAGAATGCCCAACAGTCCCGGAAAAAGGCGTATCAGACCGGTCTCTGCTGCTGGCTGGTATGGCGATGCAGCGTTATATAGTCCGGCCTGCCATCTGTGGGGCATCAGTGGCTGCTCTGGGGCTTCGTCAGGACCCACAAGCCAATCCCGTCCTCCTCAAAGAATTCCTTGGCTGGCGGTACTAGGCTTTCCTCGATGAGCGGTATGACGAGTTCCATGAGGTTGCCAGATGATTCCTTGGCAGCCTGAGGAGGACATGAGCTGAACAATTGCATAGAGGAAGGTACGAACCTCGACCAGCTTCGTAGTAAGGACCACCAAGGACGCCTTGAACAGCCACTCTCCTTCGAGTCCAGAGGCCCCATGCCCTATCCCCGTAATAAGCTCTACAGTCGTAGAGATTCGAATGATTTGCTGTACTCACAAAGGCCAGGGATTGCTTGCCCTAGAATCGGCAGGAAGGGCATGATCTGATGAGGAGACCTTATCAGCTTTCCCTCTATATGTATCGAAAATGTCTCACTTGATCACCTGTTCGCTCGATAACGACACCGATAGCATCATTCACATATCGCTTCCCCGGTAGCGTGGATGCTTCGCCGAGAAGCTTTATTCTGATATTGATCAGCGAGACTCATGCGTCTCACTAGTCCACGTACAATCCCTCGACAATTTGCTGAAGATGAGGAGTGAAATAGGCAATATCAAGCTCCCACAACTGCGAGAGGATGCATGAGCTTGAAAACCTGTTTGCGGAAGATCTCACATCGACACATTCCGTGATCGACACAGCCGTGGTCAGGGTGACGGCCAGATCCGAAGCATCTCCCCGCTCAATGAGAAGGTGAACAAGCACGTGCCAGACAATGGGCAGCTTCGCGCATTCCTCCTCCGACGTTACCCACTGCCCGATGAGCCAAGCCAGACGACGTTTCAGAATCCGGTGACTTCAGTTGTCAGTGATAAGAGCGACTGGTTTATACCACACACAATGGTATCCCTTGTCCCATCCAGCTACTTGAGCCGCTCAGGAAATTGTTGAAATCCACGCCGCCGAAAGAACTGAGAGATCGGCTGAGACGGCCAAGGGCACAATAGGTTGACTCCCTTCTGAGAATAGTGGGTAGGTCATTCGGGGGGACAGCTGACGTCACGTCAGGTATCAAACAAAGGGAACAATTCGCGCATACCCTCAGTCTCGGCCAGGATCTTGAGCATTTCTGGCTCAATGATTTTACTCTCTGGAGGTAGATGGCGACACGAGCTATTGAGAGTCATGAGTACCCGTTCAGCACAGGGCTGCACTCGAATCAATATGGATCAGGCGTCAGGATGAATCCACTTACTCGAAACTCATATGCCCAAGCCTCCTCATCATTGTCCTCCGCGATGAGCCATTCTTCGGGCTCGTCTGCAAGTGCATCGAGATCGGTCGACGTCAGGGGAAGGAGTTTGTCGATGAGGAGGTGTAATGCAGAAAGGATGAACGGAGGGGTGAAGACTGGAGCGCTCATGAGTAATATACTTGAGAACCATGGCGGGCCACGTACTGTTCGGATGATCGGACGCAAGGATGGGCAAGATATCCTTGAATAGCAACATACCGAGCAGTAAGAATCGCTTCGGATATGCGATCGTATCCGAATCTAAGAGGCATTATATCAGCATGAATATTACTAGCGCTGAACCTACCATCATTAGCTACCGCCCCGTCACTCCCAGCGACGACTCCCCCTACTTCTCCCCACCACCATCCCACCCCTGCCGTCGACCCATCCAGCTTGCAGAACCCTTTCGGATCCAGACCGATCATCACCCGCCACCACTTACCAATGGCTCGAAGGTGCTTACTCAGGGAGTGGAGCAATTTGGTGAATTCAGCTGGGGGGTGCAAATAGATATGCGATATCAGGCGAAGCCGGTGGTTCTGGACAAGCGGCGCGTGATGGACGGAGTGGTGAAGAAGTAGTTGAATCTACCAAAATACCAGATGAGCGGCCTCAGCATCAGTATTCCAACAGGAACTCACCTGTTGGACAGCTTCCTCGGTCTGTACACCCTTCGCCTTTGCCCAATGCCATTGGCCAAAGCGAGCTAGGATCCTGTGTATGCAGGAATCAGCTTCTGCGAGATCTAGCAGTTCTATCACTTACTTGAAAGCATATCTTCCAGCCTCGCCTATGACCCAGTCTCCGTCCCCGTTCCTCTCCTTTTCGCCCCATATCTCCAAGACCTTTCCGACTGGCGCCGCGAAGACCTGTTCAAGGGTCTTCATCACCTCGGCCCCAGCAGCCACCTTGACCGTCCTCCATTCCTTGACAAGCGCATTGATCGTCCACAGTGTGTTGAGGAGGACTGTGGAGGTAGTGGATGAGGAAGCTGCGGTGTCTAGGTGGGATAAGCATGTGAGTAATGGGTTGAGCAGTAGCTTAGGGAGATTGGGGAAATGACGGGGAAGGTCGAAGCGAGCGATGGCGACCAGAAGGCCGAGTTGTGGTCGGGCAATCTGCTTAATATCAGCATCTTCCCCTTGAGACTAAGTTCTGTTTACAGATAGGTCTTCCTCCTCTAGGAAGCTGAACAAGCGCTCGCGTATCTCGGGTTTACGAGCCTCAGGAATGAGTCTGATAGCAGATAGTCAATGAATCATAATATGCTGGGGTGATATAGAGGCTACTTACGTTTTACTCCTCCACTTCATCTTCAGCTCCCTTCCGGTGATTACCGATGCCAATAGCCGTTCAGGCTGAGAAAGGGAATTGTCGAGTGCACAGCCTTGAAGCGTGATGAAGAACTCTGAGACCGTCCGCATCAGTCCAGTCCTGGCTGCAGGATACACCGTCTGCTGCATGACGTGGGAGAACGCTGAGAAGACCGACATACCTGGCTGTTTGAAAAGTTCCGTGAGCGTTTGCTGATCCCGTATATATTGCTCGTTCGAAGTGGGGTTGATCAACGCGTAGAGCAATCCACGAAGATCGCTGTGAGTGCCATTCATCCTTTTGACCGACGATCAAGGGGGAAGAAGCCGAGAAAAAGTTGAGAGAAAGCTGAAACGCAACTGCACGAAGCAAATTCACCACGCCAGAAAGCTGAAACCTGTCCGATCATTACGCGCTGATAAGGAAATCAAACGTGTTATAAACTTAGCGGACAAGCAGTGAGCGAGAAAGCCTGACGCCGATAGAGGCACGCACACCGACGAGAGAAATTAGTCCACCTTGGTCGCTCCTTAGTCGCGCACAGTCTTCGTCGTCAGACAGACGGTTCTTGCACAATTCTGGCCTTAACAATGTTCCATTCCCGAACCCACATCGAAGACGGAGACCTGGTCATCATCTTCATGGTCGGTGCCCTACTTCCCGCTTACATCCCACTATACTGATGAGTTTTCAAACAGTCCCGAGACAAAATGCTTGCCATCACTGTCACTCCTGGCGAAGTCTTTCACAACAAGTTCGGTCGGTATGCACACGACGACATAATAGGCCAGAAGTTCGGCTCAAAGGTTAGCTCCCTCCACACAGTCACACTTATACCGCGCAGATACACTCGCCGCCTCCACATTCCGGCTACATTCACCTCCTCCGTCCCACTCCTGAGCTGTGGACACTGTCCCTACCACATCGAACCCAGATCCTCTACATGCCCGATATAGCCTACATAACCATGCGGCTGGGTGTACGAGTGTACGGGAAGGTCGTAGAAGCTGGGACAGGGAGCGGCAGTATGACACATAGTCTTGCGAGGAGTGTGGGTCCGAGGGGAAAGGTGTTGAGCTTCGAGTATCATAGGGTGAGGTATGAAAAGGCTAGGTACGTGAGTTGCGGCCTTTGGGGGTTAAGCCTGGCTGATGTAGGCGAAGCGAGGAGTTCGGGAGTCACGGCCTGGATAACGTGGAGTTGCAACATCGGAATGTGTGCAAGGACGGATTTGGCGAGGTCTCGGGAGTTGAAGCTGGTGAGCAGTGTCTCCGAGAATCACCACTAAGATACTGAATACTGTAGTCTTCCTTGATCTCCCAGCACCTTGGGAAGCAATACCACATACCGTCCGAATGTTACGAGTTAGTCCAGATTCCGTCGCCTTATGGTCTCCTGACTCTGCCTAGCCAGATGTGACAGCGAAGATATGCTGCTTCAGTCCTTGCCTTGAACAGGTCCTTAAAACCGTCTCGGCCTTGCGAGCTGAGGGTTTCTCGGGTATGTACAACCATATTTATGAGCTTGGTCGGTTTAGCTGATCCGCTTTCTCGGTAGATGTGTCGACGCAAGAAGTCCTTCTGCGGACACATGAACTCGTCCAACCGCCAGCAGCAGGAACGTCCCACCTCATCGACATCTCCTCCATTCAGAAGCGGCTATCAGATCATGAGACCAGGAAGGAAGAGCGCAGGATTGTGCAGATGCGGACAGCAAGGGAGAAGGCAAGGAGGCAGAAGGAGGCGGCGGCGCAGGCGGTCGGGCTAGTTAACAGATCTGGAGATGGGGCGGTCGAAGCAGTTAAGCGGAAAGCCGAAGAGGCGGCTAAGCCTAAGGGGGACGAACTCGAAGAGCTTGCGGCGAAGCGGAGAAAACTCGATTCACATACAGACGAGGTTCCGGAAGCTCACACGGGATCAAGATCAGGATCGGCCGATCAAGGAGGCGATACCCGTCCCGCTCTGACAGCCGCACCGGATACAGATGGTCTGCCTGTCGTCAATGGTCAGTCTACCACAAACGGAAGTGCAGCATCCTCTCCCTCCGCAAAAACGCGAAACAAGCCACTATGGTCAGACCCGTCATCCTCCCTTTCGTCGATCGTCCTCACCAAACCCTCAGCGGAGATGCGCGGACATACATCCTACCTCACATTCGCTTCTTTCTACCCAGCTTCCATACGACAACAACTCGCAGAACGCGAGCCGGTAAAGAGTGGTGTTGCTCGACTGGCGGACCTTGCTCGAGACGAGGGGGATGAGGGGAGAGAAGGGACTGTCGAGACGGAGTTTGGATCTGATGGAATGGATCAGGTCATGGGGACTCTGACGGAGGAGGAGATGATAGCTCTGGCTGCTGGGACAAAGTGATGTATATCATCCTGATGTCATTGATTCTCTCCCTACTGACTCATCGTCCCTAGCTGCTAGACCAAGACGAGCTCAAGCCCCAAAATGCGGCACTCTCCTGTCGATCGCTCCAGACTGTTCCTTTTGCCCTGCAGTCACAGCTGTTGTAGATAAGGTGAGACCAGTGAAGCTTTTCAAACGGCGCACAAATCGCCAAACGGAAAGTGCCACAAATCGCGGCTAGGGGAAACGCAAGTACTCCGCCACGTGTTCGCAGCTCACTCTAACAAGATCCCTGAAATGACCCTGAGACTTGAGCTTACACACCGCTTTGAACGGCTCCTCTTGCCACATATCAGTCCTCGTCTCACCACTATACCGGGAGTCTGTAATCCTCGGTCAACGTCGATTCGCTACTCAGCACAGCCTCCTTCAACCCTGACAATCCTTCCCGCGTTATTACCTGCCCGTCCATTGGCCTCGCCTGCATTCCTCTCCTTCACTAGGCTCGATTCATTCGCGAGGCGCTACTAGGTCAGAGGAAGGAGCAAGACCTTGAACTGGAAGGACAAGACAAACTGGTGGGTTTGGCATTCTCATCACTCTTGTTCCTATGACCCTTTCTCGCTGTGAACATACCTTCGCTCTTGAAGTCCGATCTTCGGATTCGCCAGTCAATCTGAGTGACCTTGCCCGCGAAGGGCAGCGGGCTTGGAAACACTCATGAGTGTCCCTTCTCCATTCCGAAGTCAATCAACGGAGTGCCCTATATCCCCGACCTTCCTTTGTTGCTGCATTTCTCTCACCATTGCTTCCAGTAATGGCTAACATCGTCATCAGCTTGACTGATCGGTCAAATCTTTTCCCTGTCGCCAGTGACCACATCTCACGTCCTATGCAACGGATATGGGCTTTTGATCATCGAGCTCATCATCCGCCATCGACATTCCCGACCCGCGATTGAATCCCCAATCTCCTAATCTCGCCATGTCGAGACCAAATCCATCCCAGAATGTCTCCTTCAAAGATGTGGAAACATCACGCCGAGCCGATCACTCTCCCCGCCCTCCAGCAAAATACGCAAACTCCAAGTCATCCATCGCCCCCATCGCTTCAAACTCCTCAACTGCTGTCTTGACCGCACCATTAGGCTACGAGGAGGGATTCGTGGATGCTGAAAACCCCCAGGGGTTCTCGGCGAGCAACGGTGCGGATGTACGGAGAAAGAAGAGTATGGTCAGGCCGGAGAGAGAGCGGATCGATCCCAACCATCGGCTTTGGCATTATCGGGAACACGCTGCAGAGGATGGTATGCAGGTTCTTCCAAGTTGTAAGTCGTGTCTAAAGATCCCGTCCCTGCTCGATCTTGACGGATGATCAGCGACCGGCAACCAGCCATACAATCAACGGCCGGCCGGTGGTAATCAGCGACCAGCTGGTGGTCCTAATCTACGACGCGGGAAGTCACTGTTGGCGAGGGAATCGGACGATGCCGATCAACAGTCCGGCCTGAATATTTTCAAGCGTGGTGCGACGATACGACGGAAAGCATCGAAAGCTACACCTCGTGCACCAAATGCTACCCAGACGAATCGAGCTGGTGGGGGCGGGTCTCGGAACGAGGAAAAAGTTGGCTGTCTCGGGAACTTTGCGCCAGGTCCGAAGGACGCTTGGATGGTTTATTGCTTCATCCTTACCTGCTGGGTGCCTGGATTCATCCTTCGAGGTGTTTTTGGCAAGAGGACCCCGGAAGCACAGCGAGCTTGGCGAGAGAAGATGGGCATCGTTGGTATCATCGGCTTTCTCATGGGAATGGTCGGTTTCCTAACCTTCGGCTTTACGGAGACCGTTTGTGGGACGCAGAAGTTAAGGATTCCGGGCGGACAAGGGAACAATGGGTCTCTTATCATCAATGGTTACGATTATGACTTCTCCAACTGGAAGCATCCTGCTGCTGGATCGTACTTCAACGGAACGACATCACCGCTCTATCAGGACGAATGGATGGCAGGTGGCAAGGACGCGAGCTTCCTTTTCCAGAATCCCAACAAGCATTGCCTCAACGTCATTACACCCGCAACTGGTACGGGCATCGACCATCAGGGTAACGAAATGGCCTGGTACTTCCCATGTAACCTGCACGATCAGAATGGCACCTCTCCTGTCAATAAGACAGGGGATTTCCAGAGCACAAACTGTCACACCACCTCAGCTGCGCGATCCAACTTTGGTTCGGTCACGCCTACAGCGCAGATCTACTACACTTGGAATCGAGTTCAAGATACTTCGAGGAACCTGGCCGTTTACAAGTCGTGCGTGCCCGCCAACGTACCTGATATGTACTGATCTCGCTCAGTGTTGTCATCGATATGAACCTTCTCAACTGGCTGGACACATCCCAAGTGGCGTATCCTTCCTTCTTCGACACTATCAAGACTCGCAATGAGACATTCGCTGGCCAAGACATCACTGCATACATCGAGCGCTCTGGTCTGCACAGCTACGCGGATTGCATGACCGATGTCATACAGGTCGGATTCGTCGATTCGATCTCGATCGGCTGTGTTGCTTCGGACATCGTGCTGTACATCTCTTTGGCCTTCATTCTCGGCGCTGTCATGATCAAGTTCGGTATGGCGGTGGTTTTTGGCTGGTTCCTCAGCTGGCGATTGGGCAACTTCGAGGGCGAAAGCTACCAGCAACGGATGAAGAGGGCAGCTGAGATCGAGAACTGGACGGACGACATCTATCGGGCTGCACCGGGTTACTTGCGACCTAATGCAGCGAACAACCCTCGAGGTGGCAATGGTAACCAGCGCAAGACCGTCTTCTTGCCAACTACATCTCGATATAGCAAGGCTGAACCGAAGCTGGTGGCTTCCTCCCGACCATCTACAGCCTACGGCATGGTTTCTGATGCACCCCGCCGCCACGCACCTAGCGTGTACGGCAACAAGCTCGCTCCCGGAACACACACCACCCCACCGGGCTCGCCGATGCTACGTAACTCCAGAAGCTCGACCTCGCTGCCATTTGGAAGGGATGAGTCCGGCTTATCAGTCTCCGATCACTCTTCCAGCAACAACCCTACCAACTGTCCCTTTCCCCTTGGCAATATCGTCCCTCAGCCTGCGCCAGACTTTGAGCCCTTCCAATTCCCACTTGTACACAGTATCTGTCTCGTCACTGCTTATTCGGAATCCATTGAAGGTCTTCGAACAACGCTCGACTCGCTCGCGACGACCGATTATCCGAACAGTCACAAGGTAATCCTTGTCATTTGCGATGGTATGGTTCGGGGATCCGGCTCGAAACAGTACACCCCGGATATCGTCCTAGGGATGATGAAGGAGCTTGTCGAGCCAGCCGAAGACGTCCAAGCCCACTCGTACGTCGCGATCGCCGATGGTCACAAGCGTCACAACATGGCCAAGGTCTATGCTGGATTCTACTCCTACGATCCCGAGACCGTTGAGCCTTCCAAGCAACAGCGAGTTCCTATGGTGCTTGTCGCTAAGACCGGTAACCCACTCGAGCGCAATGAAGCCAAGCCCGGCAACCGAGGGAAACGTGACTCGCAGATCGCTCTCATGAGCTTCTTGCAAAAGGTCATGTTTGATGAGCGCATGACGACCTTTGACTACGAATTCTTCAACTCGCTATGGCGTTGCACCGGCATACCTCCCGATCGATATGAGACGGTATTGTGCGTTGATGCGGATACGAAGGTGTTCCCGGACTCCCTCACCCGAATGAACGCCTGTATGGTCAACGATACCGAAATCATGGGCTTGTGCGGAGAGACCAAGATCGCCAACAAAGCAGAGACATGGGTGACTATGATCCAAGGTAAGCGCCACATGTGACAAATACAAAGCAACAATGATATCCGTAGTGTTCGAATACTACATCTCGCATCACTTGACCAAAGCCTTCGAGTCCGTCTTTGGAGGTGTGACCTGTCTTCCCGGATGTTTCAGCATGTACCGGATCAAAGCTCCGAAAGGCGACCGCGGATACTGGGTGCCGATTCTCGCGAACCCCGACATATGCGAGCACTACTCAGAGAACGTTGTCGATACCCTTCATAAGAAGAATCTCCTGCTCTTGGGCGAGGATCGATATCTATCCACGCTCATGCTCAAGACATTCCCCAAGCGGAAGATGGTATTTTGTCCCCAGGCGGTGTGCAAGACGATCGTTCCCGACACGTTCCGCATTTTGCTCTCACAGCGACGGCGATGGATCAACTCGACTGTTCACAACTTATTCGAACTCATGCTCGTTCGCGATCTCTGCGGGACATTCTGCTTTTCGATGCAGTTTGTCGTGTTCATGGACCTCGTCGGCACTCTCGTCTTACCGGCTGCGATCTCGTTCACCATATATATCATCACAATCTCGATCATTCCACAAACCGTCACCCATATCCGTAAACCGATCGTCTCCCTGATCTTGCTTGCCTTTATCCTTGGTCTACCCGGTGTCCTCATCGTCATCACCTCCAGAAAGGTCGCTTATGTTGGTTGGATGCTCATGTACCTCCTCTCGCTACCGGTGTGGAACTTGATCTTGCCGGCATACGCCTTCTGGCATATGGATGACTTCACCTGGGGTGAGACAAGAAAGATTGTGGGCGAGCAAAAGGAAGAGGCACACGGCGCCAAGGAGGGCAAGTTCGACTCGAGCAATATCGTCATGAAGCGATGGGTAGATTTCGAGAGGGAGCGTAGATGGCAGACCGGGACGCAGTCAAGGGACTCGCAGCTGTACGATGTCATTCAGAGATCCAATTCGCCAAAGGGGTGAGTACATCTTTGCAGGCTTGACATGAGCTCAAGATACCAGTGGCTTATCTTCCAACCGGTACTCGATGGTTTCCACTAGCGAAACTTACAACAGTGGTCTGGTCACAAATGAGAGCAATCCGCTCTTCCGGCAGAGCCAAAGCTTCGCTTCGATGTCGCAATACGCACCTAGCCCAGACGGCAAGATCGATCCAGCCAGCATGTCTCAGCTAGCGCTCCCGGCATCTCGTGGCCTTCCGATTCTGATGCGAGATCCTTCGCCTAACTCGGCTGAATCAGCTGGTTCTCAAGCCAGACTAGCACGCGGCACATCGGACGATCCATCAACCACCTCGCATAGCAGTGCCGCTTACAGCCCATACCAGGCATACTCCAATGAGCAATATACGGACGAAGCTGAGCAACCCATCCTTCCTCCAAATTTCCCCTTCAACTCCACACACTCGTCGCCTGAGCCAGCGTACATCCAGCCTGGGCAGTACAGCAGCGCGGTGCACGCGGAATCTGAATCTGCCGGACAACCTATCCAACAGCCAGCTCGAACCCGACAGCCTTCTGCGAATGGCCGAGGCATCTCTCTCGTCGATACAGGACCCGTCCCTGTTGGTGGTCAGGTCACACCTCATGACCCCGTTCGGCGGGTATCGCGACATGCACGGCGAAGCTCGTCGCGGAATCAGCTCGTCAGCCCTATCTCGTCAAGCAGTCACACCTCGACACTGCCACCCGGAGCAGTAAGTCGCCCATCATTGATAGACTAGCCTAGCTGATTCGTTGCCCTTCAGGCTCCACCTTCGTATTGAGGGTTTAAATAATGTCAAGGACAATGGACTTTTTGATAGACTCATACCCCATTCCCACAACTTTCTCTTGTCCCCATAAAAGCATCGCGTCGAGACAGAGCATTCTTTTCGTAGCAAAGGCGTAATCGCTGTCTAGGAGTGGGGATGTATATACGTGCCTCTCAGGAATCTGCTTTCAGGAGAACGATTGGAAGCGGGACAAACAGCTCTGTTGTGAATAGCAGATCATTCATGACCTGTCCGCAAGCGCAGAGGTGCTCTATGATTTCGCTCTGGCGTACCAAACCTCTGATCTTTGCTCAACATCCTCTTCCACAACCGGTAGATCATCCACCTCTCCCCCTTGACCCCAGAATCCTCCAAACATCCCAAACCCATGTTCCTCCTTTGAAAAGACTGCTGACCCAGAGGAGGTGAAACTCATCGTCCATTCATCCGTCTCCTCTCCCTTCTTATCCAGGATAAGGAAGTTCCTGAAAGCCGTCCAATTAAAGATGGGTCCATCGAAATGGGTGAAGATGAGACCGTCTGTGAAACCTTTATGAAGGGCGGTGTAATACATCGGTTCGGTGAGTTTGACAGGCCAATCCGGTTGTGTCGGCTTACTCATGATCGCCTGCACGGCTTGATGATGGGCGAGGGTGTGTGTACTATGCAGGTCGATTGTATCATATCCGTCGTTGTGATATCTCCCGGACAGATCGCTAGGTGCGGGTCGGTGATTTGGCGGAGGATCCGGGTAATTCGGGATGTTTCGCAACTCTTGTCCCATTATGACCTCCTCCCATTTCCTTGGTTCCAGCCCGAGGAGCTCGTCGAGTACCGTATACGCGACAACGAGATTCATCAACCTTCCCAATGCATCGTCGTTGTTCGCCATCATCAGCCCGACGCCTCGATCGGGTACGCCGAGGAGGATTGAAGTTTGACCGGGTAGATCACCGGTATGACCGACGACTCTGTACCCCCGAAAGTAGAAGATCTGCTGAGCGAGGCCGTACATCGTTGCGCTCGTAGCGGAAGAAGGGTTGTAGTCTGGCCAGGGTGCTGCAACTGAAAGAGGTGTGATGGCTCTGCGAATGAGAGACCATGGGATAATGTTGGCAGAGAGAAGGTTCTCGAGCCAGATGCCCTGGTCAAGTTAGCGATCGGGGACGGGGGACGCAGATGACCCAAGGATCTCAACATCAATTCACCATGTCGTGCCCACTCATTACGATGCCACCCGCACCAGCCTCGTAGATCCCATCAGACTTGGTCCACCAATCAAACGCCTTGGCCTCTCCCACACAACTATGGTCCAACTCACTACCCAAGGCCCACCGTTCCGCACACCTCGTCACGTTCCTTCCATCTCTCGTGAAACCGTTCGTCCGCTGACCCGTGAGATACGCAGTCGTCGAATTGTAGGTCGTCGACCTCATGCCCAAGGGGTCAAAGATATGCTCTTTCACGTATTCATGGAACGGTGTGCCGGTAAGTGTCAGAACGATGTGCGAAAGGGCGATGTAATGCTGGTTATTGTATTGCCAACTTTCTCGAAGTTCCGTTGAGGGTCGAAGGTTCCGCATGTTGGCGATGAGGTCGGACGGTTTATCCTCCCTAATAAGAAGCCCAATGAGGATTGTCAGCTTGAGCTCAGCTTGAGCTCTGCTTCTCAAACTTGCAGATCATACGTACCCATGCGCCTTGTCATGTCGTGGCATGCCAGAACGCATGTCTATCTCATCAGCGTCACATGTACTATCTCACGTACTCATGAGATCGACAACAGTGGCATGATCCGATGCGTACTCATCCATAAGCTTCCATTCCGGCAAAACATCCTTGATCTTGGTCGTCCAATCGAGCTTCTCGCCATTTGGGAGCATCGTATCATGCTCGATGAGCATTCCGACAGACAGCATGGTGAAGAGTTTCGAATTTGAGGCGATCGAGAACATGCTCTAGCCAGGAAGCCAAGTCTTTCAGCACGTCTTGTACATCATGAAGCTAGCCAACCTTTTCTGTAACCGGATCTCCCTTAGCATTGGCGATGCCGAAGCCTAGCGTCTCTGTGATGTTCGTTACGTTGGAGGATATCGAAAGGGTGATCCCTGAGACACTATACTTGATGCGAAGAGCTTCGATGTGCCGTGTGACGCTTGATGACAAGAGCTTTGAAGAGGGGATCGAGGTTGATGGATGGGCGCCGGTTCTCGATAAGAAGCTGCCAGGGAGGAGAGCGGTGAAGAGGTGGTTGACGATACTGGAGAGCAACATGATGAGGGAACAGGATTTGGAGCTTAGACAAGAGAAACCATCCGTATGACATGGGCAACAACTAACTTACCCGGGCTTCACCGACCCCCTTTCGTACCCTACGCAAAGATCTGCTTCCGAGCTGCAGAATTTCGGTAGGCACGAGGGCTAGCTCGCGGTATCGTACATATAGGCGCGACAAGGGGTAACAGCAAACCCCTTTTTCCCGTCATCCGGCCAACACAAACGTGGGATAAATCTATCCGTGTCTTTTGACTTTCGGGAGCTTAAAAATGGTCGTGTTGCTTAACTTGAGATAAGTACAATAATTTATCTGTAAGACCAGGCTCGCTGCCCAAAATGCCTATGCTGTAAGTCTGCTCATCAAATCCTTTCGGAACTCCACGGCTGATCATTATACTGACGCTCTGAACTAAGCGCGGAGCCTTCGAAACGGTATACGACCTTCCAACTTGTTCCCTTCCCCTCACGGACATGGCCGGACAAACAATCCAAGAAACCACCGATATGGCTATCAACTGATCTTCGAGATGGGAACCAATCCCTCGCAAATCGTATGTCTACGGTTTTTTTCCGGAGCTTGGACCAAGGCTAAGCTGCTCGACGTAGCCATGTCAAATGAGCAGAAGATGCGATTCTTTCGGTTCTTGGTTCAGACGGGGTTCAAGGAGATTGAAGTGTCCTACCCGGCAGCCTCGGATTCGGACTTTGGCTTTTGTCGAGAGCTCCTGAAGGGAGGGGAAGTACCGGACGATGTGTGGATACAGGTGAGAGGTTGCTTTCGTTCTTAGAGGAATTTGGTGAGCAAGTGAACTGATGAATCGATAGGTTCTCACTCCTGCTCGAGCCGATCTGATAAAACGGACTTTTGAGGCCACGGCCGGTCTCAAGCATGTCATTATACATATGTACAACGCAACGAGCTGTCTTTTCCGGGAAGTCGTATTTAATAACGACAGAGATGAGACCCTCAAGTCAGTAGTCTTGGCTTGTCGAGAAAGAACGAAGAGCTGACGGAGGGCTAGACTTGCCGTGGATCATACGAAATTGGTGAGGGAGCTGGCTGAGCAGTATGCAGTTTCAGTGAGTTCGCCTGATGAGGCGATGAGGACGGAAACTGATACAGCATAGCATGGAACGAGTTTCCGTTACGAGTACTCGCCGGAGACGTTCTCGCAGACCGAGACAGAGTACGCGGCAGAGGTGTGTGAGGCGGTGAAGAAGACCTGGCTGGCGGGGAAGAGGAGTGTCTGGACGGATGGCAGGGACGAAGAGAGGATAATTTTCGTATGTTCACTCTCTCAATGATCTTTGCGTGCTGATACATACTTAGAACCTCCCTGCCACAGTTGAGATCTCGACACCAAACTGCTTCGCCGATCAGGTGAGGAGGCCCCCCTTATGACCAGGGCTGTGCTGAGGGATCTAGGTTGAGCGGTTTTGCGGGATGATTAGCCAGCGGGAAAAGTGCATAATCAGTCTGCATACGCATAATGACCGAGGTCAGCACATGCTTGGCTGAGTCGGGCTTCGCTGACTCAAAACAGGATGTGCTGTAGCTGCGGCTGAACTGGGCATGCTGGCTGGCGCAGACCGCATAGAAGGCACAGTTCTCGGTAATGGCGAGCGGACAGGCAATGTCGACCTCGTCACCCTTGCTATGAACTTCTACTCTCAAGGCATTGTACCTAACCTCGATTTTTCCGATATGTTCTCCGTCATCGATACCGTGGTCGAGTGCACCGGTCTTCCTGTACATCCCCGACATCCATACGCAGGAGAGCTGGTCTTTACCGCCTTTTCCGGAAGTCACCAGGATGCAATCAAGAAGGGTTTCGAGGCACAGCATGCGAGGGAAAGGAAAGGAGACCAGCTATGGAGCATGCCCTACCTACCAATCGATCCGGCCGATGTTGGATGCACTTACGAGGCTGTTATTAGGGTCAACTCGCAGTCTGGCAAGGGAGGGTACGTAGTTGGTGCCGAAGCAATAAGAAGGTCAGCTGAAATCGCCTAGCATCGCATACATCGTCAAATCAGCGCTATCTCTGGACCTGCCAAGACGGATGCAGATATCCTTCTACGGGGTGGTCCAGGCAAGATCAGAAATGACCGGCAAAGAGATGACATCGAAAGACATCACTACAGCTTTCCGACAGACCTATCATCTCGGCGGATCGATCTACGACGGGCACTTGGTGCTCAAATCCTTCACTACCGTTGATATTCGGTCCCCCGTGGTCTCGACAGCGGGGACGCCGGAAAGAAGCCCTGATCCGAGAGTTCACTCCCGCATGTCTTCGCTCTCCTTACAGAACGGCCAACCAGAAGAAAGTCCAGACAGACGGGGCAACGATGATCTCCGGTCCGCTCCGAAACGCCTCACCGCTAAGATGCTCGTCGATGGGAAGGTGCACGATGTGACTGGGGAAGGCAACGGTCCGCTCTCATCCTTCCTCGACGCCTTGTCAGCGGACCTTGGGATTACCCTTTCCATTCGGGAGTACTCCGAACATGGTGTAGGCATTGGCTCCGACGTAAAAGCAGCAACATACGTGGAGCTGATACCGCCGAACGCCGATGCGAGAGACAAATCCCGAGGCGGGTACTGGGGAGTAGGTGTGGACGCGGATATCACCGCTAGTGGGCTCAAGGCGGTGGTGTCTGCTACGAATGGATATCTGGACGGGGAAAAGGTGTCGGTCTCAGCCTCGAGCTGAATGGGGCCAGCATAAAATATCCGTAGCATCTACGGAAGGGAGCATGTAGCCATAGTCGGTTTGACGTGGGGTTCCAGCGCAGGCACAAGACGTCATCAGCTAATCAGCGGGATCTCGGTCTGCCCACGCAGTGTCCACTTTCGGTTCGGCGGGTTGTGCTGTACATTCGGATTCGGGCTTCGCACCCATGATCATCCTGTCAGATCACTTGTCCGGTACAGCAAGTCGATAGCAGCACGATGGTCTGGCGGACCACATTGATCACCATCTCCACCTGCTTCCTACTCGGTACGTCCGGCATGATTCGGCAATGATACCTCCTACATTTCTGGGACCTATGTTGCTCATCCCGGAGCGCTTCCGATTGATCTTATCCTGAGTTCGAAGCTGACCGCGCTTCGACTCTAGGAACCACCTTCACTCACTGGATAGCAGACCATAACGTTCTCTGGCGTTCACCCTTGACTTCCGACGCTCTATCCCAATCAATCACCTACTATTCCTTACTCGCTTCCGCTCCTCCCTTGTTAGGATGGGCATACATCGCTGTTGGAGTGTTGGCAATGGTATCTTCAGGAGCTAGGACGGTGAAGGATTGGCAAGGTCGAGGTGGAGAGGTACTCTTCGATGGGGGAAGTGTGGGTGAATTGACCTTTTCTATGTGAGGCTCGAGCAACGATTGACTGGAAGCAGTACTGCTCGCGGCCATAGCGTATAATCAGATCAACGAGGTGTATCCAAGTAGGTCTTTTTTCAAGTCCTATCGCCTGTCAAGTTGATCAAATGAATAGCAATCACTCTGTTCCCATCGCCTTTGCCAAACAAGGTGGAAGATCACCCACTTTACCCTGCTCTCGTAACTGCTGTTCGGGATTTGGCGAATGATAATCTCATCACCGCTGTCATGCTCACAGGTGTCATGCTGCTACAAGTACGTTCCACCTCCAGGGAGGAAAACCACCCTCCATCAAGGATGTTCTGTAGACTGAACAAACTCTAGGCCGGACGGTACTACTCCAAACCTTCATGTTCCCTTCCACCCTCCGGACCGATAGTCGAGATCTCCCCGCCGACAGATACGACACCCTTGGATCCAGAGCACGAACGCCGACGGTCTTTAGTAGCGGAGAGGTCTGCAACACCGTTCAGAGAGTTGAGCGCGGATGAGGCGGCGGAGTTGAATGAGGTTGAGGAGAAGGCGAAGGGGAGAAGGAGAAAGCGATGATTGCTGGTTTGAAAAGGGTTCTTATCGAGTAACGTTGCATCTGGACACAACATCGAGGAGGTATGAGCGCTCTACGCCATTCCCAAGACAGTCCGTGCTTTGCATAGCGAGGCGACAAGATTCAGCCTGCTTCAACGCGGTATGAGGATGTCATTCCCGCCTTCACGCGAGTTTGTCGACATCCATTCATCATATATCAATGGAACCAAGTAGTACACCTTGCCGCATAGTGGATCACCTCTCGGTCCTTCGTCGTACAGTCCGGATGTGAACATGTATCCGAAAATGTCGGCTCGTGTAATTCCGGAACTCTAAGCATCAATAGTTCACTTAGCCAGAGCGTTCTTACATTTGGCTTACAGCTGACGAGTGATCAGGCCCCCGAACACCGATGACCTGGCCGCGTTGATGATCTTATGATCGGGACGACGGGGTTTGGGCGAAACACTACATTGTAAAGCTTGACAAGGAATGTTCAATTGGGTCAGTGCGAACTGTGATGGGTTGAATCAGTGGAAAGCGAGGGAAGAGGGGTCATCGGTCGTTAGGCAGTACAATTGGATAAAATTGCGGAAGATGCCTTGTATCGTTCATGGTCAGAAAGCACTACAGACCCAGCTTGAACGAGAACTGCATGCCATACGGAATTGGTATGGGAAGACATAGACAGATCGGGGTGTCGGAGTAGTCTCATCCCAAAGTCAATGACATAGCCGGGTTGTCTGATGGTCGCTCCCGACAGCGCGCTGTTGCTGAAAAGCGCCTCGAGGGCCGGGTTTACCGGACATGTGCGTGGTAGAGGTCCGTAGCGTTTGTTCATATTGCCAGCACCCCCTTCGTACTGGGCACATCGTCCCCGCCTGTTCGAGTGATTGCCATTCGAATTGCCAACGCAATGGCTTTAAAAGCTGACTCGGCTCTGGAAAAAGTTTGGTGGTAAGCTATACGCCACACAGTAGGCGCTAAGCAACAGACATATGATGGTTGTTCTCCCCTCGGATGAAGTCGACGTGCATGGTGACTCCGGCTGAGAATGCGAATGATTGCAGGAGGTGAGGTATCATCTCTGTCGACACTGATTTCTGGCATCATTAGGGAATGGAAGGGAGATGAGCACGACATACGGTCTCCAATCTTTTCTCGGGTGAAGGGGAGGTGACAGACGAAGAAGGGTCGTGAGGAGATGTCAACGACGGCTCGGCATAATGCCTATTAGTGAAAGTTCAGCAGGCTCCCAGGTGTTTCGCGAGAGGGAGACTGACTTCGTCGAGAGGTGCATAGGCATAGCCATACCGCTTGATTCCCTTTCTTTCCCCTAATGCCTTCTTGAATGCCTCTCCTAATGCCAAAGCGCAATCCTCCGCAGAATGATGGTCATCGATATGTAGGTCGCCAGCGCAGCTGAGTGTCAAAGACATGCCACCATGTTTCGCCAATGCTGTGAGCATCTGAGCATCTCCATCAGCACGAAAGGAAAGAAGCTCATGGCGATCGGCATACGTGATCCAAGAACCCTATTCCAGTATTCACCTCGATTACCTGCTTCTTCACCCCGGGCTCATTGTCTAGCGAGAGGGAACAGGATATTTGCGTTTCGCTAGTTTGACGCTCAACGGTAGCGGTACGCTCCATCTCCGGTATATGAGATAGTGAGCTGGAATACCTGATACTGTAAGAGAGGAAATCTTGATTGATTGCATGAGTCCTCAGCCAAGAAATCAACCCGGTCCCGTGGAGTCACGTGATCAACCCGTTGCCGTGCCTTTCCGAGACCTACCCTCTTGACCGTTCCTCTACTCCACACGACTTAGCCTTCTTGACGGTTGGCTCTTTGTTTTGATCATATCTTGATGTCTCAGCTGTTCGGTAGCCTCAAGAGACCGCCGGAAGTCTCAACGAAACCTGAGTTTCTTCCCGACGTTATCCAGGAGGATGTGAAATCATTCGCGACCACCAGTGGCGACTTGAAACGAAGAAGACTTGACAATCCTTCCTCCTCGAGCACTTCCACTACTTCGCCACCTCTAGAGTCGTATCTTCCGTCCATCCCGCTATTGTTTCATTTGGCCACATCCGCCCATCATGCTTCACATCAACATCTCCAGCAGGTCTTCATACCTTCCTTCGTCAATTGCGAAGGCAATGATGGCTACCCACCAATCATCAGCGCTCGGCCAGGTCGTACGCAATCGCAGATCTTTACTCATGACGAAAAGGCAGGCGACAAGGCTATCGGACTGCTTCTTCTCGCTCTGGACCTACTTCGGGCAGGACTGCTGTCGACGGATCTTTCGGAAAAGGAGAGGGTGGCTTTCAGCTTGGAGTACGGGACAATTGGAATGAAAGTGCTCACGGCGTGTGGATCGCTTCGGACGAAGAGTGAATTAGTGGCTGCAGAGAAATTGGATCATCTAAGACTGCGAGGGGAGGTGGAGGATGCCGTGGCCAGCGGGGTATATCGCTAGATCTGGATTCGGTCAATGGCTGACATCATGTTGTCAGCTACTGCTCGCGCGACGCTATTCTCACTTTGGCGCAATGTTGCAGCCGCTTGAGGTGCTGAATGTCAGACTGACCTTCTTGCAGGTGGATGCCTTCAGCCCATAGCGGTTCTGCCGTTGACAGCTTTCAGAACAAGGTCAATCTAGCCAAACGCTCAATCCGGCAGATGCTTGATCAAACAGATAGGTGAACTGCCCTGCACTTACGCTACTTCGGAGTGCTCACGAAACGCAGCGTCAACTTTGGTCGACGATATCTCCTACTACTTCTACTCCTAGAATACGGCAACGCTTCAGCCTTTTCGGAATGCGCTGGAGTCATGGATGAGCTGCATGTACGTACATCCCTTATGGTTGGCAGTTTCCGCTTAAACCACCTCATAGCTTACTGCCACGAAGGCTGGACATCGACAGATCGTGCAGCTCTCGTGCATCATCCGCCTTCGTCTCCTCTTCCAGCATCGCCTTTGGGAGCGCGTAGCATCAGCCTTAAATGATCTGGCCGGATCGGTCGGCTGCGATCAGGATTCGCCCGAGAGATCGACCAAATCCTCATGGGAGGCTCATGTCACCCTTCACTACATGCTCCTCCGCAGTCTGTGGGAAGGCAGAATCGGTAATGACGTAGCCGTCAAGGTGATTCTGAAGAAGCTGTACCTCGTCATGGACGACACATCCGAAAGAGGCGTCTTCTGCGATCTCCGAGCTAACGGCGGAGTCATGTCGGTGAGCAAACTGTTTCCACTCATTGAGGAAGCTCATTGGCACAGTTCTGCTTGGCTTCAGCTAGCGATTCAGGGAAGATTCAAGAACTCCTCATTCAGGTCACTCCGCCAAATATTATCTATCTCCTTACATTCCTCACGACATTGGTTAGCAGGCGGGATTACGTGGGAGCGGCGTCCTCTTGCAAGAGCCTTGTTCATGCGCGAGCGATGCAGGAATCCGTTAAAACAGCAAGAGCGGATGACATGTGGGATCTAAACTGTAAGTTACGGAAAAAGTCGTCCGAGTAAGGGCTGAGAAGACTGTCAGTCTCCTCCTCGCACAGTCTTGCGAATGCCATGAATCTGCAAAAGCGAACCATGACGATACGAGCCGAAGTCATGTTGGAGGAAGCGACGGCTCTGCTTTACCGTAGCAGCTTTGAGGAGGCCCAGGCAGTCTGTCAATCCATGTTTATCCAATCTCAGAGCTAATCCAGATAGCTCCTTACAAAGGTCATTCAGTACCTTCGATCTCAAGACATCTGGCAAACTTTCGCACCTCACGTGTGCTTGTTAAACGCTCAACTTGCCCATCTACTCGGCAGAACCCGATCAGCGATACGGGAGTATCAAGCGTGCCAGATTGCCATGCAGCCGGGCAGTGAGCTTGGGTTGGTAGTCGAGATCTGTTCAATGGCAGCGGATGGGGGGTTTGTCAACGTCCTCAACGATCACAAGCGTCGAGATGAGGTACAGGCCTTGTCCGAGCGGTGTAGGTCGAGCGGTAGCGCCGGTCTCATCGCAGTAGGCCATCTGCTGGTGAGCTTGACGGAGGAGGAAAGAGTTGCTTCAAAGTTCGTCTTCACCGGTACACTGAAAGCAACTATTGACTCATTCTCCGCAGGAAGAGGCTGACCGCCGCGTACGAAGCCAGTCAGCAATCTAACAATCACATCCTACGACTCCTCATCTTCGCGTTCACCACCAGTGTTCATCATTTCGGTTCTTCGGAGCGGATGTTACGGCAGCTTGAGACGGGACGGGATATCGCTCTTGTGCTTGGCGGGAAGGACCGGAGTGATGTAGTTGGACAGACCGTTCTCGGCCTGTGGTTTGCGGTCAAGCTGCGAGGTACGTGAAATCCCACAGGATATCAGAGCTGATGATCGGCAGACACCCATCGACGTGAAGGGAACATTACAGAGCATCTTGTGGCAAAGGATAGCGTCACTCGGCATAAAGCTCGGCTAAGTGAACTCGAAGGAAGTTTCTCATCGCTGGCATGAGAGGTAATTGAAAGCATGTTTTGGGTCTTGGGGCGGTTTGAGTTTTTCTATTCGGATTCTGGGCATCTATTTTTCGTCTTCCTCTATGTTGTCAGCATATCGGTCTTCAGAACGTCACCCAGTTCTGAACATATTCCCAGCACAATCATTCCCGCATGTAGATATGAATATCGTCGCCATGCAATATGAGCCAAGCCAATCCGTCGAATCCTAGCTTCCCTGATCCCAATAAGTCGTCATGATACCCGTATCAAAAGCTCCCCACCCAAGCCAGCTCGCCATGCTTCCCAACCATCCATGTAGATCTCCCTGCCCCTCCTCCCCCTCTTCGTGTCCACCGGTGTTTTCACCACCATGATCTCTCCCATCGAAACACCCGCGACGTTCTTTGCCCTCTTCCCCGTCAATATCCTTCCCAGCTCGTTATGATCGACCACAACCCTGAAACTGCCTTTACTAACCACGCTCATATTTTTCAATACCGGTAATCCGTTCCGGTACTTCAGTCCAACCCAGATCCGTCGATCGGAGACGCCAAGGGAGGGAAAGATGGTGGGACTGGCTTCATTCGGTGATCCGAGGGTGAGGTTGGAGATGAGACCGTGTCGGAGGAGGATGGAGGTGATGGCGAGGGAGGCTTCGGTGTATGGGAGAGGCGTTCGGGCGACAGCACCGCGGGATACGTTTTGAAGGTGATAGCAGAGACGATGTGGGGCGGCGAGGATGGCGGGCATCGGTACGACAATCTCCTGAAGGAGTCGACGGGGCGCACCGAAGGAGATGATCAAGCCCAATCCCCAGGTAGTACAGGTTCTCCTTGTCGAAGGTGGAATGGGCCAGCTAGTGATAAAGCTGGAAAACGGGATCTAGTAAGGTTGTTCCCATCCGCAACAGGCGTCGCTGCGATAGCGGTTCTGCGGAAAGTGAGGACTTCTATGGCGTTCCGTTCCACTACCAGGTATGCGAGGATATCGGGAAGCTCTCGAAATCAGGATACATATTGCCACATCAACAAATCTCAACTTGACTGTAAACTAACCCCGCAATTCTCCGGCCTCAAGGTCATGTACCAAGTCCAACATTGAATTTTTCCGCACAGCCTCAATCAGGCCTATCATGTCTTTCACGACTTGCCTGGCTGGTCCATCCCGTCGGCCTCTTCTGTCTGCCCCACGATGTAGCCAATTACTCGCATCGAATAATTACGCAACCACTCCTTCCTCCCCAGATGATATGTCTGATGAACCCCCTCTTCCATTCCCACTCGATACCGATTCTCCCCCTACACAACGTGAGGACGAGCTGGATCGCGATGCTCGAGCCGCAGCTCTTCAGGAGAAGAAGCTCTGGGCGAGTAGCAAGGGTTTCGATCAATGGAAGCGGTCGTTTGGCGCAGAGTATTCTCGCCATAACAAGGGGGACAGGGCAAAGTGGCTTGGTGGACCTGTGGTAAGTCTCTCGGAAGTTCCACAGAGTTTTCATCTGACAAAGAGTTAGCCGTATCCCTCAAATCCTACCTTCCGACCCCCTCCACCGCTATCCAATGACCTGCAAGACGCACTATACCGGGATTTTACAGCTGGAAGGAAGACGGTTGGTACACTTGCAAACGAGTACAGCGTGAGCAAGGCACGTATCGAGGCGGTCAGGAAGTTGAAGGAGGTGGAAGCGGAGATGAAGCGTCAGGTGGGTACTGCGCGATTCCCCCTTTTCGCCTCAGAGCCTCTTTTTCAGCACGTTTCCGACCCAATCCCGGATGAGAAACAATATGACATAACCTTCGTTCTTAAGACTTCTACATGGTTACGCTCATTTTCTTCACTTTCTGAACCTTTTCTCTCTGTCCTCGATACCGCCGCATAAGATAGCAGGCTGACTTCAGGGTTTGTTCCGCTTGATATCAACAGGTGAGCTTTGTCGATCTTCATTATCCCCCAATCTCGTCTTCTATTCCCTTTCTCGTCTTCTCGTCTTCGTGATGATCGCAACGATTAGTCTTGAAGACACGCACATGGTTTCAAAATCTGTCAATGCATGGCTTTCTGACTCACGATTCCTGCGCTTCGCTTCGGCCTACTGTCGAATCAAGCTGATCCTCGTCAGTCACTCCCCTTGCAGCAAGCCTTCCTCGAAGGTATGGAACCTCTCCTCGCAGTCCCAACGGCTATCGACCCCCGAACGAAGCAGTATAGCGAGAGGATCCAACGCGAAGCTGTTCAGACACGCGAAGCACATCCGAGTACTGGTGTTGAGAGGGAGGAGGAGCAAAGGTGGGAGGTTGGTGTCGGATCGGGCGGAGCTTTTGGTGACCGCAAATGCCAAGGGAAGGAGGGAATGGAGCGGTCAGTATGGGAATGGAGAGATGAGGATGCGGTGCTGGAAGCATCGGAGGCCATGGAAGCGGCCAAAGAAGCGGCCAAGAAAGCAGCGAGGGGTCCAGCGAGGAGCGATCAAGGCGAAGGAGAGGGAGAAAGGGTACTAGGCGAGGTTGCAGCTGCGGAAGAGGCATTCCCGACACCGTTATCCCACCGCATGGAAGCGGTTGAGCAGATGAGCAATAACCCTGCACGGGCGCCTGGCCCATCAACGATCACCGGTACTTCGGTCAAGACCACGGTTTTCCGATTTGTCGATATCTCCTCGAGAGGGATGTTCCAGGACAAACACGTGCAGAAGGGGATACTGGAGAGGGAGAAGGCAAAGGCAAGGAAAGCTAAGCGGAGAGATGTGAGGGTGTAGAGAAGCGATGTGCTTTTCAAGATGCAGGAGGAAGCGTCGTGTAAGTGGTGGCTTAAGCAATATGTCATGAATATCAACAGGACTGTTTCCTTCCATCCGATGTTTCGAGACTAACATGAAACGAGATATCGATACTTGCATGTGCATCGACAAATGGTATCACGAGAATAGAGCCCGAGCCCACATCAATCAATCCCTATCCACCAGACACATCATCATCACCACCAATCACTCGTTCGAGACGAACTCTCAATCCCCTCAACCTGTTCCCGAGCGCTGCGCAGAATGATTCCCTTCCCGGACCCCTTCGATCCCTAAAACATTGCATCGACCTCGAACTACTGTTCTCGCAAAGTCGACAACATTCATTGTAACCATTCACTACATCCTCGTATCGGCTTTCCCCTCCTTAACTTACCTCAAGAAGTACCGAGATCTCTGGAACGACTATGACCAACATGCTATCACCGCCATTGCCGCCCACGCGGTGCTCGGCAAGCTTGATCCCTCTGTAGGACAGCCGGGAACTTTCTTTCGCGACTCGTTCCCTATACGAATGATGCTTGCCTTTTGGGATTTGGCCGAGAAAGAGGTATCGGTGCGATGGTCAACTCGGATGGGACTTGATTGAAGCGTATCATCGAACGACGCTCGACTATTGCTTACCCTTCGGAGCGGGAGAGCGGGTTTCGAGCTAACAACGTACAAACGACTCGCACGACCCTCATTGGGACCCATCAATAGCCGTACCGGACACGAGAATAACATGTACGGCCGTTCACCGTGATGAATTTTTGGGTTGGTGGCCATACCCCGCTGCTCCTTGTCTTTCGACCGATCTGCGAGCTATCAAAGATGAGGAGCAGAAGTATCGGGCTGTGGGTAGTAGATTGACAAATGACGGGGTGGATCTCGAGAGCGAGATGGGGAAGGAGAAGTTTATCGGTACAAGTCTCGACTTATCGGATGAAAGGGGATGCAAGGAGAGAGTTGAGAGGACGCTCATCATGATTCATCGGCAGGATGAATGGAATCCGTGAGTTCAGAGAGCGCTTGAGCCAAGCTGAGCCGCAGGTTCCATGTTGCGGAGGATCTGATCACCACACTCGTGACAACCTTCATTGCCGCAAGGATCGCACCGGAATTGATCGATACGAGAGTTCATTCACAGAGGGCTTCGGACTGGAGTTTAAGCACTTCACAACTCTTTTGGATCGGATGGGAGCATGGGCACCTCGACGACTGAGTCTTGATGCATGGGGAGAAGGTGTCTGTCGTGAGTCGCTTGGACATGAGCACTAGCTGATACTAAGTGACCAATACGATACACAGCGTCAATGCTGGAGCCTCACTCCTGTCAACCACCGGGGTGGGACAAAGGTAAGAAACCTCCTGGAGGGTCTCGCTGATATCAGCTATTCATGCGCATCGACCATCACCTGGGCAGCTTCTCACTACTATCGCTATCTCTTCGGCATCCTAGCCCCTTCACTCTCCATTCCCACCGAGGCCCTCGGATCGTCTCATGTTTCCGCCCGACCCCGCCAACCCATCAATGTCCTCTGGCTCTCTCGGTCCAAGCTCGATTTGTATGCCCAAAAGGTTGGAGAGTGGTCAGCATGGCGAGATGTACGGCACATCAATAACGAACCTGAACTCGTCGCACAAGCTACGATCGGGATTGGCGGGTCTTTGCACGAGAAGGAGGATGCACTTTTGAAGATGAGCAGGTTACTCCAGAAACATGGGCAATCTCCTCTCCAGAAGCTATACCGGAGGATGAAGTCATCCCGGTACGATTCGCAACTCTTGATCCTACCGTACATGCGCTCGAGAATCAGATCCACTTCGTCGGTCATAGCACCATCCTCGTGTCCTCGCACGGTGGGGCTTTGGGTCTTTCGCTCTTCCTTCCGCCTGGAGATGCTGCAATCATCGTATTGCAAGTGGAAGGCGTGCGGGGCAGCTTTCATTTTCATAACATGGCAAAGGAGTTGGGACATCAGTACGAGATGATTCCTATCGAGCGAGATGTGGATGTGGAGCAGGTATGTAAATCGGTGGAGAAATGGGTGAGGAGGATGTCTCATCAATGATGTATTTATACACGATGTTGTATCATAACGATAGATGTCATGAATCCCAGTCAATGAGGCGACTTGATCGCCAATCGGCCCTATTTGCCCATAGCATGTTTCGGTCCCCGACTGGTACTGCGAGGTATTGCGCGAAAGAGGCTGGCCCCGAAGACTCTCTAGCATCATTGACTCAGTCGAATGGTATCGGTTTTATACCGGATCGAGAGGAGACGGAAAATCCAGGTGAAGCCCCTCCTACTTGAGCTTGAGCAAAGGCGGAGGGTACTGCTCATCAGCTTTATCGCAAGAGAAAACTCACCTGGGATACCGCAGCAGTCCATAGCCCAGCCCGTCTCGCTCTTCGAATGCACATGACCATGATATTCACCGGATACCTCTCCTCCTTCGTCCATCGCCTTTGCGAGCGCCGGATCCTCCTCCAGAGTCGGGAACGGTAATAGAGTCCCGAAGAAAGCGTGTTGCATCACCGGTAACTTCCCCAATACTTCCGCTGCATACATCTTCTTCATCCCGTCGTTCACCTTCGACCACGTTTTCACCGCTGAGATGTCGTCCAGCATTGGGCTGTGCCACCGAAGCGAAGCGGTCTTTATCGAATTGATGAACGAGATGCAAGAGAGATACATGTAATCTTTCGAGAATGCTTCAAGTACTTCGGGGTCGTGAATCGATTTGGGTTTCAAGCGTTTGTGGTCTACGCGTCAGAGATGCTTCCGTAGATGACTTACCTCGAAACTGTCCACTTCCAAAAAGGAAAGGAAGGAAGTGGTAGTCATCGAGTCCCCATACACCGTGAGAGCCGGCGGGTTCTAGCCAATAAGTTGATTGGAGATATCGCATCACCTCGATATACCTGACTTAAGCAGAAGTCTCTCAGCTAGTTCACTCACCGCCAGAAGACGCCAAGTACGAGGAAAGGAAAGTCTTCCTCGGTGACGACTCCGAGCTTGGTCAAGCATAATCTGATGTCTGTAAGGAATGTTACAGCGGATTGACAGGAGACGTACAGCCAGCACAAAAAGTTGAGCTCCATCCCGCTCCCATAGTCGACTCGCTGCTTGTTACCCCATGCTTCTGTGAAATACACCTCGATCTCCGGTATCGCTCCAGGGGGGAGGCTAGGTATCCTCTGATGAAGATTGAATGAAGCCTAGATGATGTGAGCAGAGTGAAGGGAAGATGATAAAGGCTCATACTTCGCTGACCCGATCGTAGAAGGTCTTAAAAGCAGGATTGCCGAATCGAGAGAGCTTGTTATCGACCGGAGGTGTACTTTTGGCTATCTCGAGGACGGAGTTAATTATCTCTAACAATGGTCGCATCCGCTATGGGAAGCTTGATGAGCTGAAGTGATCTCTGCCCCACGATAATCTCACCTCCGACCCCTCGCCGGCTTCACTGAGAGTCCTACCAATGATATTCGCATTGAGGACGTTGACGAAGCCGATGATCTCGTTGTGAGAGCGAGAGCGGGTGAAGGCGGCAAGGTGAGCCGGGGAAAGTATCCGCTTGTTCGGTATAAGATATGAGGTGGAAGCCGTAGGCTGGACTGCTTCTTCAGTCGACATGGCGAAGTGGCGCACTATAAAAGGGGAAGCTATGGTCTGTCGAGTATAACGAGCAAACGAGGTCCGTTCCGATGAAAAAATGTAAGAAGAATGTCTGTCGAGCTTTTGCGTCCATGCTTCCAGCAATACTCCATCCCTTCGCGCTCTCAGTTTCGCAAAGTGCATGCATAACGGACCTACAATATGGCATCGACGACCTTCACCGACGCAGTGGTGCTCTTCGTAAAGCTACCTACCTCATGAACGGTGACACCGCTGATGGCCAACAGGGAGACTCCATCACCGAGAGCTGGGGGCCGGGGGGTTTCGCGCAGCGTATGGCTGAGTACTACAACAGAAAATTGGATGTCATCAATCGTGGTTTCGGAGGTAGGTCAACTTCCTCTAGGTCTCGCTCATTCACATCGTACAGGGTACACTTCGCGATGGTAAGGGGATTGTCAACGCGAAGCTGAGAAGAACCAGGGCGATACCGGTGCAGGAGAAGGTCTTCGCTAACACCGTCGCACGAATGGATGGTCGTGCTCAGAACGTCAAATTGATGACCATCTGGTTCGGTACGTATGGGAGTCTGGCTCGAATCTGACCTTTTCAGGCGCTAACGACTGCGTCTTGCCCGGAAACCCGCAGCATGTCCCCATCGAGGAGTACAAAGCCAACCTTTCCAAGCTCGTCTCCCTCGTTCGATCCAAAACATCACCCTACTACTCTCCCGATACGAAACTCATCATGATCACCCCACCGCCTATCATCGAAAAGGTCTACAATGATGGCCAGGAAGCTCAGCTCAGAGAGGCAGGCCAGCTGGGCGGGAAGATCCTTCCAATACGCTCAGGGGATGTGACGGAGCAGTACGCTAAGGCATGCTACGATCAGGCGAAAATGGAGAAGGTGCCAGTGGTTGACATGTATACGGCGATCATTGAGGCAGCAGGAGGCGATTCGGACGAGAAGCTTCTGCCATACTTCACGTGAGTTTCAGGAATTCCATATCTGTCTCACGGAACTCAGTGACGGTCTTCATCTTACGTCTACTGGCTACGAAGTCGTTTACAAGCAGTTGACCGAGCTAATCGTGGCTTCATACCCTGACCTCGACCCGGAGGTCCTGACGATGCGCATGCCTGGGTCAGTCGCTAGCGGACACAAACGGCGGAGGACTGATGCACCAACAGGTATCTTAACTTTGAGGAATCGGAGAAACAAGTTACAACGGAAATGGCGGAGCACAACGAAATGAGAGCGAAGAAGGAAGCTATAGTATAGACAGGTCGCTCTACCAGTGAAATCGATGTAGAACTTTGTTGGCGAGAAAAAACTTATTGGCGAGAGACCGGGACCACAGCCTAAGCTAGGTTATTCGGATATCTCTGTACAGTCGACCTGAAGTAGATAAAGTGATAGAGCTGTAGAAAGACTGATAGGTACTACTGCGAAGCAGGAATGGCACAAAGCGCGTCGAGCTGTTTTGTTTCGCGTTGAACGATGTACCAAAAGATCATCATCTCGTCAATTTCATCAGACAACCATGTCTTCATGTGATCTTTGCCGCCAGAAGTATATGCTCAGCACTACTCTCAATACCTAAGTCGTCATGAGCCATTCAAATCATCGTGAGTGACTACAAATGAAGCACAGCTCACCAGACCTTCAGCTACTCAATATTCATCATCCCCCCTTCCTGCTGTCATTGGTTATCGACTACCCTTCCCTCCGCCAGGATCAGATATACACAGCAATCCGGCAGTTTACCTCGCTCAGAATCGATCACAGTATGCGGACACTGCCCCGGCACCGAATCGGAGGCACGATTGGCATGGATATCCAGCGGGACCTTCTACATATCAAGACCCTTACCGACCCATCTCTCCTCAAGGTCCCTCTTGGTCGCCTGCACTGATTGAGGCAATACCTCCACCAACTTTAAAAGCTGCTTACGAGCCGCCAGTGTTCCGCACATTTCAAGAACGGAAGAGGGCCAAGGAGATGGCATTGACGGGTGGACTCGGCCATTCTCCCGGACCGAACGAGGTGTACCATCAACCGTCCCAACCTCCCTACAACCCGACAGTTGCAGATTTCGCCCAACATCATCTCCCAAATATACCTCAGAGTTCGCCGCCACCTCCCACTCCATCCAGATCTGCCACGCTGCCTTCAGCCGCCGCTCAAACTCGACCCCTACCTCAACCATCTGCTCGTACCGCTTCGCCTTTGCCCCCGATAATACGCACGTCATCCCTTCTCGAGAACTCTTCTCCTTTCTCCAGTCCAGTCTACTCTCCCAAACAGGCAACTATCGAGCGGTCTGACACCTTATCATCCATCAAGTCGCTCGATCGGATGGGTTTTAGCTCTTCAGGCAGGAGACCGCTACCTAAGCCTCCTGGGGGTGTCAACAGCTCGAAGAGTCTTGACAGGGGAATACCGACAACAGTGTTTGGAACGGGTCTGCGGAGAAAGCAGCCTTTTGTCGTCAGTGAGGAGGGGAGCGAGGATAGCTTGGCCGATGGCATGAGGGGGATGGATATCACATCGAATGGGAACGGACTCAGATCACCAGCTCGGACGCCCGTCAATCCACCAAGCATGAACGAGCCGAGCTCAGCGGAGGAAGGAAGTTTACCGACCTTTAATTTCCCAGACCCGAACAGTGCCGATGGGAGCGAGGACGATCCGATACGTCATTCTCCACCCGACCGCACACCCTCACCTGGCATCGCTTTTACTGGGCTTCCAGTCATCGCCGTGTCATCAGAGGACAACGGCGGAGAGATACGTATACTAGTTCCCCTCAACTCCCTTCCAGGCGAGATTCCATCACGGGCACCCACAAGAGTACAGCCCGACACTGCGATCTTGTGCTCGGGTTGCGATCAAACTATCATCGGTCGAATAGTCAACGCAATGAAACAACGCTGGCATCCTCAGTGCTTCAGATGCGATGCATGTGAGGAGCTGCTGGAGCATGTCTCAAGCTATGAGTACGAAGGAAGAGCCTATTGTCATCTGGACTACCATGATGTAGGTGAGATTTTGGTGAGGGAGCTAACGGCAGCGCTTTGCACATCGGTGTCATCACTGCAAAACGCCTATTGTGGATGCGCGATTCGTCACGCTCGACGACGATGTCCTTGGTCAACGGTACTATCACGAGCTACACTTTTTCTGCTCCGAATGTGGTGACCCGTTTCTGGATCCGTCAAAGTCGTCAGCACCCGGTACAGAAGGAACGAGAGGAGACGATGATGAGACGAATGCTTTCGTCATCCATAAAAGCCATCCCTACTGCGAGCGATGTCATCTACGTCTCCACAAGCCGAAATGTAAGGCATGCACTCAGCCGATCCCCGATGTTGCGGTCAATGCGATGGGAGCGAAATGGCATCGGGAGTGCTTTATCTGTGCGGTGAGTCAGAACCATTGGGTGAGGCTAATGTCAGGAATGCGGGAACGAGTTTGCTAACAACCTCTTCTTCCCCAAGGAAGGTAGGGCGTTCTGCACGAGCTGCTACGAAGCCATGCTATAATATGCATACTTGTCTGGACAGGCTGCATCAGGGCCGACTGTGTGAGTGTAAACCAGGTCAGGCAACGATGCAGCGAATACTCTGCTTCGCGGCCGAGAAATATCGCCTGATTTTAGAGTCGCGAATCCTGTGGGAAAGGACGTTCGACCACATTCCAGCTTAGAACCGAACGTTTGATTTGGGCATGCGATGATAATTCACTTCTGTTCTCGTCGACCATGAGAGGTACGGTCCGAGAAGCATATCATATCTGGCTTAAGACATCTCGGTTCAAGACGACATCGCACTTTTAGGCCTGCCATCTTCGGTCAGACCTTGCGCCGCGGGGAATATCCCATTCTCTGAGGTCGCAGACTTGACCAGAGTCTGATAGTACAGCTATGTGGGTGTAGGTCACGTTGTCGCCATTGAGTTATGCGGAACATGTACAATTTGGACGCTACCTCGTGAAGCTCAACTACGGGATGAGCGGTCAAGTCAAAAGGAATGGGATCCTGTATCCTGAGCTGTGGTTGAGAGCTCGAAGACCTCGGGGAAACGGGCCGTGATTCTCTCGGATTCTAGACACGATAGCCCGAATGCCCGGAGGACCTCGTGGTATAGTTATAACTTATACAGTACTCGTATAGTCTTGACCTTGCCCAGCTCTTATGCAAACTGAGCAAAACCATTGATTCATCATGCTCTTCCGTCTACTAATTCTTCTGCCAGCTGTCTTCGGTATCCCTCTCCTCGAGGCGGCAATCTCAACCTTAGCCGAGCGCCATCAGTCCGGTTTCGACCTCCTTAACCTCCCACAGGGATGTTCAACTTCAGGCATCCCGGTACCGGTACCTAAGGGACTATCCGTACCGAGCGGTCAGAACACGTCTCTCATCACTGTCGGACGCGGTGTCCAGAATTACACCTGTACCAAAGGAGTCTACTTGAACATAGGTGCTTTGGCAAAGTAAGTCCAAGGGCATGGTCCTCAAAACTGATCATTCCCTTTCAGTCTTTACGATGTGTCATGTCTCTTTGACGTTCTCGACAGATACGTTTCGGTGGCCGAGATATCCCGAGTCCTGCCCGAATTGGCATATGACTACCTCTCATACCCTGATTCGCTAGGTCTCCCGGTCAATGTCCACCATAAGTTCATGTGGGTTGAATCAAAGAGAAACAAGCTGATGGAAGCGATACACCTGGTTCAAATACTCCAGGTGCACTCTCGCCGGAGTGGATCGGTGCCACGGACAAGGTCGTCGGGGTCAGGACGGCATCTGTCAATGCGACGGATAGCTCGGATATCCCCTATCTCCAGCTTGCAACGGTTCCCGGTCAAGGGAACCTAGCGAAGACCATCTTCAGGCTCGATACCGTTAAAGGCCAGCCACCGAAAACTGTGGGTTGATCGTTGTAGCGACTGAGCTGACATTAGTGCACAAACGACGGAGAGCAGATACAGGTTCAATACGCGGCGGCGTATTGGTTTACAAAGTGATAGGATGATCTGTGCATGAGCTATGGAGACGCCGCGCGCTACCCCTCTATTATGTCCCAGTCGCTCTCATCCCACGACCCGTCTGCATCCAATACAGCCTTGACAACCTTTGTCACGTCTAGACCAGATCCTAGGTGATTCAAGGAACCGGGCTCATGCGAACGAACGCCAAGCGAAGGCGACGCTGCAATTGCCTGCATCAATCGAAGAACCGATGTCGCCGGCACTTTAACATTTTCGTCGTGGACGCCGATGCCTTCTACGCCTTGACTCCATGCGAGATAGGCGACAGAGTAAGACAGTAGTCCGTAAGCCGTGAGGAATTGAGCGTGCTTGGATGCGTTTCGCTTCGATGACATCCATAGTACGTGTTTGTCGCGGTATTTCGTGGTTGGGACGAACGGAACATTTGCGCGAAGTGTGGGTCGGCCGATATGGGCTAACGTAGGGAAGGTCGGAGTGTACGGGAGAGCGATGGAAAGGTAAGATATGATCAGAGACAGGAGGTGGATGACATGAAGCAGAGCTGCGTTGATGGAAACACTGGTGTACTCTGACGAGATAAGCAAAGAAGCCCAGAGACATTTGCATGCACTCACGTCGGAAAGCATCTGGGGAAGGCAGAGCGAGCCGAGCGATCTCGTGCTCGTCGAGACCGAACACAGCGATAGCCTCCCGGACTAATACACGCCGAGCATGGAAGATCCGACGCTCCACATCACTCTGACGTCGACGGACTTCGGCGAGGGCGAATCGAAGCGTATCGGGTGATCGGATGAGGTTGGCTCGCCGGGAACGATCAATATGCTGGACCGGTCGTATGAACGCTTCTCTCTGAGCGATCTCCAGCCGTAGTCTTTCACATCTCCTTTCACTCATAGCAATCTGTGCTCGTAGCCGCTTCCAGCAACCGACATCCTCCGCGAGCTTCTGTGCCCTCGTCACCGTAGCGGCACATTGGGAAGAAAGGTTTCGAGAGATCTTATGATGTGTCGCGATTCTAGCATCAGCCACGCTAAGATACGAATCCTTACCCTTCGTTCAGGCAGTCCTGACAGTACTGCTTGCTCTGAAATTGCTGACAACACGGGCAGATCATGATGATGGGCGAGAAGGAGGTCTGAGCTTGTTTGAGCTGGCGAGGATGTCAATGTTGAGGTGGTTGGTCTCTGCCAACGATGGTCACAGATCGGCGTCTGTTTATCCTTCGCTACCCTCTTGTGCCTCATCCCGGTGCTTCATGCATAGCGAAGATTCAAAGCGTGGGCAGAGCTTCCCCTTGAAATGGGTACCTCATCAGCTAGGCAAGGTGAAACGGTTGCAGACGCTCACGTGGACTGAACGCACCGCCTTACGTAATATTGGCCGAACTCATTGTTGATCTGGCAGCTGCCTTTGGATACAAGTAGTTCCTATCCTCGATCAATGGGACCTTGTCCGTCGTATACCTCCAGCTAGGTAGTAAACCGTGGTTTCAGCTCTTTAGCGATGACGAATGTGCTCAACGGCTTCGACGCTGGTTATGTTTTCCGACACCCAGTCTTCCTCATTACCTATATCCTCGCGATTCCTGCGTGGATCATTGCGTTCGCCTCCCAGTGCGCGGTCGAGGCAAAGTACGGTGAGTAAAAGAAGAGGTCATTGCAATCTGAACGCTCTCTCCAGGTGCGCATGACAGTACTCCCGTGGTAAAGTACCTCTGGTATAGCATATGGATTCAACTGTGAGTGCTCTATCTCTCAGGACCTTGCTGATGCTGCAGAGCTTGCATCATTCATCTCTTGTACGTCCTCTCGACAAAACATATGCAGTCTCACACGGCTGATCGCCTTTTGCCCTCAACTTAGTCTCGCCCTCTGTACCGATCAACTCGCCATCCACCGCTTCCAATTGGCAGTCGTCCTCGCAATCGCTGAGGTCTTCGCCGTTTATGGAACCGAGTTCATCTTTTCGGATTTAGGCGCTCTCAAAGCCGTCGGCGCCGGGTGGCTACTTCTTGCTATGGTCGACGTGAGTGATCAGTTTCAGGCGATACCCCATTCTTACCCGAGCTTCTCATCAGCTCGTATGGATACTCTACCTGACCTCGGAAGAAGACTCGCTATTCTATCGGGTTCTCAACTCGGCGGGCAACGGCGGTCTTTCCGGGTACTCCCGTCGCGCAGCTCGTCGAGACTCCGCTGCAGCCTTCGTAGGCGGGGAAACAGGAATGGCGGGAGGGATCTCTAGCAACGGCTTCTCCGCGCCCGCTCGAAACAACGGATATACCATGGGGGGCTATGCTCCAGCGGGCCTAGACACCACACCACAGAAAGCTCCCGCGGCGCGTGAAGCATACGGCAATCATTCGCCAGTAGAGTCTGAGGAGCCCCAGTACAAGCATAGAGCCAGGTCACTACCTCAGACTCAACACCAGACGCGCTTGCACTGACCCCCTCCTCGTAGAGCAATGTACGCGTACTCTGCCTCGCCCGATGATCCCAGCGAGGTCTCATTCGCGAAAGGTGACATTTTAGAAGTAGTGGACAACACAGGGAAATGGTTTCAAGTGCGGACTCAAAACGGGCAGACAGGGGTGAGTGCGTCTGTACAAGACCTCGCTAATCTCAGATTGCCCCTTCCAACTACCTTACGATGCTTTGATGTCATTACGATGCATGATGTGATCTACCGTTTGCTCTTCTTCTTCTTCCGCTTCGGCTTCGGATGTGTGGGATCTGGTCGTGATGGTGGAAGGGGTACAGTGGTATCGTCCCGCATGTCGTTTGAGCGTTCTTCATCCATATCTATAGCTTCGTTGCCAGCTTCTCCAGCTTCTTCGGCATCCCCATCCCCGTCGTTGACCACCACTGCATTATGCCCAGCTTCTGCCTCTTCATGTGACTCCTCCGCTGGATGCTCCCCAGCTACTCTGCTCACTCCAGCTTCCTGTCTCTCTCCGACACCTTCCACGTTATCTCCAGCACCTTCTTGGACAGCATGGCTACTGCTTGTCGCGACAAGTCCATTTTCCTCACGCAAAGCTACTCTGGACGAATTCTCTGCCTCATCTTGGCCACTGCCTTCGGCAGTCGATCCGCCCTGTCCACCCCTTGCTTCGGCCTCTATCGTATCTGGATCAGTCTTTCGAACCTCTTCTTGCTGAGCAGACATATTCGCAGGATTCGCCAGCGGCTCCGGTGGCGGAGAGCGATCGGCAATGGCAGTGTCCGTCTGCTCAACTATGTCCTCTTTAGCCGGCGTAGCCGTCTGCACCTCCGTCAGTCCGGCGTCCATTGCTTCCAGCTCCTCCTGTAAAGCTACAATTGATCGGGTTGACATGTATACTGGAAGCGGCGGCGCCTGCTCCGTTTGCGGCACCACGTCGAGATTGCCAGCGGTGAACATCCTATCAATAGCAGTCGAGGGAGCTTCAAGGTCGTCTCCGTTGGGCTGTGTAGCTTCAGGTTCCGGTAGGGAGAGCTCGACATGAGGGATCATGGCGTCTTCCCGTTTCGACTCCTTGATCGGGCTAGTCGGCGTGTAGGAGGCGATTAATGGGTTATCCAGACGGTTCTCGCCGTTCGCGTCCGCTTCTAGGGGATTCGGGGATTGCTGACGAGATACGTCGGCTGATGAGTGCAGGCTAGTGTCGACCACAAGCGATCGCGCTGCGCTGTCCGGGGCATGGCCGTTGATTCCCCAGTTTGTCATCAGCCCCGGACGTTCCGAAGTCTCCGCGATCACGCCGTTGGGTTCCTTCAGTTTGTTCTGCTCCATCCAAATCGCCAATTCAGCCAGTCTGCCTTCGAGCTCCCTCGAAACTCCCTGATTGCGCTCGTAAATCCCGCTTGTCAAACCATTCGCGATCATGTCCACGACCATACCCCACGCACGAGCAAACCCCACACATATCTTCACTGCCTCTCTGCGCCTGGCAGCGCGGACCTCTGGAGCAAGAAGAGTCTCTGTATTCCGCCGGAGGAGATGGGCTCTCGGTGAAGATGGGGTCCGCGTGTGCTTCGGTCGATCACCGTTTACTTCGGGTGATGATATGGCTTGCTGAACATACTGGAGAATCGCCATGGTTGAAGCGACGAGCGAAGCGGTCTGGGTAGTGACAAGTTCCGGAAAGAGGCGAACTGGGGCTAGGAAACGCAACCCATTCAGAGCGGAAAGGTGGGCATTGGTGAAGACTGTGAGAAGAGGGAAATGAGCAATGTCATCGGTCTGACTTAATGCTGCCGCGCGATGCTCCGGGGAGACAAGCACATCTGATGGGGATGCCGCATTCTTCGCGGCATTACGCAAGGTCGTAACAAGAGATGTCGCTGCCGCATCGATCGCTTGCGAGTAAGAAGATCGAACGGTCTCCACGAATGGCCCGCCGATCAGAGCGGAAAAATCCAATCCCACCCTTGCAAACGACATTGCGCAGTAACCCAATTGCACCAGGATAGACGACATCGCGGCCGCATCTCCGACTTTTGGCGCGCAATTTGCGACCAGGTGTACCAGCTCGGTGACGCAGAGACTAGCAAACGAAGTGAGCTGAAAGGTTTCGGTAAAGATTGCCGTATGCTGAGATATTATGTCGTATACGTTCTCGCGGAAGAGGTCGATGTATTTCCGAAGATACCGTATAGGCTCCGTCCTATCGCGTTCGATCTGGACAAGCTGAGCTCGATAGTTGTGTAGTCGACTCGCAAGAAATGCAAGACCAAGCTCTTCCTCGTCCATCGAACCGAGTCGGCGCAAGTACGTGACAGCTTTGATGAGGGTCGGCAGTTTCACGGGTTCACGTAAGAGCGCGAGCAGTTGAGCCAGCATGAGCTGAATCACACCATCCACCTCCTTCGCCACATCCTCCACCAGCGCCAACGGGTACCTCGCCTTGAGGTCCACCGCATGAGCCGCGAGCTCCATGGCCTCTTGGTAGTACCCGTTCCTGACGCAGGTCTCGAGTAGTTGTGGTAACTCTAGCAGATCCAACAGCTTATCCTGATGCTCTTGTACCAGCGCCGCCCGACCTCTCACCGCCTGGATCCCCTGTGTACCCTTCCCGAATGCCCTACATTCTTCCTCAAGCGCGGGAACCGAATCGAACAGCCTGCCCAGACTCCCCTCGAAATCGTCAAAGGCTGATCGTACCGCTGCTGAACATCTGTGAACCGAGATGAAGGTAGAGTATTCTCGAAAACAGAGGTTAGTGAGTTCGGATTCGACTGTGGAAGCCTCGGATGAAATCTGACTGGGCTCTCTCAGTAAAGTAGGGAGTGGGAGTGAGACGAGGTGATCGAGATAAGGGGAGGAAAAGTCGGGCAGTAAATGTCGTTCTCTGGCGGTCGCCTGGAGGAGGTCCACCAGTGAAGGCGGGTCTGCTTCATCAGTGAAACGCAATCACCCCGATAGACTTACCTTCCTCCTCCATTTTGTCGATGGATACGAGGCGAATAATCGAGGGGAAAGTCGCGACGAATATGCAAATGTAAAGCAAACGTCACGTGAACTTCCTGAAAAGAGTTGGTTGAAATTCAAAGTGGAGGATGGCCATCTCCTTTTAGACGAAGATACGGGTCATATCAGAGTTAGCCCTTGGGTGGATGAGTATGATCCCCCGAGCGATGAAGGCAGTACCCATGCGAAACGCTCGTTCTTACGCCTCTGTCGAGGTCCCGATCAACCGCTACTCCCGAACGGTCACTCAGCCCAAGGATCAAGGGGCTTCTCAAGCCATGCTCTATGCTACCGAGGGTATCTACACCGTTAGTGATCTACAGAAGGCCATGGTCGGCGTGGCAAGCGTCTGGTAAGCCCACCGAAGTCCCTAACGCTCACGTCAGGTACGAGGGTAATCCTTGCAACCGTCACCTACTCGGACTCGGTCAGCGAGTGAAGAAGTCGTTGATGGACGCTGGGCTTATCGGCTACCAATTCGGGACAGTGGGGGTTTCAGATGGTATCAGTATGGGCACACGAGGAAGTAGGTCACCAGCTGCCCTCATCTGTGCTGACCCAATTGTCATCAGTGTCCTACTCTTTGCAATCGCGGGACCTCATTGCTGATCAGGTGGAGACCGCCGCCGGTGGTCACTGGTTAGATGGCATGGTGGTCATTCCAGGGTGCGACAAGAACATGCCCGGAACCCTCATGGCACTTGGTCGCCTCAACAGACCTGGTCTCATGGTGTACGGCGGTACGATTCGACCTGGGTCATGTGGAGGGGAGGTACTCGATATAGTCTCCGCATTTCAAAGTTATGGGCGATATCTACAGATGGGTCAGACCGAAGAGGCCGAGAAGATCCGTTACGATACCGTGCGGAATGCATGCCCTGGTGCGGGTGCTTGCGGTGGAGTGAGTGATTCCCATAGGCTCCGCTGAGTATAGATGTATACCGCCAATACCATGGCATCCGCCATCGAAGCTCTCGGCATGAGTCTTCCGGGATCATCCTCCTTCCCGGCCGAGTATCCCGAGAAGCAAGCTGAGTGTGACTCCATCGGACCGACGATGCGACGCCTCTTGGAGGACAATGTCCTTCCCCGCGACATCATGACTCGACAAGCCTTTGAGAATGCTATGGTATGTTGATCGCATTGTCGAGCTGACTACAGGTTCTCACAATGGCACTTGGCGGCTCGACAAACGCTGTGCTTCACCTCATCGCAATAGCTCACTCTGTCGGTATCCACCTGACAATCGACGACTTCCAATCAGTATCTGACCGCGTTCCATTCCTTGCCGACCTGAAACCAAGCGGCAAATACCTGATGGAGGACGTCAACAGCATCGGAGGGATACCGAGCGTAATTCATTACCTGATCAAACTTGGCCTCATGACGGGGGACGAAATGACCGTCACCGGTCTTACCCTTGGGGAGAATTGTGATCGCTGGGTTGCCGAGCACGGGAGTAAATGGGAGGGACAGAAAATCATGCGTGGGCTCGATAACCCAATCAAATCCAGCGGACATATCAGGTGAGTCCTAATTCGTGGATGTGCTGACCCCCATAGGATCCTTCGAGGTAATCTGGCACCAGGCGGAGCTGTCTCCAAAATAACCGGGAAGGAGGGTCTTCAGTTCACCGGCAAGGCTCGTACGTTCGACGACGAGGAGAGCTTTGTGAAGGCCGTCGAAAGCGGTTCAATTAAGCAAAGGGAGAAGACGGTGGCGGTACTACGATACCTTGGACCGCAAGGTGGACCAGGTAAGAATCCTTCACAAGATTTCTCGCTGATCTCAGGAATGCCCGAAATGCTGAAGCCGACGAGTCTAATTATGGGCGCCGGTCTTGGCTACGACGTAGCATGTGTCACAGATGGTCGTTTCAGCGGAGGGTAAGCAATGTTCGTCTACACCGCTAACTTTAGCTCTCATGGCTTCGTCGTTGGTCATGTTGTCCCAGAAGCGCAGGTCGGCGGACCCATCGCCCTCGTTGAGGACGGCGATGTCATCAACATCGATGCCGTGATGAATACACTCGCAGTCGACGTTTCCGATGAGGAGATGAATCGGCGGAGAGAAGCTTGGGTAGCACCACCACTGAAGGTGCAGAGCGGCACTCTTTTGAAATACGCTCGACTGGTTTCAGACGCTAGCAAAGGATGTGGTGAGTTTCGCTCGCCTCAAGCACTCGGTAGCTGATATATCCAGTGACCGACTGGTGAGGAGATAGGTGTTCTGTACATCACCATCCAGATTCGGTCGTTCGCTACATCAACTCGATACAGAATACCGCTGCACGATGGAGGGAATAATATCTCGCTACATAGGGTACTCCGGTTATTACGTAATCACTGCACCTCGGATCTTTTCGTATCACAATCAATGCATATTAGGTGTTCACCTTTCTCATGGTGGTGGCCAAGACGAGTATTCCTTGAGCTAAACTTGTTTTTGGTGACCTCTATCGTTTCTTCGACGGAAAAAGCCCAGCATGTCCACCGACAAGGAACTGTACAAGCTCGAGTTGCTATCTCTGGTGTCTCGAGTCTCTCAAGAGCTGTTCAATCACACCAAGCTGCAGGACAAGAATCTCGCCGAGTTCGTCATTTGCGTGAGTCCTTCCTTGATTGAAATCTTCCTCCGCTCATATAGTGAATACAGCTTCATGAGCAGAGCAGAAACCTCGACACATTCCGGAGTAGGCTTGGAGAGATTGGTGCCGACTTTCCAGACTCGCTCATCAAGAATGTCGATCGGTCAATCATCACTATGCACCCGAAATACAAACGGAAAGCAGCCAAGGCTAAAGCGGCAGCGGCCAAGTCAACTGGCAATGGTGCAAATAACCTCGACGAGCAAAGAGATCTTCAATCGCGGAAGTTCCCAGGGTTATCAGTCCCCGACCAGGAGTGGAGGCCAGCGGAGAAGTATCTGGCGGAGCGAGCTACGGTGGAACCAGCGGATAAGCTGCCTGCTTCTATCTCTATCGACGATACGATGGCAGAACTCGCTGCTGTCGCTTCCAGACGGAATCGGCCATCTGCGGAGGACTACTTGGATGATGAGCCATTGGCAAAGCGATCTCGCAACGGGGACCATGCTGTGAGGAATGGGCATAATGGCAACGGCCACGGTATGAGGGATGGAGGGCGAGATGGCTATCGAGATAATGGATACGGAGATCGCGGGCGGCCTCGACCTATGCCTGATGATCGACCGGTTCTGTACAAGATTTATAACGGGGTCGTACAGAATCTGCGGGATTTCGGCGCATTTGTGAGCCTTGAAGGTGTGCAGGGTCGTGTAGAAGGTGAGCATACGTTCTTGGAATCTGCTCATGAATAGGCATGGTCCACGTTTCCAACGTTACTGGTGGCCGAATCCAGAACCCCTCCGAGGTCCTCAAGCGGAACGATCGGGTCAAAGTGAAAGTCACGTCTGTAGCAACGAACAAGTACGGCTTGAGTATGAAGGATGTGGATCAAACGACCGGCGCAGATTTATCGTGAGCTTCCTCCGAGAAGCTGCTCTGACGGCAGTCCACATTTGCATGTCAAGTCATCCGAGGAGATCGCCGACGATGAACGGAGAGCGGCTGCGAGGGCGGCTTCAGGCAGCAACTCCGTGCCGCTCTTGCATGTAGACGAGAGGAAGGGCACTAGCGCGAAACGCTTGTCAAGTCCTGAGCGTTTCGAAATCAAGCAATTGATTGCCAGCGGGGCGGTCAGCGCGTCAGATGTAGGTCGTCCCGAAGATTTTCGCTGATGATCAGTATCCCGATCATGATGAAGATTTCGGCACATCCCTGGCGAATCCCGAAGTGGAGGAGGATATAGATATCGAGGTCAATGAGATTGAGCCGGCTTTCCTCTCTGGTCAAACGAAGATTACGCTCGAATTGTCCCCGGTCAAAATCATCAAGGCGCCTGACGGGTAGGTCGATAGTACAAACGAAGCTTACAAAAGATCGCTCAATCGCGCCGCTCTTGCTGGGGCATCTCTCGCAAAGGAGCGGCGTGATCTCAAACGACTCGAGGCGAACGAGCAGGCCGACTCGGAGTCCCGTGATATCAGTCAACCCTGGCTCGATCCCATGGCGAATCAACAGGAAAGACAATTCGCCTCAGATGTGAAGGGCAACCTTATGGGTCAAAAGGCGACTCAAATGCCTGCATGGAAGTCGGCCAACAAGGTGACTTCGTACGGTAAAATCACTTCCCTCCCCCTTCAGGATCAACGGAAAAGTCTTCCCATCTACAAGCTTCGGGAACAGCTAGTCCAGGCCATACGAGATGTAAGCCTCCCCCTGTGTATCGCACTGACAGGAGCAGAACCAGATCCTTGTCGTTGTAGGGGACACAGGTTCTGGGAAGACGACCCAGATGACTCAATACATCGCTGAAGAAGGTCTGTTGGAACGAGGGCGACTTGGCTGTACTCAACCGAGAAAGGTTGCCGCCGTCTCCGTGTCCAAGCGTGTGGCCGAAGAGGTCGGATGCCGATTGGGCGCCGAAGTCGGTTATACCATCCGATTCGAAGATCTCACCAGTCCAGAGACGAAGATCAAGTATATGGTAAGCTCATCGGTATCGAGCGGGCTGACATCAGACCGACGGTATGCTGTTACGTGAGCTCCTTGTGGATCAAGACTGCTCCAAGTATTCGGTCATTATGCTTGATGAAGCGCACGAGAGGACAATCGCGACGGATGTTCTCTTTGGCTTGATGAAGAGTGAGTGTTATGGTTTTGTCCTGCTGATAAACTTAGAGGCCTGCAAGCGAAGACCTGACCTCAAGCTCATCTGTACATCCGCCACCCTGGATGCCGCCAAGTTTGCAACCTACTTTTGGGGCTGTCCCATCTTCACGATTCCCGGTCGGACATTTCCGGTGGAAACGCTATACACTAAGGAGCCAGAGCCAGATTACCTGGAGGCTTCTCTCATCACAATCCTGCAGATCCATCTTATGGAACCAGCCGGCGACATCCTTCTTTTCCTCACGGGCCAAGAAGAGATTGACACGGCATGCGAGGTCCTTTACGAGCGTGTCAAGGCCTTAGGTCCACAGGTCCCCGAATTACTTATCCTACCCGTCTACGCTGCTCTCCCTTCCGAAATGCAATCTCGCATCTTCGACCCTCCACCACCGGGTGCTCGTAAAGTTGTCATCGCCACCAATATCGCTGAAACAAGTATCACCATCGATGGGATTTACTATGTCATTGATCCCGGATTCGCCAAGCAGAACGCCTACGACCCGAAGCTGGGAATGGACTCGCTTGTTGTGACAGTAAGCCTGCCTATTCCAGCTTGCGCTGATATCTTAGCCAATCTCTCAAGCACAAGCTCGCCAGCGCTCTGGGCGAGCAGGTCGGACAGGACCGGGCAAATGTTACCGTCTCTACACTGAAATCGCATATCGAAACGAGATGCTTCCCAACCCTATCCCGGAGATCCAGCGAACCAACCTTGCGTCGACGATCCTCACCTTAAAGGCTATGGGCGTCAATGACCTGATCAACTTCGACTTCATGGACCCGCCACCTGCTGCGACCATGTTAACCGCTCTCGAACAGCTTTACGCTCTCGGCGCTCTGGATGACGAAGGTCTCCTAACCCGAATCGGGAGGAAGATGGCAGATTTCCCGCTCGATCCCCCGCTGTCGAAGATGCTCATCAAATCGGTCGACTACGGCTGCTCAGAAGAAGCCCTCACGATCGTGGCTATGTTGCAAGCCGGTGGTCAGGTATACTATCGACCGAAAGACAAGCAGGCACAGGCCGATGCAAAGAAGGCCAAATTTCATCAACCGGAGGGCGACCTCCTGACCTTGCTGGTAAGTCTTTTTTGGTTGAATGGGACTGATCTCAGGCTGTATACAACGGATGGAAGGTGTCCAAGTTCAGCAATCCTTGGTGCTTTGAGAATTTCATTCACACTCGGGCAATGAAAACAGCACAAGATGTCCGCAAGCGTGAGTGGATGTCTTACGAAATGGCTGACCTTCACAAGAACTTATCGGTATTATGGACCGCTACAAGCACGATCTGGGTGAGTGCTACCGAGGGGAACCCATCGCTCATTTGTGCAGTATCTTGCGGCAATAACTACAATCGAGTCCGCATGGCCATCTGCTCCGGCTTCTTCCGGAACGCCGCGAAGAAAGGTGAGCTATTCGGTATCCGGCAGTCTTTCCGCTCATACCCTTCAGATCCTACCGAGGGTTACAAGACCCTTGTCGAAGGGACACCCGTCAGCATCCATCCGTCTAGCGCTCTCTTTCAACGTCCGCCCGAGTGGAGTGTGTACTACGAGTTGGTGCTCACTGCTAGTACGTCAGCTCAGCACCTGTCACCGGTTGCTGACAGAACTATAGAGGAGTACATGCACCAGGTGACAGTCATCGAACCAAAGTGGTTGTCCGAGGTCGCGCCAACCTTCTTCCGCGTAGCCGATCAAAACAAAATCAGCAAACGGAAAGCCTCGGAAAAGATCGAGCCTTTGTTCGACCGCTTCGCTGCTGACAAAGACGACTGGGTGAGCTACATACTCGCCCCGACGGGCATGAGCTGCAAGCTAAATCTTCCCCCAGCGTCTCAGCAAGCAAAAGCGCGCAACAAGATCATCGCAAACTTTCGGTTGACGGGATTGCCGTGCATTACTCTGGTTTCGGGATACAAATTCATCGCATCATTGTTGTAGCATCATTAGTATTGATCAGTTCAATCGCTGGAGCAATTTTCAGCATTATTCGGCCGAGGCATATGACGAGCGAAAGGACCCCACATAGTTTGGCAGTCCTCTACGTACATGTCGCCCTGATTCACGCAGCCTTTGCGTGTGTTGAGTCAGCAGGCTGCCTATAAGTAGCTGAAGTAAATGAATGATCATCGCAGGTATCAAGTAGAATAAATCTCATTGTGATCCGCGACTCCAATGTTGCGTACAAAGACGTAGTGGAGGAGTGACACAGGATTGCTGTTGCTGTCTTCCATCTGGCCGATCTGCAGCTCAAACCATATTATCGATGTCTCACTGACCTTGCTGTCTACATCGGCCGTCGCAGGTGTCCCTCCACAACGGTCGATTACCCTTACCAGAGAACTCCGCGCAATTCAGCTCTCCTGCTTCAGGGATCACCCCCTCGATTTTCATCCCTTTCGTCTTATGTTCCTAGCCTACCTGGTCAGCTCCCTCAACAAAAATTTAACACAGCTCCTTTGCTACTGTCCGCTTCTTTTCGTTCCATTCCGCCCAGTGACTGGGATGCTTTCTGGCTAGTTGTTGTGGGGGAGCAGCTATCTTTGCAGAGCTTCTCTGCCGCCGCCCTCCTTTGTGATGTTGACGAAAAGATTTCCGTAGGCGAGGTTGTGACTTCCGGCGGTGTCGTTGTTCAAGTTTTCTCAAAGGCCTTCAATGGACCAGAACACATCTTTGGTGAACCTCAGATATGCTACGTCGCCTAAAATACCTTCGATTGTCATGAACAGATCAGCAAAGGTACTTATCTTCGTGATCCTTCTCTGGTCTATACACAGAGATCATTACCGCGGCTGTCACGGTCTGATGCATATTTGATGTCCTCTCAATAGAAGCTGGCGGTGCGCATCGATGCAGAAGAGTCATTCTTTCATAGCTGCTATACGAACATTCCCTCTACTATCAGTCCACAATTTACATCTCGTTCGGGTAACGATGGCTACCAGCCCTCTAATTGTACGTTTCTATCGCTTTTCATTGGAACGATCTCAGCAGGCTGACCAATTGGTGGCGTCTGAAGAGGTAGTGTCCTCGATGGTTAAAAACTTGTAGGTATGATCAAAGCTGTCCAGCGCTGGAAAATGACCGGAAAGTGTAAAATCTGGCTTTGTGAGGGCAAAAGCACATCACAGATTATGTTGGGAGACTTATATAAAACAGGCAGGCTTCATAAGACACAGCATATGAGTGCGTCTGAAATCTCATTGATCGCCTTATGGCAAAATTGTCTCATAGATAATGAACGAAAACCGAGCAACTAGCCCTACTCGTACCTTTGATCTTGTCTAAACATGTCATTATCATCGAATGCATCCGAACCAGGCATCACTTCTCACGCGCAATCCAACGTGATCCAGCACAGTTCCACCTTCATATTGGCTCATGACCACTCAATTTTTCTCCTCAATCACCTTTATCTACATAATACCGGCTGGTATCCAAGTGGTACGAGCCGGCATCCACTCAAAAACCGCTTCACCCCAACCGGTATGCATTCCGTCGAAATTTCGCGTGAGCTGGATCCCCTATGGTACCAAGTGGTATGAAGTGGTACCTGTCACGGTGCTACGTCGACCAGCAGTATGGCCCGAAGCTCAGCTCCTGGAATCGGCGACGGTTGACTAGGCTTCGGCGAAGTTAGGTTACCGTTGTCAAACTTAGCTTGAATAACTCGAGGACACGCGTGGGTGGAGCCGAGTTAAGTGCTGGTCGAGTAGGGTAGGCTAAACAGTGCGGGGGGTAGATCAAGTACGGCAAAGCTAGGTAACTATGAATGACTATCGTGCCGCAATCTGGCGATAAGTACAGGGGTGTCACGAATGGAGGAGCTAACGCCGAAACCCCGTCAGCGTGGCAAATCACTCTCCTCTGACTTTTCGACCTCCATATGGATCCATGTCCT